>OJJD01000053.1_pt1 | contig 138204 bp, 127 predicted proteins | sample 1596011 | NCBI WGS metagenome assembly OJJD01 (sample SAMEA4350113, study PRJEB24818) | metagenome | biome: human; feature: gut; material: faeces | place: Denmark | collected 2013-09 | reverse complement strand
AGCAAACAGTGACAGAGCGCCTAAATGCTGGCATCAGTATCAGTGCTATTGCCCGGGAATTTAATACCACCCGCCAGACTATCCTTCGGGTAAAGGCTGGATTGCTGCAAGAGTGAGCGGCTGGGAATATTATAAAAAAATCAAATGGTTATTATGAAATAAAACAGCCTTCTGGGTTCTTTTCCCCCTATTTTTTATAAAAGAGTAGACAAAAGAGGTTCGCGATATTAATCTACCAACTAGATGGTTGGCGCTGATTACACCAGCTATAACTTTTATCAAGAAATTACAGGAGCCATTATGTCTACTACCGTTAAACCTTCTGCAGACGCAGCTGCGATCCACAATACCCGTGAAGCAGTTCGCAGCCAGCCTGGCCTGGGTAACCTGACTTTCCAGATGAAAGCCCGTTCCAGCGGCGGATTAACCGTTCGCACAGAGACCGGCGCCACAATCCAGAACGGCGTTATCGATACCAGCCGCGTGGGGAAATTTTCTAATATCGGTGATGAACCCGCAGGTTTACTCGGCACCGATACCGGCATGAGCCCGACTGAATACATCATGCAGGCGCTGGCTGGCTGTTATACCGCCACCCTCACCATGATGGCTGCTGAAAAAGGGATCGACCTGGACGGTATCGAGCTGGATCTTAATTTCGATATCAACCTCAACGGCTTCCTTGGGCTGGACAGCAACGTGCGTAAAGGTGCGAAATCTATTCGCGTCGATGTTCACCTTACGAGCAAGACCGCCAGTCGCGAGGAGTTAGAAGCGCTGGTCAGCGAAATGCAAAAGAATTCGCCAATCCACGATACTCTGGCTAATCCGGTTGAAATGATTACACGCCTGGCGTGATGTCAGAGATGTAATGCTGCCATTCAGAATGCAGGATGGCAGTGACGTTCAGCTCTGCACGATACTGAGTCAGTGATACAACTTGCTACGGAAAAATAGCAACAATATAATCTATCAACTAGTAGATTATATGGAGTAATTATGACAACCATGACACGGGAACGGCTGCTCAGCGAAGCAGAACACCTGATGCGCGAAAAAGGGTATTCAGCATTCAGCTATGCTGATTTATCAAAAATAGTGAGTATCACCAAGGCCAGTATTCATCACCATTTCCCGACCAAAGATATTCTGGGTGAGCAGGTGGTAATACAGGCGTTCTCTGATACGCAACGCGTATTTGAGCAGATAGAGGCTACTGAGAAAAGCGCGGAGAAAAGAATTGCGGCCTACATCGATATCTTCGCGCAAAGCCATAAAGCTTCACTACTGCCACTGTGTTGTGCGTTGTCAGCAGAGACCGCCAATCTGCCTCAGGCAATTACTGTACAGACATCACTTTATTTCGATATGCAAATCGAGTGGCTCACAAAAGTCGTCAGGGCGGGCATGGAGTCAGGTGAGTTTTCATCCCATGCCGAACCATCAGATATTGCTTTGATGATCATTAATGTCTGTGAAGGCTCAAGCGTAGTGGCGCATGCAACGGCCAGACCCGAAGTCTTCGCCAACAGCCTTAAGTATATAAAACTGCTTCTTAATACCCCTCATTCAGGAGAATGACACTATGCTGGACTGGAACAACTATCGCTCAGAGTTAATGCAACGTTTAGGCGAGTTGGGCAAACTGACCCCCGAGACCATGAAAGGCGTGGTTGCCCTGGGCAACGCAGGTAACAAAACTGACCTTTTGGGCGCAAAAGTGCGTGAACTCATTGCCCTGGCGTGCGCAGTCACAACCCGCTGCGACGGCTGTATTGCTTTTCACGCCGACGCCGCTGTGAAAGCCGGTGCAACCGACGCTGAAATTGCTGAAGCGCTGGGCGTGGCGATTAACCTCAACGCTGGCGCGGCGGTCATTTATTCAGCCCGCACTCTGGATGCCGTCGGTCAGGCACGCGGTTAAGCATTAATAAATTCCACGTTAAAAGGGCATTACTGCCCTTTTTTTATGTCCGCAATCGCCTGAGCATATACCGATGCAGGTTTCACACCCGGTATGCGTTTAACTAATTGCCCTTCATGAAATATCAGCACAGACGGCAGCCCCCAGATCTCGTATTTGGTTGTCAGCACCGGCGCCTGATCTACATTGACTTTCCCCACCTGAATATCTCCATCGAGCCGGTCTGCAAACTGACTGAACATTTCTTCGCTGGCCTGACAGGGCGGACACCAGGGTGCAGAGAAACGTACCACCGATATTCCTTTGTACTGCTCTATCTGGCGGAAATTATCTTCGTTATAAGCTGTTAATGTACGCATGGTGATGACCTCGCAAAATGAGTGACAATTCAGAAATGGCTGCGTTATGACAAAAAAATACGGCACCCCCGTTGACCTACCTACTAGATGGTTGGTATATTGCCATCCATCAGATGTTTATGCAACTCCAGTGCGCGACGTCCGGTCGATGATACTTCCGGGTTGTGCAAATCCCTGCCGGGATACTCCTTTTTGTTTCTGTGAGGTATACGATGAGTAAGCTTTTCACCCCCTACAATCTGTCTGGCCTGGCGTTAAAAAACCGTGTAGTCATGGCACCGATGACCCGCACCCGCACCATGAATGACGTGCCGGATGAGGTCGTGGCTTTGTACTATGCACAGCGTGCTTCTGCTGGCCTGCTCATCACCGAAGGGATGCCGGTTTCAGAAGAAGGCCGGGGTTACCTCTATACCCCTGGTATCTACAACGACGAACACGTCCAGGGCTGGCGTAAGGTGACACAAGCGGTTCACGCCAAAGGTGGCCGTATTTTCGCGCAGCTCTGGCACGTCGGCCGTATGTCTCACGTCTCTCTTCAGCCAGGCCACATAGCGCCGGTTTCAGCGGGCACCGTTCAGGCGGTCAATACCACCGTTTTTGCGCTGACCGAATCCGGAGAACCGGGCCCGGTTGTACCAAGCCAGCCACGCGCGCTGGAAACGCATGAAGTGAAACGCATCACTGCAGACTTCGTGCACTCCGCACGCCTGGCGATGGAAGCCGGCTTTGACGGTGTGGAAATCATGGCTGCAAACGGATTCATCTTTGACCAGTTCCTCAGTAGCGAACTGAACACCCGCACCGACGAATACGGCGGCTCGGTGGAAAATCGTCAGCGTTTCCTGCTGGAGACCATTGACGCCGTGGCGGAAGCCGTGGGTAACAGCCACGTTGCCGTGCGCCTGTCACCGTTCGGCCGCATTTATGACCTCGCGCCGTATGAAGGTGAAGAGCAAACCTGGTCAGCCATCACCGACGCGCTCGGTCAGCGGGAGCTGGCTTACGTACACCTTTACTATCAGCCGGTGTACACCAAAGCGCCACTTCCGGAAGGATTCCGCCGCCGTTTTCGCAACACGTTTAAAGGCACCATCATCGCTGCCGGCGGTTTCACCCGTGATATCGCAGAGCAGGCTCTGGAAGATGATGAGCTGGATCTGGTGGCATTTGGTGTGCCCTACATCGCTAACCCGGATCTGGTTGAAAGAATGCAAAACGGCTGGCCACTGGCAGAAAGTGACCGCGCCACCTACTACGGCGTCAGTGGTTCCCCGGAAAAAGGCTATACCGATTACCCGGTCTGGCAGGCGCAATAAATCCCATACGGTCGCGGTTCTCTGATAAGTGAGACCCGACCGCCCAAGGTCTTTGAGGAATCATTATGCAAACGCTGAAACCCACCCTCACCATCGATATCTGGTCAGATTTGGTCTGCCCGTGGTGCTGGATTGCTAAGAAAAGATTTGAACAGGGTCTGAATCGCTTTGAATTTCGCGATCAGGTGGTGATCCGTCATCACAGCTACCGTCTGGCCGGTGGTACTCCCGCTATGCCTTTTAAGGATGCCATCGTTAAAAAACTGGGCAGTCAGCATTCAGCGGAGCTGATGATGAATCAGGTGGGCACCGCCGGTAAATCTGAAGGTCTGATCTACAACTTTGACGGCATGATGTTTGGTGATACAGAAGATGCACACACCCTGCTGGTTGCCGCGCGTAAGGCCGGAATTGCGGACGCGGTGGAAGAACGTTTTTATCACGGCAGTATCACCGAAGGTCGCTCTCTCTTTGACCGTCAGCAGCTCGTTGCAATGGCCGTAGAAGCCGGTATGGAGAAAGCTGACGCCGAAGCCGCTCTGGAAAATGACGATTTTCGCGCCACCGTTTCCGACGATGAAGCCCACGCACAGTCTATTGGCCTCAGCGGCGTTCCGGTTTTTGTGATGAACGAGAAATACGCCATCAGCGGGGCTCAGGGGGCAGACAACTTTTTGAATGCCCTGCGTCAGGTCTGGGATGAACAGCAAACCGAATTTTCAGCCACTGCGGGTCAGACCTGCGGAACGGATGGCTGCAGCATTTAATCCGTCAACCGCCGGCAGTTTCACGCTGCCGGCAACGTCTTACCCACCAGTAATGGAGTCTGAAAATGAATACATTTTTCAAAGGTAAAAAACTGCTTGTCGTCGGCGGCACCAGCGGCATGGGTCTCGCCGTGGCACGCATGGTACTGGAAGCGGGCGGCAGTGTGGTGCTGACCGGGAATAAAAAAGACAAAGCCGAAGCGGTACAAAAAGAGCTGAGCCCGCTGGGACCGGTGGCGGTCATCGCGGCCAACCTGATGACTGAAGAAGGTATGGAAACTATCCGTCATGAAATCAATGCCAGCCATCGCGATATCAGCCTGATGGTAAATGCCGCCGGGATCTTTATGCCGAAAGGGTTTACCGAGCACAGCTTTGCCGATTATGACATGTACTTTTCGCTGAACCGCGCCACGTTCTTTATTACGCAGGATGTCGTGAAGAACATGCTCGCCGCGAAGCTCGAAGGGTCTATCGTCAACGTCGGTTCGATTGGTGCCCAGGCAGCACTGGGTGACTCGCCGTCCTCGGCCTATTCAATGGCAAAAGCGGGTCTGCATGCCCTGACGCGTAATCTGGCGATTGAACTGGCCAGCGCGGGTATTCGTGTCAACGCTGTGTCTCCCGGGATTGTTCATACACCAATATACGAAGGCTTCATGGACAAAGCGGATATCGCTGATGCTATGAAGTCGTTGAACGATTTCCACCCGTTAGGCCGCGTCGGAACCGCAGAGGATGTGGCAAACACCATTCTCTTCCTGTTGTCTGACAAAACATCATGGGTGACGGGCGCTATCTGGGATGTCGATGCCGGCATTATGGCGGTCAGACGATAACCCCGGTACGTTGACAAGAGCCGCCCCTTTACGGGCGTCATTTTTTTGTCGCCAGAAATGTCATCAGCAGACTTCACTCAGGATATTCACAACCTGTTCATCCGTGCCTTTTTTGTTCCCGGCACAGGGTGTTATGCCGGGTTCTGACGACATCCTGACAGGACAAACGGCCAGAGAGAAAGGGGTTATACCCTGTTAGGGGCCGGTGTCCGCAGTACCTGTGAAATTCTTTTCATCCCTGCTGTCAGCATAGTCCGTGGGCACGCCAGATTTAACCGGATATGTCCTTCCCCATTGTCGACAAACAGCAAGCCCCCTTCAAGAAGCACCCCTGACTCCCGGGCAAAATACAGCGATAAATCCTCACCCACAGTGTCGGGCAGGTAGTGGCTAATATCTATCCAGGCCAGATATGTCCCTTCGGGGATCGAGAACCTGGTTTCGGGTAAATAGCTTTTGAGGTAGTCGTGCAGGTACTGGAAATTGCCGTCAATATATTCCCTCAGATGGACAAGCCAGTCATCGCATTCACTCCACGCCGCTTTGTTTGCTGCCAGGCTCAGCGGAGAGATGAACTCGTCGTGTCTGAGACGCCACTCGCTTCTGACACCGGGATCCGGAATAATGATATTTGCCAACAAATTCCCGGCCAGATTGAATGTTTTACTCGAGGACATGCAGGTAATAATGCGTGTAGAATCAGGGAAAAGAGAGGCGGCCGGTGTATGACCGATACCACTTCGGGACAGGTCACAGTGAATTTCGTCAGATATCACCCAGATATCATTGGCCAGGCAAATTTCAATAATCCGCTTAAGTTCATCAGGCCGCCAGACTCGTCCGGTCGGGTTATGCGGATTACACAGGAAAAGAATTTTCACACGTAAGTCGGCCTGACTGGCTTTGCGTGTAAAGTCTTCCCAGTCAGGTTCCCAGCCACCTGCTGATTTTTTTAACGCCGAGTACACCACGCGACGCTGACTGTATTCACCCGCCTTTTTAAACGGGCCATATGAAGGCGTCATAATAAGAATACTGTCATCCTTGTCGGTCAGAAGCGGGACGAGACGGTTCAGCGCGGGAATAATGCCCGGAGACAGTACAATGTCTTCCGTTTTGAAACGGTGACCATATTGTCGCTCACACCAGTTGCCAAAGATTTCATAGTATTCTTCGTCGTAGATTTTAGTGTAGCCGAGTATTTTTCTATCCAGACGGTCTCTGATGGCCTGAAGAATCGGCTCTGGTGTGGCAAAAGCCATGTCAGCAACCCAGAGGTTGATTAGCCCTTCTGCCGGATACCGCATTGCAAATTCGGACTGCCCCGCAAACAGGTATTCCCGCCAGCCGTCCACGGTAAGACTGTCTGTTTTCTCTCTGCTTACGTACTCATCAAAATCATATTTCATTTCATGAACCTGCCTTAGGTGTAGTCTGAAACGTCGACCTCAGTATTCCTGTCAGTCTGATGCCGGAGCGGGAAAACTGGCTCGTGTGATTAACATAAGAGAATCATTACAACTGCATGAATTAATTGCGTTATTGAGGTTTTCTCGCCTTTGCCATCGGCTGACGGGGGGATTTCTCGCGTGTCACCATCACAATGCCAGTCAGCACTGCCAGGGCAGAAAATATCGTTCTGACCGTCAGTGATTCACCCAGGAATACCACACCCCCTAGCATTGCCAGGCAGGGAACGCTGAGCTGAAGGATACTGGCGGTAATAGAGCCGAGGGAGGGTAAAAGGGTATACCACAATACATAGGCACCGGCTGAGGCGACGGCACCGGACAGCAATGACAAAGCAATGCCTGCAGCATCAGAGTGACCCTGCTTCATAAACAGCAACGTAAGAGCGAGAGCCATCGGCGCTGCGAGAATAAAATTAGCCGCCGTTGAAGCCCCGGCAGCCTGGCCCGCCCTCCCCCTGACGGAATAGGCGGCCCAGGCTAATCCGGAAACGATCATCATAAGTGCACTGTAAAGCGGCGGTGCCTTCGTCCCGGGTAACAGCAGGGCAGCAATTCCCGTCAGAGCCAGAACTAAACCGCAAGCCCGCATAGCGGAGAGTGATTCTCCTTTAAATAATCCGTGGATCACCATCGCAAACTGTACGGCACCAAAAAGTAACAGCGCACCAGCCCCGGTATCGAGATGGATATAGGCGACAGAAAACAGCACCGCATACGCCATGAGGTAAAACCCGCTCAGCGGACGCCACAGCGATAATGTGGTCCTGGCGTGATAAAAGAGGAAGGGGGACAGGACGAATGCACCACTGGCCAGCCTGAGGCTGCTGAATGAAAGGGGATCAATGTGGCCTCCCTGCAGGGCCAGACGACACAGAATGGAGTTTGCCGCAAATGCCAGCATTGCCAGTGATATTTTAAGAATGAGCGCGCACCTGGCCATTCGAGAAGTCCTCACAAAAGCCTTGTAAACTACCATCTAGTTGGTAGCATAGCGTAAGTGATCGCCGAACAGGAAGCAATAACCAGCTTCCAAACTGGAAGGTGAGGACAGGCATTCGGAATGAATTCTGTTTCACATCCCCAGTGGAGGACGGAAAACGCGTTATGCCAGATGCAGAGCAGAAGATTATTTTTCTCCTGCGATCAAACATATGACATCAGTTTAAGGCCCGGAATATCCTATGAAAAAACTAAAATTTACGTTCAAAAATGCGGCGGGTGAAGAACTGGCCGGATTGCTTGAACTTCCTGAAAATCCTAAAGCGTTTGCGCTGTTAGCTCATTGTTTTACGTGTGGCAAAGACCTCAAAGGCGCGGCGCGTATTGCGCGGAAACTGACAGAGAAAGCTATCGCCGTTCTCCGGTTTGATTTTACTGGTCTGGGAAACAGCGAAGGGGATTTTTCCAACACCAACTTCTCATCCAATATTTCGGACCTGCTTTGCGCGGTAGATTATCTCCGCCGACAGTACGAAGCGCCTTCTTTGCTCATCGGTCATAGCCTGGGGGGATCGGCCATCCTGTCTATCGCCGGCGAAGTTCCTGAGGCAAAGGCCATTGTCACCATAGGATCACCCGGAGAACTGACACACGTAAAACGTCTTTTTAAGGATGATGTTGAAAACATTAACCAGCATGGAGCCTATCCCGTTGAGCTGGCCGGGCGGGTGTTTACGTTAAAGAAACAGATGCTGGACAATATTCAGGAACACAAAATCGCTCATAAGGTGTTCGCCATGAACAAACCTCTGCTGATTTTTCATGCGACTGAAGATGATACCGTGTTAATTGAGCAGGCCGAGAAAATATTCAAAGCAGCTAAGCATCCCAAGAGTTTCATTTCCCTGGGTAAGGCTGATCACCTTCTGACACATGCTCAGGATGCTGAATACGTTGCCGATATCATTATATCGTGGAGCGAATGTTACCTATAAACAGAGTAAATGCGTTCAAACTCGTAGCGCTGAGGGCGATTTTCTGCAGAGATCGGACGCTGTTTATGCTGGACTGATTTTGCGATAAAGGCTTAGGCCGATGCATACAGGCGGGGCTGAATAAGGGTGAGGCCCTTGGGCGAGCATCCTTCATGCACCGGCTGAATGAAATCAGGGATCTGGGGGTGGGAGGATCAGCGTTACCACGCCACCGGCGCTGACACTACATACGGCGGCGATAACACTCTGGAATACGGTTTATATAGAAAGAACCATTGAGCCGCTTAAGCAAAAAGGAGTCCCTGTTAATGAACTGCTGGTCTCTCATCCTTCTCCACTGCTGTACAAAATATAGTCTTAGCGTGGGATAATTTCCGTTTTCCAAGCGGACCCCTAATATGCGTCAGCAGGTCAGCATGTAACTGTTTGTCATTCAACAGGTTGTAGTTGTACTGGCTGTTGATAAAACGCAGGATGTAATTGACCAACGCTTCATCATCATCCGCATTGATAGCACTGGGCGCGATCTCTTGTACCTGGCGGGCAGCAATATGCACCTGTAGCCAGTTTTCTTCGGAAACGGAAAGCGGTTTGTCTGCCAGGCGGTGCAATACCGCCGCGATTTCCCGCGTGGCCAGGCACACCGATTGATCGGCCTCTTCTGCGGCAAAATCCGGGAGTGGATATCCTTCGCTAATCCGCCGTACCGCCACCGCGCAGTACAAGCGTAAAAACAGCTCGCCCTCATCGGTCAGACGAATATGGAAACGGGCAAAAATGTCCTGCAAAACGGGTTGCAACTGTTCAGGGAGCCCCGCATTCAGCGCTTCTTGCGTCACTAACGGATGCTGCGGATCCTGCTGCGCCAGCGTCCACAGCAGATCGGTCAAACAGGCGCGGATCGCCATTTCGCTGCCGAACAGCTTCATGCCGTGACGGGGACGCGTTTCCAGCGTCAGATGATAACGTTGCAGATGCTCGCGCACCTCAGCCATATCGTTTTGCAGCGTCGCGCGGCTGATAAACCATTCATCAGCCAAATCTTCCAGCTTCAGCGAGAAAGCCGATGTCAGAAAACGCACCACCAGCCAGTGTATCCGTTCCTGGCTGGTGCGTGGGATGCGCAGCAACGTATTGGGCTGCTGCGTTTGCAGGGTGTGAAAGCTTGCCGGGTCGTCAATTTTGAGCTGATAACCATTACCCCGGCTGAGGACAAACTGTGCGCCGTACTGGGTGAGCAGCGCGTTTAGCGCGGTGATATCCGCCCGTACGGTGCGTGTGGAAACCGACAACCGCTGCGCCAGCTCGTCCTGCGGAAGCGCTTCGTTTTGCAACATGTCAAACAGCTGTGCTAAACGTTGGTTGGGGAATCGCACGTCAGTTTCCTCATCAGTCAGTTAGCCTACGCAGGCCCGGGTCATCGCCATTAGCTGGCGTACGTCGTCCGGACGAGTGTTACCACTCACCTTATCAATAATCGAACTATAGATGTGAGGAATGATTTTACTCACTCCGGCATCGAGGGCAATTTGCAGGATTTCAGTGAAATTATCCAGATCGATACCGCCGGTTGGCTCCAGCCAGAAGTCATGACGGGCGCAGGCCTGCGCGACCGCAATGTACTCGTCACGGCATTGCAGGCCGCCCATCGGGAAGTATTTAATTGAGCTACCGCCCATGTCTTTGAGCAGCGCAATCGCGGTTTCTACCGGCACAATACCGTCCGGCGTCTGGCTGCTTAGCGGACCAGTGGAGATTTTCACCCTGCCCGGCGTGCCGGTTGGCGAGACCAGTCCGTTGACCACTGTCTCCTGCTGGCCCAGCAGCGCGCGACTGGTAGCCACGCCGGTGAAGACCTGATTGACATGTTGTGGCTGCACCTGACGGGAGATTTCACTGACCATCGCCGACTGGTTAGGATCGCCCGCCCCCAGCCCCACGGAGAGCGCATTGTCGATAAGGGCCGCGTATTCACGCATATCCGCTACCGCGCTTGCGACATCCGGGTAATTTTTTGACAACACGCCAACCAGCACGTGTCCTTCCGCCGCCGCGTAAATATCCCGGGCATTTTCTTTGGAGCCTGCCAGCACGTTCAGGCAGACGCGGTCGCGATAAAAGTTAGGGGTCAGTTTCATGCGTTTTTCTCCTGCGAAATCACTTCACCAATTCGACGGGCCACAATCTCCAGCTGCGCGCGATCGACACTGCGCACATCGGCTTCGATAATGCCTTCATTGGCTTTGTAACCACGAAAGTAAATCGCGTACTCCCCCTGTTTCAGCGCGTCGACCAGTTCCCCCGTGGCGATCCCGGTTACCGCTTCATCAAACTTAATTTCCGTGCGGGCGATGTCGCGCCCTGCACTATCCCACACCACGCGGGCGCTCACGCCGTTAAGCTGGTTCAAGGCATTAATGAACGGCGTCATTTTCTCGACCATCTCCGCGCCGCTCTCTTTCTGCGCGTTCAGATACAGTTCGATGGCGCAGGTCAGTCCAAGAATTCCCTCTTTGCCCACCTTCATCGCCCGGCCAATTCCCGCCGTCTGGCGCTTCACCCACTCAACGTACTGGGTTTTACCTATCACCAGACCGCTGGTTGGTCCTTCTATCGCCTTGGCGCCACTATAAATCACCAGATCTGCACCAACCCGGTAGTAGCACTGCAAATCCTCTTCCGCCGCCGCGTCCACGATCAACGGCAGATTATGCGTACGCGCCACCACCGCGGCCTGCTCCACGCTGAGCATACTTTTCTGGACGCAATGGTGAGATTTGATATACAGAATGGCCGCCGTACGCGGTGTAATGGCCGCCGCCAGCTGCGCCGCGGAACATTCGTTGGCATAACCGGCTTCCACTAACTTGCCGCCGCCAAGCGCCACCATGGTGCCTACCGGAGCGCCAAAGTTGACGTTGTGACCTCTGGGCAGCACGATTTCGTTGTTTTCAATGGGCGTGACGTGCAGGTTCTCCAGCAGCCAGTCGCTATCTTTAACCAATACGCCAGCCACCGACAGGGCGATCCCGGCCGAGGCGCAAGAGACAACCGTTGCCCCTTCCACTTCCAGTAATTTCGCGATGTAGTCGCCTGTTTTATTGACCAGGTCTTTCATCTCGAAATATTGGTTCATCCCCGCCATCGCGGCTTCAACCACTTCTGGTCGCGGCGTGGAGACGCCAAGCGCCGTCATGCGGCCGGAGGTATTAATCACCTGTTTTAAATCGTATTTCTCAAAAATCGAAGGCATGTTCCGCGCTCCCTTGTTCGGTCATATAGCCCTTGCCCGCACGTATTGCGGCAAGCGGCACCAGCAGTTGTTCAGCCTGCAGGCTGTCGTTTTCTGCATCTACCAGCACGGTTGGCTGGCGCTTAAGCGTAAAGAGGGTTAAATCGGCATCCAGACCGACCTGCAGCCGCCCCTTCTGTTTCAGGCGCAGACCATCGGCGGCATTGGCGGTAACGCATTCAATGACCTGCGGAAGCGACATCCCAATGGCGAGGAATTTCGACATCACATTCGCCAGGGAATGTACCGGGCCGCTGATACGGTTGCGGCAATAAATATCGGAGCTGATGGTGTGCGGCAAAATGCCCAGGCCGATCGCGCGTTTTGCCACCGCAAAGCTCAGGCTGGCGGTGCCATGCCCAACGTCCAGACGCACGCCACGTGAAATCGCCCGCGTCACTGACGCCCGCAGCTCGCCTTGCGGCGTCAGAATGCGATTCGGCTTACCGTTGTAACAGTGGGTAATGATGTCACCCGCGCTCAGGCGCTCAGCGATATCATCAAGATTCGGCGGGTTGTTGCCGATATGCACCATCAGCGGCAGGTCGCCGTTCTGTGCTTGCATCGCTTTGGCGCGATCCAGCGGCGTGATGCCATTTTCACCGACTACGCTGCTGCTCATACGTGCCTTCAGACCGACGATAAAATCAGGGTGGCGTTTCACCGCCTCTCGCACCGCATCAGCGTCAATATTGGCCATGTTGGCCAGCTCGTTCTGGGCGATAAGCCCCACGCGGGAGATATTCAGCAACGCGTACACTTCGGTCGCAGCTTCCCGGGTCAGGGTGTAAAAATCGTCGATGTCATCCGCCCCGGTGCTGCCCGCATCCACCACGGTAGTGACGCCGGTCGCAATACCGACGCTATCCGGCTGGTCGTGATAAATCGGGGATTTCGGGTAGCAATGAACGTGGGAGTCAATCCAGCCTGCGCTGACGTAGCACTCACCGCCCAGCTCGATGGTTTTCAGCGCCGGACCATCAACGTCACCCAACGCCGCGATCTTGCCGTCTTTGAGCGCAATATCGCTCACCGTATCGTCAACGAGGCGCGCACGGCGCAGGAGTAAATCAAACATGTCTCTCTCCTGTTGAAATGGGGGCGGTCGTGTAGGCCTGATAAGGCGCAGCGCCATCAGGCGTCATTGCCGGATGGCGGCTGCGCCTTATCCGGCCTACAACGACACACCATCAGCTAATAGCAATCGGGAAGATGGACCCGAGGATCATTGCGCCGAGGATCGCCCCGCCGGTAATCGGTTTTTGCCACAGATAAAACAGCAGTGCGCCCGCCAGAGAACCGATTCCGATAGGAATAGAAGCCGTCATCGCGCTAAGGATAATCAACGGTCCGAGGAAGCGGCCGGAGGCGTTACCGGCCCCCATCATGACGTCCGCACCGTAGGTCGAGTCGCTCTGGTTGATGGTGAACTTACGCGCCAGAATGATGATGTAGCCAATCGCCAGACCAATCACCAGACCGGTGACCAGCGAGGCGGCGAAGTTGGCGACCGGGAAGATAATGCCCGCGCCCAGCAGCAGCGCCGGAACACCTAACCCAACCCCGGTTTGAATCGCCCCGCCGATATCCAAAATCCCCACCAGCGAACCTTCAATGATGCGGGCAAACAGGAAGCTTGCGCCAAATGCCGCCACCGCCCCGTAGGAGCCGGTATCCATTCCCGCCTTCAGCATCGCCACAAAAGCCACTTCGTTAAATGCGCCAATACCGTACAGGTAGTACATGTGTGTTCCGGCAAATACGCCAGAGGAGAGCAGGCCCACGAAGATCGGGAACGACCAGTCAGCGAACCAAAAACCTTTATTCTGTTCCATGATGACCTCCGTTATTTGCCGCTGAGCGAGTTGTGGATAAGTTCGAGCCAGTTAGGCACGGTCAGATGGAAGGATTCGATCATCTTCATGTCGAAACCGCGGAAGAAGCCGCTCAGGACAAACAGCGCGACGATAGCTACCATCATCACTTTCGTGACGTGGTTCCAGCCGCTCTCTTCAACACCTTTGCCGATCAGAATGCCGAGAACCAGACCCGGAACGGCGTTACCCATGATCAGCTGCGCCGCGCCGCCAAAAACGGTGGCCCAGAAGCCAGATTTCTTACCGGCGTCGATCGCCGCCAGCCAGAAGATTACTGGCATCACGGTGTTAACCAGCAGGTTAGCCGCGGGCACCAGCACCTTGACGGCGGTAACCTGCAACGCTTCCGGTACGGATGATGCGGTGAGGTTCAGGAAGGTCACCACGATCATCCCGATAACGCCGCAGGCAATTGCCATGCGTTTGGGGTCGTGCAGCGTTTCACCGACGTTGCGATTTTTAATCATCAGCGCGGCGGCGCCCCAGTTGGGGATGATGCGATGGTCGACGTCCTGCGTGAACGCCCCCGCCGCAACAGAGGAAGCCCAGGCGTTAAAGAAGAAACCCAGGCCGAACGAGAAGTGAGAAGCCGGATCCCCTTCGCAGGAATTCAGTTCTCCCAGAGTACGAAACGCGCCCATCCCTTGAGTGGTAGGCGCATGAAACATGCGTGCAGCCCCAGCGCCGACACCAACGCCAACCAATGCGCCGATGATGAGCGATTTTATTAATATTATCAGGAACATAATTATGCCTTTTAATAGAAAAATCAGCGTTGCGTAACGAAATCCACCTTGTCGAGATTGATGGCAGTCACGTTGACGGTCACGTCCAGCTCCACGCTGAAAGTGCGTCTTTCCCGGCGCAAAAAGAGGAATAAAAACGCCTCTTTACGCACCGATTCATGCGCTTGAACAACCTGCACATCCTGTGGCTCAATACGCAGTAAGATATGCGGCGACGCTTTCATCACCGCAGCCTGAACGTGGTTCAGGGCATCGGCAAAGGCGCGAGCTTTAGTCTCGCCCTTACCCGTGACTCTCACCGTGGTGGTGAATTGCTCTTTCATGCTTAAGCGCCGTGTTTCTTTTGCCACGCCTGCACCAGGCGCTCGCCGAGCTCTTCTTTATCCATAAAGCCGAATCCCAGTACGTTGCACCCTTCGTTGATGGCGGTTACCCCTTCATCGACCGAGCGCATGCCGTATTTCGCCTTGTAGCCGTATTTGGTCTGCGCGGTAATCGCACCCGCACCACCACTGCCACAAAACGAGATACCAAAGGTGGCGTTTTCCGCTTTCATCACGTCACCCAGCTTCATATCTGCTGCAACGCCCGGCACCACAACGGCACGGCCACCCGCTTTCTCTACGCCTGCCGCCACTTTCTGGCCTTTACCCAGACGATCGCCAATCACTACGGTAATCTGTTCCATCTTTTGCTCCTTAAAGGTTGTCTTTCGCGACTTCGAAGTGCACCGACAGCAGCCAGGCCTCTTCCTCAGGAAGATTGCCAAACTCGGCGACCACGTCGCGGGCAAGCGCCATTGATTCGGCAGATATTTCATCAAACAAGCTGGCATCGACCTCTGGTAAGGGTTCACCCGTTACCGAGCGGTGCGCCATGGCGCGAACATGCGACGTCAGCATCTGTTCCTGTACGGCGTTGGGAATAATGTTGCGTTCTCGCAGCAAGGCATACACCTGCGCCAGCATGCGGTCGGCCAGTTCCACCGATTCCCCCATGTCATTCATTACAGCTCCGTTATTCACTCGTCTTACCCCGTTAATGTCTCTGAGGGTAAATTAGCGACGGAGGTTATAAGTTTGTAGCGAGTTGTTTTCCACTTCGAAGTGGAAAGGTGTGCAGCGATAGTGATCTGTGCCGCAAAAAGGGCTGGAACCACGATTTATCACTGGAAGAATGTGATTGAGATCGCAAGAGCGAGCAGAAAAATGGAAGGAAGTGCGAACAATGAATGGACGATAAAAATGAAAAAATGTGATGGGGATAGCGTTTACTTATGGGACGTGCAGTAGCGGGGGTTTTATCCGACCTACGGGTATGCAGGCCGGATAGCGCAGATTAGCGGAACTTCTTGTGGTTTTCGTTGCGCGTAGTTTTCAGCTCTTCCGCAACGGCTTTCGCCTCTTTAACTTTACCTTCGTTCGCCAGCTTCAACGCACCGTCGATCTGACCGATCAGCGTGTCAAAGCCGTGGCGGAAATCCTTCATCTCCGGGCTGTCCGGGGATTTGTTTTCCAGCTTCGGCGGCGTTCCCTTTTGCGCGTCCAGTGCGGCTGCACGCATTTTGGTTAACGCATCTTTCAGTTCAGTCGCATTATCCGTTTTTTCGACGATTTTCAGGTTGTCGTTGAGGATCCCCATATCGTCTTCAAGATCGGCTGCAAACGCAGAAGAACCAAGAACCAGCGTTGAAGCTGCGACGATCGCTAACAGGTGTTTACGCATTGCTCACTTCCTTTTTTATTATTCAAAAATAAACAAACGCCAGATACCCTCAATAATTCACGCCACAGCTTGAAGTATGACGGATATTATTGCCCGGCGATCTTCATCTCCGGCAACAGGACCGAACCACACTGAATATTACTGCGCGTTTCAATATCGTTGCCGACGGTGACGATATTACGCCACATCTCTTTTAAGTTACCGGCGATGGTAATTTCACTCACCGGGTACTGAATTTCGCCGTTTTCGACCCAGAAGCCCGCCGCGCCGCGCGAGTAATCGCCGGTAATGCCGCTTACGCCCTGTCCCATCAGCTCGGTAACCACAAGACCTGTGCCCATCTCTTTAAGCAACTGCTCGAAGCTTAGACCCTGTCCCGGAATTCGCCAGTTGTGGATCCCGCCTGCATGACCGGTGCTCTTCAGCCCCAGCTTACGTGCGGAATAGTTGGTCAGCAGCCACTGAGTCAGCACGCCGTCTTTAATAATGTCGCGGCGTTCGGTCCGTACGCCTTCGCTGTCGAACGGCGACGACGCCAGCCCTTTCAGCAGGTGCGGATGTTCTTCAATGGTCAGCCATTCCGGCAGAATTTGCTTGCCCAGCGAGTCGAGCAGGAAGGTGGATTTGCGGTACACCGAGCCACCAGCAATCGCGCCAACCAGGTGTCCGAACAGTCCGGTCGCCACTTCATTGGCGAAAATCACTGGTGCTTTCATGGTGGAAAGTTTACGCGGAGACAGGCGAGATAAGGTACGGCGAGCACAGTCAGCCCCCACCCACTCCGGCGTTTGCAGATCGCCCATCGCCCGGCCAATGGTGTAGGCGTAATCACGCTCCATATCGCCATTTTCTTCTGCGATTACGCAGCTGGAAAGGGAATGGCGCGTGGAGCAATAGCCCTGCAGCATGCCGTGGCTGTTGCCAAACACTTTGATGCCATAGTGGCTGTTAAAGCTGCCGCCCTCGGTGTTGGTGATACGCTTATCGGCCTGCAACGCCGCCTGTTCAGCGCGGGCAGCCAGTTCGATAGCTTCGTCAGGGGAAACTTCCGCCGGGTGGAACAGGTCCAGATCGGGCGCATCAAAGGCCAGCAGTTCTTTATCTGCCACACCCGCACACGGGTCCGGCGAAGTGTAACGTGCAATGTCCAGCGCGGCCTGCACGGTGCGTGCAATCGCCTGCGGGCTTAAATCGGTGGACGATGCGCTGCCTTTACGGTTTTGATGGTAAACCGTAATCCCCAGTGCACCATCGCTATTGAATTCGACGTTCTCCACTTCACCATAACGGGTGCTGACGCTAATACCCGTGGTCTTGCTCACAGCGACTTCCGCGCCATCCGACTTACCTGACGCTAATTCCAGTGCCGTCGAGACTGCTTCTTCCAGAATCTTACGCTGCGCTTCAACTTGTGAGATTACTTTCATCGCAAATGCCATAATGTAGAGAGAGTTTCTCTGAAGTCTAACAGAGAACCGTTTTTCAGTGCGCATCTTAACTGGTAACATTAGCCTCTTTTTTTAAGGAGCCTGACATGACTAAGCAGCCCGAAGACTGGCTCGACGACGTTCCCGGTGATGACATCGAAGACGAAGACGATGAAATTATCTGGGTCAGTAAAAGTGAAATAAAACGTGACGCCGAGGAGTTAAAACACCTGGGTGTGGAACTGGTAAAACTGGGGAAAAACGCGCTGGATAAAATCCCGCTCGATGCGGATTTACGTGCCGCGATTGAGCTGGCCCAGCGTATTAAGATGGAAGGTCGCCGTCGTCAGCTGCAGCTGATTGGCAAAATGTTGCGCCAGCGCGATGTTGATCCTATCCGTCAGGCGCTGGACAAGCTGAAAAACCGTCACAACCAACAGGTCGTTGTCTTCCATAAGCTGGAGCAACTGCGTGACCGTATGGTTGACGGTAGCGATGAAGCTATCGAAGAAGTGATGAACCTGTGGCCTGACGCCGACCGTCAGCAACTGCGTTCGCTGGTGCGTAACGCCAGGAAAGAAAAAGCGGGCAACAAGCCGCCAAAATCTTCCCGCCAGATCTTCCAGTATCTGCGTGAACTGGCGGAAAACGAGGCCTAACCTCTTCGTCCGCCGAAAGTGCCGGATGGCGGTGCAAATACCTTATCCGGCCTACGATCCGTTGTAGGCCCGGTAAGCGTAGCGCCACCGGGCATTTTTTACTCTTCTTCCGCCTGAGCTTTCTTCGCCAGACCATCCAGCAGTTTTTGATGAATGCCGCCAAACCCGCCGTTGCTCATCACCAGAATGTGATCGCCAGGCTGCGCGGTTTTCACCACCATATCAGCCAGTGCATCCACATCGCCGCTCCAGTGTGCCGGCTGAACGCAGGCTTCAGCGACTTCTGCGACCTGCCACGGAATGTGCGGGGGTTGCAGCAGGAACACTTCGTCTGCACGCCCTAACGACGGCGCCAGGTCATCTTTGCACAGGCCCATTTTCATGGTGTTCGAGCGAGGTTCCAGCACAGCGATGATGCGCGCCGTGCCGCCCACTTTACCGCGCAGTGCCGCAAGCGTTGCCAGAATGGCCGTCGGGTGATGGGCAAAATCGTCATACACCGTCACGCCATTGGCTTCACCGCGCAGCTCAAGACGGCGACGGGCGTTGATGAACGAGCCCAATGCATTGGCCGCATCCGCAGGCACGACGCCAACATGACGCGCGGCTGCAATCGCCATCAGGCCGTTGTGCATGTTGTGCTCGCCCACCAGGCCCCACTTCACTTCGCCGACTTTTTCACCGTCCAGCCACACTTCCCACTCGGAGGCATCGGTGGTCAGTTTTTTCGCCTGCCAGTGACCTTGTTCGCCCACCAGCTCTTGTTCGCTCCAGCAGCCCATCGCCATCGTCTGTTTCAGATTGATGTCGTTTTCCGGGTAGATGATGCGTCCCTGGCCCGGCACGATACGCACCAGATGGTGGAACTGTTTCTGAATAGCTTTCAGATCGTCAAAGATATCCGCGTGATCGAACTCAAGGTTATTGAGGATCAGCGTGCGCGGGCAGTAATGCACGAATTTAGAACGCTTGTCGAAGAACGCACAGTCGTACTCATCCGCTTCAATCACGAAGAAGTCGCTCTCGCCGAGGCGCGCGGAAACCTCAAAGTTGCCCGGAACGCCGCCGATCACAAAGCCAGGTTTATAGCCGCAGGCTTCGAGGATCCAGGTCGCCATCCCGGCGGTGGTGGTTTTGCCGTGCGTACCCGCAACCGCCAGTACCCAGCGATCGCGCAAGACAAAGTCATGCAGCCACTGCGGGCCGGACATGTACGGAATGTTCTTTTCCAGTACCGCTTCCACGCATGGATTACCACGGGTCATGGCATTGCCGATGATCACCAGGTCCGGCTGTGGGTCGAGCTGACTGGCATCGTAACCCTGAATCAGATCAATGCCTTGCTTCTCAAGTAAGGTACTCATCGGCGGATACACATTGGCGTCCGAACCGGTTACTTCATGACCGAGCGAGCGCGCCAGCATCGCCAGACCGCCCATGAAAGTGCCACAAATTCCCAAAATATGAATGCGCATACGTCACTATCCTTTTTTAATCTGGGGGCCATTTTACGCACATGTCCGGCAAGTGAGAAACGCATTTCAGGATATTCCGCAGTTTGCTGGCGCGATTCACCTAAGCGCAGCAATGGAAATATTTGTTAATATTGTTGCGGTCGCTTTACTCCACATAAATTGCAGGGAAAGTGTTATGAAAACGTTAGGTGAATTTATTGTCGAAAAGCAGCACGAGTTTTCTCATGCTACCGGTGAACTCACTGCTTTGTTGTCGGCAATAAAGCTGGGCGCCAAGATCATCCACCGCGATATCAATAAGGCCGGTCTGGTCGATATCCTGGGTGCCAGCGGTGCTGAGAACGTGCAGGGAGAGGTTCAACAAAAACTCGATCTGTTCGCGAACGAAAAACTGAAAGCTGCACTGAAGGCGCGCGACATTGTGGCGGGCATTGCCTCAGAAGAAGAAGATGAAATCGTCGTCTTTGAAGGCTGTGAACACGCTAAATACGTTGTGCTAATGGATCCGCTGGATGGCTCATCCAACATCGATGTTAACGTCTCTGTCGGTACAATTTTCTCTATTTACCGCCGCGTAACCCCAGTCGGCACACCGGTCACGGAAGAGGATTTCCTGCAACCGGGCAACAAGCAGGTTGCTGCAGGTTACGTTGTTTATGGTTCTTCCACCATGCTGGTGTATACCACTGGCTGTGGCGTACATGCCTTCACCTACGATCCTTCTCTGGGCGTATTCTGCCTCAGCCAGGAACGTATGCGCTTCCCGGCGAAAGGCAGCACGTACTCCATTAACGAAGGCAACTACATCAAATTCCCGAACGGCGTGAAGAAGTACATTAAATTCTGCCAGGAAGAAGATAAGCCAACCCAGCGCCCGTATACCTCACGCTACATTGGCTCTCTGGTTGCGGATTTCCATCGCAATCTGCTGAAAGGCGGGATCTACCTGTACCCAAGCACCGCCAGCCACCCGCAAGGGAAACTGCGTCTGCTGTATGAATGCAACCCGATGGCCTTCCTGGCCGAGCAGGCGGGCGGCAAAGCCAGCGATGGTAAAGAACGCATTCTGGATATCACCCCAGAAAGTCTGCACCAGCGCCGCTCCTTCTTCGTGGGTAACGACCATATGGTTGAAGATGTAGAACGCTTTATCCGCGAGTTCCCGGACGCGTAAGTATCATTCATCGCACGGACGTAGGCCGGATAAAACGCGTAGCGTTGCCATCCGGCCTACAAAATCCATCGTCCGGTTACGCTTTCTGTAGCTTAAATACGGCCATTGCTTCGATTAGCGCTGAAGACTGCTCTTCCAGCGAGCGGGTAGCCGCTGAAGACTGCTGTACCAGCGCCGCGTTTTGCTGCGCCGTTTCATCCATCTGAATCACCGCGATATTCACCTGCTCTATGCCGCGACTCTGTTCCTGGGACGCACTGGCAATTTCACGCATCAGTTTGGTCATACGCATAACCTCGGTCGCGATTTCATCCATGGTTTCGCCCGCCTGCTGCGCCAGTTCGCTGCCCTCCCCCACATGGGTGTGCGAGTCGCTGATTAGCGTACGGATCTCTTTGGCCGCCTCGGCGCTGCGACTGGCCAGATTACGCACTTCACCAGCAACAACCGCAAAGCCCCGCCCCTGCTCACCAGCTCGCGCCGCTTCAACGGAAGCATTGAGCGCCAGAATATTGGTCTGGAAAGCAATGCCATCAATCACGCTGAGGATGTCGGCGATTCGGCTGGAACTTCCTGAAATATCGCGCATTTTCTCGATCACATAGCACACCATTTCGCTACCGCGATCGGCGGTATCCGACACCGATTTTGCCAGCTGGTGCGCCTGTTCCGCGTTCTGCGCATTCTGTTTCACCGTCGCCGTGAGTTCTTCCATGCTGGCGGCGGTCTGCTCCAGCGAAGTGGCTGTGGATTCAGTGCGTTGCGCCAGATGCTGGTTACCGGCCGTCAGTTCACGACTGCCAATATCAATTTGCGAGCTGGCATCGCGTACGCGCTGTACCGAGTCGCCCAGCGCATGGCGCATGTCATCCATTGCCGCATTCAGGCGGTTGAATTCGGCGCTGGCCGACAACGCGGTAACCGGCGACAAATCCCCCGTTGCCAGACGTTCCAGTTGCTCAACCATGTTATCCAACGGTTTGAGAAACTTATTTCGCAGCTTAAACCAAATGACCGCCAGCAATGCGATAGCAGCCAACATCGCAGCGCTCATAATACCGTGATAAATCAACGATGTAATGACACGGGTAGAAGCATATAGCCCCATACCACCGGTCAGTAACAGAAGGAACGTCAGCAGAGACAATAACACCAACAAACTTGATCGAATTGAAAGGGATTTTGGCATCGTTATATTTCCGGTTGTAGGGTTAAAACAGACCTGTACAGAACCTATCGACTACAACCGGAAAAAGTTTAGGTATTTAAATGTTTTGTGCAAAATCAGGATGTTACTTTGGTGTTGCCGCCGTACCCACTCGGGCCACCGGCGAGCTTTGACGATTTTCCCAAAGCACCGTCAGACCGCGTTGTAACGCTATAAATATAAACAATAAAATGCCAATCGCGATCTTCGTCCACCAGGAACTTAATGTGCCGTCAAAATTAATGTAGGTCTGGATCAGCCCCTGAATGGCGACGCCAAACAACGTCCCTAACACTGTACCGACCCCACCGCTGAGCAGCGTTCCGCCAATCACCACTGAGGCTATCGCATCCAGTTCGACGCCAACGCCCGCCAGCGCATAGCCCGCCTGGGTGTAAATGGAAAAGACAATGCCGGCAAGCGTCGCAAGCCCGGTAGACAGCATATAAATGCGGATGGTGGTGCTGCGAGTTGAGATGCCCATCAGGTTGGCAGAGGTGGCGTTGCCGCCAATCGCGTAAACCTGATTACCAAAGCGCGTACGGTGCGCCAGGAATATGCCGATGACGACAACCGCCAGCATCAGCAATCCCATCGCGCTCAGGCGACCACCGCCGGGAATTTTCCATGCCAGGCTTGAGAGCGTGTCATAAACCGGATGATTAATTGGGATAGATTCTTCAGAGACCAGATAGCTGACGCCACGCAGGAAGAACATTCCCGCCAGGGTGATAATAAATGCCGGGATCTTCAGCGCATCAATCAGTAACCCCATAAACGCGCCAAACGTGCAGCCCATCAGCAAAACCAATGGGAACGCCAGCAGCGGGGAAATGCCCCAATAACCAATGGCCTTTGCCAGAAATACGCCGGTAAAGGCGATCACCGAGCCAACGGAAAGGTCGATCCCGCCAGAGAGGATCACGAAGGTCATGCCTACGGCAATGATGCCCAGAAAGGCGTTATCGGTCAGGATATTGCAAATGACCCGGGTGGAAGCAAAAGCGGGAAACTGCGTCAGGCAGTAGAGATAACCCAGCACAAACACGCCGAGGGTGATCATCAGCGGTAAATTACGTTTTATCATGACCACGCACTCCTTTTATCAGGCTGATAAAGCGTTGCGACTGCACGACCAGCACACACAACACCACCACGGCTTTGACCACCTGATTCAGTTCCGGCTGGAAGCCCGACAGCAAAATCCCGGTGTTCATGCCCTGAATAATCAACGCGCCTACCACCGACAGCAGCAGGTTAAAGCGCCCGCCCATCAGCGAGCCGCCGCCGATAACCACCGCCAGGATGGCATCCAGCTCCAGCCATAATCCGGCGTTATTGGCATCTGCCCCCCGGATATCCGCCGTGACGATAATGCCGGCGATAGCCGCGCACAGGCCGCTCAGCACATAGGTGAGCATCACGATAATGCGGGTATTCACCCCGGCGTTTTTTGCCGCACGAATGTTGATACCCACCGCTTCGATAAACATACCCAGCGCCGTTTTCCGCGTCAGCAGCCAGAACACCACCAGCGTTAACAGTGCAATGATTACTGGTGTGGGGAACAGTAGGAGCGAACCGCTACCAAACCATGACAGTTCAGGCGAGTTGAAGGTGACGATCTGCCCGGAGGTGATTAGCTGCGCCACCCCGCGCCCGGCCACCATCAGGATAAGCGTGGCGACGAACGGTTGGATCTTAAGGATGGCCACCAGTATCCCGTTCCACAGCCCAGCCAGAATACCGGAACCTAAGGCGGCAAGTAGCACCACCGGCAGACTGTGCCCAGCCACCGTCATCGCCGCGGTGGTGGCACCAGCAATAGCCATAACGGCGCCAACGGAAAGGTCGATGCCGCCGGTGGCAATCACCAGCGTCATACCTATCGCCAACAGCGCCACGGGTGCGGCACGGTTGAGAATATCAATCGGGCTACCGAACAGCCGACCATCCTGCAAAATCACCTGGTAGAAGTGCGGCGCGACCAGGCTATCCACCAGCAGCACCAGCAACAACGCCACCAGCTGTGGCATCCCCTTTGGCCAACGGAACCGCCGTTTAGGCGGATTGGATTGAGGGAGAGATTGAGGCATCACCATAGTCTCCTTAGGCCGCAATGGCGTTCATGATCGCCGGTACGGACAGTTCAGCCAGTGGGATCTCGGCCACCTGTTTACGATCGCGCATAATAATGACCCGATCGGCATAGCCCACTAACTCTTCCAGTTCGGATGAAATCACCAGCAGGGCCAAACCATCGGCGCACAGCGTTTCGATCAGGCGGATGATCTCCGCATGCGCACCAACGTCGATCCCGCGCGTGGGTTCATCAAGGATCAGGAACTGCGGTTTGGTCAGTAACCAGCGTGAGAGCAATACTTTTTGCTGATTGCCGCCGGAGAGAAATTCAATCGGCTGTTCAGCGTTAGGAGTGCGAATACCAAGCTGGCGAATAAAACGCTCCGCAATCTCGTTTTGTTCTTTCCGCGAAACAGGCCGCAGCCAGCCGCGCTGGGCCTGCAATGCCAGAATAATGTTTTCCCGCACCGAAGCGGCGGCGATAATGCCATCCGTTTTGCGATCCTCCGGACAGAAACCGATCCCCAGACACGAAGCCTGATGCGGCGATCGCAAAGTTTGCGGTTTGCCTTTGATCAGCGCAGTGCCGCTGTCGGCGGGTTTAATACCGAAGATCACCTCCGCCGTTTCCGTTCGTCCGGATCCCAGTAGTCCAGCGAGACCGACGATCTCACCAGGGCGCACCTGCAAATCAAACGGCGCGATGGTGCCTTTCTTGCCAAAGCCGCTAAATGCCGCCACCGGTTTATCGCTCAGCAAGGTGCGGCCCGCACGCTGTAGCGCATGGGTATCAAGTTCGCGGCCCAGCATCATTTTGACCAGTTCAATCTGAGGCAACTCGCGGGTTTCACGGCAGCCAACAAAGCCGCCGTTACGCAGAACGGTAATACGATCGCTGACCTGATAAACCTGATCGAGGAAGTGGGTGACGAAGATCAGACTGACGCCCCGATCGCGCAGATGTCGCATCAGGCCAAACAGCATTTCAACTTCCTGGGTATCAAGGCTGGCGGTCGGCTCATCGAGGATCAGCACTTTCGCGGAGAGATCGATCGCCCGACAGATGGCGACGATTTGTTGCATCGCCACGGAAAAGCGGTTCAGCGGCTCGCGCACGTCGAGGGAAAAACCGTATGACGCCATCAGCTCCGTCGCGCGTTTTTCCATCTGTTTGCGCTGGAGCAGGCCAAAGCGCCGCGGTTCACGACCAATAAATAAGTTATCGGCAACCGACATATTGGGCAGCAGGTTCACTTCCTGGTACACGGTGCCAATCCCCAGTTGCTGGGCATGGGCGGTGTTTTTGGGGGAAATCGGTTGGCCTTCGAGCCAGATAGTGCCACGATCGGCATGGTAAACGCCGGTCAGCGCTTTGATGAGCGTCGATTTGCCGGCTCCGTTTTCTCCCAGCAGCGCCATAATTTCACCGCGACGCAAGCTGAAATCCACGTTATCCAACGCTTTGACGCCGGGAAAGAATTTGCTTAATCCTTCGGTGCGGAGGATTTCCTGATGTTGGTCGGTGGTCATGGTTCCCCCTGCATCACGCCGGATGGCGCTACGCTTATCCGGCCTACAAAAGAGCGTAATGTAGGCCGGGCAAGCGCAGCGCCCCCGGCATTTTCATGAAGGCTTAGTAGCCCATGTTTTTCTTCTTCTCTAACTCTTCTTTCGCCGTATCCGGCAGATAGAGGATCGACTTGGTAATGGTCAGCTTCTCAGGCATCGTGCCGTCTTTTTTGAATTTCTCCAGCGCGTCGAATGCCGGGCCGGCCATATTCGGCGTCAGTTCGACGCTAGCGTTGGCTTCGCCGTCAATCATCGCTTTGTAGATATCCGGTACGCCATCGATAGAACCGGTGAGAATATCTTTGCCAGGTTTCAGGCCCGCTTCTTTGATCGCCTGAATCGCACCGATCACCATGTCATCGTTGTGGGCGTAAACCATACAGATGTTCTTGCCGTTGTTTTCCGCTTTGATAAAGCTCTCCATCACTTCTTTCCCTTTACTGCGGGTGAAGTCACCGGACTGAGAGCGAATAATTTTGATGTTTGGCGCACTGGCAATAGCTTCAGCAAAGCCTTTCTTACGATCGATCGCCACGCTGGCCCCAACGGTCCCTTGCAGCTCAACGACGTTACACGGCTTGCCGTCCACTTGTTTAATCAGCCAGTCGCCGATCAATTTACCTTCCAGCACGTTGTCGGCGGTGACCGTGGTCATATAGAGAGATTTGTCTTTTACATCGATGGAACGATCGAGCAAAAAGACCGGAATGTCGGCATCTTTAGCTTCTTTTAACACCGGCTCCCAACCCGTTGCCACGACCGGCGCAATAAAGATGGCGTCGACGCCCTGCGCAACAAATGAGCGGACTGCTTTAATCTGGTTTTCCTGCTTTTGCTGGCCATCAGCGATTTTCAGCGTAATTCCCCGCTTTTCGGCCTCGCTTTTCGCGACGTTGGTTTCTGCGGCGCGCCAGCCGGATTCAGAGCCAACCTGCGAAAATCCTACGGTTAAAGGGGCTGCCATTGCCATAGACGACATGGCTGCCGAAACTGCTGTGACTAAAAGTAAGCGCTTCCACATAAGTGCGTCCTCGTAGGGTGATTATTGTTGGTTAATTAACCGTTGCGAAAAAACTATAGACAATTGAGCATGTAACGGATTGCGTTACATCACACTTCAAAAAAGTAAATAAAACGTTAATCACAACTTTGTAATCGCTTTCATCTCACTATGAAAAATGCGGCTGAAGATATGGATTTTTCTGTCACGAGAGAGAGGTAAAAAGAAGAAAATGCACGCAGAGAAAGCGAAAACAAGCGGAGACATTCCGCGCGAGTTGGCTATAATACCCGCCACTTGTTTGCCATAGCTTATTTAAAGGAAACAGACATGAGCTTACTCAACGTCCCTGCCGGTAAAGACCTGCCGGAAGATATCTACGTTGTTATCGAGATCCCTGCGAACGCAGATCCGATCAAATACGAAGTTGACAAAGAGAGCGGCGCCCTGTTCGTTGACCGCTTCATGTCCACCGCGATGTTCTATCCGTGCAACTACGGTTACATCAACCACACCCTGTCTCTGGATGGTGACCCGGTAGACGTTCTGGTCCCGACTCCGTACCCGCTGGAGCCAGGTTCAGTGATCCGCTGCCGTCCGGTTGGCGTACTGAAAATGACCGACGAATCCGGTGAAGATGCGAAACTGGTTGCTGTACCACACACCAAGCTGAGCAAAGAATACGATCACATCAAAGATGTGACCGATCTGCCGGAACTGCTGAAAGCGCAGATCACCCACTTCTTCGAACACTACAAAGATCTCGAAGCGGGCAAATGGGTGAAAGTTGACGGTTGGGACAACGCTGAAGCTGCTAAAGCTGAAATCGTTGCTTCCTTCGAGCGCGCGAAGAAGTAAGTTCGCGTTAGCGTAAAGCCCTGAACGCCAGCCCCTGGTTAGTAAGGGTTTTTTAATTTCTACTTTCTTTTCCCCCTCCCCTTCGCTGTTTTCTTTTTGACCTACCAGATTGGGTAGTCACATTTCATTTATGTTAATTGCGAATGAGATTAGATCTCATTATCATTCTCAGCATGTAAATAAATGTGAATAAAAGTCAATGAACCTCCACAATGTGAAGTCCCTGAAACGCTATTACTGCGTGGCTCTCGCCATAGCACTGTTATTTACCAGCCTGTCCAGCGTGGCACAGACGCTACCTGAGAAAGATTTTCTGACCCGCGACGTTGGCAACGGCGTGTATGAACTGGCGGTTGATAGCCAGCAGAATACGCTTTTTGCTGCCTCGTCGCCGTCGTTTGATAAAGATAAAACCAGCGGGCTTATCTATAAACTCGATCTGGAGAAACTCACCACGACTGAAGTTATCGAAACCAGCCGTCGTGCCTTTGCCACTGCTCTGGATGAAGAAAATCAGGTGCTGTACGTGGGTAACACGCTGGAGGGTTCCGTCACGCTCATTGATACCCGCAGCGGTAAAGAGCTGGCGATACTGCAACTGAGCGAAGCCAAAAACCCGAAAGAAATTGTCCATACCCGCGAAATGGTGCTCGATAAACAGCATCACCGCCTGTACGTTTCCGGCGTGGCTGAAAAAGGCATTGTCTGGGTGGTGGATACGCAAAAGCGCGAGAAAATCGCTACCCTTGAAAACATGGGCCAGTATCCGACCGGCATGGCCGTCGATGCAAATAAGAACCGCCTGTATGTCGTAAATGGCCGCAACGAACTTATTACACTGGATACCACCAACCATCAAATTATTAGCCGCTTTAGCATTGAGCCAGGCAAAAAACATTTTTTCCTGAATATTGCTTTGGATGCAAAAAATAATCGCGCATTCCTGACCGATCCTGATTTAGCGGATGTACTGGTTGTTGATATTAATACCGGTAAGGTTATTGCCCCCATTAAGGTTATCAACTCGCTGGCGGTGATATATAACGAAAAACGCCAGGAAGTGTATATCACCCACCGAAATGCAAAACGCATCAGCATTGTGGACAGCAAGACTTATCAGGTAAAACAAAGCATTGAAACCAATGCGTTACCTAACAGCCTGGCGCTCTCGTCTGATGCCAACACCCTGTATGTCAGCGTCAAACAGCCGGAAAAAATGGCAGGTGTGAAGCCCGACTACGTGCTGAAAATCGACCTCTCCAAATATTAATAATTAAAAACGCTTCTGACACCTTGCAGCTTTTCTGGGCTGCAAGGTGATGCTTTTATTTTTTACTTTTCAGGTGTCTATATTATGAAAACGCGTCAACTTATTACGCTGACAGGGATCGTTGCATTCTCAGGCGGTGTTATTTTCCCCACTCAGGCAGAAGAACTCACCGAAACCTCACGCAATAGCGAAGATGAAATGGTGATCACCGCATCCGGGTTCTCGCAGCAAAAGCGCGAAGCGCCAGCCACCATTTCCGTTATCGATCGTAAAACGCTGGATATTCAGCCGGACCGTAGCATTGGTGAAGCGATTAAAAACCTTCCAGGCGTCTCGGTCACTAACAGCAGCGGCATGAACGCTGGCAGCATTATGATCCGCGGCATGGACCCGTCCTATACCGCGTTTATGGTCAACAGCGTCAAACAAAATACCGGTGAATCTCGCCCTTACGGACATGACATCGGTACTGAAGCCAACTTCTTACCGCCGATGGAGGCCATTGAGCGTATCGAAGTTATCCGCGGGCCCATGTCCTCGCTGTACGGATCAGATGCCATCGGCGGTGTGGTCAACGTGATTACTAAAAAACCGTATGGTGCAAAAGAGTGGACAACGGCAATTGCCGCCAATACCTGGCTTCAGGAACACCAGTATTTGGGTAATACCAGCCAGATGAATCTGTTTACCATGGGGCCGATTGTGCCCGATGTTCTCGGCCTTAGCGTAGCGGCCGACTGGCTCGACCGTCGCGATGACGATCGCAATAACTATTTCGGCAAACACAACCGTAAATCCGTTGATATGACGCTGGGCCTGGCCGCTAGCGAAAATAACCTGTTCGACCTCAATGTGGTCACCGGTGAGCAGGAGAAAAACCGTACCCAGAAGCGCGGCGCGCCGTGGTCATGGCTGTTCGATCGTAACGCCGCCACCCTAACGCATACCGGCTGGTATGCCGACGACACCATCGCAACGACCAACTACATAAACTATGAAAAAGGCCGTTCGAAGTACGTTTATGACAGCCAGTCGCCGCAGTATGTGCAGATGGAGAACTACGTCGCCAATTCGCAAACCACCTTCACGCTCGACAACCATAAACTGACCGTTGGGGCGAATTTCACCCGCGAAGAGCTGAATGACCGCTTTGATGTGGCCAACAAAACGCTGCCCGGATCTGAGCCAGTGACAAAAATCAGCCGTAACGGTTGGGCATTGTTTGCTGAAGACGGCTGGAGCATTGACGACTTCATCCTGACCACATCAGCGCGTATGGACCAGGATGATAACTTTGGCACACATATTACGCCGAAAATGTACGGTAACTGGGCCTTCAGCAATGACTGGGCGCTGAAGGGCGGCGTTTCCGCAGGTTATAAAAAACCTGAGCTGCGTGCGACATCCAGCGACTTTGTCACCCCATACGGCTCGACTGTACCTTATCCCTTCCTGACCGTCGGTAACGACGATCTGAAACCAGAACAAAGCGTTAACTCTGAGCTGGGCCTCTACTGGACGGGAAATGCGCTGTCACTGGATAGCACCGTCTTCTATACGCAGTTCAAAGACAAAATTGCTGAACAAACCATTTGCGAAACCACATCGACGAATCAGTGCTCCGTGAATGGCTACAAGGCGGACTCCGTCAGTAAATACTTCAACGTCAGCAAGGCGGACGTGTACGGTATAGAACTGAATGCCGACTGGCAGATTAGCGCAGATGTGAAAGCCAACGCTAACTACACCTGGAACCACAGCGAACAGAAAAGCGGCGTAAACAAAGGCTACGCGCTCAACGATTATCCGCGCCATATGGCGAACCTGTCGCTGAACTGGGCGGCAACGCAGAGTCTGGACGTATGGAGTACGGTGAATTACCGCAGCAGTAACCGCAACAGCGGCAATAACTATAAGTATGATGACTACACGATGGTCGACGTAGGCGTACGTTATAAGCTCAATAAGCACACGCAGCTGATGGCAGGGATCTACAACGTGCTGGATGAGGATCCGAAACTGACGACTGCATGGAATGAATCCGCGCAGGTGGAAGGACGCCGCTATAACCTCGGCGCGCGCGTGGAGTTTTAAGCCTTTAATAAACAACGCCACCCGAAGGCGGCGTTGTTTATTCTGGTAGGCGATATATCAGTACTGGTCTCTGTCTAACCAGTTACCGCTTTCAATCAGCGTTAAGCCATCAACCGGACGTTGGTACACGTACATCCATGCACTTCCGTACGGCGTTTGAATTAACTGGCGTGCGTATTCACCGCCGCGGGTACGCAGAGCGTCAAGCTCTGCCAGCGTGGCGTTATCAATACGATAAACTTCCCCGTGTACTGTTCCATTTCCCGGAACCGCGCCTGGATAGTGGCCCAGGCTGTACAACTGGTAGTTATCGATACTGAAATTTCCCAGCAACAGGGCATTGGTCATCCAGTGGCTGTTGCCTTGTTTGGTTCGTAAACTGCCGTAGACAAATATTCGCATTGCTAAAACTCGAACTGATAGAGCAAATCAAGTGCCTGATCTACGCCAGACACTGCTTCCAGATATAGCTTAGGCATCAGACGATAACGTAGCGTGAGTGTCGCTAAGGAGTCAAATATACCCACACCATATTTCACCTGCAGACCTGGCAGTACGTATCCGCTGACAACCACCTGAGATGAGTCGCCCACCCCTTGCGTGTCCAGTGCCAGATTGCTTACGCCAAATGTCTCCCCGATTTTACCCACAACCTGACCACTTTGTGCAACCCCCAGACCAATAAGCATTGAAGTCATCGCTGCGCTATCGCTTTGTTCGCTATCCAGCCCTTGTCCACGTAGCAGGTAGGAAAGCGCCATTTGCTGCGACATTGCCGGGTCGGAGAAGATCTCCGCCTTCGGTTCATCGGCGGTACCGGTGACGCGAACACCAGCGATCACATCGTCTTCGGTGGCATCTGGGTTACGAATCGCTTCGATGTTGAGCAACGGCTGATCCGGCGGACCGGAGAACAACAGCTCGCCCTTACGCACAATCAGATCCTGACCATAGGCGTGGAAGCGACCGCTCGGGATATTAATTTGCCCGTTAAGCCCCAGACCTTGCTTATCCTGCACCACTTTCAGATCGCCCGTCAGACGCGCTTTCAGACCAAAGGCGTCAAGACGCACGTTGTTACCAACGTGGATGTTCAGGTTGCTGTTGATCGGAATACCGGCGGTCTGCGGTTTCTCGGGCTGCAGATTGTTGTTAAGCATGACCATATCGCTGGAAACCCCAACCGCGCTTTCCGGCAGGTCATGTACCACGATACGCGCCCACGGCACATCCACGTTGCCATCGAGAGTAAACAGGCTTGGTGTAGCTTCAAAGACCACGTCCGGCGATACATCCAGGCGGACCATCGGCGGTACGGTAATACGTACCCTGCTGCCTTTAGCCGCAACGCGCGCCCGCCAGTTGTCTATCTGACTCCAGTCGGCATCGCCGCTCAGGTTAATTTCGCCCTGCTGCGTACGCACCACGCCCGCCAGCGTTGAGCGTGTTCCGGCGAAGTTAACAGCTAACTGGCTTGGCTGCATGTCAAATGGCATGAAGTTACCGTCAATATCCAGACCGCTCAGTTGCAGCTGTCCGAGCAACTGCGGGCTTTGCACATCTCCGCCCAGCCGCAGGTTGGCGTTGATCATCCCTGCCGCTTTTTCACCGCGCGAGAAGATGGGGTTCACCATCGCCAGATTGAAGTTGCGAATATTGACGTTACCGCCCAGATTACGACGCCCTTGCGGGTCCGTTACCTGCACCTGCCCGTCAAACTGCCCGTTGTTGGTCAGACGAATCAGCCAGCCCAACTCGGCACGGTTATTGTGCAGGTCGGCGGTCAGATTCAGCGTTTCAAACGCTACGGGGAGCGGGGCATCATTCACGCTTTGCGTGACCTTGACGTTACGTCCGCTCAGGGTGACCTGCCCCTGTGGCAGCCCCTCTTTGGTGGTGTCCCAGCTCACATCAGCTTTGCCGGTGAACACACCGCTGGCCTGGGTTGTCTCCGGCATAAACGGTTTTAGCATAGCCAGGTCGAAGCGGTTAAGGTTCACCACCGCGCGACCTTCTGCACCGGCATCAATGGTTTGTGGTACGCACAGCTCCGCATTCGGGTTGTTCCAGCAGTGCGGCCCGATACTAATTTTCTGTTCCTGATTACGATAATCCAGCGCGATAGCCCGGTTGAGCGACCACGGACCGACCGGCGTCTGGAAACGGATATTGCTTAACTCTCCTTTCCAGCGCTGTTCTTTGCGATCAAAGCTCCCGGCAAGATCCAGTTGCCCGGAAACCGGCTCACCCTGAATGCGTAACTGCAGCTCATGCTGCTTTTCACTGCCTTTGGCGTTGAGCGTCACCAGACCAATATTCACGTCAGGTTGTACAATCCGCTCTACGCGAACGTTGAGATTACCGGCGATTTGCTCGGCCGATTTCACATCGCCTTCGACGCGCACCTGAGCAACGGAAAGTTCCTGCCAGCGCAGACCACGGGCGGTAATATCCGCCAGCAGCTGTGGTGCTTCAACCGTACCGCGAACTTTTACCAGCCCTTTCGCCGTACCGCCCAGCCCCGGCAGCGCGTTATCCAGGCTTGGGGCATCAATCGTCGCGTCGAGGTTAAGGTCTTTAACCCCCAGTTCGCCTTTTACGTCCGCACTGTTACGTCCCAGCTCCAGATGCAGGCCCGGGATCGTCCACTGCAGGTAGCTATTCCCCTTCAGCGAACCGTTCACATTGACCTTGTTCTGTTTCACGTTGCCGGTCAGCTTCAGCTCCGGAACCTCCATCTGCCAGCTTCCGCCGTACAGACTGCCGCGCGTTTTCACCAGGCCATTCAGTTTTGACGGCCAGTCCGGGATCGCTTTCACGGTATTGATACCATCCAGCGTTAGCTCCCCGCGCCAGCTGATCGCCTGCTGCCAGTCCACCAGCGCTTTCAGCTCGGTTTTCCCTTCCAGCGCCGCAACGCTGAGTTTATCGAGATTGATCTGTTGCTCGTTGCCTTTGGCGTCCAGCGTGATAATAGCCGGAGGAATATCCTGACCTTTCACGGCGGTACGCATCGACAGCGTATAGTCGGTCATCTTGCCGGTCAGTTTGAGCTTGATGTCATCGGCCTGGAACTGTTTCTCACCGGTAAACGGCCAGTAAACCTGCTTACTCAGCACCTCAATGTTGAGCGGCAATCCGGCTTCTGCCAGGCGCGTCTGCGCACGCAGGTCCATATCCACCGGACCAGACAGATTGACGCCGACTTCCAGCTGTTCGCGCAGCGCGCCGCCAACCTTCAGCTTCACCTTTTCGCCTTTTAACGGGTCGATGTTTAGCGTGCTGTTTAACGTAATATCAACCGGCCACGTGTCGGTCAGTTGCGCCGTGCCGCTGGCTTTTACCGTTCCCTGATTCGAGTCGATATCCAGCGCGTCGAGCTTCATGTTGCCGTCTATGCTGCTCACTTTCAGCAGCATGCTATGTACCGTTAAATCCGTATCCCCAGTCACGCGCAGCTGCTCGCCGCGAAACTCTTCAATATTGAGATTGAGCGGCAGATGGACATCGGTCATTTCCGGCAGTACCGGCTTTGAGAACAGATCTTTTAGCGTTTCGCCGAGCGGCTTTTCATCCGGCTGCGGGTTTTGAATCTTCGGTTCGACAACCTCTTCCTGTGCCACTTCCGCCACTTTAGGCAGAGCAATCAGCAGCCCCTGTAATGACGTTGGCTTCAACGTCAGCGTTTTTTCCTGCCAGTTCAGGCCGGAAGTAAAATCCAGCACTGAAACCGTGGTGTCATCGATTTTGATATTGATGTTGTTCAGCGCCACGCGCGAAAGCGTGATGGGGTAAGGCGTGGAAAGATTAAGCAGACCGCTCTCTTCTTCCTCTACCGGCGCGGATGGCGGCATCTTTTTGCTGTCGATTGCCACGTTGATGTTTTTCAGCGCCAGATCGTTGACGCACAGGCTGCTGTCCCACAGACAGTTAAGCCCCACGGCCAAATGCACTTCACCAGCATTCACCGCCACGCCTGGCTGGTCGTAGCGAATATTTTTCAGTGATAGATCCCGCCAGCCGCCGGTGACCTGACCAATTTCCAGACCCGGAACCCAGCGATTAGCTGCTTTGAAGATCAGATGCAGGCCCGAGGTGGTACCGACGAGGAACGCCACCGTGCCTAACAACAGCAGGATAAAAATCAGCACGCCGAGGCTTATCTTCTTCCATAAACTCATAATTCAGGCCCCAGACCGATGTAAAACTGTAAACCATGTTCATCTTTGTCGCCGACCGGGACGGCAAAGTCGAGCTTGATAGGTCCCACTGGTGATTGCCAGCGTACGCCGACCCCGGCACCGGTTTTGAAATCGCTTCGGCGAATATCGCTGACCGCTTCACCGCTATCGACAAACATCGCGCCCCACCATTTACCGGTCACGTTGTACTGGTATTCCAGCGAGCCAGTTGCCAGCTTAGAGGCCCCTTTCAGCTTGCCGTCGCTGCCTTCCGGCGAAATAGATTTGTATTTGTAGCCGCGAATACTGCGATCGCCCCCGGCAAAGAAACGCAGGTCCGGCGGTACTTTGTCGAAGTCTCCGGTTTCAATCCAGCCGAGGTTGCCGCGCATCACAAAGCGATGCCTGTCGTACAGCGTGCGGATCCAAACGTTTTGCGCCTGGAAGACGGAGAAATCAACGTCTGAACCCCAGGCCGTGTTGGAGTAATCAATGGAATAACGCTGAGAGTCGCCCCAGACAGGCATCAGGCCGCCGCGTGAGCGCGTCCGGCTGATCATCACGCCCGGATAGAGCAGCATAGTGGTGTTGGTGACGTTACCCTGGGTAAAGTGGTCGAGGCTCCAGCGCAGGTTAATCGCGCGCTGCCAGCCGCTGGAGAGGTCCCAGTAGCGGGAAACCGCAAGCGTTGTGGAATCCTGCTCTGTGTCGTTTAAATCGGTACGCTTAAAGCCGCCCTGTACCAGGTAATACTGTTCCAGCGGGTTCTTTAACAGCGGCATTTTATAGCTGAAATCAAGCACCTGCTCTGGCGCCGAGATACTGGCGCTGGTCGTCAGGCTATGGCCGTAGGAGTTCATCCACGGCTTTTTCCACGAGGTCTTCACCCGTGGCCCGACGTCAGTTGAATAGCCGACCCCGGTTTCGATGGTGTTTTCGGTTCGCGGTGAGACCACGCCTTTCAGCGGCAGCACTTTGGTTTTGCGGGCTTTATCAAACTCCGGTGCGACGACCACGGAATTAAACCATCCGGTCGCCGACAGACGACGGTTCAGTTCGCCCAGATCTTTCGACTCGTACTCTTCACCTTCTTTAAAGGGCACCAGATTTTGCAGATACTCATCGCGAATTTGCGAGCCTTCAAAAGTGACATGCCCAAAGCGATAGCGTTCGCCGCTGTTGTAATCGATATCCCAGAACGCCTGGCGACGCTCAAGCGCTATTCCAAGCTGGCTTTTATTAAATTCACTGTCGAAATAACCTTTACGCAGCGCCACGCTGGTGAGTGACTTTTTGAAGTTGTCATAGTCCCCCTGATTCAGCACGGTGCCGATTGCCGGGCGCGTTTTCAGCAGATCCAGATAATCTTTATCCGTACGCGCGCCACCGCGCAAAATCACCTCAGTGCCACCAATCAGCACCGGCTCGCCGGGGGTCACTTTGGCAATCAGCACCTGGCGGCCTTTCGCCGGCGGTGGACGCAGTTCAAAATCAATGGTCGGCTCAAAGTAGCCCAGCGCTTTTAGCCCTTCGCGGATGGCATCATCAACGCGCGCACGAAAGCGTCGGTCTGGAGTGACTTCATCACTTTGAATCGTGGACAGCTGCGCACGGACGTTTTTCTCCAGCGGTCCTGATAATCCTTCGACCTGTAAGCGAACATTCGCGGCGGCGGCGGATCCACTTAAGCACAGTAATCCCACCCAACATAACTGACGGATATGTGGCACATTTTCTCCTGAATATCCTTTTTTCCCACCCCTGGAAAAAAATACTATGCCGTTCCTCGGCTTAACAAAAAATCAACAATAAGAGTTGAAAAACAGACGACAACCCAAATATTTCTTATGTTTAACTCTAGACGTATTCACGCCGTTTATTGTGGGCAAAGACGCGTCTCGTTACAACCTTAACCCAAATGACTGATTTCGGGAGAACGGCCATGAGTTTATTTGATAGAAAGCATCTTGTTACTCAAGCAGATGCGCTACCTGGACGCAACACCCCGATGCCAGTGGCAACGCTGCATGCGGTTAACCAACATTCGATGACCAATGTGCCCGACGGTATGGAGATAGCTTATTTCGCCATGGGATGCTTCTGGGGCGTTGAGCGTTTATTTTGGTCATTGCCAGGGGTCTACAGCACGGCGGTCGGGTACACCGGCGGCTACACCCCAAACCCAACCTATCGGGAAGTGTGTTCTGGCGATACCGGGCATGCCGAAGCGGTACGCATCGTCTATGACCCGCATGTTATCAGCTACGAACAACTGCTGCAGGTGTTCTGGGAAAATCACGACCCGGCTCAAGGCATGCGTCAGGGGAACGACCAGGGCACGCAGTATCGCTCCGCCATTTACCCGTTAACGCCGGAACAAACCGCCGCCGCACAGGCCAGCCTTGAGCGTTTTCAGGCAGCAATGACCGCCGCAGGCGACGAGCGCACCATTACCACGGAAATCACTACGGCAACCCCGTTCTATTATGCCGAGGACGATCACCAGCAGTATCTGCACAAAAATCCTTACGGATATTGTGGCATTGGTGGTATTGGTGTTTGCCTGCCGCCACAAGGATAATTTCCCCCTCTGGCGACTTTACAGTGCCTTACGCTATACTAGCTTCTGAATTTACCGGCTCACTTCCACGAGCCGGTTTTCAATGTGTATTTCACACGGATTTATCAACTTCTCCCTTCCGAGGATCTGACCTGAACGGTCGGATAAGATATGTTAAACAGTATTTTAGTCATTCTCTGCCTGATCGCCGTGAGTGCGTTTTTCTCGATATCTGAGATCTCGCTTGCTGCATCACGCAAAATAAAACTTAAACTGCTTGCCGATGAAGGCAACGTAAACGCACAACGTGTTTTGAAGATGCAGGAAAACCCCGGCATGTTTTTTACCGTCGTGCAAATTGGCCTTAACGCGGTCGCCATTCTCGGCGGTATCGTCGGTGATGCAGCATTCTCCCCGGCGTTTTACAGCCTTTTCTCGAAGTACTTCACTCCAGAGCTGTCCGAACAGTTAAGCTTTATTCTGTCGTTCTCGCTGGTTACTGGCCTGTTCATCCTGTTCGCGGATTTAACCCCGAAACGCATCGGTATGATTGCGCCAGAAGCTGTGGCTTTGCGTATCATCAACCCGATGCGCTTCTGCCTGCTGGTCTTCCGCCCGCTGGTATGGTTCTTTAACGGTCTGGCAAACAACATTTTCCGTCTGTTTAAGATCCCAATGGTGCGTAAAGACGACATCACCTCGGACGACATTTACGCCGTAGTCGAAGCGGGTGCGCTGGCGGGTGTTCTGCGCAAGCAGGAGCATGAGCTGATTGAAAATGTATTCGAACTGGAATCCCGTACCGTCCCGTCTTCAATGACCTCGCGCGAGAATATTATCTGGTTCGATCTCCATGAAGATGAGCAAAGCCTGAAAAACAAGGTGGCGGAACATCCGCACTCCAAATTCCTGGTGTGTAACGAAGATATCGACCACATCATTGGTTATGTTGATTCAAAGGATCTCCTCAACCGCGTACTGGCGAACCAAAGCATGGCGCTGAACAGCGGCGTACAGATCCGCAATACGCTGATCGTCCCGGACACGCTGACGCTCTCTGAAGCGCTGGAAAGCTTCAAAACCGCAGGCGAAGACTTTGCCGTCATCATGAACGAGTACGCGCTGGTGGTGGGGATTATCACCCTCAACGACGTTATGACGACGCTGATGGGCGATCTGGTAGGTCAGGGTCTGGAAGAGCAGATTGTGGCACGTGATGAAAACTCATGGTTAGTCGACGGCGGTACACCGATTGATGACGTGATGCGCGTGCTGGATATCGACGAATTCCCGCAGTCTGGCAACTATGAAACCATTGGTGGTTTTATGATGTTCATGCTGCGTAAAATCCCGAAACGCACCGACTCGGTGAAGTATTCAGGCTACAAATTTGAAGTGGTGGATATCGATAACTACAAGATCGATCAGCTGCTGGTGACGCGTCTGGACAGCAAACCTACTGTTTTGGTACCAAAACTGCCAGATGCAAAAGAAGAGGCAAAGGCGTCTTAACGCCCTACAGAAACATCAACGGCTCCCATCAGGAGCCGTTTTTTTAACTACTGCATAGCACTTTGATCAAGCCATCTCAGTTTGCAGACGCAAGACCTGACGGTTAACTTCGGACATCACGGAAAAATGCAGTTTGTCCTTCACTTTTGGGATAAGAATCTTACCCTTATCAAATTCAAAAGCGCCTACATCCTTGATATATAACCGTCCACGAAACAGGATCTTCACGTACTTCGCCACCTGCAGCGGGTTGTATCGTTGGAAAATTTTCATTGTTGTCTCCTGCTGAGCATTACGCCTTTGCGGTACCACAATCGGTCCGACAATCCTCAGGCGCAAATTTTAATGCCCTATGACTATAGACTATCTCGTTGATGTTTCCAGCGTGTATAAGTTTATTTACCTTCAAGTTACAATTATTCAGAATTATCTTTTCAACGCTTCGCTGTCTTCAGTATAAGCCTTCATTTTTCGCAGGATTTGTGCGCCCGTCCGCAAACTGGCATCGCGCTTGCGGGAAAAAGCATCATTCGCACATATGATTAAATTCCAGACCCAAGTGGTCGGATCACCTGCAAAATAAAAGAAAGAAGGAAAAACTATGACCTTACGAAAACTGCTGGCGCTGTCGTGCCTGCTACTGCCGATGATTGCCTCCGCACATAAGTTTGAGACTGACCAGCGCGTACCGCCGGTGGGGATCGCCGATCGCGGCGAACTGATTCTCGATAACGATAAGTTTAGCTACAAAAGCTGGAATAGCGCGCAGTTGCCAGGCAAAGTGCGAATTGTGCAACACATTGCCGGACGCACCTCCGCCAAAGAGAAAAATGCGACGCTGATCGAGGCAATCAAAGCCGCCAACCTGCCTCACGACAAATACCAGACCACCACTATCGTCAACACGGATGACGCCATTCCCGGCTCCGGTATGTTTGTGCGCAGCAGTCTGGAGAGCAATAAGAAGCTCTACCCGTGGTCGCAATTCATTGTCGACAGTAATGGCATTGCGCGTAAAGCCTGGCAACTGGATGAAGAGAGCTCCGCTATCGTCGTACTCGACAAGGACGGACGCGTGCAGTGGGCAAAAGATGGCGCATTAACGCAGGAAGAGGTGCAGCAGGTAATTGCCCTGCTGCACAAATTACTCAGTAAATAGAGACGCGGAAGCCGGGGTTGAGGAACGATTCACGTGGGGTGTAATCCAGAGGTTTCCCCTGCCAGTCGTGAACGTGCGCTCCGGCTGCGGCGGCAACGGCATGGCCAGCGGCGGTGTCCCACACGTTGGTTGGCCCAAAACGCGGATACAGCTGTGCGTGCCCTTCCGCCACCAGGCAGAACTTCAGCGATGAGCCAATCGAGGTGGTCTGGTGCTCACCCAACTGTTGCAGATACTCTTTTAACTCATTGTCGGCATGCGAGCGGCTAATGACCACCAGCGGCGGACGCGCGTCACGAACCTGAATTTGTTTGCGTACGCCACACTCTTCTTTCCACGCTTTACCTTCTGCTGCGCAGTACATCACTTTCATTACCGGCGCGTAAACCACGCCCAGAACCGGCTTTCCTTTCTCGATTAGCGCAATATTGACGGTAAATTCACCGTTACGCTTAATGAACTCTTTGGTCCCGTCCAGCGGGTCCACCAGCCAGTAGCGCTGCCAATGCTGGCGAACATCCCAGCCAGGAGGCGCCTCTTCAGACAGAACCGGAATATCCGGCGTCAGCGCCAGTAATCCTTCGAGGATCACCGTATGCGCGGCGATATCTGCCGCCGTGACCGGAGAATCATCCTGCTTGCTGGTAATCTCCATCGGTTTGATTCCATCGTAGACCTGCATAATGGCATCGCCCGCGTTCCGTGCAAGCTGGCATACATGTTCTAGCATTCTCCACCTCGTTTCTGTCAGTGGTGTTAACTCGTTGTTTTACTTATACCCGATCGTCAGGGGATCCGCCAACTGTGATAGCGTCTGCGGTTTTAAACGCTATATTCATGTCATGATTCACAGTTCTGTAAGCAAGAAGATTTATATACATTTTCTTTTGTGGTTTAGATCTTAAAAGGATGCCCCTGATGATTAAGTTTAGTGCAACGCTTCTGGCAACGCTGATTGCAGCCAGCGTCAATGCCGCGACCGTCGATCTGCGTATAATGGAAACCACTGATTTGCACAGCAATATGATGGATTTCGATTATTACAAAGATACACCGACTGAAAAATTCGGTCTGGTACGTACGGCAAGTCTGATCAACGCTGCGCGTGGTGAAGTCAAAAACAGCGTGCTGGTTGATAATGGCGATCTGATTCAGGGCAGCCCGCTCGGGGATTACATGGCGGCCAAGGGGCTGAAAGCGGGCGAAACACACCCGGTATATAAGGCGCTGAATACCCTGGATTACGCGGTGGGTAACCTCGGCAACCATGAATTCAACTACGGTCTGGAGTATCTGCACAACGCGCTGGTCGGGGCGAAATTCCCTTACGTTAACGCCAATATCATCGACGTTAAGACCAAGAAGCCGCTATTTACGCCTTACTTGATCAAAGACACTGAGGTGGTCGACAAGGAAGGGAACAAGCAAACGCTGAAGATTGGCTATATCGGCTTTGTGCCACCGCAGATTATGACCTGGGATAAAGCCAACCTCAGCGGCAAAGTCACGGTGAACGACATTACGGAAACTGCACGCAAATACGTTCCGGAAATGAGAGAAAAAGGCGCCGATGTCGTGGTGGTGGTTGCTCACTCCGGGCTTTCTGCCGACCCATATCAAACGATGGCGGAAAACTCCGTTTATTACCTCAGTGAAGTACCGGGCGTGGATGCCATTATGTTTGGTCACGCTCACGCCGTCTTCCCGGGTAAAGACTTTGCCAATATTAAAGGCGCAGATATCACAAAAGGTACGCTGAATGGGGTTCCTGCTGTGATGCCGGGTATGTGGGGCGATCACCTGGGCGTGGTGGATTTAGAGCTGAATAACGACAGCGGTAAATGGCAGGTCACTCAGGCGAAAGCCGAGGCGCGCCCGATCTATGACGCCGCAGCCAAAAAATCACTGGCAGCAGAAGACAAAAAAATCGTTGAGATCCTGAAAGCCGATCACGACGCCACGCGTGAGTTTGTCAGCAAACCGATCGGTAAATCCGCCGACAACATGTACAGCTATCTGGCGCTGGTACAGGATGACCCGACCGTACAGGTGGTGAACAACGCGCAGAAAGCCTATGTGGAACACTTTATTCAGGGCGATCCGGATCTGGCAAAACTGCCGGTACTTTCCGCCGCCGCGCCGTTTAAGGTCGGTGGACGCAAGAACGATCCGGCAAGCTTCGTAGAAGTCGAAAAAGGTCAGTTAACCTTCCGTAACGCCGCTGATTTGTATCTCTATCCCAACACTCTGGTGGTGGTGAAAGCCAGCGGTAAAGAGGTGAAAGAATGGCTGGAATGTTCCGCCGGGCAGTTCAATCAGATTGATATCCACAGCAGCAAACCACAGTCGTTGATTAACTGGGATGGCTTCCGTACCTATAACTTCGACGTGATTGACGGCGTGAATTATCAGATTGATGTTTCACAACCCGCCCGCTACGACGGTGAATGTCAGACCATTAACCCGAAAGCGGAACGTATTAAAAATCTGACCTTTAACGGCAAACCAATCGATCCGAATGCCACCTTCCTCGTCGCGACCAACAACTACCGCGCCTACGGCGGTAAGTTTGCCGGAACCGGCGACAGCCACATCTCGTTTGCCTCTCCGGATGAAAACCGCTCGGTGCTGGCGGCGTGGATTGGTGCAGAGACGAAGCGTACCGGTGAAATTCACCCGGCGGCAGATAACAACTGGCGTCTGGCGCCAATTCATAGCGACACACCACTGGATATTCGCTTTGAAACATCACCGTCTGATAAAGCCGCGGCATTTATTAAAGAGAAAGGCCAGTATCCGCTGAAGAAAGTCGCGACCGATGACATCGGTTTCGCTATTTATCAGCTGGATTTAAGTAAGTAATTTTCGTGCCGGATGCGGCGCAATAGCGTCTTATCCGGCCTACAAAACTACGCAGCCCGTTCGTCCCGCTGCGCTAAAACCTGCGGCAAATTCAGTTCTATCCAGTCCGCCAGCGCGGCAACTTTATCGCTCACCTGCTCACCCAACGGCGTCAGGCTATACTCCACGTGCGGCGGTACCACCGGATACGACACCCGATTGATAAACCCGTCATGCTCTAACGCTTGCAGGGATTGCGCCAGCATCTTTTCACTGACCCCGCCCATCTTACGGCGCAAATCGCTGAAACGGTGCGTACCGTCGCGCAGCGCCACCAGAATCAACACGCCCCAGCGGCTGGTGACATGTTTTAACACCTCGCGGGAGGGACACTGTTCGGCAAACAAGTTGCCATCGCGTAACTGCTGGGAGAGCGTCGAAGCTGTCATTTTCATACTAACCTTTTTGTGCGTACTTACTAAAAGTAAGTTTAGGTGTTAGCGTGATTAAACACAAGACCAATACCAAGGAGTCACTCCATGATCGCAATTACCGGCGCCACCGGCCAACTGGGCCAACATGTTATTGAATCTCTGCTGAAAACCGTTCCTGCCAGCCAGATTGTGGCAATTGTGCGTAATCCCGCTAAAGCGACGGCGCTTAGCCAGCAGGGCATTACCGTTCGTCAGGCGGATTACAGCGATGAAGCCGCCTTGACGGCTGCCTTACAGGGTATCGACAAGCTACTGCTAATCTCCTCCAGCGAAGTGGGACAACGCGCCTCGCAGCATCGCAACGTGATTAACGCAGCGAAAGCCGCGCACGTGAAATTCATCGCCTACACCAGCCTGCTGCACGCCGACACCTCCCCGCTGGGGCTGGCTGATGAGCATGTGGCAACCGAGAAGATGCTGGCTGAATCCGGTATCGCATACGCGCTGCTGCGTAACGGCTGGTACACCGAAAACTATCTCGCCAGCGCACCGGCTGCACTGGAACACGGCGTGTTTATCGGGGCTGCAGGTGAAGGCAAAATCGCCTCAGCGACCCGCGCCGACTATGCCGCTGCCGCCGCGCGCGTCATCAGTGAAGACGTTCATTCCGGTAAAACTTATGAGCTGGCGGGCGACGCAGGCTGGACCCTGAGCCAGTTGGCTGCCGAGCTGGCAAAACAGAGTGGTAAAAAAGTGGTGTATCAGAACCTGAGCGAAGCAGATTTTGCCGCCGCACTTAAAGGTGTAGGCCTGCCTGCCGGGCTGGCGGACATGCTGGCTGACTCAGACACTGGCGCCTCCAAAGGCGGTCTGTTCGACGACAGCCATACGCTGAGCAAACTGATTGGTCGCCCGACCACCTCGTTGGCTGACAGTGTCAAAGGCATCGTGTAAGTGTTAAAAATTAGTTAATTGTGGTGGCATCCCCGCGCATCCTCTCTGATAATGACAGGATGATGCGTGGGGAGAGAAAACGTGCAAGGTGTACCTGAGCAGTTTATTGATGAGAAAGACAGCGCCCGCTTTCGCCATCTGGCGCAGGTGCCGGGCGTTGAGCTGTATCATGCGCACATCTCGCGTTACGCTTTCGAGCCGCACACCCATGAAGCGTTTGGCATTGGCGCGATAGAAGTCGGAGCCGAACGTTTTCGCTATCGCGGCACGCAGTATGTTGCCCCCGCCCATTCCGTCGTCACCATGAATCCCGATGAGCTGCATACCGGCGAAGCCGAAACCGCCGACGGCTGGCGCTATCGGATGATTTATCTTGAACCCTACCTTCTGGAAGAGGTCACCGGGATCCGCCACTGGTGGTTTCATGACGTAACGCGTCACGATCCGCTGCGCTCGCGCCAGATCTGCTCGCTGATCCACAGCCTGTGGAACACGGAAGATCCGCTGGCGCAAAAAGGACTCCTACTCGATCTGATCGACACGTTCCAGCCACTGGCCCGCCATGCGCCGGTATTGACGGAGGGGGCGCATCGCTTTGAACGGGTACGCGAGTATCTGCACGATAATTATATGCATCCGGTCACGCTCGACGAGCTGGCGCGGGTTGCATCGCTGAGTCCCTGGCATTTTCAGCGCCAGTTTAAATCTCATTTCCACGTCACGCCGCACCAGATGCTGATGGCGATCCGCCTATGGCGAGCCAAAGGTTTTCTCACTTACGGTATGCCCGCCGCAGAGGTCGCCGCCGCAACCGGCCTCACCGACCAGTCGCATCTCACCCGCGCGTTTACTCATCGCTACGGCATTACGCCGGTACGTTATCAGAAACAAGTCGTCCGGCGTTGATCAGCAATCTCATACAATACGGCGGCATTTTTCCTGCCTACACTCGACTCATTGTTAAACGATGTGGATGTCAAAAATGATTAGCGGTGTGTTGTATGCCCTGTTGGCCGGGCTGATGTGGGGATTAATTTTTGTTGGACCGCTGATCGTACCGGAATACCCGGCGGTATTGCAGTCGATGGGGCGTTATCTGGCGCTGGGGCTGATCGCATTGCCGATTGCCTGGCTGGGACGTGCGCGCCTGCGTCAACTTGTGCGGAAAGACTGGGTAACTGCGCTGACGCTAACAATGATGGGGAATCTGATTTATTACGTTTGCCTGGCAAGCGCCATCCAGCGCACCGGCGCACCGGTCTCCACGATGATTATTGGTACATTACCGGTGGTGATCCCGGTCTTCGCTAACCTGCTCTACAGCCAGCGTGACGGCAAATTATCATGGTGGCGTCTGTCGCCTGCGCTGGTATTGATTGGTATAGGACTGCTGTGCGTGAATATCTCGGAGCTGAATCAGGGGTTACCAGACTTTAGTGGCTGGCGTTATGGTTCCGGCATCGCGCTGGCGCTTGTCTCGGTGGTGTGTTGGGCATGGTATGCGCTGCGTAATGCCCGCTGGCTGCGCGAGAATCCGGATAAGCACCCGATGATGTGGGCGACGGCCCAGGCTCTGGTAACGTTGCCTGTTTCTCTGCTCGGTTACATTGCCGCCTGCCTGTGGCTTAACGGGCAAACGCCGGACTTCGCTCTGCCCTTCGGTCCGCGTCCGGGCGTGTTTATCGGTCTGATGATAGCCATTGCGGTATTGTGTTCGTGGGTTGGCGCATTGTGCTGGAACGTCGCCAGCCAAAAATTACCGACGGTGATCCTCGGCCCGCTGATTGTCTTCGAAACGCTGGCTGGCCTGTTGTACACCTTTATTCTGCGCGAGGAATTTCCACCTCTGCTGACGGTTAGCGGAATTGCGCTGCTGATGGTTGGGGTGGTGATAGCCGTCAGAGCCAAGCCACAGAAACCGAGCGTCGTGGTGGTTTCACAATCATAATGTGCCGGATGGCGCTGCTTATCCGGCCTACAAGGATTGTACGATCTCATGTAGGCCGGATAAGGCGTTTACGCCGCCATCCGGCGCGACACTTTAAACACCGCTACCGTCTGGTTCAACCGCGCGGCCTGCTCTTCAAGCGCGGCAGCGGCGGAAGCGGACTCTTCTACCAGCGAGGCGTTTTGCTGGGTCACGCGATCCATTTCGGCAACCGCCTGGCCTACCTGATCGATACCCCGACTTTGTTCATCAGAAGCTGAGGCAATCTCCCCCATGATGTCGGTCACGCGGGTCACGGCGCTAACTATTTCCGCCATCGTTTCGCCCGCTTCATGCACCAGCGCCGTGCCGGCATTGACCCGATACCCCGAGTCATCAATCAGCGCTTTGATCTCCTTCGCCGCCTGGGCGCTACGCTGCGCCAGCGTCCGAACCTCGCCTGCGACCACGGCAAATCCGCGTCCCTGCTCGCCCGCACGCGCCGCTTCCACCGCCGCGTTTAGCGCAAGGATATTGGTCTGGAAGGCAATGCCGTCGATAACATTGGTAATTTGCGCGATTTTACTGGAACTGGTGGCGATTTCATCCATCGTACGCACCACGCCATCGACCACGTTTCCGCCTTTTTGCGCCGTTTGTGAAGCATTTTTTGCCAGACTGGTCGCCTGACGCGCGTTATCTGCATTCTGTCTCACGGTTGCTGTAAGTTGTTCCATGCTGGCAGCAGTCTCTTCCAGAGAGGCGGCCTGCTGCTCGGTACGTGAAGAGAGATCGTTACTGCCTGCGGCGATTTCACCCGCGCCGGTATAGATGGTATCGGCCCCGTCACGCACCACGCTGACCGTATTCGCCAGCGCCTGCTGCATGTCACGGACGTTGCTTGCCAGCAGCGCCATTTCATTACTGCCATCGGCGCTGATGGGGTGCGTCAAATCGCCTGCGGCAATGTGGCGAATATGTCCCATCACCTCGTGGAGCGGCTTGAGCAGCACTCGCTGCATCGCCAGCCAACTGGCGATAATCACGGTGACGACAATCAGCATCACCGCGGACAGCAGCCAGATTATCTTCTGGTAATCACTCTCATTGTCCTGCACTCCGGCAGTGGCCAGCGCCGTTTGCGCACTACGCCATTGCCGATAAACTTCCTGCATGGCCGTTTGCTTTTGCTCGGCATTCTGCTTGAACATCTCTTCCAGCTTTCCTTCAGCCAGCAGCACGTTCATTTTTGCCAGCGTCGCAGAATAGATGCCGTACTGCTCTTCCAGTCGATCGGCCAGATGCTCATCCAGCCCAGGCGTTTCCGGCAGAGCGTAGTATTTATCGTAATGATCTTTCGATTCGGCCAACAGGCGATTTGCCGTGTTCACCAGCTCCTGCAACTGACCGCCGTTAATCTCGCTGGCCATCGTTCCCTGTAAACGCAGCATGCCCCGGTTGAGCGTGACGCGAGCCTGGTTCAGGCTAATCCACGCATCGGTAAACTCGGCCACGTTCTGGCTGGAAAGTTGAGACACGTTAAAGTTCTGCTTATCGTTATTGAGTGCGCCAATAAAGACGCCCGCGGAGATGAGCTGCATTGCGCCCAGCGCGAGTAACACGGTGATAAGTAAGGTTATCACTTTGATTCGTTTGAACATCTGTAGCCTTTTATTATGCAGGTATTGTCTGAGGTCTAACTATCGGCAGCGGCGTGCGCTTATTTAATCCTGTCGTGCGGCTTTTTTCACCGTACCTCTCCTTTCCAATAAGATTCAGCATCTTAACGAGATAAGAAATTTTCGTGACATCCATCACAAAACACCCCACCCCGAAAGGGTTATATCCTTTGCCATAAGTTGCATTTAAAATACATCTTATATTATTAAGAATGAGGTAACGGCAATGTCATATCGCGATCAACCTTTAGGTGAACTGGCGCTCTCTATTCCTCGCGCTTCGGCCCTGTTTCGTAAATACGATATGGATTACTGCTGCGGCGGTAAGCAAACGCTGGCACGCGCTGCCGCGCGTAAAGAGCTGGATTTAGACGTTATTGAGGCGCAGCTTGCGCAGCTGGCTGAACAGCCGCTGGAGAAAGACTGGCGTACCGTGGCTCTGGCTGAAATCATCGACCATATCATCGTGCGTTATCACGACAGACACCGCGAACAGCTGCCGGAGCTGATCCTGCAGGCCACTAAAGTTGAACGCGTTCACGCAGACAAACCGAACGTACCGCGCGGTCTGGCGAAAAACCTGACCATGCTGCATGAAGAGCTGTCCAGCCACATGATGAAAGAAGAACAGATCCTGTTCCCGATGATCAAACAGGGCATGGGTAGCCAGGCGATGGGGCCAATCAGCGTGATGGAAAGCGAACATGACGATGCGGGTGAACTGGTAGAAGTGATCAAACACATCACCCATAACGTAACGCCGCCACCAGAGGCCTGCACTACCTGGAAAGCCATGTATAACGGCATTAACGAGATGATCGACGACCTGATGGAACACATCAGCCTGGAAAACAATGTTTTGTTCCCGCGTGCCCTCGCAGGTGAATAAAAAAGCCCGGTGGCGCTAGCGCTTACCGGGCCTACAACGACCTCAAACGTAGGCCTGATAAGGCGAAGCCGCATCAGGCAATCCCGCCAGCATAGTGCCGGATGCGGCGTAAACGCCTTATCCGGCCTACATCTCACTGCTTAGCGATTATCGCGTACCTGCCATACGTTTCTTACCGATGAACAACCAGCCCAGACCCAGCGCGATGAACCACAGCGGCGTGACGATCAGCGCCTGACGGGTATCATCTTCCAGCGTCAGCAGTACCAGTACGAAGACGAAGAACGCCATACATACCCAGCACATCAGCTTGCCTAACGGCATCTTGTAGATTGATTTTTCATGCAGGTGAGGACGCTGCTTGCGGTACACCAGGTATGAGCAAAGAATGATGGTCCAGACGAACATGAACAGAATCGCCGATACGGTGGTGATCATGGTGAAGGCGCCAATCACGCTCGGGTTCACGTACAGCATCACCACGCCGCCCAGCAGACAGATACAGGAGAAGGTTAAACCCTTCGCCGGAACTGCGCGTTTAGACAGCTTGGCAAACGCTTTAGGCGCAACGCCTTCCTGCGCCAGACCGAACAGCATACGGCTGGTAGAGAACACGCCGCTGTTTGCAGAAGAGGCAGCTGAAGTCAGCACCACAAAGTTGATCAGGCTCGCCGCAGCAGGCAGACCAACCAGCACAAACAGTTCAACGAATGGGCTCTTGGTTGGCACTACCGAGCTCCACGGCGTAACGGACATAATCACGATCAGCGCAAAAACGTAGAACATGATGATACGGATCGGAATCGAGTTAATGGCGCGCGGCAGCGATTTTTCCGGATCCTTGGTTTCCGCTGCGGTCGTACCCACCAGCTCAATACCCACAAACGCGAACACCGCTATCTGGAAGCCGGCAAAGAAGCCGCTCAGACCTTTCGGGAACCAGCCACCGTCATTCCACAAGTGCGTGAACGATGCCTGAACGCCGGTTGGCGACTGGAAGTGCGTCAACACCATCACCAGACCGACGACAATCAGGCCGATGATGGCGACGATTTTGATCATCGCAAACCAGAACTCCATCTCACCGAACATTTTTACGGTGGCGAGGTTGAGGCTCAGCAGCAGCACGATCACCGCCAGCGAGGCGACCCAGTCTGACAGTTCGGGGAACCAGAATTGCGCATACGCGGTAATCGCGACAACGTCTGCCATTCCGGTAACGACCCAGCAGAACCAGTAGGTCCAACCGGTAAAATACCCAGCCCATGGCCCGAGCAGGTCGGAGGCGAAATCACTAAACGATTTGTACTCCAGATTCGAGAGCAGCAATTCACCCATTGCACGCATCACGAAAAACAGCATAAAACCGATGATCATATACACAAAGATGATCGACGGTCCGGCGAGACTGATGGTTTTACCGGAGCCCATAAACAGGCCAGTACCGATAGCGCCACCAATGGCAATAAGTTGAATATGACGGTTTGTGAGATTGCGCCGTAGCGACTGTTCAGACGACGCCTCTTCAGCGGTGTCGACTTTTACCTGATCTACCATGTTTTTTCTTCCTGTACCTGTCTGTGTTGTTCAGGCTCTACGGCCTTTAGTGTGTCTATGATACGACGATCCTGTTATCAGGACTCATCGATATTAGGTAAGAATTGGCGGGATGAATACTAAGATTTAGATATAATGTTAATTTAATGTTTAAAGTGAGTGTCATATCACTCTGATAGCGCGAATCAGCTCACAAAAATACACGCTGATGGGGCATTTGCAAGATAAAATATCGACAACGACGTAACTATAGCTTTTCACGCTATTTTTTTGTTCCCCCCGGCCTTGGGGGGAACAGAAGTCACTGCTTACAGGATCTCAAGCAGCTCAACTTCGAACACCAACGTGCTGAACGGAGGAATGGACGCGCCAGCGCCACGCTCGCCGTAAGCCAGTTCCTGAGGAATAGTCAGTTCCCATTTGGAACCTACCGGCATCAGGGTCAGCGCTTCAATCCAGCCTGGGATTACGCCGTTAACCGGGAATTCAGCTGGTTCGCCACGTGCGACAGAGCTGTCAAACACGGTACCGTCGATCAGCTTACCGGTGTAGTGCACGCGAACGCGGTCAGTACGTGCCGGAATAGTACCTTCACCCTGGGTCAGAACACGGAACTGCAAACCAGATTCAGTGCTGTTCACACCGTCTTTCTCACGGTTTTCTTCCAGATATTTGACGCCATCAGCCGCCATAGCCTGGAAACGCTCGCGACGTACTGCGTCAGCGCGTTCGTGGATTTCACGCAGTGCGCGATGCACAACATCAACCGGCACTGCCGGGTGCTTACCTTCCAGCGCGTCAGCGATACCCGCTACCAGCGCTTCAGGCAACAGTCCTTCCAGTCCGGATTCGCTCAGCTGTTGTCCTACCTGCAAACCAATGCCGTAGCTTGCTTGCGCTTCGATAGTGTCAAAAGTCGGGTTAGCCATCATATTTCCTTTCATCGGATGTAAAGTAGCGGGCAGCATATCAGCCATGCCGCATCCGGTAAAACTTTGTCTCGGGAACAGATGACAAATCGCGAGGAAACATAAACAATAGGAATATCCCGCGTTGACGTCACGAAAGCGGGTAATATGACGAACATCATAGCGTTAGCCATCTATACTCTATGATCGAGGAACGAGACGCGGAGCAGGAGGAAAGCCATGCCCGGGCGCTTTGAATTAAAACCAACCCTGGCGAAAATCTGGCATGCACCGGACAATTTTCGCATTATGGACCCGCTACCGCCTATGCACCGCCGCGGCATTATTATTGCCGCTATTGTGTTGGTGATAGGTTTCCTGCTCCCTTCCAGTGACACCAGCGATGCCCCTGTGGTGACGCGTACTGCCCAGCTGGATTTACAGTCACAGTCGCAGCCACCGACCGAGGCTCAACTGCAGGCACAGCTCGTCGCGCCGCAAAATGATCCCGGCCAGGTCGCTCCGGTTGCGCCAGAGCCAATCCAGGAAGGAGAACCTGATGCGCAGCCTCAGGTCCAGCAATCTCAGCCGCAGACACAACCTTTCCAACAGGATAGCGGAATTGACCAGCAGTGGCGCTCCTACCGCGTAGACTCAGGTAAAACGCTGGCGCAGGTATTCCGTGACCATAACCTCCCGCCAACCGATGTGTATGCGATGGCACAGGTTGAAGGCGCCGGAAAACCACTGAGCAATCTGAAAGACGGTCAGATGATACAGATCAGGCAGAATGCCAATGGCGTGGTGACGGGATTAACCATTGATACCGGGAATGGTCAGCAAGTACTGTTTACCCGCCAGCCTAACGGCAGTTTTATCCGCGCCCGTTAAGCGCTGTGACCCCGCGATTCCAGGCCTGATAAGCGATAGCGCCATCAGGCATCAAGGTGAAACGTCAGCGTTTCACCTTGTTCACCCACCAGATCCCCGAACACACCAGCACCAGCGCTACCGCATATTTCCATTCGAGAATGTTTTCACCGAGGAATATTGCCGACAGTACTGCTCCCGAAACCGGGATCAGGAAGTTAAACGGCGCAATCATCCCCACGCGATTATGCTTGAGCAGAATACTCCACAAGGCGAAAGCGACCGAAGAGAGTAACGTCAGGTAGCCGAGAATCGCCACCGAAGATGCACCGTGTACGGTTAGCGTGCCGCCAAAAGCGTAGCCGCCGATAACCAACGCCAGGCCGCCACCGCCCAACTGGTACCCTGTCATTACCGTCGGGTCCACCGTCTGAGAAATACGTTTTCCATATAGCGTGGCAGCAGAGAGAATAAAAGCTGCCATCACTACTGAGCCGTCACCTAACAGGCTGAAGCTAAAATCCATTCCGCTGCTAAAGTTCACCACCATTACGCCGGTAAAGCCGAGAATACAGCCCAGCGCTTTGTTGTAACTCAGTTTGTCGTTATGGTAGATAAAATGGGCCAGCAGCACGCTGAAGAAGGTCCCGGTCGCATTCATGATGGACCCTTTCACTCCCGTCGTGAACGCCAGGCCAATGTAGAAAAAGATGTATTGCAGCGAGGTTTGCGTTAGCCCCAACAGCGTGAGTTGGCCGTACTGACGCGGACTTAACCGGCCAATCGGTTTACGCTGCGCTACCGCCAGCAGTAGCAGCAATAATCCCGCAAACAGAAAGCGATATCCGGCAAAGACAATCTTTGAGGGAATGTCATCCGTGGCAATCTGGAAGATCTCATATCCGCTTTTGATCGCCGGATAGGCACTCCCCCACAGTAGGCAGCAGAACGCCGCGCTCAGGTAGACAACATTTTTACGCGTAAACAGAGGTTGGTGCGTTGGTTCCATTCCATCACCACTTTGAAATAATGTTTTATTTTTTGATTATCCCGAAAAGGATAAAGAATAGCCAGAGAGAAAAGCGGGGGAACAGAAAAGCAAAACGCCGGCACAGGGCCGGCGCTTTTACGCGGTCATCAGAATAAAAACTTATTCTGCAACTACGTTTACAGTCAGCTTAGCAAACACTTCGCTGTGAACCTGGAAGCTCACTTCGTGCTCGCCAGTGGTACGCAGAACGCCGTTCGGCAGACGAACTTCGCTCTTAGCTACTTCAACGCCAGCTGCAGTTACAGCGTCAGCGATGTCGCGAGTACCGATGGAACCGAACAGTTTACCTTCGTCGCCAGCTTTAGACGCGATGGTTACGGTTTCCAGTGCGTTGATTTTCTCAGCACGAGCTTCAGCAGCGGACAGAACGTCAGCCAGTTTAGCTTCCAGCTCAGCGCGACGCGCTTCGAAAAATTCAACGTTTTTCTTGGTAGCAGGAACAGCTTTACCCTGTGGTACCAGGAAGTTACGAGCATAGCCCGCTTTAACGTTAACCTGATCACCCAGGCTACCCAGGTTTGCTACTTTATCAAGCAGAATAACTTGCATTACCTTATCCTCTCAAAGTCGTATTAATGGACCGTGACCGATTACTGATGACGATCAGTGTACGGCAGCAGGGACAGGTAGCGAGCGCGTTTGATAGCGCGAGCCAGCTGACGCTGGTATTTTGCACGGGTACCGGTGATACGGCTTGGGACAATCTTACCGCTTTCGGTGATGTAGTTTTTCAGCGTAGCGATATCTTTATAGTCGATCTCTTGAACGCCTTCCGCGGTGAAACGGCAGAACTTGCGACGACGGAAATAACGTGCCATATGGCTAGTCTCCAGAATCTATCAATTCAATCTGCTCGGCATGCAGAACCATTTTGCTCAGGCCGTTCTTTGCTTTGTGGCAAGAGATGAACCCCTGAACGGTCACTGCGCTACCGACCGTTATACTGTGAGTAATGGCTTGGTTTTCGTGTCCGCTAATAATAACGGGCATTTGGCACCACGCCTGCCGGTGAAACCCGGCTTCCTCCTGCACAGAACGATGCTCAAGCACGAACTGGCAATGAGGAATTCCTGATGGACTGACCTTTCGAAGGGGGGCCCTGCACACAGTGCCGGACAACGCCAGACGGTTGGTCATCAGAAATTACTCTTCAGAATCCCCAGCTTCAGCATCATCTGCGGTTTCGTTAGCGAAATCATCGCGACGTTCACGACGCTCGTCTTTCGCTTTAACCATCGGAGATGCTTCGGTAACAGCGTGTTTAGTACGCATAACCATGCTGCGGATAACGGCATCGTTGAAGCGGAAGGTAGTTTCCAGCTCATCGATCACTTCCTGCGGCGCTTCAACGTTCATCAGAACGTAGTGAGCTTTGTGCAGTTTGTTGATCGGGTAAGCCAGCTGACGGCGGCCCCAGTCTTCCAGACGGTGGATCGTGCCTTCTGCACCAGTGATGGCAGCAGTGTAGCGTTCGATCATACCCGGAACCTGTTCGCTCTGGTCAGGATGGACCATAAAAACGATTTCGTAATGACGCATCGAATTGCTCCTTACGGATTATTCAGCCTCCTGTCTGGGTCAGCCGAGGCCCATGGAGGCAAGGAACGTGTTAAAGGTCGGCTGAAAAATGACGCGTCATAATACTGGGGTCAGCAGGTAAACTCAAGGTGCTTGTACGATTATTTATCATGTCGCTATTAATACATATCCAGCAGCATTTTGATGCTGATGCAAATGGAGACAATGACAATCATGGGTCGGATGACTTTCTTACCGCGCGTCAGTACGACTGTCGCACCAAGACGTGCGCCAAGGGATTGCCCTGCAAACATCACCAGCCCAAGCGACCAGATCATTTTACCGCCGAAAATGAAGAACAAAATCGAGGCGATGTTCGACGCCAGGTTAATAAAATTCGAGTGGATTTGCGCTTTATCAATACTGTATCCCCACAGCAGGATATAGCTGAGGGTATAAAAGGAACCTGCCCCAGCACCGAGAAAGCCATCATAAAAACCAATACATCCCCCACCGATCAACGAGAAGAGAAACAGGGATACCTGCTGCTTTCTTTTCGGTTCGCTAAGGTTTGGCGCAAAAATAAAGTAAATGGCGACTGCGATAATCAGGATTGGGAGCAGTTTCTTCAGCAGTTCCGGTTCAATGAACTGGATAAGCGTCGTTCCCAGCGCAGAACCGATAAAGGCAGATAAAAACACATACTTGTGCTCCTGCACGTTGATATGTCCCCGGCGTAAAAAGTAAATTCCAGAGGTCAGAGAGCTACCCAGAGCCTGAATTTTATTGGTTGCCAGCGCATTAGCCGGGGGTAAACCAGAAATTAAGAGTGCGCCAATAGAGAGAAATCCACCACCGCCCGACACCACGTTAATAAAGCCAGCCACCAGCGCGACCATAAACATAACCACGAAATAGCTGAAATCCATGAATGAAGTATCCATAAGTTTTTGCCTTATTATCATAAAGTTATATTAATTATCCGGCTCACTATAAACGGCGTACTCAACCGATTAAATTGACTATTTGGTAAGAGCTTATGCGCGAAAGGCAGGTATTTTTTCACCGCAGCGGTATACACCAGCAGACTGTTAATTAAAGAAAAGATGGCTATGCGGTAATTTTTTGAACAACTGCATCAGAAATGGTCGCTATCGACTGCGCTGGTAGCGGTTAAAATTACATCAGAAGTTAATCACTCACAGGAGAGAGGCAACCAGAGACCGCAGTCGAGGAGGTACATATGCGAGCCCGTGTTTTGACCCTTCTGGCTGTGCTTTTGCTCAGTGCAAATGCAACGGCAGCCATCAAAATTGATAACCATCAGGCCAGGAACATGGATGATGTGCAGAGCTTAGGCGTCATTTACATAAATCATAACTTCGCCACTGAAAGTGAAGCCACTCAGGCCCTGAATGAAGAGACCGATGCGCAAGGCGCAACCTACTACCACGTGATCCTCACCAGGGAACCCGGTAGTAACGGAAATATGCACGCCAGTGCAGATATTTATCGTTAACACCAGAAATAACCAACGAGAACATTGCCACAGTTTGACTTGCCCCCTTCACTGGGGGCTTTTTTTGCAAAACAATCCCGAAGCCAGACCGATCTCATCCCCATGAAGAGTTGGCTCCGGAACGTTTATTCCTACTTCTGCCCGTAATAGGCATTTGGGCCGTGCTTACGCATAAAGTGCTTATTCATCAGATAACTGTCGATGGGGCTGAGCGCCGGATTAATACCGCGCGCAATCCATGCCATTTTTGCCACTTCTTCCATCACCACCGCGTTATGTACCGCGTCGTGAGCATCTTTGCCCCAGGCAAACGGGCCATGCTGGTACACCACTACGCCTGGCGTATGCAAAGGTTCCACCTCCCCCAGCGTTTCAACAATCACCCTGCCGGTATTTAGCTCATACTCATCCTGAACTTCCGCTTCAGTTAACGCCCGGGTGCAGGGAATATCACCAAAGAAGTAGTCCGCATGCGTCGTACCGAGCGCGGGTATTGCCAGACCTGCCTGCGCCCATGCCGTCGCGTGGGTTGAGTGAGTATGCACCACGCCGCCAAGAGAGGAATAGCGACGATACAGCGCCAGATGGGTGGCGGTATCGGAAGAAGGACGATAGCGTCCTTCCACCACGTTGCCGTGCAGATCCACAACTACCATGTCGTCCACTGTCATTGTATGGTAGTCGACGCCGCTGGGCTTAATCACCACCAGCCCGCGTTCGCGGTCGATGGCGCTGACATTACCCCAGGTAAACGTCACCAGCCCGTAGCGCGGCAGATCCATATTGGCCTCAAAAACCTGCTGTTTGAGTTTTTGCATTATACCGCCTCCACCAGACCGGCGCTGGCCATACGCGCTTTCACCCAGTCGCGCGCCTTCACCACTTCACGTGCCGGGTCGTCCGACGTTTCACTCCACATCTCAATCAGGTATGGCCCGCAATACCCACTCTGTTTGAGCGTCGCAAAACAACGTTCGAAATCGACAACCCCTTCACCAAACGGCACATTTTTGAATACGCCGGGTTTGGTATCCTTCACGTGTACGGCAACGATATGGCCCATTCCCGCCTGCAGCTCCATCTGCACATCGTTGTCCCACGCCGACAAATTGCCGATATCGGGATACAGCTGGAACCACGGATTGTTGAGATAGTGAGCGTATCCCAGCGCCTTACTGATCGAATTCATCAGTGGATAATCCATGATTTCCATCGCCAGCGTCACCTGTGCACGGCTCGCCATCTCTACGCTTTCTTTCAGCCCATCGCGAAACCGACGACGCGTTTCGTTATTGGCCTGCTGGTAATAAACGTCGTAACCCGCCAGTTGAATAACGCGAATACCGATATCCTGCGCAAACTGAATGGCTTTACGCATGATCTCCAGCCCCTGTTCGCGTACCGCATCATCTTCACTACCAAGCGGGAAACGACGATGAGCGCTCAGGCACATGGACGGTACCCGTATCCCTGTCTCAGCGATTGCGGCCACCAGCGCCAGTCGCTGCTCGCGGTTCCAGTCAAGACGCGCCAGGCGAGCGTCGGTTTCATCAACCGACATTTCGACAAAGTCAAAGCCCAGTTCCTTCGCCAGCTGCAAACGCTCCAGCCAGCACTCCCCGCCGGGGAGTGCCTTTTCATAAATACCGAGCGGGACCTGTTTCGACAACATAGTCGCTCCTTATCCCCACAGCTGGGCGATAGAACGTTTGAACTGACGGGCCGCTTCCACCGGAGAGGCGGCATCGCGAATGCTGCGACCGGCAATAAATACGTGAATCGGAATTCCCTGAAACAGCGGCAGATCTTCCAGCGCCAGACCGCCGGTGACGGTGACTTTAAAGCCCATCTCGGACAGGCGTTTGATCGCGCTGATATCCGCTTCTCCCCACGCCACGCCCGCCGCCTGCGCATCACGGCTGCGGTGATACACAACTTGCCCAATCCCTGCGTCACGCCATTCCTGGGCCTGCTCCCAGGTCCAGTAACCGGTCAGTTCAATCTGCACGTCGCCGTTAAATTCTTTCGCTACCTCCAGTGCCCCCTTGGTGGTGTTGATATCCGCACAGCAGATGACGGTGACCCAGTCAGCGTTGGCTTCGAAACACATGCGGGAGAGGATTTTTCCCGCATCGGCAATTTTGGCGTCCGCCAGCACAATTTTATGCGGGTAAAGCGCCTTCAGATCGCGAACGGCGCGCACACCCTCTGCCACGCAAAGAATAGTTCCCACCTCAATGATATCGACCTCTTCGGCAATCAGACGCGTCGTTTCATACGCAGAAGACATTGATTGGTTATCCAGCGCAACCTGCAACATAGGTAATGACATTTTGGTATCCTTTTAAACAGCCGCCGCAGTGGCGTTATCAATTAAATCCAACACTTCCTGCGCGGTGCGACAGGCGCGTAAACGGTCGAAATTGGCTTCGTCATCAAAGAGATTCACGATCTGCATGATGCCCACTTCCTGATGTGTGTTGGCGTCAACTGCCGCCATCGTTATCAGAATATCGACCGGGTCGTTATCTTCGTGGTTAAACACCAGCGGTGATTTCAGCGTCACCAGCGCAAAACCGGTTTTCTTGACCCCTTCCTCCGGACGGCCGTGCGGCATTGCCAGGCCAGGCGCAATCACAAAGTACGGGCCAAACTGCTCAACGCCATCAAGGATGGCCTGGTAGTAGCGTGGTTCAACCACATCGGCCTTAACCAACAGATCCACACCAAGCTTTACCGCTTCCTGCTAGGTACTGGCCTCGGCTTGCAAAAGGATGGAATTATTGTCTGTTAGCGAGTCACGTAATTTCATATGCCGCCCCTTACTTCACGTCCTGCGGGAAATGCGCTTTGATCACTTCCAGCAGTTTTGGCCCAAAATCGGCAGGAGACAGCATGTTGCGTACGCCAACGACATATTTATTGCCAGAAACGGTAATCTCACCGGCGATATGCGTAGAGGCGATGATGATATCCGCGCCGCTCAGTTCACTTTTGTATTCACCCACGGCGCAGCTGTTTACCGTATGGTCAATATTTGACTGGGTTAAAAACTGGTCCACCTTCATTTTCATGATCATGGAACTGCCCTGCCCATTGCCACACACAGCCAGAATACGTACGGTCATAATCGGAACTCCTTATTAAGCAGAGTGTTCTGCCAGTTGTTTTTCTGCGTCTTCCTCAGCGCGCAACGTGCGTCCTGCGAAAAACATATAAGCCAGTGCAATCAGAATAATGACGGCCATAAACACGATGCCGATGGAGGCAAAGCCTTGCATCATCGGCGGTGCCAGAATTGACCAGTCCGCCATGCCCATCCAGGCGCTCATACCGGTGAGTTTCACCGCCCAAACGCAGCCGAAGATTTCGATCATCCCCATCACCAGGCAAATCTTGAGCGCCGCGCGCCAGCCGCCAAAGTGGTTAGCAAATACGCCGATGGTGGCGTTCGAGAAGAACATCGGGATAAAGCCTGGGATAATCAGGATGGAAGAGCCGCAGGCAACCAGAATACCTACCGCAATCAGTTGGCCGATGGCGCCCCACATAAAGCCCCAGACCACCGCGTTGGGGGCAAAGCTGTAAATGGCTGCGCAGTCGATAGCCAACACCGCACCGGGGATCAGACGTTGAGAGATACCGTTGAACGCTTCTGAAAGTTCAGCAACGAACATACGTACGCCCTGGGTGATGATGAAGATAGCGACAGCAAACGAAAAACCGGTTTGCAGGATATACACCGTCCAGTGGGTTTTACCCGCCATCGCCTGAACCACATCAATGCCGAAAGAGAGCAGGATCGCCCCGAAAAAGATGGTCATCACAATCGCGGTGGAAACGATGTTGTCATGGAAGATATTCAGCCAGCCTGGCAGCTTGAGATCTTCTACGCTCTCCTCTTTCTTACCCAGATACGGCGCGACTTTGTAAGCAATCCAGGAGGCGAACTGCTGCTGGTGACCGATGGAAAAACCGCAACCGTCAGTTACTTCCTGCGTCGGTTTGTACATCATATTGGAGGTAATGCCCCAGTAGAGCGACACCAGCACCGCGGTACAGATGATGGTGGTCCACATCGGGTAACCAAAGATGTAGAAAGAGACAGCAATCAGCCCCGCCTGCTGGAACATGATGTGCCCAGTCAGCATGATGGTTCGAATGCCGGTAATACGCCGTAGCAGTACGTAACAAATGTTCAGCGCCAACGCTAACAGTACGGCGTACCCTACCCAACTGTATGCATCGCCCATTCGTTCGATGGTTGCCATCATGGAGGCATAGGTATCGGAGATCGCGCCATTGATACCGTAAACCTCAGACATCTTCGCCACCACCGGTTTAAACGTGCTGGTCAGAATGCCCGACCCTGCCTGCAATAACATAAAACCGATAATCGTTTTGATCGTGCCTTTGATAATGACGCTGACACTTTTACGCAACAGGATGTAGCCGAGGCAGGTCACAATACCCAACAGCAACGGTGCATTGGTCATGACCTGATTAAAAAAGACGGTAAAGATGTTGTAGAGGATCTCCATAACGATCTCCAGTAGACGAAGTTGCTGAACATTCATTACAGATGCCCAGGATGTTGTGCCCTCACTCTAATTTTCAAAAGTAATCACAACAAGATTGAATTTGATTAAATGTGATGAAGTACGCAAATAATTCTCTTACTTGCAGAGTGGATTTACTTCAAATTCATACACGTCAAAATAAATTCATTTAAAACAATAAAATACAAAAATACATTTCATATAAACCATCTTGTCACTTTGTAATTTGTTCACATATTTCCATTCAACACCAAAAATCAGCGCATTGCCTTCTTGATAAAATGATGTCAGTATCAATCAAAACAAATCACAATTTGATTCAACTTGAACAAACATGAAGGTAATTGCGATGAGTAAAGTAAAAAGCATCACGCGTGAATCATGGATTCTGAGCACATTCCCGGAGTGGGGAAGCTGGCTCAATGAAGAGATCGAGCAGGAACAGGTCGCACCTGGCACTTTCGCTATGTGGTGGCTTGGCTGTACCGGTATTTGGCTAAAGTCTGAAGGCGGAACTAACGTCTGCGTCGATTTCTGGTGCGGTACGGGTAAACAGAGTCACGGTAACCCGCTGATGAAAACCGGTCACCAGATGCAACGCATGGCGGGCGTGAAGAAGCTGCAGCCAAACCTACGCACCACGCCGTTTGTTCTTGATCCGTTTGCCATTCGTCAGATCGATGCGGTGCTGGCCACGCACGATCATAACGATCACATCGACGTAAATGTTGCGGCAGCCGTCATGCAGAACTGTGCCGACGACGTGCCGTTTATTGGACCGCAGACTTGTGTGGATCTGTGGATCGGTTGGGGTGTACCAAAAGAGCGCTGCATCGTGGTAAAACCTGGCGATGTGGTGAAAGTGAAAGATATTGAAATTCATGCGCTTGATGCGTTTGATCGTACGGCATTGATCACGCTTCCTGCCGATCAAAAAGCGGCAGGCGTGCTGCCGGATGGTATGGATGCCCGCGCCGTAAACTATCTGTTCAAAACGCCGGGCGGTACGCTTTATCACAGCGGTGATTCACACTACTCCAACTACTATGCAAAGCATGGCAACGAGCACCAGATCGACGTCGCGCTCGGATCCTACGGCGAGAACCCACGGGGTATTACGGACAAAATGACCAGTTCCGACATGCTGCGTATGGCGGAGGCCCTGAATACAAAAGTGGTGATCCCTTTCCATCACGATATCTGGTCAAACTTCCAGGCCGATCCTCAGGAGATCCGCGTACTGTGGGAGATGAAAAAGGATCGGCTGAAGTATGGCTTTAAGCCTTTTATCTGGCAGGTGGGTGGCAAGTTCACCTGGCCGCTGGACAAAGATAACTTTGAATATCACTATCCGCGCGGCTTTGACGACTGCTTCACGATTGAACCGGATTTACCGTTTAAATCGTTCTTGTGAGCCACACAAAATGCCGGGCCATCCCGGCATTTTTTCCCATTTACTTTAGTATTTCCAGGCTATTTCAAATATCATCTTTTCAAATCAATTTGTATCGGAATAGCTCATGACTGAAGCACAAAGACATCAAATATTGCTGGATATGCTGGCGCAGTTGGGCTTTGTTACCGTTGAGAACGTGATTGAGCGTCTGGGGATTTCACCCGCCACAGCACGCCGGGACATCAACAAACTCGATGAAAGCGGCAAACTCAAGAAAGTCCGCAACGGCGCAGAAGCTATTACCCAGCAGCGACCGCGCTGGACGCCAATGAATCTGCACCAGGCACAGAACCACGATGAAAAAGTTCGCATTGCCAAGGCGGCATCCCAGCTTGTGAATGCAGGTGAAAGCGTGGTGATCAACTGCGGATCGACCGCCTTTCTGCTGGGTCGCGAAATGTGCGGCAAGCCGGTGCAGATCATCACTAATTATCTGCCGCTGGCGAACTATCTGATCGACCAGGAGCATGACAGCGTGATCATCATGGGAGGGCAATATAACAAAAGCCAATCCATCACGCTTAGCCCGCAAGGCAGTGAAAATAGCCTGTATGCCGGGCACTGGATGTTCACCAGTGGCAAAGGGTTGACCGCGGACGGACTGTATAAAACGGATATGCTGACCGCGATGGCCGAGCAGAAGATGCTTAACGTGGTGGGCAAACTGGTGGTACTGGTCGATAGCAGTAAAGTCGGTGAACGTGCGGGAATGCTGTTCAGTCGCGCCGACCAAATCGACATGCTGATTACTGGCAAAAATGCAAACCCTGAGATTCTGCAACAGCTTGAAGCTCAGGGCGTGAGCATTATGCGCGTTTAAAGGTGCTGGCGGAAAAACGTCACTGTTGCGGCCAACGCTTCTGGCGTGATGCGATGTCGTACGCCCGCTTCCCACAGGCAGGTCAGATTGTTGTCCAAACCTGCCTGAATCAGCGCTTGCTGTAAGCGGAAGGTTTCAACAGCCGGTACAACATCATCATCCTGTCCATGCCACAGCAGCAACGGCCTGTCAGCGAGGCGTGGTAACTGATGCGTAACATCCCATTCGGCAAGCGGGGCGATAACGGCATCAAATTCCGCCTGCTGCTCTGGGGTCTGAACCAGTAAAGGGGGAAAAAGCGTCTGCGCAAGCCGGGTAAAATAGCCTGAACCCATCAGGCTGGCTACACATTTAACCTCAGGATGGCGCGCCATTATGCCCAATGCTGTCATTCCCCCCATCGACGCCCCACCGACGGCAAGCCGCTCATCTGAAAGCCAATTTTCCGCCTCCAGCGCCGCACGTAACGTCGTAAACTCCTGCATATTTTGCTGCAAAATATGCCAGAAGCGGCGCATTCGCACCCTGGCATCGCTTTTGAAGCGAGCGCCATGGTCGGGCGCATCTGGCATGACGACACGGAACCCGGCCTGAGCCAGCGCAACGGCAAAATAGCTGTAAACCAGGCTTGAAGAGGTAAACCCGTGATAGAAGATAACGCAAGGGAGTGAACATTCGCGTTTGCCAGCCGGAACGGCGTGCAGGACAGGTATACCCGCCAACTGTCGTGTTTCAATTTCGATCATTTGTCGCCTCTTTCTTTCTGGTATGCCATGCAGCAATACTTAACGCAAGCGAATGTGTTCGGCAATGATTCATAATGTTGAGAACTGGGTTACGCTTTCGCAACATTTTCATTCGAAAATCGCGTGAGAGATAACAATTCGGGAACATTCCCCTAAAGGGAAATTAATAAGGCACTACACTATGGCTATCAGGAAACGAGATAGAGTTATGCGTCGGTTTGCCTCTTTGTTGTTGGTTATGTTTTTAAGCGCCTGTAGCGTGCTACAGGGAACGCCACAACCCGCACCGCCCGTTGCCGACCACCCGCAGGAGATCCGCCGTGACCAGAGTAATGGGTTACAGCGATTAGGGACGGTTAGCGCGCTGGTAAGAGGCTCTCCGGATGATGCGCTGGCAGAGATCCGTGCCAAAGCCGCCGCGGCTAAAGCTGATTACTACGTGGTTTTATTAGTGGATGAAACTATCGTGACAGGCCAATGGTATTCACAGGCTATTTTGTATCGTAAATAACATTGGGTTGAAATTTAGTCAGCTTTACATTGCTTTGCGCCCCTATGCGTTTACCTGTGCACAATAAACCAACAGCAGGAAGCTTGAGGTTTATTATCGCGATGGAATGCCCTGCCGTGTGTAGGGGTACGAATAATGGAGCTGACGATGAAACAATCACTTGCCTTATCCTCACTGCTGCTTTCTGCCGGACTGGTAGGTACTACGGCGCAGTCTGCCGAATTCGCCAGTGCTGACTGTGTTACTGGCCTAAACGAAATTGGCCAGATATCTGTCAGTAACATTGCAGGAAATCCGCAGGATGTAGAACGTGTTGTCGCGTTAAAAGCGGATGAACAAGGTGCCTCATGGTATCGGATCATTCAAATGTACGAAGATCAGCAGCCCGACAACTGGCGCGTACAGGCCATACTCTATGCTTAACACATTGCCGGATGGCGTAAACTTATCTGAGCTACAGTGAACTGTAGACATGATAAGACGCGAAAGCGTCGCCATCAGGCATATTATTACCGTAATACCCCAGTTGCCCGCAGAAGCAAATCGTTCAGCACCTGCTCAGACAATCGTAGTCCCCCCCGCGTATCAAGCATAATTTGGCACCAGGCCTGCGCCACTGGTGGAGAGGCATAGCGCAACATCTGCGCTCCGCAACCAAGCAGGAAAAGCTGCTGCGTAATCTCCCGCCCCAATGCCTCGCTGGGTTTACGTAAACGCTGCTGGAGCTGACGCACCATTCGATCGTAATGTCGGTCTTGCCCTTTGACTTCCGCAAAGGCTTCACTGAGCATCTCGTATATGCCGGGTTGTTTGGTTAGTACCCGCAATACATCAAGGCACATAATGTTGCCAGAGCCTTCCCAGATACTGTTTACCGGCATTTCACGATACAAACGCGGCAGCTCGCTCTCCTCGCAATAGCCAATCCCACCCAGCACTTCCATCGCTTCTGCCACAAATGGCATACCGCTTTTGCAAACGGAGAATTTCGCCGCTGGCGTGAACAACCTGGCCCACAGCGCTTCTTTAGCATCTGCACGACGGTCCCAGGCCCGCGCCAGTCGAAACAGTAACGCCGTTTGACCTTCCAGTTGGAGCGCCATCCGACCTAACACTTGGCGCATCATCGGTTGTTCAATCAATGGCTTGCCAAAAACTTGCCGCTGGTGAGCATGGTAAATCGCGACGGAAAAAGCACGTCGCATCATACCGTGACTGCCGAGCGCACAGTCAAAACGCGTCATCCCCCCCATTTTCAGGATATGGCGTATACCTTCCCCTTCTTCACCCAATAGCCAGCCAATCGCATCGTGGAATTCAACCTCGCAGCTGGCGTTGGAGCGGTTGCCTAACTTATCTTTCAATCGCTCAAAACGGATAGCATTACGCTGCCCGTCAGGTAAAAATCGCGGCACAAAAAAGCAGGATAATCCTCCCTTAGCCTGGGCCAGCACTAAATGGGCATCGCTTTGCGGCACGGAGAAAAACCACTTATGTCCCACCAGCCGATACGAGCCGTCAGCAAGACGTTCTGCCTGAGTGGTATTGCTCAGCACATCTGAACCACCCTGCTTCTCGGTCATGCCCATGCCGATAAGCAGCCCACGCTTTTGCCCTCCGGGCAGTAAATGCGAGTCATAACGGTCGCTTAGCAGCGGCGTAAGCCAGTCGTGAAAGGGGGCGGGTAACATTTGAAGTAACAGCGGCGTGGCGGCAAAAGTCATGGTCACCGGACACAACGTGCCAGCTTCAACCTGCGCATGCAGCATGAAACGCGCGGCCCGTGCAACAAATGTTCCCTGCCTCGCATCTTCTTCCCAGGCCAGATTATGTACGCGGTTGGCGCACAATCCCTGCATCAGCAAATGCCAGGCTGGATGAAAACGCACATCATCCAGCCGCTGCCCCTGCGGGTCGTAGCGCAACAGTTCAGGTGGAAAAGCATTGGCCAGACGGCCCAGTTCGAGCGACTCGGCAGTCCCTAGCTGCTGACCAATACTGGCGAGAAGATCGCTGTCCCAACCAGCGCCTTCGCGGATAACCGCTTCGCACAGCGCGCCATCGGACAAATATAAGTTACTGTTATTGAGCGGTACAGGTTGGTTAAAAACGGTATGCGTTTGCCAGTGCATTGTGTCTCCCTCCTTCAATGGCCGTCGCTTTAAGTATGGTCAGAACCACATTATTCGCGACGGAGGGAGATCACAAAAGTACGGTTAGCCAGCAATATAATGAGGAATAAAACGAGAAGTATCTTTAGTGATCAAAGTATTATCCTCGCGGATCCCCATACCACAGGCTTCATCATCCACAATCCAGCTGCCAATCAAAGTGTAGCTGTCGCCAAAGCGCGGTAATGGCTGAAATGCCTGATAGATCATCGGTTCTTCGGCGTAATCACCCTCGGCATGCTCAACAACCTGCTGCTGACCATCAAAAATGGTGACATTTCCCCCTTCACGGGAAAATATCGGTTTGCGTACATAGCTTTCACCAGCTGCAATTTGTGGTGTTTCACCGTCAAACCAGGCGGGCAGCAGGTTGGGATGGTTGGGAAAAAATCGCCACAGCAATGGCATCAGCCCTTTATTGCTGAGTACGCTCTTCCATAACGGCTCAACCCACTGTTCGCGGCGATGGCGCAGCAAGGGGCCATTTTCATCTCGCATCATCCACTCCAGGGGATAGAGCTTAAAGGCGCGACGAATGACGTTATCATCCAGGTCCGTGAGAACACCGCCAACGCCAAGCCCCAGATCTTCGACGTAAATAAACCGTGACTCTTGCCCCGCCTGCTGTGCGCAATCCTGTAAATACAGCACCGTGGTACGATCTTCGTCAGTATCTTCGCAGCAGCAAAAATAGAAGGGCTCCGGGCTATAAAGCTCAGCAAAACGGGAGATTAGCCGCTCCTGAATGGCGTTGTACTGGTCGGCGTCGCGTGTGATCACCCCGCTGCGACGCGCATCTTCCAGCCATAGCCACTGGAAATACGCTGACTCATAAAGCGACGTTGGTGTATCCGCGTTGTACTCCAGCAGCTTGACCGGGGCGTTATTTCCGCACCAGACAAAATCCATGCGGCCGTACAGGGAGGGATCGCGATTGCGCCAGCTTTCGGCAATAACGTCCCAATACAGCGGCGGGATCGCCAGTTGCTGCATAATCTGTTCGTCGTTAACTGCTCGTTCGACGACATCCAGACACATCTGGTGCAGTTCCGCAGTGGGTTTTTCGATCTGCTCTTCCACTTGCCGTAGCGTAAAGCGGTATGCCCGGCTCTCATCCCAGTAAATCTCGTTATCGATAATATGAAAATCAAAGCCGTGATCGTAGGCGATCCGGTCCAAATCCTGACGAACAGGGACATCATGTCGTAGCATCGTTAACCTCCCCAGTGCCCACGCGCGCTGGACGAACGCCCGTAGCCGCCGCGTGAAACCGTCGAGACTTTCTTCGTCGTATAACTATGGCTGGTTGCAGTATCATGTTTTCCACTACCGGAACGCCAACTGTAATCCCCGGAAGTTGTACGCCAGACCGGGCGCGAAGCATAGGAAGAACCGCCGCTGCTATAAACATATTGTTCGTCGCGATTTTTGCGAATGACGCGGCTGAGTAAAAAACCGGAGAATATCGGCACCCAGCTTTGATCGATGCTGTCGAGATAACAGTCGCCAAACTGTGTCTGACAGCTCTGCTTGCTCATTTGCTTTGGCAGGTTAGAGTAGAACTCTGCTTTCGCATTGTTCCAGCCATCGGCACAAACGGTGGCGCTATTGCCATCGTCAATACATTCACTCACCGCGGAGTAAAAGGTACCATCACCATCGTTATTGCCGTCATCAGCACATCCTTTGAGGACAAAAAACGCCGCTCCGCCCATAATGGCCAGCGTCAGGTATTTTCCACTGTAACGGCTGCGTTTTCTTGCAAAGGGGTTCGCCGGACGCCCAATTCGCGTGATGGCAGAATGCCCTTGCCCCCTGTTTTTGTTTCCGGATTTACGTTTTCTTGCCATGATCGTCCATTACCATGTCATGCAGGCGGCGTTAAAAATACCCCCCGCCAGGGCGGCGGTCCCCATAAATAATCCCGCTGCAGTATTATGATTAATAATTTTTTCACTCAGTGCCGGCATGTATAAACGCACACCGCCGTAAATGACGAGTTGTATCACCAGCGCGATGCCGCCCCAGGCGAAATAATCCGGAATGCTGACGGCGTTAATTGCCGCGCTGGATAACGGAATAACGTAGCCCAGCAACGTGCCGCTAAAGGCCAGTGACGCTGCTGTATTATTATTTTTAATCAGTTGCCATTCATTGTGCGGCGTAATTTTTGAGTATATAAACAGAAAAACGATCACCATGGCTGCGCCAATAAAAAAATAGGCGCAAAAAGCCAGCAATGAATCCAGTATGTGCATTGTGTAACCTTCCCTGAAATTAACCAATTACATTAAGTGATGTTAATGGAATATCTACACCCAGCGCCCGCGAGAATACCCATTCAGGCTCTCCCAGCTCATTAAACGATTCTTCACCGTTCAACAGCAGGTATTCCCAGGTATCATCTGTAACCTGTCGCTGATAGCCCATGGTAAAATTATGTACATTCCATATGGCATGCTGATGATTTTCTACTTTTTCCAGCATATAAACCGGCTCAATATTCCCCGGTTCTTCCTCGTTAAAAAAGCGTTGCCAGCGCTCTTCCTGCCAGCTCAGCGTCGGCGTCCCTATTACGGACGGGCTAATGGCAGACTGCCAGTGTTTTTTCTGCGAAATCCCGTAACTTTCCGCATAAACAAAGAATTTGATATCGTCGATATCATCGATGTCTGAGCCGCCCGTGGTATTGATTTGCAGAAACTCTTCTCCGGACGTGTAGTAGCGAAAAATCTGGCTTCCGCCGCCTAAATCAATGTGGCTGGCGGCTGCAACGGTGTACTCCTCACCAGGCAATTCGATCAATAGTGACTCTTCAAGCAGACGAAATGCCAGCGTGTTAAGCGTAAAACCAGCATTCAGATGTAACCCTAACGGCCCGCGAGCTGGCGCAACAGCAGCCTCTTTACCGAATAAGCGCTGGAAAAAACTCATCATGATTTTCCCTTAATGATCTGCCAGCCTTCTTTCGAGGCTGGCGCATTTCACGACGTTTACTCGCCTTGCTGACGCTGCAGTCGTGCCAGTACATCCTGAGCCGAACTTTTATTGCTCGCCCCAATGCCGGCTTCGGCCAGCTTCTCATCCAGGTCACGCCCATCCGCAACCTTTTCCAGCTGCGCAGCGGCATCCAGACGGGCCTGACGCTCAGCCTGTCGCGTTTGCAAACGCTTGAGCGACTCTGCGGCTGTAGACACACTCGAAGACGCGCCTACGGTCGAGGTAGTCACTGTCTGCTGGGCGCGCTGCATCGCTTCCGTCGCTTTTACCACCTCAAGCTGCTGTTCAAACTGTGCAATCCGTTGTGCGGTTGCACTCACCGCTTTTTCAACGCCATCCCGCGACACTTCAAGGTTAGCGAGTACTTGCTCTTCTGCAGCAATGACATTCTCTAAGCGGGCAATTTCTTCTGCAACTTCGTTGATCAGTGACGGGTTAGCGTTTTTACTCAGCGCTTCCAACACTCGTGTTTCCAGACTAGATTTACGCTCACGCAGATCGTTCAACTTGTCATTACTCAGCCTCACGCGCGCCAGCAAGTCTACTCGTGATTTTCCGGCTTTATCCAGCTCACCTTTCGCATCACGGATATGCTGCTCCAGCATGCGGACCCCCTGCGCTTCTTCAATTGACTCTTCCGCCTGAGAAAGTACGGACTTGCCGAGGGTAAACAGGCTTTTTAAAATTCCCATAAATAGCGTTCCTTGTTATTCGTGAGTGTATTCTTCAGTGATTTCAGCCAGATCTAGCGCGTTTTCCGCAAGCGTAGTCATCTCCAGCACTACATCATCCAGTGATGAATTAAGCGAAAGTGCTCCAAATGCGACGTAATATTCATCCTGCTGAACGCGAGAGATCCCCACGGAAGACAGAGGAAGGAGTTTCTGATTACGTAATAAGAAAATATTGAATTCATTTTGCTGATTAATACTGCAGACAGGACAAATAACTGTTTCAATAATTATCTGGCGGGATGTGAATAAAATACCGAGTGATAAATCACCATAATCATTCATTTTGATAATTAATGATTGCTCGTTATATTCAATATCTATATTTAATTCAGGAAGAGTTTGTACTGCTTCAGCAAGCAACTGCGGAGTCCATGCCATATATTATCCATATATAATTTAATTAGAAATAAATGAAATGAATATCATTTTCTACCCTTTATCATACTCGTTTAAAATAAAAAAAAGCCACCCGAATCCGGGTGACTTAGTCTGAAAAATAAGTTTAACCGCGCTGGCGGACGGCTTCAAACAGGCAGATACCCGTCGCAACTGAAACGTTCAATGACGAAACGCTCCCTGCCATCGGGATGCTGATCAGTTCGTCACAGTGTTCGCGGGTCAGACGGCGCATACCTTCACCCTCTGCGCCCATCACCAGCGCCAGACGACCGGTCATTTTGCTCTGATAGAGAGTATGGTCGGCTTCACCTGCGGTTCCGACGATCCAGATATTCTCTTCCTGCAGCATACGCATGGTGCGCGCCAGGTTGGTCACGCGGATCAGCGGTACGCTTTCTGCCGCACCACAGGCCACTTTTTTCGCCGTCGCATTCAACTGTGCGGAACGATCCTTCGGTACGATTACAGCATGTACGCCAGCAGCATCGGCGCTACGCAAGCATGCGCCCAGGTTATGCGGATCGGTGACGCCATCGAGGATCAAAAAGAACGGCTGATCGAGCGTAGCAATCAGATCCGGCAGATCGTTTTCCTGATACTGACGGCCCGGCTTCACGCGAGCAATAATCCCCTGATGTACCGCACCCTCGCTTTTCTCATCCAGAAACTGACGGTTAGCCAGTTGAATGACAACACCCTGTGCTTCCAGTGCGTGGATCAGCGGCAGCAGGCGTTTATCTTCACGACCTTTGAGAATAAAGACGTCCTGGAAGCGCTCAGGCGCACGTTCCAGCAGGGCCTGCACCGCATGGATGCCGTAAATCATTTCACTCATGAATGTACTCGTTAATAGTTTATGCGTAACGCGGGCAACGTGAGGTTGCCCGACTTACAGTCTATGGCTGTTATTGTGCGACTTTCTTTTTCGCCGCACGTTTAGCTTTAGTGGCGGCAGCAATTTTAAGCGTTTTTGCAGATGGCTTTTTCGCTTTTTTATCGCCTTTCTTCTCAGCCGCATTCTTTTCCGCCTGAGGTTTGGCTCTGCCTTTCTTCTCGCCGCGGAAAGCGCTGTCCGGCTCGAAATTCACCTTTTTGCCCATCTGACGACGTTTACCGGTATTTTTACCCGCATCGCCTTTTTTGGCTTTTTCGCGGGCGGTTTTACCTTCATTACGCAGCGCACGTTCGCTGGAGATCAAGCTGAAGTCGATCTTACGCTCGTCCATGTTGACTGCTTCCACGCGAACTTCCACTCGATCGCCCAGGCGATACATCTGGCCGCTGGATTCCCCCGTCAGGCGCTGCCCAACCTGGTCGAAACGATAGTAGTCGTTATCCAGAGAGGAGACATGCACCAGACCATCGATAAACAGTTCATCGAGACGGACAAAGAAACCAAATCCGGTCACGCTGGCAATCACGCCTTTGAAGACATTACCCACCTGGTCCAGCATGAAGTCGCACTTCAGCCAGTCAGAGACATCGCGCGTGGCTTCATCAGCACGGCGCTCGGCCATCGAACAGTGCTGACCCAGTTGCAGCATCTCTTCCATCGAATAATGGTAGCCACCGGTTTCCGTGGTGTTGCCCTTATGGCCCTGCTCCTGCGCCAGCAGATACTTAATCGCCCGGTGCAAGGAGAGATCCGGGTAACGACGGATCGGTGAAGTAAAGTGCGCATAAGATTGCAACGCCAGGCCAAAGTGACCACGGTTTTCCGGATCGTAAATCGCCTGCTTCATCGAACGCAGCAACATGGTTTGCAGCATTTCTGCGTCAGGACGGTCAGCAATCGACTCCAGCAGTTCAGCGTAATCACGCGGCTCAGGTTTGTTGCCACCAGGCAGCTCCAGCCCCAGCTCTGCCAGGACGGAACGGAACGAGTTAATCGCTTCGGTCGTCGGCTTATCGTGAATACGGAACAGCGCTGGCTCTTTGGCTTTCTCAACGAATCGTGCCGCGGAGATGTTCGCCATGATCATGCACTCTTCAATCAACTTGTGCGCGTCGTTACGCTGCGTCTGCTCGATACGCTCGATACGGCGTTCAGCATTGAAGATAAACTTCGCTTCTTCACTCTCAAACGAGATACCGCCACGCTCTTCACGGGCTTTATCCAGCACTTTGTAGAGGTTATGCAGCTCTTCAATGTGTTTAACCAGCGGTGCGTACTGCTCACGCAGCTCCTGGTCGCCCTGCAGCATGTGCCAGACCTTAGTGTAGGTCAGACGTGCGTGGGAACTCATGACCGCTTCGTAGAATTTAAAGCCGGTTAAACGGCCTTTCGACGAAATGGTCATTTCACAGACCATACACAACCTGTCCACCTGCGGGTTGAGTGAACACAATCCGTTAGACAGCACTTCCGGCAGCATCGGAACAACCTGCGACGGGAAGTAAACGGATGTGCCACGGCTACGAGCTTCCTGGTCCAGCGGAGTCGGCGGGCGAACGTAATAGCTTACGTCAGCAATCGCCACCCATAAACGCCAACCACCGCCGCGTTTCTTCTCGCAATAAACCGCATCGTCGAAGTCGCGCGCATCTTCGCCATCGATAGTCACCAGCGGCAGATCGCGCAGATCGACACGTCCTACTTTCGCCTCTTCCGGCACTTCTTCTTTCAGTCCGGCGACCTGTTTCTCAACCGCCTGAGGCCAGATATATGGGATTTCATGAGTACGCAGGGCCATATCAACGGCCATGCTGGTTCCCATGTTGTCACCCAGCACTTCAACAATTTTACCCACCGCTTTGGTGCGGCGAGTCGGGCGCTGGGTCAGCTCAACCACGACCACAAAACCCATACGAGCGCCCATTACCTCTTCCGGCGGGATCAGGATATCGAAGCTCAGGCGGCTGTCGTCTGGGACGACAAACCCAACACCAGCATCGGTGAAGTAGCGGCCGACAATCTGGCTGGTTTTCGGCACCAGTACGCGCACAATACGCGCTTCGCGGCGACCTTTACGGTCCGCGCCCAACGGCTGCGCCAGCACCTGATCGCCATGAATGCAGGTTTTCATCTGCTCGCTGGACAGATACAGGTCATCTTTGCGGCCTTCAACGCGCAGAAAGCCGTAGCCATCACGGTGGCCAATAACGGTACCTTTCAGCAGGTCGAGACGCTCCGGCAGCGCATAGCATTGACGACGGGTGAAGACCAGTTGTCCGTCACGCTCCATCGCGCGCAGGCGACGACGCAGCGCTTCTTGCTGCTCTTCACCTTCAATATTGAGTTCAGCGGCCAGCTCATCGCGGTTGGCCGGCTTTTCACGTTTAGTTAAATGTTCGAGGATAAATTCCCGGCTCGGGATAGGATTCGCGTATTTTTCTGCTTCGCGTTCCTGGAAAGGATCTTGTGACATGTCGGTTCCTCCGTCATCATCGCTGCTGGCGGGAGTCGTTACTCCACCAGCAATAATTTATAAAGCGGTTGATTCTTTTCAACCAAATCAGCAAGTGTGTAGTTGTCCAGTTCCGTGAGAAAACTTTGCACTGCTTTAGAAAGCGCCTGTTTGAGTCTACAGGCCGGGGTAATATGGCAAAACTCGCTGCTACAGTTGACCAACGATAAGGGTTCCAGCTCGCGAACCACATCACCAATACCAATATCCTTAGCGGGTTTACCCAGGCGGATACCGCCATTTTTTCCTCGAATAGCAGTAACAAAGCCCGCCCGGCTAAGTTGATTGATTATTTTGACCATATGATTACGGGACACGCCGTAGACTTCTGTCACCTCAGAAATACTGGTCATACGTCCTTCGGGAAGTGACGCCATGTAGATTAGCGCACGTAATCCGTAATCGGTGAAACTTGTTAACTGCACATCAACCTCAGGAAAAGGGATAAAACGGATAAACCTGGTAGTATTAATTACATTGATGATAAACCAGCCACCAGCCAGGTCGCTAATTTATTTCAGTTCGGGAAGGAAAAAAGCGAGGAACTTACGTGATTTTAAGCCGGACTCTGATGCAAAGCACCTTATCCGGCCTAAATTAGTGCAAGCGCAGCGCCGTTTGACGCTACGCTATAACCAGAATTATGCGTCGAACGGGTCGCGCAGGATCATGGTTTCAGTACGGTCTGGGCCAGTTGAGATAATATCAATCGGCACACCGGTCAGTTCTTCAATACGCTTGATGTAGTTCAGCGCTGCCTGCGGCAGACCGCTACGTTCCTTCACGCCGAAGGTGGATTCAGACCAACCCGGCATGGTTTCGTAAATCGGCTCGATACCTTTCCAGTCGTCAGCTGCCAGCGGAGTAGTCGTTACTTCGCGGCCATCCGGCATACGGTAAGCAACACAGATTTTCACCTCTTTCAAACCGTCCAGTACGTCCAGTTTGGTCAGGCAGAAGCCAGACAGGGAGTTAATCTGTACTGCACGGCGTACAGCAACGGAATCCAGCCAACCGGTACGACGACGACGACCGGTGGTCGCGCCATACTCGTTACCTTGTTTGCACAGGAACTCGCCAACGTCATCAAACAGCTCTGTCGGGAACGGACCCGCACCTACACGAGTAGAGTAAGCTTTGATGATACCCAGAACGTAGTCCACATAACGTGGGCCCAGGCCGGAGCCGGTTGCCACGCCACCTGCGGTGGTGTTGGAGGACGTTACGTACGGATAGGTACCGTGGTCGATATCCAGCAGCGTACCCTGCGCACCTTCAAACATGACGAAATCGCCACGCTTACGCGCCTGGTCCAGCAGATCGGAAACATCAACAACCATTGAGGTCAGGATGTCGGCGATAGCCATCACATCATCCAGCACTTTCTGGTAGTCAACTGCTTCAACTTTATAGAAATTCACCAGCTGGAAGTTGTGATATTCCATCACTTCTTTCAGTTTTTCAGCGAAAGTTGCTTTATCAAACAGATCGCCAACACGCAGACCGCGACGAGCTACTTTGTCTTCATAAGCTGGACCGATACCACGACCGGTAGTACCGATCGCTTTCTCGCCACGCGCTTTCTCACGAGCGTTATCCAACGCAACGTGATAATCAAGGATCAGCGGACAAGCTTCAGACAGCAGCAGGCGCTCGCGAACCGGGATACCACGATCTTCCAGTCCTTTCATTTCTTTCATCAGCGCGGACGGAGACAGAACAACACCGTTACCGATGATGCTGATTACGTTTTCGCGAAGAATGCCTGATGGAATAAGATGGAGGACGGTTTTTTCACCGTTGATTACGAGAGTATGGCCTGCGTTGTGACCACCCTGGTAGCGCACAACATATTTAGCCCGTTCAGTCAGAAGATCGACGATCTTCCCTTTACCTTCGTCACCCCATTGGGTGCCCAGTACGACGACGTTGTTACCCATTTTTCAAAATCACCGTTTGCTTAAAAATGGATTCTACCACCGCTTTTTCAGATATACAGCACTTTTTGCATGCGAAAATCCGCAAATTAGTCTACTTATTGATCAGCCAATCGTTTTCCTCAACATGTAGTAGACCACAACGCCCGCAACCACAAGACCGCCACCAAAACGACGCAAAATATTTTCGGGAAGTTGCGCCATTGCGGAGATCATTTTCTTCCATGCGCTGGGATAAAGCATCGGACCCAGCCCTTCCAGCACCAAAACCAGCGCGAGCGCCAGCAAAATTGTTGAATTCATCCATCGCCCTTATATAAAAAGAAAACCACCGCATCCCTGGAGATGCCGGTGGTTTTGCTGCTTTAAAACCGCTGGAACGCGATTAGCGTGTCGCGGTATTTGGTGTCTTCATGTAGCGGAAGAAATCGCTGTCCGGGCTCATGACCATCACGTCCTGATTCCCTTCAAAGCTCTTCTCGTAAGCACGCAGGCTACGGATGAAGGCGTAGAAGTCAGGATCCTGACTGAACGCATCGGCAAACAGCTTAGCGGCTTCTGCATCGCCTTCACCGCGCATAATACGGCCCTGACGCTCAGATTCTGCCAGCGTTTTAGTGACTTCATAGTCAGCCGTTGCACGCAGTTTTTCCGCCTCTTCCTGGCCTTGTGAACGATGGCGACGCGCTACCGCTTCACGCTCAGCGCGCATACGGTTGTAGATAGCCTCGGACACTTCAGCAGGCAGGTTGATTTGCTTAATACGCACGTCAACCACTTCGATGCCCAATGCCGCCATACTGTTCGGATTGATGACCGGTACTTTACCGTTCGTTTCAGCCTGAACACGTTCAGCCGCTTCGGCAATCGCGCTATCTGCTGCCGGAGTCGCCACTTCATCTTCCGTGCCAGCAGAACCGGAGTTCAGCGCGTCACGCACTTCCAGGGTCAGACGACCGCGGGAATCGGTAACGATGTCCTTCACGTCCAGACGACCAATTTCAGAACGCAGACGGTCAGAGAACTTACGTTTCAGCAGGACTTCCGCCTGAGAAACATCGCCACCGCCCGTTGCCAGGTAGTAACGGCTAAAGTCACTGATGCGCCACTTGATGTAGGAGTCAACGATCAGGTCTTTCTTCTCTTTGGTAACAAAGCGATCGGCCTGGTTGTCCATGGTCTGAATACGCGCATCCAGCATCTTCACAGATTCAATAAACGGAATCTTGAAGTGCAGGCCTGGTGCAACAACCAGCGGCTTGTTTTCATCGTCACGCAGAACTTTACCAAAGCGCAGAGTAATACCGCGCTCGCCTTCTTTGACCACAAAGACAGACATGAACAGAACTACCAGAACGATGATGATAATCGCAATAACTGACTTACGCATCGTTATTCCCCCTGACGCTGGTAGTCGTTACGCTGCGCATTCGCGCGGCGTTGGTCCATAATATCGCCCTGACTGGTGGACGAAGTGTTGCTTGCTCCAGTGCTGGAAGTCGTTGCTGGCGGAAGACGCAGCAGGTTTGAACTGCTGTCAGTCTTTGTTGCTGGCGCACTACCACCTTTCAGCATTTGATCCAGCGGCAGAACCATAAGATTGCTACCTTTATCGTTAACCAGGACTTTGCGGGTATTGCTCAGCACTTTTTCCATGGTTTCGATATACAGACGCTCGCGGGTAATTTGCGGTGCGGCTTTATATTCCGGCAGAATTTTTGCGAAGCGAGCCACTTCACCCTGTGCTTCCAGGATGGTCTGAGTCTTATACGCACGTGCTTCTTCCAGAATACGCTGCGCCTGACCGTTTGCACGCGGCTGAACTTCGTTGGTGTACGCTTCCGCTTCACGGATGTACTGCTGTTCGTTTTCACGTGCTGCGATAGCATCGTCAAACGCGGCTTTTACTTCTTCCGGCGGACGTGCAGCCTGGAAGTTGACGTCCAGCAGGGTGATACCCATGTTGTACGGACGGATCGTTTCTTCCAGTTCACGTTGGGTGTCGCTACGAATAACGGTACGCCCTTCGGTCAGGATACGGTCCATGGTGTATTTACCGATAACCCCACGCAGGGCGCTGTCAGTAGCCTGACGCAGACTGTCATCCGCGCTGGTTACGCTAAACAGGTAACGCTGCGGATCGGTCACGCGGTACTGTACGTTCATTTCGACGCGCACGACGTTTTCGTCAGAAGTCAGCATGACGCCGGATGCGGCAAGTTCACGCACGGCTTCAACGTTGACCGGTGTCACTTCGTCGACAAAGGTCGGTTTCCAGTTCAGACCCGGTTCAACCAAATGGCTGAATTTACCGAAGCGTGTCACCACGCCGCGTTCCGCTTCTTTAATGGTATAGAAACCGCTGGCCGCCCAGATAATGACGATAGCGGCCGCTGCGATAGTAAAGACTCGACCGCCCAGTTGCGGACGCGGGCCTTGCGATGAACTACCGCCGCCAGAGCCAGTACCTTTACCGCCACCCAGACCACCGAGCTTTTTACTCAGTTTGCGGAAGATATCGTCCAGATCGGGAGGTCCCTGCTCGCGACCACCTTTGTTTCCATTTCCCTCAGGGTTGCCGCCAGGTTTGCTGCTTCCCCAGGGGTCGCGGTCTTGTCCGTTATTACCGGGCTGATTCCACGCCATTTTTGTGCTCCATATTTGTTATGCGATGCTATACCTGCGTCTTTTGCGCTGCCGTTGCGTTGGCTGCGTCCCTCAACGCCAGTCACATAGTTGACTATGCTCCTGGAGATTTCAGGACTTGCCGCCTTCCTGCCGCACAAAATCCACAAGGTATAGAGGCGAAAAAATCTTCAGGCCATATCCGTCAGATCAGACAACATAGTCTTCCAGTGCCGGTTCTTGTTTACAGAGGCGACGCCAGTCTACGATCGGCATACGAACCTGCAGACCTACGCTGCCGTCCTCCTCCATCCACTCTTTTTCTATTGCCTGAAGTTGATAAAACCGGCTTCTCAAACGCCCTTCCTGCGGCGGCAAACGCAACGTATGCTGCGCCACCTCACCGGAAAGTCGCTCAGTCAAAGCCTGAAAAAGTTGTGGTATACCAATCCCCGTTTGCGCTGATACCCAAACGCGAATGGGTTTATTCTCTTCATCTCTGTCGATACGCGGCTCAAAGTCATCCAACATATCGATTTTATTCATCACCAGCAGAGTCGGGATCTCATGCGCATCGATCTCTTCGAGCACCGTATCGACGGCCTCAATGTTTTCCTGCACACGAAAGTCTGCTGCATCAATAACGTGCAGCAGCAATGTCGCCTGACGTGTTTCCTGCAAGGTGGCCTTAAACGCCGCCACCAGGTCGTGCGGTAAATGACGGATAAACCCAACGGTATCCGCCAGCACTGTCTCACCCACGTCCGCAACGTCTATTCTGCGTAGCGTCGGGTCCAGGGTCGCAAACAGCTGATCCGCTGCGTAGACCTGGGCTTCGGTGATCTGGTTGAACAGGGTGGATTTTCCGGCGTTGGTATATCCCACCAGTGATACGGTTGGGACATCCGCTTTCTTGCGCGACTGTCGCCCCTGCTCACGTTGCTTTTCAACTTTTTCCAGGCGCGACTGTATCTGCAAAATGCGATTACGCAGCAAACGACGGTCGGTTTCGAGCTGGGTTTCACCCGGGCCGCGCAAACCAATCCCGCCCTTTTGCCGTTCAAGGTGAGTCCAGCCACGGACCAGACGCGTAGCCATATGGCGCAACTGCGCCAGCTCAACCTGCAACTTACCCTCATGGGTTCGCGCACGCTGGGCAAAAATATCTAAAATGAGACCAGTCCTGTCGATAACAAGACACTGGCACAACTGTTCCAGGTTACGTTCCTGGGCAGGGCTTAGAGCATGATCAAAAATCACCACCGCAGCGCCAGTCGCTTTTACGGCTTCGGCAATTTCGATTGCCTTACCTTCACCAACAAAATACTTCGGGTGCGGTGCTTTACGGCTCCCGGTAATCACCTGCATTGCTTCGACACCGGCGGAAGAAACCAGAGATTCAAACTCCTGGAGGTCTTCCATATCTTTGTCTTGCGAAAAATAGATGTGTACCAGTACCGCCTGCTCACCGGCATCATAACGGTCAAACAAGCGTCAACCCCTTAATATAAATCAACGGGGAACGCAGGATCGCTGGCTCCCCGTATGTAAAACAGCTAATAACCTTATTCGGTTTCTTCGCTGTCCTGTTGCGCAGATGAACCTTGCGCGTTGCTACCGTGATGGTAGTTGCTGCCTGTGCCGCCGGTGGCATTATTGCTGTGATGAGAAACCGGACGAGACGGGACAACAGTAGAAATCGCGTGCTTATAAACCATCTGGCTGACCGTGTTTTTCAACAGGATCACGAACTGATCAAAAGACTCGATTTGACCTTGCAGCTTAATACCATTCACCAAATAAATAGAAACTGGAACACGTTCCCGACGCAGTGCGTTCAGGAACGGATCTTGTAAAGATTGCCCCTTAGCCATTCTCTCTTTTCCTTATATGCTTATTTGTACTTTGAACCTTTCGATTCTGAAAAATTGCGCACGATACGTTTCAATTGTACACATTCAGTTCGCGATAGCACCAACAACCTGTAATACTTCGTTTCGCGCCTGGTCAGGCTTTTCACTGTCAAGCCAGTGCACCCCTTCCCAACCACGCAACCAGGTTACCTGTCGCTTCGCCAACTGCCTCGTGGCGCAAACACCTCTATAAACCATTTCATCGTATGAAATTTCACCTTCAATGTATGACCACATCTGGCGATACCCTACACAACGAATGGAAGGCAAATCCGTATGCAAATCTCCACGGGCAAAAAGCGCCCGGACTTCTGCTTCAAAACCTGAAGCTAACATCTGATGAAAACGCTGCTCAATTCGCTGATGGAGCAGTTCACGGCTCGCCGGGGCGATTGCAAACTGATGCACCTGATACGGCAAAGCATCTCCTGACGTTTGCGTCAGCTCCGTTAAAGTTTTACCCGAAATGAAAAAAACTTCCAGTGCCCGGGAAAGTCTTTGCGGATCATTTGGATGAATACGCGCCGCAGCCACGGGATCGATGTCCTGAAGCTGTCGGTGTAACGCGTCCCAACCCTGCTCTGCCGCCTGCTGCTCAATTCTGGCCCTGACTTCCGGGTCCGCCGACGGTAACGGCGACAGTCCTTCAAGCAAGGCTTTGAAATATAACATTGTGCCGCCCACCAGCAACGGGATACGCCCCGCGGCGGTAATGTCGGCCATCTCGACTAACGCATCGCGACGAAAATCCGCAGCGGAGTACGCTTGCGACGGATCGCGGATATCCAACAATCGGTGCGGCGCGGCCTGTAATTCAGCTGCATCAGGCTTGGCTGTACCGATATCCATCCCCTTGTAAATAAGGGCGGAATCAACGCTTATCAACTCTATAGGCAAAACTTTACGCAATTCAATTGCTAATGCCGTTTTACCGGAGGCCGTTGGCCCCATCAAAAAAATCGCCTTTGGCAGGCTCGCCTTACGGGTATCACTCATGTTTCAGGGCATTCATTACCGAATGTAAATCAACAGGTTGTAACAGACCACCCGGCGGTGCCTTCACGAGTTGTGGGCAGAGCCGCTCAACATCCGCTAACAGCGTAATCGCCTGTGCCATGCTCCACTGTGGATGCTCGCTCATCAGGTTACGTGCGATCCACTGTGCAATATTGCCCGGCTCGAATACGGATTGCTGCGCCAGGTAGCCTATCAGTTCAGGAATCAAGATTTGTAAATTTTGTTGGCGTAAGGGTAAAGGCACAGCCCGGATGGTCACATGCTGCGCATCCAGCTGAAATTCAATGCCCAACTCAGCCAGTTGGCTCTGTCCTTTTTGCAGTGCCGCTTTTTCATCGGCGGTCACTTTTAGACGTAAAGGGATCAATAACGGTTGAGCACAAACCGCTCCCTGACCCGGCGTTAACTGCGCCTGACGCAGCCAACGCTCAGCCACCGGTAATGCCAGCAACTGAATATGACCATCGCATTCGAGTAACGCGCAGTCTGCACCAACAATCGTTAGCACCCGGCCAAAGCCCTGACTGCTGCCAGTCAGAGGCGTCGATGACGTTTCAGAGACCGGCGTTTTCCGCGTTGGGGCCGGCGTCTGCATCAGTTGCTGATAGATTTCGCCCTGCTGCTTTTGGTATCCGGGTTGAGCATGAGGCCAACTGGCTCCCGCCTGACGGCCACCGCCACCGCTACTGCCACTTCCAGCACCAGCGGATGCTGAGTACCGCGGTGTCGCAGGTTCACGCGCGGGAGCAGGCTCGGCAAAATGGTTGCGTCCAGCAGCAACACGGTTTTCCGGGATGTGCCTTGGGGCGGGTTCGTCGTCATCAGCCAACGGCAGCGGCGTTTCAAGCTGCTGTTGCAGGACACTCAACACGCCCTGGTAAATAAAATCGTGCACCAGGCGGGATTGATGGAAACGGACCTCATGTTTAGCTGGGTGTACGTTGACATCCACCTGATGCGGATCGATTTCCAGATACAGCACAAATGCGGGCTGTTGATCGGCTCCCAGCTTATCTTCACAAGCCTGGCGGATAGCATGGTTGATCAGCCGGTCACGCATCATCCGACCATTCACATAGCAGTACTGGATTTCTGCCAGTGCTGCCGTTGTGTGGTTAGGATCGGCCACCCAGCCACGCAATGTTAAATCGCCATGCTGCCATTCGATCGCCAGCGCATGCTCCAGAAATGGCGTGCCGCAAATCGCGCCCAGCCGGCGCTCTTTCTGCCCATCCGCGGCCACTGCCCGGTACTGTCGCACCACTTTGCCGTTGTGCGATAAATTTATCGTCACATCAAAACGTGCCAGCGCAATGCGGCGAATAATCTCGTCGATATGATTAAATTCGGTTTTCTCGGTGCGCATAAATTTGCGCCGCGCCGGGGTGTTGTAGAACAGATCTAGCACCTCCAGCGTGGTTCCCACCGGATGCGCAGCGGGTTTAACTGTGACATCCATGTCACGCCCTTCGGCATACGCCTGCCAGGCTTCGGGTTGTTCTTGCGTACGCGACGTCAGGGTTAAACGAGACACGGAGCTGATACTGGCCAGCGCTTCGCCGCGAAATCCGAGGCTCACGATGGCTTCAAGATCGTCAAGCGAGGCTATTTTACTGGTGGCATGACGCGCCAACGCCAACGCCAGCTCGTCTTTTTTAATCCCACAGCCGTTGTCACGAATACGGATAAGCTTCGCGCCGCCGCGTTCAATATCGATATCAATGCGCGTCGCACCGGCATCAATGCTGTTTTCCACCAGCTCTTTCACCACTGACGCAGGCCGCTCTACCACCTCGCCTGCGGCAATCTGGTTCGCCAGCTGTGGCGGTAGAACCTGAATCGGCATGGCTAATCCTTAATTTGTTAACGTGTTACCCGGCGATATGGCGCTGGCGGTTTGCGCCGGTGCGCCCTGCGGCCCGGTTTGCATCGGGTGCGCCTGGAAATAGTTACGCAATCCTTTGTAAATCGCCTCAGCCAGTTGCTGCTGGTAATCATCGCTCGCCAACAAGCGCTCTTCGCTGTTGTTACTGATAAAGCCGGTTTCAACCAGCACTGACGGGATATCAGGCGAACGCAGTACGCCGAGGCTAGCGTGTTCCGGGCGACGCTTATGCATCGAACCAATACGTTCTAACTGGCCGATCATGCTGGTCGCCACATCATACCCGACGCGTTGCGAATGACCGAACTGCAGATCCAGTACAGCCTGGCTGAGATAAGGATCGGACTGGCTGTTTGCCAGCACATCGCCCGCGCCGCCCAACAGCTCCGATTGCTTCTCGTGCTGTTCCAGCCAGCCGGCCATCTCACTGTTCGCCCGACGGTTTGACAGCACCCAAACGGAAGCACCTGTGGCATCACGGTTTGGTGCGGCATCCGCGTGAATAGAAACCAGGAAATTGGCGTTTTGTTTACGCGCGACGTCTGAACGCCCCATCACCGAGATAAAGTAATCACCATCACGAGTGAGAACGCCTTTAAACATCGGGTCATCATTGAGCAAACTGCGCAGCTTGCGCGCCACGGCAATCGTGACGTTTTTCTCACGCGTGCCGCCAGGACCAATAGCACCAGGATCCTGTCCACCGTGTCCGGCATCAATGGCAATCACCACTTTATCGCCGTTGCTGGAACTGGCGCGCGCCGCAGGGCGCGTAGAGGTATTGCTGTTAGTCACAGCCGTAGTGCGATCGTTTTCCGCTTTAAATGGATTGCGCGCTGGCTCGACAGGACGTGGGGCAACAATCGGCGCTTCAACACGCTTTGCAACCACGGGAGGTGGAGGCGGCGGCGGTGGCGCATCAGCGTTGATGGTAAACACGACGGTATAATTGCCGCCGTTCTGGCGTTTTACTGCTTCGGCTTTACCGTTCTCTGTTAAATCCACCACCAGTCGCAGAGACTGCGCATCTTTTGGCGTGCCGGAACGGATAGATTTCACCAGATTATTGCCGCTAAACAGCAGCGGTAATCCCTGAATCACTCCGGTTTGTTTAATATCCAGCGCGACGGTTCGTTTCCCGTCCTGCGAAACGGCATATTCAGGATCGCCAATAAAGCTCAGCGTAATCCGCGCCTGTTGATCGCCATTAGATACCTGAAGATCGGAGAGGCTGGCGGCCCCTGCCTGCGCGCACAGCAGGACCAGGGTTGCCATCAGCCAGTTTCTGATGCGATAAATCATCCCGCCACCCTTAAGGTTAATCGGCTAAACGCGCCAGCAATAAATCACCCGATGAGGAGACTGCGCTTACGCGCGCCTCTCGACCTTGCGCCTGATATTCAATGTGTATTTCGACGTCCGGGTCTGGCAGTACACCTTTACCTTGTTGCGGCCATTCCACCAGGCAGATGGCATCATTGGCAAAATAATCGCGGATCCCCATAAATTCCAGCTCCTCTGGGTCCGCAAGTCGGTATAAATCGAAGTGATATACCATCATGTTATCGAGTGAATAGGGTTCAACCAGCGTGTAGGTGGGACTTTTTACATTACCTTTATGACCTAATGCCTGCAGAAATCCCCGGCTGAAGGTGGTTTTACCCGCCCCCAGGTCGCCGTACAAATATATAACCGTCGCGCCGTCACAGGCTTTGGCTACCCGCAGTCCCAGGTCTAAAGTCGCCTGCTCATCAGGTAGTGGAATTACTCGATTCATCATGATAAACGTCAATCACATCAGGGTTAACAATACGCTGTAGCGTGGTAAAGAGATCTGTCGCCAGCATGCCGCGCGTACCAAAACGCGCCGCCAGCACATCCGCCGCCGCTCCGTGCGCAACACATCCCGCACATGCTGCATCATACGGGGTAAGCTTCTGTCCGAGCAATGCGCCAATAATACCGGAAAGTACATCCCCCATTCCGCCGCTGGCCATCCCGGCATTGCCGGTATCAATAATACCCAACTCCGCCTGTTCAGCAGCAACAACCGTACCCGCGCCTTTCAGCACCACAACGCCTCCGTACCGTTTTACCAGACGTTGTGCACAAAGTAAGCGATCGTCTTCAATTTCTGCAATGGAACAACCCAGCAGTCGCGCGGCTTCACCTGGATGCGGCGTGATCACGCGATTGTGACGTTTATCGGGGTTGATTGCCAGCAGGTTCAGCGCATCCGCATCCCAAAGCATCGGTTTGCGAAAATTCTCCACTTTTTGCAGCGCTTTTTTGCCCCACTCCTGCTGACCAAGCCCGGGGCCTATCACCACTACATCCGCCCACGCCAGGCTCTCTTCCAGCGTCTGCGGCGTCAGCGTATCGACCATCAGTTCCGGTCTGGCTGTCAAAATAGGCGCAATGTTTTCACTGCGCGTCAGCACTTTGACCAGCCCGGCGCCTGCACGCAGCGCGGCTTCCCCGGCCATGCGTATTGCGCCTGCCGTTCCGTGGTCACCGCCGATAATCACCAGCCGACCGTGGGAGCCCTTGTGCGAGGTGGGTCGACGCGGCGTTAGCCAGTGCGCAAGCTGTTGAGCATCAAAACGTTGAATTGGCGCATTCTGCCCCGCCAGCCAGTCGTCCAGCCCAAGTGCGTTAACATGCAGACGCCCGGTGACATCGCGCGCTTTACCGGTGAGCAGGCCTGGCTTGAGTGCAATAAAGGTAATGGTATGCGCTGCGTTGATGACCGCGCCCGGCGTCGCTCCCGTCTGCGCCAGCAGGCCGGAGGGAATATCTATCGCCACGGTGGGGGCTGGGTGAGAATTGGCACGTTCAATCAATACTGACAGAGACTCACGCGGTGCGTGTTTTAAGCCAGTGCCTGTCAGCGCGTCGATTATCACGTCCACGTTATCTGGCCAATTGATATCAACCGCGTGAATGACGCCACCCGCGTTAAGCCAGGCATCACGCGCATGCTGCGCCTCCTCGGGGAGCGGTTTGTCACTCTCCTGTGCCAGCAACGTGACTTCAAGACCCAACGCTTTGGCAAGTCTTGCTACTACGTAACCATCGCCGCCGTTGTTGCCATGACCACATAGCACCAGCCAGTGCCGGGCGTTCGGATAAGCCTCACGAGTGATCTGAAACGCCGCCTCTCCCGCCCGTTGCATCAGTTCGTAAAGCGTCAGCCCAGAACTGTCTGCCGCCTCTCGCTCCATCCGCCTGATGTCATCGGCGTGCCAGATGGAGTGTGGTATACTTGCGGGGTTTTTCTTCATTGTATGGTCCGTCATGTCAGAGCCCCTCGATCTCAATCAGTTAGCGCAAAATATTAAGCAGTGGGGGCTGGAGCTTGGCTTTCAGCAGGTCGGTATTGCCGATACCGACCTCAGCGAAGCGGAGCCCAAACTGCAGGCCTGGCTGGACAAACAATACCACGGCGAGATGGACTGGATGGCCCGTCACGGCATGATGCGCGCCCGACCTCACGAATTATTGCCCGGTACGCTACGTGTCATCAGCGTACGTATGAACTATCTTCCTGCCAATGCGGCCTTCGCCAGCACGTTGAAGAACCCTTCGCTGGGTTACGTCAGCCGTTACGCGCTTGGCCGCGACTACCATAAGCTGCTACGTAACCGCTTAAAAAAGCTGGGGGAGATGATTCAACAGCAATGCGTTTCGCTGAATTTTAGACCTTTTGTCGATTCTGCGCCCATTCTTGAGCGTCCGTTAGCGGAAAAAGCCGGGCTTGGCTGGACAGGCAAGCACTCACTTATCCTCAATCGCGAAGCCGGTTCATTTTTCTTCCTCGGGGAATTACTGATCGATTTACCCTTACCGGTCGACCAACCAGCAGAAGAAGGATGCGGGAAATGCGTCGCCTGCATGACCATCTGTCCCACCGGGGCCATCGTTGAACCCTACACGGTGGATGCGCGCCGCTGTATCTCTTATCTCACTATCGAACTGGAAGGCGCGATCCCGGAAGAATTTCGTCCCTTGATGGGGAATCGAATTTACGGCTGCGATGATTGCCAGCTTATTTGCCCGTGGAACCGCTATTCACAGTTGACGACAGAGGATGACTTCAACCCGCGCAAGCAGCTTCATGCTCCGGAGTTAATAGAGCTGTTTAGCTGGAGCGAAGCGTGGTTTTTAAAAGTCACGGAGGGGTCTGCCATTCGTCGTATTGGCCACCTGCGCTGGTTGCGAAATATCGCCGTTGCGTTGGGTAATGCTCCCTGGAATGAAGCCATTCTTCGCGCACTGGAAAGTCGCAGAGGTGAGCACCCACTTCTCGACGAACACATAGAGTGGGCGGTTGCTCAACAAATCGAGAAGCGAAATGCCTGCGTAGTTGAGGTGCAGTTACCGAAGAAACAACGTTTGGTCAGGGTCATTGAAAAGGGTCTGCCGCGCGACGCTTAAGTCATCCACAGCTTGTGTATAAAAATAAAAACACATTGATATTCAAGAGGGAAAAAATCGTCAAGTGATCGCATTAACAATTTGAAATGATAATTAAACCAGTAATTTCAAATAGTTAAAATGATACTATTCACCCGGCGAAGTTTTTTGCATTCCAGGAATAATACCCGAACCTGTGGATAAGTCTGTTTACAAGAGTATGTCAATGACGAAACAAAACGTCCCCAACGCGATTATTCGTTGTGGATATTTTTATTGGGGTAAGAATTTGGAGCGGGAAACGAGACTCGAACTCGCGACCCCGACCTTGGCAAGGTCGTGCTCTACCAACTGAGCTATTCCCGCTTGGGTGTGTCTGTGCTTTACAAGCACTTTCAAATTTTGGAGCGGGAAACGAGACTCGAACTCGCGACCCCGACCTTGGCAAGGTCGTGCTCTACCAACTGAGCTATTCCCGCATAATCTTCGTTTTTCGAACCGCTACTGCGTTGGCTGCCTTCATTCGCCTGAGTCACTTACTTCAGTAAGCTCCAAAGGACTCATTCAGTTGCCGCCTTGTCGCAATTCGAAATCCTGCGATTGGTGGTCTGTGCTTTACAAGCATTTTCAAATTTTGGAGCGGGAAACGAGACTCGAACTCGCGACCCCGACCTTGGCAAGGTCGTGCTCTACCAACTGAGCTATTCCCGCAAATCTGTACTGCTTTTGTTGCTGTCGTAATTCGCATTTCTGCGTCGTTACGGGAGGCGCATTATACGAGAAATCCGTTTAGCTGCAACCCCCCTGAAAGCGTTTTTTTCGAAAATTCGTTCAAGTGATTAATTTACAATCAAGCTGAACAATTTAGCGTCAAAAAACCGGTGACGCAAGCCACCGGAGAACAAAATCAAAGATTAATAAAATGTTCGCGATAGTAAGCAAGCTCAGCAACAGATTCACGAATGTCGTCCATCGCCTGATGTGTTCCCTGCTTGGTGAAGCCCGCAAGGATTTCCGGCTTCCAACGACGCGCCAGTTCTTTGAGCGTGCTGACGTCCAGATAGCGATAATGGAAATACGCCTCCAGCTCCGGCATGTATTTAAACAGGAAACGACGATCCTGCCCGATGCTGTTGCCGCAGATAGGTGATTTCCCTTCCGGAACCCACTCTTTCAAAAAAGCCAGCGTGGCCAGTTCAGCTTCACGATCGCCCATGGTGCTCGCCTTCACGCGCTCCACCAGCCCGCTACCGGTATGCGTACGTACGTTCCAGTCATCCATTAATGCCAGCTGTTCGTCGGACTGGTGCACCGCAATTGTCGGTCCTTCAGCCAGAATATTCAGGTTGGCATCCGTCACCAGCGTGGCGATCTCAATAATGCGATCGCGCTCGGGATCCAGACCTGTCATCTCCAGATCGATCCAAATCAGGTTGTTTTCATTGGCACTCATGCTATTTTCCACCCTTCAGCGTCACATTCAGTGTGACTACATTGATCTAAAATTGTGTGTATCATAAATGTTTTGCCCATCATGGGCGACCAGGAGCCAGTCCGATTGAGTAAGAATAAACTCTCCAAAGGCCAACAGCGCCGTGTGAACGCCAATCACCAGCGTCGTCTTAAAACGTCCACGGAGAAGCCCGACTACGACGACAACCTGTTTGGCGAAACCGCCGAAGGCATCGTTATCAGCCGTTTTGGCATGCATGCCGACGTAGAGTCTGCTGACGGTGAAATTCACCGTTGCAACATCCGCCGTACAATTCGCTCGCTGGTGACCGGCGATCGCGTAGTCTGGCGCCCGGGTAAAGCGGCAGCTGAAGGCGTGAATGTCAAAGGTATCGTTGAAGCGGTACACGATCGTACCTCGGTACTGACACGACCCGACTTTTACGACGGGGTAAAGCCTATTGCCGCCAACATCGACCAGATCGTTATTGTCTCAGCCATCTTACCCGAGCTGTCACTCAATATTATCGACCGGTATCTGGTAGCCTGCGAAACGCTACACGTTGAACCGATTATCGTGCTGAATAAGATCGATCTGCTGGATGATGAAGGCATGGCCTTCGTTAACGAACAGATGGATATCTATCGCAACATTGGCTATCGGGTGTTGATGGTATCAAGCCGCACAAAAGACGGCCTGAAACCGCTTGAAGAAGCATTAACCGATCGCATCAGCATTTTTGCCGGTCAATCGGGCGTAGGTAAATCCAGCCTGCTCAATAATCTCCTCGGCCTGCAGGAAGAGATCCTGACCAATGATGTCTCTGACAACTCCGGCCTTGGACAGCACACCACCACGGCCTCTCGCCTGTATCATTTCCCGCACGGCGGCGACGTTATCGACTCCCCTGGCGTGCGTGAGTTTGGACTGTGGCATCTGGAGCCGGAACAAATCACGCATGGCTTTGTCGAATTTCATGACTATCTGGGCCATTGCAAATACCGCGACTGCAAGCATGATACCGATCCAGGCTGCGCTATCCGTGAGGCTGTAGAAAAAGGGGCCATAGCCGAAACCCGGTTTGAAAATTATCACCGCATCCTGGAAAGCATGGCGCAGGTAAAAACGCGTAAAAACTTTTCTGATACAGACAACTGACAACTAAGCTAAGCATCGCTAGAATCGTCCCCCTTTTTTCAGGATCCGGCCCGTATGCCGGATCGGGAACAAATTATGGCCTGGAGGCTACCTTGTTAAACTCATTTAAGCTTTCGCTACAATACATTCTGCCGAAACTATGGCTCACTCGCCTGGCGGGTTGGGGTGCGAGCAAACGAGCGGGATGGCTGACCAAACTGGTTATCGATCTGTTCGTGAAATATTACAAGGTCGATATGAAAGAGGCGCAAAAGCCGGACACCGCCAGCTATCGCACCTTTAACGACTTCTTTGTTCGCCCGCTGCGCGACGATGCTCGCCCGATTAACACCGATCCAAACGTACTGGTCATGCCCGCTGACGGCGTGATCAACCAGTTAGGTAACATCGAAGAAGACAAACTGCTGCAGGCTAAAGGGCACAGCTATACCCTTGAAGCGCTGCTGGCTGGCAACTACCAGATGGCGGATAAATTCCGCAACGGTACGTTTGTAACCACTTACTTGTCTCCACGCGATTACCACCGTGTACACATGCCGTGTAACGGTATCCTGCGTGAAATGATGTACGTGCCGGGCGATCTCTTCTCTGTAAACATCCTGACTGCGCAAAACGTACCGAACCTGTTTGCCCGCAACGAACGTGTAATCTGTCTGTTTGATACCGAATTTGGCCCGATGGTGCAGATTCTGGTCGGCGCGACCATCGTCGGCAGCATTGAAACCACATGGGCTGGCACCATTACCCCACCACGAGAAGGCGTCATCAAGCGCTGGACCTGGCCGGAAGGCGAAAGCGAAGGGTCGGTGGCGCTGTTGAAAGGTCAGGAAATGGGCCGCTTTAAGCTCGGTTCCACCGTCATCAACCTGTTCGCACCTGGCAAAGTTAACCTGGTTGAGCAATTGCAGGATCTGTCCGTGACTAAAATCGGCCAGCCAATGGCCATCTCGACCGAGACTTTCGTGACACCAGAGGCAGAACCGGCCCCGCTGGCGAAAGAAGAGATCGAAGCAGAACACGATGCCAGCCCGCTGGTTGACGACAAAAAAGACGAAAGTTAAACATAGGAATCGCTGCTGTGCGCCTGATTATCACTTTTCTGATGGCCTGGTGCCTCAGCCTGGGGGCGTACGCTGCGACGGCCCCCGATGCCAAACAACTCACCCAGGAACTGGAGCAAGCAAAGGCGGCAAAACCCGCTCAGCCAGAAACCGTTGAGGCGCTCCAGTCCGCGCTGAATGCCCTTGAGGAGCGTAAAGGCTCTCTCGAGCGCGCCCAGCAATACCAGCAAGTTATTGATAACTTCCCCAAGCTGTCCGCAACGTTACGCGCGCAGCTTAGCAACCTGCGTGATGAACCGCGCAATGTGCCAACCGGACTCACTACCGATGCGTTAAACCAGGAGATCCTCCAGGTTAGCAGCCAACTGCTGGAAAAGAGTCGTCAGGCCCAGCAGGAGCAGGATCGCGCCCGGGAAATCGCCGACTCGTTAAGCCAGCTTCCTCAACAGCAAACCGATGCCCGCCGCCAGCTCAATGAGCTTGAGCGACGCATTGGTACCGCCAACGGCAATTCCGCACAGAATCAGGCGATGCAGGCTGAATCCGCCAAACTTAAAGCCCAGGTCGATGAACTGGAGCTGGCGCAGCTTTCTGCCAATAACCGTCAGGAACTGGCGCGTATGCGCTCCGAACTGGCGGAAAAACAGAGTCAACAACTCGACACTTACCTGCAGGCTTTGCGCAATCAACTCAACAGTCAACGTCAGCGTGAAGCTGAGCGAGCGCTGGAAAGCACCGAACTGCTGGCGGAAAACAGCGCGGGACTGCCGGAAGGCATTGTCGACCAGTTCAAGGTGAACCGCGAGCTGTCTCAGGCCTTAAACCAGCAAGCACAGCGTATGGACCTGGTCGCTTCGCAGCAGCGTCAGGCCGCCAGCCAAACGCTGCAGGTGCGTCAGGCATTGAATACGCTGCGAGAGCAGTCTCAGTGGCTTGGGGTTTCAAATATGCTGGGAGAAGCGCTGCGAGCGCAGGTATCCCGTCTGCCGGAAATGCCTAAACCTCAGCAGTTGGATACCGAAATGGCGCAGCTTCGCGTACACCGCATGCGCTATGAGGATCTCCTCAACAAACAGCCGCAGCTGCGTCAGATTCATCAGGCCGATGGACAACCGCTGACCGCTGAACAGAGCAGCATCCTCAACGCCCAGCTACGGACCCAGCGTGAGCTGCTGAACTCATTGTTACAGGGTGGCGATACGCTGATCCTTGAGCTGACCAAGCTCAAAGTTTCCAACAGCCAACTGGAAGATGCGCTAAAAGAGGTCAACGAAGCGACGCACCGCTACCTGTTCTGGACGTCAGACGTTAGCCCTATCTCCCTCTCCTGGCCTGTCGACATCGTTCAGGATCTGCGGCGTCTGATTTCATTAGATACGTTTAATCAGTTGGGCCAGGCCAGCATCATGATGCTGACCAGCAAAGAAACGCTGCTACCGCTGTTCGCGGCGTTGGTGCTGGTTGGCTTTAGCCTCTCTTCGCGCAAGCACTTCACCCGTTTCCTTGAACGCTCGTCCGCGCGGGTCGGGAAAGTCACCCAGGACCACTTCTGGCTGACAATACGCACGGTATTCTGGTCAATACTCGTCGCTTCACCATTGCCAGTGTTGTGGGCAACGCTCGGTTACGGATTGCAGGAAGCCTGGCCTTATCCGTTGGCTGTCGCGATCGGCGATGGCGTTACCGCCACGGTGCCCATGCTGTGGGCGGTAATGATCTGCGCCACCTTTGCACGCCCCAACGGTCTGTTCATTGCCCACTTTGGCTGGCCGCGGAACCGCGTCGCGAAAGCTATGCACTATTACCTGATGAGCATTGGGCTGATTGTCCCGCTGATCATGGCGGTGATTATGTTTGATAACCTCAATGACCGGGAATTCTCCGCCTCACTGGGACGTCTGTGCTTTATTCTGATTTGCGGTGCGCTGGCGGTCGTAACCCTGAGCCTGAAACGCGCCGGGATACCGCTGTACCTCGATAAAGAGGGCAACAGCGATAACATGGTTAACAGCATGCTGTGGAATATGCTGATGGGTGCGCCGCTGATTGCCATTCTCGCCGCGGCAGTAGGCTACCTCGCCACGTCACAAGCCCTGCTGGCACGTCTGGAAACGTCTGTAGCGATTTGGTTCTTATTACTGGTGGTGTATCACGTTATCCGCCGCTGGATGCTGATTCAGCGTCGCCGCCTGGCGTTTGACCGCGCCAAGCATCGACGCGCTGAAATGCTGGCGCAGCGCGCGCGGGGCGAAGAAGAACCACCGCATTCCACCAGCCTTGAAGGCGCGATTGACGTTGATGAAAGCGAAGTGGATTTGGATGCTATCAGCGCACAATCGCTGCGCCTGGTGCGTTCTATCCTGATGCTTATCGCCCTGCTCTCGGTCATTGTACTGTGGTCAGAAATTCATTCCGCTTTCGGCTTCCTGGAAAACATCTCGTTGTGGGATGTCACCTCCACGGTTCAGGGCGTGGAAAGCTTAGAACCGATAACGCTGGGCGCAGTGCTTATCGCGATTCTGGTGTTTATCATCACCACCCAGTTAGTACGCAACCTGCCCGCGTTGCTGGAGCTGGCACTACTGCAACATCTTGATTTAACCCCCGGTACCGGTTATGCCATCACCACCATCACCAAGTATCTGCTGATGCTGATTGGCGGTCTGGTTGGCTTCTCGATGATCGGTATTGAATGGTCCAAACTGCAATGGCTGGTGGCGGCTCTCGGTGTCGGTCTGGGCTTTGGTTTGCAGGAGATCTTCGCCAACTTTATTTCCGGCCTGATAATCCTCTTTGAAAAACCAATCCGCATTGGCGACACGGTGACGATTCGCGATCTTACCGGTAGCGTGACGAAGATTAATACCCGTGCCACCACTATCAGCGACTGGGACCGCAAAGAGATCATCGTGCCCAACAAAGCCTTTATCACCGAACAGTTTATCAACTGGTCGTTATCCGATTCCGTTACCCGTGTGGTGTTAACCATCCCGGCACCGTCGGAGGCGAACAGCGAGGAGGTTACGCAGATCCTGCTGACTGCCGCGCAGCGCTGTTCTCTGGTTATCGATAATCCGGCACCTGAAGTCTTTCTGGTTGACCTGCAGCAGGGGATTCAAATCTTCGAACTGCGTATTTATGCCGCAGAGATGGGGCATCGCATGCCGCTGCGCCATGAAATCCACCAACTGATTCTGGCAGGCTTCCGCGAGCACGGTATTGATATGCCGTTCCCTCCGTTCCAGATGCGTCTGGAGAGCCTCGGCGGTAAGCAAACAGGGAGAACATTAAGTTCTGCAGGAAGAGGTAGTCGCCCGGCAGGGAGTTTGTAACGCACAATGCAGGCAAGAAATGCCGGATGGCGACCCGTTGGGTCTAATCCGGCCTACGAAGATGCTACTTTGTAGGCCGGATTAGGCAGGTCGTTTATTCCACCGCCCACTCAGGCTCGTTGATCGTGCGACGGCTGTAGTTCTGATAAATCGCCATCGCCAGCAGTGAGAAGAAGATCGGACCGCCGGTCATCCACAGTGCGCTGTTCCAGTCTCCGGCTTCAATTACCGGCTGGATGATAGTGAACACGTTGGCAAACGTCACCACCAGCACGACCACTCCCGTTGCCAGCAACGTCGCCGCTCGGGTTTTAAATACAACAAACGGCCTTTCCAGACCCGGATGGGATTTAAAGAACGGAAACGCCAGCGCCAGGAACAGATACGGCAGCGTCATCGAGACGTTCGCCATCAGCGTCAGTTTGTTATAGAACGCTGAAGCCGTATCGCCACCAAATGAAACCAACAGGATAAACAGGCTCACCAGCAGGCACTGTAACCACATTGCCGTCGTCGGCATCCCTACGGCATTCAGTTTGGTCATCGGCGCGGGCCACAACGCCTTCGGCGTGCCCTGAATAATCGCTTTCAGCGGTGAGTAGCTGAGGGTGAAAAAAGCGCCGGTGTAGGCAAGGAACATGGAAAGCCCGGTAATACGTGCAAACCATACGCCCATCACCATTGCGGCATCAGGGGAAAGATGTAGCGCATTACCCAACGTCATTCCGAGGCTTTTCATCAGGATATAGGTAATATTCCCGAGGTTAACTGAGCTATTACTTAATACCTGCTGCCAGTTAGTGCTAACGCCCCATAAAAAGATGGCCAGTGAATAACCAACAGAAATGACAATAGCGGCAAAAACAATGCCTTTAGCAAAGTTCTTTTCTGGTTTTTCTGTTTTATCAACCAGTCCCCCCACAGCTTCAATTCCGCCGTAAGCAAAAATGGCAAACACAACAAATGACAACATTGCCAGTCCGGACTGATATCCGGGATTAGGCGAGGAGATGAAATTAATATCCTGTGCAAAGTGGCCACCAGTTAATAACAAAATAGCGACACTCACTAACAACAGAACTAAATTAAGACACATTACGGCAATTCCACCTACAGCCGTAATACGCGCAATCTTATTAATACCCCGGGATGCCACGCAGGTCACCAGGATCATCCAACCGACGGCGAGCAACCCGACAACCTGCGTAGGCTCAAGCCCTGCAATACGCCAGTGCTGCGTCATGTCTGCGCCAAACAAGAAGGTTGAAAAAGGTACCCAGACTTTCGCCGCGGTGCTTACCATCCATATCACATAAGAAGAAAACCACATAAACGTGCCGATAAACGCATAACGCGGTCCAACGCTATTATTCATCCACGAATAGATTCCCCCCTCTTCTTTCCGATAGGCAGAACCCATTTCCGCCATCATTAAAGCAAATGGAATAAAGAATAATAATGCAGAAAATATATACCACGGTATTGCACTATACCCCATTAAATAGAACGCGGAGGGGCTATTAGCAAAACCGAAAACTGACGTAAATATCATGAGAATGAGACCTATCAGGCTCATCTTTTTTATTGTTTGGGTCATCAAACCATCCCTTACTCTGGCAAGCGTTTAACAAACGCCGCTCACCGGTTGGCACTGCTCTCTTTGCAGAGTTCAGCGATAAAAAAATCAACACAGAATTGATACCTAAACGATATCAAATATCCAGGTGTAAATTGTGGCTATTAGAGGGGAAATGAAAAAATATGCTACAAAGTGGCGATTAAGCCGCCACTTTGTATTGCAGAAGAGCAAGTTATGCGCGATCGACTGTAAATGCGATTACCTCGGCCAGGCTCTCTGCGCCCAGCGCGAGCATCACCAGACGGTCAACACCCAGCGCCACGCCTGAGCAATCCGGCATGCCCACTTTCAGCGCTTCCAGCAGGTTGGTATCGATAGGTTGCTGCGGCAGGCCACGTGCGGCGCGTTTGCGGTTATCCTGTTCAAATCGCTGCTGCTGTTCGCGCGCGTCGGTCAATTCATGGAAACCATTCGCCAGCTCAATACCTTTGTAATAAACCTCGAAACGTTCAGCCACGCGGTGATCTTCGGTACTGATTTGCGCCAGTGATGCCTGGCTGGCCGGGAAATGATACACAAACGTCGGTTTGTCTTTACCAATATGCGGTTCAACGCCCATCGTAAACAGCAGTTGCAGTAAGGTATCCCGGTCTTCTTCGGTATCAGCGATATTGCTCAGATCCAATTTCGCCGCCACTTCCCGCAGTTGGGTTTTATCCGCAGACAGCGGGTCAATCTCCAGATGGCGCTGAAAGGCCTGCTGGTAAGAAAGGCTTTCCGCAGGCGAACAGTCCAACACCTGCTGGAGCAAATCATCCACTTCATTCATCAGGCGATACATATCGTAATGCGGACGATACCACTCAAGCATGGTGAATTCAGGGTTGTGATGACGCCCCATCTCTTCATTACGGAAGCTGCGGCATAATTGATACACCGGGCCGCACCCTGCCACCAGCAGGCGCTTCATATGGTATTCAGGGCTGGTCATTAAATAGAGATTCATTCCCTGGGAGTGCCCAGGGCCGACGAAACGCGTTTCGAACGGGAACAGATGGATGTCCGTCACCGTTGCCTGACTCATACAAGGGGTCTCAACCTCAAGCACGCCACGATCGGCAAAAAAGCGGCGAATCTCCGCTATAATTGCTGCACGTTTCAACAGATTGGGGATGGACGCGCTCGGCTGCCAGGTTGCCGTTTCGCTCATGGTTGTTTCTCCGATTTAAGACAAGGGCACGAAGTCTACTCGTATCGCGCTAACGAGACAAATTTCGCGCACCAGTAATCAGCACTGGCAATTGGATAAAAAAAGCGACACAGGGTGGTTTAGTAATTAAATTAATCAAATTCAATGATAATTCCCCCCTCTGATACGCTAAAAAAATCGAACACGTCAAATTTCCCGCACATCCCTAAGACTATACTATTGTACCTATAAAGGAGCAGTGGAAACGCGTTCATAACCTGTTTGAAGCCGATGAAGCATCTGATTCAGGCAGGGATGAAATAACAACAATCTGGAGGAATGTCGTGCAAACCTTTCAAGCCGATCTTGCCATTATAGGCGCCGGTGGCGCGGGATTACGTGCTGCAATTGCTGCCGCACAAGCAAATCCCAACGCTAAAATCGCACTGATCTCAAAAGTGTACCCAATGCGCAGCCATACCGTTGCTGCCGAAGGCGGCTCTGCTGCTGTCGCGCAGGATCATGACAGCTTTGACTACCATTTTCACGATACGGTAGCAGGCGGAGACTGGCTGTGTGAGCAGGATGTCGTGGATTACTTTGTCCACCACTGCCCAACTGAAATGACGCAACTGGAACAATGGGGCTGCCCATGGAGCCGTCGTGAAGACGGTAGCGTCAACGTACGTCGCTTCGGCGGCATGAAAATCGAGCGTACCTGGTTTGCCGCGGATAAGACCGGCTTCCACATGCTGCATACGCTGTTCCAAACATCTTTGCAGTTCCCGCAGATTCAGCGCTTTGACGAACACTTCGTTCTGGATATCCTGGTTGACGATGGCCATGCTCGTGGTCTGGTTGCCATGAACATGATGGAAGGCACACTGGTGCAAATCCGTGCTAACGCAGTCGTGATGGCAACGGGTGGCGCAGGTCGCGTTTACCGTTACAACACCAACGGCGGCATCGTAACCGGCGACGGTATGGGCATGGCGCTGAGCCACGGCGTTCCGCTGCGTGATATGGAATTCGTTCAGTATCACCCAACAGGTCTGCCAGGCTCCGGTATCCTGATGACTGAAGGCTGCCGTGGTGAAGGCGGTATTCTGGTTAACAAAAACGGCTACCGTTATCTGCAAGACTACGGCATGGGTCCGGAAACCCCGCTGGGCGAGCCAAAAAACAAATACATGGAACTCGGTCCGCGCGACAAAGTTTCTCAGGCTTTCTGGCACGAATGGCGCAAAGGCAACACCATTTCCACTCCGCGTGGCGATGTGGTTCACCTCGACCTGCGTCACCTCGGCGAGAAAAAACTGCTCGAACGTTTACCGTTCATCTGCGAACTGGCGAAAGCTTACGTGGGTGTCGATCCGGTTAAAGAGCCGATCCCGGTACGTCCGACCGCGCACTACACCATGGGCGGTATCGAAACCGATCAGCACTGTGAAACCCGCATTAAAGGTCTGTTCGCTGTCGGCGAATGTTCCTCTGTTGGTCTGCATGGCGCTAACCGTCTGGGCTCTAACTCCCTGGCTGAACTGGTGGTCTTCGGTCGTATGGCCGGTGAGCAGGCTGCAGAACGCGCTGCAACGGCTGGCGCTGCAAACAGTGCCGCTCTTGATGCACAGGTTGCTGGCGTTGAAAAACGTCTGAAAGATCTGGTTAACCAGGAAGGTAACGAAAACTGGTCTAAGATCCGTGACGAAATGGGCCTGTCCATGGAAGAAGGTTGCGGTATCTACCGTACGCCGGAACTCATGCATAAAACCGTTGATAAGCTGGCGGAACTGCAGGAACGCTTCAAGCGCGTACGTATCACTGATACCTCCAGCGTCTTCAACACCGACCTGCTGTATACCATCGAACTGGGTCACGGTCTGAACGTTGCTGAATGTATGGCGCACTCTGCTCTGGCGCGTAAAGAATCCCGCGGCGCGCATCAGCGTCTGGATGAAGGCTGCACCGAGCGTGACGATGTGAACTTCCTCAAACACACCCTCGCCTTCCGCGATGCTGACGGCACGACTCGCCTGGAATACAGCGACGTGAAAATCACCACTCTGCCACCGGCTAAACGTGTTTACGGTGGCGAAGCGGAAGCAGCCGATAAGAAGGAGAAGGCGAATGGCTGAGATGAAAAACCTGAAAGTTGAGGTGGTGCGCTATAACCCGGAAACCGATACCGCGCCGCACAGTGCTTTCTACGAAGTTCCTTATGATGAAACCACGTCACTGCTGGATGCGCTGGGCTACATCAAGGATAACCTGGCACCGGACCTGAGCTACCGTTGGTCCTGCCGTATGGCGATCTGCGGCTCCTGCGGCATGATGGTCAACAATGTACCGAAACTGGCGTGCAAAACCTTCCTGCGTGATTACACCAACGGCATGAAGGTTGAAGCGCTGGGCAACTTCCCGATTGAGCGCGATCTGGTCGTCGACATGACGCACTTTATCGAAAGCCTGGAAGCGATCAAACCGTACATTATCGGTAACCCGCGTACACCGGATCAGGGTCCAAACACCCAGACTCCGGCGCAGATGGCGAAGTATCATCAGTTCTCCGGTTGCATCAACTGTGGTCTGTGCTATGCAGCGTGTCCGCAGTTCGGCCTGAACCCTGAGTTCATTGGACCGGCTGCGATTACGCTGGCGCATCGTTACAACGAAGATAGCCGCGACCACGGTAAGAAGGAGCGTATGGCTCAGTTGAACAGCCCGAACGGCGTCTGGACCTGTACTTTCGTGGGCTACTGCTCCGAAGTCTGCCCGAAACACGTCGATCCGGCTGCGGCCATTCAGCAGGGTAAAGTTGAAAGTTCAAAAGACTTTCTTATCGCTACCCTGAAACCACGCTAAGGAGTGCACGATGACGACTAAACGTAAAGCCTATGTGCGGCCAATGACGTCCACCTGGTGGAAAAAGCTGCCATTTTATCGTTTTTACATGCTGCGTGAAGGTACGGCGGTTCCGGCAGTCTGGTTCAGCATTGAACTGATTATCGGCCTGTTTGCACTCAAGCATGGTGCAGAGTCCTGGATGGGCTTTGTCGCCTTTTTGCAAAACCCGGTGGTGGTAATCCTTAACATCATCGCCCTGGCAGCAGCGCTGCTGCATACCAAAACCTGGTTTGAGCTGGCGCCAAAAGCTGCCAACATCATCGTAAAAGACGAAAAAATGGGGCCAGAGCCGATCATCAAAGGTCTCTGGGCAGTTACTGTGGTTGCGACAGTAGTCATACTGTTTGTTGCCCTGTTCTGGTAAGGAGTCCGGAATGATTAATCCAAATCCAAAACGCTCTGACGAACCCGTATTCTGGGGCCTGTTTGGTGCAGGCGGTATGTGGAGCGCAATCATTGCGCCGGTAATGATCCTGCTGGTAGGCATTATGCTGCCGCTGGGCTTTGTTCCTGATGCTTTCAGCTATGAACGCGTACTGGCATTCGCTCAGAGCTTCATCGGACGTGCGTTTCTGTTCCTGATGATCGTTCTGCCGCTGTGGTGTGGTTTACACCGTATGCACCACGCGATGCATGACCTGAAAATCCACGTGCCTGCTGGCAAATGGGTATTCTACGGACTGGCAGCAATCCTGACCGTTGTAACGGCTATTGGTATTCTGACCATCTAAGTACATGCGTTAATAATCAGGCCCGCCATTGGCGGGCCTTTTTATTTGTGCAGCACTCCTGTCAACCAACGGGAAAATTCACGCATCGCGGGTGTCTCCGGACGCGATTGCAAACGCGTTATCCAGTAACTTCCCAAATCAATCTGCGTTAAAAACGGTTGAACGATTCGTTCCCTACTGAGTAAATGCGTGAACATTCTGACTGGCGCAATTGCCACACCGATCCCCGCCTGCGCGGCTTCCAGCATGGTGACGGACGAATCAAACACCACCACGTTGTGCGTCGGTGACGGAGGCGCCTCTCCGGCGGCCTGCATCCAAAGCGTCCATTCATCCCGCCGATACGATCGTAATAACGGAAATTTCAGGATGTCCGCAGGCGTTTGAATCTGCGAAGCCAATGTTGGCGAACACAGTGGAGACATCAGCGCGCTACATAAATATTGCGCGTCGGTATCGTGCCAAGCTCCCCCTCCGTAGCGAATGGTATAATCCAGCCCTTCGGCAGCGGGATCCACGCGGTTATTATGGGTAGAAATATGCAAATCAACATGCGGGTAACTGCGCTTAAAATCGCCCAGTAGAGGAAACAGACACCCAACCGCAAAGGTCCCCACCACGCCAATTTTAAGTTTTTCCTGGGTGTGTTTGGTAGCAAAACGATCCAGCATCCCCGCCATACGATCGAAAGAGTCATTAAGTACAGGTAACAGACTTTCCCCTTCAGTCGTCAACATTAATCCACGAGAACCGCGCACAAAAAGCTGACAATTTAGCTGCTGCTCCAGCGCTTTTACATGCTGACTGATGGCAGAATGCGTCACGTTGAGCTCAATCGCGGCGCGGGTAAAACTGAGATGTCTGGCGGCGGCTTCAAAAGCCCGCAGCGAGTTAAGAGGGATATAGCTACGCGTCATCATCCGGCCTGTTAGAAAAACTTATATCTGCTGCTAAATTTAACCGTTTGTCAACACGGTGCAAATCAAACACACTGATTGCGTCTGACGGGCCCGGACACCTTTTTGCTTTTAATTACGGAACTGATTTCATGATGAAAAAATCGTTATGCTGCGCTCTGCTGCTGACAGCCTCTTTCTCCACATTTGCTGCCGCAAAAACAGAACAACAGATTGCCGATATCGTTAATCGCACCATCACCCCGTTGATGCAGGAGCAGGCTATTCCGGGTATGGCCGTTGCCGTTATCTACCAGGGAAAACCCTATTATTTCACCTGGGGTAAAGCCGATATCGCCAATAACCACCCAGTCACGCAGCAAACGCTGTTTGAGCTAGGATCGGTTAGTAAGACGTTTAACGGCGTGTTGGGCGGCGATGCTATCGCCCGCGGCGAAATTAAGCTCAGCGATCCGGTCACGAAATACTGGCCAGAACTGACAGGCAAACAGTGGCAGGGTATCAGCCTGCTGCACTTAGCCACCTATACGGCAGGCGGCCTACCGCTGCAGATCCCCGATGACGTTACGGATAAAGCCGCATTACTGCATTTTTATCAAAACTGGCAGCCGCAATGGACTCCGGGCGCTAAGCGACTTTACGCTAACTCCAGCATTGGTCTGTTTGGCGCGCTGGCGGTGAAACCCTCAGGAATGAGTTACGAAGAGGCAATGACCAGACGCGTCCTGCAACAATTAAAACTGGCGCATACCTGGATTACAGTTCCGCAGAACGAACAAAAAGATTATGCCTGGGGCTATCGCGAAGGGAAGCCCGTACACGTTTCTCCGGGACAACTTGACGCCGAAGCCTATGGCGTGAAATCCAGCGTTATTGATATGGCCCGCTGGGTTCAGGCCAACATGGATGCCAGCCACGTTCAGGAGAAAACGCTCCAGCAGGGCATTGCGCTTGCGCAGTCTCGCTACTGGCGTATTGGCGATATGTACCAGGGATTAGGCTGGGAGATGCTGAACTGGCCGCTGAAAGCTGATTCGATCATCAACGGCAGCGACAGCAAAGTGGCATTGGCAGCGCTTCCCGCCGTTGAGGTAAACCCGCCCGCCCCCGCAGTGAAAGCCTCATGGGTGCATAAAACGGGCTCCACTGGTGGATTTGGCAGCTACGTAGCCTTCGTTCCAGAAAAAAACCTTGGCATCGTGATGCTGGCAAACAAAAGCTATCCTAACCCTGTCCGTGTCGAGGCGGCCTGGCGCATTCTTGAAAAGCTGCAATAACTGACGATGAGGCCCAGGATATTGGGCCTCCTTTCTTTCTCTTTTTTTCCTGTTGTCATCTACACTTAACAAAAATACAGCAAGGAAAATCCCATGCGCATTTTGCCCGTCGTTGCTGCAGTTACGGCTGCATTCCTGGTTGTCGCGTGCAGCTCCCCGACACCGCCGAAAGGCGTTACCGTGGTAAATAACTTTGATGCCAAACGCTATCTGGGAACCTGGTATGAAATTGCGCGCTTCGACCATCGTTTCGAGCGCGGGTTGGATAAAGTGACCGCAACGTACAGCTTGCGCGACGACGGCGGCATCAACGTTATTAATAAGGGCTATAACCCTGACAGGGAGATGTGGCAGAAAACGGAAGGGAAAGCCTATTTCACCGGCGACCCAAGCAGAGCCGCGCTTAAGGTTTCGTTCTTCGGCCCCTTCTATGGCGGGTATAACGTAATTGCACTCGACCGGGAATATCGTCACGCGCTGGTTTGTGGTCCGGATCGCGACTACCTGTGGATCCTTTCACGGACCCCTACTATTTCAGATGAAATGAAACAGCAAATGTTAGCCATCGCGACCCGGGAAGGGTTTGAGGTGAATAAACTGATTTGGGTGAAACAGCCCGGCGCTTAGTGAGTGCTCAGCTTCAGACCAATAATGCCAGCAACGATCAGCCCAAGGCTCAGCAAACGTGCCGGGCTGGCAGACTCACCCAGCAGCAAAATTCCTGTAATGGCCGCCCCAACAGCGCCAATACCGGTCCAGACCGCATAAGCGGTTCCTACAGGCAACGTGCGCATTGCCCAGGAGAGCATGGCGATACTGACGATCATCGCCGCAATAGTGATAATGCTTGGCGTAAGACGCGTAAAACCGTGGGTGTATTTCAGGCCAATCGCCCAGACGACTTCGAGCAAACCTGCAATTAATAAAACGATCCAGGACATATCAGGCTCCAGAACAATGGGGCCGTCCCCGGTGAAAGAAGCGTTTGCAGGTCGTCCTGCAAAGCTGATGTGTGAAATGGCATTTTTGCCCGGAAGAAAATGAATTTCAACCTTTTTATTCACTGCCTGCTAAAAGCAAGAATTAAGCATAATTAGCGGCGTAGTTCCCGCATTTGGCACTCATCGGAGTTCTCTATGATGAAGGGCTTTCTGAAACCAGAAAGTCGATTGCCCCTCTTCTGAATGCGAAACGTTTATGCTTAAAATTTTAGTGATTGACCGGTGCCACTTTACCCGCACAGGGATAGAGGCCTTGCTTAATCATTCTGGCAGGTTCAGCTCCTCATTTCTGGTATCAGGAATCAATAATCTCCTGTTAGCAAAAGAGCATATTTTGCAATGGAAACCGCATCTGGTGATCGCGGATTTATACAGTTTTATTAGCGAGACGCATTCCAGTCCGCCAATTAAACCTTTTTTTATGAGTTGTGGCGTCATCCCACTAATTTTACTGCAATCAGCAGATAGACAGCATGCCCCCATCGTGCCCTCTCAATCCGTAGCCCATTCGGTCTTGACCAAGCACACCACGCTGAACACACTCTCCCACACAATTCAGGAAGCGCTTCAGGTTCGCCCCGCATTAGAAATAGCCAAAAATGCCACGCCTTTGCTTACGCCGCAGGAGGAGAAAGTATTATCAATGTGGATGGATGGTGTGAGTAACAATGCCATTGCCGCCGCGCTCAGCATTCATGGCAAAACGGTCTACACCTATAAGCGGAATATCCGTATGAAACTGCACCTGGGGAACCGCTTCTCGCCGTTCCTTTCACTCCCAGGGAAGGATGATTAACGGTACGACACGACGTCGTACCGTTCTTCATTATTGCTGAGCTTTTGTCGCTGCACCAGAAATGGCGCTACCGCCTTCAGAAATATCCTGTCCTACGCCTCGTGTGGTATTACACGCGGTTAAAACGGAAGAAAGTACCAACACAGAAAAGATCGCAGCAATTGTCTTCTTAACCATAACGTCTTCCTTTTCTAGCCAATATTGTTTGTGTATAGCTACTTAATAATAGACAAGATCCGGGAGTGTGATGGATAAACAACCGTTTTTAAGACTATATGACAGGATTAGCTGGCGGCGTGAGAAATTGAATTGCCAAGATGTTTTATGTCTTCACCGAAGCCGCGCGCGGTATTGCATCCCGTCAGGAGGGTGCTGGTGAAAAGGAGTAGCATTACAAGACCGAGAAGACGTTTCATCATTCCTGCCCTGGAAAAAGTATGGCGCAGCAACCTGCGCCATAAGATCAAATGGAAGACTTATTTTACGCGAGAAACGTATTCGCCGGAGCGGGTATCCACTTTGATCACTTCGCCGATCTGTACGAACAGCGGAACTTTAACGACTGCGCCGGTAGACAGGGTAGCCGGTTTGCCGCCAGTACCAGCGGTATCACCTTTCAGACCTGGGTCGGTTTCAACAACTTCCAGCTCAACGAAGTTCGGCGGAGTTACGGAGATCGGCTGACCGTTCCACAGGGTCACGATGCATTCAGCCTGGTCCAGCAGCCATTTGGCGTTATCGCCTACCGCTTTCTCGTCTGCAGCCAACTGTTCGAAAGTGGTGTTATTCATAAAGTGCCAGAACTCACCGTCGCTATACAGGAAGGTCAGGTTCATGTCGGCTACGTCTGCGCCTTCAGCGGAGTCAGTAGACTTGAAGGTTTTCTCTACGCGAGTACCGGTCAGCAGGCGACGCAGCTTAACGCGCGCAAACGCCTGGCCTTTACCTGGTTTAACGAATTCGCTGGCTTCAACCGCATAAGGTTCGCCGTCCAACATGATTTTAAGACCAGCACGAAAATCGTTGCTATAGTACGTTGCCATAAGGCCCTCTGAAAATTGTTAACTGGTAGCTAAGCCACAAAATGGCGCATATTGTAACCCTAAATACCCCATCCAGAGAAGATTGGTTATCGCAACTTGCCGATGTTGTGACCGATCCCGATGAACTTCTGCATCTTTTGAACATAGATGCAGATGAAAAACTGTTGGCCGGACGCGACGCGAGACGGCTTTTCGCCCTGCGCGTGCCGCGTGCGTTTATTGCCCGCATGGAGAAAGGCAACCCGGACGATCCGCTTTTACGTCAGGTGCTGACTGCCCAGGAAGAGTTTGTGGCCGCGCCAGGCTACTCAACCGACCCACTGGAAGAACAGCACAGCGTGGTTCCCGGTCTGCTGCATAAATATCGCAATCGGGCACTGCTGCTGGTTAAAGGCGGTTGCGCGGTAAATTGTCGCTATTGCTTCCGCCGACACTTCCCATACGCCGAAAACCAAGGCAATAAGCGCAACTGGCAGGTCGCCCTCGACTACATTAACGCGCACCCTGAGCTGGATGAAATCATCTTCTCTGGTGGCGATCCGTTAATGGCCAAGGACCACGAACTGGACTGGTTGCTCACGCAACTGGAAGCTATCCCGCACATTAAGCGTCTGCGTATTCACAGCCGTTTGCCAATAGTGATCCCGGCGCGCATTACAGAAGGACTGGTCGAGCGTTTTGCGCACTCCTCCTTGCAGATTCTGCTGGTCAATCACATTAACCATGCCAATGAAATTGATGAGACGTTTCGCCAGGCGATGAGCAGTCTGCGCGCCGCGGGCGTTACGTTACTCAACCAAAGCGTATTGCTGCGTGACGTAAACGATAACGCACAAACCCTGGCTAACCTTAGCAACGCACTGTTTGATGCCAGTGTGATGCCCTATTACCTGCACGTGCTGGATAAAGTGCAGGGTGCCGCACACTTTATGGTCAGCGACGATGAAGCGCGTCGCATTATGCGTGAGCTTCTGACGCTAGTTTCCGGCTATATGGTCCCCAAACTGGCGCGTGAAATTGGTGGAGAGCCAAGTAAAACACCGCTGGATCTGCAGTTACGCCAACAATAGCCATTACTGAGTGTCCGATTCCGGACACTCACCACGATTAATTATTATTTAAATCTCCACAAGTGGAGCCTCGCTTTTAATCTGTGCCTTTTTAATTAGCGCAGTTCAATCATTCATTCGTAAACATTATCAATAGTTTCAAATGCAGAATATTAATAAATATATGGTTAAGGAGAACCTTTTATGGCTACAAGTATTAAGGGCATTAATACTGGCATTATTCGCCAAAAGAATGAATTTGTTGCCATGGCATTAAAAATAAAAGAACCAAGAAACAAAGAATCTCTCTTTTTTCTCTCTCCACTTGGACTTAGAGACCTGCTTATCGCGCTGGAGAGCCGGCTGTTCGCCATTTCTCAGCTAAACAAAGACGAGCGTATGCAATATGAAAAGACATGCGATAAAGCCAGCAAAAAAATGCACGAGAATATTCCGTCAATTCAGGAAGATGAACTAAAAAATGCGGATATTAACCGTCGCATAAATTCGCTGATGTTAGTGGATGACAAAGGCGAGAATTTAACATTTTCTCTGACGTTACATGACGGACAAACATGCGAATTACTGGTTAATGAATTACAGATTCAGGTGTTGGCGCATGCAATTATTCACGCAATAAATAATGCTGGCATGAGAGAACTCGCGCTACGAATAACATCGCTGCTGGATTTCCTGCCGCTGTACGATGTTGATTGTCAGCAAAACGACAATCTGGAATACGACTCTTATACACAACCCGAATGGAAACATAACCTGTTTAATCATTATCTGGCGATTATTTACCGCTATAAAGATGATAAAGGAAAAGCCCAGTTTTGTGGTTCGGTAGTGAAAACTCGCGCCCTTTCCGGTAGCAAAGAAGCCGAAGCCATTACTCGCCGCCTTCTCGACTTCAGCCCGCGGCTGAAAAAACTTGCCGGTGTACCGTGCCAGGTGTTTGTCAGAACGTTGACGGGTGATAAGGCGCAAAAGCTCAATCAGGATCAGTGCCTGCGCGCACTGCATCATTTACGCGTTCAGTCTGCGCATAAAACTCAGAATGCCTGATGGCGCTGCGCTTATCAGGCCTACGATTGCATGAGCCTGTCCAGGCCACTTTATTACACAAAATCATTCAATCTGCATCGCGGCGGCAAGCGAAGAAATCCCCAGGAGCATAGATAACTATGTGACTGGGGTTTCATAGCGCAGTCAACAAAGAGGCAGCTTGAAGGATGAAGTGTAATCAGTTAGGGCACTTATAAACCTGACCAATCATCTCACTGGCGGTAGGAACAAAGCTGGACAGCATTCCCTGCGATGGGCTGCTGACGCCATAAATCACGTTACCGCCCATTGCCGCAGCCTGGTTACGCAGATCGTTTGCTGCGCCACGCATTGAGCCGCCCTCTTCGCCGTGCTGGCCTGAAAGCCAGTTGCTTTGCTTACCGGTTGCGGTGCCTATCAATTGGCACTCTGCACCAGGCTTGTCTTCAACAAAACGTACGCTTTGCCCGGCAGAACTCAGTTCGTTGCTGGAGCTACAACCCGCCATCAGTAGCGCGGCACCAACGATCCCTGCTAAATATTTCACGTGCATGTCATTCCCCATAATCAATTAGTTGGACGTTTTGTCCGTAGCTGAATCATATACTAAAAAGATGACCAAAAGAAAAACCCCCGAACATTTCTGCCCGAGGGTTTCTCAATTCTGGGAGATGAGCACCCAAATCATTCTGGTTGCAGGAAGGCGGCCAGTTTGTTAATCCCCAGGAGCTTACTCAAGTAAGTGACTGGGGTTAGCAAACGCAGCCAACGCATCTGCGGCCTGAGGGATGCAGGGTGTGGGCAATTACATCATGCCGCCCATACCACCCATGCCACCCATACCGGCAGCGCCTAAGTCAGGCGCATCGCCTTTCGGCAGGTCGGTAACCATGCACTCGGTGGTGATCATCAGACCCGCAACAGAAGCCGCGTACTGCAGAGCAGAACGAGTTACTTTGGTTGGATCCAGGATACCCATGTCGATCATGTTGCCGTATTCTTCAGTTGCAGCGTTGTAACCGTAGTTACCGTCACCAGCTTTCACGGTGTTAGCCACTACAGACGGCTCTTCGCCGCAGTTCAGTACGATTTGACGCAGTGGGGATTCCATTGCGCGCAGCGCAACTTTGATACCTACATTCTGGTCTTCGTTCTGACCTTTCAGGCCGGCAATTTTAGACGCTACGCGAATCAGCGCAACACCACCACCAGCAACCACGCCTTCTTCTACCGCAGCACGGGTTGCGTGCAAGGCATCTTCAACGCGGGCTTTCTTCTCTTTCATTTCAACTTCAGTCGCAGCACCAACTTTGATTACCGCAACGCCGCCTGCCAGTTTCGCTACGCGCTCCTGCAGTTTTTCACGGTCATAGTCGGAAGTTGCTTCTTCGATCTGCTGACGAATCTGAGTCACGCGACCCTGGATTGCAGCTTCGTCGCCCACGCCATCAATGATGGTGGTGGTATCTTTGTTGATAACAACGCGTTTCGCCTGACCCAGATCTTCCAGAGTTGCTTTTTCCAGCTCCATACCGATCTCTTCAGAGATAACGGTACCACCGGTCAGGGTAGCGATATCCTGCAGCATTGCTTTACGACGATCGCCGAAGCCAGGTGCTTTAACCGCAGCGACTTTCACGATACCGCGCATGGTGTTAACAACCAGAGTTGCCAGCGCTTCGCCTTCAACATCTTCAGCGATGATCAGCAGCGGTTTGCCTGCTTTCGCTACAGCTTCCAGAACCGGCAGCATTTCGCGGATGTTGGAGATTTTCTTGTCAGCCAGCAGGATGAACGGGCTTTCCAGCTCTACTGCGCCAGTTTCCGGCTTGTTGATGAAGTAAGGAGACAGGTAGCCACGGTCGAACTGCATACCTTCAACCACGTCCAGTTCGTCCTGCAGACCGGTACCGTCTTCAACGGTGATCACGCCTTCTTTACCGACTTTGTCCATCGCTTCAGCGATCAGTTTACCTACGGTTTCGTCGGAGTTAGCGGAGATGGTACCAACCTGAGCAATAGCTTTAGAGTCGGAGCACGGTACGGACAGTGCTTTCAGTTCTTCAACAGCAGCAGCGACAGCTTTGTCGATACCACGTTTCAGATCCATCGGGTTCATGCCCGCAGCAACGGCTTTCAGACCTTCAGTGATGATGGACTGAGCCAGTACGGTTGCGGTGGTGGTACCGTCACCTGCAGCGTCGTTCGCTTTAGAGGCAACTTCTTTCACCATCTGCGCACCCATGTTTTCGAACTTGTCTTCCAGTTCGATTTCACGTGCTACGGAAACACCATCTTTAGTGATGGTCGGTGCACCGAAAGATTTATCCAGAACTACGTTACGGCCTTTTGGACCGAGGGTAACTTTCACTGCATCTGCCAGTACGTTTACGCCGCGCAGCATTTTCACACGAGCGTCGTTACCGAATTTTACGTCTTTAGCTGCCATTTTCTCTTTCCCTTAAATTCGTATGTTCAGTGTCGTTCGCGGATTAGGCTTCAACAATCGCCAGGATGTCGCTTTCAGACATGATCAACACTTCTTCATTGTCGATCTTCTCAGATTTAACTCCGTAGCCATCGTTGAAAATAACGATATCGCCGACTTTCACGTCCAGCGGCTGTACGGTACCGTTGTCCAGGATGCGACCCTTACCGACAGCGATGATTTCGCCACGAGTTGATTTACCTGCTGCAGAACCAGTCAGTACGATGCCGCCAGCAGATTTGGATTCAACTTCTTTACGTTTGACGATCACACGATCATGTAACGGACGAATACTCATTGATAGCTCTCCTTTGAGAAAGTCTTTATCAGTTATGGGTGACGCCGGCCCGTAAACGGTTTCCCGGCTAGTGACCAGAGAGATGGGGATGGGGTTTTGTGCCTTCAAGGGGGCAAGCGAAAAAAATTTTTTATCAGCAGAAAATCCCGTCAAAACGCCGACGCACCTCACATTTCATAACGATTTCAGTCACGTCGTCATAAGCAAATCTGATTGTGATACCATCAAAAATCTGCGCTGTAGCCCGGTCAATGGGCATAACCGGATAACAACTTATGAGCGGACTGAAACAAGAGCTGGGACTGGCTCAGGGCGTTGGCCTGTTGTCGACATCATTGTTGGGTACAGGCGTTTTTGCCGTCCCCGCACTGGCCGCACTGGTTGCGGGCAACAACAGCCTGTGGGCATGGCCGGCGCTGATTGTTTTGGTCTTTCCCGTAGCGATTGTCTTCGCCGTACTGGGTCGTCATTTTCCCAGCGCAGGCGGTGTGGCGCATTTTGTCGGCATGGCCTTTGGTTCGCGCCTGGAGCGCGTCACCGGATGGTTATTTTTGTCGGTCATTCCTGTCGGCTTGCCTGCGGCATTGCATATCGCCGCCGGATTCGGTCAGGCGATATTTGGCTGGCATGACGAGCAGCTTTTGCTGGCTGAGCTCGGTACGCTGGCATTGGTTTGGTACATCGGCTCCCGCGGCGCAAGCTCCAGCGCGAATCTACAAACGGTCATTGCCGGGCTGATTGTTGCCCTGATTGTTGCTATCTGGTGGGCGGGCGATCTGACACCTGGCGAAATCCCCTTCCCTGCGATTACCGATATTGAGCTTCCCGGCCTGTTCGCCGCGTTGTCGGTCATGTTCTGGTGCTTTGTCGGCCTTGAAGCGTTTGCTCACCTGGCGTCTGAATTCAAAAATCCGGAGCGAGACTTCCCACGCGCACTGATGATCGGCCTGCTGTTGGCGGGGTCTGTTTATTGGGCATGCACCGTTGTCGTTCTCCATTTTGGTGCCTACGGCGAGCAAATGGCGGCCGCAGCGTCGCTGCCAGAGATCGTCGTGCAACTGTTTGGCGTACAAGCTCTGTGGGTCGCCTGCATCATTGGTTATCTGGCCTGTTTTGCCAGCCTCAACATTTATATACAAAGCTTCGCCCGGCTGGTCTGGTCGCAAGCGCAGTATAAGCCGGAGAGTTATCTGGCTCGTCTGTCTCCCCGCCACCTTCCGCGCAATGCGCTTAACGCCGTATTGGGCTGCTGCGTAGTCAGTACTCTGTGCATCTATATGCTGCAAATCAATCTCGATGCGTTAATCGTCTACGCCAACGGCATCTTTATTATGATTTATTTGTTGTGCATGTTGGCGGGGTGTCGATTACTGAAAGGGCATTATCGCGCACTGGCGGTCATTGGTGGTCTGCTGTGTCTACTGCTACTGGCGATGGTCGGCTGGAAGAGTCTGTACGCGTTGATTATGCTGGCAGGACTGTGGCTGTTTTTACCCCGCAGGCCAGATAAGGCAACGTTGACGCCATCATCCGGCCTATAAACACTTTTGCCGGATGGCGCTAACGCTTATCCGGCCTACATACTGATGCTTAATCCCGGCGATCGTCTTTATGTTCGATGCTGTCGCGCTTGTCATCCTTGCGCTGAAATTCACCATCAAAAGTCTCACCGCCGCCCGTTCCGGCGCTAAAACCACCGCCAGGCATACGCGAAAAACGCAAATGTGGCAGCAGTTTCATCGTCAGATGTTTTTGCACCGGGGGTAATAAAAGAAGAAGACCGAGGAAATCGGTGAAAAATCCGGGCAGCACCAACAGCAGACCGGCAATAATCAGCGATACGCTTTTGATCATTTCTGCAGCCGGACTTTCACCTGCCGCCATTTTCTGTTGCATCAGTAAAAAGTTCTTAAATCCCTGATTACGAACCAGAGACATACCGATAACCGATGTAAAAACAACCAAAATCAGCGTCATCAGGACGCCCATCACATGGGCAACCTGAATGAAAATAGATATCTCTATGTAAATATAGAGAAAAATGGCAAGTAATGGTATCCAGCGCAAAGGGATCTCCTGTTAATAACAGCCGTTTTGTTCAACTTCTGTTCGAAAAATTATGTTAATCGCATCGATTTGATATTGTGGTGGTTAGCAAAATTTCAAGTGGCTTGTACACTAATATTTAGGGTTAATCACAAAGGGGTGATCCATTTCACAGAATAATAAATAAGGGGTAAATTCCACGCTTTAAGTGATCCAGATTACGGTAGAAATCCTGAACCAGCATATGATCTCGGGTATCAGACCGATGCAGGGGATAATCGTCGGTCGAGAAACAATCGAAATCACATATATCCTGTGTGTTTAGTCAAATCATTGGCAGCTTGAAAAAGAAGGTTCACATGTTAAACAACATTCGTATCGAAGAAGACTTGTTGGGTACCAGGGAAGTTCCAGCGGACGCCTACTACGGTGTCCACACTCTGAGAGCGATTGAAAACTTCTACATTAGCAACAACAAAATCAGCGATATTCCTGAATTTGTTCGCGGTATGGTAATGGTTAAAAAGGCAGCGGCTATGGCCAACAAAGAGCTGCAAACCATTCCTAAGAGTGTGGCAAATGCCATCATCGCGGCGTGTGATGAAGTCCTGAATAACGGAAAATGCATGGATCAGTTCCCGGTAGACGTTTACCAGGGTGGTGCGGGTACCTCCGTCAACATGAACACCAACGAAGTTCTGGCCAATATCGGTCTGGAACTGATGGGTCACCAGAAAGGTGAATATCAGTACCTGAACCCGAACGACCACGTTAACAAATGTCAGTCTACCAACGACGCATACCCAACTGGCTTCCGTATCGCTGTATACGCATCCATCATCAAACTGGTTGATGCACTGAACCAGCTGCGCGAAGGCTTCGAGAAAAAAGCTGTTGAATTCCAGGACATCCTGAAAATGGGTCGTACCCAGCTGCAGGATGCTGTACCGATGACCCTCGGTCAGGAATTCCATGCTTTTAGCGTACTGTTGAAAGAAGAAGTGAAAAACATTAGCCGTACCGCTGAGCTGCTGCTGGAAGTTAACCTCGGCGCGACAGCAATCGGTACTGGTCTGAACACGCCGAAAGAGTACTCTCCGCTGGCAGTACAGAAACTGGCTGAAGTCACCGGCTTCGCCTGTGTTCCGGCAGAAGACCTGATTGAAGCAACTTCTGACTGTGGCGCATACGTTATGGTGCACGGCGCACTGAAACGTCTGGCTGTGAAGATGTCCAAAATCTGTAACGACCTGCGTTTGCTCTCCTCTGGTCCGCGTGCAGGTCTGAACGAGATCAACCTGCCGGAACTGCAGGCTGGTTCTTCTATCATGCCAGCTAAAGTGAACCCGGTTGTTCCGGAAGTCGTAAACCAGGTGTGCTTCAAAGTCATCGGTAACGACATCACTGTAACCATGGCATCTGAAGCTGGTCAGCTGCAGCTGAACGTAATGGAGCCGGTCATTGGTCAGGCAATGTTTGAATCCATTCACATTCTGAGCAACGCTTGCTACAACCTGCTGGAAAAATGCGTTAGTGGTATCACTGCTAACAAAGAAGTCTGTGAAGCGTTTGTATTCAACTCCATCGGCATCGTTACTTACCTCAACCCGTTCATTGGTCACCACAACGGCGACATCGTCGGTAAAATTTGTGCCGAAACCGGTAAGAGCGTACGTGAAGTTGTCCTGGAGCGCGGTCTGTTGACCGAGTCTGAACTGGACGATATCTTCTCTGCACAGAACCTGATGCACCCTGCTTATAAAGCAAAACGTTATACTGATGAAAGCGAACAGTAATCGTGTAGGGTAGTACCGGAGAAGGCACGTCATGATGACGTGCCTTTTTTCTTACTCGAAGTTACTTAAAAACAACAATTTAATATCAACTTGTTAAACAACAAGGAAGGCTAATATGATAGTTTTAGAACTTATCATCGTTTTGCTGGCAATCTTTTTAGGTGCCAGACTTGGGGGTATCGGTATTGGATTTGCAGGTGGGCTGGGTGTTCTGGTTCTCGCCGCTATCGGCGTAAAACCCGGTAATATCCCGTTCGATGTTATTTCCATCATCATGGCGGTTATCGCTGCCATTTCAGCTATGCAGATTGCAGGTGGTCTGGACTATCTGGTTCATCAAACTGAAAAACTGCTGCGTAAAAACCCGAAATACATCACGATCCTTGCACCTATCGTGACCTATTTCCTGACCATCTTCGCAGGTACCGGCAACATCTCTCTGGCAACGCTGCCAGTTATCGCCGAAGTTGCGAAAGAACAAGGGATCAAACCTTGCCGCCCGCTCTCTACTGCAGTGGTTTCTGCACAGATTGCGATTACGGCGTCTCCAATCTCCGCAGCCGTGGTTTACATGTCCTCTGTAATGGAAGGTCATGGCATCAGCTACATTCACCTGCTGTCCGTGGTCATTCCGTCCACCCTGCTGGCTGTTCTGGTCATGTCCTTCCTGGTAACTGCACTGTTCAACTCCAAACTGTCTGACGACCCGATTTATCGTAAGCGTCTGGAAGAAGGCCTGGTTGAACTGCGTGGTGAAAGACAAGTTGAAATCAAAGCTGGCGCAAAAACTTCTGTTTGGTTGTTCCTGCTGGGCGTGGTTTGTGTCGTCGTATATGCGATCGTCAACAGCCCAAGCCTCGGTCTGGTCGCTAAACCGCTGATGAACACCACCAACGCAATCCTGATCATCATGCTGAGCATCGCGACGCTGACCACGATCATCTGCCGCGTTGAAACTGACTCCATCCTGAACTCCAGTACTTTCAAAGCCGGTATGAGCGCCTGTATTTGTATCCTGGGTGTTGCATGGCTGGGTGATACCTTCGTATCTCACAACATTGACTGGATCAAAGATACTGCAGGTAGCGTAATTCAGGGTCATCCGTGGCTGCTGGCTGTCATCTTCTTCTTTGCTTCTGCACTGCTGTACTCTCAGGCTGCAACCGCTAAAGCACTGATGCCGATGGCTCTGGCTCTGAACGTTTCCCCACTGACTGCTGTTGCGTCTTTCGCCGCGGTTTCTGGCCTGTTCATTCTGCCAACCTACCCAACTCTGGTTGCGGCAGTTCAGATGGATGACACCGGTACAACTCGCATCGGTAAATTCGTCTTTAACCATCCGTTCTTCATCCCGGGTACTCTGGGTGTGGTTCTGGCTGTCTGCTTCGGCTTCTTGCTGGGCAGCTTCATGCTGTAAGTTTTTCCTGCAGGGTGCCTGGGCGCCCTGCAGTTCCTCCTCCCCACCCCGCTTTAACTAACATCCTTCCCTCGTCCGTTGTATAGTGACCATTCTTTTGCTGGTTACTCTGTTCTTTCGAGGTGTTTATGCTTGATGTAAAGAGTCAGGATATTTCCATCCCCGATACCGTTGTGGTGCTCTGTACCGCTCCGGATGAAGCAACCGCCCAGGATCTCGCCGCCAAAGTGCTGGCGGAGAAGCTGGCTGCCTGTGTGACCCTGCTACCCGGTGCGACCTCCCTCTACTATTGGGAAGGCAAACTGGAACAGGAATATGAAGTCCAGATGATTTTAAAAACCACCGTCACACACCAGCAAGCCCTTCTCGATTGCCTGAAGTCACATCATCCGTATCAAACGCCTGAACTTCTGGTTTTACCCGTCACTCACGGAGACTTTGATTACCGCTCATGGCTCAACGCATCCTTACGCTGATCCTGCTGCTGTGCAGCACATCTACCTTTGCCGGATTATTTGACGCGCCTGGCCGCTCGCAGTTTGTTCCTGCCGATCGGGCGTTTGTTTTTGATTTTCAGCAAAACCAACACGATCTGAACCTCACATGGCAGGTTAAAGATGGCTACTATCTGTATCGCAAACAGATAAGCATTGCGCCATCTCAGGCCGATATTGCTGAGGTAAAACTACCGCCAGGCGTCTGGCATGAAGATGAGTTTTACGGCAAAAGTGAGATTTACCGTAAACAGCTGACTGTCCCGATCACGGTCAATCAGGCTAAGTCTGGCGCAACATTAACGATCACATATCAGGGCTGCGCCGACGCTGGATTTTGCTATCCGCCAGAAACAAAAACGGTGCCATTAAGTGAAGTGTCTGCCGGTTCTGCGGCGGCCCCTGCGCCAGCCCCAGCCACTGCAGATCCGCAAGAGAAACCGCAGCCCACGGCCCAACTCCCCTTCTCCGCGCTGTGGGCATTGCTGATCGGAATTGGTATCGCATTTACGCCTTGCGTACTGCCGATGTATCCGCTGATTTCCGGTATCGTACTGGGTGGCAAGCAACGCTTATCAACCGGACGGGCATTGCTGCTGACGTTTATCTACGTTCAAGGGATGGCGCTCACCTATACCGCGCTGGGTTTGGTTGTTGCAGCCGCCGGTTTGCAGTTCCAGGCCGCGCTTCAGCATCCCTACGTCCTGATTGGCCTTGCCGTCATCTTTACGCTGCTGGCTCTGTCGATGTTTGGCCTGTTCACGCTGCAACTGCCCTCATCGCTTCAAACGCGCCTCACGCTAATGAGTAACCGCCAGCAAGGCGGATCTCCCGGCAGCGTCTTTGCGATGGGAGCGATTGCTGGCCTCATCTGTTCTCCTTGCACAACGGCCCCGCTAAGCGCGATTTTGCTGTATATCGCTCAGAGCGGGAACATGTGGCTGGGAGGCGGCACACTGTATCTGTATGCTTTGGGGATGGGATTCCCCCTGATGCTGATTACCGTATTTGGCAACCGCCTGCTGCCTAAAAGTGGCCCATGGATGGAACATGTCAAAACTGCTTTTGGCTTTGTCATTCTGGCGCTTCCCGTCTTCTTACTCGAACGTATCGTTGGCGACGAGTGGGGCGTTCGCTTATGGTCACTGCTAGCCGTCGCGTTCTTTGGCTGGGCGTTCATCACCAGCCTACAGGCAAAGCACGCCTGGATGCGTATCGTGCAGATTGTCCTGTTAGCCGCAGCACTGGTAAGCGTGCGTCCATTGCAAGACTGGGCGTTCGGCGCACCACATGCTCAAACCCAGGCACATCTTAACTTCACGCCGGTGGCATCGGTAGATGCGTTAAATCAAGCACTGGCGCAAGCTAAAGGCAGGCCAGTCATGCTGGATCTGTATGCCGACTGGTGTGTAGCCTGTAAGGAATTTGAAAAGTACACGTTCAGTAATCCGCAGGTTCAGCAAGCGCTAGGCAACACGGTGCTATTGCAGGCAGATGTGACAGCAAACAATGCCCAGGATGTCGCTCTCCTGAAACATCTACAGGTTTTAGGTTTGCCGACTATCTTGTTCTTTGATGCCGAGGGGAAAGAGCACCCGGAAGCTCGGGTTACGGGCTTTATGGATGCCGCGACCTTCAGCGCACATTTGCGCGATCGCCAACCGTGAGCGACACTTGCAACAGGAAATACGGAGGAGAATACCGTGCAACGTGAAGATGTCCTGGGAGAAGCCCTGAAATTACTTGAGGTGCAAGGGATAGCCAATACCACGCTGGAAATGGTGGCCGAACGCATCGATTATCCTCTGGATGAACTGCAGCGCTTTTGGCCCGATAAAGAGGCCATTCTGTACGATGCGCTACGCTACCTCAGCCAGCGGGTGGATATCTGGCGGCGTCAGCTTTTGCTGGATGACACGCTGAGCGCTGAGCAGAAATTACTGGCGCGCTACACTGCGCTGTCCGAATGCGTGAGCAATAATCGCTATCCCGGCTGTCTGTTCATCGCCGCCTGTACGTTTTACCCCGATCCCGGGCATCCGATCCATCAGTTAGCCGATCAGCAAAAAAAGGCGGCACATGACTTCACCCATGAGCTGCTGACGACGCTGGAAGTTGACGACCCGGCAATGGTCGCCAAACAGATGGAACTGGTGCTGGAAGGCTGCCTGAGCCGCATGCTGGTTAATCGTAGCCATGCTGATGTCGAAACGGCACACCGCCTGGCTGAAGATATTCTGCGCTTTGCCCAGTGCCGAATGGGCGGTGCGCTGACCTAAGCGAGCATTACCTGTTTTCGTCGCCTCTGCCGGATAGATTTGTGCAAACTTCAGGCATAACCATGCAGATTGCCGCAATATTAAGCGGTTGAACAATGTTTCCAGAAATTTGATTGACTGACAGACGTGAATACGGTTTAATGCGCCCCGTTGCCCGGATAGCTCAGTCGGTAGAGCAGGGGATTGAAAATCCCCGTGTCCTTGGTTCGATTCCGAGTCCGGGCACCAAAATTTAGTTTCATGGCGTTCTTATAAGTCCTGAAACGTTAGGAAATCAGTAAGTTAAAAAAACCTGATGGTGCTGAAAAGTTCCGTCAGGTTTTTTGACATCCAGAGTTTTTGGGGGCTTAATTGGGGGCCTGTTGGTTCGATAAACTCTGGAGCCCCCGCTATGCCACTCACCGATACCGCCATCCGTAACGCCAAGCCCATCGACAAACCTTACAAGCTCAGTGACGCGCAGGGTCTTTACCTGCTGATTAAGCCCAACGGTTCTAAACTCTGGCAGCTCAAGTACCGCTTTGGCGGCAAGGAGAAGAAGCTGGCGTTTGGCGCTTACCCGACCGTTACGCTGGCGAATGCGCGTAAGCTGCGTGAAGAAGCTCGCGCCGTACTCAGCGCGGGTGACGATCCGGGGGTGAAAAAACAGCAAGAGAAGCAGGCAAAGAAAAGCAGTAATACCTTTGAAGAGATCGCCCGTAAATGGGTAGCAGGCAATATCCGCTGGACTGAGGCTCACGCCACCAAAGCCCTGCGCTCGCTGGAGCTGCACGTATTCCCGCTGATTGGCAAAATTCCCGTTGCCGACCTGAAAACCGCCGATCTGCTGATCCCGCTGCGGGTGGCGGAGAGAAAGGGCAGTCTGGAGACCGCCGCGCGGATCCAACAGCGCACCACCGCGATCATGCGCTACGCGGTACAGGAGAGTCTGATCGCCAGCAATCCGGCTAACGATCTGACAGGCGCCATCGCGCCGCCGCCGAAAAATCACTACCCCGCCCTGCCGCTGGAGAAAATGCCGGAGTTACTGGAGCGCTTCGAGAGCTATTCCGGCAGGCTGTTAACCCGTCTGGCGGTGCAGCTAAACCTGCTGATCTTTATTCGCTCCGCGAGCTGCGCTTTGCCCGCTGGGCGGAGATCGATCTGGATGGCGCAATGTGGACTATCCCCGCCGAACGTGAGCCGATCCCGGGTGTGCGCTATTCAGAGCGCGGCGCAAAAATGAAAACGCCGCATCTGGTGCCGCTGTCAAAACAGGCGGTCACGGTGCTGAAACAGCTAAAACTGCTGTCCGGCAACAGCGAACTGCTGTTTCCCGGCGACCACGATCCGCGTAAGCCAATGAGCGAGAACACCATCAACAAGGCGCTGCGGGTGATGGGTTATGACACAAAGGTGGACGTGTGCGGTCACGGCTTTCGCACGATGGCCTGTAGCGCGCTGATTGAGTCCGGACGCTGGTCGAAAGATGCCGTGGAGCGGCAAATGAGTCATCAGGAGCGTAACAACGTTCGCGCCGCGTATATCCACAAGGCGGAGCACCTCGACGAGCGCACGCAGATGATGCAGTGGTGGTCGGACTATCTCGACGCCTGTCGGCAGAAGTTTGTTGCTCCATATCGGTATGACAGGCAGGTTCAGGTAGCCTAATCCCGTTAACGCGCCACGCAGGAAAGCAGATCTCAGTGGATCTGCTTTTTTATTTGCGCCAGCCCCAAATCCATTGAGCTGCGCCAGTTACAGCCCTTTGGCCTTTTCCGGTCTGGCGCTGTTACCCTTAGCGCTCCTTTACTCCTGCGGCCTTTTGCTTTTCATGATTGCACCAGATCAGGAAATTATTCCTCTTCTTCCCATCGTCCGTAAACCTGCGCCACATACCGCCCGCGCCCGTCGCCGTGGCCCAGATCCATTGAGGTCAGCGCCAGCGCTTCTTTGTCGCTAAATCCCTGTGCCAGATAGTGGCGGAGCGCATCCTGCGTCCACGCATAGCGCAATGAGTGCGGGGTATAAATCCCCGTCAGCCCGGCCTTCACTATTTCTTTGCGCCAGTAATTCATCGCTTTCTGGAGATTGGGCCGGTCAATCAGCCTGCCGTTACGTTCTTCTGCAACAGTTAAGGCATTTTCCAGCGCTTTTTTCACTGCGCCAGTATCCTGAATAATGGTTTCACGCGGACGATGGCCTTTGGTGCCAAACACCACCGTCAGCCGGGTCTCGCCGCGTTCCAGTGCCTGTATCCACGTTTTCAATGACTGACAGCACTGTACCGCTTCCTGCGAGCGTAGTCCCATCAGCCTTGCCAGCTCCAGCGTCGCCGCCAGCCCTGCGTCTTTATCACGGGCGGCTTCCAGCACCTTGCCGTAATACTCCGGCGTGATGGCCAGGTTGGTGCCGTTACGGGATGCGCCAGCCAGCCCTAATGATTTATTGGTCAGCCGCGAATGTTCCACCACCTGCTTACGCCCGGCCTGTTGCAGCACGCCACGCAGCGCGGCCATTTCATTTTGCAGCGTCCGTTTACCGATTTCCTGCGCCAGTCGCGCCTGAATATAGCATTCGATATGGCGAACCTTGATCTGCTCCACCCGCTGGATCTGGATATTCAGCGAGCGTAAATGGCGGCTGAACCGCTGCACAATGTGAATGCGGTCATCCACCGTTTTAAAACTGCCGCCCGCTTTTTTCGCCAGCGCCTTCATTTCACTACCCAATTTGCCCATAGCTCCCCCTTGCCGCTGTTAAAAAGCACAATCTGGCCCCGGCGTATGCTGTGTGGCTGCGCCAGAACGATACCTTCACGCCGGGGTGGCAGGTTGTTGAGGTGTAGGGAGTTTCAGACTGTACGCGGTACAGGCTGCCTGCGTGAGCAGGAAATTCTCCGGGGCGTCATGCCCCCCTCGGTATCGATCTTTTTCTCCTTTTCTGAACCGACAGCGACCTGAAAACGGTGTGTCAGTGCGGGGGATTGAGGGCGCAGGCCAGATTTTCCGTGGCTTGCGTCGGCGTGGTGGAACGGCGTCACTTGCGCACGCGTTGCGGGACTCAAGTGACGCCCGGTCAGGTGTCGTGCTCTGAAAGAGCCAATTCTGGTGCAGGTTTACGGTCACGCGGCAGCAAAGCCGGACGTCTTTGCAGGCCGCAGCCCGTAACGTAAAGGGCGCTGATGTGGCAGCAGGTGCTGGATTTACCGGAAAGTTTCCGGTGCGGTGAAACATTGACCAGAAATCTGGCGCAGGTAAGAGGCGCTGAAATTCAGCAGGTGTAAGTGAGCCGTGAAATCGGGTGATTTCCGGTTGATTGGAATGACAGCCGATGAACTGGCGCAGCTAAAGAGTGTATCTGAGCCTCCGCCGCGATGTTCTGCGACCCGGTGTTTGCAGAGGTCTGCACCGGTAAAGGGATCAACCGTCCTGACGGAACAGGTGCTTCTTTCAGGTTGCGAAGCAAAGGGCGCTGTCAACGACAGCATAGAGCAGAAGGGAGATTACACCCGGTTTGCACGGATGAAAAGGGGAAACCTTTTTTCCGGGAATTGAGTTGTTTGTGGATTTTTTCGTCATTCTGTGAATGACAGCCTGCCGCGCTTCGCTTGTCTTCTCCCGATCTTCCGCCAGCATAAGCTGACAGAAGATCGGGAGAGTCTGTTTTAACGTGGTCTGAGATAACGGGAAGGCCAGATTTGCTCTGGTGCAACACCTAACTCTTCGGCGATCAGCCTCTCACCCTTGGGCCAGTGCCTGATCAGCGCATTTGCCAGCGTGGAGGACGCCAGCCCTGAGTTGCGGGAAACGGCGGACAGCGACGTCCCGCGCTTTTTCAGTGCCGCAATTATGTCGGCGGAATGCCAGTCCGGCTGCATCATGCCGCTTCCCCGTCAATAAACTTTACGCCGTCGGCGGTACGCAACCAGCGCGGCGCTTTCATTTCCGCCGCGAAGTAGTTGATCAGGTCGTACAGCAGATAACTCAACTGTTTCTCCTTTTCAGAAGAAAATCCCTGCTCCGCCAGCGTCTGTGTCAGGGCAAGGCAGTAGCTACAAAGCTCTGTGCATTCGGGCCCAAACTGAGGGGAGTTTGCCGGGAGAGTATCAACAGTCAGGCTTTCAACAAGATGGGGCGGGACGGGTTCTAACAGCGTGGGCTGGAGCAGCGTCAGAGCGGCGTTGAGTCTGCCGCAGATCGCCATTTTTAACGCGACATCTTTACTTTCAATCAGGGTTTCGGCGAAGTTTTCGCAGTGGCTGGCAAGGACGGTGAAGTCCGTGGTGGCATTGAAGGGAACAGCAAGTAACGGATGTGTTTGAGTGGGGATCGTAGCCATAGTGGCAGCCTCCAACAAAAGTTGATAAACCACCACCTGAGAGGTCAATCTCGTGGGTGGTGGAACTGGACGGAGTTGACCTTACCGGCTTTGTTGGCAACCGGCGCACCTTGCGGTGCCCCCGCCCAGCCCACCATTGAGGTATAGCCGTGCGTACGACATAAAAAAAGACGCAGGCGCGTCAATATGTCGCCAACAAAATATATTCAGGAGGTCAATCCCGGCACCTGAATTTGCAGGTGCGAATGAAGGATACTGCGATTAGCGGTTAACAGCAAGCGAGGTTATGGAAGGCCGCTCGCAGAAATAACACTCTCTTATCTGCAAAACTATCGTTTGTCTTTCGCATCAAACAAAAGACTAAGGTTTCATTTTTTCCATTTTATTCAATGGGTAATCGGGAATATAATCCAGAAAACATACTTTAAGGATCTTAATATGAAGATCACCGCGACCCAAATTGAACAGTGGGCGGACACAAGAGACGCTCAGGGAATGTTGCCCATTTTGATCCGGCGATTAATCAGCGCGACCACAACAATAACAGCATTGAGCATGCCCGGCGGTGATTCTGTTTCAACCAGCGGCTGGGATGGTATTGTCCAGGCTGACAAAGGCAACATCTGGGTTCCTGATGGTGCCTCTTTCTGGGAAATGGGCTGTTCCTCCGACATCATTACTAAAGCACGCTCAGATTTTCGGAAAAGAAATCAACAAATTTCACCACAGGAAGCGACTCAAAGTTGCTTTGTTTTCGTATCGCCACGTCGGTGGCCCAAAAAAGATAGCTGGCTCAAAGAAGCTCGGGCTGAAAACATCTGGTCCGACGTTTATGCACTTGATGCTGACGATCTGGAGGCGTGGCTGGAAAACACTCCGGCTGTAGCTCTCTGGTTCGGTGAACTAACGGGCCATACTGGCGCAGGCATTGAATCCATTTCCCATTTCTGGGAACGATGGCGCAATCAGTCACAATTTCCATTAACAAAAGAAACGTTGCTGGCAGGCAGAGAAGAGGAAAAAAACACGCTGAACGGCTTTTTGTCAGAGAAAAAAGCACAAATTATTATCCGGGCAGACAGTCAGGAAGAGGCTATCGCTTTTGCCTGCACCAGCTTAATAGAAATGGGGCATGAAAATATAGCCGCCTGCATAACTACTGAAGATGGATGGCACTTTATTGATAAAAATCCCTCAATTAAGTTCTGTCTGGCGATGAACAGTGATATTTCCAGACAAAGCCGATGCCAGCCTGAACGAACTGTTTTTATTCCGTTTTCCTTGGGCGATCACAATACTACAGGCAATAAACGAAGTGATACCATTACACTGGAGCGTCTTATCAGAAGCGATTTTGAAGAGAAGCTCATTGCTTTAGGAGAAGAAGAATCCGATGCAAGGCGGTTATCGCGAACAACTGGACGGTCCTGGTCGGTTTATCGACGTCTTAAGGCCAAGAATCCGACAATTTCATCTCCCGCATGGCTAACCACATCGCCAGCAAAAGCGTTGATCACATTGACCTTAGTGGGATGCTGGAATGGCAAAAAGGAAGGCGATAAATATTGCGTTAAAGCTATTGCGCAAAAAGATTACGAAGAACTGGAACAGGAACTATGCGAAATCTCTCTTCAGGATGACTCTCCGGTATTACAAATTGGTGATGTATGGAAAGCAAAATCTCCCATTGAGCTATTGTATCAACTAGCCCCTCGACTTACAGAAAGTCAGCTCGAACGTTTCTTCTTGGTTGTAAAACAAACGCTACTTAAACCCGATCCTGCCCTTGAGCTCAAAAACGAAGAGCGCTGGATGGCGGCTATCTATGGAAAAGTTCGTTCAGAATCAGATTTTATTCTGAAATCAATCGCTGACTCACTGGTGAAGCTCAGAATCTACGCTGAAAGCAGTGAAGGGATTAATTCAGATTTCATCATTGTTGCCATCGACAATCTGGTTAGAGATCTGTTGATGGATGCCGATGGTGAGAGATGGCTGTCATTAACAGACGTACTATGTTCGTTAGCTGAAGCATCACCAGAGGTATTCTTAAAATCTATAGAAACAAGCTTACAGTCAACAGAGGCTAGCGTTACCCGTTTACTAATGGAAACGAGCGAAAGCACAGGCTTTGGCATGCGCTGTTGGCATGCTGACTTATTGCATGCGCTGGAAATTCTGGCCTGGAATCCAAGGCGATTACTTAGAATTAGCCTTATTCTTGCAAAGCTATCATCATTAAAAATTCAGGGAAACTGGGCCAATACACCGGAAAATACTCTGAAATCGTTGCTCAGACCCTACTGGCCGCAAACAATGGCTACTGATGAACAAAGACTTATCGTACTTGATATGCTTATCAAAAAGTACGATAGCATTGTCTGGCGTTTTCTCTATGAACAAACCGATCCTATGGGCGGTGTTTATATGGGAAATGCTAGACCAAAATGGCGGGATGATGACGCTGGCAGTGCACAAATGAGAGGAAATTTTCTTTATGAGTATTATTCTGCATTTGGTGAGCGAATACTGGATCTGGCAGAAAAAAATGTCGAAAGAATAGCAGCACTTATTAAGCGAATAGATCATTTTGAAGGAATTTATCAGGAAAGGCTTATTTTATTAATTAAAAGCGCAACTTCTTTTCCTGACAAAGAAAAAGAGATTGTTAGAGAAGCGTTATATCACTATCTGAACTGGCATAACTCGTATAACCCTGATGGCGATAAAAAAAGTAGAGCTATTGCAGAAGAGCTAATGTCATTCGTCGATTTATTAACACCTCAAGATATTATTCTTGATAAACGACGACTGTTCACTCTTCAATATCCTGTATTACCTGAAGGCAATGAGAAAGATCATGTAAAACATAGTGAAAAAATAAGAAAAATGCGAATCAATGCAATAGAAAAAATATACTATATTCAAGGATGGGACGGATTATCATCTTTACTTACAGTAGCACAATCCTCCTCTGTCATAGGGGAATCACTGGCAACTTGCAACTTACATTTGACAGACTCATTCTCATGGATTCTTGAAAAATTCAGGGATAATGGTTTCCCGTTCCATGATCCATTGATTAGTTCATTTTATAACTGGCTCCCTGAAGAAAAGCGGCTTATCCTGATAAACTCTTCAATATTTAAAAATGAGATGGATAGTGATGAAAAAATTGCTGCATTCCATTCAGTACTCCCACCCAATATGGCTACATGGCACAACCTTACAAATTACCCTGAAAAAGCTCAAATGCTGTACTGGAAGGGAATAAACTATCCACACATCTGGAGTGACGACACTGATGAAATTGACTACTTTATCGGAAAAATGGCGCTTTCTGACAGGTATATATCGGCATTTAATCTCGTAAAACATCGCATGGAAAAAATTTCCTGGCAAAACCTATTGAAACTGCTAAACGGATTCCGAAGTACTACCGAAAAAGATGTATCAATACCTGATGGTTGGCACTTGACCGAAGCTATAGAATATCTTGAATCATCGGGTCAGGTATCGCGTTTAGATTTAGCACTGCTGGAGTTTTTCTTTTTTTCAGCGTTTAGAAGTTGTGAGAAAGGAGAAAAAAACCTCTACGCGGAGTTACTTTCTAACCCGTCACTCTTTATGCAATTAATATGCCTTGCTTATAAACCAGAGTCCGAGAAAGAGTATAAACAGGATGAATCATTAATGGCTGCGGCACAGCAAGCTGGCAGAGTACTGGATCAAGGGAAAGGGATCCCCGGTCAGAAATCAGATGATAGTATTGATGAAGACGTATTTAGTAACTGGATTAAGGAAGTCAGGAAACTTGCGACAGAAAATGACAGAAGCAATACTACCGATTACATAATCGGTGAATGGCTATCCCGCTCAAAAAATCTAAATAATGCGCCATGGTACAGCATGATAATAAAAGATTTACTGGAAGAAACAGAACGGGATGAAATCAGAGAAGGATTCTATTTTGGCACTATCAATAGCCGTGGCACAACAATAAGAGCTTATTATGAAGGCGGTGATAAAGAACGGAAACTAGTTGACCAATACAAAGAAATTGCCAACCATTTATATTTTACTCATCCCAAACTAGCGAGTGTCTTTGATAATCTTGCTTCACATTATGATTTTTATGCTGCAAATAATGATCGGCATGCAAAGTTAAGACTTGAAGGATATTAAATCCAACACATCGATACACTTAGTTCTCAAAAGGATTTAAAAATGGGAAAGAACAGCAAGGCAAAACGAGATTTAAAAAAGAAAAAAAACAATAACAAATCCAGAGAAAAATCCTCTAGCAAGGGAAATAGAAACTATGAAGACGTTATGCCAAAAATAAAAGATAATTTAACATCTATATATAAAGAGTACAATCTCGCAGAACTTTTTCTTACATTAAGTATTTCCGAATTATGGCTACCTAATATCTCGTCACCTGTAAAACACACTATCGCTTTCAACACCTTGCTCTCCATGGATGTTAGTACATTTAATAACCAAAAGGAACTTAAAACATATCAACAAGCAAGCGAATTTCTTAGCATTATTTACAACATACTACCTGACATTCCTCAAATGGAAGATTTTGTCCCTGAACAAGACTGGGGGAAAATAAGAATACCATGGGGAGATAATATTTATAGAATTTTTTACGGTAGCTCAGTCGAACGCTTATATGATTATATTCAAGCTTTTAGAATTAGATACGCAGAATATCCAATTATTCTTAAGCAAATGGAAAATGTTCTTATTTTACAGGATAAAATTTTATCAAGCATAAATCCAGTTGGTACACTCTCAGAGCAAGAGCTCTCACCTGGCCATGTCGAAATCCCCTCAGAAACGTTCTGGGAAACCTGCCATCAGGCTTTAAATGATACCAGTCATGCGTTTGAACAATTAATAAGTCAGACAGAAAAAATATTCATTAAGAAACCCGGGCAATTTAAAAGCATTAACTCCGTCTCTGAATTATCAAATATAATAATGGAAGGCGTAGCACTCCCTGCTATTGGTATCAACATTGATGAGCGTGTTTATCCATTGTCATTCAGAAATATGGCAAATGTAATTATTGAGCACTATTCTTCCCAAAAAATAGATATCGATTGTTCAGATGCCATCTCAAATTTCATATCTCAGCGTTTTGAAAACATTATTGAGGGACCATTCTTACTTCTGAATCAAAAAAATGTCCTGCCTTATAAATTCTCTGGGTTACTACAGGGGAATGATAAGTTTTATTTATTTGTACCTTTTGATACTAATTCAACAAACAAGCTAAAAAAGATAGAAGAAGACGTTTTCGAACTTTTTAATCAAGGCGAATGGGCTTTATCACCGATTTCATTATCACAACTCTTAGGTATTCGAAACACCGCAGGAAAGCAACTAACAATAGATGATATTGAATTTATTTTCATAAACTCTCATGTTACTACTGCTATGCATTTTTTTGAACCACCGCAACTGAAATATAATTATCACATCCTCTTTCTGACAGAATTCATTGCATTGTTTGATTCTATAGATAATCTAAATGAATTATCATCATTTTTTTCATATTTAGATCAAAACAAATCAAAAATAAATTCATACTTTATTTCTATAATAGATAAATTTGCATCATTCAAAGGAACTCATTCTGTATTAGAAGATGGTGCAATTAATTTCAACATGATTACTCTTGACCCTCATTGGGGTTCTAACTGGAGATATGAAGAACTGGAAAAATACTGGTCACAGGCTCCTTCAAACTTCCCAGAAATAAATGTAAAATGGAATATCAGTGATAGTTACCAAGGAAATACTTCATTAATATCAAAAAGTCATTTATATGTATCCTGGTCCACAGAAATAAATAATTGCGGAATACATTTTTGTGCCGATTGCAAACCACTACTAAATGAAGACCGTCTTAATGGTCAACTTCTGACATTATTCTTAGAATGTGCTTGTGATGCATTATCACAACGAAAAGATATTATAGAGAATACATCCCTCCAAGATATAAAAAGAATTACCGTACACTGCGCTATTGACAAAAAATATCTGGTCGATAGTAATTCTGACATTACAGAGAATTTTGATCCTGAGTTGTTCACTCACGTGTCATTAATTAACAAAGATAACTCTTCTGCAAATATAAAAATTCATATTAATTTACCTCTAATGCAATATCATCTTAACAGGCCTCAAAATGCCAGTTTCCAGGCTGATGTTTGCATTGCATTCTTACAATCGCTCTCCCAAATCCTTCATATCGAGTTCTCCGAAGATATCAGGCAACAGATAATCAACACAGGGAACAGACCTGCAAGGATGGCAATATCCAGCGAAGAACGCACCTTTGATACTTTAGAAACAAAACCAAAGATTCCTGAAGCCAAACACTTTAAACTAGCCAGAAAAACATTGGCTAACTTAATTAAAGAGTCTGGATTTCAGGAGGGTAATTATGAGTTACAGAAGGCCAAGGATATTATTAACCCTTTAGCTGATTTTTTCAGAGAAAAAATCCACGCCACAATACGCTCAATGAACAGGGAGCACTTGCTACAATTTATAATTGAAAACTATGATGCTTATGTAGCCGAAGATCATAGAAAAAAGAAAAATATTATATTAAGCCTTCAACATGAGGTTAATTATAATAGAACAGAAAAATTAGCAAAACAGAGTGCTGAATTTAACCGCATGTCAGCAAATTATAGGTATTTGCTTGAATGCACTTTAAGTCTTAACTCAAAAAGTGAAACCATACCTGCTACCAATGATATCTTACAGTTACTTGCTGATACCGATTGGTTAATCGTACTTTATAATGCAAGTGACATATTGCATAACGATATTGATGTAGGTGGTTTGAGTATAGATAATTTTTACATTCCCCAAGTCTTTTTTTCCGAAGATCGTGAGATTAAAGAGGATAAGTTTAGTGAAGAACAGGCTGGCTATAAGTTAGGTTATAATTTAAACGACACTGACTATGTAGACTCCGATATTATAAATGAAAAATTAGATGATCTTGATCGTGTATTTCAACAAGATCTAGGCTTCAAATACTCTAGTTTACTTGCTGTTTTCTCTATTCTGTTTCAATGGGCACGATTTAACCAAATTGAATTAAATGTTTCATATCAGGCGACAAAGATTGATATGGTAAACATACTACTTAACAGCAATACCAACTTGGTTAATGAGGAAGTCGAGAAAATAATAGATTTTCTTATTCTTAATCCTAATAAGATAAGAAAATTACTGGGTACTGATTCTGAATGTTTTGATGTACCTATTTCCGATCACAATAAACGAGATCATCGATATAATATTCGCCCACTAATAGAAACCAGTAATAAGAATATAATATGGGGAACTGCGGCAGCATATCGGGCAGGGACAATATGGATTGCTCATATTGCAAATGGGTATCTTCCTGCCGAGTTTGAATGGAGCCACATTTCACATGAGGTTGGTAAGATAAAAGAGAGTATTGAAAAGCAATTAGAAATAACCACTTTTAATATTGTAAAAAGGTTCGCAACCCAAATTGAACTTGGCATCGACTTTAAAAAGCGTTTTCCAAAGAAAAAATTCCCTGACGTAGGTGATTTTGATACATTAGCCTATTTTTCTGATAGCAACACCTGGTTGAATATAGAGTGCAAGTATAATCAGCCATACTATTGCATTAAGGATATGCGCCGTTTACGAGAGAAAATATTTGGTAGAGGTGATAAAAGAGGACAGATTGGAAAAATAGAAAAAAGGATTAATTTTCTAGCCGAAAATTATAATGATATTCGTAATCTATTAAACTGGAATGAGCCCGCAGATGACCACGACGTTAAATTTATCAATTTGTACATTAGTAGACAAATTTACTGGTGGCTAAGATATCCTCCATATGAAACTAACATCAACTTTGTACAAGTAGATGCGTTAGAAGCTTGGTTACAAGAAAATTTATAGCATATGAACCAAGCGCTATAAAATTATAGGTGGTTTAGAAAATAACCACCTTAATTTTTATAGAAACAATAAACATGTGTTAAAAAGCTATCTACATTGTAAGTAACAACTTGCATTAAAGTTATAGGTCAGGAATAAACCCTTCTTCCCGCAGAACCTTAATCACCCCACGAATCAGATACGAGTTAGAAAACTTCGCCGTATAGGTACGAGCGCCCTCTTCTACTGGCTGGAGCAATCCCCGCTCAATCAGCTTACCAAGCTGATAAGTCACTTGCGTCGGCTTCAGGTCTGGTAAAACGGCACGTAGGTCGCCCGCTTTTATCGTCCCCAACTCGACAGCGCGTTTCAGTACCTTCGATTCCAGCGGATTTATCAGCCCTCTATCCAATGAAAAATCGATGGCCGGATACAGGATCTTTTCACTCAGGAAAGCGTGGTTTGTCAGTTGATCGACTTTCTTCAGCTCGGAGGAGATCCCCGAAAGCACATATAAGCACCACTCTTCCAGCCCCTGCTCTGTTCCCTTATCGGCTAGCGAAAGCATGGCGTAATAGCGCTCACGATCGTTACAGAATACCGCTGTCGGATTGAGAACCCGGCCACCTGCCTGCACATTGAAACCATACTTGATCAGTAACGCATAGGTCAGCAGCCTGACCGTTCTGCCATTACCGTTGCCAAAGGGGTGTATCCAACCAAAGCGGTGATGCACCAGTGCAATCTTCATCAGATCGTACTTTGGCTTATCGGCCCGGTTAATGAAGGCAGTCAGTTCCGCCATATAATCAGCAACGTGGATGTGGTCCGGCGGCAAATGGTCAGACTGAGCGATGCTAACATTATGTTGTCGATATGCGCCGGGCGTTCTGTCGCCTTCCTGTTGCAGCCCGACCACCGCCAGACTATGCAACTCGCGGATAAAATATTCCGTTATCTCATCGCCGTTACTCAGGTATTCGTCGATGTACTCCATCGCGGCTTCAATATTGTTGATTTCTTTGAGCTGATCCGTCGAACTCTGCGTTCCTTCAACCTTGCTTTCAACATAGTCGGCAAGCGTGGTGTGGTTTCCCTCAATCCTTGCAGAGCCAAGACTCTCCAGCATGTGGAAAACCGTCTTCAATTGCGCAAACAGGATAGGGTGAACGTCGGTTTCCAACCGCAGGTGTCGGAGTAACTCCAGTTCCGTCAGTGCATCGACCAAAGAGGAGTCAAAACTGGGATTCAGAAGCGAAAGTTCAAAGTGATTAAATTGGGCCATGATGTTTAGTTATCTCAACTGGTGCATGACGATATCTCAAAAGTATAGCAAAAATATTAATAGAATCTATAAATTAGAAAACACACCAATTTTTATTATCTCAAAAACCTTTGTTCCAACATATCAAATGTAAGTCTGAACGATGTTCAATGCGAAGGGGGATGGAGTTTTGCCTGCGTAATGCAGCATGGATTTTTTAGCGCCGCTATGTGTGGACCCCAAACCGTTATGTGTGGAGTTCCTCCCACTATATGTGGACCTCAGACTGTTATGTGTGAACCTAACTCCACATATAACGAAGCCCTCATTCGCTAAATAACGATTTTTCGTGATAACCATCACAAAAACAAAGCGATTTTTTATGGGGGCCTTCGTGGGTGCGCTGTTTGAGAGAAATACCAATAAAACCAATAACAAACAGCATGTTAATCGTGGATATGATTCCGAGTCCGGCACCACTATTTAGAAGAACCCGCCTATGGCGGGTTTTTTGCTTTCTGGGCTCCGCGAGATTTCTTATCTTTCTGACCACAGCAACTCCTACCCCACCTCATCACGACACTTAAACCTTCACTGGAACCACCATAGTACGGCAAAAAATATAGCGGTATCAGACACACCTCTTTTTCTGGCGTGCTTAACCGTAGGCCAGATTTGAGTAATTTATCTGAACAACCTTGGGCACAATACTGTTGCGGGAGCGCCAGGTCGCGCCGCATTTCATTGATAAGTTCGCTGAAGGTCGCACCACCCTCTTCCAGACGGCGTTGCAGGGTACGCACATTCATCCCCAGGGGCTGGAGTTGGTGCGCCGCCTCGACATCTGAAGCAAACGCCAGGGAGTAAATACCAACCTTCATCTACAATTGCCATCATACCGAGCAAATAATGAGTCAACGAGGAACCTGGATGGTGAAAACAAGAGTCATACAGTCAGCGCAGGGAGCCCATACCTATCCGCTGCTGATCAAGAGCTTGCTGCTGTCGGGTGGGCGTTCTCATCCCGAGCGAGAAATCGTCTACGCCGACAAGTTGCGTTACGACTATCGCACCCTCAAACAGCGTATCCATCGCCTGGCAAACATGCTGACAGCGGCCGGTGTCATGCCTGGAGACACCGTCGCCCTCTTAGATTGGGACAGCCATCGCGCCCTCGAGTGCTTCTTTGCGGTGCCTATGATTGGTGCCGTGCTACACACGGTGAACGTCCGCTTCTCGGCGGACCAAATCGCTTACACCATGAATCATGCCGAGGACAACCTGGTACTGGTGCACGACGACTTCTTGCCGGTTGTCGAGTCACTGGCAGAGACGCTAACCACTGTCCGGGGATACATCCAGCTTAGCGACGAAGAATCGAAGGCAACCAGCCTGCCGGTGCTGGGGGAATATGAGACCCTTCAGGCCACAGCGGGAGATCGCTTTGACTTCCCCGACTTCGATGAAAACTCGGTAGCGACCTTGTTCTACACCACTGGAACCACGGGCAATCCCAAGGGGGTCTACTTCAGCCATCGTCAGCTGGTCCTGCACACGCTCAATGAACTGGGCCTCCTGGCAGCCCACGAGGGACAGTCGCTGCTACGATCGAACGATGTCTACATGCCGATCACTCCTATGTTTCACGTGCACGCCTGGGGCGCTCCCTATGTCGCAACAATGCTGGGTGTGAAGCAGGTATACCCCGGTCGTTACGAACCCAACAAGCTGGTGCGGTTCTATCGCGATGAGGGTGTAACCTTCTCGCACTGTGTGCCAACCATTTTGCAGATGATCCTTGAGTGCGACGAAGCCACACAGACCGACCTGTCGGGATGGAAGATGTTGCTGGGTGGCAGTTCACTGTCCCTTGGACTGGCAACACAGGCCCACCATAAGGGCATACGCATTCACGCCGGCTATGGCATGTCTGAGACCTGTCCCCTGCTCTGTATGACCCACTTAAGCGATGCCGAGCTGGCCCTTCCCATGGATGAGCAGCTACCCCTGCGGATTCGGACCGGCCTGCCTGTTCCGTTGGTGGATCTGCGTATCGTCGATGGCGAAGGTCGGGAGGTAGTGCACGACGGCGAAGCCCTGGGTGAAATAGTGGTGCGAGCCCCTTGGTTGACTCAGGGCTATCTGAAGGAACCCGAGAAAGGGGCTGAGCTATGGAATGGCAGATGGCTGCATACCGGTGACATTGCCTCTATCGATCCCCATGGGATAGTGGAAATCAAGGATCGCATCAAAGACGTAATCAAGACGGGCGGTGAGTGGATAAGCACGCTGGAGCTGGAGAGCCTCATCAGCTCACACGCGGCGGTCAGGTCGGTAGCCGTCGTCGGGATACCTGATGAACAGTGGGGCGAACGCCCCCTGGCTCTGGTGGTTTGCAAGGAAGGGGAGGACCTGGAGCCGCAGGCCATAGCGGCACATCTACAAGGATTTGTCGACCGCGGCCACATAACCAAATGGGCGATCCCACGACAGATAAGGATAGTCCCGGAAATTCCCAAAACCAGCGTCGGCAAGATCAACAAGCGCTTGATCCGCGAGCTCGAAGCCAGCAATGGGAAGGAAAGCATTTAAGCGATTTGTCGCATTCATAGCGTAAGGTTAACAACAGTCACGCTGTCTATATTTCAGGTAGCATGTCGGTATCAATGCTCTGCCGGGGATCTCACCGTCCCCGCGCGGATGCTGATCGCCCTTTAGCAAATGGGTGCCTGGGCATGTTCATCGCCACAGGCATCTCGGGCCCGGCGTTATGTTGATTCGGCAAAATCAGTTTACGGGCTGATTTCCTTGCTTTGTGGGTTCCGGTCAATGTCAGGTCCTGCTGGACGAGAAATCCGTCCCCAGCCCTTCCATCCAGCCTGATCACTTACCTAAATCTGCATTATTCAACAACGCCAGATTCATCCTCACTCATGCTTTCTTTACTTTGAATGAACCGGAGCGCCAAATAAAGGTCTGGTGCCAGAATCATGTCGTCGTCTTTCATTGTCGGTCGACTCTCCTTAAACCAGCGTGTTAACTCCGTTTTCCGGCCCGCAAGAATTAACTTAATCTGCCGCCCCTTCAGATCCCGTTTTAACTCATTAATGGTTGCCAGAACGCTGATATCTGAATAGGTAAAGCAAGAAACGGCGTCAATGACCACCCATTTAGGTTGTAGTACTGCACCATCGACTAAATTCAAAACGCGGCGCTTAAAATAAGCCACATTAAAATAGGTCAGCGGTGAGTTAAATCGGTACATCAACACGCCAGGGATCATTTTCACATCAGTTGAATTACCTAATGAGTGAATCATCCCATTTTCGTCAATTCCCAATAAGTGTTCAGTGGGACGAAAAACTGTGCGCAGGAACTGCAACAGACCCAGCAATACCGCAAGGCCAATCCCCTGAATAACACCAATAATCAGAACACAGCCAAAGGTGAAGAACGCCAGGCGAAATGCGGGTTTATTTCTTCGCCTCAGGTTCCAGAGTCCGCGTAAATCAATTAATGACCACGATGCATAAATTAGAACAATGCCTAATGCAGATACCGGAATAAATTGTAATGGCTGCGTGAAAAATACCACCACGATTCCGATGATTAAGGCAGCAACAACGGAAACAAGCTGGCTTTTCCCTCCAGAGGAATCATTTACCGCAGTCCGGGAATCGGCTCCGCTAATCGCAAACCCCTGAGATAAGCCAGACATCAGATTCGCAACACCCAAAGCCCTGAACTCAGCATCAGCATTTATTTCGTATCCGTTTTTCGCGGCAAAACTGCGAGCGGTGAGCATCAGGCTAACAAAACTGACTAACGCCAGGTTCAGCGCAGGAATCAATAAATCACGCGCCAGACCAGGCTGAAACGATCCCCAGTGAACGACGGGCAAACCAGACTGAAAGCCCGATCCCCCAATAGTGGCTATCCCATACTGCTGCGCAGATGTAATCCATACCAGCGCCGTTGTTACCACAATAGCAATCAACGGTGCTGGCCATTGGCTACGAAACGTCTTGATAGCTATTAAAATCGCTAACGTTAGGATGGCGATCCCTAAGGTTAATAAATGAATTTCTGAGAGTCGACCAGGCAGGGCAATGATCTTCTCAATCACTTGCTCTTCATCAAGCGTAATCCCCAATACCTTACCGAGTTGCCCGACAATAATCGTCACGGCAACGCCGTTAAGCAGACCCGTTAGAATGGGATGAGAAAGCAGGTCAGCAAGCGCCCCCAGGCGAAATTTACTGGCAAGCAGGCACCATCCTCCCATCATCACAGTCATGACTATTGTTAACTGCCAGTGAAGTTCTGGGTTTCCGGCAGAAAGAGGAACCACAACGGCCGCAATCACCGCGCAAGTCGTGGCATCAGGACCAACAATCAATTGGCGGGAAGAACCAAACAGCGCATAAGCTAGCATTGGCAACACGCAGGAATATAACCCGACGATAGCCCCGACTCCCGCTAACTCAGCGTAAGCAATCGCAACCGGTAGTGCTACGGCAGCAACGGATAACCCGGCTTTAACATCATGTTTTAGCCAGCTTTTATCGTACGCTAATAAATTTTTTAGCCCCGGCATGTAGTTTAATACCATTTTTCCGAACACTTTATTCTCCGGATAGACCCTTACTAATAGATAAAGGTACACGTAACTGTCGCAGGCGATCCTGATATTTTCGGGAGGTAATACAGAAAATTCAGATTGGGGGTTTACCGCATATGCCGCAGGAAGGCTTGTGTTATGGAGGTTTTGGATATTGCTTTGCACCCGATGGTGCTGCGATGTGATGTGCCTGATGCGCTGCGCTTATCAGGCCTACAAAATACGTTCAGCCCGGCCCCTGCAGGCCGGATAAGGCGGCACGCCGCATCCGGCGGTTTTCATCCCGCACAGACGCAAAAAAGCCCATCCGGCAGGATGGGCTTCTTCACTTTAATTAATGCCTGGCAGTTCCCTACTCTCGCATGGGGAGACCCCACACTACCATCGGCGCTACGGCGTTTCACTTCTGAGTTCGGCATGGGGTCAGGTGGGACCACCGCGCTACAGCCGCCAGGCAAATTCTG
>OJJD01000051.1_pt1 | contig 141963 bp, 209 predicted proteins | sample 1596011 | NCBI WGS metagenome assembly OJJD01 (sample SAMEA4350113, study PRJEB24818) | metagenome | biome: human; feature: gut; material: faeces | place: Denmark | collected 2013-09 | reverse complement strand
GCTATTATATTCTATATAGGGGGCGCTTATATCGTTTATAGTGTAATTATGAGGGGAACGACTAGGAACGCTTATACGGGCTTATAGGGGGCTTTAAATGCATAGGCTATTTATACATATATTAGAATACACAAGGAGGAGGGGCAGAAAGTTAGTAGATTAGACTGTTAAAAACAAACGGGGGACAGATGCACATTGTTATTTTACTGATTGAGCTAGGTTAACTAGCTAAAATAAGAATGCTATTGTAGCAACGTTTATAAGAAATAGGGGTGTACTTTTCCCCTAGGGAGATTTTAAAAGGGTATAAAATTCTTTTGTTATTTAATAAAAAAGTTCATCTTAGCTATTGACTTTTAACAATAACTATTGTATAGTTAACTTGTAAGATAAAGAGAGGGGAGAACTTAGAAATGAAATTAAAAGAATTTATCAAACTAGCAGAATTGAAAGGTGCTACATTAGAACCATACAACGAGCTAGGGGGCTATGAGCTAACTAGAGGAGATACAGTAGACCAGAGTCCCGTTTTAATTGCTTATATGCAAGGGGCTCACAGCGTAGAGCTATCAAACAAGGAACTAGAAAACAAAAAGTTAACAGAACTAGCGTTTGTCTATAAAAATGCAAGTTTTATTTATCCAAATGAAAAAGAATTATTGACAGGACTAGGACTATAGCACAACAGCATATAAAGCCCGTAACTAAGTTTTAACGGGCTTTATATATAAATACATTATGAGGGCTTATAAGGGCTTATGAGGAGGACTAATAAGAATGCTAGAGGTGGGCAAATTTGTACGAGGTAACAACGGCGCAAGAACTTGGGTTGGTCAGATTGTAGGTATAGACAGACTAGCGGGAGAATATCGTGTACGTGACGTTGTAACAGGTATATACTTTTATGTATCTTGTAGCGCTGTTTATGAGTGCGCTAGACCATAAAACATTTAATAAAAAAATTTCATCTTATCTATTGACTTTTAACAATAACTATTATACAATAGGTTTGTAAGATAAAGGGAGGGCTACTAATATGTATGAATATTTAAAAGAAAGAGAAACAGAGCTAGTATTAGAACAAATGGAAGCATGCGAACGGCTGTCTATCGAATTAAGTAGACAAGAAGTAGACCAGATAACAGTAACACTTATTGCACAACAAATAGAACGAATTAGCGGACGTATTGAAGAGGTTAAGCAGTTGGCACGATATACGAAACATATAAGTTTATAATAGGAGGGGTTGCGGTGGATACAGTAACAGATATTATTGATGTTTTAGGTATTATTAAACAGGACATAGAATATAAGGAAAAGCGTATAAAGGAACTAGAGGGACAAGGAAAACAGGAACGAGCAGAGCTACTGAAAGCGGAAGTAAAAGGAATGAGGGAAGTTGTTCAGGACGTAGAACAAGCATTATAAAAAAATTTCATCTTATCTATTGACAAATAACAAACTATATTGTATACTAGGTTTATCAGATAGAGAGAGGAAGTTACAAACATGGAATATAACACATTAGACGAATTACTAGAAGAGGAATACGACACACTAGACGAATTGCTAGACAGTAAAGAATTTAAGAAACAAATGAACAGCCTTAATCACGTTCCACAAATGCAACCGCAAAGCCATAACAGCAATACGCTAGCAGACACGGGGCGCTATCCTGAAAAATAAAATTGAAAAAAGGGGTTGACAAGTTCAGCCCCTAGTGATATACTAGGTTTATCAGATAGAGAGGGAGGAATTTCACAATGAAATCAATCATCATCAAACAAATTAAGGACGGTTACAAAGGTATCTTAGAACGTAGAAATAACGGTTGGACAACTGAGGAACTAATCGACTATACAGCGGGGGTGAGCAATACACTAGCCGACCTTATCGATGATTTACAAGGCAGTAGCTTTATTACAGACAAGGAAGCGGAAGAAATCGAGGAAGTATTTTCTACTACTATCGATACATTAGAATTTTAATAAAAACTATTGACAAAAAACAAAACATAGTGTAATATATAATTATAGAGAGGGAGGGGAACCTCCCTGATACATAAATAAATCAAAACGGGGGCTACTAACATGACAAACTTTGAAAAAGAATTATTCTCTAAAATCTTAAAAGGTAACATTATCTACGAAATTGCGGGGAAAGAAAACGAAATGTTAGACGGTTATATTACAGAAGAAGAGTTTGAAGAATTTAAAACAATGCAGAACTTACTAGACGTAGCGGGAAACATCTTTACAGAAGCTTATACAAGTGGCTACTTTAAATCAAGTAAAACAGACACGGTTATAGAAGCTAAACACGTTAAGTTTTTAGGTTATGAAGAAATCGAATGTATTAAAGCGATGGCAGTGTTACAAGCTAAAATGAAATTTAAATAAAACTATTGACAAATAACAAGAACTAATATATAATAATCAGTATAAGGGGAGGGGAACCTCCCTATATACAAAAAGAATAGGGGTGAATGAGAAAGTGAAAACAACGAAACTTTATATCTTTCACAGAAAAAGCGAGCTAAATTGGTTTTTAGATAACCTAGAAGCAAACAACCAGAAAGTTGTAGGGTTTGCAATAGACCCACTAACAGGGGCTAGGGAATTAATTATTGAAACAATTAAAGAATAAAAAAAACTATTGACAAATAACAAGAACTAGTATATAATAAACTTATCAGATAAAGAGGGGAAGTTATTAATATGAATAACAACAAATTAATCGTATCATACCAACCAAGTTGGGACAATAAAGGTATCGTATACAGACAAACAGTTAAAGTACCAAGTGAGTTGCTAACTATTCTTAATAGTAAACTAAACAAGGCTATAGAGGAAAAAGGGCATTCTACTATTACAGACAACTTTAATCATGTATACATTTCACCGTTACAAGATGGCAAAAACTATATCACAAACACAACTAGCAAAATAATCAAGTATGAACTAGGGTTGTTAGGTGTTAACGTTAGTCGCTATCTATTAGATAGAAACACGATTGTAGAATTTTATTAAAATATATTTAAAAAGTTTCATCTTTTCTATTGACAAATAACAATAACTATTGTATACTTAATTCATAAGATAAAGAGAGGAAGTTATAAGCATGACAATCGAACAAGTGAAAGACTACGGCAAAGCATACGGAAAAGAGCTATCAACTGAGGAAGTAAAAGAATTTTTTGAGAAACACAACGGAATGCCGTCACTAATGGACTTAGCAAAGTTTTGCGGGGCAATGAACGAGGACGGAACAAAAAATTAAAAAAAACTATTGACAAATAACAAAACATAGTGTAATATAATAAGTGTAAGAGGGAAAGGGTTAAACCTAAAAAGGAAAATGAGTACTTCTTTCTTACACAATACATACCAGATAAGGAAAGGAAGTTATAGACATGACACCAGAACTAGCAGAGATGAACCTAACTAAAAATGATAGTCCATTTTCATTTATTAATGAAGCGGGGGTTTTCATTGAACCGATTAAAAACCCGTTTACTTGTGAGGGTACTTATTTACAAGCATGTAAAGATGTAGCGGGAGAGCTAGAAGCAAATAAAGAGGTAGGGAACGACATCGAAAACTATTTAAAAATGCAAAGTTGGCTAGACAAGTTAGCATATGAATATATTTAAAAAGTTTCACCTTATCTATTGACAAATAACAATAACTAGTATACAATAGGTTTATAAGATAAAGAAAGGAAGTTATAAACATGACACATCAAGCACTAGAAGCAGTTAAGCATATTATAGAGAGTTCACATCTACCAGTTGTTAAAATTGAAGCAGAAGTTATCGAGGTTGAGGGGTTCGGCAATGAAAGCAATACCTATTCAGTCAGAGCGGTAGGGGTATCGCAAAGAGGGAAAAAATACGGTGTATCTTATACAGATTTTCCATTAACAGAGCAAGGCAAAAAACGAGCTGAAAAGCTAGCCGAAGAATTAAACAATTGGTAAAGAGGGAGACAAAACTTTTTTAATCAAAACTATTGACAAAAAACAATAACTAGTGTAGTATAATAAGTGTAAGGAGGAATAAACCTCTTTACACCACACAACAGAAAGGAAGTTTTTACTATGACAGAATTTGCTAATATGAATAAAGAAGAGGTACTAGAATTACTTAATGATTGGTTTGGTGTTAGTGACTATGATACAGTGATGGAAGAGTTAGGGGAGATGAAACAAGTTACCTTTACAGGTAGCACAAATCGACCTTTATTAGGTGGTAACAATGACTTAATCGGTTTACCTCAATTCTTTAAAAATAACGAAGCAGAATCAGAGTTCCCAACTTATGAAGAGTTACTAGAGGAACTAGAGAAAGATACATGGAATCTTGAAGCAGAGGACAATACGTATAATTATAGCGGTTTCTTAGAACGTGATATGGACTTTAAAACTATTCAGGCAGAAAATACAGACACGACTATTGCATTCTTTGCCATTCATACGGGTGTAGATGTGAGAGCGGGCTACTCAAAAGCAATCCCAGTTATCTTTGAAACTTACTACGATTTTGGAGCGTTCCTAAGCAACTACTTTTATAGTCAAGGTTACTACGCTTTTAAACACGATAACAAAGAATACACAATCAGTTTAGATGTTTCGGCTACCTCGGAATATGTACGAATCTATATAACTGATGATAACAACGAGGAATTACAACTAGACTATGAACAAGAAACTTGTATGGACTTAGACAAAGAGAGCGTAGCAGAATACTTAACTAGCCAAGGAATTGAGTTTAAAGACTTGAAACCCGCATTATAACATATAAGGCACTAGGGGGCTTATACAATAGAACTACAAGCTTCCTAGTGTAATTATAAGGTAAACAGCTATAAACGATTATACGAGAGAATAGGGGGCTTTAAAATGAAGTTTAAACGAGCAATTGAGGAATTGAAAGAGGAAGAGGGCATCACCTTAGAACAAGAATATACAGGGGGCTACACAGTCAATAACTCGTATTTCATCTTAGAGGTGTTACATTATAGCGAATACGATGGAGAATACAATAACGAGGAATTAGAGGACTGCCATTTACATGAACTTGTATTCAGGTATAGAGAAGAACAAGTATACAAGCGCGGGTATTGTGCACTACTAGAATTGTTGAGCTAATCTATTGACAAATAACAATAACTAGTGTAGTATATTAAGTGTAAGATGAATAAGAAAGAGAGTGATTGGAATGAGTAGAAAGTATAGAGGTTTTGATACAGCATTCACAAAAGACGGCGTTTGCGTATACGTGATTAAAGATGACAAGGAAAAGGGCACGGCACTTGTAAGAGATACCAGAGGAGGGGACGAGTACACGGTAGCTAATGAGGGTATGATATATACAAAAGACATGGAAAGCATAGACGTATATATGCCGTGGTAGGCTTATAAAGATAAGGAGGTAACACACACATGTATAACACATCTGACATCGTATATAAGGATAAAGATTTTTGGATATTAAGCACACCATCTAACTATGAACTATATAAAATAGGTTGCACACATAGCAAGCGGGTTGGGCTTGTAAGTAAAAAGTTAGGACTTGAAAGAGCTATTCAGAATCTTAATATCCTACATCGAAAGAACTGAATTTAAATTTGCCACTGAGGAGGACTTGACGGTTTTCCTCAGTATGGTAGGCTTGTTTTACGATTGACCTCCCCCCGTGGTTTTTTGACCGTACTTTGGGGGTGGGGCTATTTGCCTACCCCGACCCTGGGGTACCTATTTTTTCTAGGAAAATTATTTTTTATATATTTAGAAAGTCAACACCCCACATACAAAGTCAACATAAGGGCTCACCCTAGGGCTCCTATATAGGCTCACCTAAATACTCCCATATAAAAAAGACCCCTCCCCGTTGATAAGGATAGGGTCTTTTTTATTTAGCCATCTGCCTTATAATTGGCTATTAGGTTCAGGTTCCGCCAAGCATGACCTCGGTTACATTAGTGTAATGGGTATACCCTTGTAAGTCACCATCCTCCACAATGTAGTAGTCAGTGAACTCTTTACACACACTATTATCGTAACCTATTACTCTCCCTATAGGGCTACTACCTCTACCATTACACTCGAAGGTGAAGTTCTTAAGCCTAACTTGTGTGTTGATAGGGAGCAAAGACTCTCCTCTTGAATTTAGCATGTTAATGTGGCTCCTTTTATTTAGTATTCTCAGGTTAATAGCACAACCAAGCCACTAATGACGACTAAGACTACGTAAATTTCCACTAAAAATGAGTATATAATAAAAACAATAGACAATACAGTAGTGAATATCGCAGAGGCTATCACCCATTTAGTATTTAAACTATTCGACAAAACAACAATACCAACGATAAATTCAACTAGAGCGTAGCCCAAGACATAAATACCTACAATACTTAGAGTAATGAGTACAGGGTGACTTATAAATCCACCCCATACATTATAAAAAATATTTAGCATATGGTTACTCCCCTCTAAGACTAATTTGTTCCGCCATAGTCTTTGCGAAGTATGTCCAGTATTTATGGAAGTCTGCGAAGTCCAAGAAATACTCCCCGACAGTCTCTCCTGCTTGATTGCGGTAAAGTGGTACTTTCGTTTTCTCGTCTTTATGGACTTCATACTCTGTGCCATTTAATGAAATCCATACGCTACCCGGAGTCACACTAGTTACTGTTGCCTTATCACAACCTAGTATTGGGTCACGGAGTTCTGGTTTTGTGAAGACTGTATCCCCAACCTTCAATTTGTTTAACCGCTCTTTGTCTATTAATGTTGTTTCCATTTGTTCTCCCTCCTTATACATTATAAAAAAATATTTAACATCTAATTACTGCCCTCAAATAAAGAACATTACTACCCATCCAATAAGCATAAATAACAATGTTGATACAGTAGCTTTTGCAAATACCATCAAAATAGAATCTTCTGTATTTGTAGTAGTCTTAGCTGTAATAAAACTGATAAATACATCTAGCCCAATTGCCTGCGCCCATGTAAGTGTTAACACCCCAAATGTTGGAGCAATTAACCCGTTCCACAAGAACATCGTAACATACCCTCCAATAACAAGGGTCAACACCACTAGAACTAAAGTCCCAAAAAATTTACCTAATGCGTTTGCCAATTCGTCTTTTGTATTCTTATCCATCGTTTTCCTCCTTAATAATAGCTATGTTTACCTCTTATTTTTTTGTTAATTTTATTTAGGCTTGCAAAAGTAATTATGTTCAAGATATATGCGCCAATTACTAATACTGCCTGCATTGTGCAAAACACGATTGTTATCCAGTAGCTTGTAGTAGCTTCCCCGCTAGTTAGCCCCCAATAAATGCTATATGTCACCATGAGTGTGTTTAGCAGTATAGCTACACCCCCTACCAATAATAGTAGGTAATCAGATAGTTTCACTTAGTTCCCCTCCATTGAATGATTAAGTAAGCTCTTGTTCAGCTCTTTTAAGTAGTAATCACACCTAACGTGCACAAGACCTATACGTTCCCCTGTAATAGGGTTATAATGTAATCGTGTAGGTACTGTGTACTCATTAGGTATATCTAAGTCTAATTGGGTAGTTAAATTAACTACTCTATCCGGAGGGCACATCCATAGAGGCTTATTGCAGTGCCAACATGACCCACTTTGTAGTACCTCGTATTTTCGTTTAAGTTGTTTCTCTTCTTCCCTTGTTAATTGGTCGTGATAGCACTGTGCTATTGTGTGTGTGTCTCCCTCCGTTTTTATATTTGTTATAGTTTAGTGTTAAACCAGTCCTATGTTCTCTCCTAGCGTTTACAATAGTTGTTTAGGGTGATAATAGGTAGAATACCTATCACCGCCCTAAGAGGCATATAGAGTACTTATAGGACTGGTGCTTAGTTAACTGTTTTAAGTAGCATGGAAAATATGCGCTTAAGTCAACATTAGTTCTTTCACTTTAGATAATGTCAATTGCGATATAATGATTCGTTTTGGATACATTAGCAATCTCATAGTCTAAGTATGGGTCTAGTACTTCGTTGTTACTTCCTATCTTTGTTCTAACTGTTATGGTAGCCCCTGCCGTGGGGTAAGTAATGAGTACGTCCACTCCGGGCTTCATTAACTTAACTAAATCTTTTAACTTCATCTTTATCTCCTCTTTAATAGCATATGCTTAAATCTATTTTATGTCAACTGCTTAATTTTTGTGCTCGTAGTTGCACAGATATTGTATCAACAATGACTGCCCACTGCTCCTCCGTAAAATTGAAATCAAACTGTGTATAGCCTTCCTCACCTGTTGTAGTAATTGCAATGTCCCCATAATCGTCAACTGAGAAATAAATAGTCGCAGTTTCCTCCGGATTTTGAGGAAGTGTAATAGCTAGCTCCCCTTGCTCTACTTTCATCTATGGTGCCCCCTTAGTTCTCTTCCTTCTCAATCATCTTGATACCTGTAAAGGCATATACAGGGAGTTCTTCTGTGTAAGTGTACTGATTAGCTTTAAAGGTCACTTCGTAGTAACTCTCCATGCCACAGTGTAACATGTCTACATATCTAATTTCCTTACAAGGCATAGCATTTTTCTCACTCCCGCAGAAGAGCCAATCTTCTGTACAGTATTCTACTCTACCTGTGTGGATACTTCTAACTGCTACGTATGGTTTTTCCATTTACTCTTCCTCCTGTGTAATCTCTTCTAGGTCACAAGGGTGTACGTCTTGCTCAACTGGTCTTAGGCTATAGCGGGAGTCACCTACTACTGTGTAAACACCATCATCGTATATATCCACTAATTCCACTATCGTCCCAATGGCAAAACCATGGTCATAACGAGTGTTTCCGATGACTTTAAATTGTTTAGGTGTTGTATAACCGTCTATATAAGCTTGTGCTAATACATACTGATTATCTTCACCAATCCATACAGCTAGTTTGTCATCTGGTGTTTCATCGTATGTGTTGAAGTACTCATTAGCTAACAAACTTAACATTGAATCGTATTTCTCAATTGCTCGTGCAACAAAATTTGGTATCTCTACTTTTGTTCCCATCTAATCTTCCTCCTATTGAATCATAATACATATAAAAAGTAGTATCAGCAAAACAACACCGCCCCACCCCGCATTTACATATGCCGTATAGAAAATGTATATAAGATACGTTACTGCTATAATAGTTAATACTACGAGTATCGTGTTAAAGAGCTTCTCTAAATCAATCATTATACAACCTCCTAGACCTCACAAGTATAGGTCTGGTTCTTCTTATACTCTTCCTACTATTTATACCCAAAGAACTTTAAGTAATTTTCTGCTTCTTTTTCTAAGTGTTCGTTTAGTTCATCTAAGGTAACAACTTTCCCACAGTCCTCACAAGTATAGGTCTGGCTCTTCTTATCTTCTAGCAGTTCACCATCACATACAAGGTTGATACAGTGGGTTGTCCAACTCCCTACATCGTCCGGTAAGTGCCCCATTATACGTCACCTACTTTTACAGCAAATGCCATGAATCGTTCATCCATTTTGCGGATTTCTTTCTCTGTAAAGGTAGGGATGTCTTCTAGGTAGTTTGTAAAGTCAGGAGACCCTAATCGGTCGATATAGCTGTATCCCCAACCATCTTTATCTTTTGCGATAATGATGTAGTACTCGTCTTCTTCCTCTTCTACCGTATGACCCAGTACCCATGCTTTGGCAAGTTTCTCATGGTTTTCTGGGTTATTAGCTAACCAAAAGTACATCTTACTAGGGTAGCTTCCTTTGTCAATCATGTTAATAAACGTTAAGTTCTCTTCTTTGCACTTGTCAATATATTCCCCTACTTTATAAGGAATAACAACTTTTTCAGGCTCATCTAAACCATATGCTAAGGAGACTGCTTTTGCTATCCCTGCATTGTAGCCTAGAGCATGAGGGTTCAACGTACCATCACACCCTACTTGAGTGAAAATCTCATCACCTAATAGATTAATAAATTCATTCTTATCCATTTAATTCCCTCCTTAAAACTCAAGGCTGTTTTCAATAAGTTCTGATAGTCGGAGCATCACCTCATGAGGTAACTCTAATTTTGTACTCTCCTGTGATTCTGCAGAGCTGACTTCCAAAGTGTACTTTACTTCTGTTTTCTCATTTACACGGGAAGCCTTCTTCTCAACACATACTTTATAAAGTGCTGAGTTATTGACTGCGATAATTTTTTCTTGTATATTTACACTAGTATTGCTATCATAAGTAATTTCATAGCTCATTATAAAAACCTCCTATTTATACACTGGTACAGCAAAAGCCCAGTATCTTTCATCAATTTCTTTTATTTCTTGTTCAGTAAATTTGTTCTTACCCATATTAGGCTTATTTGAGAAGTATACTTCATTATTGTGGGACTTGTCAACCCAAAGATAACAATCTTCCCCTTTATTACCAAGACCAGTAAACACGATATGGTAAAGTGGCTCTTTCTCCACCTCGTACCCATCTTTCATTCGTATTAAAGTTTCAATAGGGTTATTCTTACTTTGGTCTAGCCAACAGTCGAACTCCGATTCATGTGGGTAGCTGTTACCATCTAGCATTCTAATTTGTGTAAAAATAGCTAGGTCTAATGCATGTTTATTTCCCTCGTACCATTCCGCAACAAACTTTGGCACAATTACTTTCTTAGGTTCGTCTAGTTTCTTTGCTAGCAAAATAGCCGCCTTGATTGCCTCATTGTAGCACTGGCTCCGATTTGATAACTCTTGAACTACTGGGACGTGGCTAAACTTTAACTCTTCTAATTTTTTAATCAATTCTTGTTTATTCATTTAGTTTCCTTCCTTTCAATAGCCCACTGACTGAACACTTGTAAGACTTGCAACTGCGCATTCTCTGTCATGTATCTATAACTTTTATAAACAGGGCTATTCCGATAATCTGGTTTTACAGAATTTACTCTCAGTCTCCAAAATAGTTCTATAGGTTCAATGCCTGTTAACGTATATTTTTCTTTTAGCCAACCCAAAACAATTTGTTGATTCTCACTTAGCTCTACTTGGTCTACATTATCATCAGTGTATTTGAACCAGATTTTCTCGTATGTTGTTTGTCCGCCTGTGATTGTTACAAATTCGGCGCTTGGGTGCTCATTTTGAAATTTTTCTAGTTGTTCTTCGTAATGTATATCCCCAACATCAAATTCTTTAAATTTAATCATTGTGCTCCCCCCCCTGTTCTAAAAACCAATCAGTAAATGCTTGAATAACTTGTGCTTCCTCCTTTACTGATAGAGCGTAATATGCCTCTTCTGTTTTAGGGTCTTCATGGGTCTCCCCAATACGTTCGAGCGCCTCAAATAGGGAATCTTTACTACAGTAACCTACTTTTAACCATTCAAATACCTGTTTCTGATTTTTATTCAGTTCTGGCTTTTTAACTGCCTCTACTGCAGTCTTATACGCTATTTTTAAAAGGTCTCCCTCAAAACTATTAGGGAAATTAATTTCACCATTTGCTTCCATATACATATAACAAACTCTGTCAATTATTTCGTTATATCTTTGTCTACTCATTCACTATTCCTCCTCGTCCTCTACGTCACCCCAACCAAAGCTACAGTAGGAAGAGAACACGTCTCTAGCTACTTCGTCTATCTCCTCATTCGTAGCATTATCGGGTACTTCTACTGTCTCTACTTCACCAATACCTGCCCAAGTTGTCTCAATATATACATTTATTTTTCGCATAGTTTAATACCTAAGACTACATAGTCGTCTTTCTGTGCATAATCGGTGATATAAGTAACTTCTACTTTAATAAACTCTCCTGTATACGAACCACATGTGTACTCATTTAATAAAAGAATATCTCCCACATGGTATTGTCTATCATTTTTACGTATTTCAAATAGTTTTCTACCTTCCTTAACTGCTTTAAAGTACGTAGGTGCAATCTTGAGGTTATGAGTAACTTCTAATTTACTAACTAAATCAAAAATGATAGTGTTTAATTCGTTACCCTCTACCTGATGATTCAATTTTTGTAAATTTATTGATATTACAGTAGGTCTACCTCCTCTGCTCCCATAAAGGTTATTCTGTTGGTCTCTATATTCCTCTGAATCAATAACTAAGTTTCTTCTGTTATGCTTAGTAAGTCTTTCCTTCTCCGTCATTGCCTGTGCTAGTCCATTTATTGTTTTAGATACTTTTACTTCTCCATTTACAATAACTTGTACTAGGTATCTGTCGTCCTTTGTTGCAAACTTATTATCCATAATTAGTATCTCTCTTTCATAATCTTAATTGACCAGTTATCGTTGTTACTGAATACCCTTTCTAGGTCATTCAACGAGTTGGTATTTACAATTTCTTTTTTTAGTTTTCTATCTGAACTAATATTACCAAATCGTTTAAGGAATCTTTGTTTAAAGTGGGCATAACCCATATAGTCAAAGGTAATAGTGTGTTCTTTACCAAATATACCCCGCTCTCTTAACTTAATCTCTACACTCTCATAAGAGCTATCTACTTTCATAAAATTATTTAGAAGAGTGTGCAAATCAATACAAATAGATGCCCCTGCACTACCGCCTATAAGTATATATTTAGGGCACTTTATATCGGGGTAACAAGGGTCATCTAATTCATACCACATATTATTTACATCTACCCCATACCATACACTATTTACATCTACTGAGACTCTTTCTGTCTTAAATGGTTTTATGCAAGTATACTTCATTGTCGCTCCTCCAAATCATCTAATACATCTTCTAATGTTGTGACAACCCCCTGCAAATAACCCAGTTCATGCCACCCATATCCTCTCTTATCTTGCTCTAACAAATTATTAATTCTTTTTGTTTTACGTTTAATTTGACGATTATATCTTCTTTTTAGTCCCTCTTCAAAGGTCGTTACCTTTTTTGCTTCCTCTATATCTTTTAATAATTGGTCTAGCCCATCTCCATCAGTACCATAGCTATACACTAGCGCTTTCTCGTCCTTATAGGTAGTTACTCCTAATGATTGGTATACATACTTCTTACTGGGGACAAATACAAGAGTAATGGGTCTGTACAATTGAGGTAGAATACAATCTTCTGATAACCCCCCAAAATCTGTTTTAGAAGATACCTTCTCTACCACATACCTCATATCTTCCATACTTAACGACTTAATACATAAAATATATCTGTTAATAACCATTTTCTTTAGCTCCCCCTACACCCAAAATAGTTTTCGATTCTCTGTTGGTTTAAAAGACTCCAATTCTCGTGAAGTATTACTTTTTCCATCTGTTAAACCTTCTTTCACTTTATATATTAAAAAAATAAATCTAGCTATCTACAAATACATTGTATCATCAGCTAGATTAAAAGTCAACACTTTATATTTAATTATTTTATATTACAATAGTTCTTTATCTAAAATTGTTTTAGGGATAGCCCATATTGTAGTGTAACGAACCCCTTTATGATTACCTGTAACTAATACGAACGTTGCCGTATCTAGCTTAGTACCGAGTACAGATGCTAGCAGTTCATGGTCTTCTTTGCTAATTGGTACTTCAAAATCAAGTTCCCCAAGCTCTACCACAAAGTTATTTGCTCTAATTCCCATAAAGTATTCATCATTACGTTTTACATGGAATACATTCTTCGTATGAAAACTTTGCATAACAATATTTGCAAAATAGCTGTTATCTCTAGCTACAATAAATCTATCTACATAGATAGCCTCTTTGCTGAGTAGTTCTTCAATGCAGTTACTCATAACATATTCTCCTCCTCTTCTAATAGTAGCTCTGATACGTAAATTTCCATCATTAGACTTTGTTCAATCCCGTCTAGTAATAAATGCATAGCACACAAGCCACACAACATTTCATCTAAATAAAAATCACCACATGTCTCCTCTAATGGTACTTGACACATTAAGCACTCTATCATTGTACAGCCCTCCTTAATTTAAGTTTTCTCTAACTTCTGTTAGCACCTCTCCTAATATATTAAGTCCTTCCCATTTACTCGTATCACGAGAGCGTGGGTCTGATTCACGTAACCCTATCCCCCATACTTTATCAAAAGGCGATGCCTCTGCAAACTTAGTTCCTTTAGGGATGGACAGCATAAAGTTACGTAAACTATCATTTTGTGTGAATTTATAAGTATTCCCATCTAAAACGATTGATTTACGATGCTTTACCCACAAGTTTTCTTCAAAATTTTTAACTTGTCTCCCTAAACGTTTAGCATCTTTTGGGCTCTCTGTTTTTAAAATTCTTTTTGCTGTATCAACATCGTTAAAAAGCATTGCTTTACGTACCATCATGTAGTGCTCTGCTGTCGGAAAAATAATATCTTCCCCTAAACCCTTAATAGGTGCGCTGAACTGTGATGGGTACCACTGTGACAAGCACTCTTTCCCTAGTTTATTACGTTTACTTGGGGTATGCCCCCAAAATAAAATATATTTACTCATCTAATGTTCCTCCCAATATTCATAGTAGTTTCCTTTATGCTCAAAAGCAAAATGAGGACTAGGTAACCCACCATTAGCTTCTATATGCTCTGGGTGCTCATAAAAATAGTAGGGCTCCTCACCAGTAGGGCTAATTGCTATTACTGGTTTATCTTTAAAAAATAGTGGTATTTTATCTCCATCATTTAAGTTTAATTTATAGGTACTTAATGGCACTCTTCTATGACATTCTTCCAGTGTTCTATACTTATCAAAGCTAATTATTTTAAGGAATCCCTTAGCTTTTAGAGGTACTAAACTATCTACTGAAACGTCTTCTTGCTTATAAGTGACAAGGGCGCTATAAATGGTTGAGGGGTTTTTGTATGCCACTGAATAATTAATTGAAGTGTGCTTATGGTTTGCTAAAAATTTCTCTAATTCCTTAGATAAACCATAAGGTGTATCGCTATCAATAACTTTTACTTTAATCATGTGTTATCCTCCCTATATGCTTCTCTAACTGTTCCTATACTTTGGTCTGGGTCTGGTTTACTAAATGGTAAGCTTGCACGCTCTTCCTTACTCAATGTTTTTAAGCAAGCCACATGTACTGCAATGACCCCCGACTTAGTTTCCATGCTGTCCGGCAATGTAAGTATATAGTCATTATACAGTTTACTTAACACTAGCCAATAACGGTTGCTACTACTTCTCATATTGGCTAAAATCATCATTTTTTCATAGTAATCTTGCCCCATACAAGAAAGTCCTCCTATTGCAGATTGGAGGAGCTCATCTTCAAGAGCTAAGATAGTATTTGCGTACCCTTTCAGCTCCTTGTTAAGCCCCTCTATAACAATCTCAAAACATTCTCTTTCTGGGGAGCCTACAGTTAAATCAGTAAGTGGCTCGTATGCTCTTACTTCTCTTCCACTAGGGGCTTGTCTTCGTTTACCTATACGATAAGAGTCTTTAAACTCATACTCGGAACGAAAAATTTCTTCTTGACTATTTCTCCCAGACCTTCCTCCAAAATAGTAATCTTCTACTACTCCACCAAGACCATTATAATGTCCTCTAGTTGTCCCTATGACTTTAGAATGTCTAATATGGGTTAGCTGACAGAGCTCCCCTCCGTTATCAGGGTCACCTACAATAGCTGTCTCACATACAGGACAGATATATCCAAAACACATCACTTTATCTACCTCCAATTAATATACATTAAGAAAAAGTTACAATTTTTTCACAAGGAATATCATAGTATGCCTTTAAACCATAATGTTCCAACATGTATTCTTTAGCATAATCTACAAGGTGCTCAGGGCATTTAAATGTGTAAGAGCCACTCATCATTACACCACTATTACTTAACTCTTCTCTCGAAGCTTTAGCAAACCACTTAGCACACTCTACAGGATAACCAATAACACACCCTAAAACTTCCTCGTCATTAAACCCTAGCTTAATTGATTCATTGTATACTTCTATACTTATCTTATCTGATGCTACTAGGTATATACTACCATATAACCTCGTTTTATAATAAGAGCGTTCCAAACAACTTAGTTCTTCTTCTTTTAATACGATTGCTACACGATGACCTAAATTAAAATCTAAAATAGGCTTTGGAAAAACGTACTCTGCTTTCTCAACAAACTCCACTTAGCTACCTCTTTTCTCATTCCCTAAATTATCTTAAATGTTATATTAGTTAGAATGGTAAGTCACTATTGTGTTCTGCCTCTTCTGGGATATATAGGATATTTTCAATCTTTTCTTCAATATGTTCAATAATTTCTGTGTGCTCTTTAATTTTCTCTTTATGATTTTCTCTTTGCTTATTTAACTTTGCATATTGCTGTAATTCATCTGGTGTTAGCTCTTCTAGTCTTTTCTTCATTTGTTTTCTCCTTCTAATGTAATTTTCTCTACGTCATCAACACTACCAAAAGATGGGGGCTGTGTCAAGTTCTTATCTAACCAGTTAGCGATAATGTCATGTAACTCGTCTATAGCCTCATCGCTTACTTCATCCGTTGGGTAGTAGTCCTCCGCTACCTCTCCATATTCACTGTATAGCTGTTCCCCTACAGATTCTAACATACCTACTACATCTACACTAATAACTGCTTTATTGAACTGCCCTACTGCAAAACTTGTTGTCCCCTTTTCAGGTAATGTTCCAAATATATCCTCTACATACATCCCTAAGCTATCAACATATGTTTTTCCTTCATTGATAGCTAATAATGCAAGTTTTCCTGCAGACACTGCCTCTTCTCTCGTAGGGAACGTCTCACATGCTTTCCATACATCTGTGTCTTCCTCTAGTGCTAACGCATAGTCTTTATCTTCCATTGTCTTGCTCTCCCTATCCTTTTAATATAATCATATTTGTGTTACTGTCTAAGTGCCATCCATCAAATTCTAAATAGTGGTCATAAGGGTTAATTGGTTCACCTACAACTATATAGTCCTCTAGTGCGTGACCTTGGTCTTTTAGCTCTAGTAATTCGTCTAATAAATCTTGTGCTGTCAAATTATTCATGCCATGTAGTATCCTTTCTCTTTAGCTTCTTCCCACTCATCTACAGAAAACAAACGCTCATTCCGAGACAGAGAGCCATAACAGTTTACTGTTAAGTCTACCATTAGGAAATCTTTACCGTATTGTTTTGTCCAACTCTCTGTATATGGTGTTACTGAATGCACTTCTTTAATATATTGCTCTAACATATTCATTTTATATTACCCTTTCTTGGTTTAAATTTTCGTGTTTGTGTTCGGTTGTTTCTACTTACTTCTTTGTATCTACGGATTCCTAATGCCTTAGCTTCTGGACGAGAACGACCTATCTGTCTTACATATAAGTCTAGCGCTTCTTTTACTTTATCATCGTACATCTTCCCTAATTCTCGGAAATACTCAAACTCACCTAAATACACATAAGGCATACGCCAGTCATCTATGATAACCTGTACTATTGTTCGTTTGTTTAAATCATAATTATAGATATATAGAAATACTATATAAGCATCTGTCATCCCAGAATAGCTTGTCCTAATTTCACTTAGAGTTACACTGTCTCTTAATGATGTTAAATAATCATTCCACTTTTTTTTACGTTCTTCTGCTAAAGTTTCTATGAAGTGGTTTACCTCTTTTTCGTCCCTCACTACTTGCGACCTCCTTGTTGTTTATGTCTATATATTATCATCTACTTTGTTATATGTCAACACCTTTGTAATAAAAAAAGAACCTAGTAATTTACTTACTTAGGCTCTCTTGTTTATACGTGTTTAGTAAGTTACCTTTACTATCGACAACAACAGCATTAAGCTGACCACCATATGCACAGGCACCATCAATAAAAATACTTCTGTCACCTAAGAATACATCGTGGCTGTCCTCTTTTCTCAAATTAATTGTAGGTGTGTGACCCATTATAATTGTCTTATCTGTTTTATTCTTCTGTAATGCTAGTGGTCTCGTCCAAATCATTTCATCTTTAGTAGCTGTTCTCCAATCAGGCTGACGATAAACAGGTATTCCTGCGTGTACACATAAGGTGTCTCCATGCTCATAGTATGGTTCTAATAAACTAATTACTTCAACTACATTTGTTTTTTCTAATAACATCTTTCTAGTGGTAAACGCATCCTGTAGGTGTTCATCTAAATCCAATAGACTACTTATCGTTTTATCACCGCCATTGTACATCCACATTGCGTACATCTCACTTAGGTCTTCGTAGTCTGCTTCTCTTATCAATGGGAATGTTAAAAAATCTAATAACATTTGGTCATGATTTCCTAACAAAGCAGTTCCTCCATTAAGGATATGCTTATAAACGAAACCCAGTACTTCTGCGGATTTGCTACCTCTATCTACGTAGTCACCTAAAAGTATTAAGTCCTCTTCATCACTATTCCAATGTTTATTAAGAAGCATTATTAGCTCATCATAACAACCATGTACATCTGATACAATAAACACTTTATCTTTCAATGAATAATAGCCCCCTTAACTACTTCTGCTAGCCAGTAAGTAGCCAGTACTAGTACAGTATTGACAATAAATGTTATTACTATAACCAGTGCTAACTTATAATTTTTACTCCTAGCATTATAGTTTATATAATTTTTTATGTTAACTCTAATATTTTTAAACAAAGTGCTCCCATATACGTTCAGTGCTATATATAGTAAAAGCAATACGATAAAGTAGCCTTGAGCTAGAAACACGTCAGACTCCCTGAACGAGTTATTAAACCATATGCTGAATATCGCAATCACTTGGTGAATTATAAGCATTGCGCCATTACCAAAAAGGAGTATACTAAACGCTATACCGACTACGTCTCTGTACTCTGAAAGTAGTCTATCATATACTATTATCCCTTTAGTAAAAATAAAAGCAACAACTGCCATCTGTATAAGTAAAAATATTGTTACGGCTAATAAGTTTTCTGTATGCATAGTCATAATTTAGCCACTCCTTTCAAAATGGGTAAAGAAAGAATAATAGGTATATCGTTCTTTTTCTACCCTACCCTCATGTATAAAGGTGAACTCAACAAATTTAACTCTTAACGGTATATCTGGTGCTTTCTCCCAAGGAAGTACTCTTGGGAAATCATAGAATACTCTTGTGGGATAAACTTCTTTCATAAGTATCCTAGGGTATCTTTTCTTTGGTATAAATCTTTTACCTATTATACTTGAGTAGTCAGGTTTCATTGTAAGTCACCATGAATAGAGTATGCTCTACTTGCTTTGTTAAAGTTTACTTGTTTTTTGTTTACTAATCTTATTGCATCTTCTAATAAAAGAGGTTTTCCTAATTTATGGTTATCTAATTCTGGTGAGTCTACCCCTACATTCAGTAAGTTTGGTTCGGGTCTGGCTAACTCATGAATGTGTCCATGTAGATTAATTAGGTTACCTCTATCTCCTAAAATTAGTGGGTAATGTGTCATATGCACAACCTTATGCATTCGTTTTAAAATAATACCAACGTCTTCCCAATGAACCCTATCATTCAGGGAAGTATTGCGTTTAATCTCTTTTCGTAGAGGACTATTATCGTGGTTACCCTTTATTAGCCATATAGTGCCATTTAAGCGCTCTAAGACGTTAGCTATACTATTTACCTTGGCACCCATTGCGAAGTCCCCTAGGTGGTATACAACGTCTTCTGGACGTACTGTAGTGTTCCACTCATTGATTAGATACTCGTTCATCTCTTCCACATCTTTAAATTGTTTCCGTGTGTCCATAAAAGAGGCTTCCCCACAAATGTTTCTATGGAAGAAGTGCATATCAGATATTACATATTCTCTCCCCATACTTGCTCCTCCTTAGTGTGTTGCAAACCATACGAATACAGCTAGTTGTAGATAGTGTACTGTTTGGTCGATAATTAGTTGTGTCTTTTTATTAGGTACTGTTTTTAAGAACCATGCACTTTGTGCTTTTAAATAGTCCATGATAAAATGTGGAACCCATAAGCATACTACAATTAGCCCAAGTTTTACTGGTGTTCCTAAGAACAATGTAGTTGCGACAATAATATACGTCCAGATGTTTACATGGATGATTAGTAGATATAAATCAGTCTGCTTTCCTTTTGCGATATAGTCACTTTGTAAGGCATAGTCCCCTACTGCATGAGCCATTGTAAGGATAATTACATAGTATAAGTAATTCAAATTAAGTCCTCCTCTTTGTATGGGTAAGGACAAGTGTCACATTCAAATCCATATTCGTTAGGTGCTCCCTCTAAAATATTTCCGCCACATTCTGGGCAAGTTACTAGTTTCATTGTTCTGCCTCCTTTACATGATTTCAAGATATAGCCCTGCACTTGATGTTGTAGAAATCAGCATAACTTCTAAGTCTAAGTGTTCTCCGATACCTTCGTATTGTTCAATAAGTGGTTTTGTTTCTGATAAAGTGAATGTTACAATTTCTTAATCCGTCATGTGCTCTACTAATGTGACTGTGCGACCAAATTCAATATGTTGTAATAAATGTCCTAGTTTAACCATTATAACTTCCCTCCATCAATTAATAATAGTAAGATACCGCCTATCACAAGTAACCAGAATACTGCTAAGATTAGTACCATTTAGCTATCCTCCTTGAACAGCTCATCGTATAATTCTTGAACTGCTTCACGCTTTACTTTTAACATTGCAATCTGTGTTGATATGATATTACTTGGTTTTCCCACCAAACGCCCCTCTAAGTGTCCAATATCCATATTATATTGAATAAGGGTTTGTTGAAATTTTTTTCTAATCTCGGTGCATTCATTAATTGGCTGCTTCGGTTCAATCTCAATCAGTTCAAACTGAGAATACCAGTATTCATTTAATTTATTCAGTAGCTCACCACGTGTTTTTCCAGATTCTGCAGTTGTCCCATCATCATCTTTAATAAAGTACCCTATAGTATTGTTGTGAGCAATCCTATACTCTTTGCCTTCTGTGAAAAAGGGTTCTTGTGGGTTTGTAATTACACATTTCATTCTGTATGTCATTTTAGTAGGTCTCCCATTCCTCAATGATGTATTGGCTTTTATAGTTTGCATAGAAATCTGAGTCACTTGAGAAGTATATATCTAGTTCTTTTACTTTTTCTAGTACTCCTTGAAGGGATGTACCAACTGCCATGTTAGTACCTGTCCCCTTATCAATTCCGAGATAGAGTGTAAGTTTCTTTGGTTCTGCACCGAGCAATTCAAACTTAGAATGCCAATAGTTATTTAATTCAGCTAATAGTAGCTCAGGAGTGGCTCCTGATTCTATAATGTCTCCCTCATCATCTCTAAGGAAGTAACCTCTAGCATCATCATAGAATACATCGTACTCTTTACCTTCTGTGAATATATGCTCTGTTTTAAGTGTACATCTAATTTTTACTGTCATTCTAATTTTCCTCCAATTCAATTTCTTTTATTGATACAAAGCCAAGTATATTGCGGAAAGTACGGTCTTCATTCCAGTATATAAATTGTGTTAGAAGTGGTTTGTGGTCATCTGTGTATGTTGTTTTTGTCTCGTAGTAGCTTTCTTCAATTTGTTCATCAATATTCTGTACCATTTCATTATAATATGTGACTGCTTTATCATATGAGGTGAAAGCCCTCATTTTTACCGCTCTATACTCAAATTTCACTAACCATGCTGAGCTTAATTTCGTCATTTATTTCTTCCTCCACTTCTTTGATTGACTTGATTATATATCTGTGATTCTCTCTAAATGCGTGGTAAGCATCATCAAGTGAATATGCGTATAACCTTGTTGTTTGCATTACAGTTCTATATCCGTTACGTCCAACCATTGGTTCGTCAACTTCTACTTCTAACTCAAATAATAGTTGTTTTCTAATCATTGTTTTTCCTCCCCTTTTCTATGATATAATATTACCCTACTATTATGATTCTGTCAACAGGCAAAAAAAAGAAGTAGAAAAATCTACTCCTATTCATCGTTTGACAACTTTTCCATACCATATAGTAACTGTAGTAGTACATATAGTACAATATCAAATCCGTCAAGTGGCTTTCCAAGTACTATAACTTTAACAATTGTCAATACCGCTAAAAAAATAAATAGCCACCCGATTATTTTATTTGCATGTTTTCTAATTCTCATAACTTTCTAGTACCTCTTCAATATTCTTTCTGGTTTCGTTAGCTAACTTACCAGTCCGTTCAAGCCAACCTTTAACCATTTCTTTTTCTACTTTGCTATGTTTATTCGCATCCTCCTTGATGCCTTCTACATTTTCCATCAAATTATCTAAGTCCTCCATAACATCTAATAAAGTGTTTCTTAGTTTTAACACATCGATAGACAACTCATAGTTCCGTTTAGACAATTTTTCGTTACGGATAAAGTTCTTTTTTAGTTCTTGTTGTGTTTCTAGTAGCTGAGTAGTTTTAATAATATCAGCTTCTAATTTACTAATTCCGTCTAGTTCATTCATCACATGTCCTCCTCATATTCTACTACTTCCTCAATAAGTTTCAGTACTTCTTCTGCTGTGCCCACTGTGCTATAGTCCGCAAAGTTTTCTGCAGGTTTCATAATAGCCACTGAATAGGGTTTGTTCTCTACATAAATATGCCCGAATCCTTTTAAAGAATGAATTACCTCTACTGCCCATCCATTAGCGTACTCTTCTCGGTATACTACTTGCTCACTGGTTGCTCTTACTGGTTTATTCATTGTTAAAACCATAGAAGTTTCTTACAATGTTTTCTACACGTTCCATGCCCTCTAAGTAGCTACGTTTCTCAGGGGAGATATAGTTCTTGTAATGAGGGACTTCCTTCTCTTCCTCTACCTCTTTTGTAGTACGTTCAATCAGTTTAATAAGTTTTACTTCGTTCTCTAGTTGAGACTGGATAATGTCTAACAGTTCATTTTTCGAGCAGTTGTTTAGTGGTTTACTTCCATAGTCAATAATTGTCATAGTAGTCCTCCTATTTTAATGTGTACTCTTTATAGCCTTTATGTGTATCGTGCCCACACTTTGTACAAAAGCCTGCTTGTTCAATATCTATTGAAGAGTAACCTGTTTGTACTGCATATGTCTCATAAGTATGGTCACACGTATCTTCTTCTGATTCGTCTATTTTCTCTAAACGAATAGCCTCTCCTTCTGCCACTTCGTGGTTAAAGAGCAATACTGCAGTTTTAATAGGTTCATATATATCTGGGTGGATGGCTTCATTCATCTTAAAGCTATTTCCGCTAAATTCATTGAAAGCGTCTAGCCATTCCTGACTGTTCTCATATGATACAATTCTGTAATTCATACGAAAGCTCCTCTCGTGTTTTCTTAAATAACCAATACCGTTCATCAATTTCTTTTATCTCTGCCTCTGTTAAATAGTAGTCTTTTAATTTAGATAGGGTATCTTGACTCAATGGCTCGTTTCTAGGCAGTATACTTACTGCTAACTTCCCGTCCTTGCGTAATAGTAACCCGTAGTCTCTCTTCTGTTTCTCAGGCATTACTACATAGTACTTAGGTAAACTAGCAGTGTTTGCCACTGCTTGAATAAAAGTATCTGTATTTGCGAAAAACCATTTACTAAACTCTGACTTAGGGTACTCACATGAGTATCTCTGTCCCTCCAAGATAATTTGTAACTTATCCATAAGCTGTTCTCGTTGTTTATCAATAAACTCTTTTACCTGTTTTGGCACTTCTACCTCGTTATTCATAACCTACCTCCTTTGTTATACTTTGTCAATAGTGATATAAACATATTTACCTTCTAACTGCCTAACAATGTTTAGTATGTCATGACCGCCTAGCTTAAATGTGTTTGTCTCAAACCCTTCGATAGTAAAGGAAGACCAACCGTACCAACCTTCTTCAAAGTCCAAGACCCCCATAGATTTAAGTACTATATTTTTAGTGATGTCTTCTAATGAAGTACGTTCTACAGCAGAGAAAATCTGAATCTCTGCGTTATCAAGATGATACTTAGAAGAAATGCCTCCATCGTACTCCTCTTCTGTTGTAGTGTCCTCAGCCCCTAACGCATGTAGTGCATTACAAATAAGCATGTTTAAGGCTCTGTGCTCATGGTGATACTCAATTTCTTTTACTTTTTCTTTTATTAAGTAAGGTTCGTTTGTTTCTGCACCGGGGCTGTTATCAATAGTTACCCAACCTTTTAATATCTGTTTACCCATGATTGCTCATCCTTTCTTTAGTATAGCCTATCGCTGTCACCAGTAAATCTAAATTTTCCTTTGTCAGAGTTACTGTTTGCTCATGTACACAGTCCGGTCTAAATACCTCTACTGTACGATTTATTACAGCAATATCTACAGTAGCTTCCGTTGTCTGGCTTACCTTGATAAACTGTTTGGAAAACTCCCCACGGCTAACACCTTCTATCATAAGCTCCATTTGTTTATAGCCTCCTCTCGGGAAAGTCCATGAAAGTTGTGGAAAGTACGCTCTTGTAGTTCATCTACCGTATCTGGTAGTGTACGAAATTCGTCTACCCCTAGTGAAATACTTGAAGCTACCTCTTCATAATAACATTTAACGTCTACTCCCATTTCACCATAAGGTAACACCATTACTTCTATATGAAACTCATATGGAGTATTCTGTGTTAATGGTTCATCTAATAACCATGTCTCATGGTAGTTTACTGGAATATCTAATAGTAAACTGTTTAAATCATCTAGCTGTTCAGATAAGTATGCAATTCTTGTCACTTTACGGTCTTCTGCTATAGGCATTGAACAACCTAACGTGTCTTTTATTTCTTTAATTTCTTTGGTAAGCTCAGCCATTAATTCAATTATTTTATAAAACATCTCTATTCCTCCTCTTCTATATATTCCCCTTCTTCTAAGAAAAAGCAAGCAGGTTCTCCCTCTCCATTTTCAGTGTCACCTAGGTACTCATCATCTAAGAATGCACAGTATCCAGTTGAGTAGAGGGTTACACAGTCCTTATGATACATCGAATCGTCCGTTAACCGCACAACCTCGTCCATCTCACTGAACACTTCATTACACGCCCCGCATGATATTAACTCCTTACTCATAGGCTACCTCCTTTATCTATTACGTAGTCTACCAGTTCTCTAATAACCTCTGCCTCCTCTACACTAGAGAGGTCTGCCCAAACTTGAAGTGTCGCATCGTTAGCCTTACCAGATATTAAATTGTGTAAGCTATCTGCAATAGTTAGCTTTGTACGTTCAAGATAGTGGATTAGCCAGACTAATACAATTAGCTGTTTCTCAGTTAGCTCAGTAGTAGTCTCTGTATAAACCTCATAGTTATCTAAGATTAATGGGAGGGTGTCTTCATTATTAATTACTTGAAACCCATTATTTGGTTCTCGTTCATACTCTCCATAGGTCAGTCTCTTACCTATTTTTAGTTTTACATAGATGTCTCTACCTTCTTTGTGTAGTTTGTCTAGGTCACTATTGTACCACTCTCTTGTTTCAATTTTAGTAAGTCCCATAGACTAGCCCTCCTTGCTTAGCTCCTTAATTCGTTTCTTGATATTTGCTTCTGTCTTCTCAAGTTGTCTCATTTTGTTAGCATGACGAGACATCTCATGCTCTTTTGCAGTCACTGCCATCGCTAATAGGTTCTCTAAACTTACTTTATTTGCCATTAAATTGCCACCTCATAGTTAAATTTTCCATTGTGTTTATAATTTACTACAGAAATATCTGATAATGGGGAATCAAAGAAGTTCGTCCCCTTCTTCCATGGTAGGACAAGCTTTGGAACCTCTTCTGGAATTGGTGCGTTTACCTGTTTCTCTACTAGCTCTAAATGTCGTTCGTAAATGTGTGCGTTATCACTCGTCCAATATAAGTTACCTAACTCTAACCCTACAGTATTTGCCATAACCAATTGTAATGCATGATACTGAATAATATTAAATGGAAGTCCTAAGCAAACATCCGAAGACCGAGCCTTCACATGTAAGTTTAATTTACCCTCTACAACTGTCCAGTGGGTTGTCCATACACATGGTTCTAATGACATATCGTATAAATCTTCCACGTTCCATAAAGTAGTCATAATTCTACGAGAGTTTGGTGTGCTCTTAAGTTGTTCAATAACTGCCTCTACCTGATTTAGCTTTAGGTATGGTTGATGTGTTCCTGCTATCCAACCACCTTTTTTAGGTACGACTTTTGGAATAAGTGAACCTGCTTTGCGATTTTTAGCTAACTCAACATCTCCACTATAAACAGGAATAAAACGTTCTTTGTTAAATAATGCGTAACCATACGCTTTTCCAATAGTGCCATCTTCTTGCTCCCATTCGTCCCAAATAGTTACACCTCGTTCTTTTAACCACGAAACCTCATTAGACATTTCTTGCCAAATCCACTGCAATTCCGTTAGCGCCCATTTAATACCTACATGCTTACTACGTAATAAAGGAGCCCCCATATCTGGTGTGATTGTAAAGTTTACACCTTCAATAAACTTAGTTGTTGCAGGAGTCCCATCAGCATATACTGCACGAGTCCCTTCTGGTAATTCTGTTACTCCGTTCTTAATAATATCCATTACTAAATCTTTATAAATTTTATCAAAATCCATGTTGTGCCCTCCTACATTTCTTTTCCCTATAATAGAAATATATCATATATAAATTTAAAAGTCAACAAAATATTATAAAAAATATGAGACATACCAGTATGTCCCATATCTACTAAATTCTATACTAAACTGGCTAGCTTGTCTAAAGCGTTATAGTCCGCATCGGTTACTGGTTCTACTTTACCTAATAAGTACCCATTACCTACCTGAGAGAAGAAGTCATGGTTACTAGTTGTTGTAGAGATACCATTCATTACAATAGGGTTTACGTCTGCACTTGTTGTTGGGAATAACGGGTTCATCCCTAAGTTAGCTAGAGCTTTATTTAAATTGTACTCCAAAAATGTATTAACATCTTTTGTCCAACCAATCTCACTATACAGTTCAGCAGTATACTGTGTTTCGTTCTCCCATAATTTAAATGCTAAATCAATTGCCCATTGTTCCATTTCTTTTTGTTCAGTTTCTGGTAACTGGTTAAACCCTAACTGGTATTTATAGCCGATATAGGTTCCATGTACAGACTCGTCACGAATAATTAATTTAATAATTTCGGCTGTATTAACCATTTTTGCCTCACCTAAATAGCGTAGTGGTGTGTAAAAACCTGAGTAAAATAGGAAGCTCTCCAACAGTACGGATGCACTCTTTTTCTGTAGTGGTGTACCGTTTCGATAAATATCGTTAATAATATTAGCTTTATATTGTAAACGTTTATTTGTAGCTACCCATTCAAAGATATTGTCAATCTCTGTAGGTGTATTAAATGTGCTAAAAATTGTTGAATAACTTTTAGCGTGTACTGCTTCCATAAAGGCTATGTTATTTAAAACAGCTTCTTCATGTTGTGTTCTTACATCATCAAGTAGTGAGTGTACTCCCGATTCTGATTGAACTGTGTCTAATAATGTTAACCCACCAAACACTTTATTTATTAAATCTTGCTCCATATCAGAGAGCTTTGCCCAATCATTAACATCGTTACCTACAGGGACACGTGTGTCCAACCAAAATTGCTCAGTAAGCTTTTTCCATGTGGCTTGGTCAATTACATCATCAATCTTATTCCAGTTAATTCCTTCATACTTTTCTTGCAAATTCATGTGTTCATCTCCTTAAATTGTACAACTTTCACACTCTGAAACCCCTACTTCGCTTCCGTCTTCTTCGGTGAATGTTCTAACATAATAAATTGTTTTTATACCTTTTTTCCATGCATAATGTCTTAATAAAGTTAAGTCCCGAGTGGATGTAGCGCCACCCTCCACCTTCCAAGGATAAAGATTTTCTGGTAACTCTGAGCGCATAAACAATGTTAAACTCATACCTTGGTCAATATGTTTTTGTGCCGTTGCGTACACGTTGATTACGTCAATCATACTTGTGTTGTACGCTGACTTGTAATATGGAATTGTCTTCTCAGATAACCGGGGTGCAGGGTAATAAGTTTTACCTGTTTTCCCATCTTGACGTTCTTCAATCATAGAGATAATTGGGTGCAATGAAGAAGTAGTCTCATTAACATAAGCAATACTACCATTTGGAGCCACGGCTAAGCGGTTTTGATGGTATAGACCACCTTCAATAATACTGTTTCTTAATGTTTCCCAATCTTTTACATTAGGTAGCACCACTCCATCGAATACTTCCGCCACCTTACTAGAGATTTCCTGATTTAGTGTTGGTACATATTCATCAAAGTAAGAACCGTCTGCGTATTTAGAGTTCTCAAAGTTATAGAATGTTGTGCCACGCTCTTTAGCAATCTTATTACTTGCCACCAAAGTAGCATAGTTAATTAATTCAAATAGGGCATCCGTCATTTCAATAGATTCAGGTGAGCCGTATTCTACTTGGTTACTTGCGAACCACGCATGTAGTCCCATTGCCCCTAAACCAATTGTATGGGCTTTATCATTACCATTCTTGATAGTAGGTACTGCTTTTATATTTGACACATCTGTAATATATGTTAGAGCTCTTACCATCGTCTCAATTGATGCCACTACATCATTAGATGTTTCTAACAAGTTAAGGATGTTAATTGAACCTAAATTACAGCTAATGTCTGTACCTAACTCTTCGTATACTTGTTCATCATTTAGCTTAGATGGTGTCTGCACTTGAAGGATTTCTGAACATAGATTGCTCATAATGATTTTGCCATCAATAGGGTTGGCTTTATTTACAGTACTAACATTCATAATATATGGGTAACCTGACTCTTGTTGTAAACGGCTAATTTCTTCTTCCAAATCTCGTGCATTCATTACCTTACTTCTGATATTTGGGTTCTGAATCATGTTATTGTATTCTGAATCAATGTCTACAAATGAGAATGGTACACCGTATTCTTTAGCAACATCATATGGAGAAAATAAGTGAATTACATCCCCAGACTCAGCTAGCTCATAAAATTTATCGGGAACAACTACTCCCAAAGAAAGTGTTTTGATTTGCTTTGCGGATTCTGCATTTTCTTTTCTAGTTGATAAAAAGTCCATAATATCCGCATGGAAAACATTTAGATAGACTGCGCCTGCACCTTGTCTTTGTCCTAACTGATTTGCGTACCGGAAACCATCTTCTAGCATTTTCATAACAGGGACAACCCCGCTACCTGCTCCCTCAATTCCCTTAATAGGGTCTCCAAGAGCTCTTAAATTACTTAGGTTAATACCAACTCCACCACCAAGTTTAGATAGTTGAAGTGCACTGTTCAACGTTCTACCAATTGAAGACATTGAATCTTCTACTTGAATTAGAAAACAGCTGACATACTCCCCTCTTCTAAGCCTACCTGCATTTAAAAAAGTAGGGGTTGCAGGTTGGTATCTACGGTTAATTAGCTCATCTGCAATCTTCATAGCAAGCTCTTCGTCACCATCACCCATTGTGAGTGCATTAAACGCTACTCTATCTTCATAACGCTCTAGGTATCGTTCCCCATCATCTGTTTTCATTGCGTATTGTTTGTAGAAACGGTAAGCCCCCATAAATGTGTCGAATCTGAACTTTTTACTATAGATGAACTTAAATAATTTTTTTATAAATTCCATTGAGTACTTGTCAGTAATCACTGTTTTATCGATGTACCCTTCTCTAATAAGGTAACTAATTTTCTCCTCTAAAGAGTAGAAAAATACTGTGTTCTTGTTTACATGTTCTAAAAAGAATGCTCTAACAGCTTCTTTATCTTTGTCTAACTGAATCTTTCCGTTATTAGGGATATTCAATTGGTTATTAAGCTCAATATATGTGTTCATATCTACACCCCAAGTTCTTTTTCTAGTTTTTTAACCAAATCAGGTCTAACACCATTAAATGAGAAACCATCATCAGCTTCTACATATGGTAATGAAGACACTCCTTTTTCTTTTAGATAAGCTAAAGCTTGCTCATCATGAGAGATATTTTTCTCATCAAATGGGATATTCTTTCCATTTAACATATTTTTTAAAAATAAACATTGACCACACATATCTTTTGAATATACTGTTACTTTTGTCATTTACTACATTCTCCTAACTTTTTTATCGTATTTATTAATTATACACTATTTTGCATTAATTGTCAAAAATAAAGAACCAAAAAAAACTAGAGACTACAAAAGTTAATTGTAGCCCCTTTTAATAAGTTACACCTTGTCACCTAAGAAATCTTCTGATTCCTGCGATTTATTCGTAACCTTATCAAGTAGTAAAACAGAATAGTTTTTACCAGTTTCAACCTGCAACCTATTAAACACTTTCTGATATTCTTCTGGTGTGTCTGTAACTTCTAATAAGTATTTTGCATTTAAAAATGATAGTAATTCAAGTAGTTCTGCCTTACTACCTGCCATTTGAACTACAACGTTACCTTCATCGTTCGTGTATGTTCCAATTTTATTTCTAGTAGCCAAACAAATCAGTCCTTCGTAAATTTAATGTATTTGTTAACTGTATACACATTTTTAACTTTTTCCCAAACGTTAGGGTATACGTTCATCAATAACTTAGTATCTGCGCTAGCACGTTTGTACTCTGGCATTAATTTAAATGTGCCCCCATCAATACTAATTTTAGATTCCCCTAACTCTTCCATATCAGAAATGATACTACTTTTTAGCTCATCAATCTCTTCTTTAATACTTTTTTGCAATTCATATAATTTCTTGTAAGAGCGTAAGTCCTTCTCTAGTAGCTCCTTTTTTTGTAAATCTGTTGTTTTCATACATATCTCTCCCTCTCTTATTTCTATAATAAGATTATAGCATGTCAGATATGTAAAGTCAACACTTTTTTATACAAAAAGAATTGCCCATTATAAAGGCAATTCTTGTCCGTTGTCTTCTTCAAAAAGAATCTCTACAGGTATATTATATAATTTAGCAAGTTTTACTCTGTTTTTAACACGAGGTTCTTTTATACCGTTTTCCCAATAAGAGATTGATGACCAGTGAACTCCTATCATATTGGCTAACTCTCGTAGAGATTCACCCCTAGCCTCTCTCACTCTTTTAAGGACTTTAGGTTTTGGTACCTTTTCTTCCATGACTATCCCTCCTTATTCTTAAAAAATAAGAGCCTATCAGGTAGACAGGCTCAGCATCAGGAACTATGCGAAAGCCCCGATATAAGTTACTTTACCATTACATTTACGTGCAAAAGCCTCTAACTCTTTACGAGCGCCTAAACGGTCAGGTTGCGAAGATTGAACAGTAATTTCTTTAGGTACCGTTACTTCACGTGTACGAATTTCAGTTTTACCATTTTTTAATTTCTTCTCATACTCCTCTGTACGAGTTGTTGTCGTAGAAATGATTCCATAAAATTTTTTCATATTAATAGCTCCTTACTGTTTTTTTTAATAAATTATAATAGTGGTAATAGGGTTTTATGAGACTCCTACTCATTGTAAGCCTTCCTTAATAGATACTTACAACTATACGTTTATAGACCTCTCTCAAAAAGTCTCCGTAACGTCTTACCTTCATCATTTAAAACGTACACAGAATTTACAAAAGTTTTATACCCTTCTTTTTCAGTTCTGTACTCGTAAGGTGAATTTGGCACACGAGTGATTTCTTCATGTTTAGAGTTAAGTAATGAAAAAGCATTCTCTTGCTCTAAAAGAAACTGTACCCCATCAATTAATTCAATAAAAGGCTTAACAATAGGTTCCTCTGTACTGTCTTTACAATCGTATTTTCGTTCTCCTAAAATTTGTAGTATCATGTCTATCTATCTCCTCTGTTTAAGTATTAATTTGTGAGTTTCCACTCACAATGCTGATTGAGAGAGTCGAACTCCCATTCCCGGGTTACAAAACCGGAGTAATAGCCATTATACTAAATCAGCGTAACCCCTCAATAGAGGGAGTTTCTTATACTAAATTACCATATCCGTAGGTATTTGTTTTAGCTTGTTTAAACATGATACTCTTGATAGCTAAGTCATTGTACTTTTCATCGTCTTCGTCATCAAGGTACACATCAACATTAACGTTCTTACCTAAAATATCGATTGTTTCATCTTTACCTACTTGTAAGTCTTTACTGTTAAATGATACATCAAAATAGATGTCGTCTTCTTTTGTACGACTACCGAATGATACTCTATCTTCAAATAAATTTAAACTTCGAGAGTTAATTACAACAGGTTGTAGCCCACCTTCAAATTGAATAGTAACTGTATAATACTGATTTTCAATATTAAGAATGTTCAAATCAGCAATAGCTTCACCAAATGAGATGCCAAAGCTTAATTCCAACGCAATTGCTCGTAAGCAATCATAGTTTAACTTAATTCTACGGCTAAACTTAACAACACTGTCAATTTCCCCATAGTAAGCTTTGTCTAACTTATCTTGCAAGTAAGTACGAATTTCGTCTGCATCAGGGTAGTCGAAACGTAAATGGTAATGGAAACGTCCCGGACGATTAAGCATAAAGTCGTTTACACGATTTAAGTTATTAACAGTAAGTGCATAAATACGCTTGCGTTGTGATAACCCATCGAATAAGCTCAATAGTTTTTCTTGTGATTCACGACCGTCACGGTCATTGAATACTTTTTCAAATTCATCGAACAAGATAAGAGACTCTTGGTCAATACTGTCAATAAATTCTGCGATACCCGGATAAGCTTCTGTAATTAAGATAACAGGCATACCCTCTTCAATAGCTCGTTGAGATAAGATTTGAGTAAATAGTGATTTACCAATCCCTTTATCCCCACTTAAAATAACCCCTAAACTACGATTGATTGTTTTAAATGTGTGTAGTACTTTCTCAATTTTAACTAAACGGTCACCATAAACTTTAGATTCTTTCAATTTAAAATCGTCTGTAACCGCCAATGAGAACCCAGACATTGGGTTGAATCTAACTTTATAAGTTTGCGCAGGCAACTTATCATAAGTTTTCAGGTCGTTTGCATAAATCTCATAATTACTACCATAATTGATTACTTTCATATATTCTCTCCTTAATACTTTTTAATAAATTATAAAGGGAGAGTGATGGAGTCGCACCACCCGAGCCTAAGCAACAGATTTACAGTCTGCTCCGCTACTACTTACGGAATAACTCTCCTTGAATAACCAACCAGATAGGTACCTGACACACGGACAGCACCTGTGTCTCTCTGTTACTGGATGATTAATTGTGTATTTCGCATCACCTAATATAGTTATCAAGGTAGGACTTGACTATACTAGATTTAGCTAGGTTCTAACTATAATTTCCTATGATAGCTCCTACTACTAATCATATTTATATACAGTTAAACTACACATAACTAAACCGATTACCTTGGTTCGCATGTTAAGAGGCGCAGGCAACCAATGGACATTGCAGGTCTCGAACCTGCGACCGTTCGGTTATGAGCCGAATGCTCTGACCAACTGAGCTAAACGTCCGTAGGGTAGTAGCAACAATTACAAATGCTACTCTCCTGATGATTATAAACTTATCAAATCGGAAAGACAGGACTTGAACCTGCGACATCAGACTCCCAAAGCCTGCACTCTACCAAGCTGAGCTACTTTCCGGGTTACCTGTTTAATTTGGTCTTTTAAACTACTACACACAGGTAAAGATAAACCCTCTGCAAAGGGGAGACTATCATCGAACCGTATGTAAGTTGCGATGGGTAGTAGCCATATTATATTAGGTTATTAGGAAGTTCACCTATGCAGAAGGTGGGAGTCGAACCCACACGTCCATTACAGACCGATGTTTCTAAGACACCGTTGTCTACCAGTTCCATCACTTCTGCGGTTGTACTACCAAGGTTACCTCTAAAAGGCTAAACTCGTGTCTGGTAGGGAGCCATACCTTACATGGATTGCAAGGAACCTAACCTCAGTAGTACCTTTTACTATTAAGGGTTTCTGATTTAACGTTTTCCCTAGACCGTACCTTAACAGTAATACTGGTGAGAGGATTTGAACCCCTCTTACCTACGAGCCTCCGACAAGCGCTATGGGAGACAAGCGGTGCATTAACCATAACTATGCTAACCAGTACACTACTGTTTTACGCAATCCGCATATTAGTAGTTCGCACGGACTCAACCCTATTAAGGGAAGTGGCAGTCTGATTTTTTGGTGGGAACTATCTAACTACTTAGAACATTAGATATTCCCAGACTGCTCACTTACATTGTTATTTAATGTCACATGCCTTATGACAGCCGTACTCAAAAGTTTCAAGGACTTTTACCTCACTATCCACCGACAGTATGCTCGGCAACGTCTTTCTAATAATACTTGTTAAACTTAGGGAGGTATAACAAGTATGTGCACATAACCCGAGTGCTACTCCCTAAAGTAGCCTATACGGGTTAACGTAGATGGAGGGAATCGAACCCCCAACCGTCCGCTTAGAAGGCGGATGCTCTATCCGATTGAGCTACACCTACAAATTATGGGGGTAATGAGCCCCCATAATAACTCATAGTAGTTTCATCTATCGAGGATTAAAATGAATATCTAACTTGAATAAAGTATAACACTATTTACATAGCATGTCAACACTTTTATTAAAATAAATTTCTATACCTCACTAATGCCAATGACTATACGTAAGGAGAGAACGTTGATGGCACTGGCTACTTAGTTGGCGCTAAGTTAGTGAGGTATAGAAAGAGAACTACATTGACCGAATCGTATTATACAGCCTTAGTAGTTGTTAACAATGTTTGGAACTTAGTAGCTTATTGCAATAAGCTACCCCGAAGCATCGGGGTGGGACTGTGGTAAGCCCCAAACCCTTGGGTATGCTCCATCCTGCCTCCGGAGAAGTCAGGCTCAATTCTCATTAGTTAAAGGCTTACTAGTTAACGGTTAGCTGATTAGTCATACTACGTAAACTACTAGTAAAATATAGTTTTCCAATTAAGGCTAACAATCGGTAGAGGATTTGAACCCCTATTATTGGTTTTGGAGACCAACGTGTTACCAGTTACACTAACCGACTATGTAAAGAAGGAAAGCGAAGACCTTCTTTACAGTAATTAAAAAAACAAACAAAAAAAATACAATCATGGAATCAAGGTGGGATGTAAGGAGATGCCATGTGTCCACTTATAGTGGAATAGGTAACTACAGATTTGCACTGTTTTACATCTTGTTTAATGGTTACCTGTTAATAGCTAACTTCCAGTGATAAGTCCTCTTATATGTTAGTTCATGTAGTATTTGTTTGACAATATGGTAGCTAGCTAAAATGACGACAGTAACGGGACTCGAACCCGTGTGTTCCACGCTGACAACGTGTTGGGACAACCTCTGCCCTATACTGCCATTATTTATGCCGTAGTTTTTTTTAGAAAGGAAAGTTTTTTATAATATACAACAACAGTTGAAGCGCTGATGTTACTACGGCATAAACATATTTTTATGAGCTTTTAATAACTCAAAACTTAATATAATAGGGCTTTTACTCCTGCTTCATGCACACTCACTGCATTCGGTCACATACCCAGAGAGGCTGAACTATCGGGAGCTACCTAATAGCTTCTCTCTGCTTTTAATGTATGGTCTAGCACGGTGGCTAACAACGTTCACCTAAACATTCAGCATTAAATAGTATTGTTATAAGTTCTTCTTATATCATATATTTTGTAAGCTGACTTAGGCTACTTGTACCAAGGTCTCTTGTTAAACCCATATTTCTATGGTTCTCGTCAAAGGGAGTCTTTTGAGGTTTCTAAGGTCTGCCAAGTTTCTCACGCTTCCACCTAACTTAGATTCTTTTCCACAGGAACGTCTATTATATCCCCCAAGAGTCTTGTACCTTACAATCCATGTACACTCCACATAACGCTTAACTGATACTAGCTTTTACTAGTAGTTACTCTTATGTCACCATAAGACATACCTGCTACCTAAAACACTATCGCACTCTAGGCTACATTCAGAATTACGCCACGTTATCCTAGCAAGCTGTTCAAACTTTCTGCACTAGGTTCTATTATATTAAGTTTTCAATTATCAAAAGCAGTTTTTCTTTACTATTTAATAATAGCACAACCTCTATTATTTTGTCAACTACTTTTTTTTAGAGAGGGTGCCCCTAATTTTATATAGGGGCAAGAGATATTAAACATAGCTGAGCTATGTAAAAGCTAATGTAGGAATTGAACCTACTTAATGTAAGCAACACCAGTTTAGCTTATAAGCATTGTTTGCAAAGTCCATGCTATGCACTCAGTAGGAATCGAACCTATTGCCGAAGGTACCAAACTACCCTGAGTGCTCCTATAGATATATTATACCACATAACGAGATATTAATTTTTTTTGGTGATATAGTATATCTATATTTTTTTAAATTTTAGAAATACCTTTGATACATTCCGGTTATCCAACGTATGAGTATATAATATCATGTTATTCTGATTGTGTCAATAACTTTTTTACATTTTTTTTTATAATTGTGTAATGTCCTATTTCTTTTTTTCTGATTCCTTATATTTATTATTTATACTATATAGTACTATATATATTAGTTACTATTAGATATTATATATATATATAGATAATAAGACTCTAGGAAATTTAAAATAGGACATTCTAATGCTGACTCAGTTACAATCAACTTATGGTGGCTACCTTTTACAAAAATGTCCTATTTCATTTTTTCTCTCTCCTTATATTATTATTTATAATATATAGTATTAAGTATTATATATTATTATATATATAGTATATAATATAAGAAAGACAAAAATTTAAAATAGGACATTTTACTTAAACAAAAAAAAAGAGAGCAGTTAAGCCCTCTTATCTTAATGAGAAATAGTTATTAATTGTTCCCAATCTGATTTCCTCATCTTCTGGTGTTTCATCCTCTGGTTTCGTATACAAGCTAGTGATTCTTTCTGGAACATCTACTACGTTCTCAGTAGCTGTCTGTATCTGGAATGCATTTACATAAGTTAACTCAGAATCTCTATCAGCTAGTTTATGAACTGGAATCATTGGCAACTCTGCACCTTTCATTGCACCATTTACAATTGACATTGCATCATTAGTTGTTACACCGAGTCTTCTAGGGAACACAGAATATGTCCCAGATGTTAATGAAACCTCTACAACTTTCTCTCTTTTAGGGTAATTCATGATACTTCTCCTTTCAAAATATGTTATAATAATACTATATACCATAATAACACATTTTACAAATTACTTAAACATGCTGAACACGTAAGTGACAACTGCTCCTAAGACAATCATAAAAACGTTCTCTACAATATCCCTCTTGTGGTCGAACTCTTTATCGTTTACTCCTTCCAGTGCATCTATAGTTTCTTCCAACTTAGTAATCTGGTAGGTTAGGTGTGCATATTTTTCTTCGTGAACAGCAAGTCGCTTATCAAGACTATTGACAATATCTCTCAACTCACTAACCGCACTATTCAGTTCTACATTGTCCTGTTTAATGCCCTTCTCGGTTAGCTCTCCATGTTGGAGTTTATCTTCCAGTCGTTGTAGTCTTAAAACAAGGTCATTTACTTGGTAATCGTTCATATATGCTCCTCCCTGTAAGTTATGTTGCTCTATATTAGTCAGATGTAAACCACAGACAGACTAATATACCTATAATAGCGCCTACCGTGTAGACTATAGGTATATAGTACCCATTAAAAAACAAGTATAGACTACCTATACTAATTCCATAGAGCACGAAAGTGAACTTGTATGATGCCAAAGGGCTCAGTTCTGCTTGTAGTTTCTTATACTGTAGCGCACGAGTGACATAGTAGGACATCAAGTAAACAAACATTTGCAGTAACAGTACACAGACCAGTGCTGTTTCATACATTATGTTGTTCCCTCCTCTCCCTTAGAGCTACTATTAATATAGTACACTGAGCTGTTAGCAAACAGGTGTGCTAAATTAATATAGAGACTAAAAATGTAGACGGGAGAGTGGTAAAAATGGATAATAGCAAACGAATTATTAAAAAAATTATTTTTATTACCATCTCTGCATTAGTCATGGTTACTTTAAGTAAGCTGTTCTCTAAATATGTTATTGTAGAACAAAATGCCCCATTTCAGGCATTAATTGGCGGTGCCTCATGTGCATTGCTATCTAGTATTCTGTTTGATTGGTATACTAATAAAAAGAAAAAAGAGAACGTAGAGAATCAACTTAAAGAAGCAATCAGTGACTTGCAGAAGATTAAAGCTATCATAAAAAGATAGCCTATTAGGAGGTGGGATGGGTGTCTATTACCAATAAAGACATTAAGGATAAACGTAGATATATTTTTAGTCAATCTAGTAAAACAACAACTATAAAAAGAGGGGACAAACGCATAAGTAGTGCAACAAGAATATGTGCAGTTTGTGGAAGACCGCTGTCTAAGCTCGTATTAAGAACAGGCGTACCAACAGTAGTAGTAGACCATATTAGCTGTAAGATTTCAGACATTGTTAGACTAAATGTCTGTGAGGATATAAGGTCTTGTTATGCGTATTCTAGTAAGAAAGGGGAAAGCTAGCTAATGGGTATGGCAGATAGACTTAAAGATAATGCAAAACAAAAAAAGTTAGAAAGAACACCAGAGCAACAACTAAGAGACACATTTAATCAAGCTTCAATAAAGCTTATCAATCAATTTATGGCTAACGTTACATCAGGTGCTATAGAAGTTGATGATATTGCAGATTTAACAAGGCTATTTCAGATTTATTTACAGGTTAATAATATAAATGATGGAATGCAAGAAGGTACAGGAACTCTACCTGCACTTACATCTGAGCATAAAGACATCATATCTGAAAAGGTTAGCACAGAAAAGATTATTAAGGACGGTGAAGAAGAGGAGCTAATTTCTCTTGATGAGTTAGCCAGTCTTCCAGATGACCAACTTGAGGAAGTCTTAGTTAACAGAGAGCTACAGATGAACAGAGAGAACGAGGCGACCTTCTAATGACGACAAAAGCACAACATATAGCTAAAATGGCTAAAGAGATGTATGGTACGGATAAAATTACAACGGAGCAGTTAGCTTATATAACAGATATGCTGACCCCATCAACGTACCTATTGAGAAATCACTCTGTGCGTAATCACCCAATAACTTTTATTATATCAGGAAGGGATGCAACAAAAGCACAGGCACACCGACCTTGGCAACCAAAGATAATAAATGACCAACATAGAGACAAGGCAATAATTAAATCAAGACAGCTAGGGTTAAGATTAGCCCCTTTATAAAGCAATTTGTAAAGAAAACTCTGTTAAACGGGCATAGCTGAATAATCAATAAGCTGATAAGAGAACCTAAGTCCTGAAAAGGATAGAGGCAATCCCGTGCTAAATCAGTGCAAAGCACTGTAAATGCCTAACGACTAAATTTCTAGGTAGCTAACCAAACGGGGTTAGTGAGAACTAGATAAGAAAATATATTTTCTTACGATGCCAACTGACAAAATTTAATGTGTGCTATATTACGTATAGAAAACATTAAGGAGTTGCATCACGAATGAGAAGAAAAACAAATGAAGAATTTTTAGCTGACTTGTATAGGGTACATGGGGATGAATACACTCCGTTAGAACCGTATACAAAGTCAAATACTCCAATCAAGGTTAGACATAATAACTGTGGAAACATATACACCACAACACCTAATAGACTCTCTCGTAGTGGCTGTCCTCAATGTTTTGGCAATTTTGCTAAGAAAAAGGACACGAAAACTTTTAATAGAGAAGTGTTTGAACTAGTAGGTAATGAATACACCGTAGTTGGTGAGTATGTAAACAGAGCTACACCTATTGATATTGTCCACAACAAATGTGGAACTCTATGTAAAATATCAGCAGGAAACTTTCTATGTGGTACTCGATGTGCGAAATGCGCTAAAGACTCACTAAGGTTAACTAAAGAAGAAGCTGAGCATAAAATGCAAGAGACAATAGGTACCGACTTTAGAATTGTTGGAGAGTACGCCAACATGCAAACCAAAGTAGCTGTATTACACGAAACATGTGGTAACATATCCCATATTAGGCTAACAGATGTTGTGTATAAAGGTGTTTCTTGCAGGTACTGCAACATGCCTAACGGAGAGAAACTCATCAAATCTGTGTTAACTAAACTCGGACTATCTTTTGAGATGCAAAAAACATTTGATGATTTAAAGAACATAAATAAGTTATCTTATGATTTTTATGTTCCGAGTAAGGAACTACTTATCGAATACCAAGGAGAACAACACTTCAAGTGTAAGAACTTCGGAGGTATGTCAAAAGAAAAAGCCCAGATTAAATTTGAGTTACAGCAAATTAATGATGAGTTAAAAAGAGAGTACGCTAAAGCTAAAGGTTTTAATCTAATTGAAGTTCCATATACGGTTAAAACTCTATCAGACGTTAAAAAATTCTTAGAAGAAAATATAAAGTAAAGCAGAGCAACCTAAACCAAAAATTAGGTTGATGATATAGTCTAGTCCCCTAATAAATATCGGGAAACCGAGGGTATAACGTAAGTGAGATGGGTGTTGGTTCTATGCTACAGTTTGCAGACACACATAGTTATGATGCTGTTAAATGTCTTTATACATTTCCAACGAATGAACAAATGACTAAATTTGTACAGACAAGGTTAGACCCTGTTTTACAGAATGGGTACTACAGCACAATTGTAGACCAAGAAGTTAACTCATTAAAAGCTAAAAAAATAAGAAATAGTTTTTTGTATTTTCGTTCAAGCTCAAAACCGGGCGCTGTAGAGGGTGTCGATATTGACTATCTATCTATGGACGAGTATGACCGTGTACCTGCATTAGCAGAGGCTTCTGCGTTGGAGTCTATGTCTTCATCACCTTATAAGATAGTTAACAGATGGAGCACCCCAAGTGCTCCAGATATGGGGATACATGGGCTCTTTAAAGGGTCAGACCAACATTGGTATTTACATAAATGTGAGAAATGTAATTATTATAACGAAATGAGTTATGATGCATATACACCAGAGGCTCCTGTAGAGAGTAGAGGTAACATTCTTTGTGTTAACCCAAAAGGGGTCGATGTTGTTGCTAAAACAGTAGTTGACGGCTCATTCCAGTTTGTTTGTCAAAAGTGTGGAGAACCGTTAGACAGATGGTACAACGGTGTATGGGTACCTAAATATCCTGATAGAACAAAAAATGGTCTAGGTACTAGAGGATATATGATTTCCCAAATGAACGCAGTATGGGTAACTGCCGACCAGTTAAAGACCAAAGAACTTCAATCATTGTCTAAACAAGCCTTTTATAACTATACTCTTGGATACCCTTATGCAGACTTGAAATTAACTGTTAACGACTCTGACGTTGATAGCCATAAAAGAAACTATTTAGTAGAACCTGCTAAAGACAGAGGTGACTATAAATTTATATCTGTTGGTATTGACTGGGGTAACAGACATTGGGTATCTATACATGGTGTTAAAACAAATGGTACGGTAGATTTGATAAAACTTTTTTCTGTGGGTAAGTCCAACCCGCTAGACCCTAATGCAATAGATGTAGACATACAGTCTATAAAATTACAACTAGCTCCTTACAATCCAGATATAATCGTAGCTGACGTAGGGGACTCAGGGGATAAAGTTGCTAAACTTATGCAAATTTATGGAAAAGAACGAGTTTTTGGGTGTGTCTACCCATCAACCCCTAAATCTACTGGTAACCTAGTACCTACTTGGAGCCCACAAGCAAATAAAGTATCCGCTGACAAGTTAATGCAGAATAAACGTTACATTAACAAGATGAAAGAAGGAGAAATAGGTTACTACTCAAAACCAGATACAGAGCTTAATTTATATAAAGAGCACTGGAAGAATGTTGTTATACGTGATATTGAGGACGAAAAGACATCGACAGGTTTTAGACAAATTATCGGCAGAAAAGGTGATGACCACTACTCACAAGCAAGCGTTTATTCCATGTTAGGGTATGAGTACCTAATGAATGTATTTACAGGAGTAAAAGAGTATGGATTTGACTCTGATTGGGTGTCCACTCAGTTAGCACCTACGAAACCTGATATATTTACAGAATTTGTATAGGTAGATTGCCTTATTTAGTTTTAGTCAAGCTGAATAAGGCATTTTGTATTGTTTGATATATATTTTTGTGGTATAATAAATATAGTTAGGGGGATAGTTATGGTAGACAACAATGTAAAAATAAGTAAAAGTACAATTGAAGGACTAATAAATAAGTCTTTAAGTTATGAGTACGTTATAAAAAATAACGAATTGCTGACAAACGAATATCAACATATTGTAAAAGCGTATGGGTTTGACAATTTTTATGACATGTATCTATATGCAGATAGCTGTGATTCTAAAGATATGTATTTAGTAAAAGGTGGTCAAAAAGACTTGTCTAAGCTAAAACCTGTTAAAAGAAAAGTTGTTAGAAATGGTAAAACTATGACTACAACTATTTATGAAGATACAGGCAGTTCGGACAATAATAACAGTAACCCTTTAGACAAAGAGAGTAAAAAGAAAAAAGAGTTAGAACCAGTTAATGCTAAGGAACTACGTAAGGTTAGCTTAGGTAGTGATGAAGAAGAGAAGTTAGACCCTAAAAAGATAGCAAAATTGCTAGCAGACACTAAAAAATTTGGAAATAATTTTGATACGCAGTGTACTGATTATCTTATTCTTGAACAAGACTCTGTTACACGAGGAGTGGTAGGGTTTACTAGAGAAGGTTCTTATTTAAAAATGTCTTTCTCAATGTCAGATGAGGCTGTTGAGGGTATGAAGATGTTAGCTTTTTCACAGCTCACATTAAAGGCTTGGAAATTGGGTCTAGGGGCTAAGATAAGCACAGATAATGCACCTGATGTAGAGGAACTAATTAGCTTATATGGATACAAAAGAAATAAGACAGAGTATATTGTGTCAATGAGCTCACTGCGTAGTCTTCTAGGGGAGCCTTAGTCATAAGTGCTACGTTAGTCATTATACTAGTATTTTCAACTATTATTTTTTTAATTTTTAATTTACTAGTAAGTAAGGTAGTTAAAGAATTTTATAACTTAAAGATGCTAGCAAAAGAGGGACTAACAGATAAAGTAACAGATATAACAAATGATATAATGCATATATTGAAAGGAGAAATAAATAATATGGAATTAATTATGAATAATAAGAAATTAGATGAATTAACTAATAAGGTGGCTACTGATGAGGACTACGATATTTTTGTAGAGAAGATGGGTAATCTAGTCAAAGATTTGTATGAGAACTATCAGTTTTTACAACAAAATCCACCAGAAGGAGACTACACATCAGGTTATTTTTTAGGGTTCCAAGTAATCAGAGCAGAATACCCAGTTGAGTATGAGAATTTATTTAGATTAGCTGTAGATAAAAATTTAAATGAACTAGAGATAAATAAGAGATTTGTCGAAGCTGTTAAGGATGGCAAGGTTTTACCATTAGGTGAGGCTGTCATTGATGAATTACAAACAGGGTGTAGCTCTATACTACAGGCACAAGAAGTACGTGTAAATATTGTATTTGGTACAAAAGAATACATGGCTAAGCAAGAAGAAGAGCGTAAAGAACGTCAAGCTAAGTTAGAAGAAGAACGGGAAAGAGCTATGGAAGTACTAAAAACAAAAGATGACGTACTTAACACATTAAGAGTAACCGAGGCTTTGGCTAATGAATTAACAGACGAAGTCGCAGAAAAATATGATTTAATGGAGCTAGTTAACAGTATGAGAGAGGGGCTGAAAGCTCACAATGGAAATTAAAAATTCTTTGGGGAAAGCTCTTATAAAAAATTTAAGATTGCTTAAAGAAAAAAGAGATGCAATGCCCGATAACTTAGAGTATACAAGTCAAGTTATGATTCCTGTGCCCTACTATCTAATAAAAAAAGGGGATAACGCAGTAGAATCATTCCTTATGTGTGCGGGGATGATAAATAGGAATAAAGATTTAGGTTTACCTATTTCTTTAGAGAAAGGTAAGCAACAAGTTAAGCTTAACAATGGAGAACTAACAACCATTGTAGAATGTGTTGCTACCTACTCAGATAAAACTGACATTGACGGTGTAGAGAGATTCTTAGTTGAACATCTATAAAAATTAAATTAACGAGTTCTATTTTGTGCTATATTAGATATGCATGAAATAGAACTTGTTTCTTTTTTATGACTAACTAAGGAGGTTTAATAGATGGCAGGAGAAGTATTTAGTAGCTTGATTACAAGTGTAAATCCTAACCCAATGAACGCAGGTAGCCGTAATGGTATCACTATCGACACCATTATCCTACATCACAATGCAACAACAAATAAAGATGTTGCTATGAACACATGGCTATTAGGTGGTGGCGCAGGTACATCTGCTCATTATGAATGTACACCAACAGAAATTATTGGATGTGTCGGTGAGCAGTATTCAGCATTCCATGCCGGAGGTACAGGTGGTATAGACGTTCCTAAGATTGCTAACCCTAATCAACGTTCAATAGGTATTGAAAATGTAAACTCGTCAGGAGCACCTAATTGGTCTGTAGACCCTAGAACAATTACAAATTGTGCTCGTTTAGTGGCAGATATTTGTACACGTTATGGTATTCCGTGTGACCGACAACATGTGTTAGGACATAACGAAGTAACTGCAACAGCATGTCCCGGAGGTATGGATGTAGACGAAGTTGTACGTCAAGCTCAACAGTTCATGGCAGGAGGCTCTAACAATGCAGTTAAGCCGGAGCCAAGTAAGCCTACACCAAGCAAACCAAGTAATAATAAAAATAAAGAAGGAGTGGCAACTATGTATTGTTTATACGAAAGACCTATTAACTCAAAAACAGGAGTATTAGAGTGGAATGGTGATGCATGGACAGTTATGTTTTGTAATGGGGTAAATTGTCGCAGAGTATCTCATCCAGATGAAATGAAAGTAATTGAGGATATTTACAGAAAAAATAATGGAAAAGACATTCCATTTTACAGTCAAAAAGAATGGAATAAAAATGCACCATGGTATAACAGATTAGAGACAGTATGCCCAGTAGTAGGTATTACTAAAAAATCTTAATACTAGATTTAAGACCATCTTACGGTGGTCTTTTTTCTTTCTTTGTAATATTCGTAATAATATGTAATGGCTATGTAACCGCTTGTTCTTTTGGCTGTAACAATTACATGTTATATTAGTTCTTGTAAGCAACACAAATAAAGAAAATATTGAGGAGAATTTTATTTTGAAGAAAACTAGTATTTTAGGTTTAAGTTTATTAAGTTTAGGTTTAGTAGTAGGTTTAGGAACCGAAGCTAAGGCAGAAGAAGTAACAGAGAATGGGAAGACATATTGGAAAGTAGAGTCAGGAGACACACTATCAGAAATTGGAGCTAAGTACAACTTAGACTTCACTAACATTCATAAAGTTAACAAAGGTGTTGTAGCTGACCCTAATGTCATTTTCGTAGGTGACAAATTGTTATTACCTTTAGATGAAAATGGCAAGCTAGTGGAACAAGTAAATACCACTGAGCCAGATATTGAAGTACAATATAACGCACCAGTAACACCTGAACAACCTGTAGTTGTAGAACAAGAAGTTGTAGAGCAACCTGTAGTTGTAGCAGAAACCCCTGCCCCTGTAGTAGAGGCACCTGCTGATAGTAGTTCAGCAAAAGAGTGGATTGCACAACGTGAATCTAGTGGTTCTTATGATGCAACAAATGGTCAGTATATCGGTCGTTACCAATTATCTGCCTCTTATTTAAATGGTGACTATTCACCTGCCAACCAAGAACGAGTAGCCGATGAGTATGTAGCAGGTCGCTATGGCTCATGGGAGAACGCAAAATCTTTCTGGTTAGCAAATGGTTGGTACTAAAATTAAATAGCAATAAAGACCTCTTTATTAAGGGGTCTTTTTTTATGCTATATTAATATATAGTAAATAGTAATATAAAATGGTTATGATTAGTTATGTGGTATAATAGACTTATGTTAAAACCATTTAAGGAGGGGAAACATGGGTTATATTCAAGATGAGACATGGCAGATGGTTAAAAAAGTTGCTAAAAAGAATGGGTTTGTTGGTGACTGGATTTTAATTATCCACTCATACTATGAGTATGGTGGAAATCACGTCCAGATACATACAACAATAAACGGAGAAAGCTATAGAATTTTAAGGTTGCTAGATAGCAGAGAGATACTTTTATTAGATAGAAAAGGTAACCCTGTAATTTATGATTACGAAATAGTTAATGATGGTCAAAAAAGCTTCTTTTATAATGATATGGAAGAGAAAGAAATCGAAATACCTAATGGAAGATGCTTAAACGATAAGACAAGGGTAAAAATTTATGTATAAGGTAGGTGTAACAGTTGCCAAAATGGTTAGATAAAGCACTAGGTATAGAAAAATCGTCCATAGAAGAAACTCGGAATATGGAAAATTATAAGATGCATTTAAGGGAAATAGACACCAATGTGGTCAATAACGAGCCGTACAGCATGGAAAGTATTGAAAAAGGTATGAATGGCAAGACCACTGCATATATGCAACCAATTATTGGAGAGATGTCAGTAAACCCCGGGTATAAAACTAAACCGTCTATACGTAACTCTCAAGACTTACATAAGACACTTAAAAAGTTTGGTAATAACATAATATTAAATGCTATTATTAATACACGGTCAAACCAAGTATCGATGTATTGTAAGCCTGCAAGAAACTCTGAAACAGGTGTTGGTTACGAGATACGTTTAAAAGATATTGAAGCAGAACCTACTTCACATGACATTGCTAATATTAAACGTATTGAAAGTTTTTTAGAGAACACAGCACAATTTAGAGACCCTAATAGAGATAACTTTACAACTTTTTGTAAAAAACTTGTTCGGGCAACATATATGTATGACCAAGTAAACTTTGAAAAGGTATTTGATAAAGATGGTAACTTTATCAAATTTGATACTGTAGACCCAACTACAATTTTCTTAGCAACAAATGGTGAAGGTAAACTAATTAAAAATGGTGAAAGGTTTGTTCAGGTTATCGACAACAGAATTGTTGCCAAATTCAATGAGAGAGAACTAGCTTTTGCTGTTAGAAACCCTAGAGCAGACATAGAAGTTGGGCAATATGGTTATCCAGAGCTTGAAATAGCACTAAAACAATTTATTGCTCATGAAAATACAGAAGTATTTAATGACAGATTTTTCTCACATGGAGGTACTACAAGAGGTATCTTGCATGTAAAAACTGGGCAACAGCAGAGCCAACAAGCGTTAGATATATTTAGAAGAGAATGGAGAAGCTCACTAGCCGGAATAAATGGTTCATGGCAAATACCTGTAGTATCTGCAGAAGATGTGAAATTTGTTAACATGACACCCTCTGCTAATGATATGCAATTTGAAAAATGGCTTAACTACTTAATTAATGTTATATCTGCTTTGTATGGAATTGACCCCGCAGAGATAAACTTCCCTAATAATGGTGGTGCAACAGGCTCTAAAGGAGGTTCCCTAAATGAGGGAAACTCAAAAGAGAAAATGCAGGCTTCTCAGAATAAAGGGCTACAACCCCTTTTAAGATTTATAGAGGACACCGTTAACACATATATTGTTGCGGAATTTGGAGAAAAATACCAATTCCAATTTAGAGGAGGAGACCTAAGTGCTCAACTAGATAAGCTTAAAATAATTGAGCAAGAAGGTAAAGTATTCAGAACAGTTAACGAGATAAGACATGATAAAGGTTTAGAACCAATTAAAGGCGGAGACGTTATACTAAATGGTGTTCACATACAAGCTATTGGGCAAGCGTTACAAGAAGAACAGCTAGAATACCAAAGAAGCCAAGACCGCTTAAATAGACTATTAGAGCTATCTGGTGGAGATGTAGAACAACCAGAACCAGAAGAACCTAAAGACAGTCAAAATGATACAGATGTTTCATTTCAGGATGAACAACAAGGTTTAAATGGTAAGTCTAAGAAAGTTAATGGCAAGGTAGATGACAATGTTGGCAAGGACGGTCAGTTAAAATCGGAAGAAAACACCAACTCAACTAAGCATGGTACTGATGGTATAAAAAAATAATAAAAGATAATGGAGGGGGTTAGCTCCCCCTCAACTTTGTTTGTGTTACTAGATAGTACATGTTCTGCTATATTAAATACAGTAAAACGTTTAGGTGGTGAAAAGCAAATTGTCAGAAGTTAGAGAAAAATATAGTATTTTCGTACCACTGGATATTGAAAATTCTATACAGAAGTCTGAATCTGTGAATGATGGTGAATGGTATGTGCAAGGATATGCAACTACCCCAGATTTAGATTTACAAGGGGATATTATTTTACCACAGGGCATTGATATTTCTTATTTTATTGAAAATGGTTGGATAAACTATGAGCATAAAAATGATGCTGAGTTTATTATAGGTGCCCCAACTAGCAATTGTTATGTTGATGTGGACAAAGGGTTATTCGTAGAGGCTAAGCTATTAAAGGATAACAAGTACGCACAGTCTATGTGGAAGCTAGCTAATACAATCCAGAAATCAGGAATATCTCGTCAGTTAGGTTTTTCTATTGAGGGTGCAGTAGTTAGTAGAAATGCACAAGATAACAGAATCATAGAAGGTGTTAAAATACATAATGTTGCATTAACGACACATCCGGCTAACCCAAGAGCTACATGGGAGACACTAGTTAAATCTTGGACTACAGGATATGGTACAGCACCAGATGCACAAGTAGATGCAGGCGCACTTAGAAGAGAGATGTTTAAAGAGGACATTTCTAATTTGACGTATGCAGTAAGAACTATTGCAGGGCTATATAGTAAAAAACCTGCAGAGAAAGAATTTATTTTACGTGAAGTAGCTAAGGATATAGAAGTAGACACTTCCGAAAATGAATTATCTAAATTTATGTTACAATTAAGTAGAGGGATTTCCTTGAAAGAAGCAACAAACTTTATTGAAAGAAGAAAGGGGTAAGAAATAGTGGCTAAAACATTGAACGATATTATAGAAGATTTTGATGCACAGTTAAATGAAAAAGTAAAACCTACTACAGATGAGGAAATTACAAAGTCTGTAGAAGAACCTACTGAACCAGAAAAAGTTGAAGAAGGTGCTGAGGTTGAGCAGGAAGAAAAGCCTAATGAATCTGAGGAAACTGCAGGCAATGACGGAGAAGAATCCGGAGTTACTGAAACAGTTGAAGCAGAACAGGAAGAGCCAGAAACTGTTGAAGAAGTAGTGGTTGAAGAGCCTGTCGAAGAATCAGCAGAAACTGTTGAAAAATCTGATAAAACTAAAGAAAATAAAGATGAAGAAGAGGAGGAAGACGAAGAAGACGAAGACAAAAAGAAAGAAAAAGACAAGAAAGACAAAGATAAAAAAGACAAAGAAGATAAAGAAGACATCGAGAAGTCTACCGAAGTCGAACAAGTTATCAAATCTTCTGAAATCTTAGGGGCTATGGAAGCTATCTTTAAAAATATGTTAGGTCTAAGTGAAAAGTTAGACGAAATTCATAGAGAGTTTAAAGAAGCTAAAGAAGCTAAAGAAAAAGACGAAGCTGAATCTGTTGAGAAATCTTTACTTGACAACCCTGAAATTAAAACAGGAAAAGAGGACTCAGAAGGCAAGGCTGTTGGATTTGTTAATAAGTCTGTAGCAGTTGAGGAAGAGGTAGCTACCGAAGAGCCAACTGTAGATGTAGTTGTTGATGGTGAACAAGACACAGCAGAACCTGAAAAAGAAGTACCGTTCCGTGATAGAGTACAGGCTATTAGACCAGACTTTATGGAAACATATAAACGTGTGTCTGTTAGCGGAGTAGCTCAACGTGGTGAATTAGAATCAGTTAGACACACTTGGGGAACTGCTAGAACAAATGAAGACCTAGCTAAAATTGAAGGGTTTATCAATAAATATAAATAATTTTACTATATAGTGAACGATTTTTAATTGTACTGCTATATTAATAGCAGAAACAATAAAAGACCTGACATTCCCTCCTGAACCTCCACAGGGTCAGGTCTTATATTGAGAGGAATATAAAGAAAGGTGATTTATACATAATGACAGAGAAAAAGAATACAGAACGACAATTAACTTCCGTACAGGAAGAAGTAATTAAAGGCTTCACTACAGGATATGGTATTACACCAGAATCTCAAACTGATGCCGCCGCTTTAAGACGAGAGTTCTTAGACGACCAAATCACAATGCTAACTTGGGCAGACGGAGACTTATCATTTTATCGTGACATCACTAAACGTCCGGCAACTTCAACTGTAGCTAAATATGACGTATATCTAGCACATGGACGTGTAGGTCATACTCGTTTTACTCGTGAAATCGGTGTAGCACCAATTTCAGACCCTAACTTACGTCAAAAAACAGTTAACATGAAATATGTTTCTGATACTAAAAATATGAGTATCGCAACAGGTTTAGTTAACAACATTGAAGACCCAATGCGTATCTTGACAGACGATGCTATCTCAGTTGTTGCTAAAACAATTGAATGGGCTTCTTTCTACGGTGACTCTGACTTATCAGAAAACCCAGATGCAGGTTCAGGTTTAGAGTTCGATGGTTTAGCTAAACTAATTGACAAACATAATGTACTAGATGCTAAAGGTGCTAGCTTAACAGAAGCTTTACTTAACCAAGCATCAGTATTAGTTGGTAAAGGTTATGGTACACCAACAGATGCTTATATGCCTATCGGTGTTCAAGCAGACTTCGTTAACCAACAATTAGACCGCCAAGTTCAAGTAATTAGCGACAACGGTCAAAACGCTACAATGGGATTCAACGTTAAAGGTTTTAACTCTGCACGTGGTTTCATTCGTTTACACGGTTCAACTGTAATGGAATTAGAACAAATTTTAGATGAAAATAGTATGCAACTCCCTAATGCTCCTCAAAAAGCAACTGTTAAAGCTACTTTAGAAGCAGGAACAAAAGGTAAATTCCGTGATGAAGATTTAACAATCGACACAGAATACAAAGTTGTAGTAGTATCTGACGATGCAGAATCTGCACCATCTGATGTTGCATCTGTAGTAATTGACGACAAGAAAAAACAAGTTAAATTAGAAATCACTATTAATAACATGTATCAAGCTCGTCCACAATATGTTGCAATTTACCGTAAAGGTTTGGAAACAGGATTGTTCTACCAAATCGCTAGAGTACCTGCAAGTAAAGCAGTTGACGGAGTTATCACATTTATCGATGTGAACGATGAAATTCCTGAAACAGCGGACGTATTCGTTGGGGAATTAACTCCATCAGTAGTTCACTTGTTCGAGTTACTACCAATGATGCGCTTACCATTAGCACAAGTTAATGCTTCTGTAACATTCGCAGTATTATGGTATGGAGCTTTAGCATTACGTGCACCTAAGAAATGGGCTCGCATTAAGAACGTTAAATATATTGCAACAGGTAACGTATTTAACGAACGCTAATCTTTAGAAGACTAAGCAAAATTGAATAAAAATGGAATAGGGGACGGTTAATACTGTTCCCTATTTTTATTATAAAATACATGTATGGAGGAAATAATATGTTAAAATCAGAAATCTTAATAAATAAAACAGTAACAACAGCTTTTGGTGAGGTAACATTTGACCATAATGGGGAAACCACAGACCTAACAGTAGAACAGCAAGAACATTTAGGGACTAAAGTTCCATATATACAATATATACCAGATGCACCTAAAGCTAAAGAAAAAGAAGCTACTGCAGAAAAAGCAGACGAGGCACCTAAAAAGGCTAAGAAAGCGCCTGCTAAGAAAACTACAAAATCTAAAAAAGAGGAAGACTAAGGAGGTATTTATATGTACCCAGACTACGGATACGAGGAACAAGGGGACAATACATACCAATACCAACCATATGCACATGGGAACCCTAAGCATATAGATTTAGACAAAATTGATGATATACAGCCTGCTGATTATGGTTGGACACCTGCTACGCTGAAACAATACATGTTTGGTGTAGAAGTTGTTAACCCTGAAACAGGGGAGCCTTTAGGAGATACTTTCTATGAACATATCATAGATTCAGCAATAGCTAAAGCAGAGAAACGACTAGATATTGCTATTATGCCTAGACTTATAAGAGGAGAACACCATGATTACCACCAATCAGATTTCAACTCTTACATGTATACTCATGTGTTTAAAAGACCTATTATTCAAGCAGAAAAGCTTCAATTAGAAGTTAATGGTAGAGGGCTATACAGATACCCGTCTAATTGGTGGAAAGTGTATGCACTAGCAGGTCATATACAAATGTACCCAACATCCCTCATGCAGACTGGAACACAGTTTGGTTATGAAATGACGTTCTCAGGGTACCCACAATTAGCAGGAATGCCTCCATCAGGAGGACAAGTTGATGCTCCTCAAATGATTCATATTGACTATGTGGCAGGAATGCTACCTAGGAAAAATAGAGGATACAATGAAGACTGGGAGTGCCCTGCGGACTTAGAACAGCTTGTAATAAAATATGCGTTAAAAGAGATATTCCAACAATGGGGTAGACTTATAATTGGTGCAGGTATTGCTAGTAAGTCACTAACAGTAGATGGTATTAGTGAAAGTATACAAACAACACAGTCTGCTATGTATGGTGGGGCTTCTGCAGATATTCGACAAATTGACGAAGACATACAAGAATTAGAAAAATCATTGGTATCTTACTTTGGAATGAACTTAGGTATTATTTAAAAAAGGGGGTTAACAAATGGGTGAAAAACCAATTAGATTTGGTGGAGCAGGTGAAACAGGTAACCCTAACAAGCAATTAAATACTAGTAGGGTTGAATTTGAAACAAAAGGTATGGCTAGCTTCATTGAAAATAGAGGTATTGACGTTTTGTGGGAAAGAGCATGGCTATGTACATGTCGTAACCCAATGACCCTCTCACCTAAGTCGGATTGCCCCATCTGTAGGGGAAGAGGGATTGCTTACCAACCTGCAGTAAAATTAAGAATGGCTATACAGAGTCAAGAGAAAGGTATCTCTAATCAAGATTTAGGACTACTAGACACAGGAACCGCTATTGGAACGACTGAGCTAGATTCTAAGATAACCTTTAGGGACAGAATAACAGTCCCCGAAGTTAAAATATATCAAAGCTTTATTTTTAATGTAAATAAAAGAAGAGTAGCTAATGGACTATTTTTAAGCTATGATGTGAACAGTATAGAAGATATTTATGGTAAAGACGGACGTATCTTAGTTGATGGAGTCGATTTTAGAATGGACTATGACACAAATACTATTTACCCAAATGAATCTTTGATAGATACTAATATATCCATAAATATGTCTGTTACACTTAGATATATTGTTATAGACCTGTTAAAAGAAAGCAGATACCAGTATACCACATTCGGTGTTAAACAAACACAATTTGAGTCACTACCTAAAAAGCTCTTATTGAAGCGTGAGGACGTGTTTATTGATAGTGAACCATTTTCATTAGACATAGATACAGCAAGCCGTATGGAAGAGCTAGAGGGCAAAAAAGATACAAGTGAAGCTATGGTAGACCCTAAGCGTAAAGCTACAAAATCAGGAGGCTTCTTTGGAGGTAAATTAAATGGCTAGAAAAGGACAGAGACCCGTATTGTTTACTGATTCAAAAGCAATACTTGGCAATCTAACTCGTGCAGTGGTTGATGAAGTACTAAGTGATGCGCAAGATGTTGCTCTACGTAATGGGTCTTCTGTACAGAGAATGCCTAGCTATTTGATAGTAACAGAGTCTAGGATGGCAAAAAATGGGGTTATAGATTTGAAACCTTTCTTTGCACGTTCTAATAAAAAGAAATATAATAAAAAAGGGGAATGGTACCTATACATCCCTATTAGTATGAAAACACGAAACATGTCAAGACGATTATACGATGAGTTGAGAGCAGTTCCAGTAGGCACAAAACCTGTAACTGTTAAAATGGACTATCTGTATGATAGACGAAAGCAGAGCCCATCAGTGTCTAGTATTAACTACAAACCTAAATCTACTAATGTAACTGTTATACCACAGAGTTGGGGTAAAGGTACACGTAACACCTATGTAGCTTTCCGTACAGTTAACGCTAATTCTCCTGCGAATAGTTGGATAATAAATCGTAGAAACGTTAATGATGATGATATGAGTAAGACAATGCTAAGAAACATAGACAGGCTCATGAAATGGAAACTAAAGAATTTAGGAGGATAGTGTATGATACCAAGTTTAGACACTTACTTGTATAAAGAATTTGAAGAAAGGCTAAGGATAATTCTATCAGAGTGCTATATTATAGACGAAGCTTTAAAGGGGATGGACAAAGAAGCTTTAGAATCTTTTAAAAACACTTATTGCTCTATAGATGGTAAGCCACCTAAGAGAGAAGTAGAGATGTCCTATTCATTCCCACAAGAACATCTGGATTCATTTGCTCGATTTGTAGTAACTCTCGGTAGTAGCGAAGAAGATAGCAAGTCTATTGGAGGAATCCAAGGAGGCTACGAGTATCGAGAAGGTAATGTAATTAGTGAGGAAGCCACTATTATTAGAGAAGGTGACAAGCTAATTATAAATACATCAAAACCAGTAGCGGACTATCTAAACAGCTCAGATATAAGTTTTGCAGAAAGCGACCATTTTAGGATTGAAGATAACAAACCTGTATTTGATTTTTCATATAATGAGGAGTTAGAAGGTATATCCATTAATGTGTCGTATATAAGCAAAGTATCAGATGATGATGTTGCAGGTGTATACAAAGGATACCAATCTAACGATAATGTTAGTATAATTGGAATAAGTTCTAATATAGATACTGCTAGGTGTTTAGATGCAATTGCTAGAATTATACTAATCACCATGAGAGACAGTTTAGATGAAAAAACAGGGTATATGTTGCAAACACTACATTTTGGTGATATGCAAGTTGTCATAGAATCAGGTGAAACACTTGTGTTTGGTAGACCTTGTACTGTAAACTACAGAGTTACTAATTCTATTGGATTTGATTTACAACAAAGAATCACAGAGATTATTACAAAAAGGAGGATGAAATCCTAGTGGCTAAAGAAACAGAGAAAGTAGTAAAAAAAGAAGTTAAAAAGGAGCAACCTAAAAAACCTAAAGGTTATGTCCATGTCGATACATTTTTAGATTATGCAAAAGTATTATATGGACTAAATAAATATCAGGTAGCGGGTTTCAGAGCACTAATGGCAGGTAGAGAATACCAACACGAGGATGCTGATTTTGTTCCATTTTTAGAAAAGTATATAGGAAAGGAAGTTAAATAATAAATGGCTGTAGAACAATTCCCAAGAAAAAAAGTATCACGTCCACATACTGAGATTACCGTAGACACAAGCGGTATTGGTGGGGCATCAAGTAGCTCTGACAAAACATTAATGTTAGTCGGCTCTGCTAAAGGCGGTAAACCAGATACTGTTTATCGTTTCCGTAATTATCAACAAGCTAAACAAGTACTACGTAGTGGAGATTTGCTAGATGCTATTGAGTTAGCATGGAATGCATCTGACGTTAATACCGCATCAGCAGGAGACATTTTAGCAGTTCGTGTTGAAGATGCTAAAAACGCAACTCTTACAAAAGGTGGTTTAACATTTGCTTCAACAATTTATGGGGTAGATGCAAATGAAATTCAAGTAGCATTAGAAGACAACAATTTAACACACACAAAAAGATTGACTGTTGCATTTTCTAAAGATGGTTATAAGAAAGTTTTCGATAACTTAGGTAAAATTTTCTCTATCCAATATAAAGGTAGTGAAGCTCAAGCCAACTTTACAATTGCACAAGATAAAATCAGTAAGAAAGCAACAACATTAACTTTAAATGTAGGTGCTGAACCAGAAAGTACAACAGAAGTAATGAAGTATGAGTTAGGTCAAGGTGTTTACTCTGAGACAAATGTCTTAGTTAGTGCAATCAATAGTTTACCAGATTGGGAGGCTAAGTTCTTCCCTATAGGTGACAAAAACTTACCTACTGATGCTTTAGAGGCAGTAGACAAAGTAGATGTTAAGACAGAGGCTGTATTCGTAGGAGCTTTAGCAGGAGATATTGCTAAACAGCTAGAATACAATGACTATGTAACTGTAGCTGTAGATGCTACAAAACCTGTAGAAGACTTTGAATTAACAAACCTAACAGGTGGTTCTGACGGAACTGCTCCTGAGTCTTGGGCTAATAAATTCCCATTACTAGCTAATGAAGGTGGTTACTACTTAGTACCATTAACAGATAAACAAGCAGTTCATTCTGAGGCTTTAGCTTTTGTTAAAGACCGTACAGACAATGGTGACCCAATGCGTATTATCGTTGGTGGAGGCACTAATGAAACAGTAGAGGAAAGCATTACTCGTGCAACAAACTTACGTGACCCTAGAGCTTCTTTAGTAGGCTTCTCTGGAACTCGTAAAATGGATGACGGACGTTTGCTTAAATTACCGGGTTACATGATGGCTTCGCAAATTGCAGGTATTGCAAGTGGTTTAGAAGTTGGTGAAGCAATCACTTTCAAACACTTTAACGTAACATCTGTAGACCGTGTATTTGAAAGTAGCCAGTTAGACATGTTAAACGAAAGTGGAGTAATTTCTATCGAGTTTGTACGTAACCGTACTTTAACTGCATTCCGTGTAGTACAAGACGTAACTACTTACAATGACAAATCTGACCCAGTTAAAAATGAAATGTCTGTTGGTGAAGCAAACGACTTCTTAGTTTCAGAATTGAAAATTGAACTAGATAACAACTTCATCGGAACTAAAGTGATTGACACAAGCGCAAGCTTAATCAAAAACTTTATCCAATCATTCTTAGATAACAAAAAACGTGCTCGTGAAATCCAAGATTACACACCGGAAGAAGTACAAGTTGTCTTAGAAGGTGACGTGGCATCAATCAGTATGACTGTAATGCCTATCCGTAGCTTGAATAAGATTACTGTTCAGTTAGTATACAAACAACAAATCTTAACAGCATAGAGTGTAGGGGCAGTTGCCCCTCCTCTTACATAATGAATAAAATATAGGAGTGATATATACATGGCTAGTGTTGGAAATCAAACAGTCCACACAGGTAACACAGTTTACCTAATGATTGGTAATAAAATTATCGGTCGTGCGCAATCTGCATCAGGTGAGCGCCAATATGGTACACAAGGTATCTATGAAATCGGTAGTATTATGCCACAAGAACACGTATACTTGAAATATGAAGGTACAATTACTTTAGAACGTATGCGTATGAAAAAAGAAGACTTAGCAAGTTTAGGAATTACAGCGTTAGGTGAAGACATCTTACAACGTGATATTATTGACATCGTAATGATGGATAATTTAACTAAAGAAATCGTAGTAGCTTATCGTGGTTGCTCTGCAATTTCTTACTCAGAGTCATTCACAGCTAACGAAGTTACATCAGAATCAACCCAATTCACATACCTAACCTCAGCTAAAGTAAAATAACAATAATGTTAACCACCCACATTGTATGGGTGGTTATTTTATGTTATACTATATGCATTGAATAAAAAAGCTTAAGGAGGACATTAGTAGTGAAATATCCATATTTAGTAGAATTGTATGCAAAACATGTAGTTAGAGACTCAGGTTACATAGAAAATGTACCATCAGTTATTTATGAAGACGTTGTGAAACGTGTTGAAGAAATAAAAAGAGAAGAAAACTTAACAATAGATTAACTAGTATAAGTTTAAATAGACCTAATTCAGATATAGGTCTATTTTTTTTTTGCCACTATAAATACAAATAACTAGATAGTGTGGTATAATAAAGATAGTGCTATATTAATTTATGAGTAAACTAGGAGGAAATAATAATGACAGAAAATAATGAAAAGGTATTTACACCTACACCAAATTTATCACGTGAGCAATTAATAGAAAAGTTGCAACGTGGAGAAAACTTGACGGATGAAGAAGTAAATATTTTGAAATATTACAATGATGCAGAAGAGCGTAAACAGTTAGATAGAATTATCCCGGGTGTTAATGATGTATTTTCTAAGCATTATAACTTAAAAGAATATGGTTTAGAATTTGATATTAAAATAAAAGCACCTAATATTATCGAAAATGGTAAAATTCAGGCAAGAAGAGAAGCCTATTTAGAAGGCATGGGAATGGCGGTTAGCAACTTTATTTTCCAAAGTTACCAAATGTTAGCAACTATTCGAGTATGCGGGGTAGAGGTACCAGAAGTACTAGCTGATGATGAAAAAATTTATAATTTATATGTATTAGGAGTAATTGCAAAGGACTATGGTGAATGGCTAAACTCCTTTCGATACTAGAGTTAAAGAACTAGGTGGAATAAAAGCCCTCGTTAGAAATAGTTATAGTAGAAATCTATGGGCAATAATGAAAAAATTTAAGGTACTACCAAGTGACCCTGCGTGGCAAAATCTCACAAGTGACCAAGTAGAGTGGATTTTATATAATATGGAAAGAGACATAGAAGAACAAGAACGACTAGCTAAAGGAATGCAGTTAGAAAGTGAGTTCCAAGACTATGACGATTCATGGTATGATAAGCCACATGATGAGTTCTCCCCAATTCGTGAAGGTGACGATGAGGAAGAAATTGCTCGTAAACTTAGTGAAATCACAAGTGAGGAAGACATGGCTAAACTTAAAGCTCGTTGGGAGGCAAGCCAAGAAGTTGATGCTATCCGTGCAGAAGGTGGAACAACAATAGAAGAAGATACGATTAACGAACTTATTGCTAACAATGTTAAAAAAGCAATGGAAGAGGCTAGACGTATTGAGAAACATGGTGGAAACAAATGGCAAGAGAAATCATCAATTGAGTTAGAAGAGGAACGTAAGAACCTAGAGTTTAACTCACAGTTGAAACAAGGAGATATTCAGGAGGCTATCGATTTGTTTAACAAAGATGTCGAGCCAACATCATTAGATGACGAATTTCAAATTTAAGGGTAGGGTATTCCCTGCCCTTTACTTGTAAAGGAAGTGTGGAAATGAGCAACAATTATCGTTTTTATGTTGAGGCAATGACTGGGGATGCTGTTGCAAAACTTAATGAAATAGACAAGTTAATGGATAAAATTGATTCAAAGAGTGCAAAGGGCACCCAGAATTTTTTCCATACAAGTCAGAAAGACATTGATAAAGCTGTTGAGGAAATGCAAAAGCTTATCAAGGCAAAAAAAGAACTAGATAGAGCTTTTGATAATCAGAAGATAAATGCAGAAAGCATGGGAGACATGACAGCATATAAACGTGCTGTATCGGATGCAGAAGAACTAACTAGAAGATTTAACAAGACACAAAAAGAATTTCAAAATCATGCTAGAATGCAAGCTAACCCTAATTACATAAATGCTAGTACACTAAGGCAACAAAAGGCATTTCGTGATGAGTTAACAGAACAAGAGAGAGCAATAAGAAATATCTCTAGGGCACAACAGGAACTAAACAGAGTGAACTCTAGGGTTAACCATCGTGCAAACCAAGCAAGCGCAACAGGAAGAATGACTTACAATCAGTCAGAGAGTATGAAGCGTGACCTTAGACGTACTGGTGTATTTGAAAGCCTAGGTTCAGAAAATAAAAGCAGACAGCAAGAGCTACGGGAACGATATAAACAGAGACAAGAAGAGCTAGCAGAGACTAGAAGTAATACAAATTTAGATAGACAAGTTCGTAAGAATAGGGAAACTAGTATTCAGGCTGAGATAAAAGAAATTGAGAAAGAAATTGAAGCTAGAAAACGCCTAGCAGACTCTATTAAAGAGACTGTAGAGAACTTAAAATCTAAGGAAGCTTCACTAAATGCATCTGACATAAAAGTAGATGCTGATAGAAAGAGTATTCGTGGTGTTCTAGCTGAGCGTGCACCTTCTATATCAATGGCTATGCTAGGAGGCACCGCCGCCGCCATAGGTGGTTTATACGCAAAAGGGGCAACTGCTAATGCAGGTATGCGTGATGCATCTATCTCTTTAGGACAACGTACAGGTACTAGTGATTTCCGTGCATTAAGAAAAAGTATGCAAGAGATGGGCATTGAGAAACAGTTAGGCTATAAAGGTGCTGACATGTTACAATTCCAAGAAGATGCATTGAGTAATATTGGTTTTACAAGTAAAGAGGACTTAGCAGGAAGTACAAGAGCCTTAGCAGAGGGTTCAAGAGCAGTTCCAGTAGACAATGAGACTTTAAGTGACTTCATGAATAGTCAAATGAAGAGCGGGGCTATTAGTGGTAGAGACCAAATTAAGAATATTCAAGAAGGTTTCTTAGGTGCTATCCAACGCTCAGGGATGGCAGGTCGTGAGAAAGAACAACTAGAAGCTCTTAAAACATTAAGTGAGCAAAGCTTTACTGGTCGTAACGGAAGTAATCAAGAGCTTAAAGAACAAATGGCAATGTTAACAATGCTAAACCAAACAGGTAAGCGTGCTGTTCAAGGTGAACAAGGGGCACAGTTAATGTCAAGTTTATCTGCAGGTATTCAAGGTAGTGTATGGAACAATAAGGCATCTTTACTTTTAGGTAAAGGGACACAATTCCAAGGACTAGCAGGAATGTACGACTTAAAAGCTATGCAAGAACAAGGGGCAACACCAGAGAACTTACAGAAAATTATTGGTAGTGTCCAACAATCAGTTCCCGGTGACGAAAAGTCTCAGAAGTATGCTTTTGGTAGTGCCTTACATGAACTATTCGGTACAGATGCTAAGAATGACCAAATAGATGCAATTTGGGAAGCTTATGCCAACGGTGGTTTAAGTCAGGATAACGTAGACAGAATAATGAATGAAAGCCAATCTACAGGAAAAGGTAAATACGATAAGAACATAGAAGACTACGCAAACTCTAAAGAAGGAACCGCTAACCGTTCAGAAGCTGTTACAGAGAAACAAGCTTCACAGATTAATGATATGGGGGACATCTTAAGAGAAACTAACTCTAAATTAGGGGCACTTCCTCCTGCGTTATATGCATTAGGGGCAGGCTTAGGAGCTATGGCTGTTTCACTAGCCACATCAGGCTCTATTGGTGGTCTATCTAGTTTAATCAAAAAAGGAACTCGTTCTACTTTTAGTACAGGCGGAGGAGTAACTGCAGGGGGCGGATTTTTAAAATCAGCTAAAGAGGCATTCTCTGCGGGTAAAGGCTCTGGCGGATGGTTCCAAGGTATTAAAAATGTAGGTAGTGTAGCTAAGGACTCAGCAATGGGTGTCGGAGCTAAGGCTGTTGAAGGAGCAAAAGGACTAAAAGGTGCCGGAATGGGCAGTAAGGTTCTTGGTGGGTTAGGTAAAGCAGGTAAGTTTTTAGGTAAGGTGGCAACTCCCCTAGCGATAGGTTCTTCTCTACTAGATATTGCAACCGCAGATGATAAAACAAAGGCGGTAGGAGAGAGTGTTGGAGCTATTGGTGGAGGTATCGGAGGAGCTAAGTTAGGGGCAATGATTGGTACATTTATTGCACCCGGTCTTGGTACAGGTATCGGAGGAGCTATTGGTGGAGGTATCGGCGCCATAGGAGGTACTCTAGCAGGTTCTAAACTAGGCGGTAAATTCGTTGATGGTGTTCGTAAATTCTTCGGAGGAGAAGAAGCTCATGCGGAAGAAGCAGACTTAACTGCAGGGCAAGATGTTGCTTCTGGACAAGAGAGTAAATCAGGAGTACAGGAAGCCAGAGACACAGCTAACAAACGAGTCCTATCTGAGAAAACACGTGCAGAGAATAACGCAGAAGAGTCCGCCAATCTCTCTATCTATTCTAAGTTATTAGATAGAGCCCAACGTATACTAAACCAAGCAAAAAATCAAAATGGTATATTCGGAAACTCAGGAAGCTCTAAAGATTCTTCTGACGGAATGGGTTCAGATGCTTCTAGTAAAGACTTTGGAGGAGACTGGGAGAAAGCTATTAGACAAGCATCTAAGAAAATGGGGGTAGATGTTTCTGACGATGAAATAGATACAATACTTAGATTGATTCAGGCGGAGTCTAGTGGTGACGAGAGTGCTGTTCAACAGATAATTGATGAGAACAACTTCAATGGCAATGGCGGAGCTAAAGGTTTACTACAGTACGTTCAAAGTACTTTTGATGCATACAAAGTAGACGGTCATGACAACATAATGAGCGGGTATGACCAATTGCTAGCTTTCTTTAATAATAGTAATTGGAAAAATGACCTAAATTCTTGGGATAGCCGTTATCAAAACGGTAGCACAGGATGGGGTCCTACTGGTAATAAAACTAGAGCGATGGGTGGACACATAACTAGCCCAGAGTATGCACTACTGGGAGAGGTAGCAGGTCAAGATGAGTATGTTATAAATCCTAGTCAGCCGACAGCCCCACGTTTATTAGCAGAGGCTACTAGAAAAACAGCTCAAAACTTCCGATTAACAGGTAACGGTTCTGGTCATGATTGGGGAGCTTCAATTTCTAAAATAAATGCAACAGGAGGAGCTCAATCAGGTTCAGCTCCTACGATGACAAATACAAATGAGGTATCAGTTAATGTCACCATACAAGGTGGAGGAACAAGTGATAGTATAGCTAGAGAAATTGGTGATAAGTCAGCAGGAATTATCAGCAAAACACTCGATGCTACCTTCACAGATTTCTTCGCAAAAGAATACAGGAGAGTGTAGAGGCTTAATGTCTCTACTTTTCTCTAAGGAGGTTTATAATGTCAGTAGAGTTAAGATACCCGAGATTTGATTTAACTTTTTTTACAGAGACGGACAATTACCATATAGTTTATGATGCAAAAGATGGGCTTACTGGACGTAATAACAATAACGGTGAAGCAGAGAAGGTAAGCAATAATTTTATGGCAGAGTCTGTAATTAGTTTAACTACAAAAAATGCTTTAGAGGACGATAGTGCAGTCTTCTCCTTTGTATTAGCAGGGGACGTGTATTGGGATAGAGTACTAAATGCTAATGATGCAGTTATTCTTAAAATAGACCCAGATACTTCCTCCACTAAAAAATCAGATAACCCTGTACTACTAGTTGGTTTAATATCTGAGGTTAGATTAGAGGGTGACTATGGGGAAAACTCTAAGATGTACAGGATAACAGGGCAGTCTTTTGCAAAGGCGCTAATGCAGTTTGACTTAGGTGTTATTCAGGAAGTAAGTGTAGTTTTGACAGATTTAGGTTGGTTGCCTGACGATGCACAAGAAGGTATAAAAATGTCTGGTAGTAGTGCAAGTCAAATAGCAGAAAGCTTAATGAAAAGATTTTTACAATATATGAAATTTAATTTTAATGGTCAAGGTATAGATAAGTTCTTAGAGTGGGAACTAGATAGTTGGACAGAGGCAGAGAGACTAATAGATAGTACCCCTTACATAAACTATGAAGGTTCTTTAAAGCAACTTATAGATGATGTAACCGCTAAACCATTTAACGAATTGTATTTCGATGCAACACCAGAGGGGAAATGCAGAATGATTATGCGTAGAACCCCATTTGATAAATCTGACTGGGAAAAATTACAAACCTACACAGTAACATCTGCAGAAGTAATATCTGAATCTGTAGCAGTTAACGATACAGAAGCTTACTCTATATTTAACATATCTATTAATAACTTGTATGGGACTGACTCTATGATGTTAGGTTCTAAACCACAAGTATTCCCTGATTTAGTTTCTAAATATGGTTATAAGAAACTAGAAGTACCTAATAGGTATTTAGAAGGGGCAATTATAGATAAGAGTAACAGTGGGGATAAAGCTAACACAAAACCCGAAAGTGATAATGATAGTAAAGAGAGTGATGGCTCAACAGCTAAACAGATGTTTGACAGAGAGTACGCTCTTGTCTTAAACTATCTAAAAGGGTATCCTGTTGATGTGCTAAGAGTTAAAAAAAGTAATGTAAGAACATCAATAACACAGGTAGATAGACGTATAACAGATAACGAAGCAGATAAAATTATAGACCACTATATTACAAATCAAGCATTAAGTAAAGAAGACTTTTCTAAATTTACAGGAATAACCGAAGAAAATATAGAAGAGGGTAACGGTAAAGTAGAGCCTACATATACCGCAGTTAGGGACTTCCTTAATGGGTTAGATAAAAACCTAGGAGTATCTAGCATAAAAGAGAAATTAATGAACTACTTCAATTTGATACCTAACCAAGCCACATCTATTGCTAGTGAATACAAAGCACAAGGTAACTTAGGTAAACTAAAATATGAAGAAATAATGGAGAATAACCCAAGTGATAGCTCAACCGTCACTGGTTCAGATAAACGATTTGTTTCTGAGTTCACTAAAAGACTAGCAAATTGGTACTGTGAAAACGCTAATTTCTACAGTGGGGACATTGTAGTTAAAGGTGACCCTAAATATAGATTAGGTAACCGTTTGTTTGTTCAAGATGAGCAAAATGGTGAGTTGTGGGAATACTACATAGAATCAGTAGAACACTCGTACTCCTATACACAAGGGTATATCACTACTCTTGGGGTCACTAGAGGTTTACAAAATGGAGGAAACGATAGATTCACTCATTTATGGGGTAAATCTGAGGACTTCTCCGGAGGTATGCTAGGTGAGAAAACCTTACAAGCACTACTAGATGAACAAGCAGAGGCAAACAGCAAAAATGATGGAGGCTCTGATAGTGGAGGTAGCTCAGGTAAAGAGTACACAGCAGGTGCAGGAACTCAGCTAGCGGTATTCCCATTAGACGTAATTAATGTAACTCAGGGAGAAAATGGTGGATACAGCCACATGGGGGCACTTGCAATAGACTTTTCAGATGGTACTCCTCATAAACCTTACTATGCACCATTTGACTGTGAATGTGTGTACACTGACTCTTACTCAGGGGTTGCATGGCAATCTCAAAAGCCTGTTAAATGTGTAGATGGTAGCGTTACTTACGTAACACTATTATGTGTACACGACAACAACTGGGCAAGCAACAAAGTAGGGGATAAGAAAGCTAAAGGGGAAGTAATAGGGCACTCAGGAACTGCAGGACAAGCATCAGGAGACCATGCCCACTTCGAGGTGTCTAAAGGTAAATGGCAAGGTTGGAGCACAAGCAGTGCAGGAGTTTACTTTATAAAAAATCCTTCTCATTTATACGATGTATTTTCTATAAAAAATAATGTAACTGGAAAAACAACTAAAATTATGAATGGTGGAGGGTACAATTGGCGTAGTATAGACTGGGACGATAAATCTGGTTCAGGTTCTGGAAAGAAAAAGACAGTTGGTGCTAGAGCCATGGCTACTCCATTCGGATTACGTATGATGCGTAGCGCTCCTGTAGAACCAGAAGAACCAAAAGTTGTTAAACAAGTAGAAACTAAAACAGTTGTTGAAAAGAAACCAAAAGTAGAAGTTAAAAAGCTCCCAATACTTTATGGGAATAACATTGCCACAGAAGCAACTAAATGGGGAAGAGCTCACTCGAAAACAGAGTCCACATTCCAATCTGCCTTCAATTTTGGAGCTAATACAGATAAAGACCCATTTGAGGAAGACATTATAGCAACAGACAGTGCAGGATTTGTTTGGTGGTGTTTCTACCATGCGGGCATATCACTATCTGGTGGAGCTAGAATGGTCACCACTCGTTCACTACTTTATGATAACCAATTACAAACTATCTCTACTAGAGGTCAGAAGTCTTTAGAGTTATTTGATAAGATGAAGGTAGGAGATTTAGTTTGGTTTAACAGAGCTAGTCATGTAGGGATATATTGTGGTGAGGGCAAGATGGTTTCTTGTAATGGAAAAGGTAACATGGATGAGTCCCCAAAAACAGGTATTGTTATTGTCGACATGTCTAAAGGTTATTGGTGGAACGCTTTTGACGGAAATGTACGTAGATATAAATAACCCTATTTTTTAGGGTTATTTTTTTTTGTATAGGTAGTTTTTAGTTATTGTGCTATAATAGATAATGAGGACACATGATGAGAGGATGAATAAATTGGTAAAACGCAGATTTCAAGCAGGTCTAGGCTCAGAAATTAAAAGAGTATATAAAGAAGGACAACAAATTAACACGCTACTATTAGCACAAGTAATTCAAGTAAACTATAAATATAATACAGTAGACCTACTAGCTTTACAGCATAAAGAAGTATTTCAAAATTCCTATGCAAATGAGGGACGTTTCTCTGCAAGACTTCCTATGGAATTTGGCGGTAGAAATATCGTTGGACAGCCTTATGGGCAGGTTAACCCGATAGCAGTAGGAACAGTAGTATTAGTTGGTTTTATTAATTCCGATAAAGACATGCCTATTGTAATTAGTGTTTATAATAATAACGATGTAAGCAAACAGCTTTCAAGAACACAATTTTCAAATTCAGACCCTAAAGATTTAGAGTTAATTGGGGATATGCACCAAAAATTTAGTTTGTACCCTTCATTGACATATGATAGCGTTGATGGAGAAGGAGGACGTGTCGTTACTTTTTCTGGTAAATCATTTATTGCTTTTGATACAAAAGAAGTAGCTAACTCCTCTACAACTGATGCAGGTTATGGTACTAAATATGAGGACTTAGAGACATCATACTATAATAATGGTGACCTAATAGAGCCTATGAAAGGTAGAGCACCAAATGTACTGTTTAAGCATCAAGGGGTACTTGACGATGATGGCAAACCAGATTTGCACGATTTGCTAATTCATATTAACCCAGATGGTACTTATAGAACTTCTATGATGAACAAAGAAGAGGATTGGCGCACACTATTTGAAATGACACCAGATGGTAGAGTTAAATTAAGAAAACAAGACTCTATTAATATTGATGGTGGCATAGAAATAAGTGAGCTAGGAATCAACAATGAGGGGTTCGTTTATTTACGTAATGGGGATATGGATTTAGAAGTACGAAAAGACGGTATCTATTCACAAGGGAAACTGTTTACAGCCGATGTAGACCTATCCGATGTATATGACAAACTAAATGGGTTGTCTATACAGATTAAGGAAACAAATGGTCAATTAGAGATTATAGCTAATGGTGTAGAAGAACAAAACGGAAAAATATCAGAACTTTCTACAGAAATAACAATTGTAGCAGGTAAAGTTGAATCAAAAGTAACAAAGACAGAAGTTCAGGATATGATTGACAGTTCTTTTGTAGATATGTCTGATGCGATTAAAAAAGCACAAGAAGATGCTGACAAAGCAAATAAAGTGATTGCAGATATGTCTAGTGATAACAGGTTGACTCCAAGTGAAAAAATAGATTTATTAAAAGAATGGGATATTATAAAAAATGAATATCCAAGCTATCTTGAACAAGCAGAGACCTACGAGGTTGACAGTAAAGACTACACTGCTAAGTACAATTCATTAGAGCTATTTGTTACCCCTATATTGGCTGACATGGAATCAACTAGCTCAGTAGACGGAGCAACACTTCGCAAAACGTTTAATTCTTACTATACAGCAAGAATAGCTTTACTAAATTCTATTAGTAAAAAACTAAAAGACGGTATCACAGAGGCTATGAAAAAAGCATCCCAAGCATCACTAGATGCAACACAAGCAATGGCAGATGCCTCACAAGCTAAGATTGATGCAGATAATGCTAACAAACTTATATCTGATATAGCAAGTGATAATAAGCTGACACCTTCTGAAAAATACCAACTTAAAAAGGAATGGGATGTAATTGTTAAGGAATACCCTACAACAATTGCACAAGCAGAGAAGTACGCAGTAGACACAGCAGAGTATACAGCTAAATATAAAGCCCTAGAGCTGTTTGTAGAGCCTTTGTTTAAAGACATGGATGAAACTAGTATAGTAGATGGAGAACGCCTTAGAGCGACATTCTCGGACTATTACGCAAGTAAGATTGCTTTACTAAAAGAAGTAACGGACTCAGCTAAAACAGAGCTAGATGCCTATGGTAATAAAATATCTGTAATGGAAACAAACATTACTCAAACGTCAGAAGCTATTACTTTACTAGCTACTAGAGTACAAACTGTAGAAGACGGTGTACAATCAAATAAGGCACAAATCGAAATACAAGCTGAACAAATTAGTCAAAAAGTAACTGCTAGTGAGGTTAAAGGAATTGTAGACGATTCTATTAACAATCTAACATTAGGTGGAACTAACTTATTTGTTATAAAGACACAGACAGCAGGTTTACTAAACGAGAATGATGGAACTGTAGGTACTGCAGTAGACAACTCAGTAGTGTCAGACTACATTAAAGTTAATCAAAAAACACCATATATTGCTACACTTTATGGTAACACTGGCACAAACATGATTATAACAGACTGGTACGATAAAAATAGGACATTTATTTCTGGGGAAGCTGTGGCAGACTCTGGGGATTTTAGTAAAAAGTATGTATCACCCGAGAATGCAGTTTATGCTAGAGTAAGTTATAAGAAAGCAAACTCTGTGAATATCAAATTCGAGGCAGGTACAAAGGCTACTGATTACAGCCCTTCATGGGAAGACATAAAAGGTGACCAAACTGCTTTAGAGGAATACATTAAAAAAGTAGAAGAACAAGCCAAGAAAGCTCAACAAGATGCTGAAAATGCTAAAAATGATGCTGAAAATGCAAATAACGCAATAGCTGACATGTCGAATGACAATATGTTAGCACCGAATGAGAAAAAACAAATACTCTTACAATGGGAACAGATTAAAACAGAGTATCCAATAAACTTAGACCAAGCAACTAAATTTGGGGTGTCTTCTCAACAGTATACAACAGCATATAACGCACTAGACGAGTACTTAAAACCAATACTAGCTGATATGACAACAACTTCTGTAGTAGTTGGTTCTACTTTAAGAAATACGTTTAACAATTACTATGACAAAAGAACTACTTTGCTAAACAGAATATCTGACGTAGCAAAAAATGTAGCAGATAAGGCGCAAGAAACTGCAGATACTATCAATGATAATTTACAAAATATTGGTGGGTACAACTATGTAGGGTTCTCTTCCGGAGACAATATGTTGCCTAGACTGATGATTAAAAACGTTGGTTACTACACATTAGGTTCGTCAACCACAGAGTTCATTGACAGCATGGTAGCTGTAAAAGGTGATGCAACGACCCAACCTTTCGATTATACTGTAGGTACTTCTGATAAAGAAATTGCTGGTGGCGGTTTAGCTGATTACCGTATGAAAGAAGTAAAAGAAGGTCAGTGGCTAACAGCTTCTGCAAATGTGCAGGTAATAGGTGGTGGCTCCGCTAGATTAGCTATCTACACTTTAGAAGGGGATAACTGGGTAGGCTCTAATAGTACACCTATACAAGTAAGTGATGGTTTGAAACGTGTTGTGGCTCAAAGAAAAGTAACAGGCTTAACAAAAGGTGTGTTAATACGTATTGAGTCAGCAGACACTAATGTTAAAGAGTTTCGATTTGGTAATGTTCAACTAGAAGTTGGTATTATCCCAACTCCTTGGAAAAAGTCTGATATAGATATTCAAGAGGACATAAACAATGTTGTTCAGAATATCAAAACATACACTGCTTGGGCTAACGATTTACAGGGTCTTGATTTTACAAGAGAAAAGGTTGAAGGAAAAACTTACATGTATGTAGGTACCTCTATGAAAGATAGTGATAACTATTCAGATTATACATGGAGGCTAACTGATGAGCATATAGAAGGTCAGATTAATGGTAAGGAAGGCGCATGGATTTACTCTCCAACAGCCCCTACTAACCCATCGCAAGGGCTTATATGGGTAGACTTGTCAAAAGTACCTAACCAACCTAAGCGTTGGGTAGATTCAGAAACTGGGTGGGTTGCATTAACACCAGAAGAGGTTAAAGATTTGCCTTGGGGTGAAGATGGCACAAACTTAGCTGACTGGGTAGCACAGGCAGAGCAGAGAATATCTTCTGATAGCATTATAAATACTGTACTAGGTTCTGAGGATTTTACTAGTGTGTTCGATACAAAAGCTAACACTACTGACCTAGACAACTTAGCTACCTATGAAGATTTAGACTCAATAAAAGAGGACTATAACCGACTAATCAAAGAAGGCATAAACGGTATTGATTTTACCCCTTATGTAACTAACTCCGAATTACAACAGCTTAAAGACAGCTTTAACTTCTCTGTTCAACAAGCCGGAGGGGTTAACATGCTTAAAAACTCTTTAGGATTTTCTGGACTAGACTTCTGGGATGGTACAGTAGGGAAAAACTTGTTAGCTAACTCTACATGGAATCTAGGCTTTGGTCGATGGGGTGGGGCTTCAATACTCCAATTTGAAATACTTCCACCAGAAGATGACAAGCCAACAAGCAACATACTAGCCTCAATGCCATCACGTTCTGCTACTAAAGAAATAGGTAATATACCTCACCCAATAAAAGTTAGTTCCGGTGAAACATACACGATAAGCTTCGACTATAAAGAAGACCCGATAACTTACATGAGTGATAGACCTATTTTTGCTATACGTGTATTCCCTGATGAGAACACCGACCAATGGTCTCAATTTGCTATTGAAGAGTGGACAGTCAATGGTAACAGCAGTAAAGAAGATTTAACTGTATGGAAGAGATATGAAAAAACGGTGACAATTAACACTAGTGGGTACCTTGATGTCTATCCTAAAAATACACTAGAACACTGGACACATCGTTCTTATTGGAGAGAGCTAAAAATAGAGGAAGGGTCACAAGCTACTACTTGGGTACCTAACAAGGAAGATGGAGCGTTTACCGGTGGTATTGTTGAAACTACTCAAACAGAGGAGTTAGCTAATCTAGGGTTTGGTTCTGGGTTTGTTAGCTCCAAAAGAGCTAGCTCTTCGCTAACGCAGTCTGTAGCACTCCCTGAAATAGGGGAGAACCTTGAGTATGCTCTATCTTTCTATATGAAAGTGACAACAAACAATCCTGTAGCTGACTTTAAATGTGGTATTAGAGTTTACGAAGGAGATGCCCTAACTTATACTTTAGGTGTAGAGGATGCAACACAACCTATACCAGTAGGATTTCAACAATACAAACTTGTATTTACTCCTACGAACACCTCTACTAAAATAGAAATGTTTGTAGAAAATGGACAAGAGGCATCTGTTATTATATCAGGTATCATGTATAATATCGGGAATATACCTCTTAAATGGCAACCATACCCAAGTGAGATATACAATACGAATGTTAAGATTGATATTAATGGGGTAACTGTTAAAAACAATCAAACAGATGGGTACACAATGATTACTCCCCAAGAGTTCTCAGGGTATTCTCGTATTGATGGTAACATAGAACGTATTTTCACTTTAAATGGGCAGGTAACAGAAGTTAAAATGCTAAAGGCTGAAAAACGTATAACTATGGAACCAGTATCTGTGTTTGCTATGAATACAGTAACAGATACAAAAAGAATTAGAGGTTGGGCATTTGTACCATCATTTGAATAAATAATTCAACTTTTTAACCGAAAACTTCACTTACAAGTCGTTTTCGGTTAATTTGTGTTATACTATATAGAGAAGGACACGAAAGGACGATGAGACTATATGGCTTTAAACGGAACAAAGTATACAGCCTTTGCCCGACATAGATTAGTTTTAGAGTGGCGTGCAAATCAAAACATTGCAGGGAACTACTCAACAATCAGCGTATGGTTATACCTACAATCTATGGATAAATGGGGTAGACTTGATGCTCCCGCTATCGGTGATGCCAAAGTTACCGTAGAAGGGACTACACAGACAGAAAAAGCTTCCTCTATGTTAAATGCTTTCCAAAAGAAACTATTACTAGCTAAAGAGTGGAGAGTTAACCATAATAATGACGGTTCCAAAAGAATAACTATTGGAGGTAGCTACTTTGTAAACGTTACTTTTACTGATAACGGTGTACCAACATATTATGGTACCATAACTATACCTAATTTTTCAGTAGACCTAAATAGAATACCTAGAAGAAGTTCATTAAACCCTGTCCCTACATTAAATTTACCGGGGAACTTACCAATAACAATAAATAGGCAGAGCTCTACATTCAAACATAATCTGACTGCTTGGGTGGCTAACAGAGATAACCCCACATTAAACAATGATGCCCATTGGACGTACTTGACAAACCTTAATGATGTAGGCACTAGTGGAGCGTTTAGTTTTACAGTAGCAAATAACAAAACTATTTTTACTGCATTAAACAATAGAACTAGTTGGCAAGGAAAGGTTAAACTCTGGACTATAGGGTTAGATGATGTAGTCAGTCAGGAAAGAACATACAAGATTGTTCCCCCAATGAATGCACAAGCATCGGGAGGTAAGATAACCTTAAATGTGGGAGAGAAAATCAATGTATCGCTAAGTAACTATCGGTCTGATGCAAACTTCACTTATGATGGGGTATTTAACATTAGTGGGCTTAACATACCTATTGCTACAAATTCAGCAGGAAATACGATGTCGTATACACTAACTCAAACAGATGTAGACAATATATTGAAGAAAATACCAAATGCGGATTCCTCGTGGGGTCAAGTAACTGTAACAAGTAAGTATAGTGGAGTACAATACAGGACTCCATGGACAGGACAGAGAATAGATATAACTATACCTAAAAACAAGTATGTACCAAGCATTAATGGTACCCCTACTTATGAAGATACAAGTAATGTCTCTGTCGGGCTTACAGGTAATAATCAGGTAGCCCTTCAAGGTAAATCTAATATCAAAGTAACCATCCCTGCTAACTTTGCAACGGCTAACGGTCACTCTACTTTGAAAACAATTGATGTGTCTTTAGGTGGTACATCAAAAACAATCAACTATTCAAATGCAGAAACAGTTGTAGAATTAGGAGCACCTGCTAACCATACATCAGATACATTAATAGTCACAGTAACTGACAGTCGTGGGTTTAAGTCTAACTGGGCAAAACATGTAGACATTTATCCCTATGAAAATCCAAATATGGACTTTACAGTCGCACGTAGAAATAACTTTGAGACAACGACAGATATTAATGTTAATAGTACATGGTCTCCTATCACTATAGGTGGTGTAAACAAAAATGCTATCCAATCAGTAACCTACGCAACAAAAGTAGCAGGTGTTGGTACTTATGGAGCAGAAACGGCTTTAAATTTTACAGCTAATGGCAGTATGGTAACAGTAAAAAATACACCAATAGAATTAGATAATACCAATACATACGAAGTTAGGTTGAGCGTAACTGATAAGTTTAGTACGTTTACTAGAACAGCTACTGTTAAACCGGGTAACCCTATCATGTTTATTGATGCCGATAATCGAAGTCTGTTTTTAGGTAATGCCTTTGTTGACAATAACAATAATGAGCTAAGAGGCTTATTAGAGATAGAAAGAGATAAGTGGCAGGAGAAAGGTTTAGTAGGAATATCCTTAAACAACAGTGATATATCAGCAGTCAATGGCATATGGTTCTCGACAGATACATCAAATAACGGAGGTGAAGGAGTTCACTTTATTAAATCAGGTAAACCAAGAAACTCCTTAAAGTGGGAGGACTATGACTACGTTTATATGAGGGACAATGGATTCTATGTTAACAATGACTCTAACCCTATATTTGAAGTTTCTGACACTGGTACGATGACGTTTCCTACTAAACAGCTTTGGAAAGGAGCTGCCTATTTAAATGAGAAACAAGAAGTTTTACCTAGCAAAAAATTAACAGAGTGCCGAAACGGATGGGTTTTGACCTTCTCCGCATATGAGTCAGGTGCAGGGCAACCTTGGGATATAACTCAGATATTTATTCACAAGTCTGTACTAGACCAGTTTAACACAAGAGGGTTTAGGGCTATAATAGGTCATGGAACTACGATAACATTTAAATATATGTATATAACTGACGGTCGTATTGGAGGTAACGTTAACAATGGGACAGGAGTTAACAGTGGCATTGTCATAAGGGAGGTATCAGAATGGTAGAGGAAACTCAAAAAATATTTGTAACACTAGATGATAAAGATTTTGTTAGTAACTGGGGGACGTCACTCAATAGTGATGAACCTGTCTACGAAGTAGATTTGCCAATGGATTCCCCATTCTTTTCACATTACTATTCAAATTGTTTTCAGTATGTAGGTGGAGAGCTAGTCCTAAGTGAAGAAAAGTTATTAAAAGTAGAGTTACTAGCAGTAGCCAGTAAGTTTAAAAGGGACTGTGAAGAGACCTACATATTGCAAAAAGTTCCTTATACAATATCAGGCACTACCTACTTATTTGATGTTATTAGCGATGATGAGTTTATTAATAAAATAACTCTACTAGACAATAAAATTCAAGATTATGTTGGGATAACTGCTTATGCTACATCAGATGGTTCTCAATCGATACTTAAATTTGATAAGTCCCAATATACTACTATGACTAGATATATTAAAAAAGTAGTTGAGTCTAGGGAAAATAAATTAAATAATAAATTACTTCCTATGATTGAAAATGCTAAGTCTGTAGAAGAAGCCAAAGAAATTTCTTGGAGTTCTGTACCTGATGAGTTGCTACCAGAGCAAGAGAGTAATGAACCTCAAGACGAGCAAAGTATAGATAGTTTAATTAAAGAAAATAAAGAATTAAGACAAAAAGTAGAATTTAATGAACTAGCATTAATGGATGCAATAAACATGTTCTCTGAAATGAACAAGTAAGTTATTATTAACTAAAGGAGGTGATATTTCTATGTACCCATACTTATCAATGTTATATGCATCTTATGTAATCAAAGACCCTGAAAACTATCCTTTAGAGAAAGTTCCGGCACTAATTAGAGAAGATGTGGAGAAAATCGTGGAAGAGATGGCAAAAAAGAACGAAAAACAAGGATAGTTAATTTAGTAATTGGAGTAACAATAGGTTTAATCATAGGGCTACTAATTTAAACTAATATAAATGAGGGTAGTTTGTGCTACCCTCTTTTTTATACTATATTGTACTATATTAAGGAACGAAAGGAGCGGTTACTATGGGACAATCAGATGGTATGGGCGGTACATTAAAACGTATTGCGATTCAAGTAGGTAACGACCCGAATAAAGGTTGGTATCGATTTCAAGTAAACCCAACTCAATATAAATATAGTAAGCCACATCGTGTTACTATATTTAAAACTAAATCAAACATTATAACAGAAGACTTTGGTAAAGACATAGAAACTATCCAATTTTCTGGTACAACAGGATTCAGGGTAGACAGCAGAGGTAAAAATGGAGCGGACAGACTAAAAGAGTTAGAAGAGATAATAGATAATTATGCAAAACAGGGTGGTAATGGGAATAGGTCTAGCGTAGAGATGAAATTTTATAATTTCACAGACGATAAATATTTTGTTGTTCATTTAGCACCAGAAGGACTATCCATTGAACGTTCTGCAGAACAGCCATTATTATTTAATTACACCTTAAGTTTAGTCGTGTTAAGAGAAGCAGGACAGCCCTCTGAGAGAGCTCAAGTAAGCCCTCAAATAGGTAATGTAAGTCCTAGCATTGGACGGACATATAATGCACAACAGGATACTAGAACACCCGCTCAAATACTTCATGATGAATATAGGAGAAGTGTTATGCCAAACACAGCAGTAAATCCTGCAGTAACATCGGGAGCCTATAACTATGGTGTAAATGAGTTAAAAAAAATAATCGGATATGGAGGGTAGCTCATGGAAAAAGTAGAACAATCTGCAGATTTGCTAAGATTTTTTAGATATTTAAATGTCGATATTAACGGTGAAGTTGTAGCCAATGTTATTGATGACCAACCAAACTTTATATCAAGGTTCTACACCCCTCATACACGAGTTAATAAAATATCTAGTACACTATTAGATATTGTTCGAGATAACGATATAGGGGAAACAAATAAGGCTTTGTCTAAAGACTCCTTAACTTACAAATTTTTAAAAAGTGGACTTAAGCTTTCATCTCCACGTATTTATGAACTAGCACAAATTGTAGTATTAGAGTCTTTTGCTCTTATATATGCTATCGAAGAAGAACCAGAGATGTTTAAAATGATTAACGAGTCAGACGTAAAGCAGACTAGGGAAAATGTTAAATACTTAATTGACTGTTTAGGGGGAGCAAAAGACTATACAGACATAGTGATGGACTTACAATCTATGGATGTCGCTCTAGGGTATATTCAGGAGCAAGTTCCTTTAATACAAGGAGGTTTACCAGTAAATGGCACGATATAAAAAGCATTTAATTGTATATGGGGATACAATGCAATCCATAGCACAAAAAGAAACAGGCTCTGTAGATAATTGGGTAAAAATTGCGGAGTACAACGACTTAGTTTACCCTTACATAGTAGATACTATGCAAGAAAAAATGAGCAACTTAGAACATCTAGCTACACTTGGGGACACCCTTTTTATACCTGATGAAGGTAACTTATTGGACATTAACACAAGCTCGTTAAACCAAAGAGATATGGATTTCTTATTAGGATTAGCTTTAGGTAAAGACTTGGATATGACAAGTGACACAGACTATTATGAGAATCATGGAACAAGTGATGAAGTGTTTGCAATAACACATAATGGGCATGGGGACTTGAAGATAGCTAGTGGGGCAGACAATATTAAGCAAGCCACTATATCAAGATTGATGACAGCTAAGGGGTCTCTTATGTTGCACCCAGAGTATGGTAGTGACTTGCACTTAATGTTCGGTAAAACAACAATTGAACAAATGAAAATAATCAGTATAGAAGTATGCGATACAGTACTTAAAGATACACGAGTAGCAGAATGCGTCCTAGTGAACCATTATATTGAAGAAGACCGATATGTTGGTAACTATAGAGCAACCTTACAGTCTACTAGAGAGCAATTTGAGTTTGTTGTTCAAAACGATAACTCGGGGGCTCTAATTATTGTATAGAAAGGATAAGGTTTAATGAGACTAAAGAAAATTTCAGAGATACTAGGTAGACTAATTGATGTAACTATGATAAACACACATGAGATAAACGATTTTTCAGTTGGTTCTACTATTCGTTCTATTTATGAAGCTGTTTCTATGGAGTTAGAGCAGTACTATATTTTAGGTAGAGAGAATATTTTATGGGGAATTGAACAAGGAGTCCTAAATGCTTTTGACTTTAGGAAAAGAGAAGCAAAAAGAGCGTATGGTATGGTAACACTAGAGTTCCATACGGTTACTCAGACCCCTGTGTATGTACCAACAGGAACAACATTCGACTCTAGCTTGTCTGGTGCCCCTAGCACGTTAACATTCCAAACGATGCAAGACTACATAATTCCAGAAGGTGTTATAACAGCAAAGGTAGAAGTTTATTGTACAACTGTAGGTACAAAAGGGAACATACCTAAAGGAAGAATCAATCGGGTAATTAACAATATATCAAACTTAAAAACCGTGTATAATGAGTTTGATTTTTTAACAGGTACTGATGAGGAAAGTATAGAGTCCGTTAAAAAAAGATTTCATGCATTTGTGGAATCACGTGGTAGAGCAACGATAAAAGCCTTAGACTACGGTACACGTCAAGTAGAGGAAGTTGCAGGAGTTTATATCAAAGAAGAAGTAGGTTACGTTAGAATATACGCACATGATTTAAACGGTGATTTAAAACAAGAAACACTAGATAAAATAAAAGTAGCTATTGAGGACTACAGACCTGCAGGCATTAAACTGGATGTATTCCCTGTAATAAAATCCAATGTACAAGTGAGTGCAACTGTTACTATAAGTGACAAATCGAGAATAAATAGTAAATTAGAAGAAAGAGTGGAGCTTACAATAAGAAACTACTTAAATAGTCAAGTTGTTTCACAACCATTAATTTTAGCTGACCTAATTCAGGTTATAATGAATATTGACGATGTTTTAATCTATGACTGTAAAATTAACAACATGGAAGGGAACATGGCTGTTAGGGACGAAGAGATAATTCGTGCAGGAGAGGTTATTGTTGAGTTAGTATAGAACAGGAGGAAAAGTACTGTGAGTAATTTTTTTAAAAATATACATCCGTTATTAAGACGTAGTAAAAAACCAAACAACTATGATGATACTAACTTTGCTGTACTTAACGCATTAAATCATGAATTGACACAAGCAGAGCAAGAAACAATTGCTAGTAAAATACAATCCTCTTTAGAATCAGCTACAGACGAGTATTTAGATACTTGGGGGGACTGGTTTGGTGTTTACCGTAAAGATGGTTGGGACGATGAGTATTATAGAAAAAGAATTATAAGAGAACTACTATTAAAGAGGGCAACAATTCCGGCAATTATAGATGCCTTAGTAGACTTTTTAAATGATAACGATGCGATAATAAATATATATGAGCCTTGGAGAAACATTTTTTACTTAAATAAGTCTAAATTGAATGGCTACGACCACTTAATGGGTCACTACTATAGATTTGCAATCATAGACATTTCTATAGATAGACCGTTCCCACCAGAAATTATTGAAGTAATTAAGGCTTTTAAACCGGCAGGTGTAAAATTCTACATAAACTTAGATATGAGTTTAAACAAGGATACAACCACGATAGAGAGCCCTTACGCTGATTTAGATATAATAACCCTAGAAGAGTTAGAAATGTTTACAGGGCTATTCTATGATGTTATAGGTGACATAAATTTATCTAACCAAATACCACAAATAGTAGATAACAACCTGTTTAGAACCAATAATTCAAAACTAAATGGGGAAGACGTACTTAGTGGGGCGTTCTCCCATGGTAGAGGATTTATACATTTAGCCAGTGATATGTTACTAGAAGAGTTTACACCAACTAATGAGGACACTCTTAGTACTGTAAAAACAAGATTAGGGGAGGGCTCCCCTAATCTATATGCGTATACAGCAAAAGCAGACGGGGTAACAGCTCAATTAAAAGTTCCCAAGTTAGAGGAAGGCACAGGGGTTTCTTGTAGTTACATTACATTTGATGTTATGAATTATATAGAACTTAACTACAAAGAGGAATACAGAGAATTAGTAGACGAGTTAGGGGGCGATGCATTGAACACCCTATTAGGGAACTTAAACTTAAGTACTAAAATTCGTGCACTAGTGTCTCCTGCTAACCCCTTAGAAGCAGAAATAAGCGTATTTGACTTTACTAGCAATAGCTGGTTTAGCCTAAAAGAGATAAATGTCTCTAAAAACTTTATAATTAATAACAGTAGTATAAACAGACCTACAGAACACTTAAATAGTAATGGCTTACTATTTATCAGAATTGCTTGTAAGAGAAAACAAGTAGATACACTATTTGAAATAGACTCTTTAAATCTTCTATTTAATCATAGAATGGGAGAAGGGTACAGCATAGGTATACAATCCTCAGTTGATACATTCTCTGAGCTTGTTCCTGTGGGGAGCTAACAAACGATAATATGATATAATATAAATAGGGCACCTAGTTGTGTCCTATTTTTTAATAAACATGCTATATTAACAATTGAATGATAAAGAAAAGAGGTAAATAATGTGGCTATTGCAACTAACAATTCACGAGTGTATGCCTCACTCCAATTAAAAAATAAACAAGACAGTATGTACCTAGCAATTGGTAAAACCACTCCTTGGACTAATGAAGATGCCCCTCCTGCACCAGACCCTACTACGACTACTCTAACAGAGGTTATCGGTTATAAAAAGGTAGCAAGAGTATCTTTATGCAGAGAATATCTACCAAGTGATGATTCTAAATACCCTGTGGTGTCCTATGGTTCAAGAAAATTTACGCTAATTCCAGATGAGGACGGCTATAAAGAGCAAGCATGGATGGTGTATGTAGAAGCAGAAATTACGGGAGATGAACTACCAACAGGAACATTTAGACAAGTAGGCATTCATACTGACTTAGTGTCTAAGGCAAGTTCAGAAAAGAAAGCTTTGTTACCTACAGATGTAACAGATGCAGGCATTTTGCAATTTTTTGAAAACAGACAGCAACAAAATAGAACAAGTGATGTAATTTTAAAAGAGAAGTTTATTATTACAATGGAAAATAAGAAGTCAGTTAAACAATAGGAAGGGTGACATAGATGGCTAAAAATATTACAAATGATGATTTAGGTAAAGAGCCTTATAACAATAGATATTACCAAGGCAAACGATTTTCAGGTTTACTATTTAAACCAGATAAGCCGTTACAACAAGCCGAGTTAAACGAGTTACAGTCAATTATTCAAGGAGATTTAGGTAATGTGGCTGAATCCATATTTAGTGACGGTGACATCCAGACTGGTATGGAATATGTGCTACAAGATAAGAAGCTTACTATTAAAAAAGGTAAAGTATTCTTAGGCGGTAAAATGCGTAACTTTGACGAACAGAGTATCGATATTACCGGAGAGGGTACGGAGTATGTAGGTGTTAAACTTGTACAAAAAGTTATTACAGCAGAAGACGACCCATCACTGTTAGACCAAACAAGTGGTGTTCCTAGCCATTTCTCAGAAGGGGCTGACCGATTAGACGAAGATGTAGTACTAGCAGTTAACGATGATTCTGCATCAAACATTTACCACTTTGTTAACGGTGAGTTATACATTAACCCAGATACTCCTGAGATGGATAAGATTAATAAAATACTAGCAGAAAGAACTTATGATGAATCTGGTTCATATCGTGTTCGTGGTTTTGATATGTACACAGAAGTTCATCCAACAGACCCTAACAATAAAATTCAGTTAGTTGTCGATTCAGGTCGGGCATATGTTTTAGGTTTTAAAGTAGATAAACCTACAACTACTCGTATTGATATTGAAAAATCAAGAGAGTTAGAAACAATCAATAACGAAGGTTTCTACTATAGCAATGCAACTCGTAAAAATAAATTAGGTAATTCCCCAGTATCTTCTGTAGACCGTGTAACTGCACAAGTTGAAGTTGCTAAAGAACAGGTTTCTCGTGGGGTCGTAGGTGGAGGTACCGATTACCTTAAAAACACCTCTGTAACAAAAGTTATTCGTGTATGGACTGAGGGTTCAGGAGCACAGGAGTACAAACAAGGTGAAGACTTCCAATTAGTAAACGGTCAAGCAATATCTTGGGCACCTACAGGGCAAGAACCTCCTGCAGGGGGAACCTACTTTGTTCAATATGTTTATAATAAAACAATGATTGAAAATACAGATTACAAAGTTGTAATTACTGGTGAAGGCGATGCTAGGGAATGGTATATTGACTTTAACGAGATGACAGGTTCTAAACCAGTCGATGAATCACTTGTTAACGTAGACTATAAATACTTCTTAGCTCGTAAAGACCTAATTGTATTAGACCATAACGGGAATTTCACTGTCCATAAAGGACAGCCTAACGCTTTAAGACTAGTAGAGGCACCTAACCATGTAGACCCATTAGTTTTAGCTATTGGTACAGTAGTAGTTTACCCAGACTCAAATACTGCTGATGCTAAACAATGGACAATCACACGCCTAACAATGGAAGAGCTACAGAAGTTATCTGTTCGTGTGGAAAACATGGAGTATAACCAAGCAGTGTTCTACTTAGACCAACCGGCAATGGCAGGAGAAAACCCTATCTATCTACGTGGAGTATTCTCGGATGCGTTTATCTCACTAGATAAATATGACGTTAGTCACCCAGATGCCACAATTGCTTTTGACTTTGACACAGCAGAAATAACATTGCCTTATGCAGAAATTAATAAAACAGTTCCAACAATCATCGAAGGTTCTAGTGAAGCACATGTGTGGGGTAGACTAGTAACAGCACCGTTTACCGAAGAAGTAGGTATTAGACAACCATTTGCTACGGAAGCAATGAACGTTAACCCATACAACACCTTTAACAAACAGGGTGCCTTAAAGCTAAACCCTTCTGCAGATAACTGGATTGAAGATGAGCGTATCACAGTTACCAAAGAAGAAACATCTACTATGACTGTTCGTCAATGGTGGAGACATGGTGGAGCATCTTGGACAAACGATGAGATGAACATGGTATCTAACATCACGCTCGACCCCGGACAATCTTGGGGAGGTGCCTCTGGTACAGAAGACCAACGTAAACAAGGGTTATCCGGTTCTACTTTAACCAGTGGTGGTCAGCAAACCAAAGAATCAATGATTGAGTTTATGAGACAAATTGATGTTGAGGTTTATGCAGAGAACTTGCAACCTAATGCTAACAACTTATACGTAACATTCGATGGCTTGAGAGTACCTGTTACCCCATCTTCTGGTTACCGTAAAGGTGCCACAGAAGGTACTGGTATGGCAAATGCAGACGGAACATTTAAAGGGGTATTTAAAATACCTGCAGGAGTTCGTTGTGGTACTCGTGAAGTATCTGTTAGAAACGATACAAACTTAGCAAGTACTACGTTCACTGCGCAAGGTACGTTAAAAACAACTGAGGATATTATCATAAAAACCCATGTTACTATTAACTTGGTTGACCCTCTGGCACAATCATTCAGTTTTAACACTAACAGAGTTGCAACAAGTTTTGACGTATTCTTTGCATCTAAGGATAACAGTACAAATATTATTTGTCAAGTACGTGGAATATCAGAAGGTGGGCAACCTAACAAAACTGTGTATGCTGAAAGAGTGTTAAAACCTTCTGAAATCAAAGTATCAGATGATGCAAGTGTTCCTACGAAAATCAGCTTTGATGACCCACTAATGTGTAAAGCAGGTCAAGAATACTGTTTAGTATTCATTACTGACTCTGATAAATACACAATGTGGATTGCAACTATGGGTCAAAATAGAGTAGACGAACCGACACAAACAGTAACATCAAATCCTTACTTGGAAGGTGTCCTATATAGTTCATCTAACGCAAGTGCATGGTCTATTCACCAACTGTCTGATTTGAAGTTCACTGTATACACGGCTAAATTTAACGAAGAAGCGGTACTTGAGTTCGATGTTATGAAGAACGTTAATGTAGACCGCATAGTGTTAATGTCTACCTACCTAACACCTGCAAACACTGGTTGTAGATGGGATATGAAACTAGTCCTTGATAATGAGCCTGCAGGTACAACAGTAGATGACAAACCTTGGTTACCTATTGCTAACTACGTAGATTTAGATGTTAACCAGTTAGCTCGTGAGGCTAAGCTTAGAGCAACATTTAAAGCTAACCAGTACATCTCACCAATGCTATCCTTGGACGACATTATGTTCGCAGGATTTTTAACAGCATTGAAAGGTAGCTATGTATCTCGTACAATAGATTTAACAGAGGCTCCATACAACACGGTTAAAATGTCATATGAACAATTTACACCTGCTGGAACTGTTGTGACTGCTAAATATAGTACAGACGAAGGTAAAACATGGAAGACATTTACAGTACAGCCTACAACAACACAACGTACACAAGACTTTGTTCGTGTAGACTATGTTGAAAAGATTAATACGGGTGGGACATTTAAGTCCATTAAATTCCGTCTTGATATGACGACCCAAAACTCCTTCCTCCGTCCGAGGGTGCGCCGTCTAATGTGTAACATGACAGATAAATAGACCTAAACTGTAAAGTTTAATGACATTATAACACACCTTTAATATGATTGTAACCTCCTACGTGTATAATATATTTATACATTTAGGAGGTTTTCATATGGGAAAATTTAAAGATTTAACTGGACAAACTTTTGGAAAGTGGACTGTTGTTGATATAGACGAGACTAAAGACAGAATCCACTGGTGGTGTGAGTGTGAATGCGGAAAAGAACAGAGCATACGAGCATCTTCTCTGACCTCGGGTAACTCCAAAGGATGTCGAGAGTGTACTAGAAATAATCTGATGGGTAAGACTTTTGGTAGGTTGGCAGTTATTAAAGATTCAGGTGAACGAGCAAAGAACGGGAATATTCTTTGGGAATGTGTGTGTGATTGTGGGAAAAAACGTTTAGTGTTAGGGGCTAATTTACTAAATGGACAAACAAAAAGTTGTGGGTGCTACTCTACAGATATACTTAAAAAAGTGTCTACTAAGCATGGACTTTCTAAAGTAAACGGGAAGAAAACAAAACTTTTTATGACATGGGATGCGATGAGACAGCGTTGCACCAATAGCAATCATGCTAGTTACAAAGATTATGGTGGTCGAGGTATCACTGTATGTCCGGAATGGCTCAATAACTTCAAATCTTTTTATGACTGGTCTATGGATAATGGATTTTCTAATGACTTGTCTATTGATAGAATTGACAATGACAAAGGTTACTCACCAGATAACTGTCGATGGGTAGATGCTAAAACGCAGATTCGCAATAGAAGAAATACAGTTACTTACAACTGGAAAGGTTCAGAATACACCTTAGCTGAACTAGGTGAACTAACAGGTATTAACAAGATGACAATAAAATCTCGGTTGAACAGAGGTTGTTCCCTCGAAGAAGCTCTTTCACAAAATGTAGATACCTCTGTGTTACTTATGACCTATAAAGGGGAAACTAAGCCTATCAAACAATGGTGTAAAGAACTGGGATTGAATTATGCAACTGTACGTAACAGATATTATAAGGGTTGGACTGATGAAGAAGCCTTAACTGGTAAACGCATAAAATAGCAACAGAATAAGTATAATAGACTCTATATGTTATAATAGACATATAGAGTCTATTTTTTTTATTAGGAGGAATAAAATTGCCAGAAACACACAGACAAACAAGCTCAGGTGCACTTATATTTAAACCAACTATAGCTGAGCAAGAACATAAAAATGCTATGGAATCTATAAAACAAGAGAGAACAGAGCTAGAGAAAGAACTGGCTAATGTTAAAGCTATCAAAGATGAGTTATCAAAAGAACTAGCAGACATTAAGCAACTGAAAGATGAATTATCAAAATAGTTTCTAAATTGTCCTATTTAGGATTTCTGGTTCCCTTATATTATTAACTAATATATTTAAATAATTATATATAAAATATATAATATATAAATAATATATAATAAGACTACGAAAAATATAAAATAGGACAAATCAAATCTGTATACACCTTGACAATTACCTACTATGTGATATAATGAGTATATTGATTATACTAAGGTGGGTATGTCAAGGAGCATGTATACTAATCTAACTTAAAGGAGATTTATTAATAAATGAGACTAGTAGTAGATATTATGCATACTCAGATAAGGTATGAAGATTCGGAAAATTATCTTAGACCAGAAATCCATAAGGTAATGCATTCAGAATTAGGTGTTAAAGCAGATGGGTACCAATTCAGCCCTGCATACAAAGCAGGTTACTGGGATGGTATTATTGATTTTTTTGATAAAGAAAATGACACGTTTCCCACAGGGTTACTACCTCATGTAGAGACAATATTAGGGAATCTCCAATCAACTTTATCAAAGTCAGGTTATATTTTTCAGTTTGAGATAATTGATGATAGACCTGATGAGTTCATGTCAGTAGAGGACATGGATAAGGAGATAGTGCTTAATGGAGATAACAATGACAAGATAACATTAAGAGACTACCAATATGAATCTGTAGAGCAAGTTATTAAGAACAGAATAGGTATTGTAAACGTTAGTACTGGTGGAGGTAAAACAGAAATAGCATCAGGACTTATACAACAAATAACCCCTTACTTAGAGTCAGGAGAGCGTATTGCATTTTTTACGAATAGTTCTTCTATTTTTTCACAGTCAATTGACCGTATTGAGAAAAGACTTGGAATAAAAGTAGGTGCTTTTGGTGCAGGTAAGAAGGACATTCAGCAAGTTACTTTTGTAATGATACCTACGATTGTATCTGCAATATCTGCAGACCCAGAGGCTAAGCTTAAGCTGACTGCTAAAGAAAGAATGTACAAGAAAATTGCTAAGGATATAGCTCCAAAATTTGAAAGAGGGTTTAACCAAAGGAGTTTGCTTGAAGGGTACCTAAATAATTTTCAAGTTAAGACAAAAGCAGACTTGCAGTTGAAACATGAACTAGAAGAAATTTTTTATTCATGTGGTACGAACAAGCAGGTTATTATGAAAATGAAAGGGTACCAAGCAGAATACCAAAAGATTGTTGAAAAGAAAAATGGTAAAGTTCTTAAGAAGTACAATGAGGCTATGGAGTTTTTAGATTCCATATCTGTAATGATTGTGGATGAGGCTCACCATACAAGTTCAGATACTTGGTATAAAGTGCTAACATCTTGTAATAACGCTCAGTATAGAATGGCACTTACTGGTTCGATTGACCGTACAAATCATGTGCTTTGGCAAAGACTTCAAGCTATATTCGGGGAGATTACGACCAAGGTGTCTAACAACACACTCATTGAGTTAGGTCACTCAGCCAAACCTAAAATAACAATATTCCCTATTATAGCTCCTGTAGATATTCAAACCACTACGTATATGGATGCCTATCAAAAAGGCATAGTAGACAATGAATATAGAAATTCTCTTATTGCAAAGTTGACTAAGAAGATGTATGATAAAGGTAATGGGATTTTAATTATAATTAATCGTATAGAGCACGGAGAGGCTATTAGTAACTTGCTAAAAGAAGAGGGAGTAGCTCACTATTTTATCAATGGACAACTTGAAAATGATTTAAGGGATGAAAAAATTCAGGACATGCGTGATGGGGCACTTAAAGTAATGATTTCTTCTACGATTATAGATGAAGGTGTTGACATTTCAGGGATTGACACATTAATTCTTGGTGCAGGAGGTAAGTCCTTAAGGCAGACACTACAACGTGTTGGTCGGGGCTTACGTAAGAAAAAAACAGGAGAAAACAAAGTAGAAGTATTCGATTTTTATGATTTAACAAACAAACATTTGAAAAAACATTCAGAGCAGAGAAGAAAAATATATGAAGATGAGCAATTTGAAATTGTTGATATTCCTATTCCTAAATAACTATAATAAAGAAAGGGTGGCATACAATTGCAAAGTCCATGCCTAAATATTGAATTAAAAGAAAAATTTAAATTAAACAAAGGTATAACAGACTTCTTAGAGAGAGTTGCAGATAAATCTCAGAGATGGGGTGAAACAGTAGCCTCCCCTATCCGTAAAACGGATATGGCAAAAGAGACTGGAAAAAACCCTAGAACAATTACAAGATATATTAATCAATTAGAGGAACTAGGTTTAATAAAAACCGAAACAAAAAGAGGAATGAATGGAGGGACTTTAGTCGTGTTTAACACAGATATGCTTAATTTTGAGCCAAAGGAAAATCCTATCACGTCTGATACTAAACAAGCAAAGGAGATTAGAGAACAAGTCTTCCCTAAAGCCCCAACCAAAGTACCGAAACGCAGATATAGAACAAAAGCGGAGATAGCTGAGGCACGTATACTTAGTGAAAAACTTAAAAAACGTGAAGACATTTTAAATGATAAAATTGAGTTTAACGTTGTTACTAGAAGTTTTTTCGACAGTTTTGACGAACCAGAAGCGTACTTTAAAGGCTATTTAATTTCAAGAATGTATAATGCTTATGTGACAATCATTCCTTATGAAAAATATAATAGACTGAAAAATTTAGATGAGAAAAAGGCTAAGCAACAACTACGAGCATACGAAAGCTCTTACAATTACGATGTGTTGCCTAGAAGATTTGTTGGAACACCTCAGTACAAAAAATTTGTAGAGCTAGCTAAATATTGTGAAGAGAACAATATCAATCCTTTAGTTTATTTAACAGTGCAATTTGATAGAACAGAGTTTTTGATTTCTGTAGGTAAAGCACGAGTAGGGGCTACACCCTATGTAAATACTTTGTTATGTGCAGAGGCTAAAGAGGCTTACACAAATAGAAAACTATTCTACAGAATGTTACAGAACCAATATGGATTGTATACGTCTATCAACTCAGAAGCTACTTATTATGGTGCAACTTATCCAATTATTTCAGGACTATTGAATGCTTACAATATGCCACAGAAAGACTTGTCACAGTTAGACACTGCTATTTGTGACTTAGAATATAAAAAAGATATTGACAAAAAAGCAGGTACGTTGTACTCTTATTATACAGCAACACTTAAATCGTTAGATGAATCTAACGTATCTAGTGAAGCTAAAGAAAGTATTGCTAACTTCTTGAAAGAACAAGTTGCAAACTTTTCTAGTAAACGTGGGCTAACTTCAACACAGTATGCCTTAGCGTTCCCTATTCAGATAAACTCTGCACGCAGTTTATTAATGAATGAGGAAGACGAAGAACTACTTTATTTATTGTTAGGTAACCAGTCACGATTATCTAATGTAACAAATGATGAAGCTGAAATGTTTATTAAACAAGGTAGAAAATTAAGTATGTCTTGGTGGGGCTCACAGAACTTCTCAAGAACAATGTTCATGTTAGCGGACTACTATGGGTTTAAAACAAATATATCTAAGTTAGGTATGTACATTAAAGAATTTGGTGAGGAGAAAATTCCTTTAGATTCTGTAGGTATGTTAGATGTAAATAGAATCTATGATGTCTTAATGACTGAACAAGAGATTTTAGAGATTGACAAAAGTAACTGGGAGAACCAAAAAGATATGCGTGACGACAAATAAGAAATATAAATGGGAGAGGGACGGATAGTAAGATGAGTCAAATTCAAAAACAAGTTATTTATAGAGCATTAAGTGAGCCATTCTTTGCAAAGGAAATTCTAAGTAAAATTCCAATGGATGAGTTTAAAGATTCTGGATATGAGATGATTGTTTCTACAATCAACTTATATTACAGAACACATGATGAGAGCTTAGAGGAACAGAGTTTATTAACACTAGTAGAGGATAAGATGTTAAAACAAAACAAAAGTTTGGAAGCTCAAAACAAAGTCTTTGAGGTAGTTAGCGACTTATACGAACTAGAGAACGAAGATGTAGACTCAGAAGTTATCAGTGAGAACATTCAGAACTACGTTCGTAAGGTACTAACACGAGAAGCAATCATGAAATCTGTAACAAATGAAGGCACACTAGGCTCTGATAGTAATATTCAACAGCTAATGGATGACTTGAGAGACATTCTTACTATCGAGACAGCAGGCAATAATTCAGAATTGCTAGACTTCTTCGATGACGTAGATAAAAAGATGGAGTTACTTGCAAACTTGCAACAAAACAAATACCCAACTGGCTTCACAGCCATTGATGCTATTTCCGATGGTGGGCTAGCTCGTGGAGAAGTCGGGATGGTTGTTGCGCCTACTGGTGGTGGTAAAACTACTTGGGCAGTTAACCAAGCTAGAAACTATGTTGTACGTGGTTTAAATGTTCTTTATGTTCCTTTAGAGGAAAAAGTAGACCGTATGATTGTTCGTTTTGAACAATTATTATCACAACAAAGTAAGAAGAACATCTTAGTTGATGGTGAATTGAATAAAGACTTGTATACCCAAATCCAACAGGCGTATGGAGCAGGTAAAGAACAGATGAATTGGGGGAACCTTTGGATTCGTAAATATAAACCACAAGAGCTAACACCTAGCGGTTTATCTCAGTTAATCTCCGATGTAATGATTCGTAAAGGACAGCAAATTGATGTTGTCATTATTGACTACCCAGATTTAATGAAAAACCCTCATGCAAGCGGAAGTAATGGTGAATCAGATGCAGGAGGTAAACTGTATGAAGATATTCGTGCGATTGCACAAGAATATGATTTTGTTTGTTGGACGTTATCTCAGTTGAACCGAGCAAGCTATGGTCAAGATATTAAAAATGCAGGAGCTATCGAAGGTTCTAAACGTAAAATGAACGCAGTAGAACTTATTTTTACATTAAACCAAACATCAGAGGAGTTTAGTAACGGATATTTGAGAGCTTATGTAGATAAGTTACGTAATAATAGTGGGGTTGCCTATGATAAAATGTTGTATTTTAAAGTACTCCCAGAAACTATGACTATTAGAGATGAAACACCAGAAGAACGAGCAGAACATGAAGCACTGTTAGCAGATAATGCGATGAATAGAGCAAGTAGCCATTCTGATGAGAATAACTACACAGCAAACGATGTTAATAAAAAGATAAGTAATTTGAATAATACCCTTTCAGGAGGTTGGAATTAATGAAACATATTATTAATTTTTCAGATTTTCATATGCACTTTTTTAAAGATTTTTCAAAACCAGACCCAGAGTATGGAACTGATAGGGCAAAAGAGCAAATTACTATATTAGACAACTTGATGAACTATGCACGAAACAAAAATGGGGATGTTTTATTTAATGGGGACATGTTCCATAAACGAGTATCTATTGATGTTAGAATATTTAATATGTTATTTCAAGTAATTAGTAGTTACCCCGATGTCGATGTTATCATGGTCAGTGGTAATCATGATAAGGTAACTAACTCTCTATATTCAGATAGTGCTTTAGCCCCATTTAGTGCTTTACCAAATGTTACAGTTTGTTCTACGTTAAACAAGATTGTTAAAGATGATTATACGTTGTATGCTGTTAGCTATGGGGAAGAGGTCGAAGAGATGAAAGCTTGGATAAAAGAACAAGCTGATAATTTAGACCATGAAACAGTTAATATTCTAAGTGCACACATTGGTGTAGATGGTTCATCTACTGGGAAGTACTCCCATACACTTGGTGGTGCTTTTAAAGTAGCTGATTTATACCCTGACAAGTTTGACATAGTTACATTGGGTCACTATCATAAACGACAATTTTTGGGAAACCTGTCTAATGTGTTTTATGTGGGCAATACCTTACAGACTTCTTTTGCGGATGAAGGTCAAGAAAAAGGTTTTTATGATATTACTATAGAGGGTAAGAAGTGGGAACAAAAATTTATTAAAACTGACTATACTCCGTTTGAAACAGTAACAGCGGATAGTCCATCAACAACAGGTTCTATGGAGAAATCTTATATCCAGTTTATCGGTAATGTGGACGAGGTTGAGGTTGTAAAGAGAATGAAAGAAGAGAACAACTTAAGTAATATTAGAATAAAAGTTCAGAAGGACTATCATGTTGAGCCACGTATAAACATAACAGCAGGTTCGACACCTAGTGAAGTTGTCAATGCATTTATTAGTAAAAAGTACCCTAACGCAAAAATAATTAAAGAAAAAGCTCTCGACTGTTTGAGAGAAGCAATGGAAGTGTAATAATTGTTCAGCCTAGATATATCTAGGCTTTTTTGCGTTGTACTATTGACTTTATTAGTATTTTGAAGTATAATATGTTTATTGAAATAATTAATTAATATTTTGGGAGGAAAAGATGTTAAAGTTTAAACGAGTTAGCGCAGAGAACTATATGTCCATTGGCTCTGTATCTATTGATTTAGACAACCAAGGACTCGTACTTATTGAAGGTATAAATGATACAAACGAAACATTTCAGAGTAATGGCTCAGGTAAAAGTACTTTACTGTCTACCGTTACTTATGCATTGTATGGAGCTACCCCTAGTGGTTTGAAAGCTGATGCTGTAATTAATAAACAAGCAAAGAAAAACATGTCAGTGATTTTAGAATTTGAAAAAGATGGGGTACCATATCGTATCGAACGTTATCGTAAACACTCTAAACATAAAAATACTACTAGATTTTTCCAAGGAACAAATGATATAACTCAGAAATCTGTAGCAGACACTGACAAAAAGATTCAAGATGTGTTCGGTATTGATTACCTGACTTATGCTAATAGTATCATGTATGGTCAGGGTAACGTAGAAATATTTGCTACAGCAACTGATAAGGGTAAAAAACAAATCTTAGAGAATTTAGCCGATATTGGTGTTTACCGATATGCACAGGATGTTGCTAAAGAAAGAGCACAAAAAGCACTAGCTCTTGCAGAAGAGCTGAACAGACAGTACATTGCTAAAACATATGAAAAAGATGGGTTAACTCAATCTTACAATAGTGCTTTACAACAATACGAGAATACAGAAAAGCTGATTCAACAAAAAGAGAGTGAGTTAGCTAATGCAGAATTAGCTATTAAACAAAGTGAGAAGAATTTATCAGAGGGAAGAGCACTACGTGAACCCGAATTAGAAAAGCTAAGAGAGCAGATGGCACAATTAACTTCCCCTGCAGACGTTCGTGAAATTGATGTAGAAGTTGAAACACAGTATTCTAACGTTAGTAGATTGTCTAGTGCAAAAACACAGAATGATACTGCTATTGAGAAATTAAAAAAAGAACTAGAAGATGTTAAAACAAATACAAATTGCTACCTATGCGGTGCTTTATTGAGCCCACAGCATAGAGAACAAGAAATTCAACGCATTCAAAGAGAAATAGCGGATAAAGAAGTGTTTATCGAAAAGCTTAATAGTGCATTAGCAGTGTATTCCCCTCTGTTAGAGCAAGCAAGAGCTAAACAAGAGGAAGCAAGAAAAGCTATTCAAGAACATACTAATATTTATCATAAACTTAATGGTGAAATGAATGCGTTGTATCATGAGATAGATACATTAGAGAACACATTGAACACATCTATTAATAATAGGGACAGCATTAAGGATATGTTAGCAAGACTACAAGAAATACCTAAACCTCAGTATGACTATGACAAAGACCGAGAAATAGAAGATGAACTAAATAACATTAATCAATTAAAGTTAGATGCCGAAGAAGAAGCTAGTCAATATAAAACTATTGCACAAGAAATTTTCTCTAATAAAGGCATACGCTCTGAGGTACTTGACCTAGTTACACCTTTCTTAAATGAAAGAGCAAACCATTACTTATCTACCCTTTCAGGTTCAGATATTGAAATAAACTTTAGTACCCAAACAGAGAAAGCAGATGGTAGTTTAGCTGATAAGTTTGACTTAGAGGTAGTGAATGGCTCTGGTGGAAACACATATCAAGCAAACTCCGAGGGAGAGAAGAAGAGAATTGACTTAGCAATATCTTTTGCTATTCAAGATTTAGTTCAGTCAAAAGCAAACATTGCTGTTAATTTAGGTCTGTATGATGAGTGTTTTGATGGTTTAGATGCAATTGGTTGTGAGAACGTTATTAAAATATTGAAAGAACGCCAAAAGAACATTAGTAGTATTTTCGTAATAACTCACTCGGAGAACTTGAAGCCATTGTTTGAGAACGTAATCACTATGAAAAAAGTTCAAGGTCGTTCTTACCTTGAAGAAAGTAAATAGGTGATTACATGAAGATTTATACATTAAGTAGAGAATTAAACGAAGGTACTATATTTGTACCTACAAGTAGTAGTAATGAAGGGAAACTATTTAGCTTCCCATTAGAGACACTATTCGATTGGTACCCTTGTTGCCCAAGATATGAGTATCAGTATAGTACTTCTCGAAAAAAACTATATTTGAGATTGTTAGACTCAGACAAAACATTAGTAGCTAGATACGGTGTTGGGGATAATAAAAAGAGAGTTATTTCAAAAATAGCTTGCTTTAATGAGAATGAATGGTATAATGAAGAAGTGGCAAATGAGAATGCAGAGTTGTTTAACTTTGCTGAACAATATGACATTGTTACACCTTTAAAAGACGATTATACATTAAAAGAAGTAGATGATAGTATTTCTAAAGTACTGGATATTCTTGATTTACTTTATACAAACCAAAAAGTTAAAGTAGAGGAAGAGCTCATAAATAAAGTAGATACTCTACAATTGAGCAAGCCAGACTCAGATGAACTTAAACAAGCGTATAAGGACATATCTGAGTATATGCGGTTAGACAGAGAGGAAAAGGCTACTTATGTGTTAAGCAGGTCACTAGACTCTTTAAATAGTGTTTATGAAAAATTTGGTAATGTGTATACAATGTTAAATATTATGAGGAAAGTAGTGGCTTAAATGTTTACAGACTTGTTATCTAACGAATTAGGTTCACCTAAATATGCAGTAAGGGACTACAGGTACAATTGTCCTTTTTGCGACTACGATACTAAGTATAAGTTTTATGTTAGGGTAGAAGAAGGACACCCAAAGAATAACTTATGGCATTGTTTTAAGTGCGGTAGTTCAGGTAACCCAGTATCTTTTGTAATGAAGTATTACAACGTGTCTTTTAAAGAAGCGCTAGAGATATTAGAAGAATATGGCTATAGGTTTAATAATAAAAATTATGTGCCTAAATCAGATAAGTTAACTGATGAGGAATACTTATTACTTCTTATAGGTTCGTTAGGTAAGCCAAAAGAAGAAACTAAACAAGCTAAAAAAGAGTTAGTCGCACCCCCATTGCCAGATGGTTTTAAACTACTAAGCCAGAACCTGAGAGAGCCAGAAGCATACCCTTTCTTATTATACTGTAATAAGAGGGGATTTACATTGAATGATATTTACATACACAATATTGGGTATGTAAAGGATTCTTGGGTACCATTAGAAAATGGTAAGTCAGTCAGACTTAAAGACCACTTAGTTTTTTTAACTCATGGAAAAGATGGCAAGTATCAATATTGGAATACTAGAGCTATTGGGCAAAGTTTTATTAAGTCTTTGAACGCTCCAAGTAAAGAGGGTGAGCATTCAAAAAAGGACACTATATTTAATATTAATAGAGCTAGTCAAACCCCTCAGATAGTTATAACAGAAGGTGTTCCTGATGCATTAACAGTTGGTGAGTCTGGGGTAGGTACTTTTGGTAAGCAGGTGACTGACGAGCAAGTTGAACTTATTTTAGATAGTGTGAATGAAGAGCAAAAAATATTTATCTATTTAGATAAAGATGCTAAAAAAGAAATTAAGAAGTTAGCAGAGAAACTATATAAGAGACATAACGAGACTTATGTAGTTATAAGCCCAACAACTCAAGATGCAAATAGTCTAGGGAGAGAAGAGGCTTGGAATATTATAAATAACTACTCTGTAAAAGCAGATGGAGTAGGGTTAATAAAATTAATGTTATAGATAGGAGAGGGAAAAAATGAGATATACACTAGAAGATTTACATGCAGGTATGAAATTACGTTGCACGGACAGTAAAAACTACAGTTTTTGGACTACGAATAAAATCTATGAAGTAACTAAAAAAGAGTCAGGTTCACTATGTATTTTTGATGATTATGGAATTGAGAGCCTAGATGAGGACATCTTAGTACGTTTAAATGGTAATACAGGGAACGCAGAATTTGAGGTTGTTTCTAAGGTGATGAAGGATGCAGATTACACAGAAGAAGACCTTGAAGAAGGGATGTTACTTCACTGCAAAGATGGTATGAGCTTTCCATGGTGGGCTACAGGACAAACCTATGAAATCTATAAGGGTGAAAAAGGAATTTTATTTACCAAGTCAGGAGACGGTAACCAATACTGTGCTAAAGAAATAGTAGCTCGATTAAATGGTAGTGCAAGCGGGTCTTTTGAATTACTAGAAAGACCACATAAAACAGAGTTAGAAAAGAAAGTAGAAGCAAGAATTAAGGAACTAAAAGAAAAGAAACTTTGTTTATTCTACAAGCAACAACAAATTAAGATAGAAGAAAACGAAATATCTATAGAAATCAGTAAGCTAAGTGAAGCATTAAAAGCGATTGACGTATTAAGAGAATTTGAATAAGAATAACTATAGGAGGCTAACAAGGATGGGAAGAGTATCAGTATATTTTCTAAATAGCAGAAATATTATGGATGAGGATGAGACAAAGCGTACTTATCATGGAACATTTAACTCGATGAAAGAAGCAGAGCAGTCAGTTCGTGACTGGTGGAAAGCAAATGACTTTAAGTGTGGTACCCTTAGAATTATTGAAGGTACTGAGGATGGGATTGTTCGTTGGGACTACGGAAACCATACTGGGTTCTATCTATTTGTACCAGAAGGTGCTGTAGTAAAATATACAATCCGTGAAGGCGCTAAGAAACCAAAACGAGGAAGAGAAAATGATGTAGCACATGACTTATTCACAGCAGACGATGGAGTAGTTATTCCCGGGAGATTAGGTTCAAATGTTATTTCTACTGGAATAAAAACATCGTTTGACCCCAAACAATATGGTTTATTCATTAACCCTCGAGGTGGTATGATGAAATATCCAATCACTTTAGGAAACACACAAGGTGTAGTGGAAGGAGAATATCGTGGAGAGGTTGGTTTACCACTTAAAAATACGTTCTCTTTACAATTAGATGCAAGAGCTGTTTCTAAGAACGTTTTAACAATCAATGAAGAAGGTAAACTTATTAACATCCCAGTAACAGTAGCTCGGTCAATGTATCCAAGCTTTAATGCTCTTTATGAAAAACAGCTAGAGAAGCTAAGTGAGGAGCTACAGCTAGTTTATGGAGGAGAAGTTAGAATATCTAATGCTGATGAGTATGTGGTTGCGGGAACACTATTTATCCCAAAAGGCACTCGTTTATGCCAAGCTTTCTTACTACCACGATACGACACACAGTTTGTTGAAGTATCAGCGTTAGGTACAACTGAACGAGGAGAAGGCGCATATGGCTCATCTGGGGTGGTATAGTTATGCTCATCCCAGAATTTAAACCACCATTATTGTACGTTATGGGTAGCTTTTCTGTTATGTTAGAAAAACACCAGTGCAGTGTAACTTTTTATTTAAGAGAGCCTTATTTAGGCACCTCTTACGATAAAATAGTGAAGCTTATTAAAATGACTTACCCAAACTATAGCTTAACTTATGTAGGGATGGCAGACAATAAATATAAGTTCACATTAAAGAATAAGGAGGACTAGCATGTACACCAAGAAAGAAGAAGTAGTAACAGTTAAACACCTAGTTGATAAAGAGCAAATTAGAGTAGGGGACATAGTAGGTTACAAAAAGACTATTAGAGGGTTCGATGCAAAAAGAGTAAAAGACACACTCTCAGTAACAAATCAAATAGGTGTAGTTTCTCGTGTATGTGACGAGTATATTACTGTTCATGACTTTTTTGATAAGTGCTCACGAGAAATATGGGCAAAGACATTTGAAAATTTAGAAGTTCGCAAAATAGAGGATGGTAACAGTCTACTACGGAGGTATGAAAATGAATTTCGTTGATTATTTTAATCAGATGCAGAATTTAGTGATTGAAGAAAAAACAGATGAGTATGTTTTATTAGAGAAAGAACATGGTCAAAAGTATGTGACATATCAAGAGCTAGAAGGAGCGTTAAGTACAGTAGCACGCAACACTGCATTTATGGTAGAAAATTATAACCTTATGCAAGATATTAATTTAAAAATTGTATTGAAAAAATTAAAAGACAGTGGTACAATTACAGAAGAGCTTGAAAAAGAGATTCTTAAAGAGTTCAAAAATATTGAAAGTTTAATGGAGGACGAAACATATGAGTAAAGAGAGTAAACGCAACAAACGTATCGGGGAATTATCGGAAGCAGACATGAGAGTGTGGGCTGAGTGGTTAGCTACGGGGCAGGTTCATGATAAAAACCACCAAAAACAGTTAGAACGCTTAAGTAAACGTTCAGTATCATTATCCGATGTAACTACGATTGTCGAATTTATGGGCAAACGGAATGATGGTTATATTTCTTCTTTAATTGAACAGCAGGCTGTATTTGACAATTTATTAACAAAACTAGGTGTAACGGAAGAGAACCGCTTAGAGGCTAAAGCAGAGTACGAAAAAGAGTTAAGCCTTATTCAAGAAAAAATCCAAAAAGAGTTAGAGTCTATTAAAGAAAATAAAGAAAAATAATATGAAAGAGGTTAGCTGAATGACAGACTACAGCGCAGTAGGCAAGAAAAGTCGTAACAAAGGCGGACGTTTTGAACGTCAAATGGCTAAAGAACTCACAGAGTGGTGGGGATATGAGTTTAACCGAGTACCTGCTTCTGGGGGGCTTCACTGGGCTTCTAGTAATAACGTTGCCGGGGACATTGTAGTCCCTAGCGATGCTAACTTCCCATTTGTTATAGAATGTAAAAATCGTGAAGACTGGACGATTGAAAACTTATTCTTAAATAACAAAGAAATTAAGAACTGGTGGGCACAAGTTGTGGGGGATGCAAAAGAAACGAAAAATATCCCACTACTTATATTTACTAGAAACAGAGCAAAGAATTTTGTTACTATGGCATATAATGAAAAACTTGTTAATGAGATTGAAAAAAGAGGTTACCCTTTGATGGTCTCTAACATAACATATGTAGACGACTACAAGGATACTCATTGTTACAAGACATTTACTACAGTTTTAGATGCAATAACTAGCTTTAAGCCTTATGGTAGCAAAGACAAAGACTACTTTTTATTTTATTTTCCTAGTGACTATAACTGGGAAGATAGTCTAGTTTATGAAACAACCATAATGGATGATGCTAAACAAATGGATGCAGAGGATTCACTAGATGCACTAGTTAATTCTTATTTAGGAGGAGAATAGTATGGCTAAAACATATCAGGAAGCTCTAGCAACAGTACAGTCGTATCTCGAATCAGATAGTGTAATGAAAGAAACCTCAAGTATATCTGTTAGTTTCTCAGCTAACTGGACAGGTGAGCGGAAAGACTACGTTATTGATACATTGACATACGACATTGATTTACGAGTATTCAGCTTAGAAACTGCACATGTTGTAGCTATAGGGAAGAAACTACCTCAAGATAGCAATGAGCATGCTGAACTCCTTAAAAGACTTAAAAAAGAATTTAAACAAGCTTCTAAAAAACTACGGGAGGACTAGAGTAGATGATAGACAACGTTAATAGCCCTAGTCATTATACGCAAGGAGAAATAGAGGTAATAGAGGTTATAGAATATATTACTGCTAAGTACCCTGCGGAAATTAGATACCATTTAGGAAATGTTATTAAGTATATTTGTCGAGCACCTTTCAAGGGGAAGCTACAAGAAGACCTTAACAAAAGTTCTTGGTACTTGAAACGAGCACAACTGGTTTTAACATGGTCACCAAGTAGCTATACAGGTAAATGTAAGAAATTTTTAGAGAATTTCCTATTTAAGAATAGCCATATCAGAGATGCTCAGCTAATAGAAATACCAGAGGAACCTATTATTGAGAAATTTTTATTTCAAACAGCACAGAGTTACAATAAAGAACAGCAAAACTATATTATTTCAGCCTTAATGGAACTAAACAGTAGTTCAGGTGATGTGAAAACTGTTCTTGAAAATACAGAAAACTATTTAAAATTTATTACAACTTAGTACAATATAATGCTCTTTCTACGAAAAGCTATCTTTTATATTTATGGTATAATAGAGATAGGGAAATTAAAAAGTAGAAGGAGCATTTTATAATGACAAAAGCACCCAGAGTGAAAAGACTTAATATTTATAACACTGACCGGTACTTTAATATTAATTTAATGAAAAAAGAAGATATAGCAAAAAAAATTAAAGTTAACCGATTGAATGAAGAAGAGATAGAGAGGGAAATGGACGAACTAGCAAGTAACCCATTGAAGACCCCTATAGGCTACATGGATAGAACAAATGAAAAATCTTATATACTTTATCAAGAAAAGTATACGAACGACAGACTTATTCAGAAATTATTTAAACATGCGGGGTCTGTGTCTTATTACACAGATACAATTGTACCATACTACATAATTGAGCAAATATCTAAGAATTTAACAAGTGAAGTAATCTATCCTACAAAAAATAGCTATGAGAACAGAGAGATTGAAAATGTTCAACTAGCTTTCACTGCTTGCCCTGTAACGATTGACTGCCCAGTAGTACTACCTGATGTTAGCCCGTATGATGTGTTATTTGCACTACATCCTCTAAAAACAAATGTAGACAAGATTCAAATATCGTTCCCTTGTCTTACAGAAGAAGAGTTCGATACTAGACATGAAGAATACTATCATAAAGTAGGTAGCCACTATGAGGTTAAATCAGAGTACAAATATAAATTCTTTAAGTATGTACAAACTTCCTTATCTATTTGGGCTATGAACATTTGGCTAGTGTGTGATAGTGATGAGGACTACAATAAAATAGACAGATATATTCAGAAGGAAAAAATTAAACGTAATGCTAACAGAGAGCGTGCATTAAAGAGAAAGGGTAATCAGGATGAGTAAAGATAAAACGATTAACCGAACAGACATAGCTCGAACAATCTCTCACCATACTGGTTATCGAATGAAAGATATATTGAAGATTTTAGAAGTAGAAGATGAAGTAGTAGCTCAAGCAGTATCACAAGGTATTTCTGTAAAGAATCACAAATTATGGAAACTAAACATTAAAAAAAAGCCAGAGAAGGTAGCATGGGATGGTATAAACTCTAAAAGTTTTATACAACCTGAGAAATATGTAGTTAAATTTGTACCATTATCTAAGTTGAAAGAGTCAATAGACACTTATAATAAAGAGAGCAAATAAAGCTCTCTTTTTTGCTCTTTCTATATTGACAAATAACATAATACAAAGTATACTAGTGTCATAGAGCAACAGAGAGGAGAAAAGTGTAATTGAAAATTCTATTCTTACAAGAGTATATTAGAGAAAATCATGTCCATAATGGAAAGAACGGACAAACAGTTGATTTTAAAAGAACAGAAATGGGTAAAAAACTCACGGGTCTGTTAAATACAATAGGGCTGACAGGTAGGGACTATGCTGTAGACTATGTGTACGACATGATTCCGGAAGTACAGAAAGTTAACCCTAGAACAGGTAAACCAATTAAGTATAAGACACCTACGTTAAGACAGCGTAAAGAACCAGAGGAACGGTTACTCAGACGTTTAATGAAATACAAACCAGATATTATCATCCCAATGGGGGAGATGGGTTGTAAAAATTTATTAGGAAGTACTTCTATCACAAAGAATAGAGGAGTACCAACTAAGAAAACAATTACGAATGAGAACATACTGAGAACGGCTGATGAGCAAGGACTTGAGGTAGACGAAGTAGTAGACTCTTTTGAAACTTGGGTACTACCTATGTTTAGTATGGAATACTGGACAGCTAACCCAAACATTGAGAACTTTATCATGGCGGATATTGATACATTGGGTAAGTTTGTTCAAGAAGGGGAACAAGCATTTATCCCTAAAAAAGTAGATTACGAATTTGTTGATAACATTGAACGTGTAAGACAAATTTTTGGTTTTTTAGACAAAACGAAGCCAGTAACTGCATGGGACTTGGAGACAAATAGTTTACGTGGTGACTTATTAGGGGCTAAGCCTCTTGTAATGTCTATGAGTTGGCTAGAGGGGCAAGGTGTGACTATACCGTTAGAACACCATGAAGCTAAATGGAGCCCAGAAGAACTTAACGAAATATATGACTTATTTGAGAAGTTTTTAGCGGACAGACAGCAACCAAAAGTAGGACAAAATATCCAGTTCGATATTAGATTCTTAATGAACACAAAAGGATTTACAGAGTTTGAAGACAACAGAGATACAAAAATTGCTTACTATCTAATTGTTTCTCAGAAAGTAGACACTTCAAAACGACTATCCGATATTGCATATGAATTAACAGATATGGGAGGCTATGACGAACCGTTAGAGCAGTATAAAAAACAGTATAAAGAGGACTATATTGCTCGTAAGAAAGCAGAGATTGATGCTTTCAAAGAAGCTGAAAAAGAACGAGTAGAGGGTGAGTTCAAGATAGCAATGGATAGATATAAGCAAGAAGTTAAAGAAGCTAAGCTTATTGGTAAACCTACTAAGTCCATTATTAAACCAGTAAAAGAAAAAGTTGTAGTACCTAAGAAATCGGATATTAAACTTATTAATGAGATTGACGGTGGTAACTTTAATTACGACTGGATTCCATTAGAAATTATGCACCCATATGCTAGTGGAGATGTCGATTGCTGTCTACGTATTTATAATGTTCTATATAAACGAATTGAGGAACATCCTAAGATGTTGGAATTATGGTTGGGCTTTTATCCTAGACTAACAGCAACATTAGCACACATCGAGGCTTCTGGTGTTCTATTAGACTCTGAATACGCAGAATTAGTAGAGAATATCTATACAGAAGAAGAACATCGGTTGCTTAATGAAATTAGAAAGCTACCAGAAGTAAAAGAAGTAGAGGATGAACATATGATGTTCTACAAAGAGGGGCTTAAAGAAATGACAAAGCCTGTCAAAGATAGAGATGCCTCTGTTGCCAGACTACGAGATAAATATAAAATTACTGATAGTGAGAACAAAGTACATTTTAAACCAAGTTCGTCTGAACATAAAGGTAGACTGCTATTTAAAGTAATGGGACTTACACTACCTTATGATAAAGAATCTATTAAAAAAGAAACTTTTGACAATGGGGTACCAGAACATCAGCTAACATGGAGAGATTATAAAACAGATAAACATGCACTAGCTTATATTGCAGAAAATTATCCAGAGGCTAAACATGTTGCTGAACTTTTGCTAGAGTATTCTAAAGTAAACACACTAAAAAATAACTTTGCTCAAAAGTTACCTAAATTAGCATCTAACAAAGATGGCATGATTCATGGTTCATATAACAGTACAGGTACAGAATCTACACGATTGAGTGCAAACAACCCGAATATGCAACAATTAAGTAGTAAGGTTGGAGACCCTAGACGTTTTGACTATAAATATCCAATTAAACGTTTATTTAGAACAAGATTTGAGGGAGGCGGAATGCTACAACTAGATTACTCCGCCCTAGAAATGCGTATTTTAGGTTTGATTGCAAAAGATAAAGCAATGACACAAGCATTTATTAATGGTGAAGATATGCATGAGGCAACTGCATCTCTTGTATGGAAGTTACCTAAAGATAATGTACCAAAAGATATGCGACAACGTGCGAAGAGTGTCAACTTCGGTATTGCATATGGTGAAAGTCCTTTTTCAATTGCACCTAAGTTAGGTGTAACTGTAGAAGAAGCAGAGCGTATTTTTGAAGAGTACTTTGCAAGTAAGCCAAGTATTAAACAATTTATTGAAGAGACACATCAATTTGCTCAACGTTATGGCTACGTAGAAACACTACAAGGACATCGTAGACTATTGCGTGACTCATTCTCTAAAGATAAGAAAGTATTTAATGGAGCAATGCGTAAGTCAGTAAATACAATCATTCAAGGAACTGGTGCCTACTTAACTAACCTATCAATGGTATACATTGACGAGTATATCAGAAAACACAATAAGCGTTCACGTATTGTTATCACTGTACATGACTCACTTGTTATCGATTGCCCACGTGATGAAGTGGACGAGATGGCAAAAGTGGCTAAATATATTATGGAGAACTTGCCAATTGATTTCTTAATGATTGAGTGGGAAGGTAAAGAGATGCGTTACCCTATTGTGGCAGATGTAGAGATTGGGGAGAATTACAATGATATGGTTGATTATGATGCAGAAATTATCAACGAGTTTGCTTCTTACCGAGGATACGTAAAATACTTCAAAGACCAAGCTAAGATTAAAGATTACTATGATAACAAACTTATCTCAGAAGAGCAAAAAGACCAAGGTATCAAAGTTATCCAAGATGCAATAGAGTCATATAAACAAATGACAATTTAATAAAAAAATGTTAAAAATAGCTTGACTATTGACGTATAGTATGTTATTATAATATGGCAGACAAGTTTTCTGTATTAATACAAGAAGGGGGAGTTAGAGAGTGTGCTTAATTTACGAGTAGACGATTTGGAGTTCAAAACAATTAAAATTATTGATGACAACGGAGAAGTTGTGACACATGATTTACAAACAGAGTTACAAGTCAATGAATTTAATGTGAGAACAGCATTTTTAGAGCAACCTGCTAAGTATACTTATTGGACTTCGATACTAGAGCGCTTGCGCATGTATCAAGAAAACTATGAGTTAAAAGCAGAGAAGAAGAAAGCAGAACTATATGAGCCTTCTCGGGTTGCCTTAATCAATCAAGGAGTAGCTAAACCTACAAAAGACCAGATTGAGGCACAGATTATGTTAGATGAAGACTACTACAAACTTAGACAGAGTATAGTTAACCTATCATTTAACGTGAGACAACTGCAATATATAGTTAAAGCTTTTGAACAAAGAAAAGATATGCTTATTCAGTATGGAGCAGACCTTCGTAGGGAATATGAGTATAGCCAAAAGGTTAGTATGCCAGACCCAATGAAAAATAAGGTAAATAATGGTTTCTCAGACTTTCAATGGAATTTAGAACAGTAAAATTAGTGATAAAAAAATAATATAATATAAAAAAAATAGAAATGGAGAAATTTAAATGAATTTTCAAGAACAATTACAACAACAATTAAAACAACAAAATATTGGAGAACGTGAAGCGGTAGACTACCCATCAAATCATTTAAAACATAAAGAATTATACTTCCCTAAAGCAGAAAATGGTCAACCATCAACTCTATATGTACGTGTGTTACCTCCTGCAGTACCGGGAGAAAACTATAATGTTAGCGCTCGTGAGGCATTCTTAACAACTCGTAATCGTAATGGTAAAGATTTAAAGAGCAACTTTATCTTTTCAGAACACCCTAATGCAGAAGACATCTTAGAACAAGCTATGATTCGTTGGAACGCAGAAAATCGTGTACCAAACCCTTATAGCCGTAATACAAAACCTCGTCAACGTTACTACGTTAACGTAGTGCAGTTAATTATTAACCAACAAACAGGAGAAGTTAGCTACGAAACAGATTCTAATGGTCAGCTAATGGTTCGTTTACTTAAGTTACCACAAACAGCTTGCATGGCTATTAATGAGAGCTTAAGTAACCCAATGTTACGCCCACAGTTTTCACCTGATGTACCAGAAGAAGTGGCGCAATATAGCTTCATCTCTTCTGCAGATGCGTTCCCTATTTCAATTACAAAACCACCACGTAGTAACAAACCTACTTCGTACAATGTACAAGTGATTAGTAATCGTAGCTTAGGTGCATTACCACAAGGTTGGGAAAACTTATTAGAAGACTTGAAATATCAAGCTACACCTTCTGTAGAGTACAATCGTGAGTTTATTGAGTACTTTATTGATGTAGTAGACGGGAAAGAACCTGTGCATCAAGGAGCTCAAAGTCAAGGAACCCAAGCTCCACAATTTAATCAGCAACCAGTACAACCACAATTTAACCAACAGCCTGTACAACCACAATTTAACCAACAACCTGTACAACCAATGCAACAAAATACCGGTTGGTCGCCACAGCAAAGCCAACCACAACAGCCTGCCACAGGTTTTAATGCAACGAACATGGGAACACCTCCAAACATTAATGGAGGGTTTAACCAACAACCTGTACAACAGCAACAACCGATGGGTTCTTTCAATGAACAACCAGTGACAGACCCTTCCACCATTTCTGATGCGGATATGCCTTTCAATATGCAGTCCATGCCTGATGTATCACCACAACAAAATGCTGTACCTGAGCAACCTGTGACTAATACACCAGAGCCAGTCAGCCAACCAGTTGTTAACCAACAGCCAAATAACACACCTAGTGTAGACGACCTATTAGCAGGTATGGTAGGCAACGTTTAACAATAATGAAACAGTTAGGAGGGGCATACTGCCCCTTTTAATTCTGTGTTAACTATCCAAAATATTTAGTAGGAGTGAATAATATTGGCAAGAAAAAGAAAAAGTGAAGAAATAGATTTTGGAACTATCGATTTGACAAAAGAGGTAGGGCTAACTACATTTACGGACACAAAGTTCTCTAATGTATCAGACAGACTACCAACAATGATTCCACAGCTTGATTACATTTTAGGTGGAGGATTGCCATTTGGACGTATGGTCGAGGTCTTTGGTAAGAACTCTAGTGGTAAGTCCACTTTAGCAGTTCATCTGACAAAGGTAGCACAGATGCTAGATGTACCAACTGTATGGATTGACGTTGAGGGTACCGCAGACCCAGAACGCTTAGCAGAATTAGGAGTAGACTTTAGTGCAGGCGGGGTATTCATGGTAGAACCTAAACAGAACAAAGACGGTAGTAAGGATACAATCACGGTAGAACGTGTAGCAGAAGAGTTACAACGACTCCTACCAGTATTCAGTAAGCTTGGAAAACCTGTATTAATTATTTGGGACTCAGTAGCACAAACAGCTTCTGAGAAAGAGTTAGAAAAAGGTGTAGGTAATCAACAACCGGGTTTGTAATAAAGCTCCGTTAGATAGTAATATCTAAAAGAAACCTATCTTTATCATGGGAACTCTCACAAAGGCTATTGAATACATTTGTGGTATAATGGATGTAGAAAGCCAAAGAGGTGAGACAATCATGAGTGAAGCTAAACTAACAAAAGAACAACTTGCTAAGAGAGAACAATATGGGATATGTAGGAAAAGAATTACTGGAACAGTCTCTAGTAACGCTTATGTAAACATAGACAAGTTCTTAAAAGCAGAATACCAAGGTCAGCCAATTAGTTCCTTAGCTAAAGAAATTGGAGTAGATAGAGCATTAGTCAGTAAGGTAGCAGTAGAGTGTGGTTTGAAGAAATCATATAAATACAAAAAGAAGCCTAACGAGGTATTTATAAGGCTAGACAAACCTTTAGACAACTATGCAGTATCTAACTTAGGGAACGTAATAGACACAAGAAACGACCGACTTAAAAAACCAAAACCAAATAAAAGAGGTTATCTCGTTTATAGTTTTGAAGTAAATGGGAAAGCTATCTATAAGCTTGAACACAGATTGATAGCTGAGAAGTTTATTGACAACCCAGACAACAAACCAGAGGTAAATCACATAGACGGGGTAGTAGATAACAACTCTTTAGATAACCTAGAATGGGTAACTCATGCAGAGAATATGGAGCACGCTCACTATGTAATAGAGACTACTAAAAAGGGCGCTGAAAGTAACTTTGCTAAAATATCAGCAGAACAAGCAATAGAAATTATAAAATTATTAAATATTGGTTTAAACCCTGCTGAAATAAAGAGAAGATTGCCCTATGCAACTAGAGGTACGGTTTATGGTATAAGACATCAAGGTAACTGGCGTGAGCTAGATTCCTATAAAGAATGGTTAGTTTAGAACATGCAACGACTATCGAAAGGGAAGTTCTTGTCGGGAGGACATGAATAAGAACCGAGTAGAGTACACCCAAGTGGGTGGAAATGGTAGGGCTCCTAGAGTAACGACTAGGAGTAAGATATAGTCTGTACTACATGGTAACATGTAGCAGTTCATAAGAGAACGCTATAAGCTTAACGAACTTATAGGAACATAATAGATTAAGGCAAAAGCAATGGCACAGTTTGCTCAAATCATTGCACCTTTAATGACAAATTCAAAAGCATTATTTATTGCTATTAACCAAGCACGTGACGAGCTAGGCAGTATGTTTGGTGGAGTAGACTCTCCCGGAGGACACGCTTTACACCACTGGGCTAGCTTACGATTAGAAGTAGTTAAAGCAAGTCAGATTAAGAATAAAGAGCTAAATGCATTCGGTGCAGAGGAAGAGACCTATGTAGGACATATCCTGCGTGTTAAAACAGCAAAATCAAAAGTGTCCCGTCCTAATCAAAAAGCAGAAATGTACTTAATGTCAGACACAGGTCTGAACTTAGAGGAAAACATTTATCGTTCATGTTTTGCAACTAATAAGCAGTATGCCTTGATTAGTGGAGGCACGTGGAAGTCTTATACAACGGATGCAGGGCAAGAGATTAAATTTAATTCAGATAAAGCTTGGGTAGCTTATTTACGTTCAGAAGAGGGAAGACCTGTTCGAGACGAACTATTTGCTAAAATGATGGTACGCTCATTCCCACATCGTTATGCTCCATTTAATAATGAGGACGTGGATGTATGCAAAATTCCATTATATGAATTTACTAAAGAATATATGGAAAATCATAAGGAACAACCTAACCAAGCTACTAAAGAAGAAGTCCCCGAAACAGGAACAGATGTTTCAGATTTACTTAAACAGGTAGACTAATAGATAAGGGGGCATTTAGCCCCTTTATTAGCTATAAAGGAGAGGAACTTATTTTGCGCAAAGGACTAGCACCTAACCCATTTTTTGAAATATTAGAAAAACATCAAGACTCCTCTAAACGTACTATGACTATGAACAGCAGTGGTACACCTAGTTCACTACAACCAATAAGAGACATGTTCTTAAAGGCAATGAGAGAAGGTAAGAGAGTCCTAATAGAGAACTCTGACTTAAGTAGTGCGAACTCTGTTGTTATAGAGATAGAATATGTAGGTAATCGTTGGTGTTTAGGTTATCAACGAGTCTTATTTTATGGTATGGAGTTAAAAATACCACACACTATCCACTTCTGCGATGTATATGGAGCCTATGGGCACGATGCTCAGAAGGTTAAGAGACAAGTTAAGGTAGTGTTTGAGGGGGACAACCCTTTTGAGTAGAGATGTTCAAAAAGAGGAAAAAGAAATACGTAATGGTAATCGGTTTATTACAGAGACTCATGGCAAAGGAGTGTTTCCTAGAGATGTAGACCGATTGTATCATAAGTATAGTAACCTTAGATATAAAGTCTATAACACTCATAAAGACTCGTTTAATAGTGAGGCTTCACGTAAGGAGCTCAAGAGCTATATTGATGAGCAATTTATAAAGTTAACAAAAGAGTATGATATAAATGGAGAGGTAGACTTTCCGGGATATATTAAAAAAGCCCTGAATTTACGAGTAAGACACAGCTATGTAAAAGGAAGGTTCCGAGATACCGCTAGAGAACGTCTAGGCACCCAAGATAATGAAGTAGAGTTATTGTTAGGGATTGACGACAGCTCTCAGGCAGATATTGAGGATGCAGAACTTATTGAATCGTTATTATCAAAAGCCAATTTTTCAGAAATTGAATTAGCAGTATTTCAGCAGTTAATTCAAGGAACAGTAAGGGATGCTCGTATTATTACTGAATTGTCAGAAAACTACGGGGTGTCCAAGAAAGCCGTAAAAGATGCTATAAAAAATGTTCGTGAGTTTGTCTTAATAAATTTAACAGATTAGAGTAATACCTCCTTTATGTCTGCTATATTAGCAGTAGAAACATAAAGGAGGTATTTTTTAGTGGAACAAAACAACACTGGCAAGTATGCACCATTTATTCGTTTAATTGTGATGGGAATCTCATTTGTGGCAACTGGTTTGACTACAATATTTGGTTGGGAACCTTTACCATTCACAGACGAACAAATGAACCAAGGTTTAATGTTAGTACTATCTGTAGGTCTTGCCATCTACAACTGGTACAAAAACAACGCTGTAACTTCTTATGGTAAAGCAAAAGAAGAAGCAGGAAAAGAAGTAGTCGGAACTAGACAAGACTTCAAAAACAGAGACTAAGTACGAGGGGTGTAACCCCTCCTTAGTTAATACAAAGGAGCTTCGACATGAAGATAGACGAGATAAGCAAATTAGAATTGCCTAATCTATTTGGAAAATTCCTTGTGGTAGAGACTATTTCGGATGGGTACACTGGAACCGTATCTGGTCACTATAACTACGAGATAGACCAAAAATCTGAGGAAACTTATATTTACCCTGTATTTTGGAATGATAAGCTTAACAAATTTATTAGGTCAGATGAATTAGTTGTATACACTAATAAAAATAAAGTATACTATGTTTGTAAAACAACTATAGACCCATATAATCATGCAGTAGTAGATGAGCTCACAGTAGAGGAAGGTATGGACAAAGATAAGCGTACCCTTCAAGCGTTTAAACTTTTTGTAAATGACCTATTCTCATTTGGTAGCTACAATATCTTTCTAACAGGTAACCTATCATTAGAAAATAACCCTGATATTGTTCTAGTTAGTAGTGTATCATTAAACAAACAGACCGCTAAAATGTACACAGAACGGACATTAGAACTAACTGCTACGATTCTACCAGAGGGTGCTACAAACAAAAAAGTTAGTTTCTCAGTAGATAAACCAGAACTATTAGGGTTAACAGTCTCTGACAATAAAGCAACTGTCACAAGTAAAGATAAGGCAGGTACTGCAATTGTTACCGTAACTACTGAGGACGGAGACCACACTGACAAGTGTACAATTCAGATAGAAGAATACATAAAAGTTACAGGAATTAATGTTAGTGGAGAATCTGCTTTAGAAAAAGGCAAGACGTACAAATTTACTGCTAGTATTGTACCTGATACTGCAACGAATCCTAAATTTACTTGGTCTTCTAGTAATGACACCATAGCTAGTGTTAACGCAAGTGGTGACGTTGTAGCTTTAGCATTAGGTGAAGCAGACATTATAGCAACAACTGAGGAAGGTAGTCATGTAGGTAAAGTACATGTTACCGTATCAGACCCAGTAGAACCAACTGAATAACATAGAAAAGAGGAAAGAAAATGGCTAAAGAAATATTAAATATTGAAGACCTGTTAAAACCAGAGACACTAGAAGTAGCAATAGATGGTAAATACCTTATTGTACCAACATTGTCGGATGGGTTTACAGGTACAGTAGCAGGTGGATATGCATATGCTGTTACAAAAAAAGGAACAGACTATACAGTTAACGAATTAATTTATAACCAAAAGGATAATACATTTAAACCTTCTGATGAACCGATTATTATAACTGATGATAATGAAATATTCTTCATTACTCGTACATTAGAAGACCCATATAATTACCCTGTAGTTGCTACAGAGAAACTTAAAACTAAAGATGTAAAAGAAAAACAAGTTTTACAAGCGTTCTTAGCATTTGCTGATGACAGATTTAAGTTAGGTGTTTACAATGTGTTCTTAGCAGATGAACCATTTGTATATGGGGACAAAACAGAATAGTTTCATTATAAGAGACCCGTTAAGGTCTCTTTTTTTTGTATATAGTGTTGACAATGTTGTAGTTTAGTTATATACTATACTTATACTGTATAAGGAGGTAACCACATGAAGGACAATAAGGAAAAATGTGTTAAACAAGAAATACGAGATACTTATAAAGGATACGATATTTTATTAGATGAAGAGAATGGGTTTTTCTATGTTAGCGTACTTGACCCAGATGGCAAAGAAATCATTAGTGGGTTTGTAGAGGCGGATAAACCTATTGAAGAATACTATAAAGAGCTCCTAAGTAAGTGCGACCAAGATATATCATTTAAAGACCTTTTAGGATTCCTAAGTGGACGTAGAAATACTGAACGTACAGATATACGTTTTTTAAAGAGAGACAGTGGGGTATAAGTAAATGACAAAGATAAAACTTATTACAAAAAAAAATAAGAGAGGTCAGCACAATATGGGAAAAAAGTTAGAATTAAATAAGATTCACAAAATTTCTTGGGAGAAGGGGTTTTCAAGCCTAGACGACGGTTCAATAGACCTAATTATAACGTCACCTCCATATAATCTAGGAGGCAGATTTCATACAGGTAACACTGTATATAAAGCTTACAACACATACAATGATAATATCCCAGAAAAAGAATATCAGCAAAACCAGATAGATTTCTTAAATGCTTGTTACGACAAATTAGAGGAAAATGGGAGCTTGTTTTACAACCATAAACCTAGAATAAAAAATGGGGTGTGTACTCACCCATTGGAGTGGATACTTCAATCAAAATTTATTTTGAAACAAGAGATTGTTTGGAGGAATGGAGGTCAGAATTTCGATAAAATAAGATTTTACCCTCTAACCGAGAGAGTATATTGGCTAGTTAAGAATCCAAAAACAAAACTGCATAATGCTTTAGGTTTATCTGATATATGGGAGTTTAAGAACAGAAAGAGACATAAAATCCATAAAGCAACATTCCCAATTGAGCTACCCAAATCAATAATTTCATGTTTTCCTAACGCTAAAACAATACTAGACCCATATATGGGTGTTGGTACGACTGCAAAAGCTGTAATTGAATTGAATAAGCAAGATGGTGGAAACAGAGATTTCTTAGGATTTGAAATTGACGAACTTTATATAAATGATTTTTATAAAGAAATTACAGAAGATAACAAACTTATTGATAATAACTAGAGATAAACAGTGGGGTATAATTAAATGACAAAGATAAAACTTATTACAAAAAAGAACACCCAAGGCTATGTCATGAACACGCTGTTACGCAGGTTCTATAAGGACATTGTAGATGTAGAGTTTCTTAATAAATTCAATCTACCTGATATTCACAACCATATAGGAGAATATGATGCTGTTATTATAGCAGGGTTTCCTTTCTTTGAAAGCCAACGAGGTGCATTAGATACAGCATTATCATCTATGGATAACCCATTTAGCAAGGTGTACCATTTAGCAACATTTGGAGACACCTATCGTAATGAGGGTAGTTTTCGTTCATTTGTAGATGAAGTTGTAAGCCCTGTTGGACACTTTTCAGAGTTGATAATCGACTTAGTTAAGTTCACTAACACAGGTACAAAAGAGGACGAGGATAAGGTAATAGCGCTTGCTAAAACTATGCTAGACTTTTCTAAAGATATTATAGAAGAGACAGACAACTACAATCGTTATGAAGTAACAGACAGAACTATCTCTTGGGTTCTTCTTGTAGATTTGCTTGGAGAAAATCTTTATAAGGTAGCAGAACCTTGTAAAGAGCTAGACACTATCTTGAAAGAACAAGAAGTACTTGTAGATGCCTTGAATATAAATATGCAGGACTATGTGCTAAGAACAATAGGGAAGATGTCTGCAAACGTCATTAATGGAACAGTGGTTTGTTTCGGTTATGCAGAACAGCATGTTAACGAAGTAGCCCATAAATTAATTAATTTTTATAAGTCACATAACTATCAAAAAGTTATTGTCTTTATTGGTAGACACACAAAAGGTGACGACATGTTTAGTGTAAGGAGCTATGGTGTGAATGCCGGAGAGGTTGCTTATAAAGTTCATAATGGTAAAGGGAAAGACACAACGGCAACCGTCTTCTTAGGTAAACCTAGTGAAGCTGTAAATAACACACTGTTAAGTGTGCTTTCTGAAATCTTATAGTTTAACTTTGTGGTATAATAAAGATAGATAAATTTTGATAGGAGTGTAAATTTTTGAAAAACAACGAACCTTTAGAGAAGTTATTAGACAAATTAGATGAACCAAGAATTTTACAAACAATTATTATAGGTAGTTTACAACGGAGCTTTAATCGAGTACACGTTGGTAAATTTAATAAACTAGCACAGGAGTTTGACTTAGATAAGGAGAACCTGTATAGCTTAAAGGCACTAGTTAAGGAAATTGAAGAAGATAAAGAGTTACACGAACTTTACGAAGCTAGCATGGCAGGCAAAATTACGCTAGAGGCTGTTCGTAAAGTATTGTTACAAGATGATAAATCATCGTTTGATGTACTATCTTCTTACGTAGTAGAAAATCAAGCAGTGCTAGCTCGTAACCGAGAGTTCGGTAAGTTACAACGTGAGGGTGCTTATCTTGACCATCTAATTAGTGGTTTGAAGACATACTTATTAGCTGAGCTAAAAGACATGTCTAGTTTAAAATATATCAGTAAAAATTTAAAGGCACCAAAAGTATCCTCAGACCGAGAACTTATTCTGTGCCTATCCGACTGGCATATTGGTGCTTTTGTTAATAACATTGACACAGGTGGCTACAACTTTGAAATCTTTAAAGAACGACTTGAAAAGTTATTAGAAGAAGTATTCCAAGTGGCTATGGAACAGGATATTAAGAAAATTCATGTTTACCATATTGGAGATATTATTGAACACATTAATATGCGTAATGTTAACCAAGCATTTGAAGCAGAGTTTCCTGCTACGGAGCAGATTGCTAAAGGAATTAGAGTTCTTGCTGATACACTCAATTTACTAGCTAAGGCAGAATTTGAAGTGTCTTTCGGTATGGTTGGTGGTAACCACGACCGTTTCCAAGGTAACAAGAATGATAAAATTCATAATGATAATGTGGCTTATCTTGTAGTAGACCAACTTCATTTCTTACAAGAATTAGGGGCATTAAACAAAGATATTAAACTTGTAGACAACAGAAGTGACGTTTATAGTTTTAAAGATACAGTTGCAGGTAAACGTATTAAAGTAACTCATGGTGACACTGAGGGCAAAAAAGTGGATGTTAAAATCCCTAAACATATCAAAGATGAAGTTATTGACTATTTAATCATGGGACATATCCATACAACACGTATTATTCAAGAAGACTTTTCAAGATTCCATGTGTATGTTGGCTCTCCTATGGGGGCAAACAACTACTCAGCAGAGAATAACTTGCCAACAACAAGCCCTGCACAGCTAATTATGGTATTAGACCCTGAGCGTGATACGCCACAGTTCATGCCAGTATTCTTATAGGAGGTACTCGTATGGAAGGTAATTTAGTTTATATTTTATTGGCTATTGCATATGTAGGTGAAGGTATAACTGCCTTTACTAATACTAAGCGTAAAGAAAGATACATGATTGAAGAAGGAGAGGCTCCTTTGCCACGTAGTTCTTATGTATTTTTAGGCATTAACTACCTTTTAAGAATAGCTATAGCAATTTCTCTTATCTTCATCATACCAACTAGCTTGCAACTTAACGTAACAGGTATTGCTTTGTTCACACTAATGGTATTTGCAGTTCCTTTTATAGCAAGAATTATCGAAGTTGTTATTAGAACTGCAATTGTTCGTTATGTTCAAAAACAATATATTAAGCAGTTAGAAGAACGAAAAGGTAAAAGAGAGACTAACTAGTCTCTTTTTTGCTATATTGAATAATGAGGTGACTAAGTATGAATTTTACAGAAGTAATAAGCCCTAATGGGGAGACATCATTAATAGATGTAAACAACCCACCAACATTAATCAGACGTGGGGTCTTATCTATTAAAACAAAGGTTAATAATGAAGTGAAGGAAACCCCTGTTTATATTGTTGAACTAGCTGAGGAGCTAACAGGTACTGATGTAGTGTCTGTCTATAAAGTAAAAGAGATTGGAGACTCTATCCAAAAAGATTACATTGAAGAAAAAGTGACCCCTAGATTCAAAAGCACAACATATCTGGGTGAGCTAGCACAAAAGATTAAAGGACGGTCGATAAAGGAGCAACGAAGAGTTGAAACAAAACCACCATTATTCCTAGCCCCAGTAGTTAATGGAATCGATACATTCACAGGAATTGAAGGTAAGGGTTTCTACGAACGTGAAGAAGACAGGCATATTCTACTACCTGATGGAAAACCGGGAATAGCCTATGGAGATAATACAGGGGTTTTTATCGGTTTGAGCTCGATTAAGTGGGACAAGGCATATGTAGACGTGGAGTCTATAACAAAGGGTTATTTGTCACAGAAACAGATATGGTTTAACCTAGATGGTCAAAGACCACAATTTAGAAGTGAGACACTATAATGACAGATAAACAATTTTATGAGGCAGATATTCAAGAATTAATTTTAAATAAGCAAAGAATATTCGGGGATATAGGAAAGAGCGCTATTGTTTTTGAGAAAGCAATCATGCAAGGTAACACAATATGTGATTGCCTAGTCTTCACAGAAAAACGAGGGCTCATTGGCATAGAGATAAAAACTGAACGTGACTCGACAAAAAGATTAAATAAACAACTATCTGATTATGAAAAGGTGTGCGACTATGTATATGTATTATGCCACGATAGCCATGTACCTAAAGTAGAGCAAATACTTACTAGACATAATCATAAACATGTAGGTATCCTAGCTTACACAGAGTTCATGGGAGAGGCAATGTTAGGTGAGTATAAACAACCTAGCCGTTCCCCTAAAAAATCAGCTTATCATATGTTAAATATCTTGTGGAAAGAAGATTTAATAAGAATGCTTGGTACATTCAGACGGTACGGTGATAGGTTAGAAGCTAATGGAGCTAAGGTTATGAAAACAAACAGCCGTTCTGGTGGGGTATCTGGGCTTTATGTTAAATCTACAACTGCTAGAAGAATGACTAAACCTGAACTCATTAATAATTTAATAAATAGAGTAGGCGGTACCGAAGAGGCTACGAGAGTGTTCTGTGATGTGTTTATCCATAATAGGAATCACCCAGAGAAAGCAATTAAGTTAAGACATTTTAAAGCAAAAGAGAATAGGGGTGACCTAGATGGGGTTTAAAGGTGCAAAATATGGTTCTTGGAATACTGTAGTTGGTAAGAACTATGTAGGTACTGGGGGCAGAACAAGTGGTAGTAACACAAAACGGCTGTCCACAAAAGGCTACTACCAAGTAGGATTTGTTAAAGAATATCAGAACTTGACAGAAAAAGATATTATGTTAAAATTAGAGTATGGAAAAGACTTAGTGTCTAGCTACACTGGTGTACCTGCAGATATGATTAAGTTACGTAAAAAGAAAGAGGAGCAAACCCTAGCATCTTTAGACACAGTTTATTATGTTAGCATTGGTAAGGAACCTGTAGGTAAGCTGTCTATACGAGCTCAGAGACGTTTTAGAGAGGTAGGGTTAACATTTATATACCTAGAGAAGAACTACGTACAGAGGAAGCTTAGAGGCGGTAATGTACGTAGTGTAGGATATACTAACGCAACCAAATCTCAGAAACGTAAAGCAGATAGACGGAAAAGCAATAAGTCTAAAACAACTAGATAGATGGAGGTAAGCTATGCTTAAAAAAGGGAAAGAAGTAACACTAAGAAAATTTTATAATATTATCACAGATAAGGAATCAGTATTGCTAGGGGCACGATACACAAGTTCAATAATGACTACAGATATTCCTATTACAACAACTTTTGAAGATGTTGAGGTAGACCTTAAGAAAGAAACAGTCGCAGGGACTATTTCATTCAGACCAGTAGGAGAAAGACAGATTAATGCATTAAGTTTGCTAAAAGAAGCAAGCACAGCTTATGGAGGTTACGGAGAGTTCCTAGATGATACTATTGAGAAACCTTTAATCAATAGTGATTTTGCAGTGGATGTTAGTCTAGCAGACTCTGCTTTCTCTAACCTACAAGAGATTCCATTTAACCTATATATGTCCTCCCCAAAAGTTTTTTATACAGAAGTATCAATTAGAGGACGTAAGCATATGCAATATGTATTAGAGGATGAGTCTTCTAGCGGTGTAACAAGTACATTAGCACTGGTATTCCGTAAAAAATTGTATGATGGGGAAACATTGCTAGGTGTGCATACTTACACCGAAGCACTAGCAAGAGTAGAGGGAATTAAAGTATTACAGTTTATCGCAAACGGTTCTGTACTAGAACAAGTAATCGGTGCAGTGTCTGTTTTAGGAGGTAGCACAGGAACAACCTTGTTCCCTATGTTTGACGATATGGTAATGCAATTTGTGATGATTGAGTCTGTTCCTTGGGTGCATATTTCTTGTGATACAGGAGCAATCGCTTTTAAGGAAGAAGACATCCGCAATGTAACCATTAAGTCAGCTAGACCGGGAGAATATAAGGTGACTATCTACTTGCTAGACGAAAAAGTTACATTACTAATTGGATAAAATTTTAAAGGAAGTTGACAATATATGTTGACTTCCTTTTTTGTATGTGCTAAGATAACTACAGTTGAATAAAAAATAAACGGTATAGAGGGAGAGAATTAACATGGACTACAAAGAAAAGGTATATGTGGGAGCACTTACTTGGTTAGGTACTTTAGGAGAGAGACGATATTTAGGGCAAATGCGTGATGTATTAGCTGTGTATGAGCTAGGTAGCCGATACGCAGGGTACTACACAGAAGATAGCGACTACAATTATATGGTTGTGTACATGCCATCTCCTTATGATTTAATGTATCCTACAACAATTCATAAGCAAGAAACAGAAATTGATGGTAACAAAGTAGAAGTAAAATATATGTCTATCATGGAATATGTTTACCGTATTGAAAATGGAGATTTAGAGGCTTTACAAATGTTAAATGCCACAAGCTCCCAAAGTTTCTTCGGAGAGCCTATTGAAGGTATTGACAATAAGCGTACTCGTTTAGTTACGTATATGAAAGAACTAGAATACAGAAGAGAAACATTTACTTATTTAGCACCAGAGAAGTTGTTTAGAGGAATTAATGGTCGTATTAAAGCCACAAAAGCACGTATGGATAAGGCTATTGAGAATGACGATATGGGAGTAGCGGTAAAATGTGCTATCCTTATTCGTTATTTTATGGACTTATTAGTTGTGCTAGCGGACGGGGAATCTATTCGTGAAGGTCTCACGTTCTCTCCTATTATTGCAAATATCATTAGAGAGTTTAGGGAAGACTGTGAGTCAGCACAAGCTAAGACACTTATTAATACTGCACAAGTGCTATTAGAGGCGGATAGAGAAGAGATTTTAAATAGTATTAAAGACCATGGGTTATCAGATGGTTACGCTCAATCAGTTAGACAATATAGTTTAACAGGTCGATTGATAGATGTACTATTAGGAGGATATTATGATTAAGTTAGAACAAAATAAAGAAATCTTAGATATATTTAATAGAAAAGGAAAAGTAACAGATAAAGTAGAAGAATCTGCCAAAATTATGCTAGAATTAGACCACGATTATGACTTTGGTACAGGAGACATTGCTTATACAGAGCGTGGCACAGATAAGAAAGGACGTTTCTACCTAGAAAGTCACTTGTTTATCCATAAGATTATGCCTTATGGGTTCATCTTAAATGCGGTAGTAAGTAAAGTACACTATGGATACCAAGAGGAGACCTTAGAACGAGAGGTATCTCGTGTATATGAGCTAGAATATAACCTACGAGATAAGGTAGCTGTGCTGATTAAGAATGGTAAACCACTAAACTTCTCAGAAAATAACATTAGTAACATGTTTTCTGGGCACGTAGCAAAGAATATTCTTGAACAATTAGATACAATGTCTGGTTCAGATATGTATGTGTCCGTGTATGAACGAGTTAGTCGGGTGAAAGACGAACAAATCGGTAAAGTATCTCGTTTCTTTGACCGATTGATGAAGTATAACAAGATTGAATTAATTTACAAGAGCGGTGTTCCTAAAGACTTTGCTTTGGCTTACGCTTATCGAGTAGTTGTTGTAGGTGAAGGGAAAAGTAGAAATAAATGGTATGAACCTATAAAGAATGTGAACTATTTAGACAAGGAACAAACAAATCCGACTAAGCACTTAGGTATCCCAAAGTCTATCTTCAAGATTATTTGTGAAGGCGGACTAGAGTGGACATTCTACCAAAAAATGGCTAGTCGTTTCCATAAGTCAGTGGATAACAGAAGTATTGTAAAAACCCCTGAATCTCCTACTGCTATGAAGAAGGCAGAGAAAGAGGTTGCTAAGCTACGACAAGCCTATGCTCGTTTTGGTGGGGTATTGTACAACCTTTATCAGTTTACTAAAGAACTAGACGAACAATATGGTATCTCTCGTAGTAAAGATATTATCCAAATAGAGTGGGAACCTATATACGACCATATTATTGCAGGAGTAGTTAACGATGAATATAACAGTACAACTACTTATGATATTTCTATGGTTGCAAACCTAGACTTCTATAGAACTGTTCGTTATCTCTACTATCAAGTATACGTTGAGCAAGGACTTACTTCACAAGCAGAGGCTAGGTACACATACAGAGACTACTTGAGAGCACACCATTATATGAATGCGGTACCTGTTAAGTACCCTAAAGCTCTTAAGACTGCTCATGACATTATTAATATGAATTACCGAACAATGAAAGATGAGGTATTGAATAATAACTTTGCAAGTAGCGTAGCTAAATATAAAGATTTAGAAGAAGTATCAGTTAGAGGTAACTATATTGTTAAAGTTCCTGATAGTGTGGAAGACTTAACTAAAGAAGGTTCTAGTTTACACCACTGTGTTGCTACTTATGCTCGTCAAGTGGCAGAAGGTTCTACTCGTATTTTGTTTATGAGAGACAAGCAAGAGCCAGACACTAGTCTAGTTACTTTTGAGGTAAAAAATAATAAACTAGTACAAGCAAGGGGGCTAGCTAACCGTGAATTGACAAATAAGGAGCAAGAGTTCTTAGACAAATGGCTAGTCAAAGCAGAAATTGGTAAGTACTCATTTGTTTAAAAAGGTGAAATATGAGGTGTGTATAGACCAATTCACAATGAAAAAAGCACACTAAACAGTTGTTATTTCATTATTAGGTAAAACAACTTATTTTAGATAGCTGATATTGACCAACAAATATTTCATAATGATTTAGCTATTAAAGTTACAAAAACCCTACTAATACGTGGGGTTTTTGCTTGTTTCAATTACATATGAAATTTTACAGATGTTCTGCTATATTAGTTACAGAAGCTAATAAAACAAAGGGTTTCAACCCTTAAAAATGATATTTCATATAATTAAAAGTTGAAGGAGTTTATAACTAAAATGGCTAAAAAAGAAGTAAATAACAGTTCAGTATTACTGAATCTATACAATAATAAGTTGCTTGTGTCTAAGGTAGACGAGGCGTTAGACGAGGGTAAACCATACGATTTCATTATTGCTTTTTGTAAAGAGAAGTTCGATTTTGAAATTAATAAACCTGCATTATCTAGGTACAAAGAGAAACGAAGAGAGTCTTTAGAAACAGGAGTAGACTTGGAATCACTACTTGACAAACGTAGAAAATCAGGTAAAATTATTGATATTAAGTCTAAAGAGGTAACCCCACTTCCTAATGAAACATACGATAACACATTTGGACAAGTGGAACAGATATACAATGATGTAGAGGTGTTAGACACAATCATACAAAAAGGTTTTAACTCTCTAAAAGAGGTAGACTATGTTGAAGCCCCACTTGCTATGAAAGCAATTGAAGTAAAAGCTAAGATAACAGCTAACCAGTTCCAAGGTCTAAGTCTAACAGGTTTAAGAGAGCTAAGATTAAGACAGTCTGCTAAAGAACAAGCAATGACTGAGATTATTCTACAATTTATTCCAGAAGAACAGCATGAAGAAGTATTCAATGCAATTGAATCAGCAGAGAAAGAGTTCTATGAAAACTTAGATTTAACAGAGGAAGACCAAAGAATCACTAAAGCGTTGCAAGCATCAGGTATGGATATAATTTAGGAGGGCTATAATGGTTGAAAATTTGAGAGAGGTAAATTATAAAACATTAACCTTAGAAGAAAGTTTACATGCATTACTTGAAGGGAAGACCCTTATTGTAAAAGGGCTAGAACAAAGACGTAAGTTAGATGTGCTAGTAAGGATTTTCTCAGAAGGTGTTGTACCTGTTACGCAGATAAGTTATGATACAACCCCTGCGGATGGTTATTGGAGAACAGGATATTGGCAGATATATGATTTACCGATTAACACCCTTAGCACATACCCATGTTTTATCTATGATGATTTAAATACGGATGAACTCCCTAAATTTATGATAGGGGACACTGTTTATTACACGAGTAAAGAGGACTCTATTAAAGATTCCGCCATTGTAATCAGTGTATACAAAGACGATGCTAACAATAAGTGGTACTACAAGTTAAGTAGAGATAACGAAATATATGCAGAGAGTGAGATTAGAAGAGACAGGTTATAAGCCTGCCTCTTTTTTTTAAATTTATTGTTGACAAATATCTATAACTTTGTTATAGTATAAATATCAAGGATATTGATAATAAATTTTGGAGGTGCCATGATGGCAAATATTTTAGACACATTAAAGTGGTTAGATAAAGGGGACAAAGTTACTATTGAATTTGATAAAGAGCGGTCGAAGTATGCAAAGCTGACTTTGCACGATTCATCAGCTAAGACAAATATTGTCCGTAACATTGTTTTTTATGATTTAGACAAAGGAGTGTATGCTTACACTGGTGAATACACCCCTGTATGGGATAACTTATTAGATGATATGCGTAAGACACAAGGCGCAGAACCTGAAATTAAGACTACAAAAGTAAATCAGTTAGCTACCTATGAAGATGCTTTAAAGTTTATTGAAACAAATGGTACGTTTTATATAATTGGTGAGGAAGTAATTGTTAAGGTTAAAGATGCAAAAGAGCTAGCATTGATGTTAATGTACTTTAGAGATGCTATGGAAGAACTAAGAGGAGAATACGACCCTAAAAAACATCATGTAGATATGACAATTGAATTATCAAAAGATGTTTTGAAAAAAATGGCAGTACCTAGACATGAATTAGACTTATCTTTAGGTGGCTTAATGAGAGCTGTATCACATAATGTTGGAGAAGACCTTTTTGAAACTCTTGGATTTGACTACATGAAGCAAGCTTGGGAAGTCTTAGTTAATTGCTTGTCACTAGACACCATCCATGAGGTACCTTTCCGTGTGCTAGACGAATTAGAGAAAGTAACAGATAGCATGTCTACTACAGACCATATTGTTACCTTGTATGCCGGTAGAGAACTTAAAAAATTCTATTCAGAGGAAGAGTACTTTGATGTAATCACACACAATTTAGCTGATGTGATTATGGATTGGGCAACTATTTTTACTACAGCTGTTCTTAATAATACAGAAGATGATGAACACCTTAAAGAGTTACAGCTTAACTTTGAGAGATTCAAGTTAGATGTAGCAGAGGTTCTATTAGGTAATGTTGCAAGACATTTGCTATATGCAGGAGTTACTGATAGCTTTAACGAAGTTAACCATTATGTTGTCGGAGCAGGTAACCTGATTAGAACAGAAGGTTTGATTAGAATAGAAGAGTTAACTGGAACATTAGACGACCCTAAAGATGAAGATAGTTCTGAGACAGATAATAAAGAGTTACTAGATGACATCTTTACAAATACAGGTGATGATGGTGTTGAAGACTTTACAAAAGAAGTAGACGAGCTTGCCATGTTTGAGAACGAACATGCTGAGGAACTTTTGGAAGTCAATAACAAACTAAAAGATAACCAAGAGTTACTACGTAAAACTGTAGAGGCGATGGGTATGGCTTCTTACTCTACTATTGATTCATCATTTGAACAAGAGGAAGAAACAGATAGCAACCACACAGAGACTTGTGAGGATACCAGAGCTTTCCAAATGTTAAGCTATGCAGTACGTTCAGGAGACAAATTACTTGAACGTGTAGAGAACCACCCACAAACTGAAAAAGGGTTGAAAATGGCTAAAGATTCTCTAAAAGAGTTTGACCATACAGTTAAACCAGAATTAGAAGCTTATTTAAAAGCAGAAGAGCTAGCGGAAGACGTTGATAGACATGCAATTGTAACTACAATTATCCGTATCAAGGACACTATGGAAGCAGATATGGACGACTGTACCGACCCAATAGAGCAAGGTTTATTCTACGCAGGAAGCCTAAATATGTTAGAAGAAATGGAATCATTGTTACGGGCTAGCAATAGAGGTTATGGTTGGGACGTAACAGCTATCTATCTTGTCTTGTCCATTGAACTAGCTTATGGGACTTACGGGTTGTCTGATTTAGACTTTACAATTAAAAATAAAGAGGAAACTCGTAAAGAAGAACAAGATGCAATTAATGGCATTGTAAACTTCTTAGCCAATCTTTTAAATACAGTACTAGAAGAAGAAACAGAATCAGAAGAAACACCTGTAGTAGTCGAAGAGGAAGAGGAAGAAGAGGATAAGGATGACTTCTCACTATCTACAGAAGACACTGCTAAGCTATTGGCAGACTGGTCAAATGGTCTACCTACGTATGTCGTTACTCGTAAATACGGAATTAGTATGGGAGCTTTATACTCTATCTTATATGCAAATGGGGCAGACGTTAAATCTTCTAAAGTAGCAGAACGAGTGGCTCATGTGGAAAATGACAAAGATATGTTAAACGCAGTCATTCGAGACTACAAGAACGGTACTCGTTTAGTAGATATTTATACTAAATACAAATTATATAAAAATGGTTTGTTCTATCTTTTAGATAAATATCGAGTGCCACGTAGAGGTCGTACAAAGAAATAACAATGATTAAGGTAGTGGTGTTAAACTACTACCTAATCTTTTATTAGGGAGGAACTTAATTGATTCTTTTTATATTTAGCATTATTACAATGCTATCCATGTTCTTACTATATTTGTTTGGGATGGCTTCTGTAGCCCTAATTGAATTAGGGCTTCTTATGGGTAGTCAAAATGATATAACTAAAGGTGCACACTCTTTGCTTTTTACGGGTGTCGCACTTACTGTAGTCACCGAAATAACTAAGCAGTGTTTATTATTATTTTAAAAAATTGGAGGATTTAGTATGTTGTTTTTTATTGTTTTAGCAGTATTTATAGGTGGGCTTGCTTTATGGGGAATGTATGATAGTTATGGGTACCTAGGCTGGGCTTCATGGTTATTTAGTATTGTGATAGGCTCTGCTGTAGCTGCTTTTTTCACACTAGCAGTGGTTGGAATTACTTTCGATGTTGCACCAAGTCATGGGGTAACGAAAAGCCATGAGCTACACCCTATCTATGAGAATAGTAAAGTAGTTGTAGAGGCTAAAAAAGAACAGTTTGAGATTAATGTAGATGGCGGTTTGGTAGCTATTGATGCAGAAGGTACTACTATCCTATCTACTAAAGGAGAAATTAAGCCTAAAATTGTGTTTACAGAGAACTATATAAACAACAACTGGTGGACTCGTTTCCTAGGTATAGCAGGTAAGGTAAAAGACACCTCATCAGTTCTTTATTTAGACTCAGATACCTTAGTGTACAATAAGCCGGAAAAGAACAGTAGCGCACCAGATTTAAAAATTAAATAAATAATTTAGAAAAAGGGGCTTGCATAAAGTCTCTTTTTATGTTAATATGTATTTATAGATAGGAGGGCTACTATGGAAGATGAAGTAGTATACTTAGATGAGTTTATGAATTTTTTAACTGATAGTGGAGTAAATACTGATGATATTAACGTAGTAGATGATAGACAGGAGGGCTAGTATGTCTTATACAAAAGAAGCATTAGAAGCTAGAGGCTATCAGTTTGACAATATGTCTATGATAGATAAGATGGATGCCTTGTTAGAACTGCTAGAGGAACCAGAATTTCGAGAAAAGATGAAAGAAGAGTACGCAGAGTTCTCTAAGAGGCACAATAACGATGAAGAATGAAAAGTTAGAGTCTTACTTTATGAAAGAGATTGCACCTATTTTAGATGAAATAGAGATGAGTGAGGAATTGATAAAGGGAATGGAGAACAACAACCCATCCGATATGATTACAGTCTCTTTTTCCAAAGAAGAAGTAGACATACTCTTAGCGATGTTAGACCTTGAGTTACCTAGATTAGATAGTGGTTCCGAATTGTTTAGCCCTAATCTGGTAAGGGAAGCTAAACTACAATTAATTAAGAATAAGCTAACTTCAAAATAATTTCTCACTAGAATTAATTAGTGAGAAAAAAAATTAAATAAAACTATTGACAAATAACAAAACATGATGTAAACTAAGTTTATAAGATAAAGAAGAGGAGAGATACACATGAATGAACAAAAGAAAGTATATGCAAAATTAACAGAGGACGAGGCAGTATTTGCTTGTGAACTAGGAGATAAAATTAAACAAATTAGAGAGAGCCAAGAGCTATCTCGATTAGAACTTGCAAAACGAGCAAAAGTAGACCACTCAACATTAATCTTAATTGAGCAAGGTAAACGACTACCAACATTACGTATTATGATGAAGTTGAGCAAAGCACTACACCGAGAATTAGCTATTAGCTTTACAGATTAAGGAGGGGCATCATGAGAGGGAGCCTAGATTATTACAACTATTTGTACCAAACAACTAAAAATCGACCTACGGAGGAGCTAGATGTCCTTTATGATGGTCTTTATAAAAAAGCCGGTGACCTGTTTGCAATAGATAACTTCCAAGGAGTTAAAGAAGGCAGACTAATTTTAAAAATATTAAAGGCTATTAGAGAAGAAATTAATAGTAGAATTGATGAAGAAATTGACCTTTACTTGTATAATATCTATGACAGTATATCAGATGAAGACAAACGAGTAAATTGGCTATATGAGGTGTAGGTATGTTTAGTGTTGTTAAGGCTGACAGCTATGTTAAATCAGACATAGAAATGTATGAATTTAAGAATGTAAAAAGTTTGGCATTGACTAAGAAAGAGAAAGAACTATGGACAGGCAAAATTGCTAAATATGTTAATGAGTTTATTGTAAATGCTTATGGGGACTACCATGGGAATAAAATACCTGAAATAAATGTTGTAATCAATGGTAAGCTAAGAAGAACCCTAGGTTCTTTTGTCCAATTCACTAACACAAACAAACACTGTATAGAGATAAATGGTAGGTTTGTTAAAGAAGTTATTCTATTACAAGAAACACCATTAGCTCAAAGAGCGCTTGATATTTTAATGGATGTAGCCAGACATGAAGCTATCCACTATACACTTTGTTATTTAAATAGTTTAAGTGGGGGAGACCTACCAACGTTCAACTACCATGACGGTGGGGAAGACTTTGAAAAAGATTTATGTTTGACAGGAACTTCACCTAGTGGCGCTACGAAAGAAGAGTATATTTATAGTTCTTTTACACTAGGAGCCATCAGATGCCGACACCATAGTACTTGCCCTGAATGTGGGTTGGAAACATACATGTATACACGAGGACGGTACTATTGCTATAATGGGTGTATAGGGGATAACGGTAGAAAAATTATATTTAGACCACAAGGTGATATTGCAATTTATATTGATGAACCAAAATCTAAAGCTAAACCAAAAGTAGAGGAAGCTCTGAAAGGTTATAAAGGAGCGTTAAAGCTACCTTATACAGGTACGGAAGAAATAAAATAAAAAAAAATAGTTAAATGTATTGACAAATAACAAAACATGATGTAAACTAAGTTTATAAGATAAAGAAGAGGAGAGATTTATTATGGCATACGTAACAAATATTGATGTAGTAGCAGATGGGTTAGATTTATATAATGGGAACTATGTGGTGGAACGAGGTCAAGTAGTTACTTTTAAACTACATGTAGCGACATGGAACAATGAGCCTACACCCGAAAATGCTTATGCGATTATTCGTAATAATGGGGTAGACTATAAGAGTAAGGTTGATGAATTTGGTAATGCAGAGGTTACCTTCCCAGTTAATGGTCGTCCTGACCAAGTAACAACTAGTATCTTTGCATTAACTTCTGGATATGAGGGGGATATGCCTCGTGTAATGTCAGCTATCTTTAGTGACGAAACAGAAATTAAACAAACTGTAATGAACGTTACAGCATCTATTAATGGGGAGCCAGTTAGTCGTGAAGGTGTATATTTAGAACGAGACCAAGTAGTCACTGTAGATGTTAAAGCAACATTATCTACAGGTAAGTTCTGGGAAGGTGCACAGGTAGGTGTGTACAATAACAACACGGAATACTTAGGTGACCTAGATGCAGATGGTTATGGTTCAGTAACTTTCCAAGTAAAAGGAAAACAAGGGATGGACACATCAGCTATCTACGTATTCGTTAAAGACCATGAACGAGAAGCTACACTAACAGTTCCTGTGAAGTTCACTAATACTACCGTTACTACAGAAACTTCTACGGAAGAATCGTCTACTGTTGATACGACTACAGGAACAGAGGAGTCTTCTACTACGGATACAACAACTGTAGAAAGCTCTACAACGGATTCTACGTCTTCTACAGTAGATTCTACAGAAAGTACAGTAGAAAGCTCTACAGAGCAAACAGTGACCAATGAAGACACTTCTACTGATTCAGGAGTAGCTGAAACTACAGAAACTTCCCAAGTAGCAGGCTACACAGAGTCTACTTCTAGTTCTACAGAGTCTAAAGAAGTTAAGGAAACTCATACTAGCACTACAGAACCTGCTAAAGAGTTGCCATCTACAGGCACAGAGGTAGAATATGGGCTTGTTGGGTTCGGTGGTGTAACATTAACAGTTGTAGTGGCACTAGTAGTTAAAAAATTGTTGAATAAGTAAGAAACACAATATTGCGACCCTCATTAATTGGGGGTTGCAAATTATATTATTTTTTTTAAATAAACCTATTGACATTTAACAAACTATAAGGTAAACTAAGTTCATAAGATAAAGGAGGGAAACAAATGAGTCAGGTAAGCAAACATGGAGAAAAACGTGTACGTGAACGTGTAGGAGTGAATAAGAGTTCGGTAGACCGTCAGTTCTACTTAGCGTTAGAACGAGGATACCGACAACATGAGCTAACAGGACGTTTAAAGAAATGGGTAGTATCAAGAGTATTTAACTCTAAGTACCCTCAAACATGTATTTTATATAATGGTAAATGCTTCATTGTTAGCAGTGAAGGTACACTAGTTACTGTGTTAAACATCCCAAGTAATTTACTAAAAGATTTTGCAAAATTATCTAAGAAAAGAGGAAAATAAAATGGATATTATGGATATTGAGTTTTTAGAAGAACATAAACAATTAGTAAAAGAACATGTAGAACAAGAATTAAAATTAATGCACCCTCTTAAGAAGTTACAAGTAATGACAGACTGGTTAGGAGATACAGAAGACAAGCTTTCTCAAGGAGACTTAGATTACTTCAATGACTTAACAGAAACAGAGCTAATAGAGGCAATGGATGCTAGTGAAATTGTAGAGTCTTATTCAGATGTCTTGTTAGATTTTATTGACTACTACAATATTGATTTAACTGGTTTAGAGGAACAGCTAGGTGTGTAACCATGGATAAGGCTGAAAAGGTAGATAACATTGTAAGACAGGTCACAGGGGCTATTATTAAAACAACTGCAAAAGTAGCTTTTATTGTTTTTGTTTTAACCTTTGCAGGTGTTTTAATAAGTTATTATAGTTATTCATTTTTAACAAGTGCAGGGTGGTTTGCTCTACCTATGGTATTATCAGTAGATTTGCTATATGTTGCGGTACTGTTAGGTGGGCTAGCTTTTATATTTGCAGAGGTCTACAAAGTAGTTTTAGAGGTGAAAAAGATAGTTAAACAAGGAGGGCAATTATGAGTAGTAAAACATTAGAACAAAGAGTAATAGATGCTAACAAAGAGATAAACGATAAGCTTAACGAATCATCAATTATTCGTAAACAGATTGAAGAATTAGAGGAACAGGAAGCCATCTTACTAGCAGACGTAGAGGACTTACTTGATTACTTAGAAAATATTGGAGTAGACTTATAGGAGGAATTTATTATGAATAAAAAAGTAGAGGAAATGACAATGGAAGAAAAAGATAAAGCACTAATTGCAATGGGACTTATTGATGTAACACAAGAATTGGACTGGTTAGTGTTAGCTACTTGTGAAGACTGTGGGGAAGAGTATGAAGAAGAAGATTGCGCAGAGTGCGAACATTGTGGTGGAGAAGACTTTATGATTGAAACAGGACTAGAGGGTACTCGTTGTGGACGTTGTGATAACTACTTTGATATGTGGGATGATTACTTTGAGTTTGAGAACGAAGGAAACCCATACAAAGATAAGCGTATCTGTGAACATTGTCATGATGAACTAGTATCTATGGGAATGGAAGAAAAGAAATTTTAAGATACTACTAAGAAGGAGACTTAGCCATGAATAAATTAGAAGAACTTAAAAATACACTGATTAGGCAAAAACTTTCAATGTTGGAGAGTTACGAAATGAGAGAAGCATCATTTTGGATAATGTTTAATGGGATATTACGTGTTATCATGTCAGTAGCTGTCATAGCCTTTGTAAACTATGCTAAGCATGTAAGACCAGATAATGTAGCCACATGGTTTCTAGCTCTGATTTGGGTTATTTTCCTAGCAGAAGGTATTAAAGGTGCTTATGATGCTATTGCATTTGGTATTCACCGCAAAAAATTTGCTAAACATATTAAAAATATGCGTGGAATAATCACAATCACACAATTACTTATTGAAGAAGACGAAGAGAAATTAAACGAGGGTAAACTAGATGAGTAAAGATGAGAGATTAGTTGAGTGGTTTGTAGTTGCCTTAATGGTGATTATGTGGTTGCTTATCACGTTTAGTATCCTGTACACAATAGTTACCTTACCTTTCATGGTACATGAAGGGGACTGGCTAGGGATTGTACGAAACGTACTACTGGACATTGTAGTATTGGTAATTGGGGTTGTCGCTACATGGTTGCAATTAAGATTTAAAAAAAGGAATGGAGGAATAATTAATGGGATATTTAGAGAGTGCAATTGAAGAAATTGAACGAGTACTACTAGGGAATAAAAGTCGTGATACCGAAGAAGTTTATTTAAACAATGCAATTCGGTATATCAAAAAAGAGTTAAAGAAAAAAGAGGTAGAGCCAACGTGGTTAAATGAACCACAGACATTGTTCCTTAATTGGTTTAACGAATTGTACGCAGTAGGTGGCTTAACTCATGTAACAGAGGCACTAGGTTTTTTAGAATCCACAGGAGGTAGGATGAAGTATCCAGAAGCGTACTCTGTTTTCAGTAATTTAAGTGAGAATGAGCTGATTGGGGTTTACAGTAGCTTTTATACAGGACTAGCCCTAGAGGAACAAGGAAGTGTATTAGAATGAACTTCTACGAGAAAGTGCATGAAGCCCTGACTTGTGACTTTCCTGATTGGGAGAGATTCTTTACAAATGAACCGCCACATCCCAATGAGCTTAGAAAAGATTTTGCTATTGATAGTACAGACAATAGATATGAAGAGTATATTATGGGAGAGTTTAATGTAGAAACGACTAGCGGAGATGTTAAAGTATACGCAGTAGGAATTAGAAGAGTAGTTCATAGTTAGGAGGTAATTATAATTAAATGACCAATTACTCAGAAGAACTAAAAAGTTTAGAGAAGGAGTTAGCTTGTTCTTTGAATGATATGTGGCACGCTAGTGTCGCTATGAACGAGAGTTACTATGTGGATTGTATAAAACGTTATGAAAAAATTTCAGTACGAATGGCTGAGGTAATACAGAAGGAAGCTGAGGAGGCAGGGGCACAGTGAAGAAGTATACAGAGAAGGATATTAAAGAAGGTATGAAACTACGTTGCACAGATGATAATGCTAATGTAAGCTATTGGGAGGCTGATAGAGTTTATAAGGTAACACGTGATAAAGACCTTGGCTTAGTTATCGCAGGGGAAGGCGTAAGAAGCCACAGAACCGTAGAGTTCATTGTAAGAGCATTAAATGGTGACGATGCAGTTAAATTTGAAGTTGTAGAGGAAAAACCTGTACGATTTGCTAAGGTAACTTGTGTATACCCTCCTGATAGAGGTCTTGTAGAGGTTGGGCATTGTTACAAAGTACTTAAAGAGTTCCCTGAGGGACGTGTGCGTATTTACCTTAATAGTAAACTAGGGAACCATGTGTTACTCCCAGACCAGTTTGTCTTTGTAGATGAGCCATCAAATGATGGAGAAAAAGACGTAGAAGAGCTAGATGTAGAAGCTAAGATTCTAGCTGATATTGAACAGCTAAAAACGGAGGCAGAATGTCTGTTTGCTAAGCGTGACCGTGTAAATGAACAAGCACTTAACTTAAATGCAAAAGCTCGTAAGTTAGAAGAGTCTTTAGAGGTACTAAGGGAGTACATGTAGCTAAGTGTTTTTATGATTACATCTATTAAGGAGATGAGAGAATGATTTATTATATTAATTTTTTAGAAGATTTTGCATCAAGTTGGAGTGCAGATAAGCGTTATCGTGTTCGTAGAATTATGACAACTGGGAGCTACGCTATTATTGACAACTATGGTCATGTCAGATTCAGCAGTGACACAGCACGAGGTGTTCTTAAGAATATAGAGCAGGAGTATGCCACTAATAAGGTTGAGCTTACACTAGTAGAAGAAGAGACAACGAATAAGCCTAGGTTTAAAGTAGGGGAACGAGTGAAAGTGTCTAATGATTTACAGGCATTCGGGATAGAATATAAGACTCACATAGCCTCTAAGATGCTAGGCTATGCAGGCAAGGAGGCTACTATTACACGTGTTTGGGGGAGTAACGTACGCTACTTTATTAACATCGATGGTACACATCAAGATTGGTGTTGGACGGAGGACATGTTAGATAAGATTGAAGAAGAACCTACACTATCTGTTAGATGTGTTGAGGCAGTTCACCCCTTTTGGACAAAAGGTAAAGACTACGAGATAAACCTTACATCCGATGGTCGCTATCGGGTCTGGGATGATGAGGAAGATGGTAGCAGTGGCAAATCCATAAAAGAACTACTGGACGTTATTAATAGTAGCGGTAACAAATTTGAGCTACTAGATGAAACACCCTCAGAAGCAGAACCTAGACTAAACCATGACATGTCTGACTTAGAGAAGATAGAGGCTAAGATTACTGCATTGTCGGAAGAGTCTTATCAGTTGTTCGAGAAGAGTGAAGAGTTAAGTACTAGAGCAATTGAACTGCAGGATGAGTCAATAGCTTTAGAAGAAGCATTGTATACTATTAAACAATATTTATAGGAGGAGATTTAATTGAACAAAAAAGAAACATTATTAAACACAACAGTAACCTTTTTAGGGAGAACTAGTCGGAGTAGCCGACCTAAAGGTAAGCAACTTCTTTGTGAGATGCAAAACTCGGATGGCTCTGTAGAATTTATTTTTGATGGAACAGTATTTTATGTACATTCCATGGCAGTAGTCTACATGGAAAATAAAAAACATTCGATGCAAGCCACAGTGTCTGCAGTAGATGGTAACTACAAATATGCGGGTATTACCTTTAAACTAGAAGTTGATTACAAAGAAAACACACTATTATTGGAGGAGATTTAAATGCGTAAAAATGTAATTTGTAGATTAGAATGTGTTTCAAAAGACAAAGACAACTTAGGTGAATGGACTGTAGATAATATTTACCCTGTGTTTGAATCAGAACTAGGTAAAGTATATATCCTCGATGATGAAGGTACTACTTGTTCCAGAGATAGCGTGTCTCTTATTATCTCTAGTATGGCTAGCTTTGGGGTAACATTTAGGGTAGCAAAAGATAAAGCAGAAGACCCTATCCCTAGCAATCCACAAAGCAGTACATCATTAGAAATAGTTAAAGGGTACGAGCACTTAGAGGAGTTTATAGACTCACTAAGTAGCAACCAACGTGTAGTGTCCCACTCAGTAGACCCTAACTCTCAATGGCACTATATCATTTATGAAACTAAGTCAGCTGAATTGGGCGGAGTAACCTTAGAGGAACTACTAGACACACTAGTGTATAATGTACATGTTGTAGTGATGGAACGTAGTAAGAGAACATACGAGCCACTAGAAAATCACACGTTTAAGTGGGAATATGGAACAAAGAATACCAAGGATTGGGAAAAAATTGTACCTTTATTAGGTTGCAAGGTGTTTAATACTAACCTCAATAGTAACAGAGGGTTCCATATTACTATTTTGAAATAAACTGTTGACAACTACTATAGTCCATGCTATAGTAGGTACATAGATAAAAAACAAACAATATTAGGAGGTAGAGTAGAGTGAAAGAAACAGAAAAGAAGTATAGCAGAGAGTATAAGGGGCTAGAATTTGAAATTATTATTACTTATTACCCTGAACAAGACATGTATTTTGTAATTGTAAGAAACGGACAGCATAATACACTAGCTAAGGTTACAGGGAAAGAGTGGGGAATGCGCCCTCATACAGAGGAAGCTGTTATTGAGGCGGCACTTGATACATGCTACACCTATATTGAAAATCAAGAAGCGCAAAAGAACTAGATTAAGGAGGAATTATGATGGTAGGGGACTTCATTTTATGGGTTAAACAAGCATGGAAAGAAACATTCTGTATTCATGACTACACGGTTAAAGGTGTATATAAAACATTAGATAGTCATGGGTACTTAAAGTGTAAAAAGTGTGGAAGAATTAAATAGGAGGACAACAACATGAACCAGAGACAGAAGATTAAACAAGAAAAGAAATGGTTTGAGGAGCATGGGTATGATACACAGCAACCACGAGAATGTATTGAGTGTGGGGCTCCTTTAAGTTGGGAAGATGATATGCAGAAAAGTCATGGAGTGTGTAGTGAGTATTGTTATATGAGAAGTGTTGGGCTGTCGTTATCAGATTTTATTTAAGGAGATGAAACACTAATGTTTAAAAAAGATAAAAAAGAAGAAAAGACTTATAGAGAAGGAGACCTCCTTAAGACTGTAGGGGGTTACTATCCAGATGCTAGGTTGAGTTTAGGAATCACATATCCATTGTATAAAACCACCAATGAGGGTTGGTATATTATCAATAACGAAGGTAGTCGGGTAACCTTAATCGAAATGGATGCTTTAGGCATTGACTACGCTGTGATGGAAGAACCCTTATTAGAATTAAAAGAAGGAGACCCATTGCTAGTCGTGTCCGACCTTAAGAGAGGTGTTCGAGGCTTAGCAGGTGCAGAAGTACAGTGTTTAAACATTACCGGTGAAATGGCTTCACTAGCAGGTACAGTTGTTCATTATGATAAAGATATGAGCCATATTGCAAAGGGGCTGTTCACTGTTAAAGAGAACGATTCTTATTGGTGCGTAGCGATTGCTATTCCACTAAATAAAGTAGCTGACCCTGATTTTGCATTAGAGCATTTGCTTGCTACGTTAAATAAAAAAGCCTCTACTAAACGTCTGATATTGAATGAGATAAAATATGATTTAAACCTTCTTCACAAAGAGCTAGACGAGGTGTCCAACGAAGTAGAGAAGCTAACAAAAAACATTGAAACAATCTATAATAACCGGTAGGAGGTACTTAGATGAGTATGCCGAGTGATTTAGGGAAAACATTAATGAAACCTATTGCAATAAATAAGAATCCTGATTTTTATGAACTAGCGGTAGGTGGTAAAGTTATCTACAACGAAGAAGTAATGGAGATTGCTAAAGCTTTCTCTAATAAGAAGACCAAGTACTACCTACTAAACACACGAAGTAACAAACAAGTATGTGTGCCAGTGTATCATGTAAGACCTTACGATACCCAAGTAGAGGGTCTTAAACTAGGTGATGTCCTAGATGCTATGCACATTATGACAACTGTAACGTTAAGGGCAGTGAACAAGCACGGGTTTGTTGTTGATGAGGATATTATTGAATGCGCAGTAGATGACATCCCAGAAAATGCGCTTATTGTTGCTAGTGAGGTATCCCGTATTCAGCCAGAGGATTTTGGTAAGGTAACTATTGACTATTTTGTTTAGATATGTTAGGATAGACTTAAGATAGGATAGGATAAACTTAGGATGCACTTTTGTTTAGGATAGGTTTAGGATAAGATAGGATACAGGATAGGATAAACTTAGGATAGACTTAGGATGCACTTTGGTTTAGGATAGGATGGGGGATATAACTATGAGTTACGTTAACGAGTTTGAAACAATTGGAGATTGGTTAGATAGAGAAATTTATGATGTGCTACTAAGAGATGGGCATGATATTGACGAATTAGATAATTGGGGAATGGCTCTATCTGCCTTAAGTGAAGGTTACGTTCTAACAGATGGACTTGACAAACCATTCCTAGATTTAACTAGAGAAGACCTAGTAGCAGGCTACAACCACTTTAAAGAAGAGCTGAATGGGTGGCTACGAGGAGGTAAACTGCTAGAAGCCTCTGATAACTTATCTACAATTCAGGGGTTCAGTTTTGACCATGACGATGTTTTATTCTTAGAGGATAACAACAAAGCTTATGCAATGCTAGTAGGTATTATCATTGAAGCAAGAGACACATATAAAAATGGTTTCTGTAAGGGTTGCTATGTAATACCTTACCAAGATTGAGTTAGCCTTATGGCTAGCTTTTTCTTTTACCTTAAGTAGCAGGCTACAAAATCTCCTAAGTAGCTGGCTACAAAACGAAAAATCCTCTAAGTAGCAGGTTGCAAAATGAGAAATCCCCTAAGTAGCAGGCTACAAAATCCGGATGCGCCCGGCTAGCGGTGGAGAGTCAAGCCATGCGGGTTCACCTTAATAGCTACCGTCCCCATATTGTCGGTTTTTCTTCCTTTATATAGTAAGAAAAATTATTTAAAAAAAATGAACTTTTCTATTGACAAAAAACAAAAGCTAGTATAATATAGAGCGTGTAAGGAACAACAATAATAAAAAAAAATAAAGATAAAGGGGCGCTATTAAAATGAATAAGTATAAATTTACCTATGCAGACATTAAAAACCTATCAGAGGAAGAAAAAGAAAAAGAATTAAAAAATCGGTGTGGTGTTTTAGCGGTAGAATGCTTAAGCACTAAACAGCTACAAAAGAAAAAACCTCGATTTATGGTTTTCTTAAATACTGTTATTTTTGACAGTACCGCAGAAACAGGCGGACAATACGCAACGGCAACCGTTAAAACCGAACCGATAGGGGACGGACGTTTTCGAGTGTGTGACGGTTGGGGACAGCTTTCTAATGGAATTATTGAACTGTTAAAATAATTTATAAAAAACTATTGACAAATAACAAAAGATAAACTACAATAAACTTGTCAGATAAAGAAAGGAAGTTATAAACATGTTTAAAAGATTAGAAGAGTACCGCAAAAATTTATCTAATGAAGAACTTAAAATTTTCAACAATACAATGAAGCTATTAAATGATAATAAGACATACTTTCAAGAAAGAACAAAAAATTTTGATAAAGAGCTACAATATACAGAGCTAGAAAATGAAAAAGAAAAAATTTTGATAGTATTAGACACTATTCGAGTGAGTAACGAAAATTACAAGAATGTTATATCTGAAAACTTATATTATTCTATTAAAGAAATGACAATCATTTTTGAGTTACTTTATAACTTATAGAAAAAAATTAATCAAAACTATTGACAAAAAACAAAAGATAGTGTATTATAAATTTATAAGATAAAGAAAGGAAGTTATGAACATGAATGAATTAGAAGCAGTGAAAGAATGGAATAATAAAATTGAGGAACAACAAGAAGTGCTAAACAAGGTTATTGTTACTTTTTATAAAGAAATCGATTTAAAGGTTAAAATGGTAAACCGTGGCTTGCTAGGTCAGTTATCAGCTTTTAACGAACTAAAAGGAATGCTATCAGGTATCGAGCTAACAGCAAAGGTTATTGCACCTGATAACGTGCTACCTATTACAACCCACAACTTTTTAGAGCATTTATTTTTAGGAGATAACGAACAACGAGCATATGCAAAAGAATACCTAGACGGCTTTTTAAAATCAGTAGAATAAGGGGAGGAAAATTTTCCTCCTTTACATAAAAAAAAGATTGACAAGTTAAAAGAACCATGATAACATATAAATGTAAACAAGGGAGGGGCTTTACATGATGAACGGACTAAAAAGACTTATGAAAGCTAAACGATACAAGAAAGAAGTAAAAGAAATTATCACTATGCAAAAGAAAGCAATAAACGAACTAGAAACATTAAATAAAAATTTAAAATTAATTAATCAAAACTATTGACAAATAACAATAACTAATGTATAGTAAACTTATCAGATAGAGGGAGGGAGGTTTAAACATGACAAAAGAAGAGCTAAAAAGTTACTTAGAGAATTATAACAAGCCTTTTTCAACTAGTATGGATAATGTTTTCTCACTGTTTATAAACGATGTGAGAGCCGTTGCAGATGATTTTAGAAAAGGTGAAGCGTTTATATATACATGTGCCGAACTTATAGAGGAACAAGCCGAAACACTAGAAAAAAGTGACTTAGAGGAATTAGAAGAAAAATCGGGGGAAAGCCTTGTTATACAGGACATAAACGGCTATTTATATTTTATTTAAAAAAAAATTAATCAAAACTATTGACAAATAACAATAACTAGTATATGATAAACTTATCAGATAAAGAAAGGAAGTTATAAACATGATTATCGCAGAAAATGAGTTATACTTAGTTAAAAATCCATTAAATGAGTGGGATATGAACTACCATTTAATTGAAAAAGAAACAGGAAAAGACTTTTTGATTGATATAGATGATGTGGCAGAAAATGAAGAAGAAAGAGAAAAATATGAACTAGGTTTACTATTTTCAGACTTGAAAAATCTTATAGTTGATTTGCTTATTGAGTATAGTTGGAAAACTATTTAAAAAAAAATTAATCAAAACTATTGACAAAAAACAACAATTTATGTATACTTAATTCATAAGATAAAGAAAGGAAGTTATGAACATGACAGAACAACAATTTAAAAAAGAACATTTATTAGAACCAACAGAATGGCGTAGTGGGGGCTACTTAGACACTAGTTTAATCGACCAATCACAATCTTATTATATTGAATCACGTCCTAGAATTTACGGCGGGTGTTACGTTTATCAATATGTTACAATGAAAGATGGCACGGTCTACGAGCTTTACAGCATGACGGCAAGCACTAGGGGAATTGTTGCACATAACTGCCACGCTAGAAACGTATTGCAAAGAGATGTAAAACAATACAGAGAAAGCGCCATTCATTACTAGGGAGGGTTAACCTCCTTTACATAGAAAAAAAAATTGTTTTATCTATTGACAAATAACAACAATTGGTGTATACTTAATTCATAAGATAAAGAGAGGAAGTTATAAACATGAAATTATCTGATATTATTCTAGTGGGTTTGCTTGTTAGCGTTGTGCTACTTTGGGGCTACCTTAGCATTATGATTTGCTTACAAGTTTTCAGAGCGTTAGGCGGTTGGGATATTAGAACGTTAACGGTTTGCAGTGGTTTGCTATTTGCCTATGTTTTCGGTTTAAAAGGAATCTGGGAACAAGGGACAGGGAAAAATAAATAAAAAAAAATTAATCAAAACTATTGACAAAAAACAACAATTGATGTATACTTAATTCATAAGATAAAGAAAGGAAGTTATGAACATGAATGAATTAGAATGTATTTACGACAGTAGAAAGAGCTTTTATGGAAAAGCTAACCTAGTAGAAGAGGAAAACGGTATTTCTCTTTATTCATATGATACAAAAGTTGCGACAATTTACACTAATGGACTAGCAAAGGTTTTCGGTACGTACTCACAGACAACGTTGCGACATATTAAGGAATTTTTTAAGCAAAACGGACTAAAAGCAGACACTAAAAAACAAATTGAAAAAGATTATCTATAATAGTTGACAAAAAACAATAACTAGTGTATTATAGACTTATAGAGATAAGAAAGGAAGTTGTTTACTATGTTAAAAATCACAAAAGAAATTACTTTGGGAGAGTTTAAGGCTTGGGAAGGCGGGAAAGACCGACTAGAAAAAATTAAAGAATTGGATATTTTAGATGAAGCACAGCAAGAAATCGAGTTGATGATTGAGGGGGCGGAAGAGGTAACAGAAACGACTATAAACGATATTTTATGGTTTGAGATGGATGAGTTCATTGCACAATTTGAGGAAGAAGAGGAAGAAGAATAGAAAAACAGGGGAGGGGCTTCCTCCCTTTACATAGACTAGGAGGGTTTAAGATGACGGCAGAGGAAAAAGCACTAAACATTGCAGAGAATAGAGGTATAACAGATTATAAAGTTAAAGGGAACATATTAAGCTATTATACTAGCTACCCGATGGAAAAATGCACATACCTCGTAACTATTGACATTGAAACGCTAGAAGAAGAAAGAAAAGAACTCAAAAAATATTATAAAAAAGGCTTGCAAAATGCTTGCTTATAGTCTATAATATAAAGAAGGGCGGTGGTTGCTATTAATAACAGAATAAAAAAATTGCAATATGAAAGAATCAGAAAGCTAGAAAAGAGAAAAAGAGGTGAACCACCTGAATTTATTTTCAACGGTAACTATTCATTGGAAGAAATAGAGCTATTCTTGCATTTTAGAAAAAAAAGTGAGGGCAAAAAATGAGCGTGGTGGCTTTGCTTGGTTTACTTGTAAAAATTACATTTATTTTTAAATTGTTAGCAGATAAAAAAGTTAATCAAAACTATTGACAAATAACAAAAGATAAACTATAATAAGTTTATCAGATAAAGAAAGGAATGGTAAAGATGACAAAAACAGAACTACAATATAAAAAAGCAATTGGGGTTGCAATCTTTGCAACAAGTGAAGAGGACAAAAAGCAACTAGGCAACGTGGCACCGTTTAGCATTTATGAGATTTTAGAAATTGACTTAAATAAAAATCGGGTATATTATGCTTTAAATTGTGGGGAACGACATGCAGTATGCTTTACTAAACTACGCAAAGAAGAAGAAACAGGGAACGATTTTATTTTAATCAATAAACAACCATTTTTCTTAAAAGATATGCACAAAGGTTTGACTTGGTCAAAAAGTTTATAAAAAACTATTGACAAAAAACAAAGCATAGTGTATTATAGGTTTATAAGATAAAGAGGGGAAGTTATAAACATGAAACTAACAGAAAAAGAACTAAACACAATTTTAAGAGATGATGAAACAGGGAACGGGGGAACGGCTTTCTTAGGTGAAACACTAGCCGACTTCCTAGAAGAATCGGGTATTGACTTTACAAACCTAACTATTTTAGAAGTAAATGAATTACTAGAAAATAATGGAATTAGACCGATTGAGGTAGTGCCATGTTAAAAAATATCAAAAAATCAGATAAACTCACTAGAAAAGATGTACAAGGCTTTTGGGGAGATGAAACAAAAACATTAGAAGAATGGTATAAGTCAATTTCAAAAGAATCAGACACCGAAAAAGTAGAAACTGCTAAAATGATTAATACATTGAAAGAATATGCAAATAACAACGAATTTCATTTCGTAAAAGAAAAACAAGGACAATAACAAACACTATTAAGGAGGAACAAGAAGAATGGAACAACTAAAAGGGCTAACAATTAGAGAATTGATTAAGAAACTGGAAGAAGTGCCAGAAGAAAATAAGGACTTGCCTATTTATACTTTTGAAAATGGAAACTCTTTGCCTATTAAAGATATTTCATTATATGATGAAAATGCTAAACACTCACAAGAAAACCCGTTAAGTTTTGATGTAATCAGATAAGGAGGGGCAAAGATGAATAGTTTCATGAATAAACAAGCTAAACAGGTGAAGAGAAGCAAAGAAATAAAACTAGTAGAAGAAGTGAGGAGGGAGAACGTAAAGAAACGCTTTTCGGAGGAAGTTAAAAAGTATCTAGAAAAAGGGTATACAATCAGATTAGAAAATAAAGTTTTTCCATTTGCTTTAATGTCTATTGACCTAGAAAAAGGGGAAAAGGTCATAAGTCTTATTCTTGTGAATGAGTATGATGGAACAGCAAACTATACAGCAATGAAAAAAGTTACCTTAAGAGAAAAAGGGAATAGAGCTATCCTGAAAAGAACGTTAACGGATAAAGATATAAAGGTGATAAGTTTATGGAAAGGAATATAAAAGAATGAGCGTATACAGTTTAAAATTACTAGCAATCTTAGGGATAGTATTATTCTTTTCAGTTATCGGAATAGTGTACGATAATAAACAGGACGAAAAGAAATAAATATATAAAGAGGTAAAGGACTATAGAACTATAAAACTATAAAGCTATAAAACTATACACACTTATAGGAATAAGAAGAAAAGGGACTATACACCTATATACTTATATACAGATAGTCCCTAACAAGCAATAATAAGGGAATAAAGGAATAAGAGAGGGAAAGGAAAGGAAAGGAGAGAGGAAAAAGGAAAGAGGAAAAAGGAAAAAAAAAGTTGTTTACCTGAGATTTTAAAGAACCGACTTCATCAGAAACCCGACAAGGGGGCGCATAAGTCTATTTCAAAATAATCTGAAATAAGTATAGTTATTACTGTTTATACATGATTATCCTTAAATATCTGAAAATAGGGGCGTTTATCTTATTATATAGTTAACTATCTTATACTATTAATCATCTAGCCTATTACTGCATTCATTGCTATTATATTCTATATAGGGGGCGCTTATATCGTTTATAGTGTAATTATGAGGGGAACGACTAGGAACGCTTATACGGGCTTATAGGGGGCTTTAAATGCATAGGCTATTTATACATATATTAGAA
>OJJD01000043.1_pt1 | contig 153020 bp, 158 predicted proteins | sample 1596011 | NCBI WGS metagenome assembly OJJD01 (sample SAMEA4350113, study PRJEB24818) | metagenome | biome: human; feature: gut; material: faeces | place: Denmark | collected 2013-09 | reverse complement strand
ACACTCCCTGCTCGGTTAAGTTTTCCCGAAACAGATAAGTCGGCTGATGATAGGTCATTTTCAAAGAACACTTTCCTAATCTCTTGCCAAAGAGATATTTACGATGCAACCTTTACGGGCGCACATAAAAACTTTATATAGTCAGCCATGCCTTCACGTGCGATTGCCTTCCAAGCCTCCTCTACAACTATCATCTTTCGCACCCCATGCAAACGTCTCATTTTGTTTATGAAAGCCTCCATAATGATGACAGTGACTACCGGAAAAAGAATTTTATGCTCCTTAATTTCGTCAATTTCAAATACCACAAAACGCTTGTTCAAGAGGTCGAGCTGCTCGTCGGAGTTCAGCAGATAATCGTACTCTCCACCACGATAATAAGGAGCCAATACATTCAGAAAGTTAGTGAGATCGAAATCCTTCTCGCGGTAATGCTTCTCCTCCAGTATTCCACGGAACTCTCCCTGTACGAACTCGTAGAAAGTATTAAAGGAAGGAACCAGCTCATTGTCCTCCTTTATCTTTTCAAGGAACAGGTTAACCGCCATTGAGAGTGCTACTTCCTCGGCACGGGTAATGACTTCCGTATCCCTTTTCCAGAGCGACATGATCAGCGTTTTAATGGACTCTTTCTTTTCCAGGTCAAAGACCTTGTCTTCGGTGAAAAATGGATTAAAAGCTATCGGATGTTTTTCACTATACGTATAATATATGCCATCCTCACCGTTTGTGCGCTGGTGAATCAGGTCACATAATCCCTTGTAACTGTTACCGATGTCGATCAATATAATGTGGGTATTCTGTTCCCAATACTGTCTCACAAGATGGTTCATAAAAAATGACTTGCCCGAACCGGAAGGCCCGATGACCAGCTTGTTACGGTTGGTTGTAATACCACGACGCATCGGTTCGTCCGAAATATCCAGATGCAGGGGCTTCCCGTTTGTCCGGTCTGCCATCTTGATACCGAATGGCGACAGGGAATCCGCATAGTTCGTCTCTTCCGTAAAGAAGCAGACTCCCTGTTCGACGAAAGTGAAAAAGGACTCCTCGGAAGGGAAATCGCCCTCGCCTCCCGGAATACCTGCCCAATACAAGGCAGGTGCGTCAATGGTATTATAACGGGGCTTGCATCCCATCAGGGCCAGAGCAGAACCGGTATCGTTCTTTATCACCTTGAGCTTCTCCCGGCTGTCCGACCATGCCATGACATTGCAATGGCAACGGATGGCGGTCAGCCCGAAGGAATGCGCCTCGTCCAGGTAGGCATCAATCCACTGCTTGTTAAGTTGGTTGGCTCGGCTGTATTTGGAAAGCGAGTGCATGTTGCGTGCCGTCTTCTCAAAGCGTTGCAGGATTTCTGCCGAATCATCGATGAACAGGAACTGGTTGTAAATATGGTTACAGGAGAGCATTAGCCCCACCGGAGCGGCAAAACTTAGACGGCAGTCGCTGCGGTCGGTGGAGTATTTCTCATACCGGGTATCCGTCTGGACGGAACCGGGAAGATCATCCACATCGGAAAGCGTATGTACGCAGAGGATATCATCCCCGATGCGCATCTCCGACGCGCTCATCTGTATATCCTTCAGTGTGGTCGTGTCCTGCTGCGAAAGAGAAAAATACTTTTCAATCAATCCGGCCTGCTGCGGTGTGCCGACTATCTCATCGGTGGTCAACCGCTCCAGACGGATAAAGGCCGAGTCATTCAGGATGCGCTCGAACTGGTCGACACTCTCCAAAAACAGGCTGACCGTTTCTTTGTCCCGGACTTCCTTCGGAATTATATTCCCCCGGCAGAGGATGGAGAAATTGCTCTGGCTGCGGCTGCGTTCCTTAGTCGTCTTGGTGATAAACAGGTAAGAGAAATGATTTAGGAAAGGCCGTTCATTAAAATGAAGTTCGAAAGAACGGTCCAAAAAACTCATCCCGTCTTTCTGCGTGTCGGCCTTGTAATTTTCTTTCAGAAACCAGTCCTGGCGGTGTACTATCGTATAATTCGGCAGTACCTTGACTGCCTTTGTTCATGTGCCGTGCATGGATGCATAATCTGCGGAAGTGACCGTGAACAGCTCCGGAAGAAAGACCTTGAAGCCGATGGTCACGTCCGCGTCTTTGGAGAGAATGCACCCTTCCTCCACGGACAGGATTGGAAACTTACTTTCCAGCGTTGCGGCTTTTAATATATTTCTCATGAATGCGTTTTTTAAATAAGGAAGATATACGTTTGCGATTGATGATATAGGACGGGTGGTACTTGACTGCGGCCAGCTTCATCAAGCCGTTGGGACCATACTTCTTGTTCAGGTGGAACACCCCGAAGATCAGAGAGAAAGCGGAGAGGACACCGAAACCGATACAGAACCACCGGTCAATACCTATCATATAGAAGATGACGAACAGCAGGAAAATGGCCAGCAAGCCCCCGACAAAAAAGTACAGGTATTGTGCCTGCAAGCCGTTGAATTCCACGTTGCGTCCGATTCCCTTGTTGATATTGTATTCCATAGCCTGCTATATTACAGGAAGAAGGAACGAAGGACTGTCGCCGCGACGATGAGGAAGACGCAGGCTCCAAACCAGCTCCCGGCGGTTTTACCGGTGTCGGGGTCGCCGCTACTGAACTTCGAATATACCTTAATGGCACCTATCAGCCCCACAATAGCCCCTGCCGCATATATCAACTTGGTGGCGGGGTCAAAATAACCGGTAAGCATGGATGTGGCCTTTGTTATACCGGCACTTCCGTCCCCTTCGGCATAGGCACTCAGGGTGGAAACAGCTATTCATGCGATAAGAGCAACCGTCTTTTTAAAATGTCTTTTCATATACAATCTAATTTTTTAATGTGAATAAAAACCTTGTTTCAAACAAACCGCAGGAAGTTTCCTGCCTGCGGATTTGTCCTTGCAACCACGATGTCTTTTTAGGATCAACCTGAGTCATAGTAACCAATCATAGATACCTCCGTTTTTAAGGGGTTAATCACTCTTTTAATGTTCGCTCCGGTAAAGGGTAAGGATCAACCGGAATCATAGAAGCCTCTCATATATCTATATCTTCCTTTTAACAGGTTATACACTACGTTTCAAGAACCCGTCCTGCCCGGATCAACCGGAGTCAAAGAAATCTATCATGCTTTTTCGTCTTTTTAGGTTATACATTCTGTTTTAAAACTCGCTGCACCCGGATCAACCGGAATCATAATACTGTCTCATATTCCTTACTTGTTCTATTTTATTGGGGCACATGCTCCGTAATATCAAATTCCCGGAGAATGTCGTCCCTATTCTTTCCAGTCAATAAATGGGGTTCACCCCGGTCTACATACAAACGCATATAGCGTTTCAGTTTATCGCTGCTTCCCAAGACGCTCGCCTGCAGTACCCTTTCCATGTTCGTGCCTTCCAGCTTTTGGAAAGTCTGCCGGGCCTGTTCCTGTTCCGCTTCCGTAAGTTCGTCCGATGCCATTGCTTTCTCAATCATATCCATATCGTCAAAGGTGACACCGGTTGCCCGGTGGGGATTGCTCCGCTGTACGTATCCCGTAATCTCGTAGCGTTCGGGAATCTCCTCTTTTTCTTCACCGGAAGAAGGAGAGGGCTCCTGCATATAATCAATTTCAGGATAATTCAGTTTTTGAAAAAGAGCCGGAACTTCCGGGAATTTCGTATTCTTATCAAGGGGTTCGTGTACTCGGAGAACCGGCTCTGTTTTCTTTTCGGGAGTAAAGGTATCACTCTTTTCTATGCCTGATTCAGGCTGTCCGCTATTGTCATCTATTGTCAGTGAATGTCGCATTTGGTATCGGCTTTTGCCTATTATTCCCGCCTGAGACGGAGCAATTGCCGGATGGATGGCGGCAGGTGCAGTCCGACGTTCCTTCTTGTCCTTTCTGCCTCTCCATGTGAAAATGCTGCCTGTATGCACATACTTTTCAATGCTCAGGTAAGAGGCATAGATGAACAGGATAATAAAAAGGTATTCCATGTCCTTATGATTTTAGTGATTGGTAATACTTCTCCAGCACAGCGTTTATCAATCCGCCGTTCTCTTCGAAATGATGTGCCAGCACCTGGTTTACAAAACCGGCTACGGTCACCTCGCCACGTCCCACCGCCCATACCAAGGAAGAGATGCGGCGATGCAGGTCGGCATCGATATGCAATGATTTACGGGATTTGGTCCTGACCGTATTCAGGAAGGATGCCCTGTAAGCGTCGATTTCCCCGGTGGTAAAGACCGGAGCTTCGCTACTCCCGGCAATCTCCTCTGCCGTATCCTCCGGCTTAGGGGATACACTCGTTGCAGGGGAGTCCGGTCGTATCGTCCCTTTCCTGGCGACAATATCCAATATGGCCTTCTCATCAATGCTCCGAGGGTCAAATTTCTTTTTTCCGCTGTCCATAATTCCTTTTATTATAAGGTATGGGAGGCATCCAGATGTGTTACGGCACATAACTCCTCTATCAGTTCACAGAGACCCGAACCTTTTATCTGGCGGTTGTCGGGAGGGAACAGTGTGGAACGGAAGATACTGTTCTTCAGGGAGCTCAACTCCTTGTTATAGCGTTTGGTATCCGGTATCCGTGACTCCAGCAGGTGTAACTCCGCTTTTTGTATGACACGGTTCCAGGACTCGTAGCTTTCTGTCCGTTCACGCTTGTCGACCATGTTCCAGAAAAGATAGATGCCTTTCAGGTTACAGTTGTGCCTGGCAATCAGTTCTTCCTCCACCACCTCGGCAAACTGGAGGGAACTCTGCATGACGACATTATCGGCCTTTAGGGGGATGAAAATGTAATCTATTGCGGAAATGGTATGGACAACCCCTTCGCTGCGGAGGGTTCCCGGAAGGTCGAACAGTACGACATCAAAGACGGCATCCTGCTCTTCGATGTAGCGGTACAGGTCTTCTATCGCTTTCTCCGGATTGCTTTTGATTACCGGATAGGAACGTTTCCGGATTTGTTCATGCTGCCGGTAGAGGACCACTTTGAGAAAATCACTTTCCTGCACGCTTTCTATGTCCCGGTCACGCATCCGGGAGATGCTGTGCTGGGGGGAGTCGCAATCCACGACACCCACCTTCAAACCTTTCTGGTAGTGAAGGATACTGGCCACCAGAACTGTGAAGGCAGACTTTCCGACTCCTCCTTTCTGGCTGGCAAAGGCAATTAATAACGGTTCTTTTTTCATACGCTTTCTTTATATAATCAGATAAAAATATAATGCTGTAAAACTGTAATGCTTATAATTGTATATCGTTCTACACTGCAAAAGAAAGGAATGCCGGGAAAAGATGAAATACCCTGTCACGGATAGTCATGGATAGTCAGGAATTGACAGGAGGAAACGCCGTCAGGCAGACAGGAAAGGTTGCAATGAAAAAAGAAAAATCCCTGCCTCATCTTTGAAGCAGGGACTAATAATAAAGGAGCGATACCGGTTACCGGACGTAACCGGCGGCTTGCAAGTCCGTCAGGAAATGTTCAGGGGTATCGGTGGCAACTGACACGCCATGCAGCTCCCCGTAACGCCGGGCAAAGTTCTCCATATACTCCTGATCCGTGCAATCATAGTCGAACCGGCTCCCCTCACGGAGCAGCCGGACGAACTCTTCCGGGCTGGCGGCGGTTATCTGACCGCCATCCAGCAAATGATAAGTCTGTATCATACCGCTAACTTTTTAGTTCTAAGTTTAAAAAATAATTTCTGTTTCCCGTCCAGGAAGGGTAACTCCTCCAATGTCATCCGGCTGGGAAGGCTGGATCTTTTCGCAAAGGTAATTAATCCGTTCAAGAACCGGATCCAATTCTCCATCTTTGTGAAATTGGTCGTACCGGAATGCTGGCGGAACTCAACGGTCCGGTGCCTAGAATAAGCCTCAAAATTGACCTTGTGGTATCGGTCATTATTAAAGACCTCCCGCAGGCCGTCTATCGTCCTTACCGATTTGATTCTCTCGTCGGAAACACCGGAGAGGGTTTTGCAGTGGGTATTGTTCCGGCGTGTCCTTGGCATAAAGGCATCAATCAGGTGTTCGAGATGCTTGTAGGTCAAAGTCAGATTCTTCCAGGTGTCCAGATTGAAACCAGCCGCATCCATATGGACATGGAACCCGCAACTGTCATTCACTTTTGCATTACAGATGTCAAGCACCCAGCATACCGTTTCCAGCTCTTTCAGGCCATTCTCACCCACCAGTATCGGGCTGACCAGCTCGAAAGTATTATTTCCCTGCAGGCTGCTGTCCGTCACCAGCTTCCAATGATCCTTGGTCGTGTGGTTATAACCCTCAACGGCAACATGGATACCGGCCTCCCTCAATTCGCGTGCCAGTCTTTCCATATTACAGTTATAGGCTTCAATCTCAATACCGAACTTGTGGGTGAAGGTGTAATCCATCAGGGTGGTTGCTGCCCTGTTCAGCAAGACTCCACCTTCTCTTTCAAGCATTTTCTTCTCAACATTATATACAAAACCATAGTTGCCACGTGTCACCAAATCGGCAATTTCCCTGCGCATCAGGCCCAGACGGAGCAGCTGCTCAATCTTGCTCGTCTTGGTGGTACTCTGTTCTAAGATATTTCTAACTTGTTCGTTCATAGCTTTTTATCCTTTATTATTATACCACTAAGGTAGCATAATAAACCCACATGTCATAGTATTAGAAGCCTTATTGTCAGACTGTTAGCTTAGTTTAGCTAAGGCTAAATACCCTTATTTTATGTATCCGATTATAACATTGCAGCAATCTACAAGGACAGCAATACAGCAATCTACAGTTCAGGGAACCTGTCTTTTTTTCTCATCGTTTCCCCGGTTAGGGAGATTAGATAATTATGCTTATTTTTGTGCATTGAAAACTTAACCCGTAACGAATAGATTATGATGAAATACCTGATTGTGTCCGACATACATGGCTCGTTACCGGCACTGGAACAAGTGCTGGCATTTTACAGGGAGCAGCAATGCGGAATGCTTTGTATTTTGGGAGATATCCTGAATTATGGTCCCCGGAACGGGATACCTCAAGGACTTGACCCGAAAGGGATCGCAGAACGTCTCAATGCGATGGCCGGTGAGATTGTCGCCATCCGTGGAAACTGTGATTCGGAGGTGGACCAGATGCTGCTGGACTTTCCCATCCTGTCCGATTACACCCTGTTGGTGGATAATGGAAAACGTTTCTTTCTCACCCACGGACATATCTACAATGAGGACAGACTGCCGAAGGGAAGGTTCGATTGTCTTTTTTATGGTCACACCCACCGGTGGAAACTTGAACGGACTGAGCATACAGCGGTCTGCAATACCGGCTCCATCACTTTCCCGAAGGACGGGAACATGCCAACATTCGCTATTTACTGTGACGGTACGGTATCCGTTCACCGGCTGGACGGCAGCAGGCTCAAGGAACTTTCTCTCTGATGGGGAATGTATAATAACAGCCTATTATAATTGTAGCCTTTTATAATTGCTTATCCATTATACAAATATAGCAATATCCAAAACGCCAATTATTCAGTTGTCACTGTGTAACATTCCAAGAGACTACAGATATAATAGTATTCGGATTATCCGATTATCAAAATATTCAGTTCTCTGAATATTCAATTATCACGAAAAAGAAGCCATCTGATGTGTCGGATAATCGTAGAATGCTCTACTATTACAGGAAGCTACAGCCTATTCCGCCTCCGGAATATTGGTAAAAAACGCCAACTTTCCTGAAGAAGCAGACCGAAATCGGGAGAGGTTGCCATCGGGAGGGAGGCACCAGTCGGGGCAATCTACAGTTCTACTTAAAAACGTTGTCCCCGTAGAGGGGACAGCAAGTTGTGTTTTCGTTTAACGAAAACCGGACGGTTTAACGGCATATTCCGCCGCCAAACCGTTCCTCAGAATATAGCTCCAGAGTCGCAAATTCAGCCAGAAAGAAACTGCATGTTGCAAGAGTTATTTATTGATATCTTCCTTTAAAGACTTGATTCTTTTATTATTAATCATTCTTCCCGGCTTGATTGAACTAAAAATAAAAAATAACTGTTACCCCAATTCCAATTGCAATGAATTTGGTTTTGGCATTTATCATCTTTAGTAGCTGTAATACATCCTTCTAAACTCTTCCCCTTGGTCTTGTTGGTCTGGTAACATGTTTGGATGGTCCCTACCAGAACTTATAGTTAAAGTAAAAACGGAATTGTTTTTTGTAATATCCCTTACAAAAAATAGGAAGTCCCAAATTAGATTCTGAATAATTAATTTTAAAGGCATTCTTTATGTCATCTAAAGAATTAAAAAATAGATTGCCATCTCCTTTTGTATCATCAGAAATAAGATATAATGTGATAATTGATTTTTGTAATATTTCTGTGTCTTTAGGGGAAAAACTTTGAAGACTTGACTATATCCTGTATTTTACAGGAAAGTATAAATTTGGACTGTGAACTAGAAATAAATTAGGGGATCTTTTTATTGGGGAGAACGTATGAACTGGTATATATTGGTATTGATAATTGACGTACCAGCTGTGCATCTGTCCATTTTCTATCTCGGTAGCGATATACAAGGTTGGAAGATGAATACAGAAGGGGTTGCACAAATGAGAAGAATTTAGTGGCTATACTGTTTTCGCTGTGCTGTATGCTGGCGGGAAGGATACTCCTTTTGGGAAAGTAGAAAGATAAAAGGCAGTCGGGCACTAGAGATAAAAAGTGAGAGGAGCTCCATAGAACGGAAGCTCTCCTCTTTTATTTTTTTATTTTGTACTAAGTTATAAGATTCCGGCTTGTCACAAGCAAGAATAATATAAGCAGATTCCTGTTTCACAACAGATATCTATGCCGCAAAGATACATGAAATATATATTAACACAATGATTTAACGGGTTTTGTTGGGGAAGCTGTCTGTGACGGGGGAATGGACGCTAAGGTGCTTGACATACTGGAGAACTGCTTCGAGTGGAACAGGGACAGGAAACTGATACGGAAAATAAGGAAAGAGGTGGAGGACTTCGAGCGTTGGACGGAAATGAAGGCGGCAGAAATGCTGCGTGCCAAGAGGCAGCAAAAATAAATCTCATTTATATCATATTATGCAATATACAAAGCTGATAAAATATTCAAAAAAAAATATTTTATCAGCTTTCAAATAATGAATTACTACATAACCTACATTAAGAAGTGCATTAGTATATAGAAAGTAGTGAATATACACTAGTTACGATAAGCCGAGTTTTTTTTACTAAAGATGGTGGCGAAGATTCTTGTTTCATTACTTCTCTGTCATCGAAATATGAAGTTAAAAACATAATTGTCAAAATCAACAAACGTGTATACTGTTTTATAATTAATATAATTAAGGTTAATACTGAATACGTTAAAAGTCAAAAGTGCCATGTTTATAAGAGGACCGGGAAGGTTTATAATAATCCTCACCCGGGGTCTGGGGTTGTATAAAATCTTGTCTGAATATTTCTGTAGGATTATCTGTAATTAAATCTGCATCATGGGTATATATGTTAAAATAGCACTCTGGATCTGTTTTTTGGTTATATGGTCCTTCTCCCACAAAAGAAAATTTGTAAAAACCAATTTTTTCTCCGTCTTTTCTGACTGTAAGGAACCAGACATTACCACTACTTATCGTTTTAAATCTCAATCCGTTTAATGATGAATAAGTTTCCTCTATAAACTGGCCATTCAAATATGTCTGTTTTTTACAAGTAAAAGGTGACTCAAATCTACCACCTTCAGCTGGTAGAATAAAAGGATTCTGTTCCGAATGGATTTTATACACAAATGTCAACTTTCCTTTATCTATAATTAGTGGAATTTTTTCTACTTTTATGCCATTAATAGTAGAGTAAGAAATCTGTAAATCAGCATTCAAAATTTTATCTTCTTTATTAATATTTGAGGTTATATTTAATACTACCTGATCGCCCTCCACTTTTGTTTCTATATCAGAAAAAAGAGTTTTATCAAATTCTACCGAAACATCCCTGGGAATAATCGGAACCTCTGAACTTAAAACATCATCTATTAATGTTTTTTTTATAATCGTAATCGTAATAATACGTTTCTCTCCAAGACAGCTAAACGGTTTGGATGCGTCCTTACTTGTTAATACTTGATACTCTGTTTTTCTATTGTTTTCCTCTTTTTGACAGGATAACAATGCTAAAGAAATAAACAAAAGAATAAATACCTTTCTCATATTAATGCAAATTAGTTACTATAAATAAAAGTAATATTTAATATTGTTGAAACCTCAACATCTGATACAAACTCTTTTGCGGAATCAACAAATTCATTTTTACTATTATAAGATAATTGAACAACAAGTATTTTGTTTTGAGAGCTTTATTTTGACCATTATCTTTTTTATCTTATTGGTATGATTATAAAACATATACTACAATTCTGGAAGAAGAATTGAATGTCCTTATAATGCAAAAGCTTTTTTACTAGATAAAATCAATAATATCATATTGTAAATATAAGGCTAAATCTGTATTTTACAGTTATAAAAAAAAACTTTAAATCTAACAAATAAATTTATATATGTATTATAATCAAATTCTTAAGATTAAAGTATCCGGAATTATCTAACATAAAACTAACATTTATATTTTAAAATAGAATCAGCTCACAAGCTATTTCTAGCTAAGCATTTCCGGTACCGTGAATGATGATTTCGGTCTGGTTACCGGTGCGTCAGTCTTCGTAAAAGGTACCAGCAACGGTTGTATCACCGACTGCATTAGCCAATGTATCTTCCGAAGAAACCTTGGTCATTTCATTCATTGGTTATCAAACACAAGAAGTTCCGGTAAACAATTAGCGGAAGTTTTTCATCAACTTAAGAGAGGGCTCACAACAACTGCAAGAAGTAGTGGTAATGGCAATGGGTTATGGTGATGTCCGCTGCAAACACCTAACAGGTTCTATCGTTAAAGCAGACATCAAGTTATTTGGGGATATTCCTAAAAAAATAAAATGTAAGAGGGTGCACTTCATCTTGAACAAGTATATGACATGCTCGATAAAGCATTTGATAAGTGTGATAACCTTGACGGACTCGTACTTCATTCTGATCAAGGTTAGCAATACCAACACTTCGGATATCGGAAAAGGCTTGAAGAGCATCATATAATTCAAAGTATGTCGAGAAAGGGAAACTGTCTGGACAACTCTATGATGGAGAATTTTTTCAGAATTATGAAATCTGAACTTCTATACGCTGAAAAGTTCGAGTCTCCGGAAGACTTCACAAAGGCTTTGGAAGGATATATAGATTATTATAATAATAAAAGAATTAAGTCCCGGTTAAAAGGAAAGAGTCCAGTACAATACCGAACTCTTTCTATAACTGGATAGTGTTTAACCAGTCCAAATTTTTGGGGTCACTTCATCAGTCGGACACCCTCTTTATTTTTGGAAGGAGGCTATCCCGAACTCGCGTTATAAGTTTAGTTGCCGAACCACTCTATAGCCATGGGATTTCCTATGGTGGTTATCATAGGAATAGGATTAATCTTATCTGTCTGAGGATTGAGATAATAGATGCCTTTTGTTGTCGTTGAAGCATTGGCGATTGCCAAACCGTCTTTATATTTAGACACTAACACGCCATAGCCATTGGACAAATCCAATCCTTCTATTTTCTTCATCTTCTGATTGTATAAATCAAAGACTACAGCTCGGCTCGCTATAGCGCCATGTCCCGTTTCTCCTGGTTTGTAATAACCGGGAATATCAATGTATCCGTAGGCTTTGCCATTGGCTGCATAACAAATTGAAGCGGCAAAACCAGCTACTTTCTCTTCTCCTTCGATAGAAGCTCCGGTTATCGTCCAATGGTATGTTGGATCAAAGTCTGTTTCTCCTTTCTTAATCCGAAGTATGCCGGCCTTATGACCTGCCACCATTCCGAAGTTCCCGAGACAAGAAATGTATATATCGCCTTTTTCATCCATGAATAAAGACTTGGGGTCGATCGGACGTGTGGCTTGAGAAAAACCACTGGTTTTCTCTGAAATCATCTTGACCAACTTGTCCGTCTTGGTGTCAATGACGGCTACATCTGCTTGTTTGTAATTCTCAGGGCTTGTCCAACCTCCCACCATCTGGCTTAGACCAGCAAACACATATCCGTCACGCTCAATCATGATTCCGATGTCCGGATTATTATCTTGAATACCCAAAGAGGTCAGGTTGATCTCTCCTGTCTTCTGCATCGTTTCGGGATTAAATATGTAAATCAGTCCTAGTCCGGCAAGCGATAGATAGGCTTTTGTGGAAGATAGTTTGACAAGATTGTTGGCACTGTTATTGGCAGGCAATTGCAAGCTTCCCTCTCTTTGTAAAATTCCATTCGTGCGACGGTATTTAATCAGTCCTAGCATCAATAGTAATAGTACAGATCATCAGGCAACAAAGCATACATCTTAATTTTGTCATATAAATCAGATAATTTAGTTTATTAATATTCTTTTAATTTGCGTTCCAAAATTAGGATATTACGTATACAAAGAATGTGATTTTTTGAGCAATTATTATAAGATTTCAGTAGAATTCATAAGAAACAGCCCATTAAGTATTTATTTTTTAATCCTCTATTAAGATCCCATTACAATATACACTTATATTTTTATTGGGATATTTAATACTACAAATGTAAATGTGTCAGAATGCGGGCACAACCTCAGGTCCCTAGCCTTTGTATTGACGAGACTTCTTTAAGCTGCGGAGAATTATATACTGTTGTCACTAATCGTGCGGGACGTGGTGGCAGAGGTACACTTGTGACCATGATACGTGGCACGAAGTCTGAAGACGTCATAAAGGTGCTTGAAATGATTCATGTCTCCAAGCGCAAGACAGCCAAAGAGGTCACTTTAGATCTTTTGCCGACCATGATGCGGATCGTCTGAACGGCTTTTCCCAATGCCACTATGACAGGTTATCGGTTTCATGTACCTTAATTCCGCAATACTATTGTAAATTAAATCTTTTAAGTAGAGGTTGTGTCAAAACGCTGACACACCTCTTTTAAATGCTATTTAATGCGAAATTACAAAAATACGCATTTAGATGGAGGCAAACTGTTTGCGCCATTGGCTAGGTGACATGCCCGTTTTTTGTTTGAATATACGATAAATCCATGTGTGGGATGAGAAACCGCACTCTGTGGAAATAGCGTCAATGCTATATTCGGGGTTGGCTTTCATCATGCGAACAGCCTCATTAAAACGAATGTCGCTAAGCCAGGTTCTAAAATTGGTGTATTCTGACTGATTGAAGTATTCTGTCAGTTCGTTTTTCTTGTATCCCAACTTGGTAGCTAGCGAATAGATGTTAACTTCATAGTCCTTATAAAATCCCTCTTCACACCATTTCTTGAGGGCTAATTCTATTTCCATCTTTCTATTAGCTGTCAAGATATTTGTGCCATGAGTGTTCTTGCCGTCTTTCATGTCTTCTGCTTCCGTGACTTTTGCTTCTGCGTCATTTTCCTCAGGAATGACTTCTTTGGGTGTGATGTAATAGCCCATAGCAATGAAAGTGTGGACGAAAAAGATGACAGAGAGTAATATCAAGGGACCTATTATATATAATAAGGTATTGAAGAGGATTGCTACAGGAAGGAGTCCAGCAGCAAAGTATAGCAAAATGATGCTGGCTTGCGAATAGCGCACGTATGGAATCAAGTCGATTCCGAAATTCTCCATGAGCTTCTGCTTTCGGGCTTTTGTTTCTTTGCGAATGATAAGAATAAAATATGCCATGCTAGCCACAAAAAGACCGAGCATCACATAGAGCATATTGCCAATGTGTAAACTTTGACTTTTGAACATGCCAATGACGAAAACTATGGCGATGAGTATGTATGCCATCATACCACGTAAACAATACCGTCGCACTTTGTTGCCTGTGCTCTCTATGTTGATTATGGAGAGAGTGATGGCAAATGCCACTGGAGTATAGAACAATATGTTGAATGCTGCGCCCACATCGGTACCTTGTGCACGGAGTCCATGAATCATCTGTAAGAGGTAGTGGACGGAGAAGAATAGCATGGATGCAACGAGAATCCATCTTGATATTTCGTAGCGCCACACCTTCCATCTCACCTGCAAACTTGCCATGGCTAATTGCAATGCTAGCATGGCTGTAATGACGCAACATACAAGTTGTAATATGAATAACGATTTCATAGTATTGTTATTACCTTAATTCCGCAACACTATAAATTTTAACTTTTATAATATCCTGAACAACAAAAAGTTCTTGGACAAGCCAAGCGGCAAAGCCGAGCGGCTCAGGATTTTGTCATGTCAAAGGATTCACTTAACTTAGTGTTGCAAAAATAGTCAAACAAAACCTCATCAAGCATGGTAAAAGTACAAATAAAATCCGAGAAACTCACATCTTTTGGTGGTATATTTCCAATTATGGAGAAATTCGACAGGATGTTGTCTTGTACAATAGACTCTACTTTAGGTTTGCGTAGCAAAGTGTATGGCTATCAATATAGCGAGATAATACGTTCTCTGATGTGCGTATATTTCTGTGGAGGGTCATGTGTCGAAGACGTGACCTCACACCTTATGGAAGCACTTTGCTTGCATCCACCCCTCCGTACATGCAGCGCAGACACAATACTTAGGGCCATTCGTGAATTGACCACACCGAATCTGACCTACAGGTCTGATTCGGGCAAAAGCTACGACTTCAACGTGGCTTCCGACCTTAACAATCTGCTTGTCAATGCATTGCTGGCAACTGGACAGTTGCTGCCAGACAATGAATATGACTTTGATTTTGACCACCAGTTCATTGAGACGGAGAAATTTGACGCAAAAATGACCTACAAGAAGTTTACCGGTTACAGTCCAGGAATAGCAACGGTCGGCGATGTCATCGTCGGGATAGAGAACCGCGACGGCAATACCAATGTCCGTTTCCATCAGGAAGACACTCTAAAACGTATTTTTGAGCGTTTGGAGAATGCCAGAATACATATAAACCGTGCGAGGATGGATTGTGGCTCATGCTCTGAGGCTATGGTGGAAATGGTGGAGAAGCACAGTCGGCATTTTTATATCCGCGCAAACAGGTGTGTATCGTTGTATGACGATATCTTTGCCTTGCGCGGATGGAAGACCGAATACATAAACGGTCACGAGTTTGAGATATGCTCCATCATTGCAGAGAAATGGGTCGGCAAAGCGTACCGCCTTGTCATACAGCGGCAAAGAAGCATCAACAAGGAACTCGACCTGTGGGAAGGGGAATATACATACAGATGCATACTGACAAATGACTATACTTCGACAGACCGTGACATCGTGGAGTATTACAACAAGCGTGGCGGTGCTGAGCGTGTATTGGACGACATGAACAACGGCTTTGGCTGGAAACGGCTGCCAAAATCGTTCATGGCGGAAAACACGGTGTTCCTGCTTCTGACCGCTTTAATACGAAACTTTTACAGACACCTCATATCTGACGCAAACATGAAGAGCTTTGGACTTAAACGCACAAGCAGAATCAAAACTTTTGTATTCAAGTATGTTTCTGTCCCTGCAAAATGGATTAAGACTGCAAGACAGCACATACTGAACATATACACAAGCAATGATGCATACATGATGGCCTTCAAATTTGATTTTGGGTAGCCTCAAATCTTCGTGGCCTTTTGCGTATTGCCTCAAGTCGCATCATGGGGTAAGGGGATTTTGTCTCTTGCGACTGCACCATTAGGGTTCTTTACGAAAACGAGTCGTTTTAGAGAGGTATCTGCAACCCCAGATATCAAAAATATTACAGGTTGCGGATTTTAGGATGTACAAAAGCTCTTTTATGAGGCAATTGATGAACTCAGGATTACTTATCGCTGAAGGGCACGGGATTTGGAGAGCGGAGAGCGATGAAATTCAGTGGCGCAGAGAGTAAAATAATAAAAAAGTTGGATTTTTATTGACGCGAATCAATTCTTTTAGTATTTTTGCCTTGTCTTTTACCAAAAAAGATTAATAACAGTAAGCGTTAGGCATTATCCATGTTCAGGAAATCCCCAATTTCAAGACAACAATTGGATAATACATCAGGTGTCCCTATGCACTATTATATCTTGTTAGCATATATAGGCGTGGGGCTTTGTGTATTATATGTTGTTGAGTATGGGGATACTTCTGAACGGTAATACCAAAGTTCCCACGCTTAACTTTATATAAACACAACTTCAGGGAACAGAGTTGTCATATAATCGCATTATGAAAGCAATTTGTTTCAAAACCGGACAGGTCCTGCCTTCCGTTTTCATTCCTCTGTCTGTTACTGTCTTTAGTGGAATTCTCTGCCTTTTTGTTTCCATTCCTGCCCCTTTTCGGGACTTGCGGCTATTATTACACAAATTACATGCCAAACAGTTTCTCTGAATCCATTTATGGCATTCAATAATCCCCCTGGACATACAGAAGAGGAACTTTGGCAACAAATACTCTCCCTGTCAAGGGAATTGCAGGAATGCAGGGCCTACCTGCACTATCATAATACGCTGGATTACATATACGACAAGATCAACATGATAGAGAAAGAACTGGATATCTTGTTGAGAATGTTGTAGGGATCTTGTGACAAAAAGGCATGATAATTATACATTTTTATGACTATTTGTCTCGCAAGCATTAAAATTCATTTTACAACTCCATAAGAGTCCGATTTACAGATGCTATCACATAAATTCATGATTATTGCAGGATATGAATTACGATTTATTTTGTCTAATTTCAAATATCAGAACAGCCATGGATAAACGAATTGAATATGCGATGAACACATTGATCAATACAGAAATCTGGTCAACTAACCTGTACCTGTCATTGCAGGTCTATTTTGAGGGGCAGCAACTTCTGATATTGGCCTCATGGCTAAGTGCACAGGCACAGGACAATATGGGCAAGGTCTATCAGATGATGAACCGCATCTATCATGAAGGAGGTGCTGTAACCATCCATGAAATCAGGCGCGACATCCGGCAATGGCCGACACCGCTGGCTGCCTTGAACACCCTGCTTGAACATGAACAATATATATCCCGTCAGATATCCGAACTTCACGTACTATGCCAGAATACGGATTCATCCATCCATTCTTTCATCAAGGGGCTGTACACAAAACGGATATATGTAAGTACGGCGTTTATGGAATTGTTGCGTATCCTGGCCATGGAATATGAACGCAGGCTGCCCTGCTTCATATGATGTGTCAAATCGTGTAACCTGACCGGAGTTTATTGTTCACAGAGAAAATAATGGTCTAAAAATAAAACAAGTATCATCCTATGGATATATTCGCATACTCAATGTTGTGTTTCACTTCGTTGTTCACATTGATGGACCCCCTCGGAGTGATGCCGGTTTTCCTGCAGATGACCGAGGGCATGAGTGCCGGAGAACGCCGGAGCATCGCCTTAAAATCCTGCGCCCTCACGTTCGTCATACTGGTACTTTTCACCTTGTGCGGCAGGTTCCTGTTCCATTTTTTCGGGATCTCGACCAATGGTTTCCGGATTGCGGGAGGTATCATCATCTTTAAAATCGGATATGACATGCTGCAGGCACACTTCACCCATGTGAAACTGAACGAGAACGAGAAAAAAGAATATTCCAGGAACATCACCGTCACGCCTCTTGCCGTTCCGATGCTGTGCGGTCCGGGTGTAATTTCAAGCGGCATAACACTGATGGAAGATGCCCCTGAGCATATTTTCAAAATTGCACTGGTTTGCGTGATCGCCCTAGTCTGTCTCCTCTCTTTCATTATCCTTTGCGTGTCAACGCGGCTTTTGAAAATTCTTGGAGAAACCGGAAATAATGTGATGATGAGACTGATGGGGCTTATTCTGATGGTCATCGCCGTGGAATGTTTCATAAACGGGATGCAACCTGTCCTGACAGATATTTTGAGACAAGCACACGCTTGCCCCTGAATATGAAAAATAAAAAATAGTACCAACATTAAAAATTAGATTCATTATGACCGAGAATTTACAAAAGGCCCTGAACGGGCAGATTACTGCGGAATTATGGTCCGCCAACCTGTATCTTTCAATGTCCTTCTATCTGGAAAAGGAAGGTTTTTCCGGCATGGCCCGCTGGATGCGCAAGCAATCGGCGGAAGAGACAGGACACGCATGTGCCATCGCCGAATATATGGCCAAACGTGAGGCGGAGGCAAAAGTGGACAAGGTCGATGTGGTTCCACAGGGTTGGGGCAGTCCCACCGAAGTCTTTGAACATGCCTTGGAACACGAGAGACATGTTTCCAGATTGATTGACGAACTGGTACATCTGGCTTCCGAGGAGAAAGACAATGCCACCCGTGATTTTCTTTGGGGATTTGTCAGGGAGCAGGTGGAGGAAGAGGCGAATTTCCTGAACATCGTAAACCTGATGAAGAAAGCCGGAGAGAGCGGCATCCTTTTCATGGATGCAAAACTGGGGGAACGCCAGTCCTGATTTGGAATAAAAAAACGACTGACATGAGCACGATTATTGATTTGTTGGGAACGCAGGCAGGATACTACCTGGACCATGTATGCAAGACAATAGACAAGAAACTCATCCATATCCCCGAGCCGAATATGATAGACAAGGCATGGGTGGATTCCGACAGGAATATACGCACCTTGGAGAGCCTGCAAGCCCTGTACGGGCACGGGCGTCTGGCCAATACCGGGTATGTCTCCATCCTGCCGGTGGATCAGGGGATAGAACATTCTGCCGGAGCATCCTTTGCACCCAATCCTCTTTACTTCGATCCCGGGAACATTGTGAAACTCGCTATCGAGGGAGGATGCAACGCCGTGGCATCCACATTCGGAGTTCTGGGAGCTGTGGCACGTAAGTACGCCCATAAGATTCCTTTCATCGTGAAGTTGAACCATAACGAGCTGCTGACTTATCCGAACAGTTATGACCAGGTCATGTTCGGTACAGTGAAGGAGGCATGGAACATGGGTGCCGTTGCCGTGGGGGCAACTATCTATTTCGGTTCGGAACAAAGCCGCCGCCAGATTGTGGAGGTCTCACAGGCGTTTGAATATGCCCATGAGTTGGGGATGGCCACGGTATTGTGGTGTTATCTGAGAAACAGCAGTTTTAAGAAAGACGGGATTGACTATCATGCGGCAGCAGATCTGACAGGGCAGGCCAACCATATCGGGGTCACCATCAAGGCTGATATCGTGAAGCAGAAGCTGCCGTCCAACAATGGAGGTTTTAAAGCCATCGGATTCGGTAAGACCGACGGGCGTATGTATACGGAACTGGTCTCCGACCATCCGATAGACCTCTGCCGCTACCAGGTGGCCAACGGGTATATGGGAAGGGTTGGCCTGATCAATTCGGGGGGCGAGTCCCATGGGACATCTGACCTGCATGATGCCGTCGTAACCGCAGTGGTGAACAAACGTGCCGGAGGTATGGGACTTATCTGTGGGAGAAAAGCCTTCCAGAAGACGATGAAAGACGGGGTCTCGCTTCTGAACACCATTCAGGATGTCTATCTGGATCCTTCGATAACCGTTGCATAAAAACTATATGGCATGAAAAGGATCGTATTGTTGAGACATGGCGAGAGCCTATGGAACAAGGAAAACCGCTTTACCGGTTGGACCGATGTAGACCTGAGTGATAAGGGGATCGCAGAAGCCTGTAAAGCCGGTGATATGCTGAAAGAAGCGGGATTCTCTTTTGAGGCGGCTTACACATCCTATCTGAAACGGGCTGTGAAAACGTTGAATTGTGTTCTGGACCGTCTCAATGAAGACTGGATCCCGGTGGAGAAAAGCTGGAGGTTGAACGAGAAACACTACGGCATACTTCAGGGACTTAACAAAAGGGAGACAGCAGACAAATATGGCGAGGAACAAGTCCATATCTGGCGGAGAAGTTACGGCGTGTCGCCCGAGCCGGTGAAGGAAGACGATCCCCGCTATCCGGGGAACGACACCCGTTACGCCGGTGTTCCCGAAATGGAACTGCCACGGACTGAATCCCTGAAGGATGCCGTCATGCGTGTCATGCCCTATTGGGAATGTGTCATCCTACCCACATTGATGCATAGGGACAACCTGCTTGTCGTTGCCCATGGAAACAGTCTGCGCGGGATAGTCAAGCATCTCAAGAATATTTCCGATACGGACATATCCCTCTTGAACCTGCCCACGGCAGTACCTTATGTATTCGAATTTGATGAACGGCCGGTGCTTGTCAGGGACTATTTCCTCGGAGACCAGGAGGAGATACGGAGACGGACGGAGGCTGTAGCCGAACAAGGTATGATCAGACGATAAGAGTCAGTCAATCAGACTGATTTGTATTGTCTTTTTGAATATTTTATTTATTAACAATTTAAAAAAGGAGGTAAAAATGGTACCTGTAAAAACAAATTCAAACTGGTTGCCGAGTATTTTTAACGATTTCTTCGAGAATGAGTGGCTGGCAAAAACGGGAGTTACGGCTCCTGCCATCAATGTCATTGAGAATGACAAGGACTACAAGGTTGAAATGGCGGCTCCCGGAATGACGAAGGATGATTTCAAGGTGAATGTTGACGAAAACAACAACCTGACAATCTGCATGGAAAAGAAAGAAGAGAAGAAGGAGGAGAAGAAAGACAAGAAGTATCTCCGCCGCGAATTCTCTTATTCCAAGTTCCAGCAGACCATCCTGCTACCTGAAAACGTGGAGAAGGATAAGATTTCCGCAAAAGTCGAACACGGGATCCTGTCCATTGAAATCCCGAAAGTGAAGGAGGAAGAAAAACAAAAAACTTCCAAGGCTATCGAGGTTAAATAATTCCATATCTGGAATGGTGTAAGGCCGGACAGGCTTTTCCTGTCCGGAGAGCCGTCCGGCCTTTAACAGGCACTTCCGGAACAGGGAACCGGCACAACCGATGAAGGAATTCAATTTTGAAAAAGAGCTGCTTAGCGTACAGGACGAACTGTTCCGTTTCGCGTACAAACTGACAGCGGACAGGGAGAAGGCGGAAGATCTGCTGCAGGATACCCTGCTCAAGGCAATGCTTCACAAAGAAAGTTACAACAAGAACACAAATTTCAAAGGGTGGCTGTTTATCATCATGCGTAACACGTTTATCAACGGTTACCGGGCGGAGGTCGGTCATACCCGTCTGTACATATCCTCCGATCCTGCATATTATTCGCGGATCATGGACGAGTCCCGTACAGAGGAGGTGGACAGGAACTATGACCTGGAAAAGATACGTAATGCCATCAAAAGTATACCGGAGTCGCATTTCATACCTTTTGAGATGTACCTGTCAGGGTTCAAATACCGTGAGATAGCGGAAAGAACCGGTGTGAGTTTGGGAACCATAAAGAGCCGTATTTTTCACTGCCGGAAAAAACTGAAAGCTATATTGGCAGAATGAAACAAAACAAGAACTGAGATAGATGAAAAAAGATGAATATATAGGAATCCTTACTTCCGGAGGGGACGCTTCCGGAATGAATGCGGCAATCCGTGCCGTGACCCGTACCGCCATTTTCAACGGCTTCAAAGTCAAAGGAATTTACAGAGGGTACGAAGGCCTGATAGCGGGCGAGTCCAGGGAACTTACGACCGAGGATGTGAGCAGCATCATCCAGCGTGGGGGAACCATCCTGAAAACGGCACGTTCCGAAGCGTTCACCACCCCGGAAGGACGCAGAGAGGCATACGATACCATGAGGAAAGAAAAAATCGGGGCGCTGGTAGTCATCGGGGGCGACGGCTCACTGACTGGAGCCCGCATATTTGCCGAGGAATACCCTGTCACGTGCATAGGACTGCCCGGTACCATCGACAATGACCTGTACGGTACCGATTTTACAATCGGATATGATACGGCCCTGAACACCATTGTGGAGTGTGTGGACAAAATCCGGGATACAGCCACCTCGCACGACCGAATTTTCTTTGTCGAGGTGATGGGACGCGACGCCGGTTTCCTCGCCCAGAACAGCGCAATAGCCTCGGGAGCCGAGGCCGCCATTATTCCGGAAGACCGGACGGATGCGGATCAGCTGGAGACTTTTATCGGACGCGGATTCCGGAAGACCAAGAACAGCAGCATCGTCATCGTGACGGAAAGCCCGGGCAATAAGAATGGCGGAGCCATGCACTATGCCGACCGGGTAAAAAGGGAATACCCCGGATATGATGTCAGGGTCTCTATCCTGGGACATCTACAACGGGGAGGAGCGCCAAGTGCCAACGACCGCATATTGGCCAGCCGGCTGGGTGAGGCCGCCATACAGGCCCTGATGGAGGACCAGCACAATATCATGGTAGGCATACATAACAATGAGATTGTCTATGTTCCTTTTGACCAGGCTATCAAGAACGACAAGCCCATTGACAAAAACCTGATCCGTGTCCTTAACGAGTTGTCCATATAAAATGTTACTCCTATGTCGGAAGTTGCCCCTTTAATATCAGACCTTGCCACTATCTTGATTATAGCCGGTATCATAACCGTCATTTTCAAATGGCTGGGACAGCCGGTCATAGTGGGATATATTGTGGCCGGTATTATGGCAGGTCCTTCCATTTCCCTATTCCCGACTGTTTCCGACCAGGCCAATATCAAGATATGGGCGGATATCGGTGTTATTTTCCTCCTGTTCGCCATAGGACTGGATTTCTCGTTCAGAAAGCTGATAAGTGTGGGAGCCTCGGCCATATTCTCCACTGTTATCATCGTCTGCGGCATGATGTTCCTGGGATATACGGCAGGCAATGCGATGGGCTTCTCACACACGAGCTGTATCTTTCTGGGCGGAATGCTGTCCATGTCCTCCACCGCCATCGTATTCAAAGCATTCAGTGACATGGGGCTTCTCGATCAGAAATTTACCGGTATTGTCCTGGGGATACTAATCATTGAGGACGTGGTGGCGGTAATCATGATGGTGGTCCTCTCCACATTGGCTGTAGGCAAGCATTTTGAAGGCTTCGAAATGCTGGAGAGCATATTGAAACTTGCGGCCTTTCTTATTTTCTGGTCAGCATTGGGAATCTATCTGATTCCTACCCTTCTGAAAAGATTGAACCGCTTTATTAGCAATGAAATACTGTTGACAACCTCCCTGGGACTATGCCTGGGAATGGTGATGATAGCGACAAAGGCGGGATTCTCCGCCGCGCTGGGTGCGTTCGTCATGGGATCCCTGCTGGCAGAAACAGATAAAGCGGAAGAAATCGCACATATCGTGCAACCGGTAAAGGACCTGTTCGCCTCCGTTTTCTTCGTATCAGTGGGAATGATGATCGACCCTGCCATGATATGGGAATATGCCGTTCCTGTTTTTATCCTGACGGCACTGGTCCTATGCGGGCAGGTCCTGTTCGGGAGTTTCGGCGTGTTGCTTTCCGGACAACCGCTAAAGATTGCGATACAAGCCGGCTTTTCCCTGGCACAAGTGGGTGAGTTTGCGTTCATCATCGCTTCGTTAGGAATCAGTCTGAATGTAATGGACAAATACCTTTATCCGGTCATAGTGGCAGTATCGGTCATCACCACTTTCCTTACTCCTTATATGATAAGACTGTCGGATCCCGTCTACTGTTTTGCAGACAGGCACTTGCCACAATTCCTGAAAGATTACCTGACGCATTATTCTTCTGGAACAATGACCACAAGACATCAAGGCTCCTGGCACAAGCTCATCAGGTCCATGTTGGTATCCGTCACCCTTTATCTGGTGGTATGCCTGTTTTTCATAGCGCTGTTCTTCTCCTATGCGTATCCTCTGGTAATGGGACGTATTCCGGGGATGAAAGGAAGCCTGCTGAGCTTCGTTCTTGTCCTCCTTATCATATCCCCGTTTTTGTGCGCCATCATCATGAAGAAAAACAATTCCGTCGAATTCCGCAAACTTTGGGCGGACAACAGGTTCAACAGGGGGCTGCTGGTATCAATGATAGTGATCAAGGTGTTGATCTGTATCATTATCGTAATGGGTATCATCATCCGTCTTTTCAATGTCGCTTTGGGGTCAGGACTGATATTATCTTTCCTGATCATTGTCGTTATCTATTTTTCCAAGCGGATACGGAAACGATCGCTAAGTATGGAAAAACAGTTCCTCGAGAATTTCCAGGGTACAGCCGGGACATTTCCACAGGAAGAACCGGAAACAGGAGAAACCTCCACAGAAAAAAATCATGAACTATCAAATAAGTAAAATGTTATGGAATATTCAAGTTATCATGTAAACGTCCCACAATGGAGGGAGATTACAGTCGGTTCACACCTTCCGGCAGAATTGCGGAGATTTGCGGAGATGGCACATAATCTTTGGTGGACCTGGAACGAGGATGCGAAGAGTTTATATAGTGGTTTGAACCCGGAACTATGGGAAGAGGCGGAACAGAATCCGGTACTGTTTCTGGAACGGATGGATTATGAAGAGCTGGAGGCACTGACACATGACGGAAACTTCATGCGTAAGATGGAAAACGTATATTCCACTTTTAAGGCGTATCTTGATGTGGAGCCGGACCACAGCCGTCCGTCAGTTGCCTATTTCAGCATGGAATATGGTCTGGACAGGGTTCTTAAAATCTATTCCGGCGGTCTGGGCATATTGGCAGGTGACTATCTGAAGGAAGCTTCGGACAGTAACGTAGACCTCTGCGCTGTAGGGCTTTTATATCGTTATGGCTATTTTGACCAGGCTCTGGCGATGGACGGGCAGCAACAGGTTCATTATGACCCACAGAATTTCGGGCAGCTTCCGATAGAGAAAGTGATGCAGCCTGACGGGCGACAACTGGTAATCCATGTTCCCTATGCCGACAGTTTCACGGTCCATGCCAATGTATGGAAGGCCAATGTGGGACGTGTTTCCCTCTACCTGCTGGATACGGACAATGAACTGAACAGCGAGTTCGACCGTCCGATTACCCATCACCTGTATGGCGGTGACTGGGAAAACCGGCTCAAGCAGGAAATACTGCTCGGCATCGGAGGAATGATGACATTAAAAGTATTGGGCATCGAGAAAGATGTATATCACTGCAACGAGGGGCATGCCGCACTGATCAATATCCAGCGGTTATGCGACTATATATCCGAAGGCCTGGACTTCGGACAAGCCATGGAACTGGTTAGGGCTTCCTCGCTTTACACTGTGCATACACCTGTGCCTGCCGGCCATGACTATTTCGATGAGGGGCTTTTCAATAAATATATGAAAGGATATCCTGATAAGCTGGGCATTACGTGGGACGAGTTGATGAACCTCGGACGGCAAACTCCGGGCAACAAGGGAGAACGTTTCTGCATGTCGGTATTCGCCTGCAAAACCAGCCAGGCGGTAAACGGTGTCAGCAAGCTGCACAAGTCCGTTTCACAGCAGATGTTCGCGCCTCTCTGGAAAGGCTATTTCCCGGAAGAGAACCATGTGGGCTATGTGACGAATGGCGTACACTTTCCCACTTGGTGTACGGCGGAGTGGAAAAAGCTGTTTAAGGACAATTTCGATGAGAATTTCATGAACGACCAGTCCAATCAGGAAATATGGAAAGGCGTTTATAATATACCCGATGAAGAGATATGGAACATGCGGAAAAGGTTGAAAACCAAACTGATATCCTACATCAAGTGGAAATGCGGCCGGGACTGGCTCAAAAGCCAGGTTGACCCGGCATTGGGTGTCTCCATTTTCGAGAAGTTTAATCCGAATGCTCTTCTTGTCGGCTTCGGAAGGCGCTTTGCAACTTACAAAAGAGCTCATCTTTTGTTTACCGATTTGGATCGTCTGGCGCGGATTGTGAACAATCAGGAACATCCCATACAGTTTGTCTTTGCAGGAAAAGCCCATCCAAACGACACTGCCGGGCAAGGGCTCATCAAGCAGATTGTGGAGATATCCCGCCGTCCTGAATTCTTGGGTAAAATCATCTTCCTTGAGAATTATGACATGGACCTGGCACGGCATCTTATTTCTGGGGTTGACATCTGGATGAATACTCCCACCCGTCTTGCGGAGGCTTCCGGAACTTCCGGTGAGAAGGCTCTGATGAACGGCGTACTCAACTTCTCCGTGCTGGACGGTTGGTGGTACGAAGGCTACCGCAAGGAGGCGGGATGGGCCATCACCGACAAGGCCACCTATCAGGATGAACAGTACCAGAACCAACTGGATGCGGAAACAATTTATTTCCTGCTGGAACATAATATCCTGCCGTTATATTATGAACGGAAAGAAAAAGACTATCCGGAAACCTGGGTCAAGTACATCAAGAACTCGGTTGCGCAAATAGCTCCCCGCTTCACGATGAAAAGACAGCTGGATGACTACTATGACGGATTTTACAACAAGTTGTCGGAACACTTTCATGTTTTGGCGGCGGACAATTATGCAAAGGCGAAAACGCTTGCCGGCTGGAAGGCAGCTGTCGACAGCAGATGGAATGCCGTGGAAATCGTTTCCGTGAATGCGGGAAAAGGATTGGACGCCACGGTGGAGGCTGGTAAGGAATACGAGATGACGGTCGTCATTGACGAGAAAGGGCTGGACAACGCGATCGGATTGGAATCGGTCATTATACGGCATGAGGAGAATGAGGATCGCATCCATGAGGTCATTCCTTTTTCTTTGACATCCAAAGACGGAAACCTATACACTTTCAAGGCAATAACCAGAATGTTCAGCGCTGGAAGCTTCAAACAGGCATTCAGAATGTATCCCAACCATCCCCTGTTACCTCACCGGCAAGATTTTTGTTATGTACGATGGTTCTGAACGGACATGAATAAGCAAGAGTTACTGACAAATGGACGGTGTAAGAAGAAGGCGGACCGAGAAACCGTCTGGCCGGTTGTCATCATGAACTTCACCGGTGTGTATGCCCATGAGGTATTTGCACGGAACAATCAGTTCATTTGGCTAGACTGCCGTCACCTTTCTGGAACGAGAGGTTACTGTGACAAGGAGGGGATACGAAAATTGAAGCGGGTGATTGCCGGTTATCCAGCGGAAGGTATCCATTTCATTGATTCGGGCAATTATCATTACCTGACCAAATTATGGACAGACAAACTTCGAGTTCCGTTCTCTCTGATTGTATTCGACCATCACCCCGACATGCAGCCTCCCTTGTTCAAGGGCATGCTTTCTTGTGGGAGCTGGGTAAAAGACATGTTAGACTGGAATATGCTTTGCAAGAAAGTGGTGATAGTCGGTGCATCGGACAAACTGATACGCACCGTACCGGAAGAATACGGACAACGAGTCAGTTTTTATAGCGAAGCGACGTTAGCTCACGAGAAGGGCTGGCGCAATTTCTCCTCTGCGTATATTGAAGGACCGGTTTACTTGTCCATAGACAAGGATGTCCTGAACCCGGCATCCGCAGTAACAGACTGGGATCAAGGGTCTTTCAGCCTGCAGGAACTGGAGGAATTACTGGCAATTGTCCTTCGAAAGGAACGTGTAGTCGGCATTGATATCTGCGGGGAATGCTCCGCAACGCTTACTTTGTTTGAGGAGAGGCGGGAAGCCACCGTGGACAGCCGGGCGAACAAGGAGCTGCTCAAACTCATACAGTCATTCTCCTGTTTTTTATAAAGCTGTTGGATATTGTTAATTATATTATCACATAAACCATATTTTATTATTATGATGAAAACAATTGTTCGTAAAATCGGTCTGGTTGCACACGATGCAATGAAAAAGGACATGATAGAATGGGTTCTTTGGAACTCGGAACGTCTGATAGGGCATAAGTTCTATTGTACGGGAACCACCGGTACACTCATTAAAAAAGCGCTCGAAGAGAAACATCCTGAAACAGAATGGGATATCACGATTCTGAAATCCGGTCCTTTAGGTGGTGACCAGCAAATGGGCTCACGTATTGTGGAAGGAGAGATTGATTATTTGTTCTTTTTCACGGATCCGATGACATTGCAGCCACATGACACGGATGTAAAGGCACTGACCCGGCTGGCGGGAGTTGAAAATATAGTTTTCTGTTGTAACCGTTCGACAGCGGACCATATTATTTCCAGTCCTTTGTTTCTTGACCCGACCTACAAACGGATTCATCCAGACTATACCAATTATACACAACGCTTTGAAAACAAAGAAATTGTATCGGAAGCAGTAGAACGGGTGAAGAAACGGATGAGCCGAAATGAAAACAATATGATCGAATGAGAATGTAATGTCCAATAAAGGGGATGTGATATGTTTCAGTCATAAAAAGCAGGTTCCTATCCTTTCTGTGAGTATAAAAAAAGATTAAAAGATCAACTGTGTGATAGCAAACTTGCGAGGTATCCTCAAATGGTTTGAAACAGTAATAAACTTTTATCATAAGTTTCTATTATTCCCTTTTATATGAGCGAACACGCCTTTTTGTAGGATTCCAATATAAGAATGAAGACTTCCATGTGGTTGAAACTTAAAATCCTTTTAGGATATGTCATACTGCTTCTCCTGCTCGTCCTGACCATTCATATCTTCCGCAAGGAACAGACGAGGCGGAACAGCCTGCGACAGGATGAGCATGAACTGGCCTGTATCCGGCATCTGGCCGGAGAAACATACGCGGGCTTGCTGGGACTGGCCACTTACGGTGAAACAGTCAGCGTCTGGGATGAAAGCGACCTTGGACTCTACCACACAAAAAAAGACAGTGTCTGTAACATGTTGCAGACACTGAAAAGGTATGTGAAGTCTCCCGAACAACAGTCGCGCATAGATTCGTTATGCCTGCTGCTGGAAAGAAAGGAACTGTTGTTAGACACGGTCATGGACACGTTCGGGCGTCTGCGCAAGACCGGCGAGATCGTGAACAGCAAGATTCCGGCAATCGTGTCCCATATCCAGCAGGCGGATGTCCTTCCTGCCGAGAAAAAGAAGGAGGAGGAAACTCCGAAGAAGGGTTTCTGGTCATTCATCAGGCCCGGGAGGAAAAAATCGGCCTATCTGCAGCAGAAGGAACAGCTGGAACGCCAGCGACAGTCCATTGGTAAACATCAGGGTACCACATCTGTCACGAGCATGCTGCACTCCCTTGACAGGGAGGTGACCGACATGCAGAAAGCCGAACGGGAAAGGCTGCTGGAACAGATGGACCTCCTGTACAGTAACAACACGGACCTGAACCACAGGCTACACCGGATTGTCAGGGACTTTGAGGCGGATGCTGGAATACGGCTTGATGAGCGTTACAGGCAATTCATTTCCACACGCGACCGCTCGTTCCATACGGTCTCTCTGCTGGCTGTCCTCATCTCGTTGCTGACCGTCCTCCTGTATCTTATCATCCACCGGGATCTGAACAGGATAAACCAGTATCAGCGTCAGCTGGAAGCCTCCAATCGTGAGAACACGAAGCTCCTACAATCCAGAAAACGCATGATGCTCACCATCGCTCATGACCTTCGTGCGCCACTGGCTACTATCAAAGGATGCGCCGAACTGCTCCCCGGGGAAGAAAAGAAGAGCCGCAAGGACGAGTATGCGGAAAATATACTCCATTCTTCCGATTACATGATCGGGCTGGTCAATACGCTGATCGGATTCTACCTGCTGGATACCGGCAGGAACAAACCCATCCTTTCGATTTTCCGGCTGGAGACCCTTTTCAGCGAAACAGCCCGGAACTACGGTTCGCTGGCCAAAAAGAAAAAGCTGCGGCTGACAACCGCCTTTTCCGGTCTGGATGTGGTAGTAAGCGGTGACCGTTCCCAGCTCCAGCAAATCCTGAACAATCTGCTTTCCAACGCCATTAAATTCACCCGGCAAGGTGAAATCCGCCTGCAAGCGGAATACCGGAATAAAGAATTGCATTTCTCGGTACAGGACACCGGTACCGGGATGACGGAGGAAGAAACAACCCGGATATTCACAGCTTTTGAACGGTTGGACAATGCCCGTAATGTTCCCGGTTTCGGATTGGGGCTGGCCATTGCAAGCAGGCTGGTCTCCGGGATGCAGGGAAGCCTTACCGTAAAAAGCAAACCGGGTGAAGGCAGCACGTTTACCGCATTCCTGCCACTCCTTGAGGCGGATGAATCCACCCAGATGGATGAGACACGCATCGCTACTGATTATCATCTGGATGGAATCAACGTACTGGTCATTGATGACGACCGGATGCAACTGAACATTACCAAAGAGATGTTTAACCGTAACGGAGTGCGGTGCGACTGCTGCCAGACCAGCCGTGAACTGGTTACCCGGCTACGGTCACAAAGATATGACCTGCTGCTGACGGATATACAGATGCCTGAAACGGACGGCTACGGAATACTTGAACTGCTCCGGGCATCCAATATGGAGAACGCAAAGACAATCCCCGTCATAGCGGTAACGGCACGGGTGGATGATGACAACGAGTATCTGTCGGGCGGCTTTTCGGGCTGCATCCATAAACCATTCTCTATGGAAGAACTGATAAATACAGTGGCACAAGTGATAGGAGAAAAAGACAGAAAGGAGTATGCTCCCGATTTCTCACTCATCCTTTCAGGAGAGGACAACAGGGAGGAAATGCTCGCCCTGTTTATCGAAGAGAGCCGGAAAGACCTTGCCGCATTAACCGCTGCCTTAGACCGACAAGACAAGGAGGCCGCCGCCTCCATCCTGCATAAGAACCTGCCCCTATGGGAAACCGTCCGTCTGGATTTCCCCTTGTCTCATTTACGGGAACTGGTGACAGAACCTGCGACAGAGTGGACCAATAGACAATCCATGGAAATGCGGGACATCATCCGGGCAGTGGAAAAACTGATAGTATACGCTGAAAAATACGGGAGGAAAGCCTATGAAAACAATCCTGATTATTGAAGATGATATTGTGTTCAGCCGTAGCATCAGCAACTGGCTGGTGAAAAAAGGGATGAAAACCGAATGCGTGGCAACCCTTGCGAATGCCCGTAAAGCCATCGGGCAAAAGGAGTTCGACCTAATACTGGCAGACCTGCGCCTGCCGGACGGAAATAGCACCTCGCTCCTGAAATGGATGAATGAGAAGTACTACTCTATCCCTTTTCTGATCATGACCAACTACGGACAGGTGGAGAATGCGGTGACAACCATGCAACTGGGAGCCATCAACTACCTGTGTAAGCCTGTGCAGCCAGACAATCTCCTGGCTCTGATAACGGAGATACTGGATAAAAACGATAACGAACAGGAGTTCTACCGAGGTGAAAGCCCCAAAGCCCATGAGATGTACCGTCTGATAGAGATGATTGCCTGTGCCGACATCTCCGTTCTGCTCCGTGGGGCTTCCGGCACCGGGAAGGAGCACATTGCAGCCGAGATACATGCCCGGAGCCATCGGAAGAACAAGCCGTATCTGGCTATCGACTGCGGGGCCATTTCCGATGAGCTTGCCGCCTCCGAGTTTTTCGGTCATCAGAAGGGAGCCTTTACCGGTGCGGAAAGCGACAAGGTCGGATTGTTCCGTGCCGTTAACGGAGGGACATTGTTTCTGGACGAGATAGGCAACCTTTCCTATAAGACACAGATGCTCCTGCTCAGGGCCTTGCAAGAGAAACGCTGCAAGCCGGTAGGTTCCACGAAAGAATACTCTTTTGATATCCGGCTGGTTGCCGCCACCAATGAGAATCTGGAAAAAGCCATCGGAGAAGGACGCTTCCGGGAAGACCTGTTCCACCGGCTCAATGAGTTCACTCTGCGGATTCCTACACTGGCAGAATGCCGGGAAGACATCCTTCCTCTGGCTTATTTTTTCTTGAAACTCACTTGCGCCAAGGCCCATAAATCGTTTCGTGGCTTTGACCGGCTGGCAGAGGCGGCACTGCTGGAATATCCCTGGCCGGGGAATATCCGTGAACTGAAGAATGTAATAGGTCGAGCCGTACTCATCTGCCAAGAGCAATGGATTTCCGTTTCAGACCTGAACCTTGAAATCTCCCTTCCTAAAGAAGAAGAAACGCAGTGGACGGAAGAAGAAAAAGAAAAGGCGTTGCTTCTCCAGACCCTTGAAAAGACGGGTGACAACCGTTCCAAGGCGGCCCGGTTGCTCAATGTCAGCCGGACTACCCTGTATGAGAAACTAAGGAAATACCATATCATCGACTGACCGGAGGATAACCCGAAGCAAATGAGGTTTACAAAAGTGTAAGCCGTCCTAACATTCTTGTCAAGGACGGCTTACACTTTTTATTTACACCCGTTTCTATATGAAATTTGTTTATTGTTGATTGTCAGTATTTTAAAAAGGTATAGAGCTTTAAACGATAGCAGAGGCATTTCATTTGGCTTACTCCGGTATAAACAAATCAAATGTATGCCGTATGAAACCATTTACAGAATGCCGTATATTCAATTATTTATCTCTGGCTTCAAGCCCAAAACAGACAGTTTCCGATGAAGAATTCTCTTCCTCCTATACCGAATATGAACAATACCTTTACGACCTCGCCATCGAATCGGTTTCCGTATCGGAAAGGCTGCGCCATCTGCTTCACAGCAAGGTAGAACTGATTTCCCTAAAGAAGTTATTCACCCGAACAGGACATTTCCACACGGCAGTAGCCGAATTCTATCTGGACAAATGCCTCCTGCTGGTGGAGGCGGAAATAGAGCTGGTCAATTTTGGTGTACAGTACCCCGGAACCATCACGACACCTTCCTCGTTTCTTTCATCGCTCCATTGGAAAGGTTCGCTGGTCAACCTGATGGAACTGATCTCCTCGCTGGATTACAGCGGGCTGATTACGGACGAAAGCGGCAAACGCCTCTCTTTCGCCGGTATCGTTTCCGCTTTTGAGAAACTCTTCAATGTTGCCATTCCCAAACCATATGACCTGCGTGCCGACCTTGCCCGGCGCAAAAAGAACTATTCCGTCCTGCTGCCCAAACTAAAGGAAACCTTTGAAAAGAACATCGCGGCTTGCGGAAACGGGAAGTGAACAGGGGTATTTTTACCCCCTGTCACAAATAGTCATCTCTTGTCATTTGTAGTCACTTTCCGATTTTAGGTTCGTATCAAAATTATCACTTATTTTGCTGCCGGATAAATAAAACCTGAAAAGATATGGCTAAAATCAATAGTACACGCAAACCCGGACGGGCTGACACTTCGAGCAAATGAAGAGGCGGACGGAATCCCAAAGAGGAATCAGAACTTCATTCTTATTATTACGGATTCCGTCTGGACGAACTCCAGAACATCGAGTTTGAGAGGCTCTTTGAGAATTCGGGAGCTAATAATAAATCCCAGTTCATCCTTGCCGCCCTTTTCGACAAACCGATGAAAGTCGTGAAAATAGATAAGGCGGCAACGGACTACTACATCAAGCTGACCAACCTGCAGAGCGAATACCGCCGGATCGGAGTAAACTATAACCAGGCAGTCAAAGCTCTGCATACCGGACTATCCGAAAAGAAGGCTCTTGCCATGCTCTATAAATTGGAGCAACTGACTATTGAACTAATATCTCTCAACCGGGAGATTATCCGTCTCACCCAAGAATTTGAACAATGGTTGCAAAAATAACATCAGGAGCCTCCGTTTACGGGGCATTATACTACAATCAAGAAAAAGTGGACAAGCAGCAGGCACGGCCACTGGCATGAAACCGGATCATGGAACCGGCAGACGGCCATCCGACCATCCAGCACTGCATCCGTTCCTTCGAACCGTATCTGGCGGCTAACCGCCGGACTGAGAAGCCCGTTATCCACATTTCATTAAATCCACACCCGGACGATGTGCTGACCGATGAACAGTTGACCGCTATCGGCCAGGAATACATGGAAAAAATGGGATATGGCAACCAACCCTATATCATCTACCGGCATGAGGATATCGGCAGGCCCCACATCCATATCGTCTCCCTGCGTATTGACGAGCAGGGAAAGAAAATTAAAGATTACAAAGAATGGCAACGCTCGACCGCTGTTTGCCGGGAGCTGGAGAGGAAATACCATCTGTTACCCGCCGAGAAGATGGAGCGACGGGAATCCCTGCCGCTGACTGCCGTCGATTACCGGAAGGGGGATATCAAGCATCAGATAGCCAATGTGGTCAAGCCCGTCATGCAGGGATACAAGTTCCAATCCGTCAAGGAGTTTAAAGCCCTGCTTGGCCTTTTCCATGTAACGGTGGAAGAGGCCCACAAGACGATAAAGGGAAAGACCTATCATGGACTGGTCTATGCGGCTACCGATGAAAAAGGAGAACGGACCGGCGTAGCCATCAAATCCAGCAAGATCGGTAAAAGCGTAGGCTACGAGGCACTCCAAAAGAAATTTGTGAAAAGCAAACAATGAATTGCCCGACATCCCGTACCCGTACAGACGAAGGAAGCTATCGCTACCGCCCTGCAAGGACAGCCCACCCGTCAGGGATTCCTGCAGGAACTTTCTGGAAAAGGCATTGCCGCCATACTCTGGCAGAACGATTCCGGTGTGATCTATGGCGTGACCTACATCGACCATAACTCAAAGACCGTATTCAAGGGCTCGCTTCTGGGCAAAGAATATTCGGCATCGGTTATAAACCGGAAGTACGGCACGATCCCACCGGAAAAGACTGAAGAAGCCCCTGTTATCCATCCGTCCGAACCGGAAATGAAAGAGACGGAGCTGGTGGAAGGACTGCTTGATATATTCTCTTTGGAATCCTATCCGTATCCGGCAGACGACCTGACGCAAAGCCCTTACGGGAAAAAGAAAAAGAGAAAACGCAGAGGTCCGCATCTGGGCTAATAAAATGTATCACCATTAATTATCATACCGCTTATGTCACAAGACGAAACCAGAGGGCTCAATAAGAACCTTGACTTCATGAGGGCCATCAGCATCCTATTTTTAGTGATGAATGTCTATTATTTCTGCTATCCCTATTTTCTTTCCATGAACCTGAACATCGGTGTCGTGGACAAGATACTGCTCAATTTCCAGCGGGATACCGGGCTGTTTTCCCATTCGCTGGTGAGCAAGTCCTTCAGTCTGCTCTTCCTTTTCTTCTCCTGCATGGGAGCGAAAGGACGGAAGGACGTGGAGATGTCATGAAGGAGTATCGGCTGTTACCTTATAGCCGGGATGCTGCTCTTTTTTGGTAGCGAGCTCTTACTGACGGCACGCTTCCCCGTCGCGCTTCTAACCTTATTATATGTAGCTACCGTAGCTGCCGGATATATCAGCCTGCTTACCGCCGGAACCTGGATCAGCCGCCTGTTGAAGAACCAACTCATGGATGACGTCTTTAACGACGAGAACGAGAGCTTCATGCAGGAGCGCAGGTTGATTGCCAATGAATACTCGGTAAACCTGCCCACCCGTTTCCGTTACCAACGAAAGACCTATTCAGGCTGGATAAACGTGATTAATCCCTTCCGCGCCTCATTGATATTAGGCACGCCGGGATCAGGAAAGAGTTATGCCATCATCAATAACTATATCCGCCAGCAGATAGAGAAAGGATTCGCCGCCTATATCTATGATTTTAAGTATCCGGATTTAAGCATAATTGCTTATAACCAGCTGCTTAAAAACAAGGATAAGTATGCCAAGCCGGTCGGATTTTATGTGATTAATTTCGATGATCCCAGATACAGCCACCGGTGCAATCCCCTCAATCCTTCGTTTCTATCCGATATCGCGGATGCATACGAATCAGCGTATGTAATCATGTTAAATTTGAACAAGAGTTGGATTCAAAAGCAGGGAGATTTCTTTGTAGAAAGCCCGATTGTGCTATTTGCGGCGGTGATCTGGTATCTTAAAATCTATGAAAACGGGAAATTCTGCACCTTCCCACATGCCATAGAGCTATTGAATAAACCGTATTCCGACCTGTTCACCATACTGACCTCTTACCGGGAGCTGGAGAATTACCTGTCACCTTTTATGGATGCATGGAAAGGTGGTGCGATGGAGCAGCTCCAAGGGCAGATAGCTTCCGCCAAAATTCCGCTATCAAGGCTGATCTCACCTGCCTTATATTGGATTATGACCGGAGATGACTTCACGCTGGATATCAATAATCCGGAGGAACCCAAAGTTTTGTGCGTCGGCAATAACCCTGACAGACAGAATATTTACTCATGTGCGTTAGGATTGTATAATGCCCGTATCGTTAAAATGGTCAACCGAAAAGGCAGGCTCAAATGCTCTATTCTAGTGGATGAGGTTCCCACACTTTACTTTAAAGGACTTGACACCCTGATCGCTACCGCCCGTAGCAACAAAGTGGCAGTATGTCTGGGAGCACAGGATTTCAGCCAGTTAATACGTGACTACGGTGATAAGGAGGCGCGGGTGATCCAGAACACAATTGGAAATATCTTTTCCGGGCAAGTGGTCGGAGAAACAGCGAAAAACCTTTCTGAAAGGTTTGGGAAAGTGCTCCAACAGCGCAAATCCATTAATATGACCCGTGAAGACACCTCAACCAATATCAGTACCCAGCTCGACTCGCTGATACCTGCCTCCAAAATCTCCAACCTCTCGCAAGGAGAGTTTGTCGGCAGTGTCTGCGACAACTTCGGGGAGAAGATAGAACAGAAGATATTCCATTGCGAGATCGTGGTGGACAATGAACGGGTAGCCGCCGAAACAAAAGCCTACAAGCCTATCCCCGTCATAACCGACTTTACCGGTGCGGATGGTAAGGACCACATGCAAGAGGAAATCGAAAGGAACTACTATCAAATCAAGGAAGACGTGACGCAAATCATCGAAAAAGAGCTGCTTCGCATCCAAAATGATCCCAACTTGAAACACCTGCTGGAAACGGCAGACGATGAATAATCCCTATTTAATTTATTAATCATTTAAATGTTGTAAACATGGAAAAAAAGAAAAGTTCTCCGGCCAACCTGCCGGGAAAACCCTGCTTCCCCTGGGTGGGAGGTAAAAGAAGACTGCTTCCCGTACTTATCGAATCCCTTCCGAAAGACTTCGGACAGATGGATACCTATGTAGAACCGTTTGTCGGTGGCGGCGCCCTCTTCTTCTGAATAAGACAAGCCTATCCGGAAATCCGTTGCGTCATCAACGACTCCAACGAGGCTCTGATCAATGTCTACCGCGTCATCAAGGAATCCCCGGAGCAGCTTATTAAAGTGCTTGCCCGGATACAGGACGAATACATCGCGCTGGAGGAACATACCCGAAGAAGGGTCTACTTCATGGAGAAACGTACCTACTACAATGAAGGAAACCCGAATAACATCACCCGTGCCGCCCTGTTTATCTTCTTCATGCGTACCTGTTATAACGGCATCTACTCCGTGAACCATAGCGGAAAGCTGTCCGTCACTTTTGGTGCCGGGGGACGGGTAAAACTGTTGGAAGAGGAACTGATCCGCTTTAACCACAAGCTGCTGCAAGATGTTGTGATTCTGGACGGTGACTACCGGCAGACCGCAGAATACACCGGAGCCAACTCCCTATTTTATTTTGACCCGCCTTATAAGCCGGTCAATGAGGGTAACTCCTGCACCTCCTACATGCCACAGGACTTCGGAGATGAAGAGCAGATCAACCTGGCAAATTTCTGCAAGGGAATAGGTGAAACCGGTGCCAAATGAATGCTTTCCAACTCCGATCCCCGGCAAAAGAACCCTGAGAACACCTTCTTCGACGACCTCTATGCCGGTTTCCATATCCAGCGAATCAGCATCTTCCGTTCCATCTGTTCCATAGCCGAGAAAAGAGAAGCGGTCAATGAATTGCTGATCAGAAATTATTAAGAATAAATATCCGGTGGTAGCCGGGTAGCAATAAAAAGAGAGCCAAATTCCCTCCAGCAGGGATTTGACTCTCTTTTTTATTGCCTGCCTTTCATGCATCAGACAAGGACCAGTATTTTATAATTTTCAACCGGACTGTTTCTTTGCAGGCTTTTCAATCAGCTTCGGGGCTGTTTCGTGCTGATGATCCGTCTTGTTCTCCTGCGCCATCTTCCTGCCCAACAGGTAATCGTTCAAATCGTTATACTCCCGGTAGCAGTCGGACTTGTCCCTGACCGGGCATCCGGCTTGCGCCATCTGCTGAAAAGCCTGCCTTCCGGCGGAATCGTTATCCAGTAGGCAGAGGGCACTCTTATACTCTTTCAAGACAGGGATAGCCTTGCCTACATTGCTGACCGAATTTAAAACGATATAGTCCGGACCGTTTCCTTTAGGCTGTCCGTTACCGGGATGCGTAGCCTTGAGCGTGAGGTATGAGAGATAATCCATAAAGCCTTCAACCACTATGCAACGGTCGCTGCCATTTTTGATATGGGTAATCTCTTTGGGCGATATGCTGCCTTTTAGGTATTTGTTACGGATCTCGTACCCGCCGCTCCGGTTGGCAAAGCCTACGGCAAAATACCATTTTCCCTTGTTCTGAAAATGCACTTCCTTGCATGCTTCCCTTGCGATTTCAGGCAAGATGCCTCTTTCTTTGAGATATCCCAGCAAGACCGGGTTCGTCAGCGGATCAATGCGTACCTGCCGGTAGCCGGTAGCCTGCGGTTCCGCCTGCCGGGGAGAGGCTGCTACCGGACGGAAAGCAGCCGGAAAATGTCCCTCTATCGTTTTAAGCGCATAAGAGATATCCTTCGTCTTTTGAAGCTCCATCGCCAGGGTGATGATGTCCCCTCCCTGTCCGATGCCGAAATCGTATCATAGGTTGCGGGATGCGCTCACCTTGAAAGAAGGTGTCTTCTCCTCACGGAAAGGGGAACAATACCAGATACTGTCCCCTTGTTGTTTTACCGGGTTGAACCCCATACGCCGGAGATAATCCTCCAACTGAATGCTCTTGGCTTCTTCAATGTTCATTGTGTAACGGATTAAATTAATGACTCTTTTTAGAACGGGAATCCTTTAGTATCACCCACTGCAACGGATTCTGCGGCTTCCCGTTTTTTCTCAGTTCAAAATGCAGATGGTTGCCGGTCGCTATGCCGGTATGACCGACATTGCCGATATGCCGACCTATGCGTACATCGCTCCCTTTCCTCACATGCAATTTGCTCAAGTGTGCATACAACGTGGAAAAGCCGCCCGCGTGCCGGATTTCGATGTACCAGCCGTAACTGCTGCTATACCTGGCTTCAACGACTTTCCCGCTTCCTGAAGCATAGACCGGCGTGCCATAGGGTGCGGCAAGATCCACTCCGGCATGGAGTATCCTTTTCTTTTTCACCGGATGCATCCTTATACCGAAACCGGAAGAAACGGCATACCTCCTCCGACTTTCATTCAATGGATACAGAATAGGATAATCGGCCAGTACGGTAACCGGCAACCGGCTGTCTCATATGAAAGACTTTCACTGCCGGGCAGAGTGGATACGGTAGATGACAGCACTGAGTCCGGCTTTATATCCCTTTGACGGGGACTGTGCAAAAGCCGGACATGACAATAAGTGACAGAACATGACAATTAATGACAACTTCCTCATAATCAAACTATTTAATGACAAAGATAGTAATTTTACCCTCGTAAATGATTCATTAATCTTTAAAATTAACGTATATGAACGATGTGAATTTAGCTCCTGAAAACAAGGAAGCAACCCCGGAACACGGGTATTTGATGGCGTATGACAAGAAAGAGCAGAAAGCCAAAGGTGTAAAAGGAATCGCAGCGAACGGAGAGCTGGAAACGCTCGAAGCTAACGAGGCGAACAGGGACCAGTTTATCAAAGTGGACCAACGTGGAAACTTCTTCACCAACTTCGGGAAGAATTTTCTCTACTAGTACAATAATCCCGGTCGTTACTCCCTCTACAACATGCCGAAGGAAACGCTCGTAGAGCAGGCCAAAGAAAAGATCGAAGCGGCGCAGGAACCACAGAACGAAGCAGTCAGAAGGGAACTGGCTTCGACCAGGGTGTATAATAACCATCGCTTCAACGAGCGGGAAGTGAATTGGGAACAGGCCGCCAAATACGGCATTACCCCGGACGGACTGAAGAACGCAAAGGACAGCCTCGAAAGAATGTTGCAGGGAAAGACTTCCGCTATCGCTTTCCGTGTGGCAAAAAATTCCGAGCTGGGGCGTGAAAACGGGGATGCCAAACTCTCCCTGTTCCGCGACGAGAACGGAGCTGTCAAGTTCGACATCCACTACATCCGTCAGGCTCCCAAGATCGGGGAAGACTACAGGGGACATGTCCTGACGGAAGAAGACCTCAAGGCCCTGAACCAGACCGGCAATCTCGGCAAGGCGGTGGATGTAGTCATTGACTACCGTACCAAAGAAACCAAATCCTGCTACCTTTCCAAAGACCCGGTGACCAATGAATTGTTCCATATGCCCGTAGAGCAGGCACGCATTCCGCGTAAGGTGAAAGATTATACGCTTTCTCCGAAAGAATACGATGCTGCCGTGCGCGGTGAGGAAGTACCGATCCGTTTCAAGTCTGATAATGGAAAATTTTATGCCACCTCCATCCAGATGAGTGCCGCCGAGCGAGGGGTGGAATTCCTCTGGGAAAGAAGCACCAAGAAGTTGGAAGAGGCACAGAAACAAGGTCAGGAACAAGACGGAAGCCAGCAGCAGCCCCATGCACCGGTACAAGTAGCCGGAAAACCCCGGAAAAAAGAGGAAGCCTCACAGCAAGCGGAAAAGAAACCGCGTACCCGTAAACCGTCCATCACACCTAAAATGTAAGAAAAATGGCAACCTATATTTCTGATGATCCCAAACTATTGGACGAGCTTTTCAGGAAAGACGGTGAAGGCCAGCTCCTTGTCGGTTATGAAACCGGCAAGGAGAAACCCCATGCAGAATCCTCCTATATGCTTTATCCTGCCAATCCCGACAGGCAAGACCCTGTCTATACGTTTATGGCCTTGTTCAGCCAACAATCGATAAAAGCCAAATACTCCGCCTTCGTACCGAATACCCGTCTGGAAATCTATTCATTCCCGAAGATGACGGATGTACCGGCTATCTCCGGAGATATTTCCAAAAAGGAATATATCAATCAGGTATTACTACCCTATATCCGGGAAAAGGGACTGGCTCCTCTAATAAGTACCAATCTGAGAAATGTCCTGTTTGCGCAGTCACGCAGCGATATCCTCATGATATCGGGAGAACTTCCGAAACTGACCACACAGCAGTTGGACGAGCTGGTCCATTTTCATCAGAAGCAGGATGAGCTGGCTGCCAGGTATGATTATAATCCGGTTTACAAATTACCGCTGCATGCTGTGGAAACGTCCAAAGGAATCTTGTTTTTCAGTGATACCAAAATGGGACGGGAGGGATTGAAGAGCTTTTACCAACAGTTATCCGGCAATTATTTCTGGGTTCATGGCGAACCCGGTCCTGTCAGGCAATACAACGTCAACTGCCTGTCCGACGATATCTGTCCTTTGGTGGATGCCTGCTACCGGAAGAATCCCCAAAGCGGAAAAGGGGAATATGATTTTGATAATGCTGTATTCTCAAAAGAGGCTTTCCGTGACAGGAAACAGTGGAAACTGGCGTTTGAAACGGACATGGAGCCGAGCGCTTCTGAATTTCTCCGCCTGAATGAATTTGCCGGATGTCCTGCGAGCCGTAACAATGCGGATATCAGCAAACTGTTGTATCTGATGGAGAACGGATTCAAGCGGGATATAATAAATGATCCCGATTTCGGATACCGGAATGTCTTTCAGGAGTATGTCACCCGGATAGACGACTGTATCAACGGACAGTCCTCGGGGCCAGATTTGTCAGATGTGCTGGATGACATGCGTTGGAAAGCGAAGAATATCCTTCTGACGGATTTCGATGTCCGTGGACACCGTACATTGGAAAGGACACTGAATGACAGGAGCGTCCCGTTTCTCATCAATGGAACCGATGCCGGCGAAGCCATGAGGCAAGCCTTGCTGGAAGGAAAGTGGATCTACTGTCCCCAAATATCCAAGTCAATGCCAGATTTACATTTCCTCCATGCCGAAAAGACATGCAACCGGGTAATGGCATATACCAAATCTCCCGTAAACAAGACCGTGTATCAGGAGAAAAACGGCAAAATCATTCCATATGTACCGGCTTTGAAAAAGGTATCGAAAACGAAAAGGAACAATTCCCTCAAAATGTAATGATATGAAGCAACCTGAACAATCCTATACAGCCATAGAGACAGCCCATGGCTTTGTGTTCTTTACTGATACGACGGAAGGACAGAAAAACAGGCAGGACTTTCTGCAATTTATGGCAGACCATTACTTCGATCCCCATTTCAATCTTGGTCCGGTAAATGTTTACCGGGCAGAAGGAGTCCTAAAGGATGGATCCTATGTCAATCCGGGTGAGGGCCTGTACCCGGAATATGCTTACCTGCAGATGGATAAGACACCGGAAATGGAGCTGGTCTACCGGAATGAGATGAAGCCGACTTGGGAGGATTTCGGTAGTTTCTGCCACAATATGCATTGTACCAGCAGCCATCGCAACCGTAATATCGCTGATATTTTGGAGGAAATAGAAAGCAAGGACCGTAAATTACTGGAGCTTTCCAAACAAGGTACAGCATCGGATATCCGGCAGCAGATAGAAGAAACCGGCCAGGATAAAGCCTTGCTGGACAAACTCCTCAAGCAGTATTACGATGTGCGTGGACACCGGACTGTTGGGAACATCCTCCGCGACCCGATGGAATGTGTCACCGTAGACGGTGTCCGGCTCTTTACCCCTCACCGGCAAGTATTGGCGGCAGGGCACGGACTCTTCCTGCCGGGAGAGGCAAAAAGCAACCCGTCCCATGCCTATGCATGGATAAACGGGGATTTCACCCGGATCGTATTTTCTAAGGATCCTCCTGCGAACAAACAGGTGTTCAAAGTGAAAACAGTCATCGAAAAGGCTTTGAATAAAAAGCAGGACGTGAAAAAGAAAAGAAATACCCACCCTAAATTGTAGAAATATGGACAAGAGAAACCAAATGGAAAATCCTTTTTTCGATCCCGACAAGCCGGGAAGTATTTTTGTCGGTATGGACCGTTACCATCAGTACTCTCCCCACCAGCCCCGAAATGCCCTCACATTCATTCAGAAAGGAGATGCGGACAGCCTGTTCCGCAAATTCCTGATTGACAATATCAAGGAAGCGGAGTGCTGCCCCTATATTCCGGATACGGAACTGCTCCGGTTTGACCTGGCGAACATGAGGCAGGTTCCACCGGTAGATACCCATACCCCTTTCGAGGAATATATCAGCAAGGAACTGCTGCCGTATTTTCAAGAACACTGCATTCCCCCTGCCAAACGCATTTCCCTGCGTGATGCGGTCTATACCTATAAATACAAGAATGAACCGGACGGCGGCATATTGAAGAAGTATCTCATGCAGGAACCCGCATACTTGGAGTTTCGATTACAGCAACAGGAAAAAAGGACATTGTACCGGTGCCAGCCGCGGTACACATTCCCCTTAAAAGTGGTGGAGAATGACTTCGGATACCTTATCTTTTCCGGTAACGAGATCGGCAGGAACGGATTCAGGGAGTGCATCCGGTACATCACGGACCATTACTTCGACCCGCACTACGATACCGGCCATCTGGCCGTCTACGACAGTACGTTCATGGACAAGAACCTGGTTCCTCTCATAGATGCCGCTTACAAGCCGTGCAAACCGATGGAACTGGATTATTCCTTCGATTTTTATCCGGCATCCTATATCGGTCTTGACGAACTGCCCAAAGAATTCATCGACAGTTTAAAACCGGTATGCTACCATTCGATGGAAGCGACAGCCGGGGATTTTATAAAATTCGCCACCGACTGGCATTTCAATAAGGATACGCAGGTTTCCATCAGCCGGGAGAACCATGACATTTACCGGCTGCTGACCGTCATGCGTAACGGTTATATGAATATTCATGAACAACCGTTTACCTATTTCAATGAACTGCTGCCGTATGCCAAGGAATTTGAAAAAGTCACGCAGGTTAAATCTGCCGGCGAATTCGATACGGGAAAGTTCAAGCGGTTGTCTACGGAAATCCGGAAGGCTGCCGATGGAATTTTGAAAAGGGATTTCGATGTGAGAGGGCACCGTTCCCTTGAGAATATGTTGAATGACTCCACCGTTACCTTCACCGTCGGAAGCCGAAAACTGAATGAAGTTCAAAAGACGGCACTGGCTTCGGGATACGCACTGTATCTCCCGGAAAACAACAAGGAGGCGACAAGGCATCTCCTTTTTTGCAAGGCCGACTTTGAGCAGGGCAGAATTGAGGGTTCCTCCAAGCCCTTCGGCGTCAGGACATACGTGATAAAGGACGGACTGCTCTGTCCGCTGCCGGAAGAGAAGAATACCGTTAAAAAGACTGAGAATAAGAACAGACATAACAATAACCGTTTAAAATAAAGCGATATGATACCTAAAAGTCAGATGTACCTCGGAGCGCGGATTGTAGAGAACGATCCGGAAGAGGAAACTCCCGTTGTTCCCTATAAAGGAACAGTAACAGCCATTGAAGAAACCGGAAAAGGGGAACTGGATTACTTTGTCTATATCCGGCTGGATGATGAGTCCATGAAACAAAAAAGAATCTCCCTTTGCTGCCCGGACAAGATCATGACCTGTTTTCCATGGACTATAGACCTGGAAGAAAAACAGAAAATGGAGCAGAAAATGAAGAATAAAAAAGTTCCCGACCCGTCGAAACGGCATAGACTATCTTAATCAACCATTCATCTAAACCATAAAATAATATGAGTACATACATTGGTTTCAATTTGAACAGCAACAGGCAGATTGAACATTTCCAGACCATAGAGAATCGTTATGGCATCAATTCAGATGGCGGCAAATTTCTTTTCGGGCAGGCAGAACTGGCCTTGAAAGGCTCCTACATTCCTAAGGAAGAAGTCTATTTAATACCATATCAGGGTGCTGTACAACCGGGGAACATTGAAAGGTTCATCAAGGACATGACCCATAACGGAGGACTGTCTTGTGCAACTCATTTCCCATTGCGGGATATCGCCTTCGTTTACGAGAATACATCTCCTTATGGCATCCATAATGTGGATAGCATCCAGAGAATGCTTCAAAAGGCCAAAGACAATCCCCTGCTGAAAAAACAACTGAACGCTTACCGCGCATTCCATCAAGAAAAGGAAAAAGATATCTACAACAGGGTGATTACTGCAATAAATACGAACCAGGGAGTCCTGATGTTCAATGATACCGGCAGGGGGATACAGTGTGCGCAGAAATACCTGCAGCATATTGGCGATAATTTCTTCTCGCCGGTTTACAGGGATGCGGATAAACTGCAAATATATTATTTCAGCACTTCCAATATCAATCTGATCAAAGAGGCGTCAAAGTGTTCGAACATGGCTTAAAAAAGATATACCTTCCCCAAAAGGCTCATTTCCTGGATTCAAATATGATAGCCAACTATACCCCGGCGGTAGAATGCAGCATGGCTCCCTCTTTGGAATGTTATAACCAACTGGCCGAAAAGTTGAATCTGGGCAAGAGCCAGAAGAATTATAACATAGGCGTACTCGACCGGATCTGCAAGACCGGGCAAATCGGGAATTTGGAAAAAGACAGCCGGTTCAACCATCAAAACAGCTTTGTCTCCCTGGATGAACGGATCAGGCTGTCTTATGTGGGGAAGCAGGATGGCACACTGCTGAAAAATGCACTTGAACGGACCATCAAGGATACGGCAAAGAGAATCCTACAGACGGACTATGCGGTACGGGGCTATGAACCGCCCAAACAGGAAAAGAAAAAGAGTAGAAGTATCACCATGTAACTATTTTAAATTTCAATCGTATGCAAAAGCAAGAGATTTCAAACATTATGATTTTCTTTGTTACCCAGGACTTGGAAGGGCAACCCCGACAACTGGAGATGCACCTGATGCCGGAGAAAGAAGTATCGATGATGAATCAACGATTCACCGAATACCTCCAGCGGCAAAGGGAAATGTACAAGCCGTCCCTTGTCCAAAGCCACTTGCCGGATCTTTATCTGTGCCGCTACCAGTTTCCGGCAGGAGTAAGCTACCCGGATATCCGGCTCTTTGACAAGGATAACAGCTTGGTACAAAAATTCATCACCCGGAACGGAGGAAGCATGCAGGGCAATGTCTCATTGCGCGGACTGGAATACCTGCATTCTCACGATGAAGAAAAAAGCCTGCCCATGCTGGTAGCCAGCGGACTTGCCGACCACCTGCTTGTACAGCCGGAAGCCAAACGGTTCGCGCTGGCACAGGATACTCTCCACGACGATCCGTCGGAAACCCTGACCGCCGTGGAAACCGCCAAAGGAGTGCTTCTGTTCGAATATTCCGGCTTTGGAAAGACATGCTGCCATGCCTATATGCAACATCTGGCCGACCGTTTCTTCATTACGGACGAAGAGAAACCGGAGTTTGTCAACCTGTACAAGCTGACCCGTCCGGACGCAGAAGTGGTAAAGGCATTCCAAGCATCTCCCAATGCCTTCTCCTTATATACAAACTCTTTTCTGCCGGAGAAAGCACAATATCTGGATGCGACTATCCTGCGGAATGCCCGGCTGGACAGGAGCCACCGCATAGAACCGACATTCGATGCCTATGACAAGTTTGCTTCCTCCTATAACGTGCTCCCCAGTATTGCCAATGCCCAGATACTCCGGTTACTATCCTTACAGGAAACCGCAGGAATCTATGGGATAGACTATACAACCAGAAGGATTCCGTTCATACACAAGAATTCTTTCAACTCCCAGTTCAATGCGCTGCAGAATATTCCGGCTGAAAATAAAGGCGGACAGGAGAAGGTCAAATCACAGATCCGGGATCAGGCGGCCTATATCCTGAAACGTGATTACGGGCTTATCCCGGACAGCCTGCAAAACAAAGAGATAGACCCCATCATTTCCCTCCAGACTCCCAAAGGAGCCGTCTACCTGCCCGCCACGGATGAAGGAGCCATCTATAAACAGTGTTACCTGCAATATCTGGCTGACCGTTTCTTCACTCCGGAAGTACAGGCTCTGGGACGAATCAGAGAATTCTATATTTCCTGCCCGAACCATAGCACGGAGCATTACATGCAGAAGCATCTGGACCTTTTCCGGTCCAATCCTTTCTACGGGCAGCTGGCGAAAATGCCATTGTATCCGATAGAGCAATCCGAGCTGTTGAAGAAAGGCGGCTATCCCATAGAGCCGACATACCATGCATTCAAACAGTTTACGGAAGATTACCGGCTTTCGGTAACGCCGGAGAATGCCGAGATATTCACCCTGCTCTTTATACGGGAATACGGATTACCGGCTGATTTCAATACTAATGAAAGCTATAAGGAGTTCACCCACAAAGGAAATTTTAAACCGCTGGATCAAGAAATGTCCGAACTGCAATCCAAAAAGGGATATAGTGAAAAGGCATTCTACAATATTCAAAACAGGCAGCAGCAACTCGCGGACAAGATACTTGGCCTGAGATACAGACTGACCTGTCCTCCGTTGCAACTGACCGGACCGGCGGCTTCGGAAAAGAGAAAGACGGCTTCCCGTCAGAACAAGTCACATAATCCCCGCATCTAAAACTGATTATCATGCCTGCATGGATGGAAAAAATAAAAGATACATTCACCGCTAAAGCGGATTTAAAGAGCCTGTTTATTGTGTTACAGCCGGATAATCAAGTCTCGACTGTCATGGTCGTGTCGTATGTTCCGACGGATAAGGACTCTTTTCAGGTATTTATGGATCTGACCGCCCGGATTGCTATGGATCAGAAAACCATACCGGATAACTTATTGCTGCATTTTGAGGGAATACCTGCTAAAGATATTCCTTTCACCAGCGAACTACCGGCGAAAGACAGTGAGAAAGCCCTCAGTTTCATCGCCTCTTACGGAGGCATCACTGAAAACAACTCCGTACCTTTACGGAAAGCGGCTTATTTGAGAGCATGCCAAAGGGAACTGACGGCAGAGAATATCCGGGATCTGGACTACTCACCAGCTTATAAGTGCTTTATTGCACACGAAGATGCGATGGAGAAGATTGCGGCAGGAAAGCAAGCCAAACAGTTCTACACCATAGCTGAAACGGAACAAGGTGTCCGCGTATTCAATGACGGACTTTCCGGGACTATAAAGTTTCGGGATTACCTGCAATCGACAGCGGACAATTTCTACTCAAGCTCTTTGCAGGATGTGGAGTCATTGAATATTTACCGGATAGAAACCGTCTCCCGCCGGATGCTGGAACTCTCCAACGGGAATCAGACCACCATGCCGCAGGCCGGGATGGAAATTCTGGCGAATTACAAGCCGTCCGTCACTTTCGACATGCATCCTACGGGAGAAAATCTCAACCGGTTTGTCACAGCCGGCGCATTGGAACTCTCTATCCGTAACCGGAACATTATGACACTTCAGGACATAGCAGCCAGAGGATACGCCCATTTACCGGCAGACGAATCGTTTGCCTATAAAAAGGATTTCTTGTTTGTGGAGAAAGGTATCCGTGAGATTACCCGGCAAAAGGAATTGTACCGGGATTATCCTTTCCGGCAGAAGATGGATGAATTACAAAATGCTGCCAGGTCATTGGCGCAAACACTGTTAAACAGGGATGGAGTCCGGAAGAACTATCATCGGGTAAGCCCGCCTGTTGTTGTTTCTAAGAAAGGAGAAGCTCAAACAGCCGAAAAACCGCAAGACAAGCCCGGACTGTCCTGTGGCAATGAAAAGAAAAAGGTCAAGACAAAAACCGCTTCCGTTAAAAAGCAGGCGAAGCCCAAATTATAATGCATATGGAACTGATAAATAATACATTCATTCCCGAAAAAGAGATACCACGTAGCCGCAGGGCTGCCGGAAGGAAAGCATTCCTGCAAACTTTCAGAAACCTGTTTACCAGCCGGAATCATTTCAGGAGATTCATGGATACTTACCGTTTCAACACGATCCGCTGGAGCGCGTCCAACCTCCACGAACCCTCATGGGGAAAACGGATCGGATTATTCTTTCGTACCAAAAATCCAATCGCTATCCTCCGGGATGATTACCGGAGCAATCGCAGTAATCTGTTGAATAAATGGGAAACGTCCAGCCTGAACCGTATCCAGATGGAACTGGTCCGAATGGGTAGTATGCCTATTCAGAATAAGGACAGACATACTTTCAAAGCTCTGAACAGCATTGAAAAGAAAATCAAACAACTGCAGGAATATGAAGGATGTCCCGATATGAGCCATGAAAAGCAGCTTCTGGCAACATACAAGTACATTCTTTCTTCTCCTTTTGACCGGAAGTTCGGAGGATTGCCACCCGATGAGATTTGTGGGATGCTTCAGCAGAACGGACTGTCTGAATCAAACCTTCCTTACCAAAATTACGAAGGAATCCTCCAGGGCCGTGAAACAGTCATGTACGAACTGGCAACCGGAAAGAACGGGGAGAAATACCTCCAACCGGCAGATCAGGTGAAACTGAATGCGGGAATGTCAGGAATCTCAATGGATTTAATCAGCCGTTTTCCGGCAAAGGAAATACCCCTGCCGAATCTGACGGAAAGCATACAAGTATCGGAAAAGAAAGAGAAGCTCTCCATTCCCAAAGAACCGAAGAAAAGGGTACGGAAAGAAAAATCAAAGGTCAAGAGTGTAAAAATTAAATAGTCATTCATATTAAAAAAGAAAGTAACATGAAAACAATTTGTATTTGTGAGAAGCCCTCGGTGGCACGCAGCATTGCCCGGGTCCTGGGCGTAACGGAGAAACAGGAAGGATACTTGAGTGGGAACGGATATGCCGTCACATGAACTTACGGCCATCTGTTGGCATTGGCCCTGCCTCAAGACTACGGCATTGTCCATGTGGAAAAGGAGATGCTGCCTATTATTCCCGACCCGTTCAAACTGGTTGTCCGTCAGATTAAAACCGAAGATGGATACAAGGCTGATCCGACGGCTCTGAAACAATTGGAAGTAATCCGTAAACTGTTGGGTCAGGCTGATCAAGTGATATCCTGTACTGATGCAGGGCGGGAAGGAGAGTTAATTATGAGATATGTGCTTGAATATCTGGGATATCATAAGGAAACCAAACGCTTGTGGATATCTTCCATGACAGAAAAATCGATACGGGAAGGATTTGATAGCCTCAAATCAAGTAAGGAGTTTGACAACCTGTACCGTGCCGCTAAAGCCAGGAGAGAATCAGATTGGGTCGTCGGTATGAATGCCAGCCTGTCTTTGAGCATGGCTGCAGGCAAGAGTAACTATTCTCTGGGAAGAGTACAGACACCGGCACTTGGCATGATTTGCCGTCGATATCTGGACAACAGGGATTTTATAGCCAAACCCTATTATCTGCTACAGCTACGGACAACGAAAGCAGGGAAAGAACTCGTCTTAACCTGTACCGGGAAATATGATACACCGGAAAAACTCGATGTGGACCGTAAAAAAGTGTATGAAGAGACGACAGCCAAAGTGGTGCAAGTGGAGAAGAAAGAGGTTCCAGAAGAAGCTCCGCTACTTTATGACCTGACCGCCCTGCAACGAAGTGCCAATACCAAACTCGGACTGACCGCAGAACAGACGCTGAACATTGCTCAAAAATTATATGAAGGAGGCTACATTTCGTATCCCCGTACCGGATGTAGCTATATCACAGAAGACATCTTCGAACAAGTCCCTTCCCTCATCGGCCTGCTTAAGCAACATCCCCGTTTCACATGGCATGCGGAAAACCTCTGTAACCAGCCTTTAAACCGGCACTGTGTGGACGATAGCAAGATGACGGACCATCATGCGTTAATCATTACGGAGAACTATCCCCAGAGGCTTTCCCTTGACGAGCAGAATATCTATTCCATGATCGCGGGACGCATGTTGGAGGCTTTCTCCGGCAAATGCCTGAAAGAAACGGTATCCGTACAAGCGGACTGTAACGGCGTTCTTTTCGGGATAAAAGGAAGCCAAATCAAAGTTCCGGGGTGGAGAGGCATCTATAACGAACCCAGTGAGAAAGAAGAAGGAAGTCTTCTGCCCGAATTTCAGGAAGACGAAATATTGCCCGTGCTCGGTATTGATACATTGGTCAAGAAAACCAAACCGCAGCCCATATTCACTGAGGCAAGCCTGCTTGCTGCGATGGAAGGTTGTGGCAGAACATTGGACGATGAAAAGGAAAAAGAGGCAATGGAGGATTCCGGCTTGGGTACACCGGCTACACGTGCCGGAATCATCGAACTGCTCATTGCCAGACACTACGTGGAAAGAAACGGACGGTCACTGATTCCCACTCCCAAAGGACTGGAAGTATATGATATTGTAAAAGAGAAGATGATCGCCAACGTGAGCATGACCGGAGGGTGGGAATGCGCCTTGCATGAAATCGAAACCGGCAAAGTTTCCACGGAAACATTTACTCAGAGCATCAATTCCTATACCCAACAAATCACCTCGGAACTGCTTGCCCTGAAACTTAACCATCCGGACTTGCCACATTGTAACTGCCCCAAATGCGGAGCAGAAACGATTATCGTCTTTAACAAGGTCGCCAAATGCAGCGATCCCAATTGTGGGTTCCTGTTATTTAGAACGTTCAACGGCAGGGAACTGACGGATAATCAGATGCTCCTGCTGCTATCGGGGAAACGTACCGGATATCTGAAGTTTACCAGCAAGAAAGGAAAGAAGTATGAGGCATCACTCGAGCTGGATGACAATTACAGGATTGAGATGACTTTCAAGGATAATAAACCTAAAAAATAAAGAAGCGACTTATGAAAAAAGAAATGGAAGAGATACCGGATGAACTGAATCCGGACTTAATGCTGAATACGATTGCTTCCGAACTGCTGATCAAGATAGCCAAAGGGGAGATTGATATCCAGAAGCTGGTCAGGAAACAACTCTCGGACAGGGGAATCGATGACCAACGGAACTGGATAGGACCGGACAAGGCAAGAAAATATTGGGAGAAATATAAGATGCCTGTCTAAACCAAGTCAGTCAGGATAAGAAGATAATTGCAGGTTATTCAATCCGTTTGTAGGCCAGCCTGCAAATACCGGATCTGAAACATTTGTTCCCGGTCATTTCCCATGAGGAAGGACCGGGAATTTCTGTAAACAGACGTATGCCGTCCCCTTGGATATACGGTGCGACAAAAAGGATGATTTCATCCACCAACCAGTATCTGAACATGCTGCTTATAACGGAAATTGTATCCGGAGCCGCTTCTATGAAATAAATACCTTCATTTTTCTTTTTCCATTGTGTCAATGAGATGAAAGATACATCCGGCCCGAGAGTCTGTGTAGCACGTTCCCGTATTTTGGTGAGGCCATATTTGTTCGGATTATCCCACAAAGGGGAAGAAACAGTCCTGTCGAAGAGGTATCCGTCAAGAGTAGTGATTGCAAGTAATTGGAGTTTTGCCATAAGTATAATATTTAACCTATAAATATTATTCGGCAGAAGTATTTGAGAAAGCGTGGCCTTACCCAACTCCAAGACGGAGGTTCTGGTAAACCTATGAATAGTAGCTGTGTAAGCCACGCTATGACAAAGCATAGCATAAGCAATACACAAAAAGCCTCTATTCATTGAAATTTACCAGATTTACAAAGTTAAGCCCTAAAATGAAAACAAGAGCTAAACAAGTGCAAATAAAACCGCTTATTTACAGTTGATTATAGGGTGCTTGATGTTTTCAGTTGTTTTCTTTATTTTCAGTTGATTGGTTCTTTTTCGGTGCAATTTTGTTTCTCGTTTGTTTCTCAATATCGACCTTTATTCATATCTTTGCAACAGAAACAAAATTATGAAGGGATCGATATGCCACGAGTAAAGAAGCCTACAAAAGTAAAAGAGCCTGTCCGCCTTCGGACAAAGAAGCTGGCAGATGGAAGCCAAAGTCTGTATCTTGATATATACCGTTTCGGAAAACGAACATACGAATATCTCAAGTTGTATCTCATTCCGGAAACGGACAACAATGCCCGTCGGCAAAATCAGGCGACAATGAATGCCGCCAATGCCATCAAGTCCAAACGAATTATCGAGTTGACCAACGGCGAGGCTGGTATAGAAACTAAGGAAAGAGTTTACCTGCTTGACTGGATGAACACCTACAAGGAGAACCAGGCCAAGCGAGGTAAAAAGGACGGTAATCAAATTGATGTCACGATACGCATCTTGAAGGATTACGCGGGAGAACGTATGTTGATGGATCAAATAGACAAGGCGTTCTGCCAAAATTATCTTGACTACCTTCAAACTGAATACCGTTCCAAAGGTAAACGAGTGTCGAATTACACACTGCATACTTATTACCGGGTATTGAACGGAGCCTTGAATGCGGCTGTCAGAGCCGAGGTCATCAAGTCCAATCCTTTTACGAAAATCAGTAATTCAGACAAGATTCGCCTTCCTGAAAGCAAGCGGTCATACATGACCATTGAAGAGGTACGTGCATTGATTGCCACCCCGATGAAAAATGAAGCTGTAAAAGGAGCCTACCTGTTTTCTTGTTTTTGTGGACTTCGAATTAGCGATATAATCAAGTTACAATGGAAAGATGTATTCGTTGACCGTGGGCAATACCGCCTGTCGGTTTCCATGCAGAAAACCAAGGAACCGATTTATCTTCCCCTTTCCCCGGAAGCATTAAAGTGGATGCCTGCACGTGGGGACAAAACTCCTGATGACAATGTGTTTGACTTACCGTCCCCTACAATGGTCAATCTTCTTATCAAGCCATGGGCAAAAGCGGCGGGAATAAGCAAGCGTTTTACATTCCATACAGCGCGGCACACGTTCGCGACGATGATGCTGACTCTCGGAGCAGACTTATATACAACATCAAAGCTGCTCGGCCATGCTGACGTAAAAATGACACAGGTGTATGCCAAAATCATCAACCAGAAAAAGGATGATGCGGTAAACCTGGTCAATGGTTTGTTTGAGTGACCAATGATATACCATATCATGTCAAATTTACAATATCAAGGGCGTCATCGATTGCAGATACAATCGAAAACAATACCTTTATGATATATTATTATAAACCAATAAAATGTAAATCGACATGACAAGAGCTGACATCAGCCTTCTCTCTTTTTGAGGGGAGCAAACACCCGCATCACATTGAAGCGGCACAGGACGTGGCGGAAGAACTTTTCGCCCTGCTTACCGAAGCAAAAACAGTTTATCTCCAGGAGGTCAAAATCTACGGCAAACAGTATTGCCGTTATGTGGAGGATTTCGTGAACAGTCACCGGTATATTGACTGCAACAACGCTGTCTGCCGGAACTGCCACGAAATGAACATCCACATCGTCAAGGGACTGCTGACTGACTGTCCCCACCTTATCCAACCGCTTTTTTCCGCCCCGAGCCTTTCTTTCGAGGAGTGCATGGAACTGAAGCGGAAGTATGACACATCGGAACTGGCATCCTCCGATTGTAATCCGGCAAAGTTTTCATTTCTTTCTTTTGACTGCAGCCTTTCACGCGAAGAACTGGCCGGTATTGTTTCTTGCGCCAACACTTATCATCTATTCTGCTCTTCCGTAACCATTGACGACATGGAATCTCTCTTCTCCTGCAAGAGAGGTTTCAGCCTTCGGGTGAACAGCGTGCGCCGTGTGGCTATCCTGTTCGATGCCCTTCTTGAGCATTCCTTTATTCAGGCCCAATGGCAGACAGTTCTCAGCAAGGGAAAATTTCTGCGGACCAAAGACGGGAAAGGATTCGTTTCAGCCACGAGTCTTTCATCCGCGTTGTCTGCCATGCGAAACGGCATGACGTCGGCGGCCTACGCAATCAAGCGGACCGTCGATGAACTGAGGTGGTGCCAATAAGTGCAAAAAAATAAAGCATGTGAAAGGTAAAAGCGTGATAGTTGCCGTGATACGTGGCAACTATCACGGTATAAATTTCCGTCAAGCAATTCACTTGTCCTACCTTTGACTACAGTTAGCGCTATATGACGGAAAGCATGCTTCCATTGTCTAATTTTTAATCAATGTCTTATGCAGAATAGTAACAGATTGACATTCATGGAAAGGTTGAGCGAACGGCTCACGGCCCTTGAAGCGATTATCCGGAAATTGGAACCGGTCGAGAGCTTTCTGGAACGGGTGGAATTGCTGGAAAAGAACATTTACGCGACCAAAAAGGTCTTTACTTTTTCGGAAGCCTGCATGTACATCGGGGTATCAGAAAGTATGCTGTATAAACTTACGGCCAACAAGGAGATTCCTCACTACAAGCCTCGCGGCAAGATGATCTACTTTGCCAAGGAGGAACTGGACGAATGGCTCCTGCAGAATCATGAACTTGCCGTCGATGATGCCACGCGGATGGCACACGAGGCGGCAGCAGTACAACCCTTCTTAAACGCGAAACGCCATGGAAAACGAAAGAAGAACTGACCAGAAGACGGGAATGGGATTGGAAGAGACCCGTCTGTCAGATATTCTTTCAGCTTCCCAAATCAAGGCGACGGATACATACGAGACCCCGCCGCAAATTATCTGGATTGACAATTCGACCATAGCGACTCTCGGCAATTTCAGTGCATCGACCGGCAAGGCAAAATCCAAGAAGACATTCAATGTCTCCGCCCTTGTCGCCGCTTCCCTGGCAGGTAAGCAGGTGCTGAACTACCGGGCGCATCTGCCGGAAGGTAAACGCCGGATCCTGTATGTCGATACCGAGCAGAGCCGCTATCATTGTCACACGGTGCTGGAACGTATTCTGCGTCTGGCCGGGCTTCCTACCACAGCAGACAGCGAGAACCTTGATTTCATCTGCCTGCGGGAGTATTCTCCGACAGTCCGTATAAGTGTGATAGACTATGCCCTGCGTCAGGGTAAAGGTTATGGGCTGGTTATCATTGACGGTATCCGCGACCTTATGCTGGACATCAACAGCACCAGCGAATCGGTGGAGGTCATCAACAAAATGATGGAATGGTCCTCTCGTTACGACCTGCATATCCATTGCGTGCTGCACCTGAACAAAGGGGACAACAATGTACGAGGCCATATCGGTACGGAGATGAGCAACAAGGCGGAAACAGTACTGGTCATCAGCAAATGCAACGAGAATCCGTCTGTCAGTGAAGTCCATGCCCTGCATATCCGGGAAAAGGAGTTCAAACCCTTCGCGTTCACCGTGGACGACAACGGGCTCCCGGTCATCGCCGAAGGGCACACGTTCGGCGACACCCCGAAGCCCAGGCAACGGACAAGCTTTACGGAGCTGAGCATCGAGCAGCACCGGGAAGCCCTTTCCGCTGCCTTTGACGGCAAACCCATCAGGGGCTTTGAGAATGTACTGCAACGTCTGATCGCCTCTTATGAAAACATAGGCTTCAAACGTGGCCGCAGTGTCATGATAAAACTGCTGCAGTACCTGACGGACAACCTGAAACTTGTTGTCAAGCAGGACAAGCTGTTCTACTATGACATGACCCCCGCGGAAGCAAGGCTTTTTGATGAAGAATGAAGCCGGGCGCGGGCATATATATTTCAGTTTACTTTAGTATGTATATATATAGGGAATAAAACTAAACTAAACCATTTCCGTGTGAACAAGTGAAAGAAAACAGCCATGACTATAGAAGAAGCAAAACAGGTACGCATAGTGGACTTTCTGGCGCAGCTCGGCCACCATGCGCAATACATTAAATCGGATCAGTACTGGTATCTCTCGCCGTTAAGGGATGAACAGTCGCCGTCGTTCAAGGTCAATGACCGGTTGAACGAATGGTATGATTTTGGGGCGGCCACCGGAGGCGACCTCGTGGAATTGGGTAAATACCTTTACCAGACTGAAAGTGTAAGCGAGGTACTGGCATACATCGGGCGGCATTCGAGCGATATGCCTTTGCCGAAAGTCCGTTTCCAGGCTCTTCCGCCACGTCCCGTGGAATCGGATATGAAAAATCTGATTGTCGTCCCGTTACGGCATCACGCGTTATACTCTTACCTTCAGTCCCGGAAAATAGATGCTGACATAGGACGTATGTTCTGCAAGGAAATCCATTATGAATTGCGTGACCGGCATTATTTTGCCCTCGCGTTCGGTAATGTTTCGGGCGGATATGAAATGCGCAACGCCTATTATAAAGGATGTATCAAGAACAAGGACATCTCCCTGATCGGACATCAGTGCGGAGAGATACAGGAACGGGTCTGCGTGTTCGAGGGGTTCATGGACTTTCTGTCTTACCTGACATTGAAGCAGTCATGCAACTGGACCATTTGTATAGACCAGCCTTGCGACTACCTTGTCATGAACTCCGTAAACAACCTGAAAAAGGCATTGATGTACCTGCAGAGATACCTGCATATACATTGTTATCTCGACAATGACCTTGCCGGGCAAAAGACCGTGGAAACCATAGCCGGACTATACGGCGAACGGGTCAGCAACGAAGCTGTCCGATATAGCGAATACAAGGATCTGAATGATTGCTTGCGAGGCAAGAAACGCTGACCTAAAAAAAGCGAATCTGCCAATGGAAGCCCTCCTGAACGGAGGGCTTTTTTTATGCCCTGACTTCTTCATTTTTCCCGTTCATTAAGGCGATATAGTACGATTTTATAGTACGATTTTCAAAATCGATATAAATCTTGTAAAGAAAACATCCGTTTAATACACAATTATTTCGTGGTTCGGAATTCTCCTTTTTTATTTGTGAAATCAAACTAATACAAAATTCAATATCCATACTAAAAGATATGAGATCATATTTCATTTTTGCCATTGTTCTGACGGTCGCGTACCTCATTTATTACGCGGTCATCATTATGCAGGATCTCTATGGAAAAAGGAGAACCGGCAAGACAGAGGAGGAAGTTTTCGACCTCGGCACACTGGAGGACGAAGAGAGTGTTGCCGTGAGCGAGAGTGAAACCGGGTTCCGTGTCGGCAACGAGCAATACGATACTGAAACAGCATCAGGCGGCGATTCTGCCACCGACCAGAAGCCGGCGGACAAAAAGCCGGAGACAAAGGAGACCCCGGAAGAAAGACTGGAGCGTCTCAAAGCCAAGGCGGAGGAAAAGATGGAGGAAACCACGCCCTACCTGTCTGATGGCTTCAGTGCAGATGAAATGTACAAGGCGATGCTTTCCAGGGGCAAACTGGAAAATCGTCCGGAGATGGCCTGGAAACCAATTAAAGACAAATTGTAGCATGTCGATTAAGCAAAAGATAGTATGCCTGTTAATTCTTGTACCCTATGCGGCTTTCGCCAAGAGCGGCAGCGTGAACTACAGCTGGGGAGCGGATGCGCTGGCCACGATGCACGACTTCGTGGTCACGATGATGCTGTATGTCCTGTATATATGCTACTCCATCGCATCCGTTCTGGTCATCGTGTCCGCCTTCCAGATCTACATCAAGATGAACACTGGAGAGGACGGCATCGTCAAATCCTTTTTATCGCTGCTTGGCGCGTGCCTGTTCATCATCGGGGCCTCCATCGTGCTTCCGGCATTTTTCGGTTATCGCATATAAGGCTGTTTAACAATCCAATACATAAATATTAACTCAAAAACGATCAAGTATGTTTCAGAAAGTAAAACAAATGTGCCGAAAGGCAAAAGGATTCATCCAAGGTGTTTCCACCAAAGTGAAGATGCTTGCACTCACTTTGTTCTCTGGTACCACGGCAATGGCCCAGAGTACGGCCGGCGACTATTCAGCCGGTACTACCGCACTATCTACCGTGGCGGAGGAAATTGTCAAGTATGTACCAGTCATGGTCAAGCTCTGCTATGCCATCGCCGGTGTAGTCGCCATTATCGGCGCCATCTCCGTTTACATCGCCATGAACAACGAAGAGCAGGATGTCAAAAAGAAGATCATGATGGTGGTTGGTGCATGTCTTTTCCTGATTGCAGCAGCACAGGCTCTTCCTTTGTTTTTCGGCATTGACGCATAAAAGTACCGAGGAATGAAAAGCAAGGAAACACGTTATCCGGACTATCCGCTGTTCAAGGGGCTGCAACGTCCTCTTGAAGTGATGGGATTGCAGGGCCGTTACATCTATTGGGCGGCAGGAACGGCAGGCGGAGCCATCGCGGGCTTCATAGCCGCTTACTGCCTTGCCGGATTCGTGGCCGGACTGGCCGCGCTGACAGTCATTCTGTCGGTGGGCATCGTGCTAATCATCTTCAAGCAGCGGAAAGGTCTGCACAGCAAGAGAACGGACCGAGGCGTGTTCGTCTATGCCTACTCGCGTAAGGTCTGACAAAATTAAACCATCACAGCAATGTGTGGCTATATTGAATGTTGAACGCGGGTAGGTTCGTATGAGATACGGGCCTACCCCTATTTAATTGAACGTATATTGAAATGACCCTATACATTATCCTGATTTTCGTTGCCTTATGCGCGGGTATGGCCATATCCGTCCATGCGTTCGGTACCGGAGGCAAGCGCAAGCGTATCTTCCAGGACATCTATTTCTCGGTGGAAGACACGGAAGGCGTGGGTGTCCTGTACACCAAGACGGGCGAATACTCCGCCGTGCTGAAGATCGAGAATCCGGTACAGAAGTATTCGGCGAACATAGACAGCTACTACGATTTCACGCATCTGTTCTCCGCCCTTGCCCTGACCTTGGGAGAAGGTTATGCCATTCACAAGCAGGACATCTTCGTGAGAAAGCGTTTTGTCAACGAGGATACCGGGAAACAGGAGTTCCTTTCTGAATCGTATTTCCGGTATTTCAAGGGAAGGGCGTACACGGACAGCATGTGTTACCTGACCATCACGCAGGAAGCCAGGAAAAGCCGCCTTTTCTCGTTCGACAACAAGAAATGGCGTGATTTCCTTGTCAAGATCCGCAAGGTACAGGACCAGTTGCGGGACAGCGGCGTGCAGGCGCGTTTCCTGAACAAATCCGAGGCAAGCGATTACGTGGACCGGTATTTCGCCATGAACTTCAAGGACCGTATCATCTCGATGACGAACTTCAAGTCGGACGACGAGAGCGTCTCGATGGGTGACAAGCGCTGCAAGGTGTACAGTCTCGTGGACGTGGACTGCATCTCGCTGCCTTCGATGATCAGACCCTATACCAATATAGAAGTGAACAACACGGAAATGCCCGTGGATCTTGTCTCGGCCATTGACAGCATTCCGAATGCCGATACAGTGGTCTATAACCAGGTCATCTTCCTTCCCAACCAGAAGCGTGAACTTTCGCTGCTGGACAAGAAGAAGAACCGGCACGCGAGCATTCCCAACCCGAGCAACCAGGCAGCGGTCGAAGACATAAAACGTGTACAGGAGGTGATTGCCCGCGAGAGCAAGCAGCTCGTGTACAGCCATTTCAACCTTATAGTGGCCGTGTCCGGCGATACGGACCTGCAGAAGTGTACGAATCATCTGGAGAATGCTTTCGGTAGAATGGGAATCCATATCTCCAAACGAGCCTACAACCAGCTGGAGCTGTTCGTCGGCTCGTTCCCGGGCAATTGCTACAGCCTGAATGAAGAGTATGACCGGTTCCTGACCCTATCGGACGCAGCGATGTGCCTGATGTACAAGGAACGTGTGCAGCACAGCGAAGACACCCCGGTGAAAGTCTATTACACTGACCGCCAGGGAGTGCCTGTCGCCATCGACATCACCGGCAAGGAAGGCAGACAGAAGCTGACGGACAACTCGAACTTTTTTGCCCTCGGGCCGAGCGGTTCCGGGAAATCCTTCCACATGAACTCTGTCGTGCGCCAGCTGCACGAACAGGGTACAGACATCGTAATGGTCGATACCGGAAACTCCTACGAGGGATTGTGCGAGTATCTGGGAGGCAAGTACATCAGCTACACGGAGGAACGCCCCATCACGATGAACCCGTTCCGTATCCACAAGGAAGAGATGAACGTGGAAAAGACCGGCTTCCTGAAGAATCTTGTCCTGCTGATCTGGAAGGGCACGCAGGGAACAGTCACGAAGACGGAAGACCGTCTGGTGGAAAATGTAATCACCGATTATTACGACGCGTATTTCAACGGCTTCGACGGCTTCACGCCCATGCAGCGGGAAGACCTGAGAAAAAGCCTCGCCATAGACGAACGCAACCGTGACGGGAACCGTGAGGAAAGCGAGCAGGAACGGAACAGCCGTATCGAGTGCATGATAGACGAAATGGAACGCAGGCGCAAGGAGTTGAAGGTGGAAGAACTCTCGTTCAATTCATTTTACGAATACTCCGTCCAGCGTATTCCGGACATCTGTCACGAGAACCACATTTCGGGCATAGACCTCTCGACTTACCGCTACATGATGAAGGACTTCTACAGGGGCGGCAACCATGAAAAGACCCTGAACGAGAACATGGACAGTTCGCTGTTCGACGAGACCTTCGTGGTGTTCGAGATTGACAGTATAAAGGATGATCCGCTGCTGTTCCCGCTTGTCACGCTGATAATCATGGACGTGTTCCTGCAGAAGATGCGAATCAAGAAGAACCGCAAGGTGCTTGTCATCGAGGAAGCCTGGAAAGCCATTGCCAGTCCGCTGATGGCCGAGTACATCAAGTTCATGTACAAGACGGCCCGTAAGTTCTGGGCCAGCGTGGGCGTTGTGACACAGGAGATACAGGACATTATCGGCAGTGAAATCGTGAAAGAGGCCATCATCAACAACAGCGACGTGGTGATGCTGCTTGACCAGAGCAAGTTCAAGGAGCGTTTCGACACCATCAAGGCCATTCTCGGGCTCACCGATGTTGACTGCAAGAAGATATTCACGATCAACCGTCTGGACAACAAGGACGGCCGTTCGTTCTTCCGGGAGGTATTCATACGAAGGGGAACGACAAGCGGCGTGTATGGCGTGGAAGAGCCGCATGAATGCTACATGACCTACACGACCGAACGTGCCGAGAAGGAAGCCCTGAAACTCTACAAGAGGGAGCTCCGGTGCAGCCATCAGGAAGCCATCGAAGCCTATTGCCGGGACTGGGATGCCAGCGGCATCAGCAAGTCCCTGACATTCGCCCAGAAGGTCAACGAGGCCGGACGGGTACTGAACCTGAAAGCAAAACAATAAAATCAGATACAATGGGAAAATTTGATATAGACCGACCTATAGCGGAACTGTTCAGTGTTGAGCCTTACGCTCTCCGCATCCGCAACGTGTGCAACAGCCACGATATTGCCACCATCCGGGAACTGTGCCAGCACAGCAACTGGGACTTGCTTCATTTCCGCCATTTGGGTGAAAGAAGCATCGTACACATAGAGGATATGCTGGGCAAATTCGGGTTGCGACTGGGCATGACCGAAGAGGATCTGGACGCATATATGAGATTTGAAACCGAGGATGACAAAGACGTCACTACCATCATGCGTTTCGAGGAATCGGAGGAGGTCAAGTGGGACCAGCGCCGGTATGAAGTAGCCAGAGACCTGTATGTCAGATACAGGGGTCTGTCCCCATACGAGGCTATGGAGGAAGCAGAGAAGCTGATACTGGCCCTGCAGGGAGTACCTGAGAAGAACAACCGCAGCAAGCGGAGAGGTAATATTTTCAACCGTTGAACAGAATGAACATGAAGCGACTGTCACTTGTCTTTGCAGTTCTGCTGCTTGCCTTCACGCAGCATGTCCACGCCCAGTATTACAGCGTGAACTATGACGCACGTACCGTGGCGGCAATGGCAGCCGCGTTCGGTACGGAGGTCGTGGCTGAAAGCTACTACCGTGAGCAGGTCGATGACATCCTGAAGCACTATACGGCGGCGGAGGTGGCGGCAGCCGGAATTTTCTCTTCCAAATTTCTGGAACACAAAGCACTCTCGGACCTCGGTATCTGGTGTAGCAGCACGGAAAACTACTATTACCGCCGTATCTACCACATGGTGGCCGACAAGATCATACCGAAAATCTGGGTGGTGGCAAAGCAGATGCTTCACTCCCCGCAGACAGCGATCCACTGGGGTAGCTACCTGATGAAGGTGTGCGATGAGACGAAGAGCCTGTGTATGCAGTTCGAAAGCGTTGTGACAAACAGTACACTTTCGTTCTCGGACATCGCTTTTCTGGAGATCAACAGCGAGGTCGTGCCTCTGCTGAAACTTTCGGAACTGGGCGGTATAGACTGGCAGCGGATGCTGGACGATTTTTCCCGGATTCCTGACCGCTTTACACGGGAGAACCTGCAAAGCGACCTTGACAATCTCTACAATCTGGGTGTCGGTCTGGCAACGGCCGGTGCGGGTAATCTCGGCGATGCCCTGCTGCCTGAAAGTATGTTCCATAACCTGCTTTCGGGCAAGGTCAGCGAGATTGCCAACCTGTACGACCATTACTCCGGCCTGTTCGAGGAAGCGGAACAAGGTATCGGGAACCTGCTGCTGGACAAGATCGGCGGTCCTGACAACGTGGCCGGCCTGTTCGAGTTCGGGGATTACGACCTTGCCGGCTGGATCAGTGACTATATAGACGACGAAGCCGGGACTTATTACACGCAGCGCTGGTACATCGCCAGACGTGACCAGGGCAGCGTGTCATTGTGTGACTATTACCCGCCCACGGACGACAACAGCATCCTGAACGGCGGTGAGTGGACCCGTTTCGAAACGAGCGACCCCGGTTTTTATCCCAATGCCTCGCAGCGGGAACAGGCTCTCTCCAACTCGGAACGATATGCCGGATGGTCGAGAAACCGTGTACAGCAGCTCAACAACCAGAATGACGGCAACACTTACAGCATCAACTACTGGCAGAACGCCTACATCATCAGCCGCGGCGGCAAGCAGACAAAGAAGGCTTACGCCTACGAGATACATGTCAAGAAAAGCTGGAACCATGAGGAAATCGTGTATGAAGAGATATTCGATTCCTACACTATGGATCTGGAGACCTTCAAGGCACAGCTCAATGCCCGTCTGTCGGAATTCAACGAAAACGAGGACGGCTATGTCTATTACATAGCTTCCGACGCGCGGAACTACTATCAGGCAACGGATGCCGCCAAACTTAAAGGATGCGAGAGCGTGACCATCAGCGTCACCTGCTCGGACGGGGCTACTCTGGGCCAAGGTTCGACCCAGTACAAATGCAGGAAATGCGGCGGTTCACCCAATGCCCATACCAAGGATTGCTCCATGCAGACCTCCGTGACGGAAAATGAACTTGACTTTTCGGAATTGGATGAGCTGATACGGGAAGCAGACAACCAGGTAGCCATGCTTCAATCACAGATCAAGGCACTGGAGGATGAGAACAAGGAGCTGCTGAAGAAAATATCCGAGGCCAGTGTGGAGGATGCTGCCGTTTACAGGCAGCAGTACAACGCCAACCTGACGCGTATCGGAGAGTTGAAGGCAGAACTGGCCGAGTGGCAGAAGAAACAGAAGGAATACGCGGATGCGAAGCAGGAAGCGGCAAACGACAATGACGTGCCGACGGACGACTACTACCGTATCCCGGCCATCATGCAGGACTGCAAGACGGCCTACAGTCTGTCGTGGCAGGACGGCGGTTCGTGGAACGGATACACGTTCGTCCGCAAGGCGACCATGCCGAATATAGACGGCGAGATAACTTTCAAGGCAACCATCAGCATAGCACGCAAGCCGAAATACTTCCTCGGCATCAAGATTCACCGTGCCATTGTACAGATCAGTTGGGAACTGACCTCGCAATACACCGACACGTATGTGGCCGACGTGCTGACATTCGACCCGGACCTTCCGGAAGAAGAAAAAGAGCGGATCGTGAATGAACGTATCGCGGAAATTGCCCGGGAGCATCCGTCATGCAAGATCACGACGGAATATGCCCGTACCACCCCGATGGAAGATACCTCTACCGGAGAGGTGTACCACCTGCTGTGGTCAAGTGACCGTCTTGAAATCGCGCGTGAAGTGGATTCCCGGATTACGCAGATATACGCCGACCTGGTATCCCTGGAAAAGATGATGCATTACAAGCGTAGCATCATCGACGTGCTGAAGGATGTCCTGCCGGATCTGAATATGGACGAAGGGCGACGCCTCACTCTCGTGGAAGAATGCCATGACCGTTGGGTGGAAAACGCCCGTAGCCTGCGAAGCGGGAGAAAGGAGGAAAGACCATGAAACGGGCCTTGCTGATAACCATAGTGCTGCTTGCACTCCTGCCTGATGTCGTCAAAGCACAATGGACATTCGACGTGGTGTCCGTTGAAGCCTATATCAATGACCATAAGAAGCAGCGTAGCTTGTTGCTGGCCCGAAGTACCCTTGAGTACAGCAACCAGCTGCTGCACGAATACAGCCGCAAGGAGGTCGGCGAATACAAGGAACTTAATATCGACCTTGACCGGTACACCCGTGCCTTTGATGTCATTGATGTGATGTACCAGTCGTTACGCACGGTATTGAACGCAAAGAACACCTACAATACGGTAAGTGACCGGATAGCGGACTACAAGTCGATGCTGGAGGCATTTCACGAGAAGGTGCTGAAACGCGGACGCATCGAACCCTCCGACGCCCTGCTCATCACCATCAACGAGAAAGCCATACGGGATATAGCCCATGACGGGGAGCAACTCTACAAGTCGGTCAGCGACCTGGCGCTGTATGCCACGGGAGCGGCGGCCTGCTCCACTTCGGATCTGCTGATGGTGCTGGAGGCCGTGAACAGGTCTCTGGACGACATCGAACGGCATCTGAACCGGGCCTATATGGAGACCTGGCGATACATACAGGTAAGAATCGGCTACTGGAAGTCGAAGATATACCGTGAACATACCAAACAGGAGATAATTGAAGGAGCCTTCGGACGTTGGCGCAACTCCGGAGGGCTGGATTACTAACGATAAAAGGGAAAAAAGATGAACAGAAAACTCATGCTCATGACGGTTGCGATCATTGCAACAGCAACGGCACAGGCGCAGTATGTGACCTATAACCACGACTCGCCGAAGCAGAACCAGATTACGGTCATGGAAACCGGTGCGGGCTCCCTCACGCCGGAACTGTACTACTGGGCATTACACAACAAATACAAGAAATCGGCAGCGGCAAAGAACAAACTGGGGTTCCGCACGACAGCCGGCATCAACCTCTATAACCAGACGGACGAAGCCGAATCCATCGATTCGGCATTGGTGAGCCGCGCGAAAATAGAGGCCCTGAACGTAGCGGACCGACAGGCTGATATCGCCTGGCTTGCCGAAGGTGACAAGATCAACGGCCAGATGGAAAGGATGAAGCGTAACATCGACCGTATCCTTCCTGCCGGGGGCACCCCGGAGGACAGGGAACGCTGGACGGAATACTACCATGTTTTCCAGTGCGCCATTGATGCTACCAGGGATGCCTATATGCCCAATGCGCAGCGGAAGAAAGAGTATCTGCGAATCTACGACGACGTGGTGCAGCAGAATGAGATTCTTGTCAGCTATCTCGCCAAACGGCAGAATGCCACCCTGACGAGCAACCTGCTGAACGCGACCTCGGACCGTACATTGGACAAAGGCAGCGTCATCAGGGAAGCCATGAGCCGCTGGAACGAATCGCGTCTCGCGGTGCGTGGCTCACAGTCGGGCGGCAGTTCCGGGGGTGACGGTGAAGAGAGTGTAAACAGGTGAAACTAAAAAGACAGACGGCAAATGGCAGACGGAAATATACTCACTGATTTCGGTATCAATCTTCTTGAGGAGGAGATTGACGATGTGATTTTTCAAACGAACGAGTTCCTCACGGACGCGACGTTTACGGGTTCGCAGGGGCCGTTCTGGTGGATACTGCAGATGTGCATGGCTCTGGCCGCCTTGTTCTCGCTTGTCATGGCGGCAGGCATGGCCTACAAGATGATGGTGAAGCATGAGCCGCTGGATGTGATGAAGCTGTTCAGGCCGCTGGCTGTTTCCATCGTTCTCTGCTGGTGGTATCCGCCTGCAGACACGGGTATGGCCGGCAGCGGAAGCAACTGGTGTTTTCTGGACTTCCTTTCCTACATCCCGAACTGCATCGGTTCGTACACGCATGACCTGTACGAGGCGGAAGCCACACAGATAGCGGACAAGTTCGAGGAAGTGCAGCAGCTCATCCACGTAAGGGACACGATGTACCACAGCCTGCAGGCACAGGCGGATGTCGCCCACACGGGAACATCAGACCCCAACCTTATCGAGGCGACCATGGAGCAGACCGGTGTGGATGAAGTGACCAGCATGGAAAAGGATGCCGCGGAACTGTGGTTCACCTCCTTGACGGCCGGTGTCGTCGTGGGAATAGACAAAATCATCATGCTGATTGCCCTTGTCGTGTTCCGCATAGGATGGTGGGCGACGATCTACTGCCAGCAGATATTGCTCGGTATGCTGACGATATTCGGCCCGTTGCAATGGGCGTTCTCTCTGCTGCCGAAATGGGAAGGTTCCTGGGCAAAATGGCTGACACGTTACCTGACGGTACATTTCTACGGAGCCATGCTCTACTTCGTGGGCTTCTATGTATTGCTCCTTTTCGACATCGTGCTGTGCATCCAGGTGGAAAACCTGACCGCAATCACGGCCAGCGAGCAGACAATGGCGGCCTACCTGCAGAACAGTTTCTTCTCCGCCGGTTATCTGATGGCGGCAAGCATTGTAGCCTTGAAATGTCTGAACCTTGTACCTGACCTTGCGGCGTGGATGATACCGGAGGGCGACACGGCCTTCAGTACGAGAAATTTTGGAGAAGGCGTGGCACAGCAGGCCAAGATGACAGCGACAGGCGGTATCGGGGCAATCATGAGATAAGATAAAAAACATATAAACAACAATCCTTAAAAATAAAAAAGTATGAACGTACAAGAACAAATCAAAGAATGGTGCAAGGACGGACGCTTCCTGCGCTATGCGAATGAACGCATGAGAAAAGAGATTACCGAAGTTCCGGAAAACCATGTGGTTACCCCGGAGTATGAAGCCCTTGACGAAGGCTTCGAGTATGACGACCGTTATGCGGCCCCGCTGGCCGCTTACCTGACCTACCGTCTGCAAATGGCCAAGTTGCAGAAAAAGGCGAAAGTGCGCAAACGCGGCATCTGGTGGGTATTCGTGCAGGTCATGACGCTGGGCCATTACGTGCATGTCTTTTCCGATGAGTTCGGGGCTCTCGCGGCGGAACTGCAGGAAACAGTCATGCCGATGCTGCACGATGAATATGTAATGATGTTGAACGGGAAAAGACAATAAACCGATATGATTATCAAGCATCTGGAAAACAAGATACGGCTGGTGGGCATTATCTGCACGGCCTTTCTCGTGGGATGTGTCATCATCAGCGTATCGAGCATCTGGACAGCCAGGACAATGGTGTCGGATGCACAGAAAAAGGTGTACGTGCTGGACGGCAACGTGCCCATTCTTGTCAACCGTACCACGATGGATGAAACGCTTGACGTGGAAGCCAAAAGCCATGTGGAGATGTTCCACCACTATTTCTTCACCTTGCCGCCTGATGACAAATACATCAAATACACGATGGAAAAGGCGATGTACCTGGTGGACGAAACAGGTCTGGCGCAATATAACACTCTTAAGGAGAAAGGTTTTTACTCCAACATCCTCGGCACGAGTGCCGTGTTCTCGATTTATTGTGACAGCATCCGCTTTGACAAGAGCACCATGGAGTTCACCTATTACGGCCGCCAGCGAATCGAACGCAGAAGCAACATCCTGATGCGTGAGCTGGTGACTGCCGGTCAGCTCAAGCGTGTACCGAGAACGGAGAACAACCCTCACGGTCTGCTGATAGTGAACTGGCGCACTCTCCTTAACAAGGATATAGAACAGAAAAGCAAGAGCAACTATTAAACAATCAAGGATATGAACATCAAGGGATTCAGACGGATGCTGCTGGGCGAAAAGATGCCTGACAGGAATGATCCGAAGTACAAGGAACGCTATGAGCGTGATGTGGAAGCCGGACGCAAGTTTGCCAAGGCGACCCGTATAGACAAGGCGGCAGCCAAGGTGCAGGGCTTTGCCAACGTGCACCGTACTCTTTTTCTGGTCATCGTGTTCGCTTTCGTGCTGGGCGGGCTGGCATGGAACATCTACCGTATAACAGTGGTATATCGTCACCAGCCGGCGGAGAGGACAGCGACAGAGATGCAGGATTCGGTATTGAGGGAGCGGCACAGGATGTTGCAGGAAGAGGAACTGAGGGAAACCGGGACAGGAAATACAAACCGTAGCAAAACAGACTTGCCATGAAAAAGATATTTGAGAAAATCAATTTCAGACAGCCGAAGTACATGCTCCCTGCCATTCTTTATATCCCTCTGCTCGGTGCGTCCTACTTCATATTCGACCTGTTTCATACCGAAACGGCGGATATACCGGACAAGACGCTGCAGACAACGGAATTCCTGAATCCGGAACTGCCGGAAGCGCAGATCAAGGATGACGGCATTGGCAGCAAATACGAGAACATGGAGAAATCGTGGGGCAAGATACAGGACTACTCGGCGGTCGGCAACATAGAAAGAGACGAACCTGATGAAAACAAGGAAGAATATGAATCACAATACACGCAGGATGACATCGCCCTGCTCGATGAGCAACAGCAGGAAAAAGCAGCGGCAGCGGAAATTGCCGCCGCCAAAGAGCGTGAACAGGAAGCACTCGCAGAGTTGGAAAAGGCCCTTGCCGAAGCACGGCTGAAAGGACAGAACATGGTGATGCCCCCGGAAGAGGCGGATACCACGGACACCGTTCCGCCGCAGAATGTACCGGAGGCCGGCACCATCGACGAGGAGAAACGTCCGGTGCAAGCACCGTCGGCAGACGAACCGCCCAGCGCGGTTGTCCGCAAGGTGAAGACCACCTCGGACTATTTCAACACGCTGGCGAAGGATGCCCGTGAACCGAAGCTGATCCAGGCCATCATAGACGAGGACATCAAGGCCGTGGACGGCTCACGCATCAGGCTGCGCCTGCTGGATGACGTGGAAATAGACGAGTGCGTGGTGAAACGGGGCACGTACCTGTACGCCACGGTAAGCGGCTTCTCGTCCGGACGTGTCAAGGGAAACATCAACAGCATCCTTGTGGACGACGAGCTTGTGAAGGTCAGTCTCGCGCTTTATGACACGGACGGTATGGAGGGACTGTATGTCCCGAACAGCCAGTTCCGGGAAACGAGCAAGGATGTGGCCAGCAGTGCCATGTCGGGCAACATGAGCATGAGTACCGGAACTACAGGGAACAGCCTCGCCCAATGGGGAATGCAGGCGGTGAACAACGCTTACCAGAAGACGAGCAACGCCATCAGCAAGGCCATCAAGAAAAACAAGGTCAAGCTGAAATACGGGACTTTCGTCTATCTGGTCAATGGTCAGGAAAAAAGGAAATAAAAAAGTTCGAGACAATGGAAACAGATATTTCAAAACTACATGAGGGAACGGACGGCTTTTACTACGATGACTTCCTCGCTCCCGACAAGGCCGAAACATTCGTCGGGCAACTCGTGAGTACCCAATGGTGGCAGAAAGGTGGACGCTTCGCCCTGATATGCAACTTTCTGGCAGAGGACGGGCGGAAAATCGCCTTGTTCGCCTTCCAGAAATACACCGGCTTTTACGGGCCGGGAGACGGGGCGGTCAATTTCAAGCACGCGGAGATGAATACCTTCTGGGAGTGTGAGGTCCGGGAAAACCGGAAGGGACGTTGTACTTGGGCGAGTGCCCTGCAGCTTGGAGGGCCGAAAAACAACGCGATATGATAGAGACGGACAAGATATACAACATGGACTGCCTGGAAGGCATGAGCCGTATGCCGGAGGGAAGCGTCGATGCCATCATCGCCGACCTGCCTTACGGTGTATTGAACCGCGGCAACCGGTCAGCATGTTGGGACAGGCAGATACCCCTCGGTCCGCTGTGGGAGCAGTACCGTAGGATTATCAAGCCGGACAGTCCGATCATCCTGTTCGCCCAGGGAATCTTCTCCGCACATCTCATGCTTTCCCAACCGGGAATCTGGCGCTATAACCTCGTGTGGCAGAAGGACCGTGTTACGGGCCATCTCAATGCCAACCGGATGCCGTTGCGCCAGCATGAGGACATTCTGGTGTTCTACATGAAGCAGCCCGTGTATCATCCGCAGATGACACCGTGCCCTCCCGAAAGGAGAAACCATGGACGCAGCATGACGGAAGGCAGTTTCACGAACCGGTGCTACGGGGATATGAAGCTGGTACCGGTACGCATGGCGGACAACAAATATCCGACATCGGTCATTTTCATCCCGAAAGAACACAAGACAGGGGCATTCTATCATCCGACCCAGAAGCCTGTGGCACTGGTCGAGTACCTGATACGCACCTACACCGACGAGGGGGACACCGTGCTGGACAACTGCATCGGGTCCGGAACGACTGCCATTGCCGCAATCCGTTCGGGACGGCACTATATCGGATTCGAGACCGTGAAGGAGTACTGCGACATCGCCGAACTCCGTATCCGGGAAGAACTGGAGCGAATACATACGACGACATAAGGGTAAAAGAAAAACAAATGGAATATAAACAATCAACGACATGAATATGAATCTCAAGAAAATCGGAACGGTATTTCTTCTGACAGCCGGACTGCTGGGAACGCGGAATGCACAGGCGCAGACGACCTACGAGGAAATGGAACAACTGACGGTCAACGAACAGGTGACGACCGTCATCACGGCATCGGAGCCGGTACGCATGGTGGACATTTCCACCGACAAGGTGGTTGGCGACCAGCCTTTGGACAACATTGTACGGCTGAAACCCAAGGAAGCCGGACACGAGGACGGCGAGGTGATTGCCATCGTGACCGTCATCACGGAACGCTACCGCACGCAATACGCGCTGGTTTACACCACACGGCTTAAGGAAGCCGTAACGGACAAGGAGATACTCCCTCACGAGCGCAACGCCTACAACAACCCGGCAGTATCGATGTCAACCGCCGAGATGACACGCTTCGCCAGACGGATCTGGAACTCTCCGGCGAGAATCAGGAATGTGGCCACCAAGGCACACCGTATGGTGATGCGCCTGAACAACATATACTCTGTCGGGGACTACTTCTTCATAGACTTTTCCATAGAGAACAAGACGAACATCCGTTTCGACATCGATGAGATCAGGGTAAAGCTCGTTGACAAGAAACTCGCCAAGGCCACCAACGCCCAGACTATCGAGCTTACTCCGGCGATGATACTGGAACCGGGAAAGACATTCCGACATGGCTACAGAAATGTGCTTGTCATCAAGAAGATGACCTTCCCGAACGACAAGCTGCTGACTGTCGAAATGACGGAAAAGCAAATCAGCGGCCGCAATATCAGCCTGAACATCGATTATGAGGATGTGTTGTCTGCCGATTCGTTTAACGCTGACCTGCTGGAGGAGGAATGATTATGAGAAAGACTCTGATTCTGATGTTTGCCTGCATGTGCCTTGCCTTCAGCGCGAACGCACAACGCAACAGCGGCCGTCTTTCACTGGGGGTCGGGCTGCTTTACAGGAACGGTATGGACGTGACGTTTTCATACGAACATGAAATGAACTACCGGCACGCGTGGGAGTTCTTTGCCAACGGCTACCTGCAGTGGGCCGAATGCGGCCCGTGCGGCCATATCTGTCCGGAATCCTTCTGGCGCAACTACCGCACCTATGGCTTTGGTGTGGCATACAAGCCTTGCGTGATACGAGGCCGCAATCATTACGGCAACCTGCGTATAGGAGCTTCGGCAGGAAGCGACACGAAGAAGTTCCTGGGCGGCCTGCATTTCGGTTACGAGCACAATTATGTGCTGCGGTCCGGATGGACGCTGTACTGGCAGGCGAAGAGTGATTTGATGATAAAGGGCGCGGATCTGCTTCGGGTAGGTGTAGCCCTTGGTGTGAAACTACCGATAAAATAAGGGAAAAGATGAAACAGAACATTTTCAGAAAGGTGAGCCGGTTCGTACCGGTACTTGTCGCAACAGTCGCCCTGACAGGTTGTGACGCGCATATAGACGTACCGGACACGGCTGTCCGCCCGGGACATGTCCTGTGCGAGGACGGAACGGCCTTGTCCTACACGGAATACCAGCAATCCGGGAAAAAGGCTGTGGCCGTCGTGTTCGACACCAGGCAGCATGAGGGTGCGGAAGGAAACGGCTACGCGGTTTACCTGTGGGACATCACCCCGCAGGCATTTGCCGACAGCCTCGGTATTGCCCAAGGCACATCTGCGGACCTCGCGGCACATGACGGCAATGCCAATACATTCGCTCTATATGAAACGAAGGAAACGGCTTCGCCGATGGCGGAAGCGGTCTTTGACCTCTGGTGTTACGGGCAGAGCGCATACGTTCCGTCGGTGGCACAGATGCGTCTGCTATATACTATCCGGGAAACGGTAAATCCTGTCATCGAACAGTGCGGGGGCGATCCGTTGCCCCTGACCGACGGCGACTGCTGGTACTGGACATCCACGGAAGTGGCCGAACAGGAAACGGCAAAAGCCTGGCTTTACTCGATGGGCAGCGGAGCCATACAGGAAACACCCAAGACACAGGCGCACAAGGTACGCCCGATTATAACCATCAACAACTGAACTTATGGAAATGAACGGCACAAAAGATTTCAATGCCCCACTGCATCTGGAGATAAAATGTCCGGACAGGGGTTTCTTCGGGTATCTGTTGAGATGCAGATGCCCGCAGCAGGAAGATGTTTCAGGAAATTTCATATTTGTGGATGACGGGACAGCGTGTTGCGTGAGGTTTCCCTCCGCAAAGAGCCAACGGGATAGGATACGGGTAGAATGGAACCGCCGCATCAGCCGTTACCGGGATATTTTCGAAGGTCAGATCTACTATGTCAACGAAGAGCTGGCCGGGGACTTCGTTGCACTCATGAAGTCCGGTTCTGAGGATGCCGTCCGAATGTTCCTTAACAAGTTCCTGGAGGATGTCCGGGCTTCTTTACTGTTCAACACGTCAGGGATCGAGCCATTGTATGCAGTATCCCATGTCTGCCAGTTTGCCGAAGACAACCGTATGCACTGGCCTCATATCCATGTTCTTTGGGGCATTAAAAGAAAAATATCATAACAATGGAAGAAAGCAAAGAGTTACAAGGATTCTACAAGATATTCCGTGCCGTTGTCTATGTATCGGTTCTGCTGGAGTTTTTCGAGTATGCCATTGATCCGGCAGTATTCGACCAGTGGGGCGGCATACTGACTGACATCCACGGGCGTATCAAGCGATGGACGATCTATCAGGACGGCCATCTCGTGTACAGCAAGATAGCCACGATACTGCTGATCTGCATCACCTGTATCGGTACGAGAAACAAGAAGCATCTGGAGTTCAACGCCCGCAAGCAGGTGATTTTTCCCCTGACCGGCGGACTTCTTCTGCTTGTCCTGTCCGTGTGGCTGTTCGGACATCCGATGGAAATGCGGCTCTATACGCTGCCGCTGAACCGTATCCTATACATGGCGGCTTCGCTCGTGGGAGTGATACTGGTACATATAGCCCTGGACAATATCTCCAAGTTCATCAAGGAGGGCCTGATGAAGGACCGCTTCAACTTCGAGAACGAGAGTTTCGAGCAGAGCGAAGAGATTCAGGAAAACAAATACAGCGTAAACATCCCCATGCGCTACTATTACAAGGGGAAGTTCCGCAAGGGATGGGTCAGCATCAGCAACCCTTTCCGCGGGACGTGGGTCGTGGGAACTCCCGGCTCGGGTAAAACATTCAGTATCATTGAACCGTTCATCCGTCAGCACAGTGCAAAGGGATTTGCGATGGTTGTATATGACTACAAATTCCCGACACTTGCCACGAAACTTTACTACCATTACAAGTTGAACGAGAAGCTGGGAAGAGTTCCCAAGGGGTGCAAGTTCAACATGATCAACTTCGTGGACGTGGAATATAGCCGTCGTGTCAATCCTATTCAGGCGAAATACATCAACAACCTGGCGGCAGCCAGTGAGACGGCGGAAACCCTGCTCGAGTCATTGCAGAAGGGCAAGAAGGAAGGTGGCGGCGGAAGCGACCAGTTTTTCCAGACATCCGCTGTGAACTTCCTTGCTGCCTGCATCTATTTCTTTGTCAATTACGAGCGGGAGCCGTATGACAAGGACGGAAACATGCTGTACGCAGAGAAACGTCAGGACCCGGAAACCAAATTCTGGAAGCCGACCGGAGTCGTGCGTGACAAAGAGGGCGGCAACATCGTGGAGCCGGCCTACTGGCTGGGAAAGTATTCGGACATGCCGCACATATTATCGTTCCTGAACGAAAGTTATCAGACCATCTTTGAGGTACTGGAGACTGACAACGAGGTGGCACCGCTGCTCGGGCCGTTCCAGACTGCCTTCAGGAACAAGGCCATGGAGCAGTTGGAAGGTATGATCGGTACGCTGCGTGTCTATACGTCCCGTCTGGCGACCAAGGAATCGTACTGGATATTCCACCGTGACGGTGATGACTTTGACCTGAAGGTGAGCGATCCGAAGAACCCGAGCTACCTGCTCATCGCCAACGACCCGGAGATGGAGAGCATCATCGGTGCGCTGAACGCCCTTATCCTGAACCGCCTTGTCACCCGAGTAAATACGGGCCAAGGGAAGAACATCCCGGTGAGCATCATCGTGGATGAGTTGCCGACGCTGTATTTCCACAAGATAGACCGACTGATAGGAACTGCCCGAAGCAACAAGGTGAGCGTGACCCTGGGATTCCAGGAGCTGCCGCAGCTGGAGGCCGACTACGGCAAGGTAGGTATGCAGAAGATCATCACGACCGTGGGTAACGTGGTCAGCGGTTCGGCCCGCTCGAAGGAGACACTGGAATGGCTGTCGAATGACATTTTCGGTAAGGTCGTGCAAGTGAAGAAGGGCGTGACCATTGACCGTGACAAGACCAGCATTAACCTGAACGAGAACATGGACAGTCTGGTGCCGGCATCAAAGATTTCCGATATGGCAACGGGATGGATATGCGGGCAGACAGCGAGGGATTTCGTGAAAACCAAGACCGGCGTAGGCGGCTCGATGAACATTCAGGAGTCGGAAGAGTTCAAGACCACAAAGTTCTTCTGCAAGACGGACTTCGATATGGGAGAGATAAAGAAAGAGGAAGCCGCGTATGTGCCGCTGCCGAGATTCTACACCTTCAAATCGAGGGAGGAACGGGAACGCATCCTGTACAAGAACTTCGTGCAGGTGGGTCAGGACGTGAAGGAGATGATCAAGGATGTGTTGAACAAACGGGGTGCGAAATGAGCCACGTAAGGATGTTCGTCATCATACTGCTGGTATCTGCCGTGGCGACAGTCTATGGGCAGGAAAGGCATGGAACAGAAACGGGAACTGCCCAACTGTCCATATACAAGCTGCCACCGCTGGAGAGGGCAATCAGATGCACGAAATACTATGAGGGTTGGCATGGTGAGAAAAAACACTGGCCCTATGTGGGATGGGGTCATAAGGTTCTTCCCGGGGAGAGGTTTACCAACGACATCACAAAAGCTCAGGGAGACTCCATCCTGCGAGCGGACATGATGAAACTTTGCCGTCTGTTCAGCAGATTCGGGCGTGATTCTACGTTGCTCTCGTGTCTTGCCTACCAGGTAGGCCCGTACCGGCTTTTAGGCAGCAAAGACTTTCCCAAAAGCAAGCTGATACAAAAACTGGAAGCCGGGAACAGGGACATTTACAAGGAGTACATTTCCTTCCGCTGCTATAAAGGCAAGGTAGTTCCGAGCATTGAACGAAGAAGGAAGGTGGAATATCTGCTGCTTTTTGAAGAGTAAAAAAGAAGGGAGAATCTTTCGACATTGAGCCGATTGGTTCTCCCTTCTCTTATTTTGAACTCTGTTGTTTTATTATTAGTTAAAATTTAACAGAATATTTCAACTTATCCTTGTAAAGTTTCTATTTTGTGTATTTTATATCAATTCATTAAATCCTTGTCAATGTTGATATATTTTTCTTCTCCATTGACATTAAATGTGAGGCGTGCATTTTCCAATTGAGGAATCTTCTTGAATTTTACAACAACAGTCGTAGTATCACCAAACTTTGCATCTACGTGTTTTGCTTTATAAGTCTGATCATTACATTTAAGTATTATGTTGTCAATACCCAAGCCATTATTGCAGTCTTTATCTTCAGAAGAAAGTGTAAAGACTACTGTGGTTTTTCCATTTTTGTTAGACAGACTGACAAGTTGCGGTTCTGCAAACGCAGTAACAGCAAATAGGATTAGAGTAATAAAAGATAATGCCTTTTTCATTTGTAGTATAATTTATAGTTAAACTTCTGCTATTCCATATTAGCAAATATATTTGTTTTTTTTAATTTGCTTCTAACAATCTCACGTTTTTTATTCCGCAAACATAAGTTTGATTGAGACTGTAATTATTGTTCATATGGTTCTTAGTCATGAGACAATAGGGATATGATGGATTTCCTTGAGGAACGGAGCATAATCAAGAAACCCGATACCCTTATTGGAAGTTCACGAGTACAAAAAAAACGGATTTCGGAAAGATTGTGTACATGGCGGAATGAAATAAGGGAGAATCTTTCGGTGTATTGCCGTCAGGTTCTCCCTTTGTATATTCAATGTGGCGATCAATTTCTATATAAACTTCTGTTTGTCAAAATATAAAACCGACCATAGCTGTGACGGATGATTTTAATCCACAGAGTTCAATTTAATTGACTCCATTGCCAATTCATACTGTTCCTTTATTTTTCCAGAATCAATTTTCTTTTCACGGAACAATCGATTAATGAAACCATCAAAAGTTTCGTCAGATCTTTTTTCTTCCAGATGAGTGTATATGATTGGAGCAAGAACGATTGTTCCATCGCAATAAGTTGAAAATTCAGTGTAAACGTCTTCCTGCGTTTTAAGTCCAAGTCTTTTAGAAATGAAGGATTCAGCAGCTACAACAAAAGCCTCGTTTAGTCCTTCACGGAATTTTCTTGCTTTTTCTTCATTGACCCTGTAGAAGTCATCAGATTGTTTTAATTCCTCCAGCTTTTGAATGGTTTTTGGGGATATATTAAGCCTGTGAAGGTTTTCATGGATATAAACTTGAACAAAATTAATGCGGTATTTTTTTGCAATTTCCTTGTCAAGCAGCAAGTAGGTAGTACAAAATGTTTCGTCAAGCAGATTGAACGCATTACCGATATCCAGTACATACGTTTTAGGGTATGTATTGCCAAGAACTTCAGGACCGGCAAGTGAATTAATTTCACAATGAATGGAATCAATCAGTGTCTTGCGTATCTCATAGTTTTCAATGCTTTTCAGTAATACGGGTTCAATGTTTTCTTTCCAATATTTACCATATCCGGCATCATGTAAAGCCGTAAGATAGGTAATAAGCTCCTCTTTGACATTGACAATACGTTGTAACCATGCTCCCTTATATTCCTGAGGTACATTTATAGTGTCGAGCTTTGAGAAAAAATCAATACATTGACGGATATCATCTTTATCCGAATGGGAGGTTGAGTAAATATTGCACAAATTAGATGCCCTAACACTTTTCTGGACTTTTGCAGCGCAGGCAATAAATACACTGTCATTGGAGAGACCTGTTTCTTGGTAGAATTCATTTAATTTATCTTCTTCGCCAAACTTGTCAATTGTACTCAACAAGTCGTAGCATATTGAAGTGTGGAATATATCCTGAGCGGAAATACCCGGTGAAAGAATCAGTAAAAGCATTAATGCAAAATGGAATCTTAACTTCATATTTTTTCTGATTGTTAATGGATTGACTTAATAAAATTAGGTATTTGAAAGTATCTCTTTCGCTATATTATTTTCTTATTTATATTACAATGATTGAGCTGTCAGCAATTGGTTAAGTTGATCTCCAACTCCTGCATGGCTTTCATTGACCATGTCGATGAAGTCCGTATATTTCAACGGATACTTTCCCGCATATTCCTTATAGAATCCGGATATGACGCTCATCAGTTCACCGTATCCTATCTGTTCCGCAATACGGATCAGCGCCAGAGGACCTTTTCTGTAAATGACGGTATTGTTGTTGTTTGTCACGATATTGACGACAGGTTCATCCTGCGGGGTACCCTTGATTTTCTCGTATTCCGCCTTGCACCAGTCAAGCTGGGTTTCGTAGTATGCGTTGCCACAGACATACCGGATAAACATGAGAGTCATGAACTCATTCAGTGTCTCTTTGATGAAATAGGCACCAGGTTGTCCGTCATCAATGAGCAGCGTCCATTCTCCAAGCCACCGGTGTCCGATTTCGTGCATCAGCGGATATATATCGGGTTTTGTGGAGAACTTCTCCTGCGAAGCAGAGATGAAACCGATGTTGTATCTGTTACTGAACCCTTCTCCGTTATGGAACAGAAACACGGGAAGAGACTTAACATTCCGCTCTGCGGAAATATAGTCTTCTCCATAGACTTTGCCAAAGAATACGATAGCGGCTTCGGTCAGTGCAAGCAGTTCGTCATACCTCTCCTTGCCGCACTGCATGTCCTTGATCTGGTAGATAGACAGCTTGCCCGGGATATATTCATCTGTCCGTTGATAAGCTTCATCGCGTATGAAGGCCAGCGTCAACGACTGTGACAGGATACGGCTGAATTTGCCGCTGTACTTCATGGTATCGTCCGAATCCAGCGGATATGAGCAGATAAGGGAAAGTGAATCCGGTGTTTCCACATTCAAGGCTACATCCATGAAAGTATTCGGCACATAGGGATAGAAATATTCTCCGAAACTTGTCTCCCACAATTCTGCATCTCCTTTCCCATAAATGAAGAATGAGGAAAGGTTTGTATAGTTGTAGTCCATGCTGACGGAAATTTTCTGCGAAGACACTTTCCGGAACACTATACTCTTGGATTCCAGGTATAGTTCATATTCGAACTCTCCACTATTGATATTCAAGTTGTCAATGGAGAACTCCTGACCGCCCCCGAAATTCATGGATATACTGTCCTTGTCCTGGAAATCCAGCGAGAAAGAACATTTGACATGAAGATTGGAGGCTTCCTGATTCACCTTGCTGATGTCAAGCGTATAGTTTTTGATTTCTTCTGCCATTGCAACCCGGCACAACAGCAGAATAAATGTAGCAACGAAAAATATTCTTCTCATAAATTTTCTCCATGTTTTTCTTTATTATGCCCTAAAGATACGCATAATCCACAAATTCACTGTATTAGATTAACCTTTTATTGATTTAAGCGTTTCTTGGATTCGTAGGGTCTTATCAGTTCATTTATTGACTATGAAACATTTTATCCTATTAAAAGATGGTAAATCACACCGTTCGTCTTTGGCATAACGTGCTTCATAGTTATCTTTGTAAATATGGGAAATGCTATGGTAGTTATAACACTCCTTATGAAAATCTGTAAGGGTAATTTATTATCAGGGTAATATTTATTCTGTTATAAGGAAAAGTCTCATAGGTCCCCTGGATTCTCTCGACTTTGAAAAAGAGACCGGAAAACGGAGTATAAAACTCATTTGGCGTAAAAAGAAATAAGCCAACAAAAATGAAACATCACAAGACTGATGACCAACTTATTGAAATAAAGGAATTCGCAATGAAAGTGAGAGATAAACAATTTTGGCTTTATGAAGCAGTGGTTATTATCTGTTCTGCCATCAGTATGGTCATTTTGTGGGCCAACCATTTGTTTCACCGGTTGTTCCTCATATATCTTGGTGCAGCTTTTTGTTCCCTGTTTTTTATCGGTGGTATTATGGCGTGGAAACTATACAAAGGCAACCAATGGTGGAAACTGGCAGGATATATGCTTCTCGTCACAACCGTGATTCTTGTCATTGTCTTGTTCGGTTTTGTGTGGGACTGGCATGACATAGGAGGTCGTCCGGCAAATTTACCGCCTGATGTGGGTACATATATTACTAATAATGAATTGGTAGGAATTCTATTATTACTATGGGTAATCGTTGCACCAATCCTCTCATGCGTAATCTCATATATAACCAAACTGATTATAAAATATCATGTTGGTGAAAAAGCTCGTCATTAGAAAAAGTAGTGATGGGACTGGTATCAATACAGAAACCATACCCAATATTGTCGAATTGGTTTTTATCCATAGTCGTGAGCATTCTTATTGTTTAGTTTTATCTTTTATAACAGGGAAGTTAAAGAAGCCATTTTGGAGAGTGAAGATATAGGTGTCACCCGGTTCGATTTGGTTGAAGTGTGCTTTATCTACTCCGATGACTTCATTGTCAATTTTTTCGTTTTCAAAGCGAAAGGTTATATTATAGCGGCTGTAACCTCTTGTTCTTCTGCCATTAAATGATTTATTGATTACCGTGGCCGTTTCTTCGTAGTTGGGATGATTAGTCGGTATATAGAAGTTGAGTATCAATATTACACCGAAGATAGTTGCCGCAATCAGCATTGCGATTACCGAGTGTATGAATGCATAGAGAGCACCGCCGAGATATTCTTTCCAATTCCATACGATTTCTTTGTCCCGGATCAGACGGATGATGCCTATTGCAAGACCTATTATTGCGAATGGTATATACCAGAGGTTGAAACTTTCCTCTGTAAGGGTTTCGTTCCCTATTTCGAGCTCCCAACGGCAGAAGCCTATTACAGGTATGGATAGCAACCAATAAAGCTGTCTTGCTTTGTTCTTGTTGTGCGGGGTATTTTTTTGTTGCTTCATCTTAATTCTTTCCTCTTGTGTTTTTATCATTATGAGACAGGTTTATTTGGACAAGATTTGTATGAGTTTAGTGTCATCAATTTGTTTGGCGAAATCCAATGGAGAACGTCTTACTTTATTCAAATGGTGAATATTTGCATTGTACTTGATGAATAGTTCTACCATTCGATAGTCACCTCTTGCATTAAATACCGCAGTCCACAAGGGATTATTGCCGTAGGCATCCTCAATATTTATATCCGCATTTTTGCTTAGCAGCAGCCTTGCTATCTCAATATTGAGGTATTGGGCACAGTAATGCAAAGGCGCTTGTCCATTTGAATCCTGATGATTTAGGTCTATATTCCTATTTATTAAATCTTTTGCTATGTCATTCTTGCAGGCGGTAATAGCCTCTTGTAGCAGATTTTGCTTATTCTCATTACAGCAATCAATATCTACCCCGGCAATACTCTTTTCATATTGTTCATATGTGCCAATTCTAATTATTGAGAAGATTTCATCATTTTTCATATTTATGTCTTCTATTTATTTTTTCAATGGTTTCTTTGTACTTCAGTTTTCATCAAACAATGAGGATGTTTCGGATTCGGTGAATATGAAGAACTAATAATTATGATATAGTCTAATACATTTTTTACACTCTCAAGTTTTAGTTAAAAACGAGCCTATTAAACTTTGTATTAGCCATATAAGCCTTTACAAAATGCTCTGAAACAGGCCCGATTATTGAATCATTATTACAGCATTTCAATTTTTCACCAGATGATTTTATAACCCACCAATTATACGTTCTCCCTTCGCGTCTAATTATTATAGTTGAATCATTCCAATAAACTGCACGTACACTATCGATTACAGGGTCATGATCACTTGACAATTTGCATTTTAAATAATGTGTAGCATAATAATCGTCAGGAGAATATATATAGTAGTCATCTATCAGTTTAATACTGGTTGGCGAACAACTTATAAGAAAAAAAAACAATATAAAATTAAGCAATGCTCCGTTTTTTGAATGGGTGACTCCCAAATGTGAGAATCGCATCAATAGATTTTCTAATTCTTTCTTTTCCATATTTATTCGATAATTCTACAGTTGATACAAACTAATAATCCAATATACTGTCATAGGTTTATTACCGCATGTGGACGCCTTTTTCCGGTTCGCCGGGATACCACCAACCGCGGCCCGTGTCGGTAGCTACGGTGCGTTCATCGCCAGTCATCGGGTCCGTCTCGGTACGGTATTCGTAACGGGCATCGTGCTCGAAGACCTGCAGCCGGTCGAACGCCTCGGGGATTTCCGCCAGAATCGGATTGTCCCGGCAATAGAGCTTCCACAGCGAAGGTGCATTCGTCAGGTCGAGCTCCGTCAGCCGGTTCGATGTGCAGTCCAGTTGGGAGAGCATTTCGCACGTGGTGAGGTCGAGTGCCTGAAGTTCGTTCCGGGGGCAAGCGAAGACCTGCAGGGTCGAACAGCCCGTCAGGTCGATCCTTTGTAAGGCGTTGTCCGAGCAATCCAGCTGGGTGAGTTGCCGGAAATCCTTCAGGTCAAGTTCCGTTAGGCGGTTGCCCGGACAGTAGAGCCCTCCGAGGATTGCGATTAGCGGTTTGAGGTCAAGCCGTTCGAGACGATTGTCGTAACAATAGAGATCCGAAAGGCGACTGCATCCGGTGACATTGAGTTCGGTCAGTCGGTTCGTTCCGCAGTTGACCAGGTAAAGCCAGTCGCACCCGGAGAGGTCGAGCTGCGTAAGGTGGTTTTCGTAGCAGAAGAGGTCGCGTAATTCCGTGCGGCCGACTACGTTCAAGGCCGAAAGGCCATTCCCGGCCACGTTCAGCGTCGCAATCCAGGGACAAGCCGAGATGTCGATTGCCGAAATCCGGTTGTAATCGCATCTTAGGTAGGTCAACGAAGGGACGGACGAAAGGTCGAGGTGCGTCAGCTGGTTATATCCGCATAACAGTCTGTCGAGTGAAGAACACCCCGAGACATTCAGTTCGGTAATCTCATTGTTGGTGCAGTCGAACTCCTTGAGCAGCGGACACCCCGACACGTCGATTTTCGTGAGGCTGTTTTTGGCACAGCGCAGCTCGACGAGCGCCGTACATCCCGAGAGGTCTATCTGCCCCTTGAGGTACTTTTCGCCGAGCCAAAGGCTCAGCAGCCCGTTTTCGTAGCGTACTCCGTCCCATTCGGAGAGAGGCTTGTCGCTGCACCAGTTGGCATTGAACCGCCAGTTTTCGCCGTCGGTATCGTGATAAAGGCGTTCAAGGTACGCACGGATCTCTTCTTCCGGGGTCAGTTCGATATTGCCGGCCTCTTGGGTGATGGTCACTATCTGTTCCGCCTTTCCTGCCGCAATCCGGATTTGGGCACTGCGAGGCTCATCGGTCGTGTTGGGAAAGACCGAGATTGTCACCTTTCCCGTCCCGGCTTCGCCCTGCTTTGGGGTGAAATAATACCATCCCGCAATAAGGGATACGACTTTGGTTGCCGTCCATTCCCTGGAAGCGGTGAAATCAATCTGCCATGTACCGCCCCGGGCTGTAAAATCCATGATTGTATCTCCATCGGACAGTTCGATCATATCGGGCTGCGGTACCGGAGGTTCATCAGCCTCATGCCGGGAGCAGGCGGCAAACAAACCTGCAGCAACAACCAGAAATGCTGATATATGGTTTATGAGCTTCATCTGAAATCAATAATACAGTCTGTTCATGTCATTAAAATAAAAATTCCGCAAGCGGACTTGCCCATGTGCCAACTCCGTTTGCGGAACGATGTATTATTGCAAAGCTATTTCTTTTTAGCCTTCTTGTCTTTTATGGAGTATGGCAGGTTAGCTGCTTCATCACCCATCTGTTCAAGGTATGCATCGTACATGTCAAGAATCCATGCATCATTTTCTTCGGATTCTTTTTGATGTACTTTACCTTCCGGGCCTTTGAACCACTCCATGTAAAAATCACTCAAACCCGGATATTTTTTTTCCGTTATAACAGAATTAACCAATGAATAAGTATAGACTATACCATCCGGATCATTGTGGAAACGTACACCATAATAGGTTTTGATTTCTTGACGAGATAGATTTTGACCAGCAGAAGCCAAAACATTCCACCAATATGTAGTTGCGTTTTTACCAACCTTATTCACGCAGAATAGTCGTTGAGTGGTATTGTAACGACTTCTGAAATTTGGTCTTGCAAGTGGGCGTGACTCCCAAAGTTGACCTTCCGGATCATTTTCAGTAGCTTTGACAAACTTGATACTGATTACATCATCCGCCGTGTATTCAATTTTTTCATCACCATCTGGAGTATATGTCATTTTGAACATATAGTTCGGTTCTCTAAATGGAGAATTTTCAGGTTGCCAATTCCGGTAAATATATCCTTCGACTTTTTCACCAGACTTGAGGGTTACAATAACATGCCGGCTCTCATTATCCTCCGGTTCATTGGCACTTGCTGTCTGGAACACGCAGAAGACAGCCATCGTAAGTAGAAATGATAATAAATAATGTTTCATGACAATATGTGATTAAAGTTGTGTTATTCGCCTGACTTATATTCCATGAGCATCAGTGCCGTCTTGTCCCGCTGGGTTCTTGAATTCAGGATGATATCTGCCATGGCCGGATCGTCACTGACGTATGCGGCGACCTTTTTACGGAATTTGTTGTTCGCCTTGCCGCCGACTTTTCCCACCGGTGTGAAATCAGTTTCTCCTGTTTTTTTCAGACAATAGACGGTTTTTGAACGAAATATTAACCCATTTCTCTGTATGACCTGGATACCGCCATTCGTGTCTATGCCGTAGCCTTTGGCGGAATAAACCCCGACGCTGATCTGTGGTGTCTCGACATATATCCACAGCCAGCCGATGCTTTCTGACGGGACGAACTTGCGGACATGCTCAGGTGTGGCCGGATGCCAGGCTATGATGGAGTCAATCTGGGCGGTCTTGAAACTCTCCCTGACTTCTTCTTTTCTGTATGCGTTCCGGAGGAATACTGTCTTGCCCGAGCGTTTCGGGAGCTTGATTCTGTCATTTTCCGTACATTCTATGACAGAACCGTTTTTCAAGTAGATGCGGCCTATCACGAAAGATGCTGCATTTGCCGCTAACACGGTTGATAGGAACAAGAATATCAGCAATACGGTCTTGGTCGCATTATGTTTCTTCATAACGAATAGCTTTATTCGCAAAAATATCAAATATATTCCAGACAACGAAGCAATTATCCAATTATTTTGCCGGGAAATAATTCCAAAAATTATGTTTATCAATATTTTACGTTGCAGCATCGGTACATGGCTGTCCTATGAAATATCCGTTACAGTCTGTCACTGAAGCCATGTGCCCGTAAAAGAGGAAGAGCAGCCGGATGATGTTCTTCTGTCCGGCTGCTGCATTTTTTGTTCATTGTTTCATTCTTCTGCCATATTCCATTATCTGTTCCATGGTCAGCCACTGCGGTTTTTCTTCTTCCTTGAAACTGTCGTGAATCTGTTTCATCAGTTCAATCTGCAGTTCCACAGAGCCGGTCCACAAGCGTCCGATGCTGCCATCTCCCCAATTCAGGAAATACTCGCAGTCTGATTGCAGTCTTCCCAAAAGCTGATAGCGTGAAATCAAATCCTGCTGCAGGAGGTCGTTGAAAATTCTTTGTACGTTTGAGTTTAATCGAGTCGTTTCCATATCCGTTGATTTTTGTTTTTTATTTTCCCTCTGATACATCATTGTACCCAGAGGCTGACTTTTCTCTGCCACAAAAGATTTGCGACTATTCCGGACAAGGATGATACAGTCAATACGCTTTCCCGAACTGAGGGAAAGGAAGATTGTCTTCATCAAGCAGGGCGTTCCTTGACAGGAATGCAAGGCGTGAATCAACCTTTGCAGAGTAAAGTCCCGGCTTTTGGATAGGATGTTTCATGCCATTGGGATGGTCATATTCCGGGTTCAAACCCGTCCATTTCACCATCCATTGTCCAAACGGACAGGTCCGAATAAAAAGGTGCATTGTACAGTGGCCGTCCATATCAGGCATCCAATCAGTACTTTATCCGAACGGCTCCAACCATCTTATCTGTTGATAATTATCTAAATATCAATAATATATTAAATACAATCCATAATTTTGAACAATTCATTTGTCCGGCCATTAATCGGCATAAAATAATGTTAATTTTGCATGATTGAGAATAGAAATGATTATATTTGCCAATATAGATATGAATAGAAGTTGCAGATAAATGGATATATAAAGAAAATAGGCAGTAGTCGTCTGATTGAAGTGGGATCAACCTGCTGCAGGCACTTCCTTACAGCAGGAAGTTCTTTTTTCATGTTTCCATTTTTCGACGGTCCTCCTTCACGGAATTCCGGCTGCGGCAACTTCAAATTCATCACCAGATTATCTTACAACCACCTACAATCCAAGCATGACATTTTTTTATCGGAACGCTTTCGAATGATCTTCATCCAGGATGAAGAGAAGAGTGTTACGGCCTGCGGTATTCAGATTTTGAGCAATTCATGTCTGTCTATCGCTTTTTTTGTCTTGTCCTTTTTGTTTTGTGTAACCATTTTAATCCATCCCTGATAAATTATGATAGGAATTCCCGACAGTAGAAACAGCAGCCAATCTCCAGGCAGAGAAGAACTCTTCTCCGCGGGGCTGACATATATGGAAAGCGGTGAATATGGCTTCGCCTATTACTGTCTGAGCAATATAGAGAATCCGGACATAGCCGTATTGTACAATATGGCGTACTGCTGTTACCGTATCTCCTGGTACGAGCAGTCGTACTCCCTGCTGAAGGATGCCGAGCTCAAGCTGCCTGGCCTTAAAGATGTCTCAACAGACCGGCTTCCGGCGGCTTTCCAGCGATGGGAATTGGAAACCAACGATACTTTCAGCCCGATGCCGGCCAAGGTATATCCTTGGATGTCTGCAATCCAGCTGTTCCGGCTCAAGGCAGAGGTCGCTTCAAGACTTCAACTGACTGCCGACGTGCGCAGAATCGCTTCGTACCTCGGCGGTAAATTCAACCATATCAATAAACTAATAAATCAATAAACCATGAAATACAGTGACATATACAGGCTTTACTCGACAAGCCAGCCGGAGGATGCAATTCATCAGGCGCTTCGGGAAGTGCCCGTCGATGACAGCGACGAACAGTACGAAGGCCGTTCACCGTTGCATCTTGCCTGCCAGTATGGAGACGTGGAGGGGGTCAGGATCCTTCTTGAACGTGATGCCGAACCCAACGCGAAGGATGCAAACGGTTCCACCCCGATTCATATTCTCGGCAGGGCCAGTGCCGGTCGTGCAGATGAAGAGAAACTGAAAGAAATAGCCGTCATGCTCATGGAACATGGAGCGAATATACCGCGTTCGGCCAAGAATACGACGGCCCTTATCGAGTGCGTAAGGAACCGCCATTTCAAGATGGCGGAAGCGATCATGGATTCCGGAGCACGCGTCAACTCAACCGACCTTAACGGTGAGAACGTGCTTTTCGGTCTTTGTGCCGCTTCAGGCGACATCAAAAGGGATATCCGGTTTGCTAAAAAGGAACTGGATGATGCCGTACAATACCGTTATCCCGAAAACAAGATAGAGGAAATCAGGAGCAGGATTGCAAGGCTGGAGGGAGACGACGAAACCGCCTACCGGCTTGTCAGAAGGCTTGTAGAAGAAGACAAGGCCGACCCTGAGGACAAGTCAAACAGCGGAAAGACAGCCTGGGATGTAGCCATAGAGAACAAGGCGATGAAGATCGCGGCCTTCCTTTCCGGAAGCGACCCCGATATTGACGAACTTTCGGCCCTGCACGGCAACATGGACATATTCCAGGCCATGTACATGAAGGATATGGGGGCACTGGATGCCATTCTGCGTTCGGGTGCAGACCTGCAGACGGTATGCGAGCACAGGGATATGTATGACTTTGAGGGCAAGTCGCCCCTCGCTTGCGCATTCAGCTGGTTTGACAGCATACAGGATGCTCCGGCCATGATTCTGAACGGCGGAGCTGATCCGAACTACCGATTCCCGAATGAAGAGACGGCTTTTTCGGCATGGGTGAGCAAGGACTATTTCTGCAAGGATACCGAGGTTTACAAGGGGCTGCTTGACCTGATGAAGGAAAAAGGCTGGAATCCTGAACTGCCTGTTGACGCGGAAGGCAATACGGCACTTGCCCTTTCCTGCCGCCATACCGGCTACAGGCTGGGCAAAACGGCATTCGGCTGGCTGCTCAAGGGGAAGGCCGACCCGAACACCGCCAATCTTTCCGGCCAGACTCCCATGATGATTCTCTTCGGCGGTCATAAGGCGAACGAAAAATATGTGCCTTACGGCTGGTCAGCCGGTTCTGACGACCCCACGGAAATCCTCGAAAAGCTTCTCGAAGCCGGAGCGGACGTGGACAAGACGGACAACCGTGGAAACACCCTCCTGCATTATGTGGCGGCATGTTGCCGTGACAGCATGGCACAGAAAACGATTGAACTCCTGCTGGATTTCAAGCTGCCTGATGTGAATGCCGTAAACAATGAAGGCAAGACGGCCATGGACGTGGCGGCAGACTACAACAATGACAATCTCGTGAGACTATTATTGAAATATTCTTAAACAAAGACATATGGACAACAACCAGACATTTCTCAATGCTTGCCGAAACGGGCAGAAAAGCATTGTCCAGATATTCCTGAAAAAGGGAGGAATTGACATCAACAAAAGGGATCAGGAAGGAAACACTGCTCTTTATTATGCCTGTCAGAAAGGCTACAGGGACATAGTGTCTCTGCTTCTTGACAACGATGCCGACGCGTCATGTGTCAACAACCGTTCCGAAAGCCCGCTCCACGCGGCGGCACGGAGCGGCAACAAGGAAATCCTCGGGAAGCTGCTCCAGAAGGGGGCCGACATCAACGTGACGGACAATGAAGGACGTACCCCGCTGATATGCCTGCTTGACAACAAGCGTACAGATGCCGCCCTTTTCCTGATGGATCAGGGAGCCGATACGGAGGTCGCCGATGCCTCCGGCCACAAGGCCATCGACTATGCCACAGCCCACGGGCTGCGGGAAGTGGTCGCCCGGCTCTCGTGCGGGAATGACCGGGATGCACGCGGCAACACCCCGCTTCATCAGGCCGTGTATAACGGACAGGGTGAAATTGTCCGCACGCTGCTCCTGTCAGACAAGTCCATGCTTGACTCGACGAATGACGGCGGAGAGACTCCGCTGATACTCGCCTGTATGCAGGGGAATCTTGTCATGGTCAACCTTCTTCTCGGGGCCGGAGCCGATCCCGGCAAGGCTATGCTGAGCGGCAATGCCCCGATACATTACGCGGCCATTTCAGGGAACCGCTTTATAGGCGAGGCTCTGCTGAAAGCCAAAGCCTCGGTTGACGTGCAGAATGACAACGGGGAAACCCCGCTAATTCTTGCAGCCAGAGAGGGTCACAACGATTTCGTGTCCGTCCTGCTTGAATACCACGCTAACGTCAGCATTGCAGACAACCTCCAGCACACAGCCCTGTACTATGCAGGAGAGCGCGGCTTCAACGAAATCGTGGAAAAGCTTCTTGAAAACGGAGCTGAATAAACAGAAAATATATTCATTAACCAATTTAATATTAGAAAGATATGGCAGAAACAAAGAAAACACCCGAGGAAATAGCAAGAGAAGCACAGGCCCAAGCTATGAAAGCCGCACTGGAACAGGCGCAAGCCTTGTATGGCAACATACCCGGATTTGAAGGCACCGACCTGATGAAGATGCATGAAAAACTGATGCAGGACTCGGCCGAGATGTTCCCGGGAGTTGCGGAGGCACAGGCATACCAGGCAAAGATGATGGCAGAGTCCGCCCAAGATCCCGAGGCGATAATGGAGACTTACAGCAAAAACCTGGAGTTCGCCGGCAACGTGATGCAGCAGGCAATGAATGCCGGATTCATGCCGGAAGGTTTACCGGATTTCTCGGACGGTTTTGACGTATATGCAGGTTGGGAAATCACCCGCAAGGGCGACAACAGCCTGACACCTGAACAGAACAGACTTCTGGCTTATGGGGCACCTCTGTTCCTGTACAACGATGACAACATGGACTCCCTTGAAAGTACAACTGACACGGACACTCTCAAGGAAATGCTTGAGGAATGGTGGGAAGTGACCGACAAGAAGAGTGCCCTGGAGACCATCTCATGGCTGCTGAACGAAGGCCAACATGCCGGTGCGGATCCGGCCTTGGCTGAAATCCGCCAGCGTGGAATCGAGGCCATCACCGAGGAAGAAAAGGCGGACGAGGACAGCAAGATCGGCGATGCGTTCACGATAGCTGAATTCGTAATGGGAGTAAATGAAACGACGGAAGCGGACCTGCCCGAAACCGTGCTGGCATGGGATCTTGTACGTGCCGTGAACATGGCCCGTTGGGCTTTCATCTGCGGCTACATCAATGAAGACGAAATGTGGGAAGCCATCAGAACCACTGCCGGCATAGCCAAGGAATCCTTCAATTCGTGGGAAGAATACGGCAACAGCTTTGCCGTAGGACGCGGAATATGGAGAGGCGAAACGGATGACTACGAGACCGCGGATGAAGTTGTCGGGGCGCTTCTCGACAAGGACGACTCACCATGGAAGGCTATCGAATGGTAGTACCCTGAGACAATCGACATCAATAACCTCTTAAAAAACTATACGAGTATGGCATTTTTCAAGAACGCAGCTACCGAATGGGAAAAAACCATGACGGAGAATGACCTTGACCAGATGGAAGCTCAGGGTCTTGACGTGAGCAAATACAGGGAGAAACTTGCAGCCCGGCGTGCAAAGGAGGCCGAAGAAGCCAAGCGAGACAGGGAACTGTACAAGAACCCGACACAGCTTGACAAGCTGAAACCGTACATGCAGACGCCACGCAGTTCCGAGACCGAGTTCTTCAGGAAACTTGCAGGCAAGGCGCCATGGCTGGGCAAAAGCAAGTGGCTGAGAAAATTCACGGAAGGATATATCGTTTATGCGGGGATTGTCAGTGCCCCGGCAGAGGCGTGGAAAGGCGTGAAGCACAAGGACGACTCTTTCCATGGTATCGGCATATACGCGTTGGACAAGGGACACATGAACGATGTGGAATGGCTGAAGAGAGTGATGGAAAAGCTGCGCAACATGTGTGAAGGCAGGCAGCCGGTAGCTCCCGGATGTGAGGGCGTAGTCAGTCTTGCCAAGGAGGAGGACTGTTGGTCAACCGTGAAGCTGAGTGGTGAAATCGTGGAAGGCGCCGATGTGGAAGTAAGGAAACTTGTCCTTTATTACAAGGAACTTCCCCAAGGCTATCTTCCTTCAGACGGTATCGTACCTCACTTCTACTGGGAAGGGACAATCAGGGTCATACCGGCTGAATTGTATGTCTAAATCCGTATGAAATATGACTATAGCCGTTATATGCATTATCGTGATACTGCTCATAATCATTTTGTGGGCAGTATTCACCAATAACAGCCTTATTGCGAAGAAGAACCGGGTCAAGCAGTGCAGGAGCGGTATCTGTGTCGTCCTCAAGCAGAGGAATGACCTGATCCCCAACCTTGTCGCTTCCGTAAAGGCATACATGGGACACGAGAATGAGATTCTCACCCGCATTGCCGATTTGCGGTCAAGGGCTTCGAACGCTACAGAGTCCGAGCAGATAAAAAGCGGTACGGAAATGTCCTCGCTTCTGTCAAGGCTGAATGTGGCGGTGGAAGACTACCCGGAGCTGAAGGCGAACCAGCAGTTCCTTCATCTTCAGGTCCAGATCGAGGACATGGAGAATGAACTGCAGGCAATCCGGCGCACCTACAATGCTGCTGCTACCGATTACAACAATTACATTGAAATGTTTCCGTCGTCGATAATCGCATCCTGGCGCAAGCATGAGCAGCAGGAACTGATAGAGTTCCCGGAAAGTGAGATCAAGGAAGTGAAGGTGGGAGAATTATTCAAGTAAAGCATGGAAGAAAGTCAGAATATAGATTTCAAGGGCATTTCCCTTCACATGAAGAAAGAGATGACCCGCATCAGGATGCTCCGGATCGTGTTCCGCATCCTGACCTCCATTGTCTATCTGTGTACCGTCGTGTGGTTCGGTTTCTGTATCTTCGGCGGGTTCCTTGTGGACCGTACCGACTATGAGACTTCCGTCACCACGGGAAAATACCTCATGATAGGCTTTGCCGTATTTTTCGTATTGCATTTCGCATTCATGAAATGTTTTGCCGCACTGAACAAGAGGGAAACCTACACGATGGCCAACATCATCTACCTGCTGTTCCCGGGCGCGAGGTACAACCCTTCCGGTTCCATACAGCCGAAAGTTTTTGCGGACAGCCGCCTGTTCGGAACGGCATTGTCATCGGGCAATTCGGTAAGTTCGACCTGTTACGGCCGTCTTGACATTCCCGTCGGAAATGGCATGATGACTGTCGTGGATGCCGGTGTGACTTCAGCCAATTCGAAGGATTTCTCGGCATTCAATTTTCTTGAAGTGCCGTACCAGTATTTCATCCGTCCGATTTTCGGCGCCCGCATAGAGAGTACGATGCACAGCTTCAGAGGGATGTTCGGATGTTGCCGTCTGAACCGCACCTTCAGGGGCTACGTGATGCTGCTGCCGGACCATCTGGAAAACAAGATCGGTTATCTTGCACAGACCGTTCAGGGGATGAAAGACAAATACGGGGCAAAGTTCCTGCACCTGGAGGATCCGGAGTTCGAGAAGTACTTTGCCGTATATGCGGATGACGAGGTGGAAGCCCGTATGGTACTTACGCCGGCGATGATGCGGAAGCTGACCGCCCTGCGGAAATCCTTCAGCCGTGACCTGATGCTCTCTTTCAACGGGAATATGTTCTACTACGCATCCGATACTCCGGACGGATTTCTCCGTCCCGGCAGGAAATCGCTGGATGACGAACATCTGCTGGAACAGCTGTACAGGGAGGTGAACTTTTGCCTCACTGTAGAAAATGGAATCAAATAATCAACAATAATCGAAAACGAATAAAAAGAATTACAACATGATCGAACTTAAAAATCTGTCAGCCATCCTTGAAGGAGGTGCTATTCCGGCCGGTTATAACGAGAAAGCAATCGGCAAATTGTCCAAAACATACCTCAAGTTGGAAAACCGCAAGGTGGTAAACCTGTATCCCATCAGAACCGTGATGCACGAAGACAGCCGCTATTGTCTGTACGCCTGCCCGTTGAAAGGGACTGAAATTGACGAGGCTACCCTTCAGAGCATCAAGGCCGAAGTGGATACGCTGGAAATCGGTGAAATCCGTTATGATTCTGTACAGTCAAGCGGACAAGCTTATTACATTGTAGATCCTGATACCGGCAGGCATGTATTGAAAAGCGAAGAAGATATGGATTCTGTCATGGAAATAAGCGACCATTATGATGGCATAATCTTGTTTACAAAAATGGTCTTGTCGCCAAGAAAGGCCTCCCAGCTCGATTGTGCCTATGCCATGGTCGGTATTGAAAATGAGCCCAATCAATTCAGGATAGAGACCATTCCAAACAATGTGATAGGTCAAGCCCCTACAATTCTGGAATTTGAAGGCCCGCAGGAGTCGCCTGCTGTCGAAAAATACAAGTCGGCCATGACGGTTCTGTCCATAATCATCACCGCGGCTCTGCTTATCTGGTACTTTTTCATAAAATAATATCACCGAACGAAAACTTCATTAAATATGACTACATTCAATTATTCATCCAAATCGTCCATCAAGGACAATCTGACTGAAATCCTTATCGGTGCAGCACTGATAATAATACCGATAGTTTATCCTTTCGGTATAAAAGTCGGTACACTCCGCATCCTCGGGCCGCTGCCTACAGCGATCATCCTTGCCCTTGTCGGACTGTATATGCTGTTCAGAGCCTGGCGGAAGATACATAAGGCCCGCAAGTTGGCTGCCAAAAGCTGTATCATCACGGTTGACGGCGATAAGGTGACATACCCGGTCATCGTGAAAGGAAATGTAGAGATGCATTCTTTTACATTGTCGGAAATATCCAGTTCAAACTACAATTATGACGAAGGTATTCTGACAATTGTTCTCACAAACGGTTCTACGGCCAAATTTGACGTTGACTTTTTTGACGGACTGCCACAGCTCAAGGAATTTGCGGCGCTCTTGAAAAAATAAACCGATGAGATATGGAATGGTTGGATAAAATAAAGGATTTTCCTAATCTGATACAGCAGGAACCCCGCTACGGCTATCTGGTCGTGGCGGGCCTGCTTCTTATATGGCTTGTCGGTGTCATCTGCGGCTGGAAGTGGACATATTCCCGTCCGGGCAGTACAGGAGGCAACTTCTGGATGAATCTGCTCGGTCCGAAGACATTCCGGTTCTGGCTGGGAGTGATTCTTGCCGTCGGGATAGGACTGGCCCTGTACCTGTTCTCTATTTCCGGCAAATAGCAGACTGCTCTTCCCCCGGATGCCACCAGTAAACTAAAAAAAGAGATTGAGTATGAAAACAATTCCAATTATAACCTTCTTCCTGTGTACGGCGATATATGCCCATGCACAGCTTAACATCGTTCCCAAGAGCGATGGACTGAAAGAGTACACGGTGACAAATGCCCATCCCTATGACAGCCTGACGAACGTGGAGAAGCGGAGCTTCGCTTCCCTTCCGGGACAGACCCTGTACATGCACGGGGCGAGAAATGACGGGGACGGCTACTGGGATGCCTTCTACACGTCCAACTTCCTTACCGGGGATGACCGGACGGTGTACAAGGCGGTCAATATCAGTTCGACCCCCGCTAAAGAGGTGGTCGGAAAATACTACGAGGTGGTGAAGGTCTGGACCAAGACAGACTACCTGTCGGCAGGATGCTGCCTGCTGCTTCGTGAGAAAGAAAGCGGAGAAGAAATGTATTATAACCCGTTCAGGTATCCGCTGAGCATGACCTGTTTAGGGTATTATGAGAAACTGAAACGCTTTGTCGGGCAGACATTCCTGTCGCTTGCCAAGCGTGTGGAGACCGAGGACGGCCAGGTCATCACCCCGGCTGAAGGTGCGGAGTATCGTTGTGTGGACGTCGGCCTGAAGATGAACAGTGATGGGGCGTTTCTGCTGATGGAGGGTGCTGATGGTGTACGAGTGGAAGCATTTCCTATAGGAGGTGACGAGGTGTACGAGTTTGTAAGCACTGTACGTATCGGCCAGCTGGAAAAACGGTACGGCAAGAAATACGGGAAGCTGATTGCCTTCCGCAAGGTCGATACCGGCATGACGAGGGAAATGGTCATTTCCGCATGGGGTGAGCCATACCACAAATCGGAAGTCAAAAAGGAAGGCAGGACTCTGGAGACTTTGCGCTTTTCCGACGACCGTTGTGTGGAACTGCTTGACGGGAAAGTACAGTATGTGCACGTCTATTGAACGGAAGTGCATCTTTGCCTGTAAAGTCACAGGCAAGAGTTGCGTTTATCGTTTATTAACAGACAAAAGTGCCAAAAAATCAGGGAAAAATACCTATCTTGCATAACTCTATTTAATAGAGGAAACATTGTCCAAAACAGTAATTAAAAAATAATTGATATGGACATATACCAGAACAAGCCCAGAATCAAACTTACGCCGACCGTAAGGTATGGCAGGAAGTTTATTGAGGCAGCCTTTGATGATGACAGCCTGCGGATACCTTTGTCTAAAGAGGAAGGCATTCAACTTGTGGGCGGCAAAGCCTATTTGCCGGAAGAGCACTTTGTGCTTGCGGAGTTCTTTGACCGTTATGTAAAGATGGCTTTTATCGACTATTCCTCCATCAGGGAACTGGGGCCCGAGAAACAGGAAGACAGCCGTCCGCCTCTTCCGGAAGGTTATCTGGAGAAATTGGAGCAGGTGCGGTATAGCGGACATACTGTCAGGGTTTATACATCCTATTTCCGGGATTTCCAGCAACATTTCAAAGGTCGTGACATCGGGACGATCACTTCCGGTGAGATAAATGACTATCTGCTTTACCTTATTCACGAGAAAAACATATCCTCTTGCCAGCAGAACCAGAGAATCAATGCCATCAAGTTTTATTATGAGAAGGTACTTGGACAGGAACGACGATGCTACAAGGTGAACCGTGCAAAACGGGAAAAGACACTGCCCGACGTGTTAAGCAAGGAAGAGATAAAAAAGATACTTGATGTGACAGCGAAAGACCTGCGCTTCTTCTGTGTGTTTTCCATACTTTATTCCGCCGGGTTGAGAATCAGTGAACTTTTGAATTTGAAACCCGGAGACATCAGTGAGTCACGTTTCATGATCCGGGTGCGACAGGGAAAAGGCAGGAAAGACCGCTATACCCTGCTGTCCAAACCATTGATGAAGAAGTTGGCAGAATACAATCGACTGTACAGACCGAAAGTGTGGTTCTTTGAGCGCAGGCCTGGAGAGCCTTTCACGGAAAGCATCATATCGAAACGCTTGAAGGCTGCCGCACTTGAAGCCGGCATAACGAAACGTATTTATCCTCACCTGTTACGTCATTCCTTTGCCACGCATCTACTGGAGCAAGGCACTGACATTAAGATTGTAAAGGAGCTTATGGGACATAACAACATTAAGACAACGGAAAGATATGTACATATAGCTGATACATTCAAAAGCAATATCAAAAGCCCGTTGGATGACCTGTTGACAGAAGAGGAATAGATATGATACTTAGAAAAAATAACAGCCAAATCGGCTGATAGCATAACATTATCTGCTTATAGCCTAAAAAAGAATGTATTAGAATGAAAATCGTACTGACAATATTGATAGGTATGTTTCTCTTTTCTGCCCCTTTTGTATCTTCGCATATTGAGACAAATAACTATCTGCATTTAAGCATCGTTTGTGGCTCAAACAAGAATGGTTATATTGATATTGACAGAGGTAATCAAAAGGTAAAATATTATTTCCCTTATAGATTTGGTAAAGGCGGTAAGGGAATGACAGACTTAAGTAATGTAGTGTTTAGCTACAGGAAAGAAACTTTAATAATGGTCTATAAAACAACCTCAGAAACTATTTCCAAGATTAGATGTAATAGAGATGAATTTGAGGTAATTAATTCATTTTTGAAAACTATAAATAAGCAGATAATAGACAGCAAACCGACTGAATAAGCGGAACGCTGCCAAACATTAGCAATAATATAGTCTGTTTTTAATGAATTATAATATGGGAGTCTTTTTAAGTATAACTTATGAATCAAGATATGCAGGAGATTTTGAGAATAATGTAAAACAAAATAAAGTTTTAGATTATATAATTGACAATCTTAATAATATGATATGGCAAGAGGAAATATGTACCAAATTACGTGAAGTAGAAAAACAATCTGATGCATTATTCATAATTTTAAGATTATTTTCCTATGATGATATTGAGGAAGGTAACTTAAAGTCATATACAAGATATAAAAAATCAGAAGAAAAACTTGTTATTGACATAATGTTTACCATAGAAGATTATAAAGATTTTCCGGAAGATGTAATGAGACAAAAATTATGCGATGATATATTTGATTATATTAGCATAATGTTGAAAAAATACAAAGATCGTTTCCATGATTTTGATGCAAATGCTTTTATTCCATTGCTCAAAGAACGAATATCACAGATTAAAAATCAGGTATTTGAAGATAATTTTTACGAAACAGAGTCTTTTGCAATGCTTAAACAAGCCGAGGAAATAAAAAATCAAACTATATAATAAGGGTATATTGATAACAAGCGAATGAACAGCCCTAACGGTCAGCTATTCGCAAGCCATTATATCATAACGGCCCAAGCATTATACAGACCAGTAAAATGAACGTATGGAAGTATATTTATATTAAGTTTTATAAATTTCGTCGATGGGGGTTGGGTAAAACACTCGGAGAAGGTTATGCTGCAATGTTGTTTGTGGCCTCCTTTGATGTGCTTTTGTATTTTGGGATATTAATACTTATCGATAAATCTGTGGATAAAGTATTATCAAAAGAATACGAACCATTGTATTTCGCATTTTATATGTTAGGGATGTTAACCATTGAACGGCTTCGCAACCGTACCATGTGTAAAAACGGGGCCTTTGAGCGTATAAAGGAGGAAGTTGAAAATGAACCTCAAAAGCTGAAATGGAGTATTTTGTCCATTCTATATATGATTTTTGTGGTCTTTTTTTTCTTATTTTGCTGTTATATCGGGAAATACGGGTTATGACCTGCTATTTTGCGAAAGGAAATAAGATAAACGGAAAACCTTATGAGGAAACAGGGATATACAGAGCAAGAACGAAAGCGACGTTATTATTTCTTCGACTATCTGTTCTGGTTGGGAGAAATAACATGGGAGAATTATCACAAGGTCAATTTCAAACAGCCCAGAGGAAGTGATATGCTGTGGGCCTGTATCGTGCTTTTTATATTCATACCGCTTCTGGCCATAGCCGGTCTTTTCCTTCATGACTTGGCATTCGAGGTGTTTGGAGTCATTCTTGTAATCGTGTTTTCCGTTTCTGTCATCATGACAGACCACTTGTTCGGCAAAATATACCCGCCTTCCCGGCGGAAAGCGGTCATGCAGCATTATGCGGGCTGTAAGTTCAGTCCTTTCCGACGTAACCTGTTCTTTTTCTCTCTCTATTTACTGGGTATTCCCGCAATGGTTTTATTAGTAACCGCACTGAAATGGATAAATGAAATACTCAAATGACAGAAGGAAAGAACATATTCAGCCGATTTTTCCGCATGTTGGTGATGCTGCATAAAATTCCTTATGCGCATTTCACGGAATGGAACAATAAGAGGAAGCACAAGGCGTTAGCTGCCGGAGTATATTGCCTGAGCATCATCCCGGAATATGTCCTGTTGGCTGGCACATTCCTGGCAGCAAGGGGACAAAACGGGTACGTGCATCTGGTAAACGTGCCGCAAAAGATTGTCTTCTATGGTCTGGTGGGCCTGGCGGTGCTGCTGTCGGCCATCCCTTTGGGATTTTTTGACGATAAGAAGATATGCAAGGAAGTCCGTCAGGAACTTCGTAAGCGTCCCCGTTACTGGAAACGGGCGTTAGCGGTCTATTGGGCGGTTATCGTAGCAATAGTGGTAGTTGCGAACATGGCGTTTCCCACGGCATCGGAAAATACAGTTCCTGCGGAGAAAGAGCAGGTCGAAGTACCACAAAGTTACAGGGATTATCTTTCACTGCATTTCAAGATAGGAGCCCGTCAGGAAGCGCCCAATGAAGCCTTGCAGCGTCAGATCGACCAAGACGAACGCACGACCCGATACGGGCAACCGGTCTATGCGATGCAGGTACGGGCAACAAAGGGGGATATGGACGGAGGGTTCCGTGCAAGGTTGTTGAACCATGCCACCATTGATGAAATCAGGGACGGCACACGGAAGTTTGCCGAATGCACATGGGTCAAGGGATATACGTCTGACAGCATAAGGATACTACTGACGGTATGGTATGAAATGAAGAAAGTTGAACTTTGTCCAGTGGACAGTCTGGAATGGACTGAAGATACGAGGTTCTAAGTACAGATTTATCTTGATTTCTTCCACATTATTGCATGACAATCAACCGATTTCGTTACTTTTGTCCTATATGAATGGAATGTTTCTGAAATACATATATTTGGTATTACTGAATGGAATATGGAGAAAAGAAGACATAAATATAATCAGGGAATGAAGGAAGCATACAAGCAAAAGCCCTTCATCAAACCTCCCCGAATTTCATTCTGGGACAATATCTTCTATTGGTCATGGTATTCGACCAAACATGGCCTGCCGCACCGTACCTTTGCGACTGTTACTGTTATGCAGTATGTCTATGTCGTGCTGTTCACGGCTGTCATACTCAACTGTCTTGACAGTCAGACTGCATGGCATCTGTATATTCTCCACAAGTCAAAGGGGATATTGGGCTATATCCTTGTTCCGTTTGTCATATTAATTCTGGTAAACGGACGGATCTACAAGGAAAGCCGCTATGAAAGGTTGAAGGCGGAGTTTGACAGGATGGAAAATTCAGAGAAGAAGAGGCGCAGAACCATATTTTGGATTTTTACAGGTATCACCCTGCTTGCCGGATATGCGGCATACAGGCTGTTCTGCCGTTTCAACATGCAGTTCCTGCTGCCTTGACATTAACAAAAACAGATTATCAAATGAAAACAACCCGCATCATGAACAAGATTCTCATTTATCTGAGTGCCGTATTGTTGCTGTGTAGTTGCGGCAGTGCAAGACATTATGCAGCGTTTCAATATGACAACGGAGACGACTATGTAAGTGAAGGACTGTACCGCATAGTGGACCGGAAAGGGCGTATCGGTTACGCTGACGAGACAGGCAAGACCGTCATCCGTCCTCGTTTTGCCTTCGGCTATCCATTCGAGGGTGGCAAGGCGAAAGTCACCGATTCGGGGGAACGGAAAGAGGTGGCAGGCTCCGGCGGCGAGCACTGGTGTTGGGAAAGTGATGACTGGTACTACATTGACAAACAAGGGAACCGGTGTGAGAATCAAGATACAGACAAGGACAAAACACATCCATAACACAGCAATAACCCCGGAGGTTCAGACGCGAGCCTTCGGGGTTAGCCTATAAGTACAGCACTTCATCAATTGCCAAATCCGAATGACATGGCTGCCTGTTCACAGAAGCGTGCATATTCCTCTTTGTCAGTTCCGCTTTCAATATGGCGGTCTATCACTTCTCCCAGTTCATCGAAGCAGACTTCGTCACTGAGGCACTCTATGTCTGTCCCGTTCCGGAGATATACTTCATAATAGTCCGAGCCGTTCAGACAGATCAGCACTTCCCCTTGGAAGAGTCTTCCGTTTACATGGAATTTCAGTCCCGGCAGGTCATTGAATACTGTTGCCATAAACTCCTCGATGCCCCATGACATAAGGACCGGCGTGTCGGTCATCGTTACCAGCTGTTCGCGAATTGTCGCAGCCACTCTCATTACATACTCTTTATCCATAATCTTGATTTTTAATAGATTTATATATTCATTTTATTCAAACCATTCCGGGTTGTCTTCTTTCAGCATCTCAACCAGCTCGTCATCCGGCAGCTCGAGACTTCCGGCATCGGTGAAGAAGAAAATCTCATCGTATAATTTCTCAGCCTCCTTACTCGCAAAGCCCTCGTTCTCGCTGTCGAAACTACCGGGCTGGAGTGCGTCAAGCAAACCTGTTGAGCCGATAAGGAGTTCTTCACCTTCATTTGATTTCACCACACGGCAAGAATAAGTTCTGCCGGCAAATTCCACCTCTTTCTTTTTCATCGGTCTATCACGTTAATGGTATGTTTCTCCCGTGTTCTTTCAGGTACTCCATGATACATTTCGCTTCCTCGTGTGAAGCCATATTGCGTTCGTCGTACCTGCGGCTGTCATCCGCCATAACCTTGATGCACTCTTTAATCAACCTGTACAGGCTTTGCTGCAGTGTCGGGTGCATGGTCGGTATTGCTGCTGCAAATCGAGCCGGATTGAAACTGTAATTGTTGACTGCCATTTCCCAGTCTTTAGCGAGACGGTACTCTCTGCTTTCTTTGATGTCCTTGTCCATAATTCTGATATTTAACGATTTTGTTTTTCTTCCCTCTGTTCGGCCTCCTTTTCGGAGGAGCCGCTTCGGGATTTACGGTGCATCGAGAGACGGTCGTCAAAGCCTCTCCCGATGTTTTTTCCTGCCAATTACTCTTTCAGAGAAAGGAAGAATTTGCAGGAAATGCACTTCAAAACGGAGGGAACAGGCTCGACCGCCTACATTCGCACCAGTAAAGTCCACGCGGCGACGAGAAGGACGACGAAAGAAGAAATGACTCTCATGTCAATACAAGAGGGAAAATAGAAAGGGATAAGGGTGGTGGCGGGGGCTTATGACGGACGGCGTTAAAACAGGTGCCGCTATAAAGGTTCCCGGAGCGGCCGATGGCAGAATACGGCCCGTGCCGGATTCCGTCATCAGCCACAGATCCGGACCGGAGTGCTTACAGCAGCCCAGGGCTGCCGTCGTGCATGAAGGTTTTATAACAGTCTTCGCCTGGCGCACATGAGGGCGGCAGTATAACGGGATTTGCCGTGAAAAGAGATGCTGTCAAAGCATCCCTTCGTCCGCGTAGCTCAGATAGCCTGTATCCGAGAGGATGATATGGTCAAGGAGAGTGATGTCAAGGATTTCGCAGGCTTTCTTGAGTTTGCTTGTGATGGCATTGTCACTGGAGCTGGCCACCATGTTGCCTGACGGGTGGTTATGGCTGAGGATTATGCCCGAGGCATGGGCCAGAAGAGCCGTCTGCAGGATGATACGGACATCCACAACGGTCTGGCTGATGCCGCATTTTGATATGCAGGAGAGTCCGAGAAGCCTGTTGGCTTGATTGAGGAACATCACCCAGCATTCCTCATGATGCTGCATACATTCATCGTATGCCTCCTTGAAGATGTCGTAGCTCACTCTGGAGGAGTTTACCAAGGTACGTTTTGCAGCATCGGCATCCTTGTAATTTACTGAAATCTGAGGGAAAGAAAATGTATTCATAATAACGAAGATTTAAGGTGAAACAATTTTTTTCGCCCGTGCACAGCTCTGTCTGGACTTCGTGCAAGATTTTGGGAAAGAATACTATCCGCAGGATTGGAGATTGTTTCCCAAATTCACCCGGATCTTGCGTTTGTCCGGAAAGATGCTGTAACTTCGCTGAAAACAAATGTTGAGACTACCGGGGTATTATAAGAGGTCCGGCTATAAAGGTTATCCGGGCCGGCCGATGACGGAAGACCGCCCGTGCGGCCTGTAGGAATCAGCCAGAACCCGGTCCGTACTGTTTCAGCAGACGGAGACTGCCGAAAGACAGGTAGGTGTATAAAAAAGGTCAGGCGGCGCCGGTCTGCCTCCGGCACTCAACAGAAAAGCAGGACGGATTTCTCCGCCCTGCATCTGAAATCAACTATGAATTATGGTCAAGCAGCAACCTCTTGGGATTGAGGTTGTTTTTCGTTGTCCGCATCGGCTTCAGTCTGCTCTGCTTCCTGTTTGGCCTGTTCCTGCACCAAAAGGACGGCTTTCTTTTCTTCGATGCGCTGATGTCTTTTTTCGTAAACTTCATTATGTCCATTCTTGATGTCGGCAAGTCTTTCCGGCATGTGTTTTCCTGCAAATTCAAGCAACATGTCGGCTATGGCGTTGCTTCCGTATGCGTTCTTGAAATTCTCAATCAGGAAATCCCTGCGGATGACGGCTTTTGCCTTTGGGGTAAGATTGGCCACAATATTTGTCTTGTCCTCGTTGGACAGATAGGGCGAATGTTCTCCCTCTATGCCAACGGCGGCAAAGTGTTCCTTTCTCAACGATGAAAGCAGGAAGAAATAAATCATCTTTTCTTCGTCAGCCCCGAACTTGGTTTCGGTCATATCCACTTCCAAAATCTGTTTTTTGGTATCTTCCACGGTCTTTTCCCTGGCAATCTCCTTGTTTCGCTTGTCCTGCTTGTCCAGTTTTTCAATCGGGGAAAGCTGTTCCTGTCCTGCCTGTTGTCCACTGACGGCATTCATCATGGAATTCTCCACATAACATTTGACAATGTCTTCGTTCCCAATCCGTGCAAAGAGCGATATTTCGCCTGCTTCTGCCCTGCGTACAAGTTCCTTGCCCTCTTCCATATAATCGTTCATATCCTGCTCATACTCAATCTTGGCTTCCTTATATTCGTCTTCCGTCTCATATTCTCCGGCTTCAGGCTCTTCGGGAAGTGTCGGGTAGTCTTTGTATCTGCATTGCAGTGCCACAACCTCATAGCCCATTCCCTTGAGGCGATTTACCGCATCCGCATTATAGCAATATGCGTCATGGCTTAGAGAGAGTGCAGGATAAGCCTTAATGGTCTCTATTGCCTTTTCCGTCAAAAATGCGGCATTCATTTCATCAAGACAGCCTTTGTTGGCGCATTTTCCGCATGTTCCCTCACAGAACAATGTCATGTTGTTGGTATTATGGGGGCATGACAGGCAAAGGGTCTTGTCAAAGTTGTAGCGTTCAAGGTCTGTCGTGAAGTGGCGCTCGATGTTCTTTGCCACCTCGGTCGCTTTCATGCCTCGCCAACTGCCAAACATGATACCCTCTTTCAAGTGCTTGTCGAAAACCTCTCTCTGGATGTCCTCGCCATATCGGCAAATTTCGCTTGCCACGCTGATAGTGATTTCGTCCTTTTCCAACAATTCTGCGATTTCGGGGATAAGGGAGACGAACTTCAGTCGGGTGCGGATATAGGTCTCGTTCTTGCCGAACTGCATGGCCAAAGACTGAATGTCGTGCCGTCCGCTTTCTATCAGCCTCTGATAGGCGTTTGCTTCCTCGATAGGGGTTACATCCTTGCGTTGCAGGTTTTCCGTCACTGCCATTTCTTCGGCGGTCTCGTCCGAAACATTCAGAACGATTGCCGGAATTTCTTCCAGTCCTGCCATGAGCGAGGCACGATACCTGCGTTCCCCGAATATGATTTCAAAGCGGTTCTCCGCAATGGGGCGCACCCCGATAGGCTGGAGGACTCCCTGCTGACGGATGCTTTCCGCCAATTCCGCAAGGCTTGCTACATCAAAATTCTTGCGTGGGTTATAGTTACTCGGCTGAATATCTGCCAAAACTACTGATACGATGTTCTTCTCTGCTACTGATTGAATGTTCATTGTTTCCATAATTCATAAATTTTGATTTGTTATACATTGATTTTCTGATTACTGCTATTCCTGTTGGTTGGTGTCATACTCGTACATTTGCGTATTGTCGTACCCCTCGAACGATAGCCGGAACGTGTCGAAGTCTTTCCTGCCGGCCAGCCTTACGGTATCGTTCTTTCCGATGAAATAGGGTTCAAGCATTGTCCGGAACGGTGCGCCGAGCGTAGTCCTGTCTGCCAATGTGCAAACCTTGTCGGGTTGTTGGGGCATGATATAGCCCAGTGCATATTCGTTGTAAACTACCAATCTTATTTTATCCATGTCGATGTCAATTTTGAATTGTTTTTTTATTTCCCTCTGGTCGGTTCTTTTCCCGTTTGAACCGCCTTGGGGTTTTATGGATGCGGTTTACAGCTGTCGGTACAGCTTCATACGACGGCTTTTCCTGCCAATTACTCTTTCACAGAAAGGAAGAATTTGCAGGAAATGCACTTCAAGCCGGAGGATCAAGCGCGACAGCAGACCTTTGCATCTGATAAAACCAAGGCCGGTGCGGCGGGAATGAAGCCGGAGAATAATAAGGTGAAACGGATAGAAAAGGAAGAGCCTGGCTGATAGTAAAGGGAGCCTGTTAAAGTTGTTATAACAGGACTATGCGAGCAGGCTAAAAATGAATAGAGCGAAAGGTTCGCCATTACAAAAGGATGGGCTTATCCGGAATAAAATCTGGCCAACTGCCTGTTTTTATGGAAAAACACATTATCTTTGCAGTAGAGAAACAGCCATTTCCGAAACGGGCGTTTCGTAAATTGTAATATGAAAGGACTTAGGATATGAGATTTTTTGACAGGACAGAAGAAATAGCATCCCTGCGTGAGATTCGCAGGATGTCGAAAGACAACGCCCAGTTCACGGTAGTGACGGGACGGCGCCGTATCGGCAAGACATCCCTCGTATGGAAGGCATACGAGGACGAACCTATCCTTTATTTCTTTGTTGCCCGCAAGGCTGAAGGGGACTTGTGCGAGGATTACCGGCTTGAAATAGAGAGCAAGCTGGGAATCCCCACGATGGGACGGGCGGAGCATTTCGCCGATGTGTTCGAGTTTCTGATGAAACTTTCCACGGAGCGTCCCATCACGCTGTTCATTGACGAGTTCCAGGAGTTCTTCCGCGTGAACAAGTCGGTGTACAGCGACATGCAGCGCATCTGGGACATATACAGCCCGAAAGCCCGGATGAACCTTGTTGTCTGCGGCTCGATATACTCCATGATGACGAAGATATTCAAGGACAAGAAGGAACCTCTGTATAACAGGCAGACCCGTTTTATGACCGTGCGCCCGTTCACTCCGGCGGTGCTGAAGGAAATCCTCACGGAATACCATCCGGGACACACGGCGGAAGATCTGCTGGCCCTGTATTCCTTCACGGGCGGCGTGGCCAAGTACGTGCAGCTGCTTGTGGATGCCGGGGCCACGACCAAGTCAGCCATGCTTGACCACATCATAAAGGCCGACTCCATCTTCCTGGGAGAAGGCAAGGCTATCCTTATCGAGGAGTTCGGCAAGGATTACGGGGTATATTTCTCGATTCTGTCAGCCATAGCGAGAGGCAAGACCTCCCGTTCGGAAATAGAGAACGTGGTAGGCAGGGAAATCGGCGGCTACCTGACCAAGCTGGAAAACGAGTACGAGGTCATTGCCAAAAAGCAGCCCCTCTTCGAGAAGAGTTCCACCAAGAATGTCCGTTATACGATAGAGGACAACTTCTTCACGTTCTGGTTCCGCTTCATCTACAAGTACAGCTATATGCTGGAGATAGAGAACTACGAGAGCGTGAAGACGATCATCAACCGGGACTACGAGACGTTCAGTGGCCTGATGCTCGAACGCTATTTCAGGCGTGTGCTGATCGAACGCCAAGCCTACACACGCATCGGCGGATGGTGGGACCGCAAGGGCGAGAATGAAATCGACATTGTGGCCGAGAACGAACTGGACGAAGAAGCCACGTTTTTCGAGGTGAAGCGTAAGGCAGACAACATTGACATGAAGGTGCTGGAGAATAAGGCGGCTGCCTTCCTGCGTGCCACGGGCGAGTTCAAGGGGTATAAAATCTCCTACAAAGGGCTGTCTATGGATGACATGTAGTTCATTCTTGCATAAAAAAGCCGGGAAGTGAGGGCAATCCCATCACTTCCCGTTCTTTTCAAGATACTCTCTCATGGCCTCGTTGACGATGTCACGGAGAGACATGTTCTTTTCGATAGCCAGGAATTTCATGCGGGTATGCACGCTTTTGTCGATGACGAAATTGCAATGTACCGCCGGTTCCTTTTCCGCCTTGGCCGGAGCCGTTTCTTTTTTCTGCGGGGATTTTTTGGTTGATGAAAGCAGCCCGTCAAGGCCGCTTTTCATACCGTCTTTCAATAAATCGCTTTTGCCCATATTGTTTTTACTTTAGTTTCAGTACCTCCAGCGCCAAGTCCATATAATCCTTGGCCCCGTTGCTGTTTTTGTTATACTCGAAAATGTTCAGACCCTTGATAGGGGCTTCCGCCAGAGCCACGTTGTCCCGGATGACGGTCTTGAACACCTTGTCGCAGAAAGAATCGTTGATGAGCTCGGACACGCTTTTGTTAAGCGTCTTGCGCTTGTCGAACTGGGTGATCACGATACCTCCGATGCTCAGTCCCGGATTCAGGCGTTGCCTGACGATTTTAACCACATTCGTAATCTTTGCCATACCGCGCATGGCGAGGAACTGTGCCTGGACCGGGATAATCAGGAAGTCCGCCGCGGTAAGAGCATTGAGCGTGAGCAGTCCCAGCGATGGCGGACAATCAATCAGTATATAGTCGAATTTCCGGCTGTCAAGCAGCTTCGCAATCAGCCCTTTCAGTATCAGTTCCCGGCCAGGTTCGTTGATAAGTTCCGATTCGGCAGCCGACAGGTCAAGGCATGAGGGAACGATGGTAAGGCCGTTCTTCAGTTCGACCAGCGGCAAAGGGTATTCGCCCTTCATCGCCCCGTACACGGTCTGTTCTTCCTCGATGGACAGGCCGCAGGATTCCGTGAGGTTTGCCTGACCGTCCATGTCAATCAGGAGCACACGTTTTTTCTTCAGCTGCAGTGCGGCAGCGAGATTTATGGTAGTGGTTGTCTTTCCGACCCCACCTTTATGATTCAGAACTGCTATAATTTTTGTCATGATTCAGAGTCTTAATGTCTGGTACAAAGATAATACTATTTTTAGTCTTCACTACAATTAGTATTTACTATTTTACTAATATAACATATTTTAGTATCGTAGTATTTACTACTCTACTAAAAGACTAAGCCACTAAATGTAGTATCTACTATTTTTCGTAACCCGGGATTTACTAATCTCCTAAATTACTACAATTAGTAAATACTACATCCGTGACCGTTTTCCGGAAGATGTCAGAACGGAAGGTCTTCCTCCCCGTCCTGTGGCATGTCCGCCGGAGGAACTGGTGCGTTATCGGCAGCTGCGGCCTGGCCGTCGGCTTCGGAGGTTGTACCTTCCCGCTTACCGGTGTTGATGAACTCCAGGGCATCCGCCGTGATGGAGAGCTGGATCTGGCTGTCGCCGTTTTTGTCCTTCCACAGTGAAGTTGACAATGTTCCCCCGACAAGGACCATGCGTCCTTTGGTGAGGTATTCGGAGAGGCGGATATGGTTTTCCTTGTTGCTGCGTACCCTTACCCATGTGGTAACGGCGTTTCCGTGCGAGAAGTCATCTACTGCCATGTCAAAAGCAATAAACGAACCGTGTGTACCCTCGATAACCTGACAATCCTTTCCGATGCGACCGATAGTGTGAATGTATAGCATAATTTGAAAATGTTTTGCGGCAAGGTGGTTAGTCCTGCCATTACCTGTGACTTTGTTTTTTTCTTCCCTCTGGTCGGATCCTTTCTGCCGGACCGCCTTGGGGTTTTATGGTGCATGACAAGGATGTCGGTACAGCCCATTCGACGTTTTTTTGAAGCAAAATACTCTTGCCCGGCAAGGAAGATTTTCCTTCAAAATGCACTTCAAAACGGAAGAATCAGGCGCGACAGCCTACATTCGCACCTGATAAAACCTACGCGGCGGCAGGCAAGGAATGACGAGAGAAGGTAATCCCGATACAGATATAAAAGGCAGAATCGTCCCGTATATATAAGGGGATGTTTATAAAAGTGATGAATGACGGCTTGGGCGGGTAAAAGAAACGGTCTGCCGGGCAAACAAAATGGGGACTCTTTCTGCCTGTGACATGCCGGAGGCACGACGGACGGCACAAGCAGAATGTGTCACCGTTTGCCCACGACGCCGTCGGCCCGGAAAGGAAAGCTACGGACAGAAGGCGGAATGTGCCGGAGCAACAACCAGGCAGGATGCCCATATAGCGGAATACCGGTTGTTTCGACAGGTCGAAGCTCCGGCATGAAGCGGTATGAAGCAGACTGCCGTTGATCGGGCACAGCCTTCCGTACCTTGGAGTGGAGGGCGGACCGCGGCACAGACATCATACCTTAATTTCGGGTGGGGAAAGCCGGATAGAAAAGGGAGGAAATACCGGAAAGGTATCCATATAAAAGGACACTGACAGGCAAGGCCATGAAGGCAGTCCCGTATGACCGCCTTCTCCTGCTGTCAATCAACGAAGTTGAAATACCTGTCGCAAAGCTCTTTCTGCTGCATGAAGCGTTCGCTCTGATAAAAATCCACCTCGGGATACTTGCAGAAACCCGAAACGGCGTATCTGCCGGTAGGGGTACATAATCCGTAAAGCATGAGCCAGTCGAGAACTTCTTCCCCGTTGTTGTTCGTGTCGATGAACTGGCACCCGGCACTGCGTTCCGCACCAGGCAGGTTGACCGTGATGATGGTTTCCGACTCAAATTCGTTACTGTCTTCTACATACGCCAACAATGCCAGACAAAGTGGTGTTCCGAGTCCATGCTGGTAATATGTGACAAGGGGGAAAACCCATTTACCGTCCTTATGAAGCAGTGTCAAAGTCATTCCGTCCACTTCCACGCTTCTCTCTCTGATTTCATTTTCCATAATGCTATCGTTTATCAAGTTTACTTTTTTCTTTCCCTGCTTTCGGTCCTTAAAGACCTTCGCCGGATTTATTTTTCCGCACCACGAAAGTGATAACGGCAACCGGACAAATCTGGCGACAGAAATACGCTTCTCCCCGAGAAGGAAGATTTCCGTCGGCCACCGCAGGCCGTGAGGATTTGCAAGGTGCAGCTATTATCCGTTACTTTCGCGGAACAATAAGCCGGAAGGTCGGGACGGACTGCAAGGACAAAGATATAAAAGGATTGAAAGACAGATATAAAGGGAGACGATAAAAAGGGAAAAGGAGGATAAAAAATGCAGATGCCAGCCTATAAAAGTCAGACGGGCCCCGGCAGGTCGGAACACAGGAAAACCTGCCCGATCATCACGACCGGACAGGCAAAAGGTTAAATCAATGAATCACGGTCAGGCAGCCCTGACAGTATTTTCTTCTTCGGGAACTTCGGACTGCGGACGCTCGGCTTCCTTGAGTGCCTCGTCAATCCGCTGCTGCAATTCCTTACATCCCTGTTTCAACCGCTCCAGTTCTTCCGCCTTGCTCCATTTCCGGGCGGTGATTTCCTGCAAGGTCGGTATTTCGTGCTGCAGCATGGCTATCTGTTTCTGCTGCTTCTCTATCAAAGACGGCATCCTTTCAAGTGCGGCCTGCGGGTATCGTGCCGATTCGGCAAATCCCAACGGCAGGGCACCCGACACGCCACAGCGGTATTTCAGTCCGCTTACGCCCTCTACAAAGAAAGCGTTACGGTCGAACGAGCCGGAAAGGGTGTACTCGCTGCGGACAAGCAGATTCAGCCCCATATAGCTGCCAATGGTACGGTAAGCCTCGCCCCTGTATGTCTTGGCTATGCGGTGCAGTTCACGGCCTGTCTCTTCCCGGGTAGCCTGCGGCAGATTGAGCAACAGCGTTTCCCTGTTGCCGCTATAGGATGCGATATACTCCATGTCCTGCTCGACCTGCGCCACGATGCGCTCTGCCTTGCCGACAGCTTCCGTGTTGGCCGCAATCTTACGCTCCGCACGGATGCGCTCTTTCTTGAATATGGCCTGTTCTTTCTCCAGCTGCATGATTTTGTTGTCGAGCTTGGCCTTGTTCAAAAGGTCGGTATTTCCTGAAAGGATAGCCACGAACTCGGCAAAGTTCATTCCGCTGTCCTCGTCCATGCAGTCCTCGTCGATGCGGCGCACGGCAATAGTGCCGTTGTTTATCTGGTTGATGAACATCTGCTTGTTTTTGAGCAGGTTGAACTTGTAGGCATCCAAAGTCTTCTCTGTTCCATAGATGATTATGTCCACCACGTTACCGCCCCAGAGTTTCACGGTGTTGCCCTTGCGTACCGCACGACCGTTGCGCTGCTCCATGTCGGCAGGTCTCCACGGTATCTCCAGATGATGCACCGCCACAGCCCGCTGCTGGGCGTTGACCCCTGTACCGAGCATCGACGTAGAGCCGAAGAGGACACGCACCCTACCGCTGTTCATGTCTTCAAAGAGGCGTTTCCTTGCCCTCTCCGTGGTGGCACACTGGATAAACTGGATTTCATCAGCCGGGATGCCAAGGCGTACCAGCTTCTCTTTGATGTCGGTATAGATGTTCCACTCGTTAGGCTTGTAGGTGCTTAGGTCGCTGAAGACAAACTGCGTACCCTTATTGGCCGCCGAGCGTACATAATAGTCATAGATGGTTCGGGCGCAGATGGAAGCCTTGTTACCTGCATCATCGCTGAACTTCTCACCCAAAAGGCGCATGTCGAGAGCCATCTTGCGTGCCACATTGGTAGCAATGAGCATCTTTGCCTTGTCGAGGTTGTCCGGCTCGATCGTGTCAAGCCCGAGGTCTTCCCAGTTTCCACTACCTGCAAAGGAAACGAGACGTCCGATCATTTCTTCCTGCTCGATTGTCGGCGCATGAGAGAGGAAGCGGACATTTTTCTCCGGCACATCAAGATGTATCATGTCGGCTGTACGGTAGTCGGTGATTTCACGCAGGAACATCGCCAGTTCCGGCACTTTGATATAAGTGCGGAAACGCTCCTTGCGTTTGATTGCCCCTGTCACGTTCAGCTCATAGTCGGCTGTCTTTTTGGTAAATATGGCCGCCCAGGCATCGAAACAGCTAATCTGCTGACGCTTGAGTTCACGTGGGCGCAAATACTTGAACATCACATAAAGCTCTGTCAGCGCATTTACCACCACCGTACCGGACAAAAAAGTCGCCCCAAGGTCACGGCCTGTTCGGTGCTGGATGTCACGGATGGCAAACAGCAGGTTCATTGCCCTTTGCGAGCCTTTTGTATTGCCGATACCTGCTACCCTGTTGTGGCGTGTCTGGAACATGAGGTTCTTGAACATGTGGCATTCATCGACAAAGATGTGGTCTATACCCATTGAATGAAAGTCCACGGTATCATCCTTGCGGCCGTCCAGTTTTGTACGGAGTTCTGACAGCTTCGCTTTCAGGTTCTCCTGTCTCACTTCCAGCCCTTTCTGCATCTTGCGGCTACGGTAGCGCATGGTGGACTGTTCCAACACTTCAAGGCTTCGCTCCACATCGTAAAGCTCTTCTGTGAATATCTCTATCATGGTTTCCTCGGACTGCGGTATCTTGGCGAACTGGTCGTGCGTCAGGATGATGCAATCCCAGTTGTTGTTCTTGATTTTAGAAAATACCTCTCTGCGGTTGGCCGGTGTGAAATCTTCCTTGCCCGGGTACAGGACTTTTGCGTTCGGGTATGCCTTGCGGAACGTGTCGGCAATTTCGTGTACATTCGCTTTCAGGCCGATAATCAGAGGCTTCTGTACCAATCCCAGACGCTTCATTTCATAGGCCGAGACGCACATAATCATGGTTTTGCCTGTGCCTACTTCGTGCCAGCAGATGCCGCCACCGTTCTGCTTAATCATCCAGATTGCGTCTTTCTGCGACGGGTAGAGTTCGTTGTACGGGAACTGCTCAAAGGAAAGCTGCGGAAAGGTCTGTGCCGAACCGTCATAGGCCGGACGGACATAGCAGTTGAAACGCTCGTTGTATGTGCGTACCAGTTCATCCCTGACTTCCAGAGGACGGGCATCGAGCCACTGGTTGAAATTGCTGCGGATTTCCTGTATCTTGGTGGCCGCTTCCTGAATGGCTTCCTCGTCGGGCACACGTACCTTGTCGCCGTTGCGATACACTTCTTTGGTTATCTCCGGCACTGTGTCATGCAAGGCATGGACAAACAGGTCTTCACCGTTGAAATTGCGCACGGAATAGGTGTTGTATGCTGCCGGGGAGTAACCTTTCAGACGTACTACATAGGTATCGTTGACATCAAAGTACATCACTTCGGCTTCCACCCCGAAAAGGTCTGCCGCAAAGTCGGCGTAAAGCTGCGGGTCAATCCAACGCTCGCCCATGTTTATATCCAGCTCTTCATAGGGAATTGTTTCGGGCGTTGCGTTCTCCAGTGCCTTGACGGATATTTCCGTCCATTGCTGCTGCCTTTCCGAAAGGTCGGGAATGCAGGAAACAAATTCCGTGCATTTAGCTATCACGTTGCCTGCAATGAACTTGCCTTTGTGTTCCCATTCATCCGTAACAGGATTGTAGAATATCTCTCCCTGCAACGCTGCGATTACATCTTCATCAGACAGGCCGGTAGAACGCATGATATAGTCCATTTCCACCTTGCCGTAGAAATTGAGGCTGCTTGCCAGTGCTTCCGACGGTTGTAGAATACGGTCTGTCGCAATCTTCGTGAAAGCCACAGGCTCACGCATGATGTCGGCCTTGACTATATCGCCGCCAAGCTGCATTTCGATAGTGAACACCTCGACACCAAGGCTGTCAAGCATGATAAACTCCTTGTTGTCGTTCTCATGGAAAAATCCCCATTTGGCTACAAAGGCATCATACAGCGTGTTCAGCCGCTCACGTATGGCCGTCTGTTCGGTCTGCAGATCCCTTTCCCTGACAGAAAGCATGAAATACGCTTCACGGATAGGGAAATAGTCGGCTGCACGCTCCATATTGACCTTTCCCTCGTCCACCGGAACGAAATCCACGGCCACATCGGCATAGTGGCTTGATTTGCGGAACACGACCGTACCAATCTGCCCCTCGAACATTACCAATGTACCGCTTTTCATCCAGTCCTCGAGTTTTTCCGTGTAGGCTCTCCGTCCTCTATTAACAGAGAGTGCGGTCGTCTCCTGCATCCCGAACAGCGACATCTGCACGGACGCTTCGCCCTGCTGCCCGAAAAGGCTTTTGCGGAAATACCGGTCAAAGTCGTATTTGAGCAAAGCGGAAAGGTATTGCGCCATGGCCGCATCAGAGCCGAGCCACTGGTGTTTGCGTACATATTTGCCGTGCTGGTTCATCACAATACGGCTGTCGGTCGCCAGTACGGTCTTCGGCATGGAAAACAGCTTGTTGGCGTTTTCGGTCATCGTTCCGTTCATGTCGTACATTTCTTTGCCCACCTGCAAAAACATCTGTTCACGTGCGGAGAGTGCCGCCTTATTGGTATGCTTCTGGAATATGAGCAGGTCGCTGCCCACATCGATACCGCTTGTCTGCATGAAAAGAGCGTCAGGCAAACGTACTGCGCTGATAAGGTCGGCATGGTTCACCAGATACTCACGTACAAACTTATTTCCTGCCGTGTCGGCCACACCTCTTGACGTGACGAAAGCCAGCAGACCGCCATCAGAAAGCAGTTCCATAGCCTTGACAAAAAAATAGTTGTGAATGGTCTTTGTGGCCTGTTCGTAGATACCGCCCTTTTTCCACAGGTCGGCATCGAAGACACGGAAGTTGCCGAAAGGAATGTTTGAGGCAATGACATCGAATTTCCGATGCTCCAGCTCCTGTGTGCCTATCGTTTCAAAGCCTGCCGTTACGGTGGTTGCGTCCTCATGCAGCAGCGAAAGTACAAGTCCTGTAATGGTGTCTTTCTCAAAAGCATAGCTGCGTGTGCCGGGCATGGCTACAGGCAGGAAACCGCCGATGCCTGCGCTCGGTTCAAGAAAACTTTGCATCTGCAAGCCGTTGGCAGAAAATGTCTTGTGTATCTGTGCCGCCACTGCGTCAATCAGGAATTGCGGCGTATAGAACGCTGTCAATACAGATGACTTGATGCTTTCAACAAGTGAACGGCAAGCTGCCTCGTCTCCCCCTGCAAGTGTCCTTAACGCATCCAGCAGACGGCTCAAAAGCCCAGAAACCTCTTTGTCAAGCGGTTTGTCCGTACCCAAGTCCAGTACATCCTTGATACCGCCGAAACCTGAATACTGCGCCAATACCTGTTTTTCCTCTTGCGTGGCTGTCCTGCCCTGCGAGTGGATAGCTACTGCTGTCTCTATGGCCTTGATGTTGGCCGATAATGATGTCAATTTGTTGTAACCCATGATTTAACCTGTTTTTTTATTTCCCTTTTTTCGGCCCGTTTGCGGCCGCAGGGATTATTTTTCTGCCTTGAAAGGTGGCGGTGGACATCCGCCATGGCCGGTAAGGAAAAATACGCTCGACAGCCGGAGAGGAAGATTTTTCCGAGACCCCACGGGCAGAATGCCGGCATTGGCAGGAATGGAAACCGGCGGTTACCTTTGCTGAAAAATCCAATCCCCCGAGGTCGCACGGCGGAGAACGGAAGAGCAGCTACAAGAGGGATGGATAGAAAAGGATTGAAAACAGGCGGATGGAAAGATAGAAAAGGAAGATCTGAGATAAAAAAGGACGGTGCATGGCAATGCCGCCGATAAAAAGGGAGTTTGCCGTCGGCAGACCGAAGCCGGAACAGACCCTGCCGGGGCCCCCGGTAAGGTCTGTCCGTGGATTATCAGTCAATATCGTAACCAATCATGAACTCGTCATTGATTAGCAGATAGTAATAGCCGTTGCCGCAATTCCGGTACTCCTTGCTGAATCCGGCAGCCATGTCACCATTGTCCCGCGGCTCGCACCAAAGCGTACCGTCATAACCGCAAAAGTCGAAACGAAGCGTCGAGAATTTCTCCTTATTCTTCATGGCCTGGCGGAACCGCTGCATGTCCCAGCTTCCGCAATACTTCTCAATCGTGGAGAGTCGGATGCACTTTCCGTCAATAGCCGTTCCCGTGGTGATACGGTTTTCGTACAGGGACTTCTCAAGGTCTGCTGCTGCAATCTTGCGGAGCCAGTCATTGGTATGCGTGGCAAGGCGTGCGAGCTTCTGGTATTTGAGAATCATTTTCCTGTCCATATCCTTTTCGTCTTCCTTTTCCTGTGACGGATAATAGATTTTTTCGATGCTGTTCCAATCTGAAAAAATGTAGCCATGCTTGCGTTTTCCTTTCGCTATAATACCGACGACGTTCTCCCTGCCTCGGTTGATAAACAATTTCCTGCGTTCCCCGTAAATTCTGACATACAAGACCGGTGGGTTCTGTTCGTTACGGAGATATTCTTCTGCCGGATGCATTGTTGCTGCTGTTGTGTCCATACCTGTATTTTTTTAGTTGTTAATTTCCCTTGGTTCGAGCCGCTTCGGACTCTCATGCCGGGATTGGAATTTTCGAGCAATGAAGACTGGAAAAGCGGACGACAAAAGCAGGTAAAGCGGCTGCGGATTTTATGGAATACCCAAATCTCCGATTTGCGGAAGGCTGCCGTCAAATCCGTACCCGATTAGCATAGCGGTATCTGCGGTTCGGACCGGCCAGTAGATTCGCGAAGAAAATCAATGCCGGTGATGAGTACCGTATGTGAGGCGTAACAGGAAATGAATCGGAACATGTGACGGTACAAAAGGAAAACGCTCTGTGGGTAAAAAGAGAAATGATAATTTCAAAGTTGATAAAAGTTCAGTTGCTAAAAATAAATAGACAGCTAACAGAATTAGGAGAATGTTTCAGGGAACGATGGAAAAGTTAAAATGAAGTTTGCTACAGTCTGAGGAATAAACAAGAAACTATAGAGGATTCAAGTTATAAATCAGTTCAAAACATAGTAAAGTATCAATTAAATAACTAATTTTGTATTCGGATAGAGGCCATTCTTTCCAAGGCATATGAATAAAGAAGAAGCGTTATGTTTATCTTATAGGTGAAAACGGAGGAAAATTTCAGACTGATACAATAGATAGCTTAGTGGTTCTTACGCATATAGTGTGGACTGCTATTGTTACATCTACATTACAGGTTTCTTACGACCTTCACTTAGACGTGACATAGTCGGCTCACGTTTTTTCAATATTAACCTCAATAACCCATAATAGAGCCGATGGGGAATTATACGAATATGAACAAATTTGTTATTTCGTTTCTCCTAATCACCGCTTTCCTTGCAGTGAGTTGCAGCGATGATGAGCCGAAAGATGTTGTCAATGAAATCAAGATGTCCGTTTCTGCTGAAACAGGTACGTACATACCATGGGGCAGTGATATTCCTGTTGAGTGTATGCTTGTTATGTCTGAAGACAATCCCGGAGTATGGGAGCCACTCGGATTTAATAGTATTAAATGGTTTACATACGAAAGAGGACATGAATATTACCTTTCGGTGGAGCGGACTATCCTTGCCAATCCTCCAATGGATGGTTCAGACCGAACCTATTCTCTATTGAGAATTCTTGAAGACCGTATTGTCACAGAGCCGGAGATACCTGTAGATAAAGAAATCAATTCGGAGGAAGACATTGAGTACTATGATATGTGCCCCTTTAACAAGTATGCCATAGAAAAGGAAATCATTGTCAATGAGAATGGAGAAATTTCCTATTCCGATGGTCACAACCTTCCGTCTTATGATAATGCCCGCATTTGGTTAGAGTGTATTCTTGATAAGGCAGATCCGAATTGGATTCAATTCAATAAAATACCCTATATGGCAATCTATTCATTTGTATTGTCACCGCTTACGGATGAAATACGGCTGGTGCGCAACGAATCATCCGGTCCAATGTTCAAGGAGGTCATTCCTGAAAGTGAGTTTGCCCATATCACCCAATCCATGAAGCCGGGCGAAGAACTCCGTTACGCTCTCATCCTTGCCAATGTCTATAAGAAGGGACTTCAGAAACTGGAATTTACGATAAAGAAACAATAGCACATAGCCATGATGAATAAACTTATCAACCCGATTCTTTTCATCATGTGTCTGTTTGTTACAGCTTGCAGTGATGATAATAACGGAAATGAACCTATTTCTTCATTCAGTCTTGATAAGACCTATTACGAAGTAAGATTGGGACGAGGTTCAACTAACATTCATGTAACAAACGGCAGCGGCTACATCAGTTTGAGCATAGAAGATGAAAAAATATTGAATGCCAAGTATGCAGGAGGATTGTATGCGGATGGCTTAAGAGGTGTCATCCACCTGTATGGACTGCAAAAAGGAAGCACGACATTGACTATTACCGACAATGTCACCAAGGATGTGGAAACCGTTGAAGTGAAGGTGACGGATTGCTATCTTGCATACGTGATCAATGACAGCAACCACCCGATATTGCCGGCAGGCACCACTCTCTTTTTAGTGAACAATCAAGCGCAGGACTACTATCTGTTTGACCAAGATAACATATATAACAAGCCTATACTAAAAGACAACAGTTACGAGTTCTTCATCACCCAAGACACCGACACCGGTACTGGCTCTGAGCCCGCCAACTACGCTATTCCCAACTTACGCTTATACATGCACAATCCCGCTGATACTGGAACAACCACAGCGGAGTTCTACGATTTTGAGATAGAAATGTATGGAGAAGATGCAAGTTCTTCATACGTGCTACAAGTCATTCAAGCCTATTTAGACGTAGATTGGGAGGAACTTAAGGGTAATATTCAGACAAAATCACCTGCCCCCATAGATATGACAATGATAATGACTGTCCCAGATACAGACTATCGAATTAGAGGAGTATTAAGTACAGTATCCATTCCGGAACACATATTAGAGTAAAAGTAAGTGGTTGAACCAACATATCTTACAAAGCAAACGAAAAGAATACTCAAGTTTTCTCTTTTCGTTTGCTTTGTTTTTAATCGCTATCTATAGGATTATTCTTCTGGAAATTACAGGAAGACAATCTTTCATTATTGGCGTAAAAACTGCAATCTCTCAAAAAACTTGATTTACATCCTTTATTGCAGAGTGAGGAATCTCCTCACATATAAAAAGGGAAAATCCGGCAACGGAGTAATATACAAGTGATACGGGGCTTCAAAACAGACGGATATGCAAACAGCATATCCGTCCTGACTGTGTTTCAAAGTTCGGGAAGCGTGCCTGTCCTGACTATCTTCCCGTCGCAATAGAGTTCGATTGTACCAGGTCTGAACCCCATTTCACCGAAAGCTATGTTTCTGACATAGTCCCGGTACTCTTTTCCGGAGAAATTCTTACCAATAAGATTGTTAAAAAACATACGGATACTGAATCCGTCTTCACTTGACAGTATTGTCCTGCCGTTCTGTCTGATTTCTTCTTTTTTCATCACTACAATTTTTAAGTGTTTCTATTTGCTGTTTTATTTTTCCCTCTGTTCTGCCTGTTTGCGACCATCGGAATTATTTTTCTGCCCAGGTAGGCGACAGGAAACAACCGGGTAAGGCTGAACGGGAAAATACGCTCACAGCTGCAGCTGTGAGGAAGATTTTTCAGTTCACCCCAGTGGCGGCCTGCCGGCATTATCAGGATTGTGACTGACGTGTATTTTTGCAGCAAAATAACTCTACGGGGGCGCATGGCTGAATGGAGGAACTTATGATAAAAGAGTCCTTTGAATGAGATAAAAGGGATATACTGTAGAAAAGGAAAGAGAAAAGCAGGCGAAAGTTTTGTTGGGCAGAAAAAATGTATTATCTTTGCGGCAACATGCTTACCCCGCTTCCCGTAAGAACAGCGCGCTCAGGGTGAGCTTTTTATTTTTATATACCCATGACAACAAATAAGATACCTTATCCCAAGCATCTCATATCCTTTACAGACCAGATAAACCTGCTCAAACAAAGAGGAATGGTTTTCGGGGATGAGCCGAAAGCCCTGCACCTGTTACAAAATATCAGTTATTATCGTTTGAGCGGTTATTGGTATCCTCTACTGGCGGACAAACAAAAACATATTTTCAAACCGGGCAGCACATTTGAAACAGCCTATAACATTTATAAGTTTGACAGTGAACTTCGCAAACTGATTATTGCAGAGATTGAAAAAATAGAGGTTGCAGTCCGTACACAGACAGCATATATCCTTTCTTCACAGTATGGTGCATACTGGTTTGAAGATTCCTCGCTTTTTTCAAACCCTGTCCGCCATGCAAAGTTGCTGTCAAAGATTGATGAAGAATACAGCCGCAGCGATGAAGAGTTCATCAAAGCGTTCAAGGCGAAATATTCGAACCATTTTCCGCCCAGTTGGATAACAATGGAAATAACCTCATTCGGAACACTTTCCATATTGTACGAAAATCTGTTACCAGGGAAAATAAAGCGTTCCATAGCTGCATACTTCGGGCTGGCGGATAAGGTTTTCGCATCGTGGTTGCATAGTGTCGTGTATGTGCGGAATATCTGCGCGCACCACAGTCGCTTGTGGAACAAAACTTTAAGTATCCGTCCATTGATGCCACGTTCTCCGCGCAATCCCTTCATCAAATTACCAGCCAACGGAACGCCGCAGGTCTATTTTATATTGAGCATGATTATATACCTGCTGAACACAATCAATCCCAACCATTCGTTTGTTTCGAGGTTCAATGCACTTTTGAACCGTTATCCGTCCATTGATGTCCGGGCCATGGGATTTCCTGACGACTGGAAGAACGAGAACATTTGGAAAGACTGAATGTGAAATACGTTTGTCTATTGCCAAAACCCTAATGGAACCGAGGCTGCTGTTTCTGATTTTGCTCGGTCTGATCATAGGACTGTGTTATATTATTCGTTTCTGGCGATGGAAAGCCGGTGAAGCGGCGTATGCAGCCGCACGGAGCGCAAGCCGGGAAGACGAAAGGGACCGCTATTGCCGTATGGCAGTAATGGCCGGACATCGAGACGCCTGCCGTATGTTCTGCTGCATGTATCCCGACCGGTTCGACGACAGGCATCCGCTCAAACCGTTCAAGTTCCGTGGAATCCGGATTGCATTTTACGACTATTACTATCCGTCCCGGTACAATGATTTTCTCAATGAAGCACAACGGACATTCTGCCGTTCCATCTACGGGTTCAAGCAGGGAGAGATACACGGCATCGAGTTCTTCAAGGCATGTATGACCGCCATACAGGCGGACGGCAAGCCTTATCATATCATGTTCATGCCGTGCAGCAACTGGATAAAGTATGAACAGCGGTTCAAGCGGCTGAACTGGTATATGGGCAAGCACAGGCCGGATCTGACATCAGGACTGTACGATACGGTGATCTGCGATGCCCGGGAAAGCCTACATGAAGCGGAAGGAGCGGACAGCCGTGTCCTTGAGCGGAATTACGAGATTACCGGTGATATAAAGGGAAAAGAAATCATTATCATTGACGATGTGCTGACGACCGGACAGAGTGTGTCCGACTACAAGGAGGAAATAGAAAGGCACGGCGGCAAGGTGATGGCCGCCATTTTCTATGGAAAGACGTTTTCCATGCCGCCGATGTCCGTCGTCCGGATGTCGGTATGGGGCGACAGTATCAGCCATGCAATCAAAGGGAGAAAAAAGTCATAGTTCGGCCAGTGCCGAAACACATTCCTGCTGTACTCTCCTGACATGCTCAAAAAGGATTGCGGGATCGACACTCTTGCCATTGAGGCGGCAGGTGATATGCAGGTGTTCTCCCGTGCTGCGCCCTGTAGAGCCGGTAATACCGACCGCATCACGCGGCCGGACGGCTGTTCCCCTGGCTACGAGAATCTTTGAAAGGTGGCAATAGCTGATCATGCAGTTCCCGTGCTGCAGCGTAACATACTTGCCGGAAGTCTTGTCCTGCCCGACCTTTACGACAGTTCCCGCCATCATCGCCAGCACCTTGTCGCCACGTGCCTGCAAATCGATTCCCCCATGAAATTTACGCTTGCCGGTAAAGGGGTCTTTCCTGTAACCGTATGGAGAAGTTACCTTGATTCTCGGTAACGGATAACTGACACTCAGGTAACGCTCAACCACCATCTGCCTTTGCACATCGCCGCGAGCTCCGGATTTGCCGGTGTTTTCCGATACACCTTTCCCGGAACCCGTATTGTCTGAAGCTGTTTCCTTGTCCTTGGTGGCCGCCTGCACACTTTCCTCCCGATAGTGATCGGAAGCGGAGGAAACTGTATTGAATTGTGCCATTGCCGGTATCAGACTGAGCGAAATGCCTGATATAATCATCCATAAAATTTTTCTCATGCTGCAAAATTAGCATGGTCTGTCTATGTTGGACATGAACGGCCATACATTCTGCTATTAGTTTGCATATTTTATCGCAATTAGTACGATTATTCAAAGAAAATCGTACTAATGTTATAAAAATGGTATATTATAATCATTTATATATCTGTGTTTTTGTTTGAATTTACAAGGTCATACTATATTTGCCGAACATAATTTTACAAACTTGATATAGTATGAAAAAGGCGCATTTTGAATTTGAAGAGATTCCCTTTTCGACGCTTGCCCGATTCGGGCTCACGCAGGAGATGATCGAGGATCTGCCGATGCACGTCCTTGATGATATTTACAACGGACGCCATTCGCCCGTTCTTCCCGTGCGTGTCACCGACGAGCACGGAGAAACGGTGGAAAGCCGTACCCGATTCGCTCTTATCCGCATGGAGGGTGGCCAGACGGACGTGGTCTTCTATCCGGCATTGAAATCTTCGCCGCTGGAACGCTTTGACGAAACGCAGCAGAAACAGTTGCTTGAGGGCAAGGCCATCATCGCGGATGTGGAAACTGCTGACGGCAGGCACAACAAGGCTTTCGTCCAGATTGACACGGGGACGAAGCAGGTCATGTATGTTCCCACGCCCATCATCGGGCGCAATCTGCAGGTGCTGGCCGAGGAGCTGCATCTCGGTGCAACAGAGGTGAACGGAATGCAGCACGGAGATCCGCTGACGCTGGTCGTGGACGACGAGCCCGTCACGGTAGGTATTGACCTTCATTCCAAGACCGGTATCCGTTTCTGTACCGGCGACGAGCAGCGATGGAGAGAACAGTCCAAGCGTGAATGGGACAAATACACGTTCGGCTGTTACGGTTGCTGGGTCATGGATGATGACGGAAACCTCGACTATGTTCCGGAAGAGGAATATACCGAAGAGTTGTGGAACGAACAGAAAAAAGCCGGGGAACGCAACCGCTCGGCAGCTATTCACAAATAAAAACCGATTGATATGGCACAGCACCAGTATTATCCCGAAGAGGTATTGATAGAGAAAATGCAGAGCGGCGAATACGGCTGGCTCGACTATGTGAACCATTTTTCCGCGGAGTGGCAGGAGGAATATGCCCGTTACTGTGAGGAACGCAACCTCGTTATCGGGAATGATTCTGCCGCCGAATTTGTCCGCTACAAGGACGAACAGCTGGAAGCGGCGATGGAGGAAGGAAACGCATAGCGGATAACAATCATAACATCAGACTATGGCAATACGAACCAATACAAACCCCAGAGCGATGGACTTGCAGCCTGAAATGCGCGACATACTGATGCGCAACGGGCTTCAAGCCCATATCGCATTTGACGGTGGCGGCTACAAGCTGATCGTACAGGGACACGATTCGCCGCTGCTGACCTATCCGATTACCGAGAAACAACTGTTGGCGCTTACGGACTGGGGAACAAACACTGCCAACAAGAAAGCCTACAATGTGCTCACGAGCATCCTTGCAAAGGATTTCTATCTGCCCAAGAACTTTGTCCATGCCCGCAATGCTAACGGACGCGTGGCGATGGGTCTGCACGGCTACCGTATCGGAATGGGTGAATACGGGCGTACAGGCCGTTGGGGGCTGTTTCCTCCCATACTCGGATGGACACCGCGCCAGCAGGGCGGTTTTCATCTGCGCAGGGTCGGCGGACAGCTCTTTTTCCCCGGAGCGCCCATTGTCCCCGAACGTCCTGACGGGCGCATGAAGCCCGGCGAGCTGCAGTCCGGAGGCTACGGCTTTTATTACAAGGGAGGACAGCCGGAACAACCCGTACAGCCCCGTGATGTCCTGCAGGACTTGCAGGCTACCATTACACCGATGGTCAGCCGTCCCCGCAGCCAGGAACCTGCCCGCCCGTACAGGGAGCTTGTCGCTTCGCCAGTCTATTTCTCGAACGAAAAATGGTCGGAGTGCCTTGCTTCGCACGGGCTTATTGTCGATGCGGAGAACAGAACCCTGACCGTGCAGTCCGAGAATGTCAACGCGGACATGGTCTATGACCTGACGGAAGAGGAAATCAAAACGCTTACATCGAATTCTCTTGAAGAGCATTCCATTGAGCAACGTCTGGAGCTCCTGAACGGGGTCATTGCCGGAGATTTCGCGGATAAAGTGACCTTGGATGATCTGAACAGTGACAGGCATATCGCCATCGGCCTCCATCCTGAAGTGCACGAGGAACTGGCCGCCAGACATTACCAGGAATACGCACAGGCGAACGGGCAGACGGAAGACTATGGCAACAGCCTGCAGCTGTCGGATGAGATCGGCGGGCATGGAACCGAGATAAGCCGGATTGCCGTGGAACCCGGACCGGAAGAAGGAAAGTACAGGATGACCGCCGTCATCGACGGGCAGACCTACAGCCACGAGATTACCCAGAAGGAATACGACAAGTTTCTCGCCACGGACGATTACCATCGGACGAAACTTTTCGCGAAGATCTTCAGCGAGGCAGACCTGCGCCCCCGTCCGGAAACAAGCAAAGGACTGGGCATAAAGATTCTTGCGGCCCTTTCAGCAGGTGCCGTGGTGGTTTCCGAGGTCGTGCATAATCTCAGATGCCATCACGGGCCGGAGTGTTATGAGGAACATTACCATGGGCCGCGTCCTTATTTCAAACCCGGTGTTGACACTCCGAGGGATGTTGCCATCCGGAATTTCGAGGCACAGATGAACCGGGAAATCGGTGATATGAGAATGGGGAGGTAAACTTATGAGGAACGGAGACCTTACATACGATGATTTTCTACAGAGACTGAACATTCAGGACATACTCATTGACGCGGGCTATCATCTGAACAAGCGTGACGGTCTGCGTTATCCGTCGTATGTGCGTATGGACAGCGAAGGCCGTCGTATCCGTGGCGACAAGTTCATCGTGATGCCGAACGGCAAGTGCTGTTTCAAGGCACAGGAACAGAAAGTCTATAACATCATATCCTTCATCAAGGAATACCCGCAGTTTTTCGCGGAATACCGGGCAGGAGTATCTCCGGACCGGCTTGTCAATCTCGTGTGCAACCGGTTGCTGAACCATCCCATCGAGGAACGCAGTACACGGATTATCCAGCCGAAACGGGACGTGAAACCGTTCGACATAACGGATTACGAGATTCACAGGTTCAACCCTCAGGACAGGGATACGCAGAAGAAGTTCTATCCTTTCTTCAAACACCGTGGAATCGACCTCTACACGCAGTATGCCTTCCACCGTGATTTCTACCTGGCGACAAAAGTCCGTGAAGACGGGACCCGATACACGAACCTTGCCTTTCCGATGTCTTTGCCCAAAGACCCGGGGACGGTTGTCGGCCTTGAGGAACGAGGCCGCCCGCGTCCGGACGGCAGCGGCAGTTACAAGGGCAAGGCTGAGGGCAGCAATTCAAGCGAGGGGCTGTGGATAGCCAACCTTAAGGGTGACCTGGATTCCGTCGGCGGAGTGGCATGGTTTGAAAGTGCCTATGACGCGATGGCCTTCTATCAGCTCAACCGGGAACAGATCAAGAGCAACCCGGACCTATCCAGGAAGAGCGTGTATGTATCTACCGGCGGTACCCCTACAGAGGGTCAGATCAAGGGTATGCTTGCCGTCACACCGGAGGCACACCATTACCTCTGTTTCGACAATGATGCCGCCGGACGGCTGTTCGTGGAAAAGTTCAAGGCAATAGCCGGACAGATGAACATTTCCCCGGAAAATATCAGAGAATTTCCCATTCTGCCTTGCTACAAGGACTGGAACGATGCGTTGCTTGGCAAGACCAATCCCGAGTACCTCAAAGAGACCGAGGGGCTGGTCAATCCGATTGAAGTACGGCATTCAGGACAGGACGAGGAAGAACGGCAGACCAGTTATCACAGATAAAACGAAAACATCATGCAGACAGACCGTTTATTCCGCACTCATGTGTTTGTGCCCCACACCGGACAGTTCGTCATCAACGAGCTGCCCATTCTTGTGTTATGCTGTGCAGGATGGGTCTTTGGCGGAATTGACGGCTTGCCGTTCACGACTCTGTCCATGTGGGTCGCCCTTCTGCTTTCCCTGTTCCTGGTGTACAGGTTCATCTATCTACGACGCATACGCTATCGCATCGGGTCCGAACAGCTCGTGTGCGAGCATGGCATCATCTGGCGTAAGACAGATTATATGGAATTATACCGTATCGTGGACTTCACGGAAAATCAAAGCCTGCTGCAGCAGCTTTGCGGGCTGAAGACGGTGAGCATTTTCTCGATGGACCGGAATACCCCCAGGCTTGATCTGACCGGTATCCGGCGCAGGGATGACATAGTAACACTTGTCCGCGAACGGGTGGAATACAACAAAAGAAAAAAGGGAATATATGAGATCACGAATCATTAACTGGAGTCTGGCCCTCGTTGCCGTCCTGCTTCTGCCGCAGGTGTCCAAAGCCCAGATAGCGGCTTCCAATCCGCTGGAGTGGATTGCTCTGGCGGAGGGCAACGAGCTGATAAACGGCCAGATTGAAAAACAGATCAAGGGACAGACGCAGACGGCACTCCTGCAGAACAGCATCGCCGCCGAATTCAACCGCATCCATGAATGGCAGAAACAGTACAACGGCTACCTGAAGACGGTGAACGGATACGCTTCGTCACTGAAAGCCTGTACGCATCTCTATAACGACGGGGTCCGGATCTTCCTGACTCTGGGTAAACTGGGCAAAGCGATAAAGGACAACCCGCAGGGTATCGTTGCCAGTATGGGCATGAACAACCTTTATATCGAGACGGCCACGGAACTGGTCTCCGTATATACACTGCTGAACGATGCCGTTGCCAAAGGCGGTGAAGAGAATATGCTGACCGGTGCGGAGCGCAGCACTACGCTATGGGCGCTGAATGACAGGCTGTCGGCTTTCAGCCGGAAGCTGCATCTGCTCTACCTGAGCATCCGGTACTATACTTTCAATGATGTATGGAGAAATGTGACGGCAGGTATGCTTGACCGCAACAACGGTGAAGTGGCCCGCATGGCCATGTCACGCTGGCGCCGGGCAGCCTCCCTGACACGATAAAGAATGACGCGATGAAACGGACGATTTTGATAGTTATGCTGCTGACGGGCATCTGTATCGGCAAGATACAGGCACAGAACGATCCGGTTCTGGCCGGAATGATACTGCTCTACACGGACAAGGCGCAGAAAGAGCTGAAAAACCAGGAGAAGGTGATGATGCTGCAGACTACCGGACATATATGGACGAAAGAGGAAGTACAGGCTACGGCCGACCTGCAAAGGGAGTTCAACAAGTATCTGGATTCTTTCCGGTCCATCGTCTGCTATGCCGCACAGATTTATGGCTTTTATCACGAAATCTCAAGGCTGACGGACAATATGGAAGATTTTACCAGGCAGGTTAGCCGGAGCACGACCAACGCATTGGCAGTAGCCCTTTCCACGGAGCGCAACAGGATTTACCGGGAGCTGATGCTTGGCAGTGTGGAAATAGTAAATGACATACGAATGGCCTGTCTTGCGGAAAACAAGATGACGGAAAGGGAACGCATGGAGATAGTCTTCGGGATCAGGCCGAAGCTCAAGCTGATGAACACCAAGCTGCAACGGCTGACCAAGGCCGTGAAATATACGACTATGAGTGACATCTGGTATGAAATCGACGAAGGCGCACGCCCTGTTGCGGACAAACGCGACATTGTGGAAGCCGCCAAACGAAGATGGAAGCAGATCGGAAAAAATGTAAGACCTTAAAAAGAACGAGATATGGGAGTATGGAGTACAATATTGAAGTATGGCGGCAAGGCGGCCAAAGGTACCGGCAAGGCTGTTTTGGCAACCGGGAAAAACGTGGGTGAAGCGGCACTTCATCCGTCGCAGACGTTACGGGGCGCCGGACAAGCCGTCAAGACTGCCGCCGTCGGAGGTGCGATCGGTTATGTCGGCTGGGAAAAGCTGACGACAGACAAGAGCGTGGTGCGCATCGTGAGCGATGCGGTCATCGGAGAACCGGCCACGGATGCCTTGGCTGATACCGCCGAGGATGTACGGGGACTGACGGACAAGGCCGGAGAAGCCGTCGGCACGTTAAGCGGAGCTGTGGCGGGAATAGATTCCAAACTTGACGGGGTATCCAATTTCCTACGGCAGGCTTCGAGTGGCGGAGGCATGAACATGCTCGGCAATTTTGTCCGTAACCTCGGCCATGGCAACGTATCTGGATTGAGCATCGCGGGCCTTATAGCCGCCGCTTTTCTCATTTTCGGACGTTTCGGGTGGTTGGGCAAGATCGCCGGGGCTTTCCTCGGCATGATGCTCATCGGCAACAATGCCGGCGTCTTCCGTGACACGAACACGGAGAGCGTGGCAAGGATACAGGCTTCCCCCGGCCAGAGCGAGGAACAGACTTATAACGGAGGAATGAGAAGATAACATTATGAACCAATACAGAACGAAATGAAATATACAGAAGAAATGATACTTCACTCCGAGAGCGGCTACTGTATGCCTTTCGAGGAGCCCCAGGGCAAGGAGGTGGAAATGACTCTCGGTTACGGCGAACAGACCGACCCGGGAACGGGCAAGCCGTTTTTCCACCATGGCATTGACTTCAACGCCCGATATTACAGGCTGTCTGCCGTCGCGAGCGGAATCGTGTCAGGGGTCGGCAATGATCCGGTACACGGGATATGCCAGACTATCCGGTACGGGGAATATGAGGTGACATACGGACACCTGTCAAATGTCTTTGCGCAGTTCGGGCAACGCGTGAAAGCCGGTCAGACTGTGGCCTTGAGCGGTGACAGGCTGCACGTCGAAGCCCGGTTCAAGGGAGAGGAACTGAACCCGCTGGAGTTCCTGACCATGCTTTACGGCAACATCCGTGCGCTTCGTCAGGCGGGAGGACATGAAACGGCGGCATTCCCGGATCTGGAAATGACCGTGAAGACCGATTACGACAAGGACAAACGGGAAATCGAGGAACTGATGCTGCGTTTCCTGCCGTACTACATGGAGGATCTGCAACGCGGAGCCTACGTGTTGCCCGAGCACACGGAGCAGTCCCTGCGCCACATCTTCACCATGGGGGCGATGAGAGAATATTTCTACGAGAACATGCCGAGCATGGCCAATCCTCTCGGACTGGGACATAAATCCATCCCGCTGGTCAGCAAGGTACAGAACCTGCTCATCGCTGATTTCCTGCATTACCTGGCCCTGCGTCACAACGTGTACCTCTCCACCATGAGCGGAGACATAAAAAAAAACTCCATGACGAAGCCGTAAGCTACAGCGGCATCATTGATCCACTGGCTGAACTCGACATCGACATCCAGAGCTTCGACATACCGCGTATCGTGTCGGTATATCCGGACCGGGCCGGTGTCCGCTGGTGGACAAAGGCATGGTTCAACAACCGGGAGGAAGGTGAAGCCTCCGTGGAGATAGAGCGTGAACAGGCGATACGCTTCATCCATGACAACATCGAGAAAGACGCATGGCTGGAGGAGTTCTTCCCCAAACAGATGGAAGTGTACCACAATGCGATTGAACAGACAAAAGAACAACTGTTGAAACAGATAAATATGATATAGGATACTTATGGACGGAACTATAAAACAAAGCAGACGATTCGCGGAACTGGAACGTCTTTCGGATGACTATTTCCGTTACCACCTTGCTTCCGTCATGGATGAGACAAGAGATTATCTTGCCCGGAAACAAGGTGAGGAAATGAAGGAATATTCCACCTCCCTTGGCGGGGTTCTCAGCATGATGGCTTCTTCAGCCCAACCTTTGAACGACCCGTACCAGCTGCTCAAAGTTACCGGCGAATGGAACTCCAAGACAACGGAAGATTATGTAGAGATGTGCAAGGAGAAAATCGCCGCTTCGGAAGACATACAGCACGACCTTGCGTATATGGCCGGGCAATGGCGTGATGCAGTCGTGAAGGAAATCGGCCGCGAACGGTACGACGAACTGTCGGAACAGCTTGGCGGCGATCTCGCCTATGCCTACATGGACTATCGTCTGGAACAGCAGATGATAGACAAACTGGTGAAAGACCGTATGCCCAAGTCTTCGGCTGATTATATCATCCGCAAGGCCGCGGAATCAAGCCTGTTCGGCCTGCCGCAGATGTTGAGCCGTTCCCCGCTTGCCGAGGAGATCGAGAAGCGTGGCGAGGCCGCTTACCGGCCGAGCAAGGTCGAGCAGGGTGCGGGATGGCTGTTGGGTGCCTCGGCGGATACCGTCATGCTGGGCGGTGCCGGTTCGTGGGCGGCATTCGCCAGATTCATCGGTGTGGATGCTGCCGTCTCCGCCACCATGGCACATTTGGAGCCGGAAGACCCCAAGTCGATTTCAGTCGAACAATGTATCAGCCAGGGTGTATTCGGCAGCGAACACAATGTGTTTGAAGATTTCCGGCGTGAAGCAGCCACCATGACCGCAGACAAGGATAGTTTCACAGCGACCGCCAATGAGCAGCTGAAGAAACAGATACCGGTCTGCAATTTCAACTTTACGGACTGGATGAAGAAGCAGCAACCGTTCCCGTTCCTGAAAGGCTTGCAGGACAAGCTGAAACAGGAACGGCCGGAACGCTACAAGGATGTGCCGCTGGTCGTCGCACCGGGGCAGGAAGAAGCCTACCTGAAAAGTCTGGAGGAAAAGAAACAAACGGATGCGGAAGAGCCGGAACAGGTACATCAGGAAACGGTACAACCGGAAAAAGAGCCGGAGGCCATGCAGGAAACAGGGGTACATCCCGTGAATGACCTGTCTGAAACGCCGGCATCCAACGGCAACACGGGCGGATGGGAAGATCTGCTCGGCACCCTTGGACTGAGCGGCATGGGAGACATTGCCGGCAATCTCGGTTATGTAATGGCGATGCTGCCGGATATTCTGCTGGGAGTATTTACAGGCAAGACACAGTCCCTGAACATCAAGGACAACCTGCTGCCTATAGCCAGCATAGTGGCCGGTATGTTTGTGCGGAATCCGCTGCTGAAGATGCTCCTTATCGGTCTCGGCGGGGCGAACCTGCTGAACAAGGCCGGGCATGAAGTGCTGCGTGAACGGTCAGAAGGCGAAATGAACACGGCCAATAGAAGTGCAGCCCAATACCGCCATTATCCTGACGAACCGCTCAATCCCCGCATCACGAATCCCGTACTTCAAGGCAACATGCTTGTCGCGACAATTGACCGTGTACCCTGTACTATCCAATTATCGCAGACCGTGACTGACGCTTACCGGGCCGGAGCCTTACCGCTCAACACGCTGGCAAACGCCGTACTCGCCAGAAGCGAACAGCTCCGTCAAAGGGCCTCGGACAATTACGACAACGGACAACAGGAGACTATCGTGCGTACACGAGGTATCCAGTAGCATATAACCCCAAAACATATACTGTATGAAAGAAAAATCCAAAATAGAGAAAAATGCAGAGGAAAGGCAAATCAGTCTGCTTTCCACTGCTTTGGGAGAGGCTTCGAAGGCCAATGGTTACTGGCTCAACGCTTCTGGAAAGAGGTATCCGAGGCTGTACCCGCACGGCGTGTCGGCCAGCCCGTTCAATGCACTGTTCATGGCATTGCATTCCGACCGGAACGGATGCAATACGAACCTGTTCACCTTGTTCAGTGATGCCAAGGCCCGCGGCACGTCGGTACGTGAGCATGAACAGGGTGTGCCGTTCCTGTACTATAACTGGAACAAATATGTCCACAGGAACAATCCTGAAGAGTTCATCAACCGGGGAACCTACCTCACATTGGACGATGAGCAGAAGAAACAATATAAGGGAGTACATAACAGAGAGATACGCACTCTGTTCAATATAGACCAGACGACATTTCCCCATGTGGACGAAGAGGCTTACAGGGCCGTTCTGCAACAGGATGGGAATGCCATGGAACGAGGATATTCGGAGGCAGACACACGGCGTATGCATATCCGCTTCAATGATTTCTTGCTGAAAATGCGTGACAACCTTGTGCCGGTCCGTTACGATGGCAGCGGAATGCCCCATTATGAAACGGACAAAGATGCCGTCTATATGCCCCGCCAAAAGAACTTTGACCATTACAACGATTATGTGCAGGAAACCCTGCGCCAGATAGTGAGTGCCACCGGGCATCAGCAGCGGCTTGCCCGCGAGGGAATGGTGATGAAAAACGGTATGCCGCCTTCTGACGATGCCGTCAAACAGGAACGGCTGGTCGTGGAAATAGCATCGGGAATCAAGATGCTGGAGCTGGGACTGCCTGCCCGCTTGTCCGACGAAAGTCTCAGTTTGGTGGAATATTGGGACCGGGAACTCAAAGAGAACCCGAATATGATAGATGCCCTCGAGAGTGACGTGAACAATGCTCTCGAAGTTATCCGTAAAGCGGAACATGGAGAGAAAATCGAATATGCCACCTTGCGGAACAGGAAACAGACATCTGACATGCAGGACCAGCTGCCCAAGCATTATTTCGTGGCCGATGAGTTACGGAAACGTCCGGACAAGGACAAGAAAACCATTGTCCTTGTCATAGATCCCGTATCAAAGTCGGCTGATGTGATCCTTCCCGCCGGGGCATCACCGGAGGTGGACAACGAGATTCCCGGCATGAACAAAGCCCGTATCGGACGTGCTTTACGTCGGGAAGGCATCGAGACTGTGCGTTTCTTCAATCCGGACGGAGCCTTGGGTTACAGACCTGATGACAAGTATTTTGCCGAGAAGCAGGTCTCTCTGGCACGGTTGAACAACTGGGCCCTGGAAGTGCTTTCGACCCTGAACGTGAGCCCTGCAGTAAAACGGGCCAACGAAGTAGGATTTGACAAGATCCAGATGATTCAGGACGACAAGAACCGCTGGGCTCTCTATATAAAACCGGAGCATCAGAGTGGCTATAGCATATATCCCGACAAGGAAGACATAAACCGCTTCTTTTCCACACTCAAGCAGTCCATGGATAACATAGACAAGGTCCGCATGGAACTGGCTCATAAATATTATGCGCTTGCTGAAATCAAGCCCGACCTGAAAGTCGATCTGTTCAACAGCGGGACACTGGACGTGGACCTGAACCGGATACAGCGTGTGTCCGTATTCAAAACCAAGCAGGACGGTGTACTGTGTGCAGTAACGATTGACGGGCAGAAACTACAGCCGCGCAGTGTATCACCGCAACAGTGGCAGCGCATGTGGGTGGCGGAAGACCGTGACAGCTACAAGCGGCACCTGGCTGCCACGCTGTTCGCCGATATTCTGCAAAAGGGACAGTCGCAAGAGGAACATGCCGGGGAAAAGCAGGAAAAGGAAACCGCAATTCGGCAGGGAGAAACTCTCGGACGACAGAATGAAGAAGAGCGTACCGGTGAATCCGTCAGTCCACAGAGAGAGGCTTGGGACAAAATAAAGGCCAAACATCCGGACGCTATCCAGCTTGTAAGAACCGGTGACAACTATATGGCTTATAACGAAGATGCCGTCAAGGTAACGGAAACGCTTGCCTTGAAAATGGATAAGCATGAGGCTGACATGAAAAAAGGCTTTACGGCTTCTGTAACATTCCCTGTCAGCCAACTTGATACTTTCCTTCCGAAACTTGTGAGAAGCGGTGCAAGAGTGGTGATACGGGATGCAGAAGGACTTGCGGATGCCCGGAACAAAACAACAGGCATGACAGAAGGAACAACTGAAAACGGCCAGACACGGACTCTCTTTGATACGGAACAGGAGAAACAGTCCGAACGCAGGATTGAAACGGAGGAAAATGAACAGCGTTCAAGCATGAGGAGGTAATGATATGGCAGGAAAAAATAAAGAATATGCGGAGAAGTATGCGGAGTATGCCATGGAGCAGATGCGCCGGTATGGTATCCCCGCTTCGGTAACACTTGCACAAGGAATCCTTGAGAGTTCCAACGGACAGAGTGAACTGGCCCGCAAGGAAAACAATCATTTCGGCATCAAAGCCACACAGTCATGGATTGCGGAAGGTGGCCGGTACAGCCTGTATTCGGATGACAAGCCGAACGAGAAATTCTGCAGCTATGATAACGTAGGCGACTCCTATGAACATCATTCGAGGTTCCTTAAGGAGAACAGCCGCTACGCGGACTGTTTCAATCTCCGTCCCGATGACTACAAGGGATGGACGGAAGGTATAGCCAAAGCCGGTTACGCGACCGGAGGCAACTATGCCGGGACTCTGCAGAAGATCATCGAACAGAACGGCCTGGACAAATACGACCGTCAGGTCATGCAGGAAATGGCCGCGCAGGGCAAGCAGTTCGGTCTGGAAAGCAATCCTCTCCAAGAGAAAGAAAAGGCAGAAACTGAAGCCTATGCGTTCCCGGTAGAACGCAAGGAGTTCCTTTTTGTAACTTCTGCCTTCGGAATGCGTCAGGACCCGATGGACAAAGAAAAGCAGCAGATGCACAAGGGTCTTGACATACGATGCAAAGGCGATGCGGTGCTGGCCACGGAGAACGGCGGAAAGGTCGTTTCGGTAAGCGGCAATGCCAACTCTGCCGGAGGTAAGAGCGTAACCGTCGAATACAGCCGCCCGGATGGAAGCAAGGTGCAGTGTACCTATATGCACCTTGGCGATATCGCAGTCAAGGCAGGAGACAATGTCAAGGCAGGCCAACGCCTTGGAACCTCGGGCAACACGGGAACACGGACCACGGGAGAGCACCTGCATTTCGGGGTGGTGAACATCCATTCGGACGGGACGCGCCGTGACATCGACCCGGCTGCATATCTGGCCGAGATTGCGCAGAAAGGCAATATCAAGCAGCAGGTGCTGTACAACGGCAATGACCTGCTCGCGAAGTACCGTAGTACGGAAGAACCCAAAATCGAAAAACCTCTTTCTACCGAAGGCTGGATGAAAAAGCTGCTGTCCTCGGAGGACAGTGGCGTCGGCATGTCCGGATGCAATGACCCTGTCATGGAGATGGCCATAACAGCTTTCACTTCACTGATGGTGCTGGCCGTTCAGATTGACAGCAAGAACGAGGAAGAGCAGAAAGCCGCCGTTTCGGGGGCCATGGATAGCGGAAAGATCGATTTGAAACCACTGCTGCCTGACATGAAAAGCTGTAGTCTGACCATGAAAGAGAACGGGAAAGCCGTCCTTCAGGCGGATAACGGAGAACAGCATATATCGCGCGAGCTGAGTTCCGCAGAATTGAGCCGGCTGTCAGCCGTACTGAACAACAGTACCCTTACGGATGAAGCCAAGCGGATGCGCGTGACGGGATTGCTGAATACTGCCATCCTTTCGGAAATGGCTTCACAGAATTTCGAACAGGGCATGTCCGAGCAACGAGGACAAACGGAAAATCTGAAAAGATGAAGCATGGCGATATGATAAAATGCGTGATGATACAGCTATGCAAGTATCTGGCGGGATTATCCTACCTGGCTTTGTATGTCCTGTCCTGTTACAAGCTGTTTGGCTTGACGGCAACATTCATTATCGTGGGAGTGCAGCTGCTCGTTGCCGGATGGCTTGTCTGGGCAATGATTCGTGCGCCCGATTAAAATATGCTCTCTGATCTTCAACATCAATATAACCAGCATTTGCCGGATGATATGTACCATTCTAAAAACAAAACGAGTTATGATTAAATGTAATGTTACTGTATGCGGTATTATCAACCGTGATGCTACTACACGCACAAACAAGGAGGGAAAACCGTTTTTTACGTTTCCTCTCCAGATAATGGTTCCTGCAACTGACGGTCAGGAAAAGCCTGTCGAGATCGATGTGAGCAAAGATGGTGGTCAGGAGGAAGCCTCCTGCTACAGGAAAGGCTCCCGTGTCGAGATTGACGGTACGATGTACCTGAAGCACAGGGGCGACAGGACCTATTTCAATCTTTTCGCAAACGAGATCCGCGATGTGGCTGCCGATGCGGCCAATACTCTCAAAGGAGAGATGGTTTTCTGTGGGAAGGTCGGAAAGAATATCGAGGAAAAGAAAGACAAGAAAGACCAGTCCTACACGATGTTCTCGGCATTCAGTACGGAGAAAGTCGCTGACGGCTTTGAGTACCAATGGGTACGTTTCTTCTGCTTCAACAGGCAGCGTGAAGAATGGCTTCAGCCTGGTGTGAAGATCGATGCCAAGGGTGAGATGGGCCTGACTGTCCATAATGGTAAGCCGAATGTATCCTGCCGTGTAGAGGAACTTACACAATGTGTCGCAGATTCGTCTAACTCCAATCAGTAACGGTTATGGCAGGCTACAGAAGACAAAATACTGACGGGCCGAACAGCGAAGACAAGGCTCTCGACCTCTTTGCGGAAATGATGATTGAAAAGCTGGAGACTATCAGCAAGGACTGGAAGAAGCCCTGGTTCACCGAGGGCAGCCTTCAGTGGCCACGCAATCTGTCCGGACGCGAATACAATGGTATGAACGCTTTGATGCTCATGCTGCACTGCGAAAAGGAAGGATACACTATTCCGAGATTCTGCACATTTGATTGCGTGCAGAGACTGAACAAACCGGGCAAGAACGGCGAGGAACTGCCGAGGGTATCGGTACTGAAAGGCGAGAAATCGTTTCCCGTCATGCTGACCACATTTACCTGCATCCACAAGGAGACCAAGGAGAAGATCAAGTATGATGATTACAAGAACTTGTCCGAGGACGAAAAGAAAGAGTATAACGTGTATCCCAAGATGCAGGTATTCCGCGTGTTCAACGTCGCCCAGACGAATCTGAAAGAGGCTCGTCCTGAACTTTGGGAGAAGCTGGAAAAGGAAAACGGCCGTCCATTCGTCCATGAAGGTGAAATGTTCAGCTTCGAACCGGTGGAGAGGATGATACGTGACAATCTGTGGATCTGTCCCATCAATGTGAAACATCAGGATGATGCCTTTTATTCAATAAGCAAGAATGAAATCACCGTACCGGAGAAGGTACAGTTCAAGGACGGAGAAGCATTCTACGGGACACTGTTCCATGAGATGGGACATTCGACTGGTGCGGAAGGTGTACTAAACCGTTTCAAACCGACCACTTTCGGTTCAAAGGAGTATAGCGATGAAGAACTTGTGGCCGAATTGTGCGGGGCATTGACCTCCCAACGCTACGGCATGGCCAAACATATAAAAGAGGACAGTTGTCCGTATCTGAAATCGTGGCTGGATAACCTGAAGGAGTCACCCCAGTACATTAAGACCGTGCTTATGGACGTGAAGAAGGCATCATCCATGCTCACGCAGAAAATAGACCAGATAGCCAGGGATATAGAAAGGGAAAAGGCCGAAAATCAGGAACGGACGGAAACCCCGAAGGAAAAGGTATATTATGCTTCTGTAGCCTATCTGCAAATGGCGGACGACACCAACCGGCTTGACGCACTGAAAGACAAGGGGGACTATAACGGGCTGCTTACTCTTGCGAAAGAGTATTATGACGGGAACGGAATGGATGAACAGTACACCTATGCCTCTCCATTGCAGAACCGTGGCGATGACTTGCTGATTGAAGACCAGCATTTCGCTGTCGTGTATAACGGTAGTGTAGGAGGAACTTATGACGTGATGCTGAAATACACCGAACAGGAAGTTCGAGACCATATCCGAAGATATGGAGTTGACAGGGCCAGCGAGGATGTGAAGGCATTGGCGAGGGAGATGGCCGCGGAACAGTTTGCGGAAATGACACGGCACAAGATGCCGGTTTTCGAGATGGCGAACGGTGACGTGCTGCACGTCGATTACAACAGGGACAGGGACTCGCTGGATGTGGGGACGATGACCAACGCGGGTATGACAGTGAAGCATCATTACCCTTATGACCACAACATGACACTGGATGCCAATCTCCAGGGCGTGAACGAGCAACTGAACGACCTGGAAGAATACAGGGAGGAACAGCAGGAGGCCGAATATGGCGGTGGAATGCGGCGATGAATGAAAAGGATTTGGGGCTGGTGTGATGCCAGCCCCTTGTCATTGTTCGCTATGCCGGAAATATTCTTTCCAGTTTTCTTCATCTACTGTCAATTTTCCCATTTCCCAATCATATTCCACTTCCGGCATGTTGGAGTAAGGGAAATGCACGGTGTAGCCGATTTGGCCATAGGAACAGTGCAACGGTGTAACGCAAATCTCCTGACCGAAATAAGTCTGCGGCGTACAGTATCTCCGCCAGTTAAAACGTCCGGCTGCTATATTACGGCAAAGCAATTTAAGAACCGTTGTGCTTTTCCTGCCTTGAAAATCTTTTCTGCAAGTCTTCATGTTACTATTTTACTTATTTACTATTCTACTATTTTACTACTTTACTAAAATACTAATGTGCTACTTTGTAGTATATTTCAGGGGCACTTGACACATTGTAAATATAACTGCCACAACGCACAAGCAGGGCGTTTCGGCCATAATAGGCTTTTTTCATTCCACTGATGCTTCCTGACTTGTGAAAATTGGGAAAACTGCTGATGCCAACTTTTTTTGCATCCTGACTATGGAGTGTTTTTGTCTTCATTGTAATACTTTCAATTGCTGTACTTCATTAACTGAGTTGAGTGAAACCACCCGCATGGTAGCGGGTGGCTATACGACATATACCGTCAGAAGTGATAATCAATGACGCCTCCGACATAGAGCAAAGTACCGGGTTCAAGTGAGCTGACAAACAGCATGAACTCAAAGGATGGCTCGGCAAATGACTGGCATCCGTCTCCATTCAGATAAAAATGATAGCCGGTATCCAGCGGATTATCTATTGCCTGCTTGAGGTAGTATGTAGAACTCCACTCAAACATATTTTCGACAGTAATGGCTTCCGCTTTCTTCCGGATTTCTGCGACATACTTCTCTTTCCATTGTTCCATGCCATCACCTGTATAACGTATCGTGTCTTCCGATACAAGTTCGAACATTCCTTTAGGCAGAATGGAATTGACTAAATTGATTATCTCTTCCTTGCGCTCTTCATCGCTGATGTCGGCACAATAATCGTAAAAACTGTTGTCGCCCTGATTGAGGGTGTCTTCGTTCAGATAGTTCTTCTTGTCTATCTGCATCGTTGAAATTTGAAAAACTCTGCTGTGCATAATTCTGAATTTTAAGTTATTGTTTTTATTTCCCTTTTCTTGAAGCCTTTCGGCCTTCTTGTCGGGGAATGATTTTTATGCAGGACAGACAGCGAGCATAGGACGAACAAGACAAGTAAACAGTGGACAGGATAAAGCGGAATACCCAAATCTATGATTTGCGGAAGGCTGCCGTGAATATCCGGAAACCGTTAGCACAGCGGTACTTGGCGACCGTCCATCGCTGTACCTTCGCATATAAAATCTCTCCGACAAGAAAGTGCCGGCAGGTAGGAAATCATAGATTTATTAGAAGAGGAATAGCTGGGCCGAATATAAAGGGGGGGGCGCCTCCACCGTAGGTTGGCAAAGCAGGTGGTCATAAAAGCACAGAAAAGACTCCCGAACAAATAATGTTCGGGAATCATTTACAGATGTCAGATTGAATTAGTTTACTATTTCAAATTCATGCAAGTAACAGAAGGCATCTTCACACTTGCTTCGCCAGCGTTCATCAAGAGCATTGACATCCTCTGCAGACTTTATCGGTTCTCCGCATTCTTCTTCAAGCCAAGCAAACGCATCTTCTTGTGTCTCGAAATATTCGCTGATATACTCTTCTTCAGGGGTACACATATCCAAGAAGAATCTGTCGCTGAAGTATATACCGTATTCATCGTTCGTCTCATAAATCACCATACCGGGCTCTTCTGCTTGAAAGTAATAATGGAGAGTTGGAAATACTTCTCTCACAATGTCAAAAGTTTCATTGCAGGGAGCCCACGCAGTTTCTGTAAAAAATTTCAATACATCACCGTCCATTTCAAGTCCACTCCAAGAGCCACGACAATGTACATTGTTCCAATCTTTGCCCAAGGCATCGACGAGACATCCCAGCCAAGTAGTTCCAAAACCATTTGTTACTGATGGGTTGTCACGTTCTTCCAGACTTTTCATTAACTCATACAGTTGTTTCACCTCTTTTGCGTCGCCATCTATCGCATACGCTGTACTGCACCAATTCGGCATAATCGTAATTTTTAATTGTTGAACATTGTTTTTTTGTTTTCCCTCGTTTTTATTCTGTTCCGAGGGATTGTTTTTTCTGCCCTAAAGATTGTCGGTCAGTCCAGGCAAGGAGGATGTGGGAAATACTCTTCCCAATGTTTTGGGAAGAAAGATTTCCCACAGCAAGCTTAAAAGCAGTCCTTGAGTGGACGATCAGACGGCAATCAAACTTTGCAGAGAAAAACGGTCCTTCGGAATGTGAATCAATAAACGAAAGGACAAACCGCTATGTGGTTATAAAAGTACCTAAGAAGCAAGGACTGAGCGGGCAAAACAAAAGCGGCTTTCGAGCCGCTTTGTCCAAGAAAAGACAGGAACTATTTTTTGCCTTTTTTCGATTTTTTGGCCGGAACCTCGGGGGCTCCTTCTTGCTCGACTGCCGGATAGAACTTGGTAGCGACCATGACGATGTTGTTGTGGAGTACTCCGTCTTTGTCAGCCCATTCCTCGGGCTTGAAGTAACCCTCAATAGTCAGCAGCGTGCCTTTGGTCAGTTGGCTGAACGATTCGACATTTTCATTCTTGCGCCACGCTTCCACGTTTATGAAAGCGGATTTGCGCTTGGTTTCCTCGCCATTTTTTTCCTGACGTCCTATAGCCAGAGAAAAGTGTGCTACACTTGCGTTGGTGAAATTACGGATTTTAGCATCTTTTCCGACGAATCCAGTTACTGCGAAGGTGTTCTCAAACTTTTTCATTGCAATTGTTTTTGAAGTTAATAAATCAGTTTTACGGTGCAGAAAAAGTAGATGCAGAAAGGGGATGCTCCAAGGGTAACGCATAAATACTCTTTATTTTGTGGCCCGCCACAAAACGCAGTCTCGATAAAGGAAGATTTTTGCTGCTATACCATTGGACAAGATCCGCAGGAATCGTACCCGGCTGTGTACTAACTTTGCGACGGAAAACGATATGACGACTTCGAAAGAAAACAGGCGCAGAAAAGTAAGAATCCTTTTGCATTGGAGCGTGACAGGAAGAGATAAATCCGTAACAAAGCAGGTTTTGATACGTTTTGGTGAGGAGTCAGAAAAGCTGTTTGGCGAAGCCCTTGTTCGGGAAACATTTCTCGGAAAGCAGTAAGCAAGAAAATATCGAACACAGCCTACGCTGCAATACGGAGGAGTGTCAGGCGAGAATCCGATAAAAAGGTGTTCTCGGTATCGAAGATGGTGCTTCTATCTGACAGAGGAGCAAAGGAAAGAAGGAATCAATGAAAAAGCAAAAAATTCTCTCGTAACAGAGCGCATCATGCGCTTTGAGGGAGCCCGGCCCATTAAAAAGGTGTTTGTGTCAAAAAGAGGAATCAGCTCTTCTCGAATGCTTCCCAAGCACCTGAAACAGGAGACGAAATCAGTAGAACTGGTTTGTTTCTCCTTTCCAAGTCATACAACACGTCAAGGGAACTACTGCGTCCTTCGACATTGATAGCATAGACTTCCTCGTCGGCCATATTCGCCAACATGAAATTACGAATCTGCGCAGTACTCCATCCTGTCCTTTGCACGTTGCGCGTGGCAAAAATCATGATGCGGTTCTCGGCAAGTGCTAACTCAACCTCTGGGGGATAACGATGGTATAACCTGCGCCCCAAGCCCCAAATAATCGGATGGCGAGCTTCGAGTAATAAATGGAATACTGCATTTTCAAGTGGTGAATGAAACCCGCTGATAACGACACGATCGGTGTCACAGCATTGTTTTGCCCATTCGAGAGCTTGATCATGAATAACCTGAGGGACAACGCGCGAGGCGAAAAAAGCCACCTTCGGGCGTTCAAGTAAGGAAAGGTTTCCTGTATAAGAGTAATCGAAGGTCATAAAAAACGTGGGTGTCGTGTTAATCTACCCCATACTCAGGCCTTCGCTGCCCACGGTTGAAATAGTAACACGGACAGCCCACGCGAAACGCTTATTACACGAAGCGAGCCATAAGCCCACAATGAGTTATATGCGTACACGAGGCGTCCTGTCACATTTCTTCCAACCGTTTGATAATGCGAAGTTCGAGTATGAAAGAAAACGTAACTAAACGTCTTTATCTATGCCTGGTTTCGCAATAATGCTGTGAAACCATGTACAAAAGTAAGAAAATTAAACGAAAAAACAGAATCTGCAGTCTGCTTTTGAGAGGTCTCTTCGTCAGACTGCAATATAACAGGTCGCATCAATGTGGAACATAATAGACATAGACGAAATGATGATGCAATCATTTCGTCTATGCTATCTGTTTTGCTTTAACGCTCCACCTCTACAATGTCTTCGATTCTGCCATACAGGACTGAACGCAATGCTGTTTTATCGACTGCATAATACTCGGCAATCTGTCCGTATTGTTTGACGAAATATCTTTTGAGTACATCGGAGAAATCAAAATGATAACCATTCAAGGCTATTCCTTGCCTGAAATAAGTACACTCCCTCACGTTTTGGGTAATCCAATTCTTATCTTCTCGATTGAGTTTACCTCCGCAGTTCAAGTGTTCGCGTAACCTGTACACACGACTATTCTGGAGTAATGTCAATTCAGGGACTTCCCATCGAACGAACTTTGTTGCTATTAGTTTCATCATAACAGCTATTTTAATCGTAAATAATTGCTTCATTACGGTACTCGACGACCTCTTTCTCGTTTATCAAGCAGACAATTATAGTTGCCATAGTCGCCCATAATTGTCTCTTCTACATAGCCCTTATAAGGTTCAAGAAGCGCACCCGACAAACCGACTAAATTACACACGGCAGCGTCTCTATTACGGTTTTCCATTTCCCCTCCGAGAATACCCTGAAACTCACATACTCGTCCGAAAGTTGAAAAGTCAGTATTCGTATGTAAACTTTATCCTTGTCTTCCAACAAGTCAATCATGTCTTCAATTTTTTCTTCTGGGTATTTCCATCTTGAACAAAATTCTCCATCAATACATTCGTCATACATCTCGTACATGCTTTCTCCCAAATTCTCGTCTAAAAATTGTCCAATTCTTTCAAGGTCATTTTGGTTCTCCGTGGACGCAAAGAACAAGTTTGTTGCATAGTTTGCCATAATTCTGAATTTTAAGTTGTTTTTATTTCCCTTTTCTTGAAGCCTTTCGGCTTTCTTGTCGGGGAATGATTGTTATGCAGGACAGACAGCGAGCATAGGACGAACAAGACAAGTAAACAGTGGACAGGATAAAGCGGAATACCCAAATCTATGATTTGCGGAAGGCTGCCGTGAATATCCGGAAACCGTTAGCATAGCGGTACTTGGCGACCGTCCATCGCTGTACCTTCGCATATAAAATCTCTCCGGCATGAAAAGCCAGTGATGAGAGAGAAATTCAATCTATCGAATATAGAAATGGGTATAAAAATGGTATTATCATGTAATTCATGATATAACAGAACTCATTCTGCCAATAGAATGATATATTTCAATATCTTTGCCAACGTATTGTATTATATAAATGTATTGTAATATGGAAAATTCATTTGCCCAGATCAGCGAATTGTTCGCTCAATTTTCAGAGAATGCCAAACTTCAGATGGAGAAAGGCAATAAGGCAGCAGGAACGCGTGCCCGTAAAGCATCACTTGAACTTGAAAAGCTTCTAAAACAATTCAGAAAAGAATCACTGGAAGCCTCAAAATGATTCTTTTCGGAATACGTACATACCAGGTATCAAGTAAAAAGCCTCTGCGCTTCACAGCGGAGAGGCTTTTGGCTAATAATAAATTCTCTATGGAAAAAACAGTTCAACTTTCGTGTGCCTGTTGGCTTCTGTCGGCAGATGATCGGCAATTCCACCTCTACTGATTTTTGTAATCCTCTCAGCAGGAATGCCACGCTGTTTCAATTCTGAGACTATGAAATCAGCTCTTGACAAGCTCAATGAATCATTGATGTCGGATGTTCCTGTAGAACTATCTGCTGCCCCGGTAACTCTTACAGACAAGTCATATTTCTTCGCAACTCTTGCCAATTCATCCAGGTTGAGTTTCTGTGAAACATCTGTCAGGCGGGCTGTGTTAAGAGTAAAAAAGAAATATACAGGGGCGCCGAGACAGCTATCCGAAACATGATTCAAAGCCATGAGATTATGCCCTTCAGCCTTCATGAATTTATTCGATGCAAGGGAATCCGGATTCTGCTCGTCCTTGTTCTTATGCTTATTGTTGTTATGAATGTCTGCCGTATCAAGAGGGGATATTCCGTCCCAATGTCTGTGTTTCAGTCTCGCACGCAATGAGTTCAACCCACTATAATTATTTACAGGATAACCTTGCTGTCCATTCTTCTCGTCTTCCAACAAGTGTCCGTAGGTGTCAAGCAGACCTTCGATTTCCAGAATCTTTTTCAATTCAGCAAGCGTTCGTTTGTCTCGGTCGTGTTGTCCGGCGTAGCGGCTGTTCTTTTCAGACAACGCACGGGAATAATCGATGAGCTGTTCATTCCTGTGGATGTAATGTGTGACATCAGCAGCTCGTTTCCAGCCGATTTTTCCAAGGTGGAACGTGAATCCGGCAGTCAGTGACAGCAGATGATCACCCAGACGGTTTGTTCGGCCATAACCGTCAAAGTCTTGAAAAGTTGTTGTTCCCGAGAACTCCAACACCGCACTTACCCGTTTGGATATTCGATATTGTCCCTGAATGCCGTATGAGAAGGCAAAAGGCGAAGTCTTGTTGGAGGAATTGTGTATCATTCCGACTCCGACAAATGGGGCAAGTCCCCAGCGTGTCTGCTCCTGTCCGGAATACCGATAACCGAGAAGGTTCCACAGCAGGTCTGCATGGATGCTATGGTAATTTTTCGTGGATAACCCGGCATCTTTGAATTGCAAACCGCTGTAATGTATGCGGGCGCCAACGGCAGGAGTAAACCATTTTCCGACGGCAAGGTTGTACGAAGGTTTCACACGTCCGAACAGGTCTTCACAGCCAAGAGGCGTTCCGAGAAAAGCGGTTGCACCTACGGTGACACTGACAAACCAATTGCCACTCCCGGTCCTTGGCACTACCACACCATCAAGATAGACCGGCTGGAGGGGTTGGAGCAGTTCTGTGGCATCATGGAAGAACTCATGTTGTACAGTATCTCGTTCTGTATATCGTGAATTTGCCTGTACCTGCACGGAGCAAAGAACGGCAAAGATAAGAATGATTTGTTTTGTCATATTCAAATGATTTTTATTTGTTGTAACTTTGATTTGTAATACATTGCTGCCATTTATCGTTTGGCTTTTTTGCCACTGGAAGGACGCATCATGCGACTTGCCATCTTCATACACCGGAGAGCCCAGGCACGGTTGTCCTCGTCTTCATCACGTCCCCACTTGAGGTCATTTCCGCCACTTCCGCCGCCATGTGTTTCGGCAAATGTTGTGGCATCATCGACCATTCCAAGAAACAGCATTGTCGCACAGTGCATGACTTCCGTCCCCCGTTCCGCCACGGAACACAGGAGCGTGTCATCGAACAGTTGCCGTTCGGAGGGCTTCATCTGTGCCGACATTTCCCGCCACTCATTGACCATATTCTCCAACATGGCATCCTTGAGCAGGCTGTCCACTTTGGAATGGACATCACGCGAGTATTTGTAGGCTTCTTCCTTCAGTTCTTCTGTCCGCTCCTGAATGGCATCCATATTCTCCTTGAGTTCTGAAAGTTGTCGGTCAGCGGTCTGTAGCTTCTCCTGTTTGTCTGCCAATTTATTCTGGATAGCGGCCAGCTCATTTTCGAGCTTTTCTTTCTCGGCAGATAAAGTCTGTGCATCACCTTTCCGGGCTTCCATATCGTTTTTGAGTGCCGACAATTGGGCTTCTTTTTCTGCCTGCTCCTTTTTCAAGTTTTCTACCATTGAAGTCAAGCCCTTGACCCTGCGCTCTGCCATCCGGATGTCCGAATGGAGAGAGGAAAGGACTTGCTGATGGCGGCTGATATTCTCTTCTATTGTAGAGCATTCCTCTGACAGCATACGACGATATTCTTCCGTACTACGATGCTTCTTTCCCGTTTCGGAAACACTTGAGCCTCTGGACATGCCCCATTTGCTATTGACTTCTGCATAAAAGTCCGTATGAAGCTGTTTCATGCGCTCGCTGAATTCATATTTATCCTTACCGGCAAATATCTCTTTGTATGCAAACTTCCCATCTTTGATTGGCAGTAAAGTACAATGCACATGTGGATTCAACTCATCCAGATGTACAATGAATGCGGCAATATTCTGTTCACCATATCTGCCACAGACAAATGAATAGACATCCTTTGCCCAATGTTCAATCTCGCTCTTCCTTTTTATGTGTCTATTGTCCGCACCTTTTTCAAAATCGACTTCCTGCTTGCCAAATGCGAGTTCCTGCATCCGTGTGCGTGAGCCCCCAAAAATGATATTTACGACTGTACGGAATCGCGGTTCTACCAAACCTTCATTTGGATCCTTTATGCCTCGTTTATGCAACAGTTCAGCCATTCGCTCAGGAATGCTCCGGCCTTTGTCAATAGGACGGATCTTACCTCCTGATACGACTTCAAAGTTCAGGTGTTCACGTGTAGGATCATAATTGCCAAGTTCAGTTGCCCTTTTCCAACCTTTCTCTGTCCAATTACGCATATGTTCATTACTCTGTGCCACCGTTATCCCTTTGGATACATGTACGTCAAGTACCTGTTTTGCATTTGCCATATTGTTTCCGTATTGTTTCGTACAATCCACCATGTCCCAGCTTGCTGCTTGTTCGGACATTCCTCCCTGCGACGTTAGTCGGCAGGGGTATTAGGCTACCCACTCCCTCTGTTTCGTGGCATGTGGGCAAGCCCACTTGCCTCATAAAACTGGAAGAATGTCTGGACTGAGATAGGGATGGATTGTTCCTGGTTATACAATTCATTTTCGTTTCCCGTTCAGTCCGACAATGTCTGGGCTTTTGCTGCAAGCGATAAAAAGGGAATACGGAACGATTTAAGGAGTTCTTTGTCCCTGTCCACATCAACACCTGGGCCGGATGCTTCGGGATTAAATACAAGCTCCGCAAGCTCTTTGGCAGTCTCGATAAATGCGCTCCAATCACCGCCGAGCTCAAGGGTGAAGAACTGCGACAGTTGAGAGCTGTTGTCGAATCTTGACTTACGCAACACACGCTGGAGAGCGGCATTGGCAATACACTCTAATATTATTTCCCTTAGTTTTTCTTCTTGTCTGACGACTTCTGCCGATACCGTATCAGTATCGTCGTCGGAAGCCTGAAAATTATCTCCATTGGCAATGACAGCAAATGCCTGGCAAAGAGCCTGACCGCATGAATGACCGACGTCCTCTGATGTCTTTTTGCCAATGACCCATTCGGACAATATACTGCCGATTCGTGTGGCAAAGTCCGGCTCTTCCTGTTCAGTTTCTGCAATTGCCGTTTTTCCAGACTGCACGGTCATGGTTATGATGACACTTTTCTTAAGTTTTGTGCGTTCAAGTAACCCGAAAGATTCCAGAGCATCCAGAAAGGTTCGGACAGTGGCACGATGCCAATGCCAGAATTCTGCAAGATCGGAGATTGTCACATGACATTGGTTGGGAAGAAGTTTTCGCTCCACTTTTCTTACAAATGGAGAAACAAAACCTGCCATTGATCTGTCCAGCAGGTCCCAATACGCTTCCGTCTTCGTTTTACGGTCTCCGGCTTTCTCCTTCAGGAAATCAAACACCTTGACATCTGCCAATATAAAGGTCGTATTCTCTTGACTATTTCCCATTTTACTTTGTTTTAATGATTATTACAGTGCGGAGTTTCTGAAATGCTGCCTTTGTCCGCTTCAAAGACACCATCGCGTGATGATTATCGTGTTTCTTTTCGGATATCGTTTCAGGATGCGTTGTCGTTCCTTCAGCCTTTTCTTCATCATCGCATTCGGCTGTGACCGGAGCAGAGGGATAGAACAGGGCCGCCAAAAGAATATAGTACGCAGTTACGGTAGTAGTGTACAGATACGGTTCAAAGCAGCTGACCAATGTTATAGCACTGATGCCGGCAAACAGACCCATGGAATCATGCAAACGGCTCAGACACCTGTCCGCCAGCTTGAACGAGAACATAGCGGCACAGATAACGGTTGATACCAAGATGCCGAATTCACCAGCATGTCCACTTGCATAGACATAGTGGAAAAGCAGTAGCAGGAACAGAATCACCCGTGTATAAAGTTTGCGGGCTCTGATGTTTTGTTTCATGGAAGCGTGAAACTTTGCCATAAACCGGTATGGCTTTTTGTACAATATCAATGACAGTACAAGAGGGGTCACGCAAAAGATGAGTTGCAATATTTTCAGTAACATAAGTAATATGGTTTTTCGGGTACGTGTATAGGTGTTGCTCTGAGTTCCAAGTGGACAATATCATAAGTTGCCAAGCGGATAATGGTTTCGGCATCCACGGCCGTGAGGTTCATTGCAGCTTTTTTGATTCGCTGCTTGAATGACCGGTCCTGTTTGCGATAGATAGCCAAAGCTTTGTTCAGTTCATGTTCAGGGATGGCCCATGTGGTACCTTCGAGGTATGTTCCGTTTGTCTTGAACGCCCGCAGGACCAAAGTTCGGGAGACAAGGTAGTCCGTCCTGTCACTTCTTGAGATGATATATTCTTTATAGAGGTTGTCGTCTGCGACCTCTATCCATGTTCGGTGGGCATTGATCCAATAGACCATCTGCCTGTATAATGTATTTCTCATGATGTTGTTGTTTTTATAAAAAGTCAATAAGTATGTCCTCCTTGTTCTTCTGGTATTTCAGCTTTCCGCTTTTAGAATGGAGTTGCAAGTCAAGGCAGAGATCCCCGTACATTTGTTCAAGTGAATCATATATGGTTACAAGGACGGTATGGACCTTGCCATCGGAATCAGTCTTCGCGTTCACCTTGAACATTTGGCCGAAAGATGGATTGGAGTAAGCGCATGTACTATGGCCGAACGGTTCGTCTTGCATAGGAATGTGATGATAAAGCACAATCAGTTCCATATCATCCTCCAGCATATCCATCACTTCTTCCAGGTCATAAGGATCATGCAATGGAAAAGTCAGCAGGACATAGTCCCCGTAAAACTGCGGCTCCTCCATAGTGGTTACATCGAGCAGCTGTGGCAACTGAAGGGGGACAAACGTCATAAAGTCTTTCAGAAAGTGTCGTAGCATATTCATTTGATTTTATGTTTATAGCGTGTGAATGTAAATCTCCATAAGCATTCCGGGTAATTCATCCAGGCGGTTGTCTCCCGAGTTCAAGATTCGGCACAAAGTCTCAAATATGGCCGGAGTCTGTACGGCAAACCGTTCAAGCTGTTCCTGGTCTTTGGAAGAAAGCATCGACAGGTGGAAACTGTCCATAGAAACGTATGGGCGCATAAGCATCCAGATATATGCGTAGGCTTGTGCTTTTGTTTGGACCTTTTGATTATGAATGTCATTGATGCAGGTTCCGGTATTAAGTATCAGTCTGCGATTGGTTCGCATGGCCAGGTAAACGAGGGCATCCTGGTGAGGTATCTCTTTACGTTCGGCGGCAAACAAAATCTGCAAACAGCATCTTTCCGTATCACGCGTTATATCTGAAATGTCTTCATCACCAATGCTGCACAGATATGGCAAGAACGCCCGAAAAATAGCATCCTCTTTTCCGATGAACTCTGTCATGTCATCTGTCCCGTGTATGCCATTTCGGAGAGTGTTGGCCAGCAAAGTACGATAATCCGAAATGATTTGCTTCCTGTCTCCCTTATGGATTGGGCGTTTATCTAATGACTCAAAGAATGGACGGTTCTTTTCCACGGTCCGGATTAATCCATTGTCTTTGTCATTAGATGAAAGTTTTCTTTTCAATAGGAATAACTCCTGATAGGAACGTGGCCTTGACAAAGCCAGACGCGAGAACTCCAGGCGTAGGGAATCATGTATGCCTTCGCATGTTTTACGAAGGTCTTGACCATGGGTCCCAACCGTGTCCTGCCGGACATGGTTAAAAACGGAATCTCTTATGGCTTGCCATTGGCAAAGGTTTTCTGACAGCTCTTCAAATGAAACAGATTTCATCTTCCTTACTTCGAGCAGATAATTTCTGTATGTACCGGCAGGATCGCTTTCGGACTGTTCAGTCAATCCGCCATTACATGATGTGAACATGCATACCGTGATTGAAGCGGCAGCTATCATGTGTAAAAAACTTGATGCTTTAAGGTTCGTTTTTTGAATTTTCATACTATATGTTTCGTACTATTTCACGCAAAACTATATATAATTTTCTATACTTAATACCATTGGAACTGTATTTTGTGCATTTTTTAATATCGTACTTAATAGTATGATTATCAATGAAAACAAGTGAAAGGAAAAAGGACTAAAAATAAATAGTTCGATTTTTATAATGGTTTGATTTGGCCACTCAAATAAAACTTGTATATTTGCACTTGTTATCATTTGTATTGGATATTGACATGGCAAAAGTTGGTTATATATTTAAGGCAAATTCGTATGATGAATATGATGCGGACAAGGAATGGATGTGCCAGTACGGTTGTGTACAAGTGATAGAGGAATCAGTCCAGCACGAGACGCTCAGACCTCGCTGGAAACAGCTCATGACAAATCTTGAGAGAGGGGACGAACTGGTTGTCTCGAAATTCAGTAACGCCGTGCGCGGTTTGAGGGAGTTGGCCGCATTGATAGAGTTATGCCGGATCAAAGTGGTCCGCATTATTTCCATCCATGACAAGATTGACTCCCGTGGTGAATTGTTTCCGGACACGACGGCGGCGGAGGTGCTGACCATGTTCGGATCTCTTCCGGAAGAAGTGGCTGTATTACGCAAGTCATCTGACCGGGTGATACGCCTGCAACAGAGTATCAGTGTACCGGTGAAGACGAGCAAAATGTTGAGCAAGACCGAGCGGGATAAAATAGCTGTGGACATGTACAACAACGGGTATTCAGTCAATGAAATCATGGCGCATTGCAATGTCAAGAGCAAAAGTACTGTGTACCAAATTTTAGGCAAGTACAATGTGGCACTCAGCAGGAAACCTGGCCGCGTACCTGGAAATCGGAAATAGGAAGTCAAGGCAACCGATACCATATTAGTGACGGATTTGCCTGTCAGTTTAAGTGTATTTAGGGAAGCCTCTGACCCTTATTGGAAATTTGTAACGCTAAATATAAAAAAGGATATGGGAGAAATTATAGTCGTAGTATTGGTACTTTATGTCTTTTGCAAAATCGTGAAGGGCATATTCGGCGGATTCAGCAAAAGCAGCTTCCGTCATGATAAATAATCATTGCAGCCAACTGTTCACGCATGGGAACAGTAAAAAAGTATGAAAACTGGATATGGTCCTAAAAATAAGGGACTATTTCGTGATGGATAAATTATGTTATGGATAAATTTATACTACTTCTTTTTCCCATCATTTTCATGATACATGAATTTGAAGAAATAATCATGATTGAGAAATGGATGAATAAGAACCGTTCCGATTTTGATAGGCGATTTCCAAGGATAGCACAACGTATGAATAAATTTATGGATATTGACACACGGAATTTTTCTATCATTGTTGCAGAAGAGTTTTTTATTGTGTCGATACTGACCATAACAAGTGTGTTGACCAATAATATTATTTATTGGTACTGTATTTTGACTGCATTTAGCATTCATCTTATCATACATTTTCTTCAATTTGTAATTTGGAAAAAATACATACCGGCAATTATAACGACCATTCTGTGTATCCCTTATTGCATGGAAAATCCAGTGTAAGCTGCCCCCTAAAACCAAGCGATTCTGCCCCCTTGTGCTAAAATAATCCTACCCCCTTGATTCCAATATAAAAATACCCCTGCTTGGCAATGCCCGGCAGGGGATTT